>Ga0209810_1000138_pt1 | contig 219428 bp, 176 predicted proteins | sample Coa_R1_7_FD_187159 | JGI IMG/M metagenome (GOLD analysis project Ga0209810, IMG submission 187159) | Surface soil microbial communities from Centralia Pennsylvania, which are recovering from an underground coalmine fire - Coalmine... | ecosystem: Environmental > Terrestrial > Soil >...
GACCAGTGCGGTGTTGGAACAGGTGGCGGCGGCGCTCGAGGCTCAGTTGAACTAGCCGCTCGCTTGCTTGGTATGCTTCCGCGGGAGGCTTGGGGGCGGCTGTCTCGTGTGAAGTGCAACTGTAGTGCAGCAACAGGTTTCAATCCCCAACGGGCATCCCAAGCCATTTAGCCAAGTGAGGACGTCCGATGGCCGGATATAACCACTGGAGTTTCAATCCCCAACGGGCATCCCAAGCCATTTAGCCGCAGTACCCAGGATTGCGAGATTGTATCTTGCTGGCATCGTTTCAATCCCCAACGGGCATCCCAAGCCATTTAGCCGGCGTGTCACCGCAAGCCACGAGTAGCACGAGCGCGACGTTTCAATCCCCAACGGGCATCCCAAGCCATTTAGCCCGCCTACTGCTACCACAGCCCCCGCGCATCATAGCGGTTTCAATCCCCAACGGGCATCCCAAGCCATTTAGCCCACTTGCAAGGGCAAGGCATCGAGTCAGACCGACAGGTTTCAATCCCCAACGGGCATCCCAAGCCATTTAGCCCTTGGCCCCGCGAGTGGTGGAACACTCCGGAGCCGTGTTTCAATCCCCAACGGGCATCCCAAGCCATTTAGCCAGCAATAGAATTTCGTGCCGGCTATCAATACCTCTGGGTTTCAATCCCCAACGGGCATCCCAAGCCATTTAGCCCTCCATCAAGAGGCGCTTCACATGCGCGCCCTGCACGTTTCAATCCCCAACGGGCATCCCAAGCCATTTAGCCTTGTTCGCAGCCATGTGCTCAGCGTCATAGAAGAAGGTTTCAATCCCCAACGGGCATCCCAAGCCATTTAGCCCGATTCCGGTCAATCGCGCCAACGTGAAGCTCCAGTATGTTTCAATCCCCAACGGGCATCCCAAGCCATTTAGCCAGCTGGATTTGCCGGTAGAAGCCTACGAAGTCGTCTAGTTTCAATCCCCAACGGGCATCCCAAGCCATTTAGCCGATGTCAATTTTCAATTTGGCACGACCGATGGCGAATTGTTTCAATCCCCAACGGGCATCCCAAGCCATTTAGCCATAGAAAAGAGAGTGCTGGCTCCCCTCCCCGTCTCTTGGTTTCAATCCCCAACGGGCATCCCAAGCCATTTAGCCGGAATACGAAACAGGTAGAGCTGCCTGCCGATAGCCGTTTCAATCCCCAACGGGCATCCCAAGCCATTTAGCCTCGGCGCCCCGGCACCGCGACCATGGTACCTGTGAGTTTCAATCCCCAACGGGCATCCCAAGCCATTTAGCCTACAGCATCACGCCGTTTAGCGCAAGTGCGCCAGGCGGTTTCAATCCCCAACGGGCATCCCAAGCCATTTAGCCCTCGTGGAGGTTGCGGTATGACCACAAAACATGTCGTGCGTTTCAATCCCCAACGGGCATCCCAAGCCATTTAGCCTGATGAGCTTATCTCAGGTACGAAGGCACGGTATGCTGTTTCAATCCCCAACGGGCATCCCAAGCCATTTAGCCCGTCTACCAACGGCACCCGTGTCTACAAGGCCGTAGTTAGTTTCAATCCCCAACGGGCATCCCAAGCCATTTAGCCCTTTGCCTACACTCCGCATATCACGCTGGCCTATACGTTTCAATCCCCAACGGGCATCCCAAGCCATTTAGCCGGCCGCAGGCAAACTGGGAATCTTCATCGGCCAGATGATGTTTCAATCCCCAACGGGCATCCCAAGCCATTTAGCCCGCCCGCAAACACGGTATAACGATGGACGTGGCGCTTTCGTTTCAATCCCCAACGGGCATCCCAAGCCATTTAGCCTCAGGATGCCCCGCCTTGCTGTCGAAGTACCACTGACAGTTTCAATCCCCAACGGGCATCCCAAGCCATTTAGCCGCCAGCAGGAGGAGACGCAGCGGCTCAACGAGGCAGCAGTTTCAATCCCCAACGGGCATCCCAAGCCATTTAGCCCGGGCGGCTGCTCACCCACCCCGAATCCATCCAGTCGGTTTCAATCCCCAACGGGCATCCCAAGCCATTTAGCCACTTTCTCGGCATACAACATTTGACGAACAGCCGCTGTTTCAATCCCCAACGGGCATCCCAAGCCATTTAGCCAAAAACAAACTTGGCATGCAGAACCTGATCGAAGATGAGTTTCAATCCCCAACGGGCATCCCAAGCCATTTAGCCGATCAAAGTGGGCGATGATGTGATGCCCATTTTATCCAGTTTCAATCCCCAACGGGCATCCCAAGCCATTTAGCCACTATTTGAGAAAGCGCGGCCTGAGCGATGAGACAATTAGTTTCAATCCCCAACGGGCATCCCAAGCCATTTAGCCTTCCTGTAGGCACTCCAGCTTCCGGTGAGTGACACAAAGTTTCAATCCCCAACGGGCATCCCAAGCCATTTAGCCGTCTATGGGGAAAACGGCCTGGTGCAGTGGTATCAGGGTTTCAATCCCCAACGGGCATCCCAAGCCATTTAGCCCAGAACAAGAAGCAGTGCTTGAACCATACAATAAAGTTTCAATCCCCAACGGGCATCCCAAGCCATTTAGCCGGGCAGTTATGAGTCTGTCGGCCTTTATGAAAGAGGTGTTTCAATCCCCAACGGGCATCCCAAGCCATTTAGCCCCCAGTGGCAATGGCCTGTACTACACGCAGAACGTGTTTGTTTCAATCCCCAACGGGCATCCCAAGCCATTTAGCCTTCGTCCATAGTGACCAGACAGTCTTGGGCCTCTTTTGTTTCAATCCCCAACGGGCATCCCAAGCCATTTAGCCACGAACTGTATACCGGGCAGGAGTAGCTCCTTATCAGTTTCAATCCCCAACGGGCATCCCAAGCCATTTAGCCTTTGAGCGTACCGTACTTATACGAGCTATACATATCCCGTTTCAATCCCCAACGGGCATCCCAAGCCATTTAGCCGAGAGGCATGAGTACTGAACAGCAGCAGCAGCAAGAGAGTTTCAATCCCCAACGGGCATCCCAAGCCATTTAGCCAGTTGTTGGCCGCCATGCCGGAGCCTGTTGGAATGTTGGTTTCAATCCCCAACGGGCATCCCAAGCCATTTAGCCGCTTTCCACGATGAGGGTCAGCCGGGTCAACAGGTGTTTCAATCCCCAACGGGCATCCCAAGCCATTTAGCCCTCTGGGGGTGGTGGAACAACGAGAAAAGGCTCACCAGTTTCAATCCCCAACGGGCATCCCAAGCCATTTAGCCCCAACAACACGGCAATTAATACCGCTGTAGCACTTAATCGTTTCAATCCCCAACGGGCATCCCAAGCCATTTAGCCCAGGCGTTCATGCGGATGGGAGCAGCGTAAAGCCATGCGTTTCAATCCCCAACGGGCATCCCAAGCCATTTAGCCTACTACAAGAAAGATGGCCGCGAGTTCAGTTTTGAAGCGTTTCAATCCCCAACGGGCATCCCAAGCCATTTAGCCGGGCTGGCGGATGCCCTGTACAGGTGTTGAAAATAATGCGTTTCAATCCCCAACGGGCATCCCAAGCCATTTAGCCGGTGTTGCACCCATGCAACACTCACCCGCTACGAAAGTTTCAATCCCCAACGGGCATCCCAAGCCATTTAGCCTGACAAACAAAAGTCAAGGAGTCAAAAACATGTACGGTTTCAATCCCCAACGGGCATCCCAAGCCATTTAGCCATTGTCTCAGGTCTATCCCAGCTTGCATACTGATTTGGGTTTCAATCCCCAACGGGCATCCCAAGCCATTTAGCCGTAGTCGAATATCAGTTAACACCGTTCGACGGACAGCCGTTTCAATCCCCAACGGGCATCCCAAGCCATTTAGCCTTGAAGCCGGGCGCTTTCATTGCGGCCTGGAAAAGCTCAGTTTCAATCCCCAACGGGCATCCCAAGCCATTTAGCCAGAGGCACCAGCCTATGGGGAACTACCCAACCAGGAAGTTTCAATCCCCAACGGGCATCCCAAGCCATTTAGCCCCGCGCTGACGACGGGCGATAGCAAGTGCCAGCGCGACGTTTCAATCCCCAACGGGCATCCCAAGCCATTTAGCCGCGGCCAGTTGGGCCTGTGTCATTCCCAACTTAGTACGGTTTCAATCCCCAACGGGCATCCCAAGCCATTTAGCCTCTTGCGCTACCAGGGGGTGATCGACACGTGGGAGCCGTTTCAATCCCCAACGGGCATCCCAAGCCATTTAGCCGCTGAACTGCAAGCGTTCGGTGCGCCCCTGGGATGGTTTCAATCCCCAACGGGCATCCCAAGCCATTTAGCCGGTCAGAGGCGAGCAGGATAGGCTGGCGCGTCATGAGTTTCAATCCCCAACGGGCATCCCAAGCCATTTAGCCCACTATGATTATGCTGTAAGTTACTCGATCTGGCGGGAAGTTTCAATCCCCAACGGGCATCCCAAGCCATTTAGCCGCCTATACGGGTGAGGTGCTGGCTCTGCCATCCATGCAGTTTCAATCCCCAACGGGCATCCCAAGCCATTTAGCCCTTGCTGAAGAATGCGCGGCGCGTGGCTGCAAGATACAGTTTCAATCCCCAACGGGCATCCCAAGCCATTTAGCCAAAGAGCGGCTTGCGGACAAGGATTTGACCGAGGAAGTTTCAATCCCCAACGGGCATCCCAAGCCATTTAGCCCTCGTTTACCGGCTACGTCCTGCGTCATCCTGAGCAGTTTCAATCCCCAACGGGCATCCCAAGCCATTTAGCCTGAGGTTACGTGGAACGGGAAAGCTCAGCAATGGCGCGTTTCAATCCCCAACGGGCATCCCAAGCCATTTAGCCATATCAATATCTGGCAAAGTTTGCCCAGGATATTGCGACGTTTCAATCCCCAACGGGCATCCCAAGCCATTTAGCCTGCTACCCCCCTAGTATAGCATAACAAGCCGATCCATGCAAGCGTTTGCGAGAGACTCGATTTTTGGGCTATTTTTGGGTCAAAAAAAAGAGGGCATTTTTGGGGTGTTTTGCCCTGAAGTCGCTTCTGGCGCGTTGCGAGAGATCGTGCTCAGCGATCCCGTCACTGCGACTCTCGCGGCAGAGCTTATATTCGAAGAATATTTCGCTGTAGCAGTGGCACTTCTATCTCTTCCGGTGAAGAGAGACTCAGGGGATGCTCTTAGTGGTTTGAGGATGGCAGGAATTGCTGAACCACCCGTAAGAGTTCGTCAATCTCAAACGGCTTGTAAAGAATGGGGATGCCTTTCTCTTTCAAAGTCTCTTCCTGCTCCCGCACCACCTGTACCGCCGCCGTACAGATAATCACCGGAATGTCTTTGGTCGGTCGGTACAACCTCAGCTTCTGTAACAGCAGGAACCCGCTTTCTTTTCCCCCCAGCTTCATATCCATCAGTATCAGGTCAGGTTGCAGCTGCTCTACATCCGCGACTTGCTCATAGGCGCTCCTCGAAGTCGTCACCCGGTAGCCTTCCGCCTCCAGCAAGAGCTGGTATAGCTCCAATAAGGATGAGTCATCGTCGATGATAAGAATATGCGAAGCCATTGGCCGACAAACCTCCTTCTTACCAGTGTGACTTCCTGAGCAGTAAAATTGCCTATATCCCACCGCTAAAATATAGCACATCTGCATATTCCTGTCTATTGGCCCTTTCATCCACCTCTATACCTGGTCCAGAGTAGGTAATATTGCTGCGTATTTTACCTTGATCATCGAAACTCAGAAATTTATACTTGAGGTACTGTCGCTTTCAGTACAATCGCTGAAAGAAGCCAGCTGTTCCCTCTATCCACATCATCTATTACAAAGGGGAGTCGTATGTTACCGGGCAACCAGGCGGCTTATGCGCCGGCAGGGGCCAGCATGTAAAGGAGAACATGATGATGATTCCAGCTACAAGGTCGGCGCCGATTCGCTCTATTCAGGCGGCCTTTCTACTCTGTACCCTCATGGCTGTCCTTGCCGCGAGTCCATTGCTCGCTTTCGCTTCCCCCAAAGCTGGTGGCTCCCAGGTATGGTCGTTCCAGACGGGTAACACCGTCACTTCCTCGCCGGCCATAGCCAATGGCGTCGTCTACATCGGCTCCGACGACTCCAATGTCTATGCTCTCAACGCCGCGACCGGCAAGAAAATCTGGTCTTTCAAGACGGGCGACCAGGTTCTCTCCTCGCCGGCAGTAGACAGCCTGATCGCCATCGGTTCGAACGATGACTTTGTCTACGCGCTGAATCCATGACTGGCATAGATCGATCAAGAGTTTTTACAAATGATTCCGGCCATCCCACACAAGCCGATGAATCGGCGGTGTGTACGATAAATCGAGAAGACCGAGGTCTCACTGGAAAAACTTGAACAACACACAAGCCGATGAATCGGCCTCATCGCAGCTTCGCGACAAACAGCGCGCGGTTGAGATAGCAATGCAAACAGGTGGCGGAAAAACTCGCCTCGCGCAGCCAGCGCAGGTGCTCTTCTAGTGTCGCGGGATGGTCTTCCTTGTGTTCCAATTGCTTCAGGAATTCATCCCCGCTCTGGCCACTCTTTACCGCACTTCCCTTCTCCAGGTGATTCCAGGCAACTCGATAAAGGTCCGCGAAATGATCTGCATCCAGGGCGATGCGGTCCATGAGCAGAAAGATGCCGTCCTCAGCAAGCAGATCGGCCACAAAGCGAAAGATAGCCTATTTTTTGTGATGCAAAGCCTGCACGCTCATCACAATTTGATACTTCCTGAAAGGCAGAACAAGCGTCTCTGTCTCCGAAAAATCACGCGTCACCAGCACATACTGCTCTTTCTTTCATACTACGCTCATCGCCTTTCCTCTCATCTTCTTCACGCTAGTATACAACACAACGTAGTCATTGTAAGGGCGCTACCTTGTGAACTCTTGTGGTCGCCCTCCTCAGGGTACGATACCTTTCAAAAAGGGACAGCATTCATAGCAAGTGCAGCAGTTTTCTGTTATACTCCTCTTGAAAATGGCATCAGGCAATTACGTGTGAAATAGCGCGCGGGCATCGTCCTGAATAGGCACAAAAGACTATCGAAAAAGAGCGCATTCCGACGTATATTGATCAGGAGGGAACCATGAATAGAATAACCAATCCAGATTTCCTGGCGATAGGCATGGGCGGCACGAATATGATGGCCATGCTGTGGACTGTTGCAGCGGGCCGTCAGGCCGTTGGCGTCGAAATGCGCGGCGATCCCTTTCTCGGCGTGCATTGGAATATTCGTGAAGACTTTTATCACCAGCTGGGCCTGATCGACCAGTTGATGCTCGAACGCTATAGCGAGGAGCAACTGCCGCGCCGTGGTGACGGACGACTATTTCGCCTCGCGGAATGCTTCTATAGCCCGCATACGGTTGCCGGAGACATCGTTGCCGACGAAATCATTGACGGCTTCGACTCTGACCAGCATATCGTAGGCACCATTCATCACGTTGAATTCATCGACGACCGCTGGCGCGATGGCTTGCCCAACCGTGTCATTACCGTGCTGGACCCACCTGAGCCACCAGACCATCCTGACCCGCGCAAGATTCGTACCAGCATGGTCGAGGTGCTGGATGGCCCGTCCACTTTCCAGGCCGAAGCCGCCTCCATCCAGAAGTTGCTGCGCCGCTACCTCGAGAAGCTGGAAGAGATCGACCGCAAGACGAACAGCAAGCCCCGCGTCCAACTCTATACGCACCACCGCGTAATTCCAACCGAGGGCGAGGGGTTTATCCACCTTCCCGATGGTCGCCTGCAGGTTCGCATCGAAGCCCTGCAGGAATTCGATTTCAAGGGGCAATTCGTGCGCGTGCGCGTGCCGGGTAGCGAGCCGATTGACCTCGGCGTGCCCGAATTGTTCATGATCGCCGAAGGGTTCAGTAGTTCCGATGCGAGACGCCTGGGATTTGAGCAAAAGGATGTCAAGGTCGATCACGGTGACGGGCGCGGGCTGGTCGTCGCGCAGGCAGACTTCCTGGCCGGTCTGATTGAGGTACTTATCGGCGGACGCCTGCGACGGCGCATCTCCTCGGCCTTTGACGAAAACGGCAGAGAATACTGGGTGCGGCAGATCGCGGTGGGCCACGAGAATGACCCGGAGGTTGGTTGGGTGCTGGTCCAGGTGCCAGACTTCAAGACCTTCGATCCCATTGTGGCGGGTCTCGTACCCGTGGGAACCGATCCCGGCTCGCCCGAATACTTCGCCTCTTACCAGCACCTGATCTACGACTACTACATGCGGCAGGCCGAGGAAATCCTGGATATTCCCCGCAATCAACTGATGCAGGTGCAGATGATCTACGGCCCGACATTATTCAGCCTCGTTGAAAGGGTTGGAGACGACGCGCAGGTTGCCGCCAACGGTGTAGTCGCGGGCGATTCCTTCGGCAATGGCCACTTCCTGACCAGCGGCGGGGCGATGACGGGAATGATCGGCCACGGCTACCGCGTCCTCGAATACTGGCGGGCGCGCGATGCAGGCGCTTCACCCTCTATCGCTATTCGCAAGCTCGCGGACAGCATCAAGGAAGATACCCTTGCCTGGCTTCACGTGAGCGCGACGGAATATAGCCAGGCCGCCCCCATCAACTTTGGCGCCGAACGTATCGAACAGATCAATAGGGCCGGCGGTACCGACTCCGGCGCACGTGCCAATGCTATTGAGTCCGCTCGCCGCCAGCGCCACGCGCTTATTCCTCTCGATCCATCCAACTGGAGACGACTATTCGTTCGCAACGGCAGAGTCCTTTCGGCGCTGCCGGAACTTGAACCGGACCACCCATTGCAGCGTCCAGAACACGAAGCCACCCTGCTCGCGGTAATGAAATCATTTCCGGTCGCACCCAACCAGTCAGGCCCTGTGCCCGCTACGGAGCAAGAGTCAGAGACCGGCGCGGAGACCATACGCAGGCCAGAGTCCCACGTAGATCAAGAACAGGAAGTTGGTCAGGAGACGATCCGCAGACCCATGCCTGTCGCCAATCAACCCCTTGATGTTGGCGAGGAGACCATCGTCAGGCCCAAAATCAGAATCGGCCAGGTCGCGCCGGAGAGCGCAAAAACTTACGCCTTTCTGGATATCGAGCAGCATGGGCAGGCCCCGCGGCGCATCGCCATCAAAGAAGACGCTGTACTTATCGGGCGGGCCGACCCTAAGAGCGGTATCAAACCACAGATCGACCTCGCGCCATTCGATTCCTCAACCAAAGTCTCGCGCCAGCACGCCCGTATTCGGGTGGAGGGCAATTCTTTCTCTGTCGAAGACCTCAATAGCCGCAATAAGACGCGCCTTGGCGATACAATATTGGCTCCGATGCAGCCGGCATCACTACAGGACGGAGACGTGATTAGCTTCGGGCCGGTCAAAGCGACGTTCCACCTGCTTGGAACGAGTGCGTTGCCCGTGCCCTGGTCGCAATCGTAGGAAAGGAAATACCATTATGACGACTTCGCCCGCGAACCAGCCGGGGCCATTCCCTTTTCGCTTTTTTGAAGGCCAGTTTACAGAAAATCCTTACCCTATGCTTGCCAACATGCGGGCAATGGGAGCCATCGTGGAAATTCCTCTTCCCTATGGCGACGGTATGAAGGCCTGGATGGTGACGCGCATGGAGGAAGCAGTACAGGTACTTAAGGATAGGCGCTTCACGGTTGATCGCTCCGCGGTTTTCGGCGAACGCTATTCAAAAGGAACAGACCAGCAGTTCAATCGGGGGCCGGGCTTCTTAAACCATTCCATGATTATGGTCGATGAGCCGGACCATCGCCGCCTGCGAGGACTGGTTTCTAAAGCGTTCACCCCGAAGTACATTGCAGGCCTGCGACCCGACATCCAGCAGATCGCGGACGAGTTGCTCGATAAGGTTCAGGAGCAGGGCAGCATGGACCTGGTGAGTGATTTTGCCTATCCGCTGCCCATCAATGTCATTTCGGACATGCTCGGCGTCCCACGCGAAAACCGCGCGTACATCCGCGAATGGTCGCAGGCATTGGCCGGCGGCGGCAATTACAGCAGGGAGCAACGCCGCGATCTCATGTACGCATTCTCCGACTATGTCGCGCAGCTGGTGGCCGAAAAGAGGCGGCACCCGCAGGATGACCTGATCAGCCATCTTATCACGCAAGAAGACGAAGGTGACCACCTCAGCGAGTCTGAATTGCTTTCTATGGTCGGCCTGCTCATCTTTGCCGGGCACGAGACAACTTCTAACCTGATCGGCATCGGCACACTGATGCTGCTGGATCACCCCGACCAGTTAGAAAAGTTGAAAGCAGACCCCAGCCTGGTGCCGTCAGCGGTAGAAGAGCTGTTGCGCTATAATGGGCCGGTTGCTGCGCCCATGCCACGCTTTGCCCTGGAAGATATCGAGCTGGGCGGGCAGCACTTCCACAAAGGTGATCTTGTACTCATCATGCTCGCCTCAGCGGACCGCGACGAGACGTTCTTTACGGACCCCGAAGAGCTGGATATCGCCCGCAACCTGAATCGTCACATCGCCTTCGGACAGGGCATTCATATCTGCCTGGGTGCCCCCCTGGCTCGGCTCGAAGGAGACATCGCCTTTACCACGCTGCTGCGGCGCATGCCCAACCTGCGGCTCAATGTACCTCGTGATACTATCACCTGGCGCGGCGGTTTCAACCTGCGCGGGCTTGTCAGCTTGCCGGTAGCATTTTAAACAAGGTCAATACGTTGCTGCATGGCGCGCAAACGATGCTTGTGGAGCCGATAAATTGGGACATTCATAGGCCACTCTCAGTCCCGACGATGCCACGTGGGCCGATCAATCGGGACCTACGGTCGGGCATTCCCCGCGGCGAAGCCGCGTAGGGGCCGGGCAGTCCTGTCTGGGGGACAGGCATACCGTACACACCGCCGATTCATCGGCCTTCGTGGAGAGCGGCAATAATTTGTGAAAATCCACTATCAGCCCTCCTCGAGTACCGGCAGAAAAACAGAAAACGTCGCGCCCTCACCCTTGCGACTATAGACCTCTATTCTGCCCTGGTGTTGCTCCACGATCTCTTTTGAGATATGCAATCCAATTCCCAGGCCGGGATAGGTTCTTTCCGCCGGGTCGGTGACCTGGTAGAAACGTTCAAAGATTTTTTGCTGGTAGACCTGGTCGATGCCAATGCCAAAATCCTGCACGCGCACGACGGCATATTCAGCATCTCGTGCGACATGCACTACCACCCTGTTTGCCTGTGGAGAGTATTTAACGGCATTCGTCAGCAAATTGATCATCACCTGCCCAAGCCGGTCCCTGTCTCCAAAGACCTGCGCCCCAGCTTTTCCCTCGATAGCTATACGGTGGGTTGGAGTAGCCGCCTGCACATTTTCCACCGTTTCCGCGATAAACGTGTCCAGGTCGAAAGCCGCCAGTTGAAATTCCAGCTTGCCCAATTGTATGCGCGAGAGGTCCAGCAAATCGCTGACGAGCCTGGTCAGCTTATCAAGCTGTGCCTCCATGCGTGTGAGATAATGCAGCGCCTGGTCATCGCCTTGCTTGCGCAGGCGGCGCCGTAACACGTAGGCAAAACCCTTAAGGCTGGTGACCGGGGTCTTCAGTTCATGACTGGCCAGGCTAATGAACTCATCCTTGCGATGCTCCTCCAGCACGCGTTCGGTAATATCGTGCAAAATCGTGATCGCGAAAAGCGCGTTCCCCTGTTCATCATAGATCGGACTCGATTTGACGAGAGACCAGCGTTCAGGAGGTCCGTTCTCCTTCTCAGTATAGCCAATCGTTGCCTGCGCCTCGCGTTCGCCGCCCAGCACGCGCCTATGGGGCAGTTGAGCAAGAGGGAATCGTTGCCCCTGTTCGTCCGTGAGCCTGAATCTGTTGACGGGCTCCAGTGGCTGGGCCCGTCGCAGGTCCTGTACCGAGGCATAGCCGCTCATGCGCGCCGCCGCTTCATTCGCATAAATAATCTGGCTGTTTCTATCATAGACGATAATGCCATCGGCAACACCTTGCAGGATAACCTCCAATTGATCGCGCGCCTGCCGGACTTCCTGGTACAGCCGCGCATTATCCAGCGCGACTCCTGCCCGCCGGCCAACTTCTTCCGCCAGCGCCAGGTCACGCTCGTTATACCTCCTGCCCGATTCGGTAGAGACGAATGTAACCACACCGGTCGTCTTTCCGCGCGCAACCAGGGGTACCAGCATCACCGAATTGTAGCCAATCTGCCGCGCGATGGCAAGTTCCTCCTCGCTGCGGGCGCCGGCCACCAGCATCTCATCCGTAATCTGCGGATAGAGTTCGGATCGACCGGTACGTACGACGTTGGGAGTGCCGGCAGGGGCATCATAATCGATGGGAAATTTCTCGCGTAACGCCCTTGCCCATTGCACCTGCTCCGGGTCCTGGTGTTCGAGTACGACCAGTTCAAAATGCCCCTGGGCATCTAACAGATCTACCGCGAACCAATCGGCCAGCCGTGGCACAATCAGGCGCGCAATATTGGCCAGCGTCTCCGAATAATCCAGGCTCGAAGAAAGCACTTTGCTGACTTCGGTCAGAAAACGCTCTTGCTCCTCTGCCTCTTGCAGTTGCCTGGCCATGGTCTTCTGGCGCGTGATATCGCGAGCAATTTTTGCTCCGCCGATTACTCTTCCCTGCGCATCCCTGATAGGTGAAATACTGAGCGATACATCAATGAATCTACCATCTTTCGTGACGCGTACCGTTTCATAATGCTCGATGCGCAGGCCCTTGCGCAGCCTGGCAAGAATCTCGTCCTCTTCTTTGTGCCGGTCGGGAGGAATAATGAGCGTGATATGCCGTCCAACGGCCTCCTCAGCGCTATAGCCAAAGAGTTTTTCCGCCGCGCGATTCCAGCTGGTGATGATGCCATCGAGGGTTTTACTGACAATAGCATCATCCGAAGAGGTGACAATAGCGGCCAGTAGTTTTTGCGCCTCCTCTGCCCGTTTTCGCTCAGCAATCTCGTCAGAACTGGCCGGTGCGGTATCAAAATATGTCATGGCAGCTGAAGTTGTAGGCGGAAGCAGAGGCGGGGAATTATCAGGCAATCCCTCATACATAACCTGGTGAAGTGCATCCTGGCTCTCAAACTGGTCATCCGGCATCATGTATACCCCTTCTACATAAAGAGCTGGGACCTGTCCTCGTAAAACATATCTTTGACGTACTATACCATTATTGCCGTTCCCTAGCAATAGAAAGAGCGCGAGCAACAGCCGGATACCCTGGCTCCTGCTGGCGCGACCTTTCTACACATGCTCTAGCAGACAAACTGAAGCTACTATGATCCGAGAAGAGCAAAATCCATTCAGGTTATTTTGTTCTATTTTGTGCGAAGATGTGTTAAGATGTATTTGATAAGCAAACGTATATGATTTTCAACGACCAATTGGACTCCGGGCGGACAGGCCCCAGGCGCTGTCCCTACTGGGTGCTGGGTGTCAGGCATGCTTGCAACATATTTCAGGCGCTATAGAGCTTTTATCTTGATCGCGCTACCGGTTATCGGAATGCTCCTGATCGGGCTGGTGCGGGTGACGGATCCGCAGGCTCAGACGCTGGTCTATCTGAATTCGACGATTTTATCTCAACAGGCGCAGCAGGATATATCAGATGCTCGCCTGCTGCATGGGCAACTGGCCTCGTTGGGTTGGATAGTGGGATACGATTGCCAGCGCAGCCTGCAGGCATACATGAAGACCGCGGCTACCAATCCCGACGCTGCCCTGGTCGGCACGGGCTGGCTCGATCCCACGGATGGTCATTTGATCAACGGCCAGCGCAATAGCTGCATGCCGGGCAGCACCAGCATGGATAATGTCGTGCAGCTCATTCACAGCAAAGGCGGCATGGCCTATCTGACCATTACTATGGATACAGCTGATGCCGGTGCGTGGACATCGCAGCAGCAATCGGACTATATCGCCAGGGCCGCGCGCGATAATAGTTTGATCGAGCCGATCATCCGCGAAGTACAGCGCCTTAACTATGATGGTGTGATTATGGACCTGGAGGGCAGCGATGCGGCCTACCCCAACATCCAGCAGCTTTTCGCCACCTACAACCAGCACATATGGGCCTTGCTCAAGCCCCTGCACAAGCTCTACGGCATTGCGCTCATCCACAAAGTGAGCGATTCCGACGCCTATTATCACCTCAACGCGTTCGAGAACTGGTCGCTGCTGGGGCATTGCGCCGATTTCATGGTCATTATGGCGGTCGATCAATCCTACTTCACGCCTGGCCCCACAGTCAGCGTCCCCTGGTTGCAACAACTGCTGGCCTACCAACTGAAGACCATGCCGCAGATGGTGCCACATACGATCTGGGAGCTGCCGCTCTATGGCGCTTCGTGGCATCTATCGGGCGGCAAGTGGATATACGATGGGCCAGATTATGACGATGCCCGGGCGTTTGTGTCACAACTCGATCCCGCGGAAATTGATGCCGCTGCCAGCAATCTACACGATTCCACCAGCGCCCATGTTGTCTACACCGACACATCCGGGGTAGAACACGCGCTGTGGTATCCTACGGCCCAGAACCTCTACTACATCATTACAAACTTCCAGCAGATATTGAAGAAGACTCCGCAATTCCAGAACAGGTATCTCCAGGTTGCTTTCTGGTACCGCGCGACCTGGGAGCCAACCGCCCTCTGGCCGATGCTCGCTAAAGTATTGCCTGCTGCTCCGTAAATCTTTCTTTGCGACACGGCAGTATAATAGGTGAACTGGTAATTTGCGGTGGCTAAAAAGGAGATTCACGTTTGAAAACATACATCCGGCGGAAACGCTGTTTCATATGGCCTACCATGCTGGCGCTGCTCATTGTCCTGACGAGCTGCGGCGGCTTCCCATCCTCGAATTCGTCCACTCCTCAACCAACGCTCGTAATTTCTCCCGTGCCATCGTCGGGTTCCACCACAACAGGCAGCGATTGGACGATGTATCATAATGACAACACGCGCACAGGTTATATCGCAAATGCGCCCGATCCCGGAAGCCTGGCGAAGAGATGGTCTACCAACCTGGATGGCGCTGTCTACGCCGAACCGCTGGTCGTCAATGGGCACGTGATCGTTGCCACCGAGGGCGATTCGCTGTACTCGCTCGACGCCAATACGGGGCGGGTGCTCTGGCATACAAATGTGGGCACGCCGGTTCCGCTCTCTGATCTTCCATGTGGGGATATCGACCCGCTGGGCATCACGGGCACGCCGGTCTACGACCCACAAACGCAACTGGTTTACGCGGTAGCCGAGGTTACCGGGTACTCGCATATCCTGGTAGGTGTCGATGTAAACACGGGCAAGGTACGAGTGCGCCAGCCGGTTGACGCTCCTGGCATGGATGCTCGCGCGCATCAGCAGCGCGCGGCGCTCGCGCTTGCCAATGGCATGGTCTACATCGCTTACGGCGGACTGGATGGCGATTGCAGCGACTATACCGGTCGCGTCGTTGCTTTACACACCAGCGGGCAGGGACCCTTGCTGGTCTACACGATTCCTACGTCACGCGAGGGCGGCATCTGGGCGCCACCAGGTCCGTCCGTCGATGCTAGCGGCAATATCTATGTCTCGGTAGGCAATGGCGCGTCCACCGGTGGAAACTGGGATCATAGCGACTCGGTGCTCAAACTCTCGCCTACCCTGCAATTAGAGGATGGCTTTGCTCCTCAACAATGGGCGCGGGACAATGCAGGTGATGCCGACCTCGGCTCAATGGGTCCCGTACTACTGCCGGGAGGGCTTATTTATGCCGACGGGAAATCGAGCAACGCCTACCTGTTGAACGCCAATCACCTTGGAGGGGTTGGCGGCCAGGTCGCGCAGGCCTCTGTCTGCACGGCATTTGGAGGAGCTGCTGTGCAAGGCTCAACCATCATAGTTCCATGCGTTGATGGAATCCGGCAGGTTATCATTGGGGCAGGAAATCAGATAACCGTTGGCTGGCACGCTTCGGGGCTGATACCCGGTTCGCCCATTATCGGCGGCCACACGGTCTATAGCATTAACTCTAACGGGACGCTCTACGCTCTCAACATGTCCGATGGCAGTATTGTGGCCTCGCTATCCGTAGGTCAGACATCGCGTTTCGCAACACCTACGCTGTTCGATGGGATGATCCTCGTTGGCACATTGTCAGGCGTAGTTGCGGTCAGAATCAATTCCTGACGGGAGTTGGAGGGCAATAACCCTTTTAGTGAAGGCACAAACCCTTATGGAACCATTGGTTATGGCGACTCGACAACCTTGGGGCTTCTATAACGTATTAATTATACACAGGCACGTTACTGTCAACGTAATCGCTGCAAGGAAGCGATGAAAGGAGATTATTCCGTTATGAGCAACGAGTTTACCTCGAGTGATAAAGAGCGAGAGAAGCGGGGTCCGCAGACATGGGAGGCCAGCTTTGGCCGCAGCCGTTTTCGCGCGCAGTGGAATCGGGAGCCGGGACGCGTGTGGTTCCATTTCCAGGGGCCATTTGTAGAGGAAAATGATCCTGATGGCATGGGCACCCCCTTTACGCCCGACTTCGGTATCGAATGGGAGCGTGGAAAAATACCCCACACTTATGGTGAATACGACGAGCGTCTCGACGATATTCGCGAGAAGGCCGAAAAGGCGGCGCGGCGCACGGCGGAGCGTGCCCGAGGTTATGCCGAGCGCGCCTCAAAGCACATGCGCGACAGGGACTGGGATGCTATAGAGCATGAGATGAGATCAGCCGTGGATAAGGCCATGGAAGAGCTTGAGAAGACGCTCAGAAGGCTGCGCCTCGAGTGGGAAAAACGCCAGGAGGAGGCGCAGGCCGCCGCCAAGAAAACCCGGGCGCAGCGCGTACCCGTTGAGTACGAAGTGAGCGAGGAACCATCCGCGGACGAAGGCGCCGGTACCATGAACACCCCCTCGTCAAGATTCACCAGCCAGGAACGCGATGAGATGCGGCGCAATATCCTCGCGGAGTTGGCAACTGGCAGCATCACTTTAGATGAAGCCGAGCGCCGCCTGCGCGACCTGGGCTAAAGCAGCATTGCTTTAAAGATCTGATAGACAGGTACCCATAGAGGCCGATACATCGGCGGTGTGTACGATACATCGGCCCCTACGGCTCCGCCGCGATGGAAGGCCGATCAATCGGCGGTGGGCGCGGTATGCCTGTCCCCCAGACAGGACCGCCCGGCCCCTACGGCTCCCGTGGCGATGGAATGCATATCCCACGGCGGAGCCGTAGGCCCCGATTGATCGCGGGCACCGCCGATGTATCGGCCCGCGTTCATTACTGGAACCGCTGGTAAAACTCATTATCGGCCCCTACGTCGTTTCCATAGGTACTTCACGCATCCAACTACCTGGGGTCACCACAATGCCGGCATGCTTGTTTCCGCTAACTATACTGCTCGGTCAACGTCAACTCGTCGCTCTGGCTATTATAATAGGACCCCACGGCCCACAGCGTACCGCTATGTGGTACCTTGGCCAGTCCGTATAGCATACTGATATTCGAGGGGTTCGGGCTGGAAACGACACTCCATGTTTTGCCATTCCAATGTTCTATCAGTGTACTGGTGTTCCCCTGACCATCGTAATCATCCCCCACAATCCAGGTGCTTTTCGTTGAGAGAGCGACAATACTGTACAGTTGACTGCCAACTCCAACCGCAGGCAGTGTGACCACGCTCCAGGAAGTGCCATTCCAGGCTTCGACCAGGGTCTGCGTATTAGTACCATCAAACGTATATCCGGCAGCTATCAGGTTGCTCGTGCCGGGCACGGAACTTAGACTGAGCAAAACATTGTTGTTGGAAGCCGGGCTTGGGCTACTGACGATGCTCCACTGCGTACCGTCCCAATGCTCAACCAGCGTATATCCGGGCGACTCAATGCCATTGTCGTATGAGCCAACCGCCCAGGCATCCGTGGCGGAAAAGGCGGTGATGCTGTTGAGGAAACTGTGCTGGGAGCCGCTGGGATAGGCCACAGGAACCTGGCTCCACTTCGTCCCATTCCAGTGTTCGATCAACGCGGCATTCGGCATTTGACTGCTTTGATAGTAATTGCCAACCGCCCAGGCATCAGTGGTTGAAAGAGCCGCAACTCCAGAGAAGACGGATGAGTTGACGACGGCGGTGGAGATAATCTTCCAGCGGGTCCCGTTCCACAACTCCGCCAACCCCTGCTGGCCATGCTTGCTGGTTGACCATGTACCTGCTGCCCACAATTGGTGTGTTCCAGGGATGGTGGCTATGGCGTTGAACTCGCTAAATGTGCTGGAAGGTGGAGTTGAAACGATGCTCCATGTACTGCCATTCCAGTGCTCGACGATCGGATTAAGCGGTGAGGGTAAGTACTGTACCTGCCCAACCGCCCACACATCGCTGGCCGAAAACGCGGCCACGCCGCTGAACAAATTGTACGTTGCCGAAGTGCTGGGGCTGGAAACGATCTGCCACGATTTGCTCTCATGTACCAATCTAGATGTAGAGGCAGCCTGTACAGTTCTGCCACCGGCAAGCAGAACCACGACCATCATCATGAGAAGAGTTGCGCCTGTTATGCGCAAGCGAGGGGTAATTTCCTGATGCATACATTTTTCCCTTTTGATTTGAAACGAACCTGGTAAGAACTTTTTCGGAGTTGATCAGAATAGAGGGACACTCAAAAATTGAGTAGCATACAGGACGGCGAAGAGAAACTTTTCTTCACTGAGGAGTTTACACCTTCCTGCATGTTCAGCATGTGATTTTCTTCACAAGTGGGCAGTGAAACAGGTCACAATTTGGATGAGTTGGAGCTTGATCTGGATTCAATGAATCACATACATTCCTCCCATTTCCCACTATTTAGGACCGATTCTTACCGCTTTTTGTGGTAGCATGTGAGTAAAGTAGCAGAAAGGAATAGACTCTATGGCTGAAAACAACTTCACACTTACGACGTTCTATACCAATTGGAAAGAGTACCAGGATCGTATTAAAAAGGCGATTGCCCCACTTACCACCGAGCAGCTTGAGCTGCGCGCCGCGCCTCACCTGCGCTCCATCGGCGAAAATGCCCTGCACATCATCGGCTGTCGTGCCGGCTGGTTCGCCGATTTTCTGGGCGAGGACGGTGGCGAAGAAATGAAGATGTATGCGGAGTGGAATGAGGCAGCATTAGCGCCGGATCCATCCATCCCCACCTCTGTCAAGCTGGCTCAAGGCCTTGATCGTACCTGGCAATTCATGGTGGACTGCCTGGCACGCTGGAGTCCTGAAGACATGCAGAAAACCTTCCCTGATGAATGGGATGGCAAACGGATTGACCTGTCGCGCGCCTGGGTCGTCTGGCACGTAATGGAGCATGATCTGCACCACGGCGGCGAACTCTCGCTCACCCTCGGCATGCACGGGATTCCGGCGGATTTTCCCGGCTAGAACCTGCCAAACTGCTGATTACTCATAAGTGTGCGAAAGATTCTTCGCTTCGCTCAGAATGACATGCCGGCATGTCATTCTGAGCGAAGCGAAGAATCTTTCGTTCGAGGGTGTGCAGCTATCCTGACTTCAGTCACCCAGCCTATTTAGGAATAATCACCGTTGTAAAAGGCGCACCAGGGCATCTCAAATGTGATGATCCGCCAGGTCCTCAAGATACGTGAGTAGGGCCGTATGGTCGAGATCACCGTGCCCGCGAAGCTCAAGCGAGGCAAACATTTGATCGACCAGCGCGGTCGTAGGCAGCGAGACACCGTAGCTACGTGCGGCTTCCAGCACGAACCCCAGGTCTTTGTGATGGAAGCGCACGCGGCCACCAGGCGTAAAATCGTGGGCAAGCATGTTCGCTCCACGCAGCTCGATGATGCGATTGGCGGCCAGACCTCCGCCCAATACTTGCAGAATCTTAGCCGGGTCAACACCAGCCTTCGATCCAAGTACCAGTGCCTCGCTCACGGCCTCAATCGTGAGAGCAACGACAATTTGATTGCAGGCTTTGACAATCTGGCCCGCGCCATTCTCTCCAACATGCACAATCGTCTTGCCCAGCGCTTGAAAGATGGGCAGGCAGCGTTGAAACGTCCCTTCGTCGCCTCCCACCATAATGGAAAGCGTACCGGCAATCGCCCCCTTATCGCCGCCGCTCACCGGAGCATCAAGCATTGCTATCCTGCGTTCAGCCAAACGTTCCGCGAAGGTTCCCGTCGCAACCGGCGAAATAGTACTCATATCAATGGCAATCAACCCCGCACGCGCTCCCTCAACCACGCCATCCTTGCCAAACAGAACCTCCTCAACTTCAGCAGTACCCGGCAGCATAGTGATGATCACATCGCAGGCCGCGGCGATATTCGCCGGTCGATTGCGTGCCGCGGCTCCGGCAGCCAAAAATTCATCCGTCACCTCCTGGTGGCGATTCTGTACGATCAGCGGAAAACCGGCCTTGAGCAGGTTATGCGCCATCGGCCTGCCCATGATACCCAGACCGATGAAACCAATCGTGTCCGGCATTGTGCGACTCCTTCCTATACACGGGTAATCGCCCCCTCCGAAGCCGATGTCACCAGGGCGGCATATTTGGCAAATACACCACTTTTATAATGCGGGGCAGGTTCCGTCCAGTTTGCCAGGCGGGCGGCAATCTCGGAGTCTGGAAGCTCTACATCGAGACGCCGCTTCTCAATATCTATGACGATGCTATCTCCTTCTCGCAACGCGGCCAGGGGGCCACCACGTGCCGCTTCGGGCGCAATATGACCGATCATTAAGCCCCGTGTTGCTCCGCTGAAGCGCCCGTCAGTCACCAGCGCCACCGTCTCACCAAGTCCCGCGCCGACAATGGCTCCCGTGACATCCAGCATCTCGCGCATCCCCGGCCCACCGCGCGGACCCTCGTAGCGAATGACCACCACATCGCCCGCCTGGATACGTCCCTGTGTGACCGCGCTCATCGCATCTTCCTCGCGGTCGAAAACGCGCGCCGGCCCGCGATGATACAGGCGCTCGTGGCCCGCGATCTTCACCACGCAGCCATCCGGGGCCAGATTCCCCTTGAGAATGACCAGCCCACCATTGGGCTTGAGGGGATTGGAGAGCGGGCGCACAACATCCTGGCCGGGCGTCTCAACCGCTCTGCTTGCCTCCTCGGCTAAGGTTCGACCGCTCGGAGTCATCTGCTTCTCATCAACCAGACCGGCCTCAACGAGCCGCTGGACAAGTAATGGCACACCTCCGGCGCGATCCAGGTCCACGGCCATGTAGCGTCCGCCCGGCTTTAGATCGGCCAGCATGGGAGTGCGCCTGCTAATAATATCAAAATCATCGATGGTCAGCGGTATTCCGGCTTCACGCGCCATCGCCAGCAGGTGGAGTACGGCATTGGTAGAGCCACCAGAAGCGGCCACTCCCGCAATCGCGTTCTCAAAAGCCGCGCGTGTCAGAATATCGCCCGGTGTCACACCGCGTCGCAACAGGTCCATAATCAACCGCCCGCAGTTGCGCGCCACCTCGTCTTTGCGCGGATCGACCGCCGGAACGCTCGCCGTACCCATGGGAGACAGGCCGATAAACTCCATCACCATCGCCATGGTATTGGCCGTAAATTGCCCGCCGCACGCGCCCGCTCCCGGACATGCCACGTTCTCCAAAGCTCGCAGGTCGGCATCGCTCATCTTGCCCGCCGCATTGGCTCCGATGGCTTCATACACATCGCCCACCGTCACATCGCGCCCCTGAAAACGCCCGGGTGCAATGGAGCCGCCATACAGCAGGATGCCGGGTACATTCAAGCGGATCAGCGCCATGGCAGCCGCGGGTATGGTCTTATCGCATCCAACCAGGGCAACGATAGCATCGAACATGTGGCCGCGCCCGACCAGTTCAATAGAATCGGCGATCACCTCGCGGCTCACCAGCGAGGCCTTCATGCCCTCCGTACCCATCGTCACACCATCGCTGATCGCGATAGTATTGAACTCCATCGGCGTCCCACCGGCCTCTCGAATGCCCTCTTTCACGCGAGCCGCCAGTCGCCGCAAATGATAGTTGCAGGGCATGGTTTCAATCCAGCTATTGGCTATACCGATGATCGGACGCGCCAGGTCGTCATCGCTGAAGCCGATAGCCTTGACCATGGCACGCGCACCCGCGCGATTGCGTCCTTCAAATAGAATACGGCTATGCTCTCGTGGATCGGTTGTCATGGTGTTCTCCTGGTAGTGAAGTTCTGCTTTTCGTTCAAGCAAATTAACTATTTTCTGGACGGAGCAAGTGTTATCAGTATATGATATTTTCGGAACCAATCCGTAGGGGCCGATTCATCGTACACATCGCCGATTCATCGGCCCGCGCAGGGATTTATCGTTGTCGGGTTATTTTCTCAAAATCCATTATCGGCCTATGCCAAAGGAAGGAATCATATGAGCGGTTTAGTATTCGCCTGTATAGCCCCGCACGGCAGCATGATCGTCCCACTACTCAACGAAGAGGGCGCGCAAAAAGCCCTGGCGACCCGCGCCGCCATGGAAGAATTGGGCAGGCGTATGGCCGCGGCCCAGCCGGAAACCATCGTACTGATCACCCCACATGGCCACCGAGTCGACCACGCCTTCTCGCTACTCAACAACGAACGTGTTCGAGGAGAACTGAGCGACGAAGAGGGCAGCGGAGGAGGCTTCATCCTCTCATTCGAGGTGGACAAAGAGCTGAACGCCGCCATTGTCGAAGCCGCTCAATCCCTGCAAGTCCCCGTGACGCGCATAGGCTACGCTGTACCCGACGATCCCGACTTCTACCAACCGCTCGACTGGGGAGCCAGCGTCCCACTCTACTTCATGGGCGGCATGTACCATCCTCGGCCCAAAGTAGTCATCGCCTGTCCCGACCGCGGGAATATGCCTTGGACATTATTTCCAACCTTTGGTAAGGCCATTCGCCATGCAGCCGAATCCCTTGGACGCAACATCGCCCTGATCGCCAGCGCCGATATGGGACACGCCCACGACGAAAACGGCCCTTATGGCTTCGATACGGCCTCAGCAGAGTACGACGCCGCGGTGATAGAAGCCGTCAAAGCTCAAGACCCGGGTCGATTGTTGACTTTCGATTCAAACTGGCTGGAACGCGCCTCAACCGATTCTTACGGGCAGATACTCAATTTGCATGGTGCTATCGAGGATACGAATTTCCGTGGTGAGTTGCTGTCGTATGAGGTGCCGACTTATTTTGGGATGATGTGCGTGGGGTATGAGGGGAGGGGTTAAGAAGGATTAGGCTACCATATCTTTTAGAATTTTAGGTTATTGCTGCATGCCTTTACCATGCCCGATCATTTCTTGTTGTCTTTTCTGTAGCCATTTCATCAAGAGTTAGCTTGAATCGGGATATAAACTTTCTGTCCAGTGTATCGGCAAACCTCATAATACAGACTTTTCGTAAGGCATCTCCCATTTCCCTGATCTTCTAAAGGGACCTTTTTAAATCTGCCAATAATGGCGGTAAGCAGCGATAATCGTGTTGCCAATAAAAATGGGATCTCCAAAGGCCGGATTGATGTCACATTTTAGATAAGTCCCATTACTATAAAACACGTCCAGCCAGTAGTAATTTCTAGTTGTTATTATCCCGTCACTAACCTGGACCGTAGTCTGGTTTGCAAGACTTATACTATTAATTTTCGAAAAGTTAAATGAGTAATACTTCCTATAATCTTCTGGTTGGAATTGGACAATACCATCGGGCAATATAACTAAAAGAGGCTGCTTAGAAGAGGCTGGTTCTCTTCGAAATAAGTATCTAAATATTAACAATGAAGCTCCTCCAAAGCAAAGGATAATGATAATGGACACAAAAATTGAAGATATATCTAAATGATTATTTAGTAATGCTAAAGGAATGATAACAGCTACTCCAATGAAGGCTATAGCAATCAAAATCCATACAAACCCATCTATGTCAGTATAATTACCTGGAAAAACATTCCATTCGGATGGATAGTTACCATCTTTTACTAGTTCTATCACTTCTTTCGCATTCATCATTTTTTCCTCCTTTTAGTAATCTGTCTATCATCATTTGACGATTGACATGTAGTGGCACCCCTTGCGGATGCCAGGTTCCTGTCCCACTAGCCAAAACAGGCCATCAAACGTGTAGTAATTAGTGCATGTAACAGCAAGCAGACACGATACACTCTATCTTGCGTATAATAACAGGGACAAGAAAACACAAACCCAGGACTTCCTGGGCAGCTACTCGACAAAACCGGAGTGAAAGGAAAAACACTATGGAACTTGGACTCGTTGGACTTGGGCGCATGGGCGCTAATATGGCCAAACGACTGCTGCGCAATGGCCATACGGTCGTTGGCTACGCGCGTCACGAAAGTACAGTGCAGGGGCGCTTGCAAGATGGCTCTATTTCGAAAGGAGCTAGCTCGCTGGAAGACCTCGTTCATCAACTCGCGCAGCCGCGCGCTATCTGGTTGATGGTTCCTGCCGCCTCGGTAGACGACACGTTGAATACGCTTATCCCACTGCTGGCAAAGGACGATGTGGTGATCGATGGCGGCAACTCCTACTATCATGATGACATTCGCCACGCGAAGATGCTTGAGCCGCATGGCATCCATTATCTTGACGTCGGTACCAGCGGCGGCGTCTGGGGACTCGAGCGCGGCTATTGCCAGATGATCGGTGGCGAGGAAGAGATCGTCAAACGCCTCGACCCGATTTTCTCCGCCCTGGCACCTGGAGTTGACGCGGCGGTTCGCACTCCTGGGCGCGAAGAAATCGGCGGCACAGCTGAAAAAGGGTATTATCATTGCGGCCCGCATGGAGCTGGTCATTTCGTCAAGATGGTTCATAACGGCATCGAGTACGGCGTCATGGCAGCCTATGCCGAGGGTCTGAACATCCTCAAACACGCTAATATCGGCAAGCAGCAGCAGACCGTCGATGCCGAAACCGCCCCGCTAAGCAGCCCTGAATATTACCAGTACGATTTCAACCTCGCCGATATCGCGGAACTGTGGCGGCGTGGCAGTGTCATCGGCTCGTGGCTGCTCGATCTGACCGCCAGCGCGCTGCTCAAGAGTCCCAATCTCGAGGATTTCCAGGGCCGCGTCTCCGATTCGGGCGAGGGGCGTTGGACGATTGCCGCCGCCATCGACGAGGCCGTTCCCGCATTCGTGCTGACTGCTGCCCTTTACGAACGCTTCAGCTCGCGCGGCCAGGCCGATTTTGCCAACAAGATCATGTCCGCCATGCGTTTTGAATTCGGCGGCCATCATGAAAAGGAAGCCACGGATGAGACACATCATACGCAAACGAATACCACTTCGAGCGGTACTGAATAAGGAATGAGCTTATGTCTACAACTGTAACACCGCTGACGCAGCGGCCAGCCTGGAAAGCCCTCGAAGACCATTATGCTCAGGTAAAGGACCTGCACCTGCGCAAGCTCTTCGCCGATGATCCCCAGCGTGGTGAGCGTTTCGCAGCCGAGGGCGTGGGCATCTACCTGGACTATTCCAAGAACCGCATTACCGGCGAGACCATCCAGTTGCTCTTGCAGCTGGCCGAGTCTTCGAACCTGCGCCAGCGCATCGACGCCATGTTCAGCGGCCAGAAGATCAATATCACCGAGCAGCGTGCCGTACTGCACGTTGCCCTGCGCGCTCCAGGGGATGAAACGATCATGGTGGATGGCGAGAACGTGGTGCCGGAAGTCCACAAAGTCCTCGACAAGATGACGGATTTCTCCAACCGCGTGCGCAGCGGCGAGTGGAAAGGCTATACCGGCAAGCGCATTCGCAACGTCGTCAATATTGGCATCGGCGGCTCCGACCTTGGCCCGCATATGGCCTACGAGGCGCTGAAGCATTACAGCGACCGCGATATGACCTTCCGTTTCGTCTCCAACGTCGATGGCAGCGAGTTTGTGGAACTGACGCGCGACCTCGACCCGGCAGAAACGCTCTTCATCGTCTCCTCTAAAACGTTCACCACGCTGGAGACGCTGACCAACGCCAACTCGGCTCGCGAATGGCTGGTGCGCGCTTTGGGTAGCGAGCAGGCGGTGGCAAAGCACTTCGTGGCCGTCTCAACGAATACCAAAGAGGTGGAGAAGTTCGGCATCGACACGCAGAACATGTTCGAGTTCTGGGACTGGGTCGGCGGCCGTTACTCCTACGACTCAGCCATCGGCCTCTCGCTGATGATCGCCATCGGGCCGGAGCAGTTCCGCGAAATGCTGGCCGGTTTCCATGCCATGGACGAGCATTTCCGCACCACGCCTTTTGAGCGCAACTTGCCCGTGCTGCTGGGGCTGATCGGCATCTGGTACAACAACTTTTTCGGCGCGCAGACGGTGGCAATCCTGCCCTACGATTACTATCTAGGGCAATTGCCAGCTTACTTCCAGCAGCTTGACATGGAGAGCGATGGCAAGCATGTCGATTTGCAGGGCAGGACGGTGAATTACCAGACCGGACCGATTATCTGGGGGCAGCCTGGTACCAATGGCCAGCACGCTTTCTACCAGCTGATTCATCAAGGCACAAAGCTGATTCCCTGCGACTTTATCGGCTTCTGCCAGACATTGAACCCGCTCGGGCGGCATCATGACCTGCTGATGGCCAACTTCTTCGCCCAGACCGAGGCGCTGGCCTTCGGCAAAACGGCGGAAGAGGTCGCGAAAGATGGCGTGCCATCCTTCCAGGTTCCGCATCGCACCTTCGAGGGCAATCGTCCGACGAACACTATCCTGGTCGAACGATTAACGCCTGAAACATTGGGCAAGATCATCGCTCTCTACGAACACAAAGTCTTCGTCCAGGGCACGGTCTGGGATATCAACTCGTTCGATCAATGGGGCGTCGAACTGGGCAAAGTGCTGGCGAACCGCATCATCCCCGAGCTTGAGAGCAAAGAGGAGCCAAAGCTGACGCACGATAGCTCGACGAATACGCTGATCCAGCGATATAGGAAGTTGAGGGGTCAGGCATCCTGAGCTTGAGCTTGTGGGAATTCGGGGCGTCCCTCACGGATTACTCGAGTAGAGTTTTTACATCTCCACATGGGCCTGTCATTCTGAGCGCAGCGAAGAATCTCTGGTGGCACACAGATTCTTCGCTGCGCTCAGAATGACAGGCCCCGGAGTCCTATACATGCCCACCATTAGCACGTGCTGGTTTATCACGCTCGGCCAGGTATCGCTCGAACTCTCCTGGGGTACGTACACCATACTGGAGAACGGCCTCGTAAATATCGGTGCTGTAGACGCTGTTGCGGTAGGTGGGAAGCTGAACCCAGGTGTCTTTGATCCAGAGGATGGCGAGACGTGTTTCGGCAGCCAACTGCTTTGCCAGAGCATCGTGAAGTGGCTCTGGATGCATGCCTTCTCCCAGCCAGAACGAAATATCGATCTTCCATTCAGCCTGTCCGTGAAAATCGTAGTAGATCATGAAAAAATAGCGTGCATCTATTTCGTCCGGTTTAAAATTTCCACTTTCGTTGAAGTAGCGTACCTGCTTAACTCCTGCATGGGTAAACAGCGGTCGCATGGCATCGTAAGCGCGTTCAATGCTCAAACCTGGGCTGGAGACGGCCAGGTCGATATCGCGCCAGACCATCAGTCCTAACGCGGAACTCCCGATTTGCCTGACGCTGCCTACGGTCGATAGTAGTCTATACAGGTCCAGTGCTGCCAGGACAGCCTGGGCCTCAGTTTGAAGCTTTTCCTGGCGTTCGAGAAGTTCAGCAGCGCGGGTGGGGTGAAGTATTTCAGAGTTGGTCATAATGCATATCTTCACTCATTTAGCCTGCTCCACCATCAACTGCACAGGCCACGCATCCGTCGCTTCCCACGCTCCATCCACCTGAACGAGCAAACCAGCAAGCCCATGCTCACTCAGAAAGGCTTTCCCTTCTTGCGAACCCAGGATGAAAGCCACTTTCGCGGCGATCTCGACCTGCTCGCAGCGGTCGGCGACCACCGTCACGGACCACAAATCGGTCTGCGCCGGTTCGCCCGTGCGCGGGTCGAGCAGGTGGTGGCGCTGCTGCTTTCCTTGCTGCCAGTGGCGGCGCGCGATGCCGGAGGTGGCCATGGCCCCGCGACGCAGCGGCATAGACCAGAATGTACCTTTCCCAGGCACCGTGATTGACCACTGCTCTTCTCCGGGCGGCAATCCTATCACAGCCAGGTCGCCACCCGCGTTGACAAGGGCAGTATTAATACCTTTCTCCTGTAAACGTTCCAGGGCGGCATCCACAGCCATGCCCTTGGCAATGCCCCCAAAGTCCAGGCCGACACCGGCAGGCAACTTTACGATGCGCTTCTCGCTGTCCAGGTAGATGCCGCGCCACCCGCCACCCGGCTCGGTGCGGATTGTTGTGCCGGGCAGCGACGCAGGCAAGGCATCGAAAGTACGGTCGTATCCCAGCCCAACAATCTGACCTAACAGGGTCGGGTCATAGACGCCGTTCGTTGCCTGGGCCGCGGCGATAGCTCTGGATAGCACCGTATAAAGCAGATCGCTTACCGCGACATATTCGCCCGCATGCGCATTCAAGCGCGAAAGTTCGCTTTCCGGTAAGAAACGGCTCAGGGCCTGCTCCCATTCGCTGAATAGCGAACGTACAACACTGACACCCACTTTAAGACGGTTTTCGGGCAGCAGAAGGGAAATCGTCGTACCCATGGCCCAGAATTCCTCGCGTCCCATACCCTCTGGCGTGCGAAATGCGGGAAATGCCGGGCCTGGATGCCTGTCCTGGTGAGTAGCTTTTTCGTCCATGATATATTTCCCTTCTTACTGTTTTTAGAGAAAGTGGATAGGAACAGCGTACCACATTTTCTCCCTGTTCCTATTCTTTCAGAGAACGTATTATTTCTATTGTTCATACACATCCACATCTATGGAAATGATTGAGCAGGCCAACTTAGTACAGCTTGCTTGCCATATGCGCTTTCTTCCCGCTCAATCAGCTATGCATATGGTATTCCGGCAATATCAGAGAACTGGCAGGATTCTGTAAAAAGATTGTAAATAGGCCACTCAGCATAAAGGCTTTGACATTCTCGCAGCGACGGGATTATACTTATCACGAAAGAAGGGTTTATCCTGGCAGTTAGAAGCGGGAGCATAGACGCAAGAGGAGTTGTTTCCGGCAATGTCTCAAGCAGACCAGTCCCCGGCTGAAAATAGCGATCCATTCCTGCTGGCGACCAAACTTGCTATTCCGCCTGTTCGTTCCGGCATGATCGAGCGACAACGGCTGGTTGATACGCTACAGGCGGCTCTGCGCGGTCCTCTCACGCTGCTGACAGCTGCCGCGGGTTTTGGCAAGACGACCCTGCTCTCCACAGCACTCCAGCATTACCGTTTGCCGGCGGCCTGGCTTTCTCTTGACGAGAGCGATAATGATCTTACTCGTTTCTGGTCTTACGTTTTTGCGGCATTGGAAGGCATTCAGCCGGGTGTGAGTAAAGCCGCCCGGTCCACTAAGGCAGGTGCCTATCGAAACCGTGCTGACCGCGCTCATTAACTCTCTGATGCAGTTTGAGCAGGATATCGTTCTGGTTCTGGATGATTATCATAGTATTACCTCGCAATCGATCCATAGTTCGCTGACCTTCTTCCTGGAACACCTGCCGCCCTGCCTGCATGTTATCATTGCCACTCGCGTTGACCCGTTATTGCCCCTGGCACGCTGGCGCGCTCGCGGCCGGCTAACTGAAATTCGCTCGGCTGACCTGCGATTCACTACTGAAGAAACCGCAGCATTTTTTCAACAGGCTGTTGGTCTTCCTCTCTCAATAGAAGAGATCGATGCACTGGATAAGCGAGCGGAAGGCTGGATTGCCGGGCTGCAACTGGCCGCGCTCTCAATGCATGGCCGCAAAGATATCTCCGACTTTATCAAGGTCTTTACCGGCAGCCATCGCTACATCGTCGATTACCTGATCCAGGAAGTATTCGACCGCCAGCCAGCCAACATACAAACTTTTCTGCTGCGTACCTCGATCCTTGAGCGCATGTGCGGCTCGCTCTGCGAAGCCATCTCAGGGCAACCAGGTGGGCAAGCCATGCTTGAGCACCTGGAACAGGTAAATCTATTCTTACAACCGCTTGATGACGAGCGGCGCTGGTATCGTTATCATCACCTGTTCGCCGAGTTGCTACGCCACCGCCTGCAACGCGAACAGCCCGAACTGGCGCCCACGCTCCATCGCCAGGCCAGCGCGTGGTTTGAACAACATGACCTGCTGCCTGAGGCCATCCGGCACTCGCTGGCAGCGGCAGATTTTCAATCGGCAGCCAGGCTCATCGAACAGGTCGGCATTACACTGACAAAACGAGGAGAACTCATCACACTCTCTTCCTGGCTCGATAAGCTTCCTGCTGAAGAGATGCAAGCCCGCCCTGGTCTGACCGTTTTGCGGGCCTGGCTGCTCTTTCTCACCGGCCAGTATGCCGCCGCCGAACAGCAACTTCAGGAAATAGAGCAGCGCTATAGCATCCATGCCGCCATGCAAACCTTTGAAGGTCTCGCATCTCCACCGCAAGGAATGCAGCATGTCTACCACCTGATAGGCGAGATAGCTGCTATACGCGCATCGATAGTCATTATGCAGGGAGATGGAGAGCGCACTATTGAGCTGGCGCAGCAGGCGCTTCGCTACCTGGCCGAGGATGATATTTCCAGGGGATTGGTGATGTGGTACCTGGGATTGGCTTACTGGATAGCCGGAAATCTGGAAGCGGCGGTTCAGGCGATGGTAGATGCTTGCGCCTACAGCATGGCTCATGGCAACCTGTATATGGCGTTCATGACAACGCACGAACTGGCCTCGTTTCAGGCGGCGCAGGGATATCTCCACCAGGCAGAACACACATACCGGCAGGCGCTCCAGCTTGTGAACGAGCAGGACTCCTCAACGGTTGTTCTCGGCCCGATTCATGTCGGTATTGGAAGTTTACAATACGAGTGGAATAACCTGGAAGCGGCAGAACGCTTTTTACAGACCGGCATCCAACAATGCCTGTATATGGAAAATAGCAGGACTGCGCTGGATGGGTACATCGTCCTGACCAGAATCAGGCATGCCCGGGGGGATCAGGAGGGCGTACAAATGCTATGCGAGAAGATGAGCAGCCTGGCAAGCCATCCTAATGTTCCACCAACTCAGGCACGCTTTCAAACCGCATTTCTGGCGCGAATAGCTCTTGAGCAGGGCAATGCAGCGGAGGCATCGCGATGGGCGCAGCAATGCGGGCTGCGCGCAAGCGACGAAATACATCCCTTGCGCTTTAACGAATACCTGATCCTGGCGCGCATACTGATCGCGCAGGGGAATTTCGATGATGCAAGTACCTGCTTGCGGCAACTCTTTCACCTGGCGCAAGCGAGGAAGCGCATCAAAAATAGCATCGAGGTTCTCATCCTTCAGGCGCTGGCCCATCAAGCTCAGGGAGACATAGAAACGGCCACGGGTACGCTCGAACATGCGCTGCTGCTTGCCGAAACGGAGGGCTATATCCGGCTCTTCGTCGATGAAGGCCCGGTTCTGGCAAACCTGCTTATCATAATCTCTACAAAGCTACAAAAGCAGGCCGATACTTCCTCAGCAGTGCCAGAACTACTGACCTATATTGAAAAGTTACTCGTGGCTTTTGGGGACCAGAACTTCCCCCTCACTGCCGCTTCGCCCCGGCCCTCACCTGCGATTCCAACCGGCACGCGGCCATCTCTGGCCGAACCACTGAGCGAACGCGAACTCGAAGTGCTGCGGCTAATTTCCGAAGGCTGTTCCAATCGTGAAATCGCGGATCGTCTTGTTCTTGCCGTCAGCACGGTGAAATGGTACGTGAATATCATCTACGGCAAGTTGCAGGTCGAGAGCCGCACAAAGGCGGTGGCGCGAGCCAGGGAATTGAAGTTGATATAAAAAGGCGGGGCTTTATCACAGAGCGACTCTTGCATACCCTGGAAATCCCACCCCTTTTCCCACCCTTTGATGGGTGCCCACCCAACCAGGTGCCGTTTATACTTTTCCCAACAAGACAAAATGAGTCTGCTCATAAGAAAGGAAGTAAAAATCATGACACAGGCACCTCTCACTTCAACACCATCGGCTACGGAACTCAAACCGCCTTCGCTGCGCACAATGGTTGTTGGGCTTTTACCCAGCATCCTTGTGAATGGCGTACTTGTCATCGTCATTTACCAGCTTATCAAGCACTTTACCTCGCTATCGGACGTAGAGGCGCTATTCATTTCGGCCATACCTGCGATGATTGACACTATCGCCAGCCTGCTGCGTCAGCGGCGGGTAGATGTACTGGGAGCGTTCGCTCTCATCACGATTGCCGTCTCTATCGTCCTCACCTTTGCCAGCGGCGACGCTCGACTGTTTCAGATACGCGAATCGTTCCTGACGGTCCTTTTTGGCATCATCTGCCTGGTCTCGCTGCTCTTTCCCAAACCGCTGTGGTTTTATATTATCCGTTACTTCACCACCGGCAACAACCCACGGCAGGAAGCCACGTTCAACGCAGCCTGGCAATATCCGGCCTTTCGCGCCTACATTCGCAACGTCACGATTGTCTGGGGAGTTACCTATGCCATTGAGTTCATCGTGCGCCTGGTGCTCGTCTACTCTCTACCGCTGTCACAATTCCTGGTCATCTCGCCCATCATCTTCTATGGCATCACCATCGCGGTAATCGCCTGGACGGTTCGAGCCGGAAGTCGCCTGCGCAAGCGCAGCCAGGCAAGGCTTCTCCAGGCATCCAGAGAAGCCGGCAACCTCGGCCCTAATGGATTTTGACAACCGGATGGGGAGATTTCCTCGTCCTGTAGGGACAGCAGCTGGCCCCTGTCCCCGTAGGGGCCGATTGATCGCGCCCACCGCCGATTCATCGGCCTCCGCCTGTTGCCAGACTATGCTGTGAAAATTCATAAGACAAGAAAGAAAGAGTAGATCAATGAGCAATCCTTTTTCCTCTGGTTACACATCGTTGCAAGAAGAGATTCAAGTAGAGAAGCTGCCCGTCGAAGGATGCATTCCCGCGTGGCTTTCCGGTTCATTGTTGCGCAATGGCCCCGCGAAGTTCGAGGTCGGCTCCGAAGAGGTCTGGCACTGGTTCGATGGATTAGCTATGCTGCACCGCTTCTCATTTCAGAACGGTAACGTGTCATACGCGAACAAATTTGTGCGCAGCCAGGCTTATGCGACCGCGATGCAGGAGAAGCGCCTGACATACGCCATGTTTGCTGCCGACCCCTGCAAGGCGCTGTTCCGGCACGCCATGACCGAGATGATCAACCCCAATGTGAGCATTCAGCAGGTAGCAGGAGAATTTCTTGCGATGACGGAAGCTCCATTGCCGATTGCCTTTGATCCCCATACGCTCGAGACGCTGGGCATTATTCATTATAACGACCAGGTCAGTGGTCATTATGGATCGGCTCATCCACATTACGACCGCGCCGGAAAGATGACCATCAGTTACCTGACCGAATTCGGCATGCAGAGTATGGTGAAGGTCTTCAGCATCGCGGATGGAGATGGGCGCAACCGCAAGCTGATTGGCGCTTATCCCACCCTGGAACCGTCGTATATCCATTCCTTCAGCATCACCGAGCATTACATTGTGCTGGCCGAATATCCATTCCGCGTCATGCCCCTCGAAATGCTCAGCGGGCAAAAGGCCTTCATCCAGTACTTCACCTGGCGACCTCAAGAACCCGCGCTGTTTATCGTCATGAGCAGGCAGGATGGCAGCATTGTTGGCAGGTACGAGAGCGAAGCCTTCTTCTCATTCCACCATATCAATGCCTTCGAGCGCGCCGGAGAAATCGTACTTGACCTTTCAGCATACCCCGATGCCGCGATTATTGAGGAGACCAACCTGTCCAATCTGAGGGATGGGACGGGGGCAGAAAAACGGAGCGCGCGCAGCGAGTTCCGGCGGTATCGCCTGCCGCTGAGCGTCTCATCGGCCATTGCCACGTATGAGCGCATAAGCGGGCAGGAGATTGAAATGCCAACCATCAACTATACCCATTCCAACAGCCACGATTACAGTGCTGCCTACGGCGTCAGTACGGCCAGGGAAGCGCCACTAACCCTGGCCCACCAGCTCGTGCGCGTTGACATACCCACAAACGCTACAAAAACCTGGGCGCAGGATGGATGCTATCCTGGAGAACCCGTCTTTGCTCAAGCTCCTCAAGCCCGTGGAGAAGATGATGGCGTTGTTCTCTCAGTCGTCTTGAATGCCTACAAGGGCAATTCATTCCTGCTGGTGCTGGACGCGCATACATTCGAGGAACTTGGGCGAGCTGAAGTGCCGCATCACATCCCGCTCGGCCTTCATGGGCAATATTTCCCAGGCCTTGTGATTTGATCTCCCCTTCGAATAGACGATATAATGCCGTAGCATCACCATTTTCTGTACCTGTATATTTGACCACCTTCGGTTCTTACCGGAAAGAAGGCTATTCAGGAGATTTGCATGACCACGACCAGCGGCTATTCGCCCATCAATTGGAATGTCGTAGAAGATGAAGTCATCACCCACCTGCGCAACATCCTGCGGCTTGATACACGCAATCCGCCCGGAAATGAGATACGGGCCGCCGAATATATTCGCGATGTGCTGCAAGCGGATGGTATCAGCAGCGAGATTGTTGGACCATCGCCTGACCGCGGCAGCATCGTTGCGCGCTTGAAAGGCAATGGCTCGGCCCCGCCGCTGCTGTTAATGTCGCATACCGATGTAGTAGCGGTCGAGCCTGAGAAGTGGACGCATGATCCTTTCGCGGCGGATATTGCCGATGATTTCATCTATGGACGCGGCGCTCTGGATATGAAGGGCATGGTCACTATGGAATTGATGACCATGCTGCTGCTCAAACGCGCGGGAGTGCCGCTCAAACGCGATGTGATCTACATGGCGGCGGCGGATGAAGAGGTGGGTGGGCACATGGGTGCGGGCTGGGTCGTGCATAACCGGCCAGAGTTGATCCAGGCCGAATACGCGCTCAACGAAGGCGGCGGCAGCGGCTTTGAAGTCAATGGGAAGCGTTATTATACCGTCGAGGCCGCGGAGAAGGGAACGGCCCGTTTCCGCCTGCGGACGACCGGCAAACCCGGACACGGCTCTGTGCCGCATGATAACAATGCTATCGTTAAACTGGCGGCATTACTGAGCAAGCTGGATGGCACACAGCCCCCGGTACATTTTACGGAAACCTTCCGCGCGTACATCACCGGTATTGCCAGTGCGCAACCACCAGAGGTCGCGGGCCTGTTTATGGCCGTGCTGGAAGATGAGAAAAACGCCGATGCCGCCATCGAGGCCTTGCCACTCGAAGATATGCTTAAGTGGCAAATGCGCGCCATGATCCGCAACACCATCGCGCCCACCATGCTTACGGCAGGCTCGCAAATCAACGTCATCCCATCCGAAGCGGAAGCACGGCTGGATGGTCGTACCCTGCCCGGTTGGACGGCGGAGACGTATCTTGAGGAACTGCGGAGTATCTTTGGGCAAGACATCGATGTGAGCTTTATCGACCCATCCATACCTCTAGAGGCCGATCCCGCGTCTCCCCTCTTCGAGGTCATCAAGGCCCTGGTCGAGGAACACGATCCTGGCGCGACCGTCGTTCCAACATTGCTCACAGGTGGCACCGATGCCAAACACGTGGCGCTACTCGGAACGAAGGTCTACGGTTTTGCGCCACAACTCTATATCCCTGGAGCGAGGGATTGGAGCGGAGTTCACGGTCACGACGAGCGTATACATATCCGAGCCTTGCAATGGGGTACGCGCGTCCTTTATGATGTTGTAGCACGGTTCGCCACAAACAATGGCGATGAAGTAGTGTAAGGAAACAATTGGGTGCGGAGCCGATGATGACTTTTTACCCGCAAAATCTGGAATCATGCTCTGACCGTGTCATTCTGAGCGCAGCGAAGAATCCGTACCTCGTGCTACTGGGATTCTTTGCCGCGCTCAGAATGACACGGCCTGGGTCACTCAGGTTGCGGTTTTGGTTGGTAAACTTCATCATCGGCCTCGCGTCCACTTGAAGGAGAACATGCCATGCCATATGAACTGATCACCTTAGAATTTGAAGGCGATTTCGCGACCATCACCATGAACAACCCGCAGCGGCGCAACGCGCTTTCGCTCAAACACATGCTTGAACTCACCAGCGCTTTCCGTAAAGTTGGTGAGAGCGAGGCCCGCGGTGTGATTCTGGCCGCCAGCGGGCCGGTTTTTTCCGCCGGTCACGATTTCGCCGATATGGTGGGGCAGGACCTCGTTGCCGTGCGCAAGATTCTCAAGGTCTGCACCACCATGATGAATACGATTCAAGAGATTCCCCAGCCTGTTCTCGCGCGCGTGCAAGGCCTGGCTACTGCTGCCGGATGCCAGCTCGTCGCTACCTGCGACCTGGCAGTTGCCTCAACCGATGCGGGCTTCGCGACTCCAGGTGGGAAAGGCGGCTGGTTCTGCACCACGCCCATGGTGGCAGTCAGTCGCAATATCGGACGCAAGCGCGCTCTCGAAATGCTGCTCACCGGCGACGTAATCGACGCGCAGACGGCGGCAGACTGGGGACTGGTCAACCGCGTCGTTCCGCCCGAACGCCTGGTCGAAGAATCACAAAGCCTGCTCGAGCGCGCCACACGCGGCAGCTTCATCTCCAAAAGCATCGGCAAGCAGGCCTATTACGCGCAGATCGACCTTCCGCAGCCGCAGGCCTACGCCTACGCGCAGGAAGTGATGGCCTCCACTTCTCAGATTCCCGACGCCCAGGAAGGGATGAGGGCGTTCTTGGAGAAACGCAAACCGAGGTTTGAGCAAAGAGGATAGGTAAAATCCTTTCCAGATTACTCATCTTATCGAATGAATACCACTAAGTGATAAGCAGAGCCTATATTCTGGGAACCCGAATGAAACCAGCCTGAATGAAGTGATGATCGGTAGTGAGCGCCTGGGTTATACCGAATCGCTTCATAACAACAAAGCTGCCAGGTATTCATCATGTCTATCAGCCCAACCCGGTTCGCCTATGGCAAACATTCCTGCAATCTCGAAGAGTGGGCTATTTACATCTTCTTCATTGCCTTATATTTCTTCTTGCCCGATAATCTCAATCCACTCGAAAGACCGCTTTTCCGCGGATACGCCTCTGGCGCAGTGCCTCCATAACCTGCCCGACATCGCGCCAGCTTGCCTCCGAGCCGATCTGTGGGTGAAGTTTACCGGCGGCAACCAGCGCTACCAACACTGCCAGGTCTTTACCGAAGCTCTCGGGCGGGCCTGAGAGGTAGGAGAAGAAAGCCTGGATGCGCGCCCCGGCATGTCCGGCGAAGTCTCCAAAGCTGATAGTGGTGGGCTGCTGGGAAGAATTGCCAAATACGACGATGGTGCCGTTGGGCGCGATATGGCGTATGGCCATCGCCAGCGATTCGCCGCCAACCGATTCCAGGATCAGATCGTATTGCTCGTTCACGTCGTCGATGCCGATTGCGATGCGATGAGCGCCCAGTTCTCGCAATCCGTGGCCGCGTTCAGGGCTGGCTACGACGCCCGTCACCTCGGCTCCGGCATCGGCGGCGAGTTCGACGGCGAAACGGCCCACGCCGCCTGCCGCGCCGGTGATCAGCACGCGCTTCCCCAGCAGAAAGTCACCGATCCGCAGCGTGCGCAGCGCCGTCAGGCCCGCAATAGGTAGGGTAGCAGCAGTGGTGAATTCGACATGGTCGGGAAGCACAGCCATGCGCGCTGTGGGTGCCGCGGCCTGCTGGCTCCATCCGCCCTGGTCCACCAGGCAGACGACGCGACTCCCCTCGGGCGGTCCGCTGTCATCAGCGGCACGGCGCAAGATGACGCCCGTGATGTCCTGCCCGGGGCGCCATCCTTCGGGCCTATTTGCCAGCAGGCTCAGTTCTCCACGGTTCAGCGAAAAGGCGTGTACCTGGACAATCGCCTCGTTCGGAGCCGGCGATGGTTCCTCTACCTCGCGTATCTCAACCGGCCTCTCGGCTTGATGCGTAGCTACCAGCGCAAGCATAATGATTACACCCCTTCATCCAGTGCCTGAAATTCAGCGTCACTCAGTCGAATCTCCGCTGCCGCAAGGTTTGCCTCCAGGTGCTTTACAGACGAGGTGCCTGGAATGGGCAGCATGTTGGGCGAGCGAAGCAGCAACCACGCCAGGGCAATCTGACCCGGCGTGGCATGATGCCTCTGCGCGACCTGGTTTAGTTTACCACCTCCCCTGGCGAGATCACCAGTCGCCAGCGGGAACCAGGGAATGAATCCGAGGCGATAGACCGTCAGGTCTCCTCCAATGGTAAATGTGCCACTGGCGCTAGCGGGACGTGGATTTGTTTGTGCCATGATATATGCTCCTTTGTTTACGTGTATCACGAGGTTACAGGTAATGTACGTCCACAGGTACTACGACAACAAGGGGATTGGCGAATACTCGACATTGGAGGACGGCCCATCCCTGGCACATAGAGGGCCTGGCAAAATGCTACCTTTTCCCTGCATTGCTCGTAATATGTTAGGATAATCAGCACCCGAAACAATCAATTGGCAATGCATCAGATTTAGAAAGGAGCTATTTATCTCATGAGCCATATAAATGTAAAGAGCGAACAGGTCATCGATGCCAGCCCTGAAGAGGTCTATGCCGCCCTCAAAGATTACAAACAGAAACGCCCGCAAATACTGCCACCCAACTTCGTGGATTATGCGGTTGAGAAAGGCGGAGTGGGGACAGGCACAGTGGTCGATTATCGTTTAAAGGCCGGCGGGCGCGAACGCCCCTATAAGATGCAGGTAGATGAGACCATCAAGGGCAAGGTCATCACCGAGCGCGATACAAATTCGTCGCTGGTGACAAGATGGTCGCTCCTGCCTCTGAAAGAGGGCAAGCAAACGCAGGTGAGCGTGATCACCGAATGGGAAGGTGGTAGCGGCATCGGAGGCTTTTTCGAGCGCACATTTGCTCCCATGGGCCTGCGCCGCATCTACGGCAGTATGCTATCGAAGCTGGCCAGTTTGCTACAAAACGAGGGGCAGAGCGCCTCTGGGAAGAACCAATCGGGTAGTAGTGCCACGAATATCGGCATGTTTCTCCTCGTCGCGGCTATCGTTTTGGGAATCGCGATTGGCTTGAGCTACCTGCGAAAGGTGCGTGAATAAGGGTCCGGCATGCGAAATTCGGTCAGGGTAGATCTTTGCGGGCCGCCTGGATGGTTCGCTGTTAGCTATCATCCTGCGCCAGCAAATCCATCGCTGCCTCAACCACTTCCTCTACTGGAACATCAGCTACGAACGACACGCGGTGCCCGCACGGTTCAAAAATCTGGTTGCTGCCGCAGACCGGGCATTCTAGTCGCCACGAGATGACCGGACGATGGCGCGTGCGCGTAATCGGCGCCGCCGTGATGAGATTGACGCACCAGTAGATGCCCACCGTGGACGCGCCGGCGGCCCTGCCCAGGTGCAGCGGGCCAGAGTCGTTGGAGATCACCACCTTACAGCGGTGCAGCAGGCCAGCCAGCCCGCCCAGCGAGAGTTGCCCACACGCACTCTGCGCCTGCGCCTTCATATTACGAATGACCCCTTCGACCAGCGCATTTTCTGCTTTTGTGCCTGTGACAACGACCTGAGCTCCTGCCGTGGCCAGAGCATCCCCCGCGGTGGCGAATTTCTCGACGGGCCAGCGACGTTGCGGACTGCCCGCGCCGGGATGCAACGCCACCAGCGGCTTTCCGCTTTCCGGCACAACACGTCTGGCCTCCTCCAGGTCCTCTTCGATAATCGCGATACGCGGCTCCAATTCTTGCGTACCAGCCCCCGCCAGCGCGACCACTTCCAGGTAGCGCGCAACCTCGGACTGAAAGTAGATGTACGGCACCCACCTGTCAAGCAAGGCCGCGTCTGGCGTTCTCAGGCCAATCGTCATTCGCGCGCCCAGCCGTAGCAGGAACGGATTGGAGTACCGGCCACCGCCATGTAACTGAAAGGCCAGGTCAAATCGCTCCTCACGCATGGCTGCGAAAAAAAGCTCCTCTTCCGAGGTGTCCTCGAGCATATACGCTTCACCAGCATCTCTACCTACACCCTGCGTGGCAGGAATGACAATCACACGATCAATCGGCGATGGCCTGTTTTTAAGGAAAGCGGCATGCCAATCTTTTGCCAGCAGCACAATTTCAGCCTGTGGATATGTAGTGCGCAACGCCTGCAGCGCGGGAAGCGCGAAAATGAAATCGCCAAGGCCATTAGCGCGCAGCACGGCAATTTTGCGCACACCGGGAATGATCTTCTTTTCACATAACATGATCCGCGTCGTCTCTCCTTGTGGAAACTGACACGAAGAATAATGGCTCTCTCTTTACAATGCCGGATGAGTGCAAGCTCACTCCGCTATTTTATTGAAGATCGGTTTGAGGGCCGGATAGAGGGCCGCGTAGGTTTCGTATGCGCGGGCATAGAGTTGCGAGGTCTCTGGAACGGGCGGAGTTGGCGCCATCACCCGCACTGTCGCATCGCAGGCTTGCTGTATCGATGGATAGAGGCCGGCGGCGACTCCGGCGAGCAGGGCAGCGCCGAAGGCCGGCCCTTCCTGCGCGTTGGTCGTAACAAGTTCCACACCAAGCACATCGGCAATCATCTGCCGCCATAGCAAGCTTTTCGCGCCTCCACCGGTAGCGCGTACCTGCTCGATGGGCAGACCCTGCTCGCGAAGAATAGTGAAACAGTCTTTCAGGCTGAACGCCACACCTTCCAGCACGGCACGCACAAGATGACGCCGGTCATGGCTCGCGGTGAGGCCAATCCAGCCGCCACGCGCCAGCGGATCGAGGTGAGGAGTGCGCTCGCCTTGCAGGTAGGGCAGGAAGAAAAGGCCATCGCTGCCAGGCGCTATGGATGCCGCTTCTCGCGTCAGAAGTTCGTAGGCGTCGAGGCCCGTCCAGCGTTCAAGGGCGCGTTCGGGCAGACCGATATTATCGCGCAGCCAGCGGAAGGAAAGCCCGGCTCCCTGTGTGACGCCCATCAGATACCAGGCCTGTGGAACGGCATGGTTGAAGGTATGCACGCGCGGCACAACGGCGGAAGTGTCGACGCGATGAGTAGCGGCATAGGCCAACACGACGCCGCTGGTACCAATAGAGACGAGCGCCAGTCCGGGCCGCACAACGCCATTGCCAACCGCAGCGCAAGCATTGTCGGCTCCTCCCCCTGCCACCGGCGTGCCAGGCAGCAGACCGGTGAGTTGCGCCACTTCTGTAGTGATCGCGCCGGCCACGGCATTGGACGCGATAACAGGCGGAAGCAGGGCCGGATCGAGTTCAAGTGCCTCTAGTACGGGCATTGACCAGCTGCCATGCTGCACATCCAGCAGATTGGTACCCGCGGCATCCGAAATCTCGATGGCCTGCGCTCCTGTCAGGCGGTAGCGAATATAGTCTTTGGGCAGCAGAATACGCTGTGCCCGCGCAAAAATAGCCGGCTCATGCTCGCGTATCCAGAGGATTTTAGGGGCGGAAAAACCGGTCAGCGCCGGGTTGCTGACCAGCGCGATAAGACGGTCTGCTCCGACGCGCTCGCTGATTTCCAGGCTTTGAGCCGCGCTGCGCTGGTCGGCCCAGATGATCGAGGGCCGTAGAACACGATCTTGTTCGTCTAAGAGTACGACGCCGTGCATCTGGCCTGAAAGGCCGATCGCGCACACATCCTGAGCCTGTATGCCCTGCGCGAGACAGGCGCGAATGGCTACAACCGTGGCCTCCCACCACTCGGCGGGATTCTGTTCCGCCCAGCCGGGCTGCGGGTGCATGAGAGGATATTCAACGAAGGCAGAGGATAAAAGACGCCCATCTTCCGCGGCGAAAGCCGCGGCTTTGACGCCCGTAGTGCCAAGATCGATCCCAAGCAGTGCCTGCATACGTATCCTCTCCTTTTAAATAAGCATAGATGCCTCAATCATCGATATGCTACCACACCACACAATGCTCATCAAATATCTTGAGGCCTGTGCCTGTATGGTTTTGTCAACCGGCAAGGGCCTTTTTTAACGTCATCGCAACATGATAGTAACCATTTTCATATATAACATCTTCTATGCTTGGCTTAAGGCTCTCCCCTTAGAGCTTATCTCGAGTACCGTCCATGCAAATAAAGGTAAAATGATGTTTTCCGATAAAAATAGAGAAGTGGTTAAGGGATGGAGCGCGAACACAATTGAGCTTGATGATCGCAATGGAAGGTAAACCGCTATGGTGATATCCCTGCTTACTGAGAACGAGCAACGGCTTCTGGCCGCCTGGAACGATACCTCCCAGGACTATGCGAGAGACGCCTGCATTCCACAATTAATCGCGAGACAGGCCTCGATTCGCCCGCGAGCAATAGCGCTTGTAGCGGACGGCGAGGTGGTGACATACGAACAACTTAACCGGCGGGCTAACCGGCTGGCGCATCACCTGCAATCGCTGGGAGTGGGTAGCGGTTCGGGATATCCGTATGTGGGATGTTACCTGGAGCGCTCCATAGACCTGGTGGTGGCATTGCTCGCTATTCTTAAGGCTGGCGCTGCCTATGTGCCACTGGACCCGGCTTATCCGTCCGAGCGAGTTGCGTTCATGCTGGCAGATGCCAATGTGCCTGTGCTGGTGACAAAAGCAAGCCTCGCTGGCCGCCTGGCAAACTATCATGCTCAGATCGTGCGCGTTGACGCGGATGCAGCGCTGCTAGCACAGCAAAGCGAGGTCGATCCCCCCGCGCTTGCCACCGTCGATGACCTGGCTTACGTCATTTATACATCTGGCTCTACGGGGCGTCCCAAGGGCGTGCAGATCACGCACGATAACCTGCTCAACATGATATACTGGCACCAGCGCGCCTTCGCCGTAACCCTTGCTGATCGTGCCACCCAGCTTACCAGCCCGGCTTTTGATGCCACTGGCTGGGAACTCTGGCCGTATTTAACCATTGGCGCAAGCGTTTATCTACCGGACGAGGAGACCCGTGTTTCACCCGCGCGCTTGCGCGACTGGCTGCTTGGAAATCGCATTACGATCTCTTTCTTGCCGACCGCGCTTGCCGAACACATTTTGACGCTGGAGTGGCCTTCCCAGGCGCCGTTGCGCTTCCTCCTTACAGGGGCCGACAGGTTGCGCCACTACCCACCGGCTCATTTGCCTTTCACCTTGATCAATAACTACGGTCCCTCGGAGGCCACCGTACTCGCGACCTCTGGCGAGGTTCTTGCATCGGACGCCTGTGATGAGCCGCCGACTATCGGTCGTCCCATCGCCAATACTCACATCTACCTGCTGGACGAGCAACTACGGCAGGTTCCAATTGGCGAGCCTGGAGAAATCTACATTGGTGGAGCAGGCGTAGGCAAGGGCTATCTCAACCGGCCAGAGCTGACAGAAGAGCGCTTTCTTCCCGACCCATTCCGCAAGGAAACCGGGGCGCGCATGTACAAAACCGGCGACCTGGGGCGTTTCTTGCCCGATGGCCGCATCGCTTTTCTCGGGCGCGCCGACGATCAAATCAAACTGCGTGGATTTCGCATTGAACCGGAAGAAATTATCGCGGTTCTCAATGCTCACCCGGCTATTGAGACGAGCGTCGTGGTGGCACGCGCAGAGCAGGGTAATCCAGATGAAAAGCGCCTGGTGGCCTACCTTGTACTGGCGCCAGGAGTCGATATAACGGTAGACGCTTTGCGCGCAATGCTGGCAGAACGCCTGCCGGAGTATATGATTCCGGCGACCTTTGTCCGCCTGAATACGCTGCCGATCACCCCCAATGGCAAAATCGACCGTCATGCCCTGCCCGCGCCGGATGCCTCAAATACGCTGCAAGATGAGCAAGGGATTGTTTTGCCCACGACGCCAATGGAAGAGCACGTGGCAGCGATTGTCTCTTCTCTTTTAGGGCTGGAGCAGGTCAGTATCGATGATAACTTCTTCATGCTGGGTGGGCATTCCCTGCTGGGCACGCAGGTTATCGCGCGCATCGCCAGCACGTTTGATGTTGAGCTGACGCTGCGCAGCCTGTTCGAGGCTCCGACGGTAAGGCAACTCTCGGCATTGATCGAAAGACGAATTCTGGCCCGGTTGGAGTCGATGAGCGACGAAGAGGCCCTGCAACTCCTGGCGCGGAAGGGATGATACTATGACAACGCACGCGCAAACGTTCCCGCCAGGAGAGAACAAGGCCGGTGATCCCAGCTTGAGCCTTTTTCATTTGCTCGATCCCGAAGTGCTTGCCAACCCGTATCCGTTGTATCATCGCCTGCGCAACGAGGACCCCGTTCATTGGGATCCTTTTCTGCATGCCTGGGTGGTGACACGCTACGCGGACGTAATTAACGTCTTCCAGCACTTTTCCGCGAAACGCACGCCGACGCCGGAACAATTAACTGCCCTGGGCCTATCAGCTTTAACTCCGCTGGCGCAGGTAATGGTACGCCAGATGCTCTTTCTTGATCCCCCTGAACACGGGCGCGTGCGCGGCCTGGCGGCGAAGGCATTTACACCTCGCCGGGTAGAACTCCTGCGCTCGCATATCCAGGATATTACCAATAACTTGCTGGATGCGATACTGGCAAAAGGCACAGGGCAGATGGACGTAATGTCTGAACTCGCCATCCCGCTGCCTGCTATCGTTACCGCGGAATTGCTCGGCTTACCCACTTCCGACTGGAAGCAGCTCACGAAGTGGTCGAGCGACTTCGCCATGGTGCTGGGCAATTTCCAGCACAACCCGGATCATGCATCGCGCGTCTTACGTAGCCTCGAGGAGATGCTGGTCTACTTCCGGGCAGCCGTGCGAGACCATCGCGACCATCCACGTGAAGGGCTGATCAGCGCCCTATTGAATGCTGAAATAGATGGCGACCGGCTATCAGAGGAAGAAGTGGTTGCTAACGTTATCGTGACTATGGTTGGCGGCCAGGAGACAACGACAAACCTGATCGGCAATGGTGTCCTTACCCTGTTGCGGCAGCAGGATCAATTGGAGCGCCTGCGAGCAAACCTTTCGCTCATTCCATCAGCAGTCGAGGAACTGCTGCGCTACGAAAGTCCCAGCCAGCACACGGCACGGCTCGCGCCCGGTGATGTAGAGCTGGGTGGGAAGTTGATTCGCAAACGCCAGGCCGTGATCGCCGTGATGGGCGCGGCCAATCGCGACCCGGAGCGCTTCCCCGACCCCGACCGGCTCGACCTGGCACGTCAGGACAATAGGCACGTCGCGTTTGCCTGGGCCAGCCATTTCTGCTTCGGGGCACCGCTGGCACGCATCGAGGGTCAAATCGCCTTCGATACACTATTGAGACGTATGCCCAACCTGCAACTGCTGCCTGGGCCGATTACATGGAGAGAAAATCTTGGGTTGCGCGGTTTGACTGCCCTGCATGTCACGTTTTAGCGCTGCCAGTTTATCCCTGCCACTTGTGTTCGCGGTGGTCCGGCTGTATACTGGAGAAAATGTTGAGGGCGCAGTCAAGTATAACACCACGAGAGCTAGAGAATGCAGGCACCAGTATCCCCCTGGGACACCTCACCAGGGATGCTATTATTGAATCAGGAAGAAGTCCACGTATGGCGCGCCTGGCTAGACCTGCCACAGCCAAAAATAGAGGTGCTTGAGCCGACGTTGAGTGATGATGAGCGCATACGAGCGCGACGATTTCACTTTGCCAGAGATCGTATACACTTTATCGCGGCCCGCGGCCAACTGAGAGCAATAGTGGGGCGTTACCTCGCCAGGGAGCCGCAGTCACTCAGCTTTACGTATAATGCCTATGGCAAACCATCGCTTGCCGGGATATCCAGAGACAAAGAACTCTCTTTCAATATGTCACACGCGGGGAACATAGCTCTTCTCGCAATTGCGCGCAATCCTGTCCTTGGCATCGATATTGAATATATTCAGAGGCAGATGGAATGGGAATCAATCGCCGAACGTTTCTTTTCTCCTTACGAAGTTCGCGTGCTGAAGGCCGTTCCCCCCGCTATGCGGCACATCGCTTTTTTCAACTGCTGGACACGCAAAGAGGCCTATATCAAGGCCCGAGGTATGGGTCTGTCGCTGGCGCTGGATTCGTTCGATGTCTCGCTGGCGCCTGGAGAGCCGGCGAGGTTGCTCAACATCCGAGAAGAGGGCCAGGATAGCGCGAACTGGTCGCTTTACGAGTTATATCCTGGCGACGATTACATTGCCGCTCTCGCCGTCGAGGGGCATGTTTCCTCGTTAAAGTGCTGGCAATGCGTCGTGTGATAATTTCCACCCCAGTTTCTGCTATAATGCATAATGCAGAGGCAGCATTTAAGGCTATTTTCATTTCACTACGCTATTTTCAGAAAGGCAGCAGGCTCATGAAAGCAGTGCTATGTAAAGTCTATGGCCCCCCGGAAAGCCTGGTCATCGAGGATATCGAAGCGCCACGACCCAGACGAGGGCAGGTAGTGGTCGCGGTTAAGGCGTGTGGCGTCAATTTCCCGGATACGCTGATTATCCAGGGGAAGTACCAGTTCAAGCCGCCGATGCCTTTTACGCCGGGTGGCGAGGTCGCGGGTATCGTGAAAGAGGTAGGCGAAGAGGTAGATACGGTCAGGGTTGGGGACAGGGTAATCGGTTTTACCAGCTGGGGTGGCTTTGCCGAAGAGGTGGCCGTCGATGCCCATGCGATCATCCCCATCCCCGATTCGATGGATTTCAACACGGCAGCCGCCTTCTATATGACCTATGGAACATCACATTACGCGCTAAAAGATCGCGGGCAGCTGCGAGCAGGTGAGACCTTACTTGTGCTGGGCGCGGCAGGCGGGGTGGGACTCGCGGCAGTACAGATCGGGAAGGCAATGGGGGCACGCGTAATTGCCGCCGCTTCGACTGACGCGAAACTTGAACTATGCAGGCAGCAGGGAGCCGACGAAGTGATCAATTATGTAACCGGGGACCTCAAGACGCGTATCAAGGATCTCAGCGCGGGTAATGGCGTTGATGTGATTCTCGACCCGGTTGGTGGTGATTACTCGGAACCCGCTTTGCGTGGCATGGCGTGGGGAGGACGCTTTCTGGTCGTTGGCTTCACGGCGGGAGAAATCCCGCGCATACCGCTCAATTTGACGCTGCTCAAAAGCTGCTCCATTGTAGGTGTTTTCTGGGGGCCTTTCACGATGCGCGAGCCGCGGCGCAACCGGGAGTATGTACGGGAATTGCTCGCCTGGTACGAAGAGGGAAAAATCCGGCCCGTGGTGTCCGCGGCTTATCCTCTTCCGAAGGTGGCGGATGCGCTGAACGATATGATGCAGCGAAAGGTGACGGGGAAGGTGGTGGTGCTGCCCTGATGGCTTCGCGTCAATTTCATTGAGCTACCCATACCTGTACCGTTTTATCCCAGGAGGCGGAAGCAATATGATTGCCGCGGGGCGACCAGGAGACGGAGCGGACGCTGCTGGTATGGCCGCGGTAGATATAGCGGTGGCCACCATTTGCCGCGTCCCAGACCTGCACGGTTTTGTCGTCTCCCGCCGAGGCAAGGCGCTTGCCATCCGGCGACCACGCCACTGTATAGACGAAATCGCTGTGACCGGTATAGACAAACAGGCGTTTGCCGTCGGCGGCATTCCAGATTTGCACCGTTTTATCGTCTCCAGCCAGGGCCAGGTGCCTGCCGTCCGGCGACCACGCGACAGACCAGACGGAGGGAGATTGCGCCTGGTAGAGAGCAAGCAGCTTGCCGGTAGTGGCGTCCCAGATTTGTACGGTACCGTCATTGCCCGCCGAGGCGATGAGCTTGCCGTCCGGTGACCATGCCAGTGTATAGACGGGGGCCTTGTGACCGCGGTAGATGAAACTGCGCCCATCCCCCGCCGAACTCCAGACCTGCACAGTGCTATCCCCGCCTGCCGAGGCGATGAGCTTGCCATCCGGCGACCACCTGGCGATCCAGACCCACGAGGAATGCCCGCGATAGGTGTAGAAAGGGTCGCCAAATGTAGCATCCCAGATTTGCACCGTCTTATCATAGCTGGCCGAGGCGATGCGCTCCCCATTGGGCGACCAGGCGACAGAGTACACCGAATCCGTATGGCGCATATAGATATTAAGATGATCGCCGGTGGTGGCATCCCAGACCTGCGCTGTATCATCACCACTACCGGACGCCACACGCTGCCCATCCGGTGAAAAGGCAGCAGACCATACTAACCCGGTATGTCCCCGAAAAGTGAAGAGTAGACTGCCCGCGGTGGTTGTAACGGGATGCTGCGTGTGCTGTTCGTACTCGAACAAGGCAAAACCGCCACCTGCCGCTGCGACAATCGCCGCTCCCACCAGGCCCAACAACACCTTACGCCGTGATATGGGTTTCTCTTTCATGCCGGCGGGTGGTTGAGCAGCTACCTGCGCTTCATCAACTAAGGGGTTTTCTGGAGACGAAGATATGGCTTGCAATAGAGAACCCATGCTGGGAGGCGTCTGGCTTGGCATAGTCAGGAGGTCAGCGGAGAGATCTTCCTGGTGCGAGAGCTGAATAGTCTCAACCGGTGATCCCTGAGCCGGCGGTAGAGCTGTATTGCTGGAAGCAATTATGGTTCCCGGCGCTTGCAGAGCGGCATGTTCGAGAGCAATGGCAAAGGCCTGGACATCCTCGAATCGATCTTGTGGGGCCTTGGCCAGGGCTTTCATTACCACCTGTTCGGTTTCCTCTGAAATGGTGGGAACTTTTTCGCGCAATGGTGGAGGAGCCGCCATGGTTTGCTTAACCGCGATTTCGGTAAACGAGCCTTGAAACGGGCGCGAACCGCTTAACCACTCGTAAACGACGATGCCAAGCGAATACTGATCGCTGTTAGGGCAAGCCTGAGCATGAATTTGCTCCGGTGCCATATAGGCGATAGTGCCGGCCATGTCCTGCATTTTGCCGTCGCTGCTGCTGTAGCGCGAACTCTGGGCGACGAGAGCGATGCCAAAATCGCTAAGTAGGATTTCGTTACGTCGTCCGATCAGCATATTCTCCGGCTTGACATCGCGATGGATGACCTTCTGCTCGTGCGCGTAATGCAATGCCGATGCGATCTGCTTGACATAACCAACGATGGTTATGAGTGGCACCGAAATGCTGCGTGGATGACGCTTACGCAGGGTGCCATTGGGTGCATAATCGACGACAAGGTAAGGAATGCCATCCTGGACATTGAATTCGAGAACGCGCACGATATTGGGATGAACGAGGCGGGCAATGGTACGTGCCTCAGCGCGAAAGTGTTCTATGTCATCATCATCGAGACGCGTGTGCAGGACTTTAATGGCCGCGGTCGTATCGAGATAGATGTGCTCGCCAAGGTAAACTTCAGCAAAGCCTCCTTGCCCAAGCAAGCGGACGAGACGATAGTTTCCAAGTTGTTGCCCGATACGGTCTGCCATTGCTGCTCTTCCCTTGACGTATCTTTAATCAAACACATTGTAGAGAATCGGGAGGGACACGTCAAGAAGATCAAGATATTGCAGAGGACGCCGTACAAAACGCGCTCATAAGGGTGAGATTCACCCACTTTTATTGAGGCCCGAAACATGCGGGCTCACCCATCAATTGTGCCAGACACAACATGTGACAGCACTTTTGTGATACACTGCGTCTATCTTTTATCAAGCTTTCATGCTTCCTTGAAGAATATGACCGGATGTGAACCCGGTGGAGGAACTAATGCTCCCTTTCCCTCAAAATGCAGCACTCATTCTCATCGATATTCAAAAAGGCTTTGATGATCCTGTGTGGGGCCGCCGAAACAACCCGGATGCTGAGTCAAACATGGCCACCTTGTTATCTACATGGCGGCGAACCAGACGACCTGTTTTTCATATCCAGCATCTTTCCCAAGAGCCACACTCACCCTTGCGCGCCGACTCTCCAGGAAGCGAGATCAAAGAGATCGTCCGTCCTCAAGATGGGGAGCCTGTGATTCAGAAGCGGGTCAACAGTGCGTTCATCGGCACACATCTGCAAGAGCGCCTCGAGCGAGAAGGTATCACAACACTCATCATCACAGGGCTGACGACCAACCACTGTGTCGAGAGGACCACGCGCATGGCAGGCAATCTCGGCTTCCACACCTACCTCGTCCCTGATGCCACCGCGACCTTTGATCGTCAGGGACCCGATGGGGTTCTCCACACGGCAGAAGAAATTCAGGCAATGACCTTGACCAATCTACACCAGGAATTCGCCACCATTGTGACGACTGATGATGTGCTTCGAAATCTTGCGTAATGCTGTCAACAACCTCAAGCTACACATTGAAACGGCTCGCGGAAGAATCATGGGATATAGAATAAATTTTCCCAATATATACTTCCAGCAGGTGAGTCGCTTAGTCAACACCTTTCACTTTTGTCTCTCTTTTACCACCTCGGGATAACAGGGAACGGGAAGCGATTCACCCTGGCATGACGAGCAACTCCTTTTCCCCTCGGAGTACTCGTCACCTGCATTGGTCTTGTAGATAGACCATGCAAGTACCAGGCGACCATGTAGAGAGCGGATTCATCGCGCTCGTGGTCGCCCTGAATGAAATTCTACCGGACAGATGGGAAGCACAAACTAGAGGGAGGAACAGAGGCATGAATAGCGTGGTTATCATTGACGATTCTACAGTCGTTCGCAAAATTGTAGAGATAAGTTTACGCCGCATGGGAATCGTCTGTATCAGTTACGAGGATGGGTTCGAGGCGTTGTGCGCTTTTAAACAAGGCCAGAGTCCCATTCCCAACCTCATTTTTCTCGATATCGGCCTTCCTAAAATGAATGGCCTCGACCTCCTCAGGCTGCTCAAAACCAGTCCTCAATTCGACCAGACGGTAATCGTTATGCTCACGGGACATGATAGTGTTCTTGACAAAGTGAAAAGCCGCATCGCCGGAGCCAGAGGCTATATCACCAAACCTTTCACCACACAAGACCTGGTTTCCGTGGTTCTATCATGCCTGGATCAACACCAGCATGAAATACATCTTAACTAACCGCTGCGCAAGTTCTATGAGAAGAATGGTATAAGACAAGACTATCTTCTCTGCATAAGATAGTAATTGTAGGTCTTCGTCAACTGTAGGGACACAGGAGCTCAGCGGAAGGGAAGCAAGTACTATGTACGCAAGCGAAATCGCCCGCCTGCGCGAACAGATCGAGCTGCAACTGGAGGCGATGCATCGCGGTTTGCGAGGCTTGACTTCTGGTACCGCTCGTCACGCGTTTATCTATGAGCGTATGGAACGTATTGAGGAATACCAGGACGCATTGGCGGCATATATAGGGGAACATACCGCCAGCCAGATTGTATGCGATATCTATGTTGAGGTGATGGAGCGTGAGCAGTCCATGAACAAATTGACCAGCCAGCAGAGATGAAGAAAGCACAGGAGAAGGAGATAGTATGCAGATGTGGTGGAGAGAGAAGCACGCGCACCAGACTACGAGCAGTTGGCAACCCTCGCGCGAGTACCTGCGTACCCACGCGCCTGAGCGCTATGCCGACCCGGCGGAAATTCCAACCAATCCTCAAAGGAACGGAAAAGCAACGGAATCCGCACCCTCTACCATCGCGAAACCTGGACAAATGCTCAGTATAGATGTGGGAACCGGCTGGGATGCGGGCATCAAACGCAAAAACAGGCCCAATGAAGACGGATTGCTTGTCCTGAATGGAATCTGTACGCACAATGATCAACTGCTACCTTTCGGCTTGCTGATAGTCGCGGATGGCATGGGGGGCCATGCCCATGGTCAGGATGCCAGCATGTTAGCCATCCAGTATATGGCACAATCGGTCCTGGCAAGTTTAACAGACATTGACGATATTTCCGGCCTATTCCTTCTTCAAATGCTCATGGATGGAGTACAATCCGCGAACCTGGCAATCTATACATGCAACCGGGACAACCGTATAGATATGGGAACCACGATCACCGCGGCACTGGTACTTGATGGGATAGCCTATATTGTGAATGTTGGCGACAGCCGTACCTATCTTTATCGAGAAGCAGAGGGGCTGATACAGGCAACGCGAGACCATTCACTGGTGGCGCGTTTAGTTGAAAGCGGCGCTATCTCCCCGGGAGAGGTGTACACGCACCCGGAGCGCAACAAGGTCTATCGCTGTCTTGGAGAGAAGGAAGAAGTGGAAGTCGATTGGTTCACCAGGAGTTTGCAGGAGGGAGATTGCTTACTACTCTGTTCAGATGGTTTGTGGGAGATGGTACGCGACCAGGAAATAGCCCGCATTCTGAAGCGGCATAGAGCCAATCCATCCCAGGCAAGTTCAGCGCTTGTGCAGGCAGCATTGAAAGCGGGAGGACCGGATAATATCAGCGTGATCGTGGCACGCCTGGCATGAAAAGCGTAATGGAGGTCAGGCAAAAAGTCAGAGTGGATGAAGGGCGACCACAAGGGCGCGCCCTTACAATGACACGCTTTCCCACCAGGGGTGGGGCCGTCATCATTGTAAGGGTGTACCCTTGTGGTCGCCCTCTCTCTACTCATATGTTATAATGTTTCACAAAATAATCTGGCAAGGGGCGCGGGGCCGGTTCACCCTACACAGCGCCGATTCATCGGCCTTTCTCATCGCCCCCGTAATTCTTGTCATCATAATGGCTCATGCTAAAAAATCATCCAATTGGCGGGAGCGACTCAGAGGATCAAGTTTGCGTAATGATTTCGATTCTACCTGGCGCACCGCCTCATGGCTCAATCCTAGCTTTCGACCTACCTCATGCAAGGTATGCTCGCGACTACCATCCAACCCATAGCGCAATTCGATCACTTGCCGTTCTCTTGCGGTCAGGTTCGCCAGGAGATCTTGCACCTGGGCTTCGAGTGTCCTGGAAAGAACCACGCTTTCAGGCGAATAAACCGGGTCATCTTCGAGCAGGTCGCTGAGTGGAAGAAGTTCTTCTTCGCTGATCCTGCGCGGCCTATCCAGGCTAACCGTTTCCTGTGTCATCGTTAAAAGGTCAATAACCTGCTGAACGTCAAGTTCCATCTGGTTCGCCAGCTCCTCAAGCGTCGGTTCCGTCTCCAATCCTTGCTGCAAGCGCTGCCGGACGCGGGCCAGGCGTTTGACCTTTTCCATCTTGTACAGGGGCACGCGGATCATGCGGGCCTGCTCGGTCAGGGCTCGTGCTATGGCCTGGCGAATCCACCAGATAGCGTATGTACTGAACTTGTAGCCTTTCCTATAATCAAATTTTTCGACCGCGTGCATCAGCCCCAGGTTGCCCTCTTGAACGAGATCCATCATGTCCGTACCCAATCCCCTGTATCTTTTCGCGACATACATGACGAGGCGCAGGTTGGCCTCAATCAGCCGGCGCTTAGCACGTTCGCCATCTTCAATAATTTGCTGCTGCCCTGCTTGTTTTGGCGAATGCCGCGCTGCCAGCCGCCCTCTTTCTATGCGCTGTGCGAGAGCTACCACTTCTTCAGCAGTAAGTAGTTCGACGCGTCCAATCTCATCACTGTACAACCTGGCACAATCATCAAAACACACCTCAGTTGAAGCAAAGCCAGCGCTCGTCTCTGCTAGCTTGCCTGGCGGAATCTGCTCCACCTCCGGCAAATCAGTCGTAACCTGGGCCTGAGATGCTTCGCTGCGCTCAGCATGACATACCGCCGGTATGTCATGCTGAGCGCAGCGAAGCATCTTAACCTCTTTCTCTAGCAAGGTTGTTTTGTTACGCACGGTAGCATCCCTCCAGTAATATCTCGTTTGTAGGAAAAGTATATACTGCTGACATTCGCCCTATCTCCCAGGATGCTCCCAATAAAGAGGAAGAGAGAAAGCAGGGGGAACAAGTGCGGATTATCCATCGTTTCTCACCATGTGCTGAAAGTCTTGCACGTGTCTTATACCGGTCTTATGATTTTTGGCTGAATTAAACAGGTGTACCCGTTTTTACTTATGTTGACATGTTTTGATATAATGGATGAGTCCTGACCTGGATGCGTAGGGGCATACCCTTGTGGTTGCCCTCCACATGACGGCACACGTTCCTCCAGTATGTGTTCGTAGTTGGTCCATGAAGGATATGGTGAGATGAATAGCAAGATCACATACCACCAGCAGGTCAGCTACTGCGGAAAACCGCGCTGCCGCAGGTGCCGTGAAGGAATAGGACATGGTCCTTACTGGTATGCCTATCAAACCGTCAATGGGCGAACGGTACGTACATATGTCGGCAAAGAACCCCCGGCTGAAATGCTATCCACACTCGACGAAGCCACAAATTCCAACCGCGGAGCGCAGGCCTCAGGACAGGGACAGGCCGCCGTCTCTATGGGTGCTGAACAACGCGGTAGCCTGGTACGTCTTTATGTCCTGGGTCAATTTCGTCTTGAGCATCGCAATGAGCAATACTGGCAAACCGTCAAGGATGCCGCGCTGCAACACCAACGCGTCCGTTCCTTGTTGACCTGCCTCATCAGCAATCCCGGACGCAAACTTGGGCGCGAGCAGGTGATGGATATGTTATGGCCAGACGCCGATTTCGATACTGCGTCCCATCGCCTCGACCGCGCCGTGCATAGCCTGCGCCAGCTTCTCGATCCGGGACGCAGCCGCCCGGCCATATCGAGCTTATTACTCACTGAACACCAAACTATTCAACTTGCCGGCCAGGTCCAATTGTGGATTGATGCCGACGCTTTTGATGCCCTCGTTGCCCAGGCGCGTGCCTCAAATGATCCTGGCCAAGCCGAGCAATTGCTTGAAGAAGCACTGTTGCTCTACTGTGGAGATTTCTTACCCGACGAACGCAGTACTGACTGGATTCAATCGCGTCGCGAAGGTTTGCGGCGCAGTTGGGTCGGACTCATGCTCGAACTGGCCGATCTACGTATCGCCCGCGAAGACCTCTCCAACGCCATCGACCTCTTAGACCGGCTACTCTCCGTCGATCCCACCAACGAGGCCGCGGTGCAACGCCTCATCGTCCTGCTTGCCCAGGCAGGAAGGCGCGGGGAAGCTATACGAGCCTACCAGCATTTCGCCGACGTGCTAAAAGAAGCATTCAACATCGCCCCGTTGCAAGAAACACGCCTCCTTTTCGACATGGTGCAGCGGGGAGAACATCCCGTAGACCGCCTGCACGCCCATACCAACGAGCAGCCATATCAAAAAGGGGCGAGCGCCGGCGATGAGAGACGTTCTTCAGATCAACAAAGCGATCTCGAAGAACAAAGCTACATGCACATTGGCCGCAGCCACCAGAGTCCCCTGGTTGGACGCGAGCAGGAATTGCAAACGCTGCGCCGGTTATTACGTATCACCGGCCAATCAACACGTATCAAGCTGGCGGGACAAAAGAAAACGGGCGGCGGAGCTCCTCTCTCGCTCGAAACACAAAAATTTGTGCAGTGTGTCTTACTCATGGGGGATGTAGGTATCGGCAAGACACGGTTAGCGGAAGAGACTGCGCGTGAGGCCAGGCGGCGCGGATGGTCTATCGCCTGGAGCCGGGCCTACGCCCAGGAAAGTAATGTCCCCTATCATTTGTGGACTGAAGCGCTGCGCAAAGCTATGGCCCATGGCATCTGGCAACGGCATGAGATTACCAGGCGCCCGCTGATCTACCAATCGCTCGCCACACTGCTACCCGAACTACACGACCTTTTACCAGAAGCAGACCCTGTCACTATAATGCCGGTTGAGCAGGAACAAATTCGTCTGTGGGATGCCATGCGCTCCCTGCTCACCCTCGTCAGTGAAAGTATGCCTCTGCTGATTGTATTGGATGACCTGCAATGGGCCGACAGCAGCAGCTGCGAACTACTCAGCTACATCGTGCGACAACTGCGCGGCTATCCCATCTTCATCATAGGCACCTGCCGTGATAGAGAGCTTCCGGCAGATCATCCTTTGCGTTCCGTACTGATCGACCTGCAGCGCGAGCAGGCCATCGAGACTCTTTCTCTCCAGCCGCTCACAAATGAGCAAATCCGCACGCTCTTAGCATTTTTGCCAGAACCACTGGCGCAAGATATTTCGGCCCGCGCCGCAGGCAACCCTTTCTTTGCTGAGGAACTCGCACGCAGCGTCAAAATGTATCTCTCTTCATCTCTACTAGGCAGGGCGGGTGATGCAGGGAACCAGGCGCCCGCCTCAGATGCGCTATCTGAATTGCCCGGCACCATCTCCGCCGTACTCGACCTGCGCATGGGTCGCATTAGTGAGGCCTGCCAGCGCCTGCTGGCGAGGGCGGCAGTATTAGGCGGCTCCTTCGAGTTTCACCACATTCTCGCAATGGAGCTCAACGGCCCGGATGCAGACGAAGATACACTCCTCGACCTGTTAGAAGAAGCCTTGCAAGCAGGAATGCTGGTAGAAGAGGGCACAGGCACACACATCACCTATCATTTCTGGCATCCTATCCTGGTAAGTCACCTGTACGAAGGACTCTCGGCCAGCAGACGCCTCAGGCTACATCAAAGGGCCGCCGCGGTGTTACAGCAGCGGTATGCCGGGCGCGAAGAAGAGGGTGCGGCCAGCATCGTCTATCACCTCGTCAACGGTGGAGCCGAATCATCCAGCATTGCCCACTACGCGCAGCTCGCTGGTGACCATGCCTTTGCCCTTTCAGCATATCCTGAAGCGGAACGCCATTACAAGCTTGCTATTGAGCATATGGGAACAGGAACGCAGAATGCCGGCGCCAGCGAAATGCCCCAAATGGCCTACCTTTTTGAGCGACTTGGTGAGTGTAAAAGGTTTCGCGGAGACTTTACAGAGGCACGTGCTTTCTATGCACAGGCGCTGGCAGTTCGCGAGCAACAGTCTTCAACTCTCCCTGCCGTCTCCGCAAGCGACGCTCAGTATGAGGCCCAGCTTCAGGCGCAGCTATGGTGCGAAATCGGCTGGACGTGGTACAACGAAGGCAACAATGCACAGGCTCTCCAATGCTACCAAAACGCGGAGCGCCTGCTGCGACAGGCAGAAGTGATGACTGGAGCTGTCTGGGCCAATCTTCGCCGCCAGCAGAGCTATGTAAAATGGCAGGAGGGCAACTACGATCAAGCGCGTCTGATGGCTCAAGAAGCCTTGCGTTTGTTTGAGGAAGTACTGGCGCGACAAAGTTCTACACCGAAGGATAACGCTCCTTCGACGCGCTCGAAACAGGTACCAGAGGGGAATCCTGTCGATCTTGGACGAACACATACATTACTGGCCGCCATAGCCGCCGCCCTGGGGAGCAGTTCTGAAGCGCTTACCCATCTCAATACTGCCCTGGCAACCTTTGAACAGTATGATTGCCGGCGAGAGATTGCGATTGTTTGCGCAAACCTGGGTGATCTGTATTTAAGAAGAGCAGAACATGCGCAGGCGCAGGCCATGTTGCGCCGCTCTCTCAGCATGGCAGAGCAAATAGGCGATATTCCAAGCATGTCTGTGAGCCTGGGTAATCTTGGTGTGCTGGCGGCACGCCTTGGTGATCTCGCAGAGGCCGAAACCTGGTACAGGCGAGGGCTTACCCTGGCGCAGCAAACGAATGATCCGGTATATGTTAGTTTATTATGCAGCTATCTCGCCGCCGTTATTACAGATCAAGGCAGGCTTGATGAAGCCGGAGACTTACTGAAGCAGGCGTTAAGCATTGCCCGCGTGAAGCAGATTCCCCCATGTAGCGGCTTTGCCCTCGTCATGCTAGGAAATTTGCGCCTTGCGCAGGGCGACTCCATCAAGGAAGATCACCCTACATCCCGTACAGAAAAGCAGCGGGATGATAGACGCTTGCATTATCTTATGCGCGCCAGAACATCCCTGCATCACGCGCTTGCCATTGAGGGAGTAGAGGCAGAGACAAGAACAGAGGGACAACTGCTACTGGCACAAGTTTGCTTATTATTGGGCGAAGTCGAGATCGCCTGGCAACAGGCCAGAACAGTTCTGCGAGAGGCGCGCCATTACGAACTCCTGTGGCTGGTTGCGCGCTCGCAGCGACTTCTTGGCGAGATTCTGGTGACCAGAGGCCAGCTGGATCAGGCAATGGAATATTTCTCACAGGCCTTTCAGGTTTTTCATGATAGCGGGATGCGTCTTGAGCGGGGGCGTACCCTGATGAGTCATGCCAGGGCTCTACTGAACCATCCTGCCCGTGAAGAAAACCATCAACAGGGCCTGAGTTGTCTGCAAGAGGCACAACGCATATTTGAGGAATGCAACGCAGCTAGCGATCTCAGAGCCGTCAATTCTGCTTTCTCTGAATATACTTCATCCACTTCCACATATCCTCGAAGGAAGACCAGAAAACGTCCTCGATAGGATGTAATCTGACCAGTTGGGCTTAATCATCAACATCCGAATGGCACGCCAGAGCCTATTTTCATTGCCATATCAAAAATTTGCGATGTCCCTCCTCTTTTTCAAAAGAGGGACACCCGCGCCTGGTAAGGTACACCGGCACCAACATATGGACAGGAACACACGAAATATATGTCTTCAGAGACCATCTTTTTATCAAAAAACATGTATAAATGAAACAAGAAATATAAACAGGACGGTTGGTAGAACTGACCGCCCTACTCTCCTCAAAGAGGAAAGGAGCTACATCGCATGGGTCTGGCACTCAACAAAAGGCAACTCCTGGTAATCGTCCTTGTCTTCCTATCATTGCTCGTGGCGGCCATTATTGTCGTTCATGGAGCCTTCCCCAGCTTATGGCAGCCGATTTTACATGCTAAACCACAAATAATTAATCGCTACGGTTAAAACGACTGCGAATGTTCGTGCTCCGCGGTGGCGAGACCTATTAATCACTCGTACAGAGGGCCGATATCTACCGGTAGAATCACCTTTTGTTCATCCATAGAAAGGACGGCTATATGTCCCATTACGATTAGAATGCATTGGCAAAAACAGGAGCCATCCCAGATTGAGGAACAGATAGATGGAGGGCGACTTTTCTCCCCTCCCCAACTCGTCAAGATTCGGGATGACTCCTGTTTTTATTTTTCATAGATTGTTCGATTTGACGTTGACAGGTGCGATATAATGACATCAGCTAGCTCATCACTACCATCCTGGCCAGCATGTGTATCTTCTCGTCAGGTACAGAGCAGGACAGGCGCAAGGGCCGTCCCTACAGGAGACGCATCGATGAACGGTAAGGTCACCTATCGCCAGCATGTGAGCTTTTGTGGTAAACCGAAATGCCGCAAATGCCGCGATGGGATTGGTCACGGCCCCTACTGGTACGCCTACCAGGTCATAGATGGGCATACCGTTCGCAGATATATAGGGAAGCATCTCCCGGCAGAGGCAAAGATGAGCGAAAATCCCCTCGTCGAGCTTGATTCCCTACAACAGGTAGACCTGCATATTGCGCATGGGGCATTGCCTGAAGCCATCGACATCCTGGATCGCCTGCTGGCTATTGATCCTGCCAACGAGAAGGCAGTACAACGGCTGGTGCTGGCCCTGGCAAGGTTAAAACGGCGCGGAGAGGCATTGCAGGCCTACCAACGGCTCGCGTCCATATTACAAAAAAGTCACAATGCAGTTCCCTCGCCAGAGACACAGGATGTGTACAGGGCCGTGCTCCAGGGAGACGAAATAACGCTACCCCCTGCCAGCACGAAGGGCGACCATCATCCTCATCACATACAACGCCCCCTACCAGGATCATCACCGTCGCTTCCCCAGCCCTCGTCAAAAGAACCTGGAACAACGAAGCGCAAGGACTTCCTCTCCCAGAAATTTCCCCCTGCTTTCCACATTGGGCGTATCAACCAGAGCCAGCTGGTGGGACGCGACAGAGAACTGGCGGTATGCCGCCAGCTCCTCCTGATTCCCGAAGCGGTTTCTGTCCTCTCAAAATCGAATAGACAGGTTTTGGCAGAAAACCTGACGAGGATGAATGCCAGCGCGTCCGTTTCTTCCGCGCGGTTTATGGTGCTGATGGGAGAAGCCGGCATTGGTAAGACACGCCTGGCGGAAGAGGTCGCCCGCGAAGCCTTACAACGCGAATGGGCTGTGATTTGGAGCAATGCCTACGCCCAGGAGAGCGGCATTCCTTATCGTGTATGGACTGAAGCATTACGCAAGCTGATAACTCAGGAACTCTGGCAAGAAGCCGGGGTATCTGCGCAAAAACAACTCTACCAACCACTCAAAGCGCTCCTACCAGAATTACAGGAGCTATTGCCACAGTCCGCCAGCCAGCGCTCGTCAAGCGCTTACAGCGCTTCATCACCCGAACAAGAGCAACTACAACTGCGCGAAGCTGTTTATGACCTGTTCACCACCATCAGCGCTCATAAGCCTCTCATGATCGTGCTGGATGATATACAATGGGCAGATAGAAGCAGTTGCGAACTGCTTGGCTACCTTGCTCGCCGCTTGCAAGGCCATGCCATCGCCGTACTGGCCACATGCCGCGACCAGGAGCTTTCAAGCTCGCATTCCTTGCGTTCCCTGTTTGCCCATATGCAACGCGAACATACCGTTGAGATGCTCCACGTCCAGCCACTCACCGACGCGCAAATTGGCATCCTCGTCTCCAATTTGCCACAAAAAACCGTGCAGCATATTCAAATCCAGGCCGGTGGAAATCCTTTCTTCGCCGAAGAGTTAGCATCCTTCTTTCATACAGGAGCAGCAATTGGCGAGCATCAACCTCAGACGAAATCCGCTGAAACCAGCTTACCGGCAACGATTATCGCTGCTCTCGACCAACGGCTCAATCGCCTCAGTGCGGCATGTTACCAACTCCTGAGTACAGCAGCCGTATTGGGCAGGTCTTTCGGGTTCCCTCTCATAGCCACGATTGAAGCAAAAAACACCGGCTACGACGAAGATGCCGTGCTCGATCTACTGGAAGAGGCGCTACAATCCGGCATACTGGCCGAGGAAGGCACCGGAACCCGTATCAGTTATTCTTTCTGGCACCCACTCTTCGCCACCCATCTGTATAACCGCCTTTCCTCCACAAAGCGCGCGCGGCTACACCGGCGAGCAGCAGAAGCGCTCCAACAAATCTATGCCGGGCGCGAACACGAACTGGCGGCCACCATCGTGCGGCACCTCGTGAACGGTGGAGCAGAGCCAGCGCGGATTGCGCACTATGCGGAGATGGCCGCGAACTATGCCTATAACCTCTCCGCCTATGCCGAGGCCGAACGATACTATCGCCTGGCGGTTGAGTACATCGAAAAAGACCACCTGGCAAGCGACGCTGCTACCAGCTTCGAGGCGCGATCTCGCCTGGCATTCCTCCTGGAACGGCAAGCCGAATGCACGCGCATCCAGGGAGATTTCAAGCAAGCTCGCTCCCTGTTTGAACGTGTCCTCGAGACCCGCGCCTCCTTGCAAGAGAGCCAATCCATCTCTCCGGCTCCTCCAGGCCCTGTGCCATCGCCCCTTGACCCGGCGATGGAAGCGCAAATCCAGGCCCTATTATGGGGTGAAATTGGTTGGACATGGCGATACACGGGTGATACCGCTCAAGCAAGGGCATGTTGCGAACGTGGTGAGCAGCTATTACGGGATGCCGGCATAAGCGCTGGACCCGCCTGGGCAAGGCTCCGCTTTCAGCAGGCAAGCCTCTCCTGGCAGCAGGGCCAGTATGAGGAAGCGCGCCATGCCATCGAGCAGGCTTTACACCTGTTTGAATCCACACCGCCACTCGCCACAGCAAAAGATGCAGACCTTGCATCACTGACCCGTACAAGGCGAACATTGTTGGGCGACCCCGTTGACCTTGGGCGCGCCTATGCCCTGCTGGGAGCTATCCTCAACGCCACAGGGCAGCGCACAGAAGCCCTCGCCTCTATGGACAGGGCCCTCGCCATTTACCAGCAGAACAACCGGCAGCGCGAGATTGCCCATGTCTGCTGCAATATAGGCCACATCCATCTCAAAAAAGCGGAATACCAGCGCGCGGAAGCCTACTTGCGGCGCTCTCTCGACCTGGCAGAACGTAGCGGCGATACACCCCTCATCGCCGTCGTCTTCCACAATTTAGGAGAGTTGGCCGCCTCCGCCGGCAAACTACTGGAAGCGACGGCTCTTTACAAACGAAGCCTGGAACTGGCCCAACAGTTCAACGACCGCGAATACCTCAGCCTGTGGAATGCCGACCTTGCAACCGTGCTGCGAGAGCAAGGTCACCTTGCCGAAGCCACCACGTGCGTAGGGCAGGCATTATCAACCGCTCGCGCCATACGCAATGCTCCATGCATTGGCCTGGCGCTCGTCGTATTGGGCGAACTGCGTATCGCGCAAGCCACAGTTGCATCTCCGGCGCGCACTCCCCCCGACCAGGCCAGCGCTACCGCCGTGACAAAGCAACGCAACAAAAGGCCAACCACAGGCATTCCCCCGGTCGTATTGCTTGCCCGTGCCAGGGCCACCCTGCGCCACGCCCTCGCCCTGCCTGGATTAGAGGCCGAAACGCGAACCAGGGCGCAATTAGCCCTCGCCCATCTCGCCCTGCTCCTGCAAGATCGAGAAGCTGCCCGCCAACACGCGACACAGGCCATCGAGGAAGCAAATCATCACGAATTGATGGCTTTGCTCGCCCGTAGTCAACAACTCGTGCGCGCCCTGGCCAGGGATTCTTCGTTGCACTCAGAATGACAGGGCCTGCGCGCAGGCCTGTCATTCTGAGTGCAACGAAGAATCTTCCAAAAAATCTGGTACGCGCCTCTTCAACAGGCAGCGTTCTTCCTCCTACAGAATTTTTATCCTCCCTCTTCAAGAATGCCATAAAAAAGCACAATACCGCCCGCTATCGTCAAGTATACTTCCAGTAATGCGAATATAGTCCTTACCTGTCCTGGTCGCCCGCCGCGACCTATGTTTCTGATCGGTAGGGCACCGGATTCGACAGGTCATATACGCCATCTTCAATCCGCTAGAAGGAGCATCCTATGCTACATGTCATGCTCGATCTTTATCACTGCCGTCGTGATTTGTTGGCAGATCAGCTTTTTTTACGACGGGTACTTGACGAATATCCTGCACGTATCGCTATGGAAAAAGTAAGTCTGGTGGAATTGCGCTATATTGAGACAACTAACCCACTCGATGCCGGTTATTCGGGATTTGTCATTATTGCCACCAGCCATGTCAGCCTGCACGCCTGGCCCCCTTATGGCATGGTCAACATCGACATCTTTTCCTGCGAACATTTCGATGTAGATGATGTAGCCACCTTTGCGAAGAGCATGTTTCAAACAAATGATCTAGAAGTGCATGTGGTACAACGCGCAACTCGCTCTCCTCGTATCCCGCTGCGCCCGGCGTCCATCGGTCTTGCCAGCCCCGCTCCGGGGTGGTAGGGGCCGATTGATCGGCCCGCGTGCCAATTTCCATACTATTTTGTTAAACAACATCATCGCGCCCTGGGGGAATCACTACTTTAAAGGATTTGAGGATGAGAATCAAAATCATAGCAGGTCTGGCATTTTTCCTCAACGTCATCCTCTTTGCAACCTACTACTCGGTGGCCAGGGAGGCCCTTGGCCGCTTTGACCCCATCATTTTTTCGTACTTTGAGATGATGGCGCTTGTCCCGGCTGCCATCTGTATCATTCTCCTGTCATGGCGCGAGATAAGCAGGGCAGTTGTGAATCGTGGTTTCATACTCGGCAGTTGTCTCTGCCTGTCGCTCTTCACAATAGGGATTGCCCTCAAGTATACTACTGCTACCAGTACTGCTTTTTTCCCTTCGTTGAATGGCTTCTTCGCAGCCCTGATCGCGTGGCTCTTTTTCCGCCAGCCTATTAGCAGGCTAACGTGGTTCGCAGGTATACTCTCCATCGCCGGAGCGCTCCTCTTAATCACGAACACTCCCATGGGAGATGTTCGAGGGTCGTTGATTGCCTTTCTCGGCGGTCTCTTTTTTACCTGTTATGTGTTTCTTGGTGATCACCAGCACAAGGATACAGCCGCCCACTGGCCTCTCTTTGGCATAGAATTACTCACCATGGCAGTATGGGCTAATCTGATCGTTTTATTATTCGGTAACTGGCAGGCGGTTCATCCTCAATTGCCGAAAGATATCTGGGTCGTGTTGTATATCGCCGGGGCGTGTACATTTCTGCCGGTACTCATTACTGTGCTGATGCAGAAGCACATCTCTGCCGTCACCATCTCATTTATCTACATCCTTGAACCGATCCTGGGGGCGGTGATTGCCAATATCTACCTGCACGAAACGCTTCCTCTCCCCGGATATGCGGGCGGAGCGCTGGTGGTTGTGGGAGCAGTAATTCACACATGGGGATCAATCATTCGCCCCGCCAACGAGCCTTCCGCGCAGAAATTACTCGTTCAGGCGCTCTCCCCTCTGCCGCTTCCAGAACCGGTCATCTGGGAGATACGCTCTCACAGGCAGGTGGGAACCATACCCTATGGACTGGCGAGAAAAGGAGAAAAGATACTGGTACGCCGCCGCCGCCGGCAGCGACTACAGCGTTTAGGACAACTTGAATCTCTACCAGCTGTGGGGGTGTACCACGTGCCAGATACATCTGTACTCTACAATGGTCGCCCGCTGATGAATTTTGACGATCAGCTGGGGGAATGGGAACAGGCCCGCAGGCACAGCAGCTGGTCCCTGTCCGCTGTCTCTACAGCACGGGAGAAATGGGAACACCATGAAACGTAACGACACTGCTGGTGATTTCTGTATGCTCTATATAGAGCCTCTGGACGATAAAGCGGCCCTGTTTGAGGCAATTCGAGGCCAGCAGAAGCCGGTAGTACTCATGTTACCTGGTCAACTTAAAACCCGGATATTCCAGCGTCCAGAGGATTATGCCGATCTCAAGCACCTGAAGCGCAAATTCAATATCGCGATCATCTTTGTGACCGCGGGAAATGAACATCTTCGGCAGCTGGCGACACGCCATGGTTTCCCGGCCTATCTCTCAATCGAGGCGCTTTCACGAGCAGTAGCCCTGGGGCAGGTATCGCTCTCTCATCAGCGCACGCTGGCTAAAACGGGTCCGCTCAGCCCTCCTGTTCCCTCTACTCAGGGCCGATCAATCGGCGCTGGGCGCGATGAATCGGCCCCTACGCCCTTGCAAGGCTCCCAGTCATGGGGCCGATCAATCGGCGCTGGGCGCGATGAATCGGCCCCTACGCCTTCCCACAACCGCGCATCACCATCCCATCCCTCACAGGTTACATCGCGGAAAACAGTGCCACTCTCGCCGGTGGCAGATAGCGCTTTCAACCTTTCTTCCCCTCCTGGCACATTCCCCTCCTGGCCTACCCAGGAGAGGCGCCAGGCGCAGCCCCTACCGCCGGCGAACATCAAGGTACGCCGTAGAAGAACGCCAGTGACCCTCACTATTTTACTCTTGCTGGTTCTGGCCGGAGCAGGCGCGGGTTCTTTCATGGTCTTCTTCCATACTCTCCCTACAACTGATCCACCAACGCTACAGGTTGTTGGGTACCTGAACTTTATAAGCAGCGGCCAGTTAGCCGCGGATAGCAGCCAGGGAATCGATGACCAGGTCCAGCTTGACCTGCATCATCTTCCCCAGCCTGCTCCAGGTAAAAGCTATTATGCCTGGTTACTGGGCGACGAAAACCGCAGTGATTTGCAATCCATCCTGCTGGGAAAACTGGTCGTAGACGCGGGCAGCGCTCACCTGTTCTATAAAGGCGATGCCCAACACACCAACCTGCTCGCCATTTGCAGCCGTTTTCTGATCACCGAAGAAGACGACTGGCCCATGCCCATAACACCATCTCCTGACTATAGCGCCTGGCGCTATTATGGCGCATTTCCCCAGACACCGGACCCGCATGACAAAGATCATGCCAGTTTCCTCGACCACCTGCGCTACCTGCTGGCCTCAGACCCCTTGTTGAATGACATGCAGTTACCAGGCGGTCTCAACAACTGGTTTTATCGCAACACCAGCCAGCTCCTGGCATTGGCGATCAGCGCCAGGAATACCTGGGAAGAAAGCAAGGACATCAACGCTGTGCGCAATCAGGCCATCACTATCCTCTCCTACCTGGATGGACTCTCATTCTTGCAACAAGATATGCCCGCTACTACTCCTATGCCAGCACTTTCACCGCTCGCTGCCGTCGGCCTGCTAGATATGAACCGGCCTGACCAGAGTCCCGATAGTTATCTCTCCTCCATTGTCTATCACCTCAACGGCCTGGTCAATGCCCCCGGCTCTCCGCCAGCACTGCGCGTCAATATAGCCACTATCCTTAAAGCAATCAGCGATGTGCGTGCCTGGCTTCAAGCATTGCATGATGAAGCCAGGCACATCATCACCATGACGAATGATCAGCTGGGCCAGCCAGCATCGCTCACCATCCTCAACGACATGGTTGACCAGGCCGGCTATGCCTATTCAGGTCAGGCGGATGCCCTGGCAACCGGCAGAGTAAAAGAAGGAGCGACCTGGATTCACGACGCTTTACAGGCCCTCGCCACGCTCGCAGTCACAACCTACAGCGCCGGTAGTTCCATCCCCGAAATAGCGCCAGGTAGCAGGCCGGTCGCGGAACATCCTTCTAGAAGCGAGGGCAACAGATGACCACACGCAACATTGCCTACACCCTGCTGGCCCTCTGCCTGCTCTGCGGCCTCATCGCTGGCATCTTCTCCCATCCCATTGAGGCCGCCTTAACGCTGCCCCAGATGAACGCCGCATTGCCAACGCCCGCAGCAACACAGGCCCCAGGCGCTATCCCTACGACGCCTATCGCGCCATCTCCAGCAGCGAATGCTCCCAACACGTTGGCCAGGGATACCTTCCAGCGCCCCGACCAGCTGTTTTGGGGAAAGGCTTCGGATGGGCAGCTCTGGACCGGTGATGCCAACGGCAGTGACACGTTCTCAATTGTGCGAAACGCAGGCCAGGTCAATGGCCAGCCGGGAGTCTATAACGCCATCCTTGGGCCTGCCTCCACCAATGCCGAAGTTCTCTTCACCGCCTCCGTCAACCATTTCAATCCCGCCACTGTCAATATTGGAGCAGTATTGCGTTGGAAGGACGGCAACAACTGGTACAAGGCATTCATCAACGGCACAGAACTGGTCATACTCAAGCGTATCGCCGGTACCACAACAAGGCTCGGCAGCGTCCCGTTCAGCGCCGTCGATGCCTTATCATATACACTACGCTTCCGTGCCATAGGAGCGACCCTCTTTGCCAAAGCGTGGCCCGCCAATACGCCTGAGCCGGCGAGTTGGATGCTTACCGTGACCGACACGAACAGGCTCCTCCTCTCCGGGTCTGCCGGGCTGCGCGCCGCAGTCGAGGCCGGCACAGTCGTCAAAGTAACGTCATTCCTCGAAACGAGCGTCGCGGATACCATCTAAAAGAAAGCGCCTGAATAATACGATGACTGAATATAGCAAAATGTTAGCAGCATACTTGAGAGACGCGTACATCTCTCATAAGTGGACCAGGCTCGTGCTGTGCGTTGCGCTAGGAATGACTTGCGTCCTGTTGTGGTGGCTATCCGGTGGCTTCCCACCCTGGGCCTGGCGCTTCCTGGCGCAGGTAATGCCACGACTGCCTGAGTTGTGGCAACAGCGCGGCCTCGCCATCCTGTTGCCATTTGCCGGCCTGCTATTACAGTCAATCGCGCTACTTATTGCCTGGGGTGGGCTTATAATAATGGCCATACGAATAGCCTCTCACTGGCTGCAAGAGCGTCGGGAACTTCAACACTTCGATCAGGATGTACAGGGGGCACGGGAGCTGACAAACACGATGCAACATGTCATTCTGAACGCAGCGAAGAATCCTCCTGTGGCGAGCGGGATTCTTCGCTGCGCTCAGAATGACATGGCATGTGCTCCTCGCAACCGGCAATTGCAAGATAGCCAGCAATTGCAAGATAGCCGGCAGTTGCAAGATAGTCCTCCCCATATCATCACTGACCCTGACCCGACTATGATTCATCTGCCCTCCCTGGTGCCGGACTCTGCTCTCATCTCAAATGAACTGGTAGAGCAGGTAACCATGCCACTAACCCATGTCAGAGCCTCACCTGCCCCGGCGGGCGCGGCTCCTATTCACAACGTTGCCTATCAAACATCATCGCAACTGGTTGTCGCGACCGGCCTGGACACTGGCATTAAGCGCAAAGGCAAACCGAACGAAGACAACCTGCTCGCTTTTGAGCACATACGGACCCTCAAAACCGGGACGGTACCCATTGGCTTTTTCGCGGTAGCAGACGGTATGGGCGGTCACGAAAACGGGCAGGCAGCCAGCCGCCTGGCAACCCGCGTCTTGCGTGAGACAGTGCTGCCGGCCCTGCAAGCTGCTCCAGAGGACGAAAATTTTCCTGAGCTTCTCATCGAAGGCATACATCGCGCAAATCTGGCGTTGTACCAGCAAAACAGGCGGCAGCAGAGCGATATGGGAACAACAGTCACCGCGGCAATGATCATCGGCGACACTGCTTATATAGCCAATGTAGGTGATAGTCGCACCTATCTCTACCGCTGTGAGCAGGGACTTACTCAAATTACGCGGGACCATTCGACGGTTGCCCGGCTGGTAGAAGCCGGAGCGATCACACGCGACGAAGTGTATACCCATCCCATGCGCAACGTCATCTATCGCAGCCTCGGCGGGAAAGTCACTGAGACGGTCGACACCTTTACAGTACAACTGCAGAGCGGCGATATCCTGGTACTGTGCTCCGATGGCTTATGGGAAATGGTACATGACCCGGATATCGAAACCATCATTCGCGCCTGTTATCCCTATCCGTCGCAAATCAGCGCCATGCTCGTACAGGCAGCGCTCAATCGCGGCGGGAAAGACAATATCAGCCTCGTCGTCGTTTACATCAACGCCTCCTGCGCCGCGCCAGGGAAAGCCGCCCCCGATTCAACGGCTTCCATCTTCAAGCGGCCCTGTATTTTGAGGACGAATTGCGGAGAGTTGTAGCGGTCCTGATATCGGGAATCGCCTTACTCCCAGCGCCTTTCCTGGTTCCACCTGCCTCGTTTCCGGCACAGCTTCTGGCGGCCTGTGCTGGTCCGGGACATATGGTGAGGCAGCTGGATAAGCCATCGCTGACCGTCCTGCTTGGCCAGGTGGCATTGCGGGATCGGGCATCAGAGATGATCTTTCGTTATGTGGCAATGGTGCCGGGGGCATCATTGTTTGGAGTCTGCCGGCAGCGGGCGTCCCCTGGATGCGCAGGGCCAGCACCAGGCGGTTGATCTCCAACAGATCAGAACAGGATGATGGCAGTATCAAAGGCGCTCCCACGGCGCTGCGCTCAAACGCCGCGCTCAAATCATTCAGGCCGCGCGCCAGCTGTTGCGCGTAAGCGGTCATTTGCCCCAGGCGCGTAAGGCGATCAGCCATCAGGTTCAAACTACCCGCCAGCGGCATCAAAGGGCCGCTCTTCAAGGTCGCTCGCGCCCGCAGGTTGCCGTTGGCCAGTTGAGCCTGTATATTCTTGAGATGCTCAATACCCTCTTCTAGCAAGATATTGTGCGCCGTTATCTGCCTCGCCTGTTCCTCTATCCGTTGATTCGCTCTTTCCAGGTCCTCAAGCGCCTCTGCCTGTTTGCGCGCTAAGCGAACATTCTCCCACAGCGTATACATCTGCCGCGTTATCACCAATGCTACCACTGCTATCGTCGAGAAGACCAGCACAGGACGTATGGCTTGCTGACCGGCGTCGTTGGAAAAAACGTTAGCGCTTAAAGCTAAGAAGAGGAACGTCAGCAGCAGGTAGGGGATAAAGTTTACCGGGCCAAAACCTTCGCGTTCCGCCGCATACTGCATGCGTTGTTCAACAACGGATGCCGGAGTCGCCGGGAAGAAACGGCGTATGCAAGCTGCGACTCCAATCGTCATCAATCCCAGCGGCCACCCCAGGTCAATCCAGGTCGCCTCCACATATGTCCCGGCATTCTGCTGAATATTGAACACAAAATCCGAAGTCACGAAAAAGCACAGCCCCAATCCGACCAGAAATAGAGCAGTACGCCGGGCAGTAGCTTGATAGGCCCGCCCCTGACCTCGCAAGAGTAGGAATACAACACAGCTCAGTAGAGCCGTATCGCTGATAGGATAGTACAGCCCTAAAAATTTGGCGAGGCTGGCTTCTCCTGGCGCCTGTGCAAGGGAGCCAAGCAACAAATACCAGGCAATAGCCAGGATAGAACCCATAGAGATCAGGCTATCCACCAGTAGCAACAAACGTTTGCCTCCCGGCTCAGGGGATGGCTGCAAGAGCAGGCCAACGAAAACCAGCACAGGAAAACTGGAGTACCCAACATCTGCAATCGAGGGAAAAGGCGTCTCGCCCATAGACATGTAGTAACGCCAGAAGGTCTCACCAACTCCCCACATAATTACGCCCAGACTGATCAATATCCAGCCCACCCACTCGTACCCGATCCATGGTTCGACATGCTCCTCCCTACGCGTCACGGCGCATACACTGATGAATGCCAGGGAGCCACCTATGAATGCGCCCGTCAGCGGAGAAAACTGACCAACGGTGTGCGCAAAAGAGCCCCCGAGATGAAAAACGACAATGGTAATCATAGCCGCCGCTACACACATCACCCCCTTGACGATTGTTCGCCATGATACTTGCATATACTCCTCCCATTCAAAAAACGTACAGAGCCTTTCGCTGTGAGCTGGCTGGGACGGCAACAATACAATTTGCCGCACCATACATAAGTCTACATTGGAAAACTTTACGTTCTCTCCTATTTTTCTTCCGTTTGTAGTAAGAGTAAGCGAACAGGCACCAGGCGCTGTCCCTACAAGATTCGACTGTAGGGACAGCGCCTGGTGCCTGTCCTGGTATTTTAAAAATGCAGGTGAACAACGTCATGAGTAGTAAGAGGAGAAAGTCATAGCGGACAAAAGTGCTTACCATGCCTGCTGCAAGCGAAAAGGCAGGGCGTGACTGCAAGGCTCATGAACGCCGGACATCTTCGTATAAGACAAAATATTGTAAAGCAAATCTTATACCGTCTTATGATTGCTTTTTCTATCGATTTTGTTTGTGCATATAGTACAAGTAGTAAACATTGTGATGCAAATTGGCACATTTTGCGCTAGACATTGCGTACAGAATATGCTAAACTTTGTTTTGTCCCTACAGTTTCATGTTAGCTACAAGTATCTGAGAGCACATTTTTGGCGATTGAGATTCTTCGCTTCACTCAGAATGACATGTTCCAGGGCATGTCCGGGGCATATCATTCTGAACGAAAGAAGCCGAAGCCCTGAGCGGAGCGAATGGGGAAGAATCTCTGAATGTTCATGGTTATTCACCTGTGAGAGAGCTGGCGTATGAGTTCAAAAACGCGGGCGATCACGCTCGAACAGTTATCTCAGGATTCTTCTGTCATGACTATGAGGGAAGATCCTGGTTCTCAGCTTTATCCCCCCTCGAATGGAAGCGTAGCTCAGGCCGTTATCGTCAAAAACCCATATGCTGTCATCGAGCGTTTAACTCAGGCCCTTTCGCCGCATCATTCCCTCGCCGCCCTGCTTCACTCCCTCGCCGCGCTTGTACAGGAAGTGCTGGGCATAGACCTTTGTCTCGTTATGCTCGTCGATGAAGCCAATAGCATCCTTTCCACACAGGCAACCTCACCTGATTTGAGCAACTACGAGCTACATTTTACCCCTTTTGAGTCCGGTCACGTTCCCTGGCAAAAGCTGCGAGTGTTCAACACAGAAGGTCAATTACCAGCCCTTACTGTTCAGGAGCAGGAGCAATTGAACCCGCTTAAACAGGTACAGTATGAGATGCTACGTGCTATCCCGCTTAGTATCGGTGACCAGAACCTGGGATTGCTGCTTTGCTATGCCAGTAAAAATCGCGATTATGGCAGAGAGGAGCTGGTTTTACTACGATCCATCATAAGCCAGGCTTCCCTCGCCATTCAGAATCGCCAGCTCGCGCGTACACCAACATCTCGTAACCTTCTGAAAGCTTTTTTTGATGATCTGCTCTCCCCTGAAGCTGGCAAAGAAGAATCGTTGCGTGGGCGAGCAATTGCCCTTGGTTGTGATCTTGCGCAGCCTCATGTCATGCTGATGATAGCAATGGGATACCTCTCCTGGTCCGCCGTGACAGGATTCCACAACCACAATCATAAGGCATCACAGGTTCCTGTTTCAAAGCGACAAACAGGGAAGCAGAGTAGTAAGTGTGGGGGCGGTGGTGGATGTAGGGTGGGGGAGCTTGCTCCACCAGATGAAGAGGAGTCGCCCGCGGAAGCAGAACATATTGTAAACAACTATGCCGCCCGGCTAATAAAGCATCAGGTGCAAGAACACTCTCCCGGTTCGCTTGTGGATGAACGCGAGAACCTGCTGTACTGTCTTCTACCTCTCAATAGTTCTGGAGATGTACTCACCTGGCTACCAGCTCTTATCCAGCAGGTACAAGTCGAGCAGCGCATCCAGATGTTTGCCGGTATTGGCAATCCCTATGCAGATGTGTACGATTACAAGAAAGGCTTTGCGGAAGCTGAGGCGGCCCTGCGTATAGGACCATGCCTTACACCTGGATCCAATATTACTCATTTTAACGAACTGGGTGTCTACCGGTATATCTATGAGTTCGCTTGCTCCAACACATTGGATGATATCTACCTGGAAAAGATCGCCGCCATTACCTCCTATGACCAGCAGCGCAAAAGGTCTGAACTTCTGGATACCCTCGAAATCTTCCTCGAAACTGGATGCAACATCAAAGATACTTCCGAGCGGCTTCACCTGCACCGCAACACAATCATTCAGCGCTTAAAGCGCATCCAGGACCTCTCCGCAATCAGCCTGGATCACCCGCAGCAGCGGTTGTGGCTACAAGTTTCCCTCATGGTCCATAAATTGCGTAAGCATCACGCTTCTCTCTGCTTGCGCTCTGACAAGACCATCAGCACATAGCCGGTTTCAAGAATGGAAGAGATCTCAATGCCAAAGCTACGCATCTTCAAGCGAGTACGGGAAAGGACATTGCGGACGGGCCGCATCTCTTGATCCCATACACCCGCAAGTTGCGCCTCGTACAACTTTTGGCGACTGCGCTCAACCGTTGAATCAGAGATATGCCCGTGATTAAAACTCGCCAGCATGACTTCATAAGGGCAGTAATGCGGATACGACTTCAATAGTGGCATAAGCACACTCAATTCACTGCTGGTGAACTGTTGCTGTGCTAACATGTAGGGATGAGGTTTACCAGGATCATCGGCAATCAATGAGAGCGTACCCAGGGAAACATTCAAAGCCAACGTCCATTCTGCGGGCAGCAGCCCTTCTAAGGAGAAGTGCAGAATCTCTTCATCGCCTGTTTGCACCTGGTAGACAGGGGGGTTTATTTTACGAAGGGATACTTTTTGCATAACGCTACTCCTTGTCTCGCACGTGCATGTGTCCTGTTGGGCAGGTTCCGAAAATCAAGCTATAATTTCCTGAGCTTCACCTCTCTACCTCGCCCCTGTTCCAATATGTTTTCATTACACCTCCTTCCTACTTATTTGTTTGCCACCCAATAACCGCCTATACGCTACAATTTGCATCCGTTACGTTTATTTTTATACCTTCTCTTCGGATTTACTTCCGTAGGGGCGATGGCCTGTCCTCGCCCTCGATAAGAATACTGGTGCCACTACACATGTTTTTAAATGAAAACATGTATATGATAAACATTACACTAGTTTTTGCGAAAAGGCAAGAGTTTAAGGAGGTTCTTCGCATCAAATAATGAAAAATGATCCATTATTCTGATAATACAAAACAGTTGTTTTGTAGAGGGAAGCATATGGAATCGAGCCGCTCCCTCTGGGGTGCTGAGGGGAGCGGCTCGATTCTACGAAGGCTATGCAGTTCTCGCGTTTTTCCTCGTTGAGGCGGTCATGAGCATATAGCCCGTCTCTAAAATGGATGTAATACTCATGCCAAAGGGTCGCACCTTGAGCCGAACGCGGGAGAGTACATTGCGCATCGGTCGCATTTCCCGCTCCCAGGTGCCGCTCTCCAGCGCGTTTTGTAAACGCTCTCGATATTGCGTGATTATCTCTTCGGTAACGTTACTGTTATAGAAGCGAGCGTAAATGACTTCGTGGGGACAATAGTGAGGATATGCTTCCAGCAGTGGAAGCAGCAGGCTCATCTCGCTAAAGGTGAATTGTTGCTGCGCTATCAAACGCGCCCGCTCGCCATCCCGGCGACCAAGGTAGGAGAGCGTGCCGGAGAGGGTATTTAAAACCAGCACATGTCCCGGCGGTAGAGCACCTTGCATAGAAAAATACCGGAACCGGCCATCGTTCTGTTTTATAGAAGAGGCAGTATTTCTTTCTTTAGAAAGAGCTACTGGTTGCACATTGTTTCTCCTTCCTTGTGCGTCCCGCTGCTGTTTCGCGGCAGCAAATCAAGCAGGATAGAGGCAATACACTTTCTAAAAGAAATTATGTCAAGAAACGTGTACATAAGGAAGAACTTATGTTATCATTTCTCTTAACAGATTTATCATTTTTTTCTGACCAACGAAGGGGATGATGATGAGTGCATCAAAGGATTTCCCTCAGCCTCGCCTGCGACTCGCGGAAGCGCGGACCCTTCACGGTTGGTCGCAACAAGATGTAGCCAATCGCATTGGCACAACGCACGTCAATATCAGCCGTTGGGAGCGCGGAATCACGAAGCCAGGTCCCTATTTTCGCCGCAAGCTCAGTGAGCTATATGGCAAGAGCGAAGAGGAACTTGATCTTGGGCCAGGTCTCGATGGAGTTGCCGCAACATCTCTCCTCGTATCCGATGAAGCTTTATACGATCCCGCTATCCCTCCTCCACCTCCCACAGGCCTGGTAGGGCGTGATCATGAACTCGTTCAGATCAAGCGGCGCCTGCGCGAGGGTAACAGTGTTACGCTTACGGCGCTCAATGGCTTACCCGGTGTAGGAAAAACAACATTGGCGATAGCGCTGGCACATGACCCAGAAATACAGGCCCATTTTTCTGATGGCATCTTGTGGGCAGGGCTGGGACCACATCCAAATTTGCCGGGGACTTTGAGCCACTGGGGAACCCTGCTGGGCATATCATTGGCCGAGATGGCGACATTAAACGGCAATGAGGCATGGGCCAGGGCGCTCCACAATGCCATCGGCTCTCGTCGTATGCTGCTGGTACTTGACGACGTGTGGCAGGTTGAAGACGCGCTGGCATGCAAAGTGGGAGGTACTAACTGTGCCTACCTGGTTACTACCCGATTTCCTGGCATCGCCGCTTACATTGCAGTGGACGGGGCTACTGCAATTCAGGAATTGGATGAAGAACATAGCCTGCAGCTTTTGAGATTGCTGGCCCCCGAAGTAGTCAAGCGTGAAGAGAAGAAGATTCACGATCTCATACACGCAGTCGGCGGTCTCCCTCTCGCGCTCACCATCATGGGAAATTACCTGCGCAAACAGGCGTATAGCGGACAGGCACGGCGTGTCCATGCGGCGCTGAGAAGGTTAAGTATAGCCGAGGAGCGATTGCAACTGAGCGAACCGCGCAGCCCGGTAGAAAGCCATAGCAGCCTGCCCGCGAGCGTCCCTTTATCTTTGCAATCAGTCATCGCTATCTCGGACCAGCTGTTAAGTAAACAGGAGCGCGAAGCGCTCTACGCTTTGTCGGTCTTTCCTGCCAGGTCGGGTAGCTTCTCCGAAGAAGCCGCTCTAGCCGTCACCAACAGTTCTGTAGAGGTGCTGGATGTCTTGATGGATAGAGGGCTTCTGGAGAGCAGCGGATCAGGGCGTTACACGCTGCACCAGATCATTGCCGACTACGCGCGAGCCCACTTGCGAGAAAACGCGGCATTTGAACGCTTAATGGCATACATCACCCACTATGTAGAAAAGCACAAAACGGACTATGAATTGCTTGAACTTGAGAGCGGGATCATCCTCGTAGCGCTGGATAAAGCATATGAAATGGGATGGAAGGCAATGCTGGTAAGCGCGGTCATCAACTTCACTCCTTTTCTCCTACTACGAGGGCAATACACGCTAGCAGAACAATACGCGGGGTATGCATACGAGGCGGCCAGCAAATTGGACGATAATTATGGCATTACCAGCGCGTTGCTCTATCTTGGGCAGATCATGATGAAACGAGGCAGTTACCCGCTGGCAACAACCTATCTCCGGCAAGGATTGACCCTGGCACGCCAGATTGGAGACCATGAACGGACCAGCGCCTTACTTAATGACCTTGGATGGGTAACCTGGAAACAGGGAGACTATGCACAGGCAGAGGCCTATTTACAGGAAGGATTGGTCCTGGCACGAGAGGTCGGAAATAGTGAGCGTATTAGCGACCTGCTCGAAATACTGGGTTCTGTAACAGCCAGCGAAGGAAATTACACGCAGTCGGAAAAGTACCTGCAAGAAGCCCTGCTGCTCGCAAAGGATATTGGAGACCGCGAACGTATTTGCAGCATACTTATCAACCTGGGCGCAACAGCGGGCGAACAGGGAGATCACCATCGCGAAGAAATCTGTTATCAGGAAGGCCTCTCCCTTGCTCGCGAGATTGGACATCGCGAGTGGATCAGCCTCCTGCTCATCAACTTGGGAGATCTGGCAGGAGAGCAACAGAACTACTCGCAGGCAGAAGAGTACTTTCGAGAAGGACTGGCCCTGGCACGCGAGATTGAGCATCGAGAGCGTATCAGTGCCCTCCTTAGTAATCTTGGCTCCATCACCTGGAAGCAAGGAAACTACGTACAGGCAGAGGCATATCTACAAGAAAGCCTGGAACTGGCACATCAAATTGGCAATCCTTTACTGATAGCAAACGCCCTTTATGAGTCAGGCATGCTCTACCTCCATTGGCAAAAGAGAGAAAAAGCTGAGGCCAGGTTTCATGAGATGCTCACAACCATTCCTGAAGGAGACCAGGAACTCGCGGCACAGGCGCAATATGGCTTAGCCATCGCCGCCGCCGCCTCCGGTAATATCTTTGAAGCGCGGAAAAGGGGAGAAGCCAGTCTGAAAGTCCTCGAAGCCATGGGGCATCGCACTGTTAAAGAAGTCAGGAGCTGGTTAGAAACCCTCATTCCTTAAAGCCGTAGGGGCCGATTGATCGCGCCCACCATCGATTGATCGGCCCCGTGTCCATTGCTGGAGTCTTTTGTCAAACATCATCAGGGACGAAAACGCCTGTAGGGATTGATCTCTCGCGTTACCTCATCAAAACTGTGCTGTTGTATCACCTGAATAGAATTCTGAGCATTACTTGTGGGCGATGCGGCATGGCTCGCCAGCACTGGTGTAAATACAAGGTATGCTGCGATCAGCATCAGTACCATCAGTGGTAAAATCCAGCGCAACAATCTTCTGAACATCATATTCCCCTCTCTTTAAGGCTGAGCAATCGTCTCGATTACCCCGCAGCCATCTTTCGTAAGGGCGTACCCTGGTGGTCGCCCTCCAATTTAAAATCCTGGTGGTTGCCCTCCCTAGATTTCAATACACATCGCGATGTACAGACCGGTTCCGGTGACCAGAAAAGATAGTAGAAGATAATTTTCAATCTTTCAGGTTTTTGTCTTGTACCGGCAAAAAAGTACTAGCGAGTTGCTCAGGTCGGGCATGTCATTCTGAGCGCAGCGAAGAATCTTCTTCCGCCCGGTACTTCATACCTACTCAAGGGCGCAAAATTGAAAAAACCGCGTGCATCACTATATTCCCTCAACGGAAGCGGGAAATGAGAGAGCCATGCTTCACAAGTAGTTGTTGCCTGTCCCTTATTGTGCGCGGCATGTTATTGTCCTGCACGACGAGGGACAGGCGGAAAGGAGAGAGGAGCATATGGGTTACAAAGACATCAAGCGCAAAACGTGTCCTGAGGATGAGGGAGATGCCATTCTGCTGGTAGATATTGAAACCGAGATGATCCCTAAAACGGATAAGAAAGGCCACAAGCAGTACTACTGTTTAGAAAGGCATCATACCTTTTCTGACGACGAGGGCGAGGAGGCCAGGCACGACAAAAAGAAGAAGGGCTGATTGCGCGGAAGAGTCCTGCTTATGCTGAAAACGGAATGTCCATATATTCCGCCTCGGTCCGAGACTGGGGGAGTGGCAGATGTTCTTCACACATCATCTGAAGATGTTCTTGTAGGGCTTCTTTCATCAGTTGCTCGACTTCTTCTCTCGTGTCTGCTACAGCAACGCACCCTGGCACATCAGGAGAATACGCGCCATACGAGTTTTCGCCTTTTTCGATAATGACCAAGATTCGCGCCATCTCAATCCTCTTTCCCTATCTGAGCTTATTTAAAGACACTGAGCATGGTTCCAACAGGCATGTCCTTTCCAGGATGACCAGAGACCGTTACTATTCCCTTCTTTGTTGGATGCTTATAATGGCGATGATCTCCACGTACCCGCGCAAGATACCATCCATCCGTTTCTAGACGTTTGATGACATCACGTACCTTCACACAAACTGCCTCTTTCTTCCGTCCTTTCAGAAAAAGTATACCGCATCTCCCGAGAATGTGCTGGAGGAGTTTTATCAGCACCAATCAGATGAGTCAGCAAGCAGCCGCCTCTTCCGGTGAGCCCTATGTATTATCCATGCCTCTTCTTTCGATGCCAACCCGTTTACGAATCTACGTGTGTCACATTTATGATCTCCGTGTTTACCCCGATGCCAGGCAAACCCATTCCTGCTACAATGAAGGTGCCAGCTAAAGAAGCTTTCATGTGGCTTTCGGTTTCGTTTATAGATGAAAACGATATGAGGTACAACCGGAGCGCGTAAAAGGCTTACTTGTTAAAAGCACCGGCATAGTCACAAAAGGAGTGGGCATCATGGAAAGTATTGGAAACATGCAAAGCGATCAAAGAGCTGAAGCGCGCACCGATCGTATCTTCCCGGAAACGCGATGGCTCTCGGCCATCATTATCCCCTTTTTACTGGCCGCATTTGGAGTGCTCTACCTGTTGCCTGAGCATACAGGACAGTTGTTTGCGTGGAATATCCAGCCCCGCATGACATCCATGATGCTGGGAGAAGCGTACCTTGCAGGCGCCTATTTCTTTCTTCGAGCCGTTCTCTCACCTCGCTGGCATTGGGTTGCGGTAGGCTTTCTCCCCGTTACCACCTTTGCCACGTTGATGGGGATTACAACCATCCTACACTGGGACCGCTTCAATCATGGTAGTTTTGCCTTCTGGACCTGGGTGGTCCTCTACTTCACCACGCCCTTTCTTGTCCCGGCAGCATGGTGGCGCAACAGGAAAACGGACCCTGGCACACCTGAAGCCGGGGATGTGCTGGTTCCAGCCTGGATACGCTCGATCATCGGCGTCCTGGGCGTGGTGACAGTTCTCATCGGCCTCCTGTTCTTCGTGCTACCCGATTTCATGATCGGGGTCTGGCCGTGGAAGCTCACGCTCCTTACAGCACGAGTGATGGGAACGATGTTTGCGCTCGCGGGAGCCGGCGCAATCTGTATCGCGCTCGATGCTCGCTGGAGCGCCGTGCGTATTGCCTTCCAAAGCCAGATGATCGCGCTAGTGCTGGTGGTACTTGCTATCGTCTTCTCATGGGCCGACTTTCACCAGGCGAATCCGCTCACCTGGGTCTTTGTCGCGGGGATGCTTTTCCTTCTGCTAGCCAGTCCCCTGTTCTATCTCTGGATGGAGAGAAACCGGCGTCTATTGGCGGCCAGCAGTACCGGCAGATAACAAATGCGAGAGAGAAAACGCTCTGACCACCTGTGGTGAGGTAGTCCCATTAGCAAGCGTCTGCAAATGAGAACGTCTATTTTTTATCAAGTGAACGCGCTGAGCGCCAGGAGCCAGTCAGGATGACAAATACTATTGTATCTCCAACAAAAAAGTACAAACCTGTCCCTTTTATCAAAGGGGACCCGGTCGCCGGGAACTTGCTGGAATTTGTCAGAGATCGCCTGAGCTTGCTACAGCGCATGGCAGATCAAGGCGATGTGGTGGGCATGCGTTTTGGACGAGTTCCTGCTATTCTGTTCAACCGCCCGGAGGATATCCAGAGCATTTTAGTTGAGCACGCCGGTGACTTTGATAAAGGTGATCTGATTCACCATGTTTTTCGTCCCCTTATCGGTGATAGCATTTTCAGTAGCGAAGGGGATTTCCATCGCCGGCAGCGCGAGCTAATGGATCCGTCCTTGCAGCCCCATACAATCGCCAGCTACGCTGAAAGCGCGGGGTTTTACGGGGAGCAATTCCAGCAGGCCTGGGCCGAGGGCGCGATCATCGATATCCAGCGGCAGATGGCTGGCCTGTCCATGAGTCTTCTCGGGAAAGTCCTCTTCGATGCTGATGCATTGAGCGAAACGGACGAACTGGGTGCGGCGATCACTATGATGCTCGAGTATGCCGCACGAGCCATTTCGCGTTTTCTCCCCATCCCTTATAATTGGCCCGTCCCGCTCCACCGGCGCACCTATAAAGCTGTCGCGCGCATACGCAGAGACACTCAGCGTTTTATCGACGAGCGGAGAGCGAAACCCGGAGAGCGCACCGACCTGCTCTCACTACTGATGCAAGCGCGTGATAAGAGGGGCCAGCCGATGAGTAATGAGCAGTTGATGACCGAATGCCAGAGCCTGTTTGCAGCAGGGTACGAAGCTATGGTCACCGCCCTGAGCTGGAGCTGGTACCTGCTCTGCCAGCACCCGCAGATCTACACAAAGCTCCAGCAGGAAGTTGATGGTGTCCTGCAGGGCCGTACTCCCACGTATGCCGACATGGTGCATCTGCCCTCTTGCCTGCAAGTTTTTAAGGAGAGCTTGCGTATCTTCCCGCCTGCTTTTGCCTTTTTCAGACAGGCGTTACAGGATGTGGAGATTGACGGCTATCTTGTTCCTAAAGGTCGATTGGCCTTTATCGTCCCCTACACCTTGCACCGGCGCCCGGATTACTTTCCAGAGGCGGAGAAATTCGACCCCGAACGTTTCACCCCCGAACGCGAGAAACTGCTTCCGCCCAATGCGTTTTTGCCCTTTGGGGCAGGTTCGCGAACCTGCATTGGCAAGCATTTTGCGCTCATGATGGGTCCACTGCTACTTGCGACAATTGCCCAGCGGGTGACATTTCACCTGCTTCCCGGCCAGCACATTGTAGCCGATCCCGTCCGTCACCTGACCTTGCGCCCGAAAGGGGAGGTCAAAGTAACCGTGACAAGAAGGTAGCTAGAGTCTGGGCACTGTAAAGATTTCACCTGCTTAATGCCTGTACTGGCTACCTGGTACATCCGTTCGCAAAATTTACACCTACAGAGCAAGCAAGACCAGGCCAATCATGAATAAGGTGATACCGAAGAGTTGATTCTTAGCGAGCCGTTCACGATACACCATCATGCTAAACACCATGGCGACAAGAGCATAACCGGAAGCAATGGCTGAAGCGATTCCCGTTGTAGCGATCCGTGTATCAAGGCTAAACATGAGTACGGCTGCATTCTCGAGGAGGCCTGCCAGCAGAGCAAGGAGAATGCCTAAACCAGGCTTTGATAAAGGGTACTTTACATGGGCAATCTCTTCCAGGCTTGGGAGCGACATACTCAAAGTTTTCCCATTTGAGGTAGAGACTGCTGTCATATGAATATGAGACAACCTCTGATGGCGTTTCCAGTAGGAGATACAGGCTAGAAAGAGGATACTGAAGCAACGCGTCCACAGCACCGGCAGAAACCAGCCCGTAATGGATGAGGAAGCTCCGATCCCAAAATCCATCGCCCCAAAGGCCAGCGTCGCCACTATTGCCCAGCGTATGCCTTGACTCCACAATGAATGCCTGGGCTTCCTCAGAAATGTGCGCCGTTCTGCCAGGCTGGTAGAAGCCAGGATGATACCAAGTAGAACGATACTCACGAATCCCATACGTCCTGGTGTCAATTGTTCTTGCAAGATGAGGACGGAGAGCAGGAGGGTGAAAGTAGAACTGGTGGCCGTGATGGGACTGACGATGGCTATAGGGTCTATCTCCAAGGCGCGATAAAATGCGAAATAGCCCACAGCGGCACACAGACCGCTAAAAGTACCGATAAGGGCGCTGATGGCAAAGGCTGTCAACGTGAAAGGAAGATGCCAGCACCAGAAAGCGATTACACCAAAGGCGAGCAGCGCGAGCAGACCGATCGACTGAGAAACAAACGTGGTCTTGAAGGTTCTCCAACGCCGTGCCAAGAGTGTGACGAGAATATCGGCTGATCCCAACAGGAGTGCAACCATCACACCCAGTTCTATTCCAAGAATTTCCATAAGCTTTCCATATCTTTCTGCTCTGGCAGCTATTTCTTACAGTATCCAGCGCGGGAAAGCCCTCGTGATTTGTGCGGGGGATGAGAGCGCCGTTCTTTGCTGTGAGGAGTGATCTTCATAGGGCAAGTCCTCTCGTTGAAGGAAGAACCCCCCTGGATTATGCACTTTAACGAAATACTTTGGTAATGGACGTAGGGGCCGATCAATCGATCTCCGCGTCAATACCTGATTATTTTGTTAAACAACATGATCCAGGGGAGTGTCAGATGCAGTCCCATTTTAACGATGAATTTTCCTACTCAATAATGATGTTAGAGCAAGCCCGGCCCAGGTGAGATGTAGCAACTTTCGCCATGCGGCTCGCCATGGCAGCTTCATAGCGTTCTGGATCGGGCGTTTCCGGTCGCAGAGAGCGCGTTCCACGAACAACAAAATGCGACTCTACATCGTCGGTCTGAAACATTTCTTTGGCAAAAGCGATAGCGTCTTCCTGGCTGAACTCCTTGCACGAGCAGATGTCGATATCGACTTCACCGTACTCTGGCCACGCATGGACGCTGATATGGCTCTGCGCAATCACTACAAAACCCGAAAGTCCGGCATCCAGCGGGTTGGATGTCTCAATTTGATACAGGTGTACAGGACTCACCTTCTCCATATCCACACGAGAAGGGTATTCATCCAGCACACGTCTCACCAGTGGTTCGTTGCTCAGGAGTTCCCGATCGCAACCGTAAAGTTCGAGCATCAAATGCACAAGCATTCAACAAACCTCCGTAGTTCCAATTCTACACGTTACTGCGTTTGCCACCATGCTACCTCAGATCGCATGACTGGTGGTGTTGCCAACCGAAGCGACCTAGGAGGGCAATTCCCCACGCGCTCTGCTGGCCAGCCGCCTCATCCAAACGAGGACTTGCGGTATCGAAGGAGGCAGGACGAAGCGGTAGGCAACATCGTGATCGCCACCTGCTCCGCTTTCTAGCTCGAGTCGTCTGTTCTCCAGACTACGCATGCCCATTCCAACCAGGCTGTCCCCTTCCCTGTTGTTCGCGTTCACCGATGGTTCCATGTCTTTTCCCTTCCCTCCTGGCCTGACCAGGACTGATTCCTCTTTGCTTTCTGAGAACTGCCGTCTCACTGCTTAAAGTCTACCCTGTGGAAGGGCCTGGCACATCTGTAGAACTACACATTCTCCCTACCCCTTTGCACAGTGGTCAAAACGGTTCACACGAGTGCCTCTGCACAGAGGAATGGGTAGCATTACTCAGAAGGGTGAACGCAAGCATCAGAACTCGTCAACCCTGCTCTTCGATCCCCATCTCAAGCTGCTTTGCTTTCTTCTCGTGTTTTTTGGTTTCGTTGTTCCTCACAGGCTTTATATTGCTCCATCAAGTAGGCTCTAGCATTTCTTGTGAGATCTGCGATATGTGGGAGGATCTCTGGTCTATGTCCGCTGCTCCCCATAACAGTGGGATCAATTTTATATCTTTCTTCGTAGGTGACGTAGGCCAGCTTTTTATGCGGTTGACGGAATTTGATGAGGGTAGCAAGGATGCGGGAAACGGCAAGCAGTGCTTCTTTTTGTAAAGGGGTGAAGGAAACACATTGTGCGAGTGCCGCCCCTAGCTGGGTTGTGAACGAAGGACGAGTAGCATTGGCTTCATACAACTGGCGTAGTTCGCAAGCCACGTACTGGAGCGTGTGGGCATAGTAGCTTGTGTAGGAGCTATCTCCTCTGTCAGAGGCCCAGAAAAAATGATCGATGATGCAAATCGGCAACTGCGCCGCTCCGGCTCCGTCGTACTTGACTCCTCCTATTTCTATAGGCTCCCAGAAGACACGAAGCTGGTGGGCGAAGGTCTGGGGCGAGACCTGTTTGATCGTACGTACGATTGCCAGCACCATAAACTCTAACTGGCTGTTCAGCTCGTTGCAATAGGTTACAAACTCAGGCGAGAGGGGCTCCACCATCAATACCTTCTCCATCGTATCAATAGCAAGATAGAGGTGAGAGAGCGCCAGTTGAACGCTTTCGATGAGCGCTGTTTCATCAGCTGTTGACGTATATCTTCGTCGTCTTGGTTCATCTGGATTCCAGAGACTATAATCAACAATCGTGTCTCTTGGAACCGTCTTGAGCTTTTCGCCCAGGAGCATCATGACAGGCTTCAGTGCTGGAATCGCCTGACAGGGTTCGCATCCATGTCTTTTGATCGCTGACATAAGCATCCCGAGATCCCTCATCGCGGCATGCGCTTCCTCCTGATCAAAATGCGCAACCGTTTCCAGGCTGGGAAGGACAGAGTGCGTGACGTCTATCAGGCCTTGAACATTCCTCATCGTATTCCAGGTTGGGAGTTGAGCAAAAATGGCATCCGCTCCCAGAGGGTCGAGAGACTGGATCTTTCCTTGTAACTGCAGCATCTCTTCCATCATGTGCTCCTTATCCTCCTTGATATTCCAATCTGCCCCGCCTGGCCGACCTGACCTCGGCCAGAGACGAGAGAAGCAAAAGATCTTCCACACAAGAGCGGCTCCTTTGTCACCACTGCCCATGGCCCCTACCTCTTCAAGGACCCACAGCAAGTCATTCGCTGCATGATCGACCACCTATACAACATGACCTGTGAGCAAGCTTATTGGCTCTGGGTGCAGCCGCTGACTATGCTTGCAAATCCCCTCGCTGGAACCTGGCAAGCAATCGCATCCATGCCAGAGCTTGCAGCATCGAAGCAGGCAGAACCAGGCGGTAAGGAACATCATGATCGCCGCCTGGACCAAGTTCGAGCTCGAGTCGCCTCCTTTCCAGGGAACTCATGCTTCTTGCAACCAGGTCATTGACGTACCTGCGGCTCTCGCTCACATCTGGATGCGCAGCAACCGCGATGGCTGCCATCTGCTGCCATGCTCTTGCCTCACGTTGTGGCATTGCCCCGCTTTCGTGTGGGAACTCGATGAGTCTTGCTTGAAGAAAGTGGGCGGCCGTGACCGAAGGGGAACCGCCTCCCTGGTTCTCCTGCTCCAGCTGCTCCTGTAAGCCTTCTCGGGTCGAGCAGGAGAAGACGCGTAGCTGATCGAGCGGCAGTCCGCGAAAGAGCCGCAGGAAGTGAAACAGATACTGCAACGAGCTGAGCACCGTGGATTTCCACTGCCAGGGAGCCGTTGTATCCAGCTGGATCGCCACACGATAATACATCTTGTGCCTCCTTTTTCGCCCGGTGGACAGATTCCTGTCCACCAGGGCGGTCCTCAATGAGCGAAGCTACTACAAACCGCCTCTTCTTCGTCATTTGCCCCAGTACCTTTTCCGGTACGAGTTTTCGCTCGTCATTTATTTTCCGATAGGTAGAGTCTACCTGGAGGAGGGCCTTAGCACATCTGTAGAATTACACATTTTCACTACCCATTCGCACGGGGAGAGAATCGCTTACACGAGGTCGTCTTTAGAGAGGGATGAGTAGAATTATCCAGAGGGATGAAGAGGAGCCTTAGACGAGGAATGACCGCTCTGCCTTCTTGTACGAATGACGAGCGGCCATTTGGGAAGCAGCACGCTTAGAGCAAGTGGTGCATGTTCGCATAGTAGGTGGCGGCGGTTCGAGAGGAGACGCCAAGTTTGCTATACACAGAGGTGGTATGGTGGTTGACAGTACGCGGACTGATCACCAGGTGCTCGGCGATCTGCGCGTCAGTCCAGCCCCGGGCGAGCAGGCGCAGGATCTCCGTCTCCCGTGCGGTCAAGCCAGAGGGAGAAGCGACCGACCTGTTCGGAGGCAGGCTCACCGGTGATCGCGGCGCGAGCGGGGCAGGAGGGCTTGCTATTGCTGGCGAGGCCAGGACCTGTTGGGGCGTCATACGCTGTCCCTCTGCCCATGCAGCAGCAAACGCCTGCTCCCCAAGCTCTCTGCGCGTCCGAGCCAGGGCCTGCTCATAGCTGGGGCGGTGGAGTGGGTGCATGGACGCACCAATGGCCTTGCGCAGCGCCTCGGCTGCTCCCCAGAGCCGTACCGCTTGCCGGGGCTCTTCCTGCCCTGCTTCCAGGCTTGCCAAACCCTCCAGGCTTGCGGCAACGCTCTCTTTGTAGACGTTGCACTCGAACAGCAGGGTCAGACTCACCTGGTATAGGTGACGCGCTGAGACCACCTCGCCCTGCAAGTTCAAAAGCCGCGCCAGGCCGAGCGCCAGATGTACGGCATCCGTCTCCACCCCCGTCTGCTTGCCGATCGCCAGGCTCTCTTCGAGCAGAGGACGTGCCGCCTCCAGCTCGCCCTGCTCCAGGCGGATGAGTCCCAGCAGACCGAGCGGATAGACGCTGAAGGGGATGTCACCCCGTTCCCGAAAGTGTGCCATGCTCTGCTCGGCCAACTGTTGAGCGAGTGTCTGGTCCTGCTGCGAGACAAAGAGCAGGTACGCCAGCAGGTAGCCTACCCAGTTCAGGCGCTGCGTATCGCCCAACTCCCGGTAGAGCAGAAGGCTCTCTGAGAGGAGCGCCTGGGCCTGTTCGTACTGTCCCGCTTCGATGGCGGCGCGTGCCCATTCGGTCAAGCACTGGCCTTGCCGCCAGCGGTTGCCCAGTGCCTGGAAGCGGGTTGCTGCCTCCTGCAACTGGGCGTGGGCCAGGGCAAACTGGCTCCTGATGCGGGCGGTTCCACCCAGTCGAGAGAGGCTATGGGCAATGCCCACGGGATCGCCTAGCTCCTGGTAGAGCGCCAGACTCTCCTCAGCCAGCCGTTCAAGCGGTAGGTGGCGCTCATAGATGAACCCCAGTTCTGCTGCCTCATATAGCGCTCTGGCCCGCAGCGCTGCCTCAACGCCTGCATGCTCTGCGAGCGCCTGCGAAAGCGCACTCAGTCCTTCTCGCCCGGAGCCACTGACATGCCAGAACCAGGACAGGGCGACACACAAACGCAGGGCCAACTCGACCTGTCTCTCTCCCTCCTGTGTGCCTGCCTGAGCATGTGCCTGCTCCAGGAGAAAGCTGAGCGCCGCTCGCAGGTTTTCCTGTTCGCGTTGCAGCAGTTTAACCCAGCGGATCTGCTCGCCCCCATGGCATCGAGAGGCAGCTTCCTCGACGAGGTGGGGCATCACTGCATGGAAGTGAGACGGCCAAACATCTCCCCGCAAGTGGGGGGCAGCCTCTTCAGCGAGCGCCAGGTAATACCAGGCATGCGCGGCTCGGATGGCCTCCAGTTCCCCACAGCTCTGCAGGCACTCCAACCCATACTCCTGGATCGTCTCCAGTAGCATGAAGCGGGCTTCCTCCCCGTCCTCCCCTTCTTGCTCTCCCTGTCGTAGTAAACTGTTGTCCAGGAGTGAGGCGACTCCATCCAACACCCCTCCTGCTCCACCGTCACGCTCACTGCTCCCGGTAGAGAGTCGTGCTTCGCACTCCCTGGATACCGCCTCAATCGCTTCTAAGGTGCAGCCTCCAACGAACACAGACAGCCGCCGGAAGAGGCGCTGCTCAGCAGGGTCTAACAACTGGCAACTCCATGCGATAGTGTTGCGCAGCGTCTGTTGTCGCTTTGGCACATCTTGCGCCCTGCTCGTCAAGATCTCAAGCCGACGCCCAAGTCGTGCCAGCAGCGCCTGCGGGGGCAGCAGTTTGATGCGGGCCGCTGCTAGCTCAATGGCCAGCGGCAAGCCGTCCAGATGCACACAGATCTCGGCAACAGCGCTGGCGTTGGCTGTAGTCAGCTGGAACGTGGGCATGACAGCCTGGGCGCGTTGTAGGAAGAGGGCGACGGCGGCGTAGTCCGCGAGCGCCTCCGGTTCAGGAAGGTGCTTGAGGTTGGGCAGCGCCAGTGGCGAGACCGGAAACTCCTGTTCGCCCTGAACGCGTAGCACCGCACGGCTCGTGACCAACAGCTTCAAGCCCGGGCAAGCCGCCAACAGCTCCGTCAACTGGGAAGCTGCTGGGAGGACTTGCTCGAAGTTGTCGAGCGAGAGCAGCATCTGTTTGTCCTGCAGAGCGGCTTGCAGCAGGGCGTGGAATGATCCTGCCGCGCTCTCCCTCAGGCCAAGCGCCTGTGCAATGGTGGGGAGAATCAGGTCAGGGTCGCTGATGGGAGCAAGCGGGATGGAATAGACGCCATCAGCAAAGTCTTCGATGAGAGCGGCGACCACCTGGAGGGCCAGGCGGGTTTTGCCGACACCGCCGGTGCCTGTCAGGGTGAGCAAGCGCACCTGAGGGCTGCGCAGGAGGCGACAGACGTTTGCCACTTCCTGCTGCCGCCCGATGAGCGGAGTCAGTTGGGTAGGCAGGCGATGGCTCGGAGTCTTCCAAGGCTTGCCTGGCTCTCGTGCGGGCAGAATGTCGATGTTGTCTTGCATAGCCGATCCTTCCCTTCTACGTCTCGCTCACTGTATGACCTATCAGGCCCGTCGACGAAATGCGCGACGCTAAGACGTGAGCGTGAGCTTGCCCTGAAGGTTCCAGGGAGATCTGAGAGAAACACTGCTTTCCACTGAAGCCTTTAGGAGACCGGAGAGCGGTTGCTCCTGTGATCGGAGGTCTCTCCTCGCCAATGGGCTTCTTTCTGCTGCCTGGTAGCCCCTTCATTTCACCCCCCGATCAGAGGAGGCGACCGCGCAGGCTTTGCGGGCCTGGTCGATTTCGAGGCGCAGTTGCTGCACCTGTTGCCGGAATTGTTGCTCACGAGCAGCGACCTGGCGCGCCATCACCTGAAAGGCCAGGGCGAGCTGCCCCAGTTCATCGGGACGCCTGGCCATTTCGTCCAGGCTCTCCTGCTCAAAGCTATTGGACTGGATGGCTGCCGTTGCCGTCGTGACGCGCCTTACCTGCTGGCAGGAGTCGATCTGCTGGTCGCGCAGCCACTTGCGTTCCAGGCAGGCGCTGATCCTGACATGCAGCAGCACAGGGTGGAAGGGCCTGGGCAGGTAATCCTGCGCGCCCAGCTCAAGACAGCGTACTACGCCTTCCAGCTCCTCCGCGGCGGAAATCATGATCACCGGGAGGTCGCGCAGGCGGGGGCTGGCCTTGAGCTGTTCCAGCACCTGGCAGCCATCCATATCGGGCATCTCCATGTCCAGCAGCAGCAGGTCATATAGCTCGCTTTGCAGGCGCTCCAATGCCTGTCGCCCGTTCTCGACCAGCGTGACCTGGTAGCCGAGCTTGCCCAGGTAGCGTGCGAGCAGGATGCGGTTCATGCCCTGATCATCTACCACCAGCAGCGAACTGCTCGTGATGGGGTGCAGCGGATGGCCGCTTGCTTTCCCGCTGATGTGGCTCATGTCTCCTCCATCGAACAGACCTGTCTCAAGAAAGTATTTGAGTGATGGCTTCACACCCAGGCACAAGTCTTCCACCTGAGCGTGACCGCGGGACCAGTTCGCCTCTTCTACCAGATGCGTGTGTTGGTCTTTCCCCACGGAGCATTTCTGCTTCGAGTATAAGCAATCCCAGCCAAAAACACATGAGGGGAATCTCCTGTTTTTCTCAGGGGGTGGGAAGAGAGGCAGTCAGCAAGAGAACAGGTGGTCTAGGGGGAATTACTTATTTAACGCGTCTTTCGCTGGTCACAGCAGGTGTTGCTCGTGTGCAAAGCGAATAGCAGCCGTGCGTGAGGAGACCTGGAGTTTGCTATAGAGCGAGACCAGGTGGTTTTCAACAGTACGCGGGCTAATCACGAGGCGCTCGGCGATCTGGTTATTGGTCAGGCCCTCGGCCAGCAGGCACAGCACCTCCAGTTCTCGCCTGGTCAGCCCGAAAGCCGTGGGCGATGATGGCTGTTGCGATGAAGCCTGGGGAGACGAAGCGGCTGGTGAATCCGCCTCTTCGTGCCGGGCCAGCAGATCTTGCAGGGGCATGGCGCGTCCCTCTGCTTGCAGGGCCGCGTAGGCCGCCTCGCCCAGTTGGACGCGCAGCCATGCGGCGTCGCGTTCATACGCGCGGCGCAGAGTAGGATCGAAATCGATCAGGAGGCTGCGTGTGTCAAGCAGGCCCTCAGCCGCTCCAAACAAGCGCACGGCCTGCTGAGGCCGCTGCTCTGCCACAGCCAGGCTCCCAAACACGAGGAGGCACTTGCCGATGGTTGCTTTGTCCCCGCTCTGCTGTGCGAGGGATAGTCCCTCCTCTAGCAGTTCTCTGCCGCGCGGCAGATGGCCTTGCGCGACTTCAATTCCACCCAACAGCAGCAGCGCACCCAGCGTATCCCACCGGTGGCCGGCTGTGCGGGCAAGCACCAGGCTTTCGTGCGCCAGCTCTGCTGCCTGCGCCTGGTTGCCTCGCAGTCGAGCGAGAGATGCCTGGTGGCACAAGATATTACTCCTCATCTCTTCTTGCTGCATCTCTTGCGATAGCGTCAGGCACTCTTGCAAAAGCGCATCCGCCAGCGTCCACTCATCCTGGACAATGGCGATGAATCCCAGTTGATGCAGCACGCTGTACAGGCGCATCAGGTCATTCCCCTCGCGAGCCAGGGTGAGCACCTCGTGCCAGAGGAGTTTGGCCTGATCCAGATTTCCCAGGGAGGCTGCGCAGTAGGCCAGCCAATCGAGCGACCTGGCAAGGGCATGTCTGTCCCCCAGCGCGCGAAACCGGGCAACGGCCTGTTCAAATTGCGCGTGCGCCTCCGCAATAGTATTTTGATGATAGAGGATCGTCCCCGACAGACTGGTGAGCGAGGCCAGCAGCCAGGCATCTCCGACTTCCCGAGCCAGCAGCAAGCCTTCCTCGATCAGCGCCCGCCCCGCTACCAGGTCGCCTTGAAACCACCGGGCGATCGCCTCCCGGTGCAGCGCGTAGGCCAGGCATCTTTTCAGGCCCAGCGCACGTGCAAGCGTGGCGCTTTCCTCTGCCAGCGCTTGCGCCCTTGCGTAATCGCCCAGCGTCGAAACCAGTTCCGCCGCAGCAACGAGTGCCCTGGCTCGCGCCTCGCAACGAGGCGCGGTCTGTAACATCCCTGAAATCGCTTCGAGCCAGCGACGCCCTTCGCCCAGGTACCCGTGAACGACCCAGTAATGCGCAAGAGATCCAAAATAGCGCAGGGCCAGTTCCGCTTCGTCGCGTTCGATGAGCCATTGGAGCGCCGTCCGCAGGTTCTCCTGCTCACGCTCCAGGCATGATTGCCACGTGCGTTGCTGGGCTCCTTTGAGGTGCGGTTCTGCCTCCTCGACGAGCGCCAGGAAGTAGGCGACATGCGTGAGGCGGGCGATCTCCAGTTCCCCACTGTTCTCCAGGCATTCCAGCCCATACTCACGGATCGTTTCCAGCATGAAGAGGCGCGGCTCCTCATCGGGCTGCTCTTCCTGGCGCAGCAGGTGGTTCTCCAGCAGCGCGCTCACCCCGTCCAGGACAGCATCCGCAGCCAGACCTGCCGCCTGGGCCATAGCTTCGGCAGCCTGAAGCGTGCAGCCACCGGCAAAGATGGCGAGGTAGCGAAAGAGCCGCTGCTGCTGGGGTGTGAGCAGGTGGTAGCTCCACGCGATAGTGGCGCGCAGGGTCCGCTGGCGAGCAGGCAGGTCACGTGCGCCGCCGGTCAGCACCTCCAGGCGGCGCGAGAGGCGTGCCAGCAGCGCCTGCGGAGAGAGGAGCCGGGTACGAGCGGCAGCCAGCTCGAGTGCCAGGGGCAGCCCATCCAGGCGAATACACACGTCTGCGATGGTGCGCGCATTGGCTTCAGTCACCTGGAACTCTGGCTTGATGGCCTGCGCTCGCTGCACAAAGAGCGTGATAGCGGCATTCTGCGTAAGGGTTTGCGCTATTGGCAGTTGCTTCAGATTGGGAAGAGGCAGGGGAGAGACAGCAAACTCGTGTTCGCCTTGCAGACGCAGCGCGGCACGGCTGGTTACCAGCAGATGCAGGCGCGGACAGGCGGTCAGTAGCTCGGAAAGTGCCGGTGCTGCCGACAAGACCTGCTCGAAGTTGTCGAGCAGCAGCAGCACAGATTGTTCTCCCAGCGTGGCTTGAAGCCGCTCAAGCGCAGTATGCGCCCCTGTTTCACGCAGACCAAGCGTCTGAGCAATGGTCGGCAGCACGAAGTCGGGATTGCTGATCGCCGCCAGGGGGAAGAAATGCACCCCGTCTGCGAACTCATGCAGCAACTCGTGCGCGACTGCGATCCCCAGGCGCGTTTTGCCGACGCCACCTGGACCGGTCAACGTGAGCAAGCGCACTTCAGGTCGGCGGAGCAGAGCAGTAATCGTGTGCAACTCTTGCTCGCGCCCCAGCAGCGGCAGCAGCGGCAGCGGTAAGGCCGGCTGCGACGGGAACCGGCCAGCGCCAGGGGCTGCACTTGATGGGAGGGTATAGAGGTAGGACGGTGTTGACGCCCCTGTGCCACTGTGTCCGGCTTGATGCCTGCTATCAGCGCTTTGCATTCCTTCCTCAACCTCGTTCAATTGGCTGGGCAGCAAGAGATAGGAAGAGAGACCTGAGCGATCGATGAACGTTTCACTCGATGCAATCCTGCAAGTTTACTCCTCTAGAGTACCAGATATCAATACCCGTGTCAACTTACCGAATTGACTCACGAAAAAGCGGGGGAGAACCCCACACAGGGAAGAGGTACCGAAGCGCAAGAGCGTTTGCCCTATTAATTCTAGAGAATTGAACAAATAATCTCAGCAGAACTGACGGGAGTCGGGTTATCTTCAAGTAGGTCAGCGTGTGAGCGGTCGATATCCCTTTCATCCAGTTGTGCCCAGCATTGGAGTGGGATTCGCAGTGGGAGTGACAGGAAGACGCCTCAGGCGGCGAAAGGAGTAGGAAGTCCTCCACGCCGATAGAGAATTCTGCCATCACGCTTCACATTGGCGATGAAGTCTGGGTCCCATTCCTGGGAGGTGCGCGAAGAAAACAGCACTTTGACCTCACGTGGGGCTCCTAAATGACGATCTTCTGCCAGACCAGCAGTGTGAATGAGGGCCAGAATCTGCGAACGGACGGCATCACGATTCCCATTTACAACGACGAGCAGATCGACATCGCTCGGATCAGGCTCGTCCAACGACCGCTCTTCATGCCGGGCAACTGACCCCCATAGAGGATAATCGCTAACACATCTGGATGCCGCTGAGCTAGTAACTCAACTGTATCTCTAACAAGCGCACTCGTCTCTTCGTCTAACCAGGGAGGTATACCTTGAAGGTCGAGTGGCATTGGTTTTTCCTCCTTTATAACACGAGCTGCGCGAGGTTGGGCCTGGAGTGACAAAATGGTGCTTTCAATATCTTCCGCCGCTTTTCGGTGTGCATCAGCCAGCATGCGCGACCCCTTCTCATTTTCACAATCAGTTTTGCTGCTTTATGATACCATAAATGATATGGAGATTCACTCCCTGTGTGGAAGCCCGGATCATTTGGGCTCACCCCTTACTTGTTCAGGCGGAATTGAAGAGATCGAAGCCGCGATCTACGTATGAGACGGTACGCGGGCTTATAAAGGGTATTGAGAACGAGCAAGAGTAAAAGAAAGACACCCTAGATGTTTGTGAGTGTCCAGGGTGTCACGCTGAGTTGTTCAGGCGGAACCGACGGGCGTCCGATTATCCCCAGGACTCCTGCGTGACAGGAAGACAAATAAGACCATAGATACTTTTCCTGGAGAGAATTTCGCTTCTGAACCTATGTATAGGCGTTGGGATTTTCTACCTGCAATCCCTCGACACTAGCGATGTCGAGGAGGACAATGTCAGCGCAGACAAAAATGGGTTCAGGTGCATGATTAGCTAACGCAAACTGACGTAGAGCAAGTACACAGGCAAGTTGTACAGCATCATAAGCACGCAAACGATGGGAACGGCAAAGGTCTCCTGCTGAGGTATAGAGCTCAGTAGTCACAGGCCAGATATCGTAGCTCTCTTTGCTATCCTGTCGAAACACGCTAATGAGCCGATCACGTTCAGCCATACTGATACTTTTCTCGCGTGCTCTCCGACAAATCGCCGCAACGACTTCTACAAGCGCTGCTTGTGAAATGTAGAGGTCATGACCATGTGCTGGATTGCAGAGCGAAAGAACCCAGGCTTGCCCGGGTTCAAAGATGTAGCGTTTGATGATAGCTGAGGTGTCCAGAAAGTAGGTCGCCATTAGTAGGGACCTCGGTCTTCAATCACCATCTCAGATGCAGGCTTGTCACTAGCGAACAATCGAGCAAGACGTTCCCGCTCCTCCTGTTCTTCCTGACTCAAAGGGCGTTTTGTCGCCAGGCTGGCAAGCTTTCCCTCGCGATATAACTTCTCGGCAAGCTCTCTCCCCGTCATGGGGCGTTTTTCTGGAGAAGCCGATTGTAAATCTCGTATCAGGTCGCGTAGAAGCGTTTCTGGTGGCTCTCCTCTTCTGGCCGCCTCTGCAGCCAACACCTGGTATTCCTGGTCCGTCAAGGTGACAGTCATTTGATAGGCCATACGATTACCTCCTTCATTTAGGAAGATTTCATGCACTGCTGATCATCCAGAACTTCTCTCCCGTCACTCAGTTGCTATTATATAAAGGTCAAGACAATACAGCAATAGAGGCTACAAGTCCTCATTTCAGGGGAGCTAGCAGACGAAGTAATAGTTCTGCTTTGTCACATCTCTCTTTTCTCCAATTTTACCTCTTCCTTCTTTTCTTGTTTTTTTCGTTTTCTTTGGCAAGAATTACTTGCACATCGGGTAATCTAATATTTTGTATCCTACTATTTATAAATAGCGAATTCTTTGAGATAGCCTGCGTGACAGGCAGACAAGTCAGGCCACTTATGCTTCTCAATAAGGAAGATGTGTTTTTTGCGAAGCAAACACGAAATACATCCTCTATAATACTCAAGATCTCAAAGTGCTTCCCAGGCTCATGGAAGATGGATACCAGAGAAGAGGCAAAAGAAGATAGCATTCTTTTCCCATCTCCATTACCGACCTTTGTAACGACTATGGAGAGCAAACTAAAATAAAAATAGTGTAATTACTATTAATGGTAATTACACTATAAATTTACGGAACCGACGGGATTCGAACCCGCGATCTTCTGCGTGACAGGCAGACATGTTAGGCCACTACACCACGGCTCCATATTCAGATGCATCGGATAGCTTTCGCTATATTCATCCGCTGCGAATAGGATGATACCAGACTAGTCGGCTCCTGTCAAGCCCTCTGTGGCACCAATTTCTGTTTCGCGCAATATTGGTGCGCGTTCTCGTTGGCATGCTTTCCTACCTCTATTGACATTCACGTCAATATGACATATCTTTGCAAACAATGACAATACATCGTCAGAAAGTGAGGAAGTAGAGAGATACTGTTGTGGGACGGGTGATTCTGGTCGATGGCTACAATATCATCAAACGCTCCCCCTCGTTTCACGCGCTCAGAGCGAGGAATCTGGAAGCTGCCCGCCAGCAGCTTATTCACCAGCTTGCCAATTACTATCGCCATACACCTCACGAGGTGACTGTCGTCTTCGATGGTAGCGATGCGCGCGAGCAGGTACTGCATGAGCGGCGCATTCGCATTATTTACTCTCGCTATGGAGAGACTGCCGATAGTGTCATTGCGCGCCTGGCGGTGGCTGCCCGCGCTGAGGGGCGCCAGGTGGAAATGTATAGCGATGATAGGGAAGTGCAACAGGCAACCGCGCAACAGGGCAGCGAGGTGCGTACCAGCGTCCAGTTGACCGGCCAGTTCTATGCCGCGCCGCGCGATGAGACGCGCCGTGCGCGTCATCGTATCGCTATGCGCAAGAAGTATGGCCTCGATCCTATGTACTATGGTAGTAAAGATGATGAGATTGAGCCGGTTCGTCACTCCGGCAAAAAGAAGAAAAGCTCTCACCGTAAAAGATAGAACATACTCCTTATTTGTGCCGGAGATAAAGAGTGAAAGGGGAACTGATGGAGAGCATAGGAGGGCTGATGGAGAGTATCGGAGGGCGATCACAAGGGTACGCCCTTGTGGTCGCCCTCCGCCTTTGCCACTAATGCCGAATTGAGGGCGATTCTTCGCTCAGGTTATCCAGCATGCCGGGCCCCTGCGATTCAGCGGGCGGCTTTGTATCATCCGCCTGTTCCTGAATTGTAGAGGTAGTTGTGGACTCATTTCCCTGGTTCGTGGGCTCACTTCCGGCCTTTTTGCCGCTGCCAAGTCGTGTGCGTAAAACGTATAAGAATCCCTCGATGACAATCTTGCGTGACATCTTGGACTTCCCGACGCGTCGATCCTTGAAGATAATCGGGGTCTCCGCGATTTTGAAGTCCTGCTTCCAGGTGCGGTAAGCCATTTCGATCTGGAATGCGTAACCCTGCGACTGGATAGTATCCAGGTCAATGCTTTCTAATACCTGCCGGCGATAGCAACGATATCCCGCCGTGCAGTCATGGACAGGTATTCCCAACATGAAACGGGCGAAGATATTGCCGCCGCCGCTGATAAAACGCCGTACCGGCGACCAGTTGGGCGTGCCACCACCCGCGACATAGCGCGAGCCGATCACGAGGTCGGCGCCCTTGATGGCGCGTAGAAAATCGGGCAGATAACATGGATCGTGCGAGAAATCGGCATCCATCTCGAAAGCCGCGTCGTAGCCATGCGCAACAGCATATTTGAAGCCAGCGATATAAGCGGTGCCGAGACCAAGTTTACCGGCGCGATGCATCACATGTACGCGCGCATTTTCTGCGGAAATCTTATCCGCCAGCTCCCCGGTGCCATCGGGCGAATTGTCATCGACAATGAGGATGTCAGTTTCAGGCGCGTACTCGAAAATCTCCTTGAGCAGGGGGGGAAGGTTTTCAACTTCGTTATACGTTGGGATAATAAGTAACGTCTTCATACAACTTTATCTCCAGTACTCATTGATGCAGAGGCCGCCGGCACATCGGGAGCGCGTCCGCTTACAGGTAATATGCCAGAGCCGTTTGCGCTCTGTCCTTCAAGTCCTTCCTGCGCTTGTTCTTGCAAGTCTGCCCGGCCTACTGGAGGAACCGTAGGGGCCAGGTGTATCGCGTCCTGGGCTGGAATTTCTCTTTCCATAGCGCGATAGATAATCAGGGCTACAACTCCCAGCCCAAGCCCGAACCAGAGCGTGCAGAGACGGATCAACAGTGTTGCGGCTCCTCCAATTGCCGTGGAGGTTGTAACCAGCAAACGTATCAGTCCTAACATACTTCCATCGGCTGTTCCCAGTCCGCCCGGTAGACCGGTTGCTGAGCCAACAATTGACGAGAATGCCAGGATGAAGGTGGCCTTGAGAAAAAGATCAAAGCTAAATCCAAGTCCCAATCCGGCAAATACAAAGTACAGCGCACCGCATTCTCCCGACCAGGAGATCAGACCGATGGTTATAGCCAGCAGCAATGGGCGCCATTGCAACAGGATATAAGCGCTTTCATAGAAATTACGAATAAGGTGAGCGATACGGTACAAAAATGGTAATCGTTCACCAAAATTGATGAGTGCGAGCGCGATGCGGCGGTTCTGAATAATCGCTATGCCCGTAAATACGATGACGAGAAATGCCACCAGCAGCTCGATCCCGTAGTGATACAGTATCAGTCCCGTGGCAGATAGCCCCAGCATGGCGATGCCATCGGTCATGCGTTCGCACATCACCACCGGTGATGTTCGGCTAATGGCTTCACCTGTTGAGCGCTTTAAGAGATAACATTTCAGTAATTCGCCAACCTTACCCGGAGTAATCGCCATAGACAGGCCGGAAATAAAGATCAACAGGCTTTTGCGCCAGGCAATGCCGATGCTGAGACGCCGCAGGTAATACTGCCATTTTATGAAGCGCCAGAAGTAGTTATAGAGCGTCAGGCCCAGGATCAGCGGCAGAAATTCCCAGCGAAAGTGCGCCAGCACGCTAAACAGGCGCGGCAGGTCGGCGTATAACGCAATGGCCGTCATGACGACGATTGCCAGTGCCAGGGAAAAGACCAATCCTCTGCGTAGCTGTTTGCGATTAATCAACCGGAACTCCCTATCTATCGCTGACCAGGTAATAGATACAGCACGATAATAATCACTGCTGTACAAAGCACAACGGTTCCCAGCATATGCCGGTCACGCAACAGTACCTCTTCGGGACTTCCGCCCTCCATACGCATATAAACCAGGTAGAGATAGCGAAACATCCCATATAAGACCAGCGGTATAGTGATCATCAAACGGTGATCACCGGTGGGCCCCTGGAAGGTGTAGAGGCTATATGCCATCAGTGTTGCTGCCGTTACAATCGTAATCATCTGGTCGAGCAGGGGCAGGCTATATTCTTTTAATATCTGCCGGTGATTGCTGGCCTGCCCTTGCAGGAGTACCAGTTCGTGGCGGCGCTTATTCAAAGCCAGAAATAGCGACAACAGGATCGTTACCAGGTACAGCCATGGTGAAATATCGACCGGGATGACCACGGTACCTGCCAATATTCGTAATACGAAGCCGCTCGCGATGATGAAGACATCAAGCAATACCACATGCTTCAGTCGCAGAGAGTAGAGTATCATCAGTACCAGGTAGGATGCGATGGTGACTGTGAAGAGGATATTGCTTCCTCCCAGCAAGGCAAAGATATCCGGGGTTCCGCCGGGAATGGTGAAAATGATAGCCGTCAACCCGGCACAAAGCAGCAGCAATATACCCATCGCGGCAATCGCCCAGGAGACCGGCAATGCGCCCGATGCTAATGGGCGGTGCCGTTTGACCGGGTGCTGCCGGTCATTTTCCAGGTCAAGCAGGTCATTGAACAGGTAGATAAAGCTGGATGCCAGGCAAAAGACGATAAAGGCGAGACAGACTCGCTCAAAAGACGCGGGAGAAAAGAGCCGCTGCGCAAAGACGATGCCTACGAAAACTGCCAGGTTCTTGGTCCATTGTTTGGGCCGCATCGCCAGGGCTATTGCCAGCATACGGCTTGCTATGCCTGTTTGAGGCGCTGTGGTCAGCGTTTTATTCGCCGTTGTAGCAATCTGCTGTTCCTGTGCTTCACCTTGCTTTACTTGTGTTATTGCCGACTTTTCCACGAAAATGTTGTCCCTTATACGCTAAAACCAATGAATCATTACCCTTAGACGGATAGAAATCAGAGGGAGTAACAAGGGTACTCTATTGTCCGGCTTCATCCAGGAGTGCTTTGTGGTCGCCCGTCCCGTCGCGGCCAGCTCTGCGCAACGAACTGCATGGATATGCCACCATCTTAATAGATGCGGCGCTTCAGTTCTGTCATGCGGTGCAGCGTGATCTTATGCTTGTCAGTACTGATATAGCCCTTGTCCGTGAAATATCCCATCACCTTATTGACGCTTTCACGCGATGCGCCGACCATGGATGCGAGTTCTTGTTGCGTCAGGCGCACATCGATGCGTGTGCCATCGTCGACCTTCACGCCGTGCGCGTCGGACAGTTCCAGCAATTTTTTCGCCACGCGCCCATAGACATCGAGAAATATCAGGTCTTCTATCATCTGGTCGGTTGCGCGAATGCGTTTGGAGAGTACTTCTAATACCTGAATGGCGATTTTTGGGTTCTTTATGATCGCCTTCTGGAAATCGCTGCGCTGTAAGGTGTAGCACTCCACTTTTTCTAGCGCAATCGCATCGGCGGAACGCGGCAGGCCGTCCAGCAGGGCAAGGTCGCCGAAATATTCTCCCTTGCCAAATACGACTAGCGAAATCTCCTGACCGTCGGGGCTGATCAGCGAAATTTTGACTTTACCCTCTTTAATCATGTACAACACCTGCCCCGGATCGTCACGATGAAAGATGACTTCGCCGGAGCGAAATGTGCGCCGCTTCACCACCGCTGTCAGTTCGCGAATATCTTCATCCGCGAGGCCGGCAAAAAGCGAGACCTGTTTAAGGTAGGTTGTTTCTTTGTCTGCTTCCATGTGCTTTATTCCTTCTTACTTATGGTCATGTTGCCCTATCAACAGGTGACTATCCGTGTTCAGGATGGTCAGGTATCATCAACATAACACTTTTGTATTCAAAAGGAGGTTGCAGGTCTGACCATCAGTGTTGCTTGCCTGCATCTTAATGAATAACCATACTAGCGCACTTTCAGGCGTAACGCAAGTGCTTGTGGGGGCAAATATGCCGGTACCGGCAACCAGCCGTAAAATTCTGGAAAAAACCAGGCGTAGTAGTTTGTTGTAGTCGAGCTACGTTGTATGCTATAATATCAGAGCGTGAAGGTCGGATTTATCAAATGTTCCTGGCTGAATAGCGATACGACTTCAGTTTACATCTATCTCAAGCACTAGAAACTTAAGAGAAAGGCGCATTCATTACTTCGCGCCTCAGACGAGGATAAGGAATATGGCGGATACTATTACTGCCGATATGATTATTCATGATGTGGTAACCCGGCACCCGGAGACGGTGAAGGTCTTTCATGGGCATGGTCTTCCCTGCACCGCTTGCGCTGTTGGCTCGCGCGAGAGCATCGCGGGTGGCTCGCGCACACATCGTTTTACACCGGAAAAGCAGGCGCTTTTGCTCAAAGACCTCAATGCGGTCATCAATGGTGAGCCGATCTCAGTTGCTCCCAAGAAAGCGCCAGTCGGGCGTGGCGTCCCATTGATGATGGCTCCCGCGGGCGCGGATCGTCCTATCAAGCAGGTGATCGCTATTATGAGCGGTAAGGGCGGTGTCGGTAAATCGCTGGTCACAGGGCTGCTGGCGGTTTCTTTACGTCGCCAGGGTCTGAAAGTTGGCATTCTGGATGGTGATATCACCGGCCCCAGTATCGCCCGCATGTTCGGTACGAAAGGGCAACCCAACAAGTCGCCTAACGGCGGCATCGAACCGCTTACGAGCCGTGGCGGCATCAAGGTGATGTCAATGAATATGTTCCTGGAGAATGAAAGCGATCCCGTCGTATGGCGTGGCCCGATGGTCTCCAGCGCTCTCAAGCAGTTTTATAGCGATGTCGATTGGGGCAATCTTGACTACCTGCTGGTAGACCTGCCGCCGGGGACTTCTGATGCCCCCATGACGGTTCTGCAATCGCTGCCCGTTGATGGCATCATTATCGTCTCATCGCCGCAGTTGCTGGCAACGATGGTCGTGAAGAAGTGCATCAACATGGTGCGCCAGCTCAAAGGCATCATCGTCGGCGTGGTCGAGAATATGGCCTACTTCGAGACCCCCAACGGCGAGCGCTACGAGATCTTCGGCCCTAGCAATGGCCCCGAACTGGTCGATATGACCGGCGCGCCCCTGCTGGCTCAATTGCCCATTGACCCAACTTTGACAACCCTATGCGATGCCGGTCGAATTGAAGAGTATCATGCACCCGCCTATGAATTGCTGGCGGCGAATTTCGTCAATACGCTGAAAATCAAGCGGACGTAGAAAATAGGATGATCACAAGAATAGACCCCTACACGTGCCCGCCTAGCACGTGTAGGGGTCTATTCTTGTGGTCACTTTGGAAGTATCATTGACGCGCCAGTTCGGCGATGTGACCAAGCTGCCGGATACTATCGTTCGTGACCAGGTCGAGTTCGACGAACAACTGTGAGGTGCCTACGCTGCTGAATGCTTGCAAGCGGTGAGCGATTTCCTCCGCTGATCCCGCGATTTCTCTACCCGGCGCTTTACCTTCTTTGAGCGGTTGGAGTCGAACCAGAGTCCCGACCGTGATCTCCAGCGTAGCCGGGTCGCGTCCTATGGCCGCGCAGTCCTGCGCAAGCGGTTCGTAGCGCTCTCTGACGACGGCAGGGTCGGTGTGCCAGGCGGTATTCCACGCATCAGCATATTGAGCGGTGAGTTGCAGCATGCGCGGGCGGCGCCCGGCAATCAAAATGCGCGGACCGTGTGGCGAGGGACCACGCGGGCGTAGGACGCAGTTATGCACCTGGTGGTATTTCCCCTGGAAATCGACGTGGCCTTCCCGCAAAAGGGGAACGATGATTTGCAGGGTTTCATCGAAGCGGCCGGCCAAATGATCGAACGGATAGCCGAATGCCTCGTATTCCGGCTGGTGCCAGCCCGCGCCAAGCCCAAGGATGAAGCGCCCTCCACTGATTTCATCCAGCGTATCGGCCATCTTCGCCAGCAGCGCCGGCGGACGGAACGAGGTGCAGATAACGAGCGTACCGAGCGTGATGCGAGTAGTGACTGCTGCCAGCGCGCTGAGCATCGTGAGCGCCTCCCAGGGCGCGCTTTCGTCCCGTCCTGGAAAGCGGTAGAGTAAATGGTCCGCCAGCCAGATGGAGTCGAGACCAACCTCTTCGGCTATCTGCGCCTGCTGCTGTAGATCGCTGAAGGTCGGCGTTCGTCCCTCAAGAGATCCTTCGCTGATGTCCAGTACAATGCCAATCTTCATGCCTTGATGTGAAATGTGCTGATTCAAAGATTTTCCCTTTCGCTGTTATTATGGCTCCAGTATAAGAAATACCACTTTTTCTGTTCTCTTTGCGAATGAGCCTGCTTTAAACTTTTTCAATCAGCCTGGAGCGTTTTCTAAACATGAAAAAATGGATGCCTGCCCTACCGAACAGGCATCCACGCATGCTGAAAGCGCTTTAGAAAGCGGAATGAATGGCAGGCGCCGGCGCCTGTCCGGTGAATGCCGGAATGCTCGTCGAGGCATACTTTCCACCCGAATTGGGTAGTCCGCCCTTAACGGTATGCATCGACTCGTTGAGCTTACCATGTTTGGGAGCAGTGGCTACCGCGAAGACGGAATAGGCCTTACCATTCGCCAGGAACGAGACCGAGTTGTAGTCTCCGACGAAGTATCCTCCGGCGTTTGCCAACCAGGTCAGCTTCATAGGTCCGGCCAGTTGCACGCCTTTTGTCCAGGTTGCGCCTCCATCGGTCGAAGAGGAGGTGCCGACTTCAAGCTGGCAGGTCGAGTTGTTGCAGCTGGCGTTCGTGAAGTAGTAGTAAAGGACTGTCACGTGCGCGCTGCTGCCCGAAGTTGACTTATCGACGCCGATACCCGGCAGGAAGTGATCGATACCGCTGCCGACCGGATCGGCCGGGATGAGTTGCGGAGCCGACCATTTGTTGCCATCCGACGAGGTGCTGAACACGATATCGTTGGCGCTGCAGTTCTTCTCGAAACGGCAGTCGAACCAGGCGACGTAGACATTGCCTGCGCCATCGATTTCAGCCGAGGGCAGGTCGGGGTTGCGAATACTGGCGTTTTCGATGAACACCTCTTCGGTAGCAACGGTGACTGAGGGATTCCAGCTTTTGCCGCCATTGGTCGAGGTGAACGACGAAACTGTTCCGGCGTCCGCGGCATAAGGAACAATCACGTTGCCATTGGGCTGAACCACGGGCTGGCCGCCCAGACCGTTGGCGTTGGCCGGATGCTGCCCCGCGCTCCAGGTAGTGCCACCGTCGGACGAAACACTCATCATGACGGAGTCGCCATTATTCGCGTCGTCCCACTCGACATAGCAGTTACCATAAAACTTGCTGCTGCTGGTATCGTCACAGGCAATCCAGTCCTTGTCATCGAAACCGCTGGTACTTGTAACGGTGACCGGGTTATTCCAGGTCAGACCGTCGGTAGATTGGCTGACAAGCACACCGGCGCCATTCAATCCCTTGATAGGAAGGGACGAAATGAGCCAGGTCTTGTGCTTGGCATCGTAAGCAACGGCGGGATCACTGATGCGATCATAGGTACCAGGAGGGGTCGCATAGACGGTTGTACCCGGCAGAAAGCCATTCTGCCAGGTTTTGCCGTTGTTGGTGGAGGTGGCCCAGCCGATGTTGTCAGCGCCGCCATTGGAAAAGCGCGCCGTCTGGAACGCGGAAACGATGGTCGAGCCAAAGGAATAGGTATCCGGCTCGACCTGCGTTTTGTGTTCGCTGGATTGGTTGGTATAGGGGTCCTGGCTCACACGCAGTAGCTTAACCCCTCCTGATGCAAAAGCCAGAGCCGTTGCTGAAAGCGAAAACAGCACGGCGAGCGCCAGGGCTAAAACGATGCGAGTACACCGTCCCCGGCCAGAAGTAGCCATCATATATGGTTTCTCCTTCTTAATAAGCGGTCAGGCGAGCTGGCGCGAGTGCCGGGCCGGTATAAAGGACGGGGCTGCTCGAACTAAGTGTTCCACCGGTTACCGGTAGCCCTCCCTTAGCAGTGAACATCGCCTCGTTGAACTTCTGACCCTTATTTTTCTTGGCAACGGCAAATGCGGGGAACGCGTTACCATTTCCTACGATGGAGGTCGAGATATAGTCGCCGACCATTCTCCCCTGGTTGGTGTTCGCCAGCCATGTAGGATTCATTGGCCCGGCCAGCTTTACGCTTGAGGACCAGGTTGATCCACCATTGGTAGACGAGATGTAGCCTACTTCGAGCTGGCAGTTGCTGGAACAGTTGGCATTCGGGAAGAAGTAGTACGTCACTGCGATATGAGCGCTGCTGCCCGAAGTCGATTTATCTACGGCTATGCCAGGAATGAAGTGATCAACGCCACTGCCAACCGGGTCTGCCGGAACGCGCTGTACTGCTGACCAGTGCGTGCCATCACTGGATGTGCTGTAGACGATATCATTGGCGCTGCAGCCATTCTCGAAACGACAGTCGTGCCAGGCCACATACACCGTGCCGGAGCCATCGATTTCGGCGCTTGGTAGTGGATCGTTCGCGCGCATGTTGCCGCCGATGGAATGTTCGGTGATATTCGATACGGTCACCAGGTTGCCCCAGCTTTTACCGCCGTTGGTAGAAGTGAAAGACTGGATGCCGTTGCCCCAGAATGGAACAATCACAGTGCCGTTGGGCTGGACCAGGGGCTGACCACCCAGACCAAGGGCGTTCGCGGGATGGGAGGGAGCGCCCCAGGTAGTGCCACCATCGGAAGAGGTGCTCATCAGCACGCTGTCGCCATTGGCTGCGTCGTCCCATTCAACATAGCAGTTGCCATAAAACTTGCTGCTGGTCGTATCGTCGCAAACGATCCAGTCCTTATCGTAGAAGCCATTGGTGGTTGCTACAGTAACCGCGTTTTGCCAGGTCAGACCGCCGTCGGTAGACTGGTTAACCAGGACTGCGGCTCCTTGCGTGCCAATCAGGGCAAGGCCAGAGGCAAGCCAGGTGTTGTGCCTGGCATCGTACGTAACGGAGGGGTCGCTGATACGGTCATATTTGCCGGGAGGGTTAGCGTAGACCGTGGTGCCTGGGAAGAAGCCGTTATGCCAGGTCGCCCCATTATCGGTCGATGTCGCCCAGCCATTATCCGAACTGCCACCATCGAAAAAACGTCCTGATTGGAAGACGGAAATGATGGTCGAGCCATTGGAATAGGTATCCGGCTCAACCTGGGTCTTGTGCTGGCTTGATTGGTTAGTAAAGGGGTCAGAACTTAATTTAAGCAGGCCGCTGTTTTTCTTGGCAGAAGCCAGGGCTGCTGTTGAAAGTAGCAATAAGAGGGCTACGGTAAGGGCCAGGACGGCCTGTCGCCGCCACCTGCGGCGCGAAGTGGTATTCAATGATCTTTCTCCTCTGAAAAATAAGGGACAATGTTACGGTTGATGGTGAGGGAGAGGGCAAATCCTCCTTTCATGGTGAATGGAATCCTAACAAGAACATTCTGCAGGGACAGCGCCTGGTGCCTGTCCTCGCAGATTCCAGGAAGCGAACTCTATGAGGGCAGCGCCTGGCGCCTATCCCCGTTGCGATTGGAAAATGGGCCACTGTTCTTTACAGGAGCAATAGCCCATTTTGTGCTTGTAACAGGCGTCCTAGTAAGCTGTAGGATGCACTATCGCGTGCGACGGGCCGGTGTAGAGTACACTGGCATGCGATACGTTTGTTCCACCGGTAACAGGCAAGCCGCCCTTGACGGTATACAGTTCCTCGTTGAACTTTGTTCCCTTGTTTGCTTTGGCGACAACAATGCCTGGGAAGGCAATGCCGTTGGATGCAATGGAGGTCGAGATGTAGTCGCCGACCATCCTACCCTGGCTGGTATTGGCTAACCAGGCAAGCATCATTGGCCCGGCCAGTTGCTGGCTTGTTGACCAGGAAGCACCGCCATTGGTCGAGGAGATGTAGCCAATATCAAGCTGGCAGGTGGAGTCATTGCAGTTGGCATTGGTGAAGTAGTAGTAGGTGACCGCGATGTGAGCGCTGCTGCCCGAAGTCGATTTGTCCACCGCGATGCCGGGGATGAAGTGATCGACGCCACTACCAACCGGGTCGGTCGGAACGCGCTGCACTGCTGACCAGTGCGTGCCGTCGCTGGAGGTGCTGTAGACGATATCATTGGCGCTACAGCTCTTCTCGAAGCGGCAGTCCTGCCAGGCCACATACACCGTACCGGAGCCATCGATTTCGGCAGAGGGCAGCGGGCTGGTACGAATACTTGCTTTCTCGATATACGTCTGGAGGGTTGCTACGGTGACGGGAGCGCTCCAGCTTTTGCCGCCATTTGTGGAACTGAAAGCAGAGATGCTATTGGTGTCCTCGTCCTGGAATGGCACAATCACGGTGCCACCCGGCTGCACCAGGGGCTGGCCGCCCAGTCCATGAGGCGTCCCGGATGGGCTTAGCGGAGCGGCCCAGGTATTTCCGCCATCGGTAGAGGTACTCATCATTTCCTGGTCGCCGGCATCGGCGTTGTCGAACTCGGTGTAGCAGTTCCCATACGATGGGCTGGTGGAAGTATCGTCGCAGACGCTCCAGTTTTTGTCGAAGAAAGGACCTGAGTTATCTACGGCAATCGGGTTTCCCCACGTGAGCCCGCCATCGGTCGAGCGGCTTACCTCTATATCGACCGCGTTTCCATTCGTGATCCCCAGATAGCTAACAATCCATACTCCATGCTTTGCGTCATAAGCAATGGAGGGATCGCTCACTGCGGCAAAAGGGCCAGGCGGGGTCGCATAAGGTGTAGTGCCGGGCAGAAATCCATGCTTCCAGGTCTTGCCATTGTCGGTTGAAGTGGCCCAACCAATATCTGAGGCCCCTCCACTAAAGAAACGTCCTGATTGTACAACCATGACGATAGTGGAGCCATACGAAAGTGTATCCGGTTCCACCTGGGTCTTGTGCTGGCTTGACTTGTTGGTGAAAGGGTCTTTACTGAGCCGCAGGAGCGTAGGACTACCTCCCGCAGCAAAAGCCAGGGCAGTGGTTGTGAGTGTTAGCAGCAGGGCGACACTCACGGCTATGGCAGCGCGGGCGCGCCAACCAGAGCGAGAAATAGCATGCATGCCTGATTTCTCCTTTTCTCGCCTTGCCTGAGCGCGCGAGCGCTAGCCGTGTAGGGGCCATATTGATCGCGCCCCTGACGTTGGTAAGGCGGATAAGTGCCTTATTTAAGATAGGGCAACATACGTTTTTGGGGATAGTGATAGGTGAGCTTGGCATTTCCCCCTATACTGTAGTGATAACATAGATTGCTTGCGATGTCAACCGCCTGAGCTTGCCCTTTACATAAAAAAAGGCCTCCGAAGTAGCTCGGAGGCCTGGTGTGAAAATTTCTACGCCGGTGAGTTCGAAATTACTGCAAGTTATAGTGATTCTTATGATAGAAAACCATGCCCTTGCCGATAACCTTTACCGGTTGAAGGTCTTTGAGCATGATTGGCTCGCCGCACTTCGCGCAAATACGGCTCGTCATATGGTTGACCTCTTCGCGGTTTGCCAGCGAAGCACGTGCCGTCTTTGAAAGTTCACCCTTTTTAGGCATTATCTGTACCCCTTTCGCCTGGTTTCTAGCTGTCTATTTCTCCGTTTACCTGGACTTCCGTAGGGACAGTGCCTTGTGCCTGTCCGCACCGGAACGCCGGGACACGCACAAGGCGTTGTCCCTATCACTTTTCGCGTTGTAGTATACCATAGAGCGGAGAAGCTGTCCAATAGAGAGAACGTTTTGTGGGGAGTAGTTATTCCCCTCGTGCCTGCCCTCCTCGCTACGTGCCCCAATGCAGCCAGAGAAGGGCTTTGTAGAGAAATGCCTGCCACAGCGTCCACGAGTGATAACCGTTTTGTCGGTCGAAATGGTATGAGATGTGCAGCGCCGCCAGTTCTTTCACGAACTGCAGCGTATCTTCGTAGTATGGGTGATCCTGTATGCCGTCGGCGAGATAAAACTGTAGTGACCATGCCGCTTTATCAGTGAGGAGAACCGTGGCAGGACTATTTTCCCGTATGTAGGCCGGATTATTGCCCCAGATCAGGCCCTGAGCGTGGAAATAGCCGCCAAGTGAGATCACAAACCCAAATACATCCGGGTGATGTATCCCAATATTGGCCGCGCCGAATCCACCCATCGAAAGCCCTCCAATGCCCCTGTAGGCCGCTTCAGGAATCGTGCGGTACTTCGCATCCACGTAGTTGACCAGGTCCCTGGCCACGAAGGTTTCCATCAATTGACGTTGATCGGCGCTATTGCCCCACTCGCTAGGCCCCTTTTCAAATCCGTTACCATCGGGCGAGACAATGATCAGTTCCGGAATCTTGCCCAGCGCGATTAACGTGTCCGCCGATTCATTTGCCTTGCCCGCGGAAAACCAGTCCCTTTCTCCTCCTGGCGAACCATGCAGCAAATACAGCGTCGGATAGCGTCTTGTCCGCCCTTGCGGGGTATTATATGAAGGCGGCAAATAGATCAGAAATGTTCGCCGCTGTCCTCCCAGTGCTGGACTGATCAGGCTGTCCCGCACAATCGTACCGTGCGCAGGCAAGCTTTGCCTGCTGGCAATTTCAGGCGCCAGGTGTAGACCCGTATCTGGCGAATACAGGAACAGATCCCCTCCTCCCGTTGCCAGCACCAGCACTACCAGCAGCGAGAGAACTCCCAGCCATGTCATTCTGAGCGAAGCGAAGAATCCCCCGGCCTGGCCACTTTTCTGAAACGGTTGCTTCAAACTCGCATTTTTGTGCCGGTAATTGTTCCAGAGAGAGCGACCGAGCTGGTAAACGGGGTGCAGCAAAACCTCCGCGAACGCAACCCCAATCGCCGCGCCGCTGAACGCGCAAAGCAGTCCGAGCGCAAGCATTACGAAAGACGTATGCACCAGGGCCGCTGTATTCAATGGCTCAAGATGTCCACCGGCATCATAGGTGGGCCGCGTTTCAAGTTCTATAAAACCCAGGAGATAGCCGGAGCAGAAGATAATTGTGGCTCCCAGCAACGCGCCCAGCTTGCGTTGTCCTACAAATGCTCCTATCAAGGAACCACCTGCCGTCAAAAGCAGCGCCGCAATCAGTTGCGCTCGTAATGGATCAAAACCTGTCTGGATAATGAATGAAACCAGGTTGCTCAAAACGCCGCCAAAGAGCATCAGGCCACTCAGCAAGCCAATGCATAAAGAGAGCAAGAACGGGGCGGAGGATAAAGCGCGCCCTCCTTTCAAATACTTGCGAGAAGCATGTATGAACCTTTTCATACCTGTCCTCCACCAGTATATCTTCGTCACCGACCATGCGTTCGCTGCAAAGTAAAAAGGGAGCCAGGTGTTCCTGGCTCCCTCAAATGATACAGATTGTACAAAAATTCGCTACAAATACCGCACTACAAACATGCACTACTTGCCGCACTACAAGAAAAACAAGACCTGTTCGCACAAGCAATGTGCTGGTGAGAGAGGTTATCTCTCTCTCATCTAATAAAACGAAATCGCAACTATTTTGTAACGTATGTTCCTGCATAAATATGCTCCAATTATAGTTCAAGGTCTCTGTTTTCAGTTTTCTGGAGCGGTCACGAATTGTGGACGCGTAGCAACGCGAGAGCGATTCTGGGCAACGCTAGCGGTGTACTCGCGACCACGTAACGGCTCTCCCAGCGTGGCTGAAACTTTTGTTTGAAACGAAACAGGGTGCGATGTGTTTCTAGCAGTCGCAGGTGTTCCGAAACGAAACTGGCGAGCTGGCGCTGGCTCGCGGTAGTTTCTCCCCTCGTATCGGCCATAGCGACCATGCCGAGGCTTACCACCTGCGCTCCCCGCTGCTTGAATCGCTCAATGCCCTGCACAATCAATAACTCTATCGTTCCGGGAGGCGCGTTGGGCAACCTTCTCATTAAATCGAGCGCCCAGCCCCAGCCTTCTCTCGCTCCATCGCCTTCGCCTGTTCCTGCTGGATAAGAACCATAAATGGGTGTAAATGTGACAAACGCGCATGGTTCGCCCGCCCGGTCGAGGGCAATACCGGTAACGAAGCGCGGGAAAGCTGCCGCATATGTATCGCCCTGCTTCGAACGGATTTCCGCCACAGCATCGGCCCGGGCCGCGGTATCCGCCAGTTCATCCAGCCGGCCCATGCTGAACCCCATTTCCGTCCCCCGCCTTTCCCCCTTATGTTCCAGCCAGGCATTCGAAACTCCGCGCAATCGCTCTAAGACCTCCCGTGGTGGCGCTCCCTCGTACCAATGAATCGTCACACCATCTCGTTCGGCGCGTCGAGAGCTGGTACGTACATTCGCCATAGCGGAGCCGGAGAGCGTAAAGTGCTGCGGGTGTAGCATCGCCTCTTCACCTATCTTGAAGGTGCTCAGACCCAGCGCGCGATAGACCGGGAGATATTCTGGATGGGCCTGGTAGAATGCGACTTGCCAGCCCTGTAACCGGCAGAGTTCAAGAAATTGGCGCGTCACATACTCAAAAGACCCTGGCACGCAGATGGGATCACCCAAAACCACTGCAACAGTATTTGCAAGCCGGTAGCTCACGACGCCCTCAGCATGAGGAGCCAGGTAGTAAAGATTCTGCGGGGCCAGCGCGAAGAATGAGAGCGTGTGGCTACCATAACGGTACACCAGTTCCATCATCTTTTGCCGCGCCTGCGCCAGGCGATCTTTCTGGTAGGCTATCCACCAGCGCTCGCTCACCGGGCGTAGTAAGAAGAATATCCCTGTTAAAAGCACCGTCGCCGACAGCCAGGGGATCGACTGCAGGAACCAGGCCGCTCGTCTTGTAAGAGGCGTCAATTCTGTGGAGGGCAAATTCACCAGGCGCTGGAGCCATGAGTGGACAACCCCTCCAAAAGTTCCTGGCAGGATGATTTGTTTCTGCAAGAGATAAAAACCGCTCATGCTATAGATGAATAACAGGGTGAAGCCTGCAATGAGCAAGATAATTCCCTGTCTCATATGCCAGGGATCGCTTGCAACACGGAAGAGCCGTTTGTTCGCGATCAGCGCGAACCATAGGATGATGGTCAGAAAAGCTTCTTCAAAATCAAGCCCCTTAAGGAGATGAGCAATTGCTGAAAGTGGTAACAGGACAATAGTAATTTCCCAGGCCCGGCGTTTCCCGCGAACCAGCCCCCATGCCAGCAAGAGCAGGAAAAAGCCGAGAACGAGGGCAATAGTACGTCCCGTATTCACAAATGGCCAGATCGAAAGGGAAAAGGGAGCAAGCAGGTTGAGGAGATTGATAAAAAGACTAAAGCGCCCCGGTCGTGCTGGCAGCAGCACCGTTAATTCGTTAATAATGCCCATAACGGCGACAGCGAGGGCCAGCACCTCACGCTTCACTCTCAAGTGTTGTGCTATGTAGCCCCATCGAGGAAATCGCATTTCTAGCATACATGCCTTCCTCCTTATGCCACACAACATTACATCACCCTCTGCGTCTTCATTGAAGATGATATATCATTTAACATAAAATGTCAAGAGTTCTTTCATAATTCGTGAATATTGCCCGGATGAATGTGCTTTCTCTAAGTGCCAGGATTTAGCAATCCGGAGTAATTGGGGTAAGGAAGAGAGTCATATCCCAAATCGCAACTATTGACACCCACATGCTATCAAACGTATACTGCTGATGCTAGCAACTCTATCTTAGCATTTTCTGACCTATATGCATTATGTGATTGGAGGGTTGAAGATCGTGGGAGAGCGTATGAAAGAAGCAGGACGTTCATGGAACAGTTAGCCCTATTATCCATTACTCGTACAGATACACACTACCGGTTTCGCCTGAATCTATCCGATGGTCCGAGTTCTGGCACGCAGGAATATCTAACAGAGATTACCAGCGATTTACACGAGCGCTTGCGCCGCACACTGCAAGTGATTACCCAGCAGATGCAGGTAGGAGACGCAAAACCTCAAGTCCGGCGTGGCCCTCATGATAGCTTGCTTACGCTGGGACGTTTCCTTTTTGAAACGCTTTTGCCTTCTCCCTTGCAAGAGGCCCTGCATCGCCTCGATACGCCCTTGATCCTCACGACCAATACACCCGATATTCCCTGGGAACTCCTCTATGATAATAAGTCATCGCCCGGCCATTTCCTCTGCCAGCGCATCAACATCAGTCGCCAGATGAGCAGCCGCGCCGCTAACGCGCGCTCCTCGCTGCGTGAATGGAACAACAACACCGACGTCTCGCTGCATAAAACGCGCAAAATTGGCCGCAGGGAGGCGCAGGGACTGAACGTCTTATTCCTCGTCAATCCTACCAATAGCTGTTCCCTTGCCGAAGAAGAGGTTGCTTCGCTCTGCACCACGCTGCCAGAATCGATCTCGCGCATCATCCTCTATCGCCAGCAGGCCAACCAGTTAGAGATGCGCATGCGTATCAGCGCCGATTTCCCACAGGTCGTACACTATGCCGGTCCATTACCTGTCATATCGTCGTCCGGTGAGCCTCTGCTGGCGCTGGCCGGTAGTTCGCGCCTGGACGCAAACGCCGCCTCTCAGCTATTTTCATCATTCTTGAAACGCCCGCTTGTTTTTCTGAATTGCTATGATGGTTTACAAACAAGTACATTGGCTCCTGATGACATGGAGCTTCTTGCCAGCAATTTAATCGCCGCCGGTGCCAGCTGCGTTCTAACGATGCGCTGGCCCGTCAATGTACAGCGCGCGCGTGAATTTACCTTGCAATTCTACCAGGAAATTGCCGATGGCATCTCAATCGGGGAAGCCGTGCGTCGTACACGTTCAACCCTCGCCCAGCGCTATCCGGACGATCCCTCCTGGGCTGGCTATGTACTCTACGGCGAGCCCGCTATAGCACTGGTAGCCAGTACGCCTGGTCGCGATCGGGCCATCGAACCTCCCATGCATGCGCTTGACGACAGTGCTATAGCGCAACCGCTCTTCCCCTCCTCGAATGCCCTGGATCGGCGCTTCTTACAGGAAGTATTGGGCATTGCGCTGATGGAAGCGCGCGAGATGCGCAAGGATTATCTTGGCACTCCTCACCTGTTCATCGCCCTCACCAAGCTGGATGGCGGCTGCACGCAGGACGCGCTGCGCAATCTGCCCGGAAGTTTTTCTCCTAAACAGGTGCGCGAAGTGATTCGCCTCGCTCTCGGCTCGGGTAAGGCCAGCGGTGACACCCCCATCTTGCCCACGCGCCGCTGCAAGGAGATTTTGCAGACCGCCGAGCGTAACGCCTTGAACGCCGGCTCGACTATGATCGACGAGCGCGCCATAGCGCAGGCCGTCTTGAGCGAAAAGGATGGTGTCACCTACGAACTGCTTACCAAGATGGGCATCAACCCATCGCAGCTCATCGACCTGATCCTGGCTAGCAATGCCCGTTGCCTGCTGGAACTTGTGCCATCGGGCATCAATCCGGCCGTAGCCCCCGTCGAATTGCCCGTCGGCATCGGTCCCGAAGGTATCGTAGCTAAGGGAGGAAACTCCGTGCTGGAGCGGTTAGGGCGCGACCTGACCAGAGAGGCCAGTATGAGGCAGCTTCCGCCGCTGATCGGGCGCGAAAAAGAGATGCGACTCCTCATCCAGACCTTGATGCTCAAAGACCGCAACAATCCCATTCTCATCGGCGATTCGGGCGTAGGCAAAACGACCATCGTCGCCGGACTCGCCCAACGCATCGTAGACGGAAAAGTCCCGCCCGAATTGCGCGGTAAACGCCTGATCGAACTCTCAGCCAGCTCGCTGGTCGCGGGAACGAAGTATCGCGGCGAATTTGAGGAGCGGCTGCTAAAGGTATTGGAAGAGGCGGAAGGTAGCGGCAACATCATCCTCTTTATCGACGAGATGCACCTGTTGATCGGCACAGGACGCGCCGCTGATGGCAGTATTGATGCCGCGGGCATCCTCAAACCCGCCCTGGCCGGTGGCAGATTGCGCTGCATTGGCGCCACGACTCCCCAGGAGTATCGCACGATTGAGAAGGACGCGGCCATGGAACGGCGCCTGCGACCCATCAACATCGATGAACCCTCCACGGATGAGGCCCTCGCCATCTTAACTGGCATGCGCGACCTCTATGAAGACCATCATCATGTGCATATTACGAGCGAGGCGTTACAGGCGGCAGTACAGCTTTCGGTGCAATACCTGCCCAACCTGCGCCTGCCCGATAAGGCGTGCAGTGTGCTTGACGAAGCATGTTCGCAGGCTCGCGTCTTTCTGGCCGAGGATGAGGCGCAAGATGAAGATGAGGATGTGGAGCCGCCGGTAATTACCGCTCCATTGATTGCCGAGGTGATCTCTCATCGTACCGGCATTCCCGTGCGAGCGCCGGGACGCGAGGAACGCGACCGCCTGCTGAATCTTGAAGTCCTGTTAAAGAGGCGCGTAATCGGCCAGGATGAAGCAATCGCGCGCGTGACGCAGGCGATCCAGGTAGCGCGGGCCGGTTTGAAGCCACGCAATCGGCCAGCAGGCGTCTTCCTGTTTCTGGGTCCGACCGGAGTTGGCAAAACGGAGCTCGCGCGCGCGCTGGCCGCCGAGGTATTTGGCTCCGATGAGCATTTGATTCGCGTTGATATGTCCGAGTACATGGAAAAGCATGCCGTCTCGCGTATGATCGGCGCGCCTCCGGGTTACATTGGGTATGACCAGGAGGGCCAGCTGACAGGCAAGCTGCGGCGGCGCCCGCATTGTGTCGTGCTGCTCGACGAAGTGGAGAAAGCTCATCCAGAGGTCTTTGATCTCTTCTTGCAGGTCTTTGATGCCGGGCGGCTCACCGATGCCCAGGGCCACACGGTTGATGCTCAGCACGCGATCTGGATTATGACTTCTAATGTGGGGACCGATATGCTTGGTCGCTCCATGCCCAGCGGTTTCCGCGCCAGTGTCAAGGGGACGGCCGAGGAAATGCAGCGCGAGCGCTTGATGGAACGGCTGCGTTCAACATTCCGGCCAGAATTTCTTAATCGCGTAGATGAGGTGGTCATTTTCCAGCCGCTGGGCCAGGAGCAGGCCAGGGCAATTACACGCTTGCAGATGAATGAACTGGCGGCGCGACTTTTAGAGCAAGGGTTGACGCTGCGTGCCGATGATAGCGCCATAGAGCTGCTGTGCAAGGAGGGGTTCAGCCAGACTCAAGGGGCGCGCCCATTGCGACGAGCCATCGAGCGGCTCCTGACGGTGCCACTGAGTTTGCGCATTCTGCTGGCAAACATACCCGAACACGGAGAGGTGCATGTCAGCGCGGTAGATGGCAAGTTGGAGATCGACATTCGCGAACCGCAGCGTGAACGTGAAGAGGTTGGGGAAGATATGAAAGTGGATGCGTTATAATTGTTGACTTGTCTACCTGATTTTTCCTGCACTATGCTATGCCATATGATATCTCATGCGGTAATGGAGCTTACATAAAGGGATAGGACAGCAATGGATACTATTCACGAACACCTCGAATTCATTCCGGCAGGCGCGCTTTTCGTCGAAGGCACTCTGAGCATACCCGCAGAGGCGCGGGGAATTGTATTGTTTCCGTCCGGTATAGATAGTCTAGAGCGCTCTTCGTACATCACACGCCTGGCAGAACTGTTGCAGCAATCTGGATTGGCAACGCTGCTCGTCAATTTGTTCACCTCCGAGGAAAAAAACCAGGATGCGGTAACCGGCTTTTTCCGTGAAAATGTTGATATCATGCAGCAGCGCATTATAGGCATCGCCAACTGGCTTGCTGAAGACGAGCGGACACAGAATCTTGGGATTTGCTATTTTGGCAGCGATGTCACGGGCGCCGCCGTTTTAATAGCCGCCGTTGAGCGCCCTGACCTTGTTGTTGCCATAGCCTGCGCTGAAGGACGCCTGGAATTGGCCGGCAACTACCTCTCTCAAGTCGAGACACCGGTTCTGCTGCTGGCCGCTGAGAAGGATACGCAGCGAAGCGAGGCGAACCGGCAAGCCCTGGAGCAACTGCACGGCACGAAAAACCTGGAGGTCATTAAGGGAGCAACGGGCATCTTCGAGGACTCCAATACCCAGGAGCAGGTCGCGCAAATAGCGGGGCAATGGTTTGCACGTCACCTGGGCCTGTAGGGATGCGCTACCTGACGAGTGCGAAGAATCTGCGCCCAGCCGTGTCATTCTGAGCTGAGTGCGAAGAATCTCAGTACGACGGTGGCGCAGATTCTTCGCTGCGCTCAGAATGACACGACCTACTGCTGCTTTCCGATTTTGGTGGAGAAAGTTCAACATCTGCACTCTACGTGAATCCGCACGCTGCCGGTCGCCGCAAAGCAATTGGAGCCAAAAACATATGCACCGGCGATAATCCCCCATTATCACCGGTGCATATTTGGCAAGGAGACCCAGGACGAAATAATCGTCATAGAAACAGAAGGCATAGGTGTGTTCTGAGGTGGTGATGCTCGTAGTTTGTCTGGAGCGGAGCTTCGACGGATGCATTCCCGGAGTCAATACCCAGATAGGGTCGCTGCGACAGGTATTGCTTTCCGGAGCAGCGCTCAACAGATCAAATTGGCACCCAGCGATCATCACCACCACTGTTCTTAAGTGTACACAGAGCAACTTGCTTTAGCCTTTTTTCACCGTTGCATTTTTCTTTCACTATGAGCCATGCCTGATATGTTCTGTCAGGCGGAACAGTAGCGATTGCTTCTATCGTCTTCTGGTAGTATAGAGAAGAATTTGCATAAGTCTTACATAAGACAGCCATTTGTGATAAGATAAAGTACAAGGATTTGAGGAGGTGCTTTTATGAAGGCAGTAAAGACACACGTGGGACGTTGCGATAGCTGTGGTGAACCGGCTGCATATGCTCAACTATTGCCAGGCGGGCGAACGTTCCGCTTTTGCGAGCAGCATGTACCTTTGTTGGTAAAAAAACAGGCCGAGGCAGCTGCATCTACCACAAAAGAAAAGAAGTAGGTAATAGAATTTTCAGGCAAGCGCGTGTCTCTGGTCAGATGGCCGGCCATCTGACCAGAGACACGCGCTTGCCTGAAAATTTTTTGGCGATTGAAACCTAGCTGTCGCTACTACATACAAATATGTTGTAGAAGGCATTTAACTTTTGAAGCGAGATGGTGCTATTCAGGGGAGTTACGACGATGACATCTCGATCTTTTTGAGCGGGAAAGCGCGCGAAACGATAAGTCACGTGTTCACTATGGAGTATCCCCAGGAATCCGGGATGAAGATCGGTATGCGGCACAAAGACAAGAATGCTGGGACGATTAGCGTAGAGTACAGCGCTGGTATTTGCCGGAATACGATTAAGCTGCGGTTTATTGGTTAGTAATGGCACGGGGTCGGCCAGGATGATCTTACCCTGTGTTTTAAACACAATCGGATAAGCAATCCAACCCGCTGCCCAGCCGTACTGGATGTGTTCGCGCTCCATATAAGCGATGATGGCGTCGTTATTGAGCGGGGCTAATGTGCAATAAGGCGATTGAAAAGTGCTTCCGGCATCGGTTAGCCCATAAGAGAAGACCTGCATAAACATTGCTAAAAGGAGTATTCCGACAAGGAAACCAAGGGCGGCTTGCAATGAGAGAAGCCTGCGAAGCGGGTGAGCGACTTTGACGGGATCACCGGATGATCCCGTAGGGGCCGATGAATCGGCGGTGGGCGCGATGAATCGGCCCCTACGTTCTTTTGTTCTCGCTCTGCTCAGCAGTTCGCCCTGGCTGATTACCAGGACAGTGAAAGGGATGGCGAAGAGGAAAGGGAGAACCAGCGTCAGTGGAGTGGCATAACGACCGGCGAGATCATATTCGCATGCCCAGAGGCCAATTGCAGCCGCTTTCGTTACACAGAAAATAGTGGTCGCGCAGGCCGCAAAGAGCAGCGACAGACCCGTCAGGGAGCGGATGCGTAGCAATAGCGGTGCGGGGTGAACGAAGGAAGCAGCGAAGAGTACGACACTGGCAAGAATGCAAAACAGACCGAAGTAGAGCATGAACCCGTGTAAAAGTGCGAGCAGGGTGGATTCGTCGGGTAATGCTCCGCTGATGACGCGCGGCGTGACGCAAAAGGTATAAAGGTGAGCCAGGCCGAAAAAGATATCCACGCGCGTAGGATAGTGGGCGCGTATCTCAGGACGCAATACGGTGTTCCCCGAAAGGTACAGCATGTACGTGATATTCTGCCATGAATTGCTGATACCCCAGATGAGAGCAGGGCTAAGGCCAATGATACAGGCGGGGAACGCGGCTAAAAATGGCAGGACAACAGAACGTATAAAACGTTTCCTCGCAAGTTTTTGCCTCACCAGTTGTATGTAATCCCATGCGATCCAGAGGCCTGCCGCTGCGATGCCGTAGACGATGATCGGGTTGATCCAGAGGCCTAAACCAACAATAAAGCCAATACCTGCCCAGCGCCAGGCCTGTTCCCGCGCAGATGCTCCTGCCTGCCGGCGGCGCGTGAGCTTCAAGGACGAGATAAGCAGCAGCAGCATAAGCGCGAATGATTCGATGTAGCCACCCAGGGTAGTGAGTTCTAGCACGGTATCATACAGTGGGGGAATGGCCGCGAACAATGTGGATATGGTCATGAACCAGCGCTTAGGGCGCCGGGGTAGCCGGGCAGCGTCAGCTAACTCCGCTGCCAGCTTCCAGGTCAGCCAGACGACTGCGAGCGAGAGAAGAATGGGTTCGGCCCGTAGCGCCCATGGCGAAGGCCCTACGATGGCAAAGATAATGGCTACCAGGTAGGCTTCCAGGCTGCCCATGTATGGCTGGCCGTAGAAGTAGATCGGAAACTCACCATGCAAAATGTGCTCAGCCTGGATGCCCACAAGCGCCTCGTCGCCATTGATGAAACCTTGAGTATGAATAACGAGCCAGGCACGTATGATGAGCGCTGCTGCCAGGCAGAACAGGAGTGGAATAGAGCGACGGATGCGGTTCGCTGCTCCTTGCGATGTATATTCTTCTCCCGGCATGTCTTCGAGTGCTGGAGAATCATTCCAGGGTTTTGCGATCTTGACTTCGGTTAAGTAATCCTTAATACTCATCCTCTACCACCTCCACCAGTTTTCCAAAGCAGGCATAACGAAATCTTTAGACCGATACCAGGGACGAAAAAGAGACCAGGTAATATCATTCGGTAACCTCGCAGGAGCCGATACTGAATGTAACCAACCAAACACACTCGTCCGAGCGGCCTCTGTCGTGTCATGCTGAGCCTTTCGCTTCGCTCGAAGGGAAACTCCGCGAAGAATCTGTGCCCCATCCATGTCATGCTGAGGGAAGCGAAGAATCTGCGCCCCGTCGTACTGAGATTCTTCGCTTCCCTCAGCATGACATGGCGAGAGAATACTTCCCGTTTTTGGTTGGAAAAGTCCATCACCGGCGCTGGGCGCGATCAACTGACCCCTACACAGATATCTTGCCTGAGCGATGTGATCTGTTGTAATCATACCTATATGAACGGGAAAAACAAAATTATACGGTAGGGATGGAGATGAAATAGTACAATCGGGTATCACTCGATCAGGCTAACGGCAGTCGAACGTGAAAGATGGTTCCTGTACCTGGAATGCCGCTGCTCTCAATCCAGATTTGCCCTCCCATGGCTTCAATCAGGCGGCGTGAGATGTATAAGCCCAGGCCCGAACCGCGTACAGTGCTATTGAGGTCGTCTTCGAGGCGGACGAAGCGTTGGAACAGTTTTGCCTGATCCTGTGGTTTGATACCCTTGCCTTTATCGGCCACGCTAATGATCGCAGCGGGCTGCGGGTCCTGGACAATACGAGCATAGAACGTCACAGGAGTACCTTCAGGTGAGTACTTGAGGGCGTTGACGCTGAGGTTAAGGAAGACCTGGCGCAGGCGGCCTGGATCGGCTTGCACGAATAATTTTGCCGGGATATGGACGTACAGGGCCCGATTTTCCTTTTTGGCCTGTGGCTCGATCAAATCGAGAATGTTGCGTATCACCTCTTGAACAGAAACTCGTTCGATATGAGCGGGACGAATCCCGGCCTCTACTTCCAGGCGGCTTGCGTCCATCACATTACTGAGCAGGATGACCAGCTCTTCGCAGCCGCGCTGAGCCTTTTGCAGGAATTCCTGGCGTTGCTCAGCCGGCAAGGCGTCTCCATACTGGACGAGTAGTTCAAGATATCCTTGTACAGCGGTAAGAGGTGTGCGTAGCTCGTGAGAAGCTGTGATCATAAACTGGTCTTTAAGCTGGTCAAGCTCCTGCAGGCGTTTATGCGCGGTGTGTAGCTGGAAATAAAGTTGTGCATTGGTGAAAGCAATGGCCGCCTGTTCCGCGAAATCCTGGGCCTGCGCTAAGTCTGCAATGACAAATGATTTCTTTTTTTGCGCGCTCGTTCGCAATGAGCGCGCCAGTACGAGCAAGGCAACAGGCGTGTCCTTTGCGATCAAGGGCGCGAGAATGGCTGTGCGCACGTAGCGCCGTTGTAATGCCTCGCGTAATGAAGATACTCGCGCACCTCGTCCGCGAAATCCTTCTGGCACTGCCCGGCCACTAATGGCAGGCAAGGAGGGATTTGAGCGTGAAGTAAGGATCGCCGGAAATTGTCCGCTAATGGCGGGCAGTTTGCCGGTCGATTCCCGCTGTTCAATTGCCATTAATATTGGTTGCAGGGAACCGAGGGCCTGCATCTCAAAGTCGCGCTGGTAGATCGGCGGCCAATCATTGAACGTGGCAGGAGGCTCCTGCGGATCGACATAGTAAGCGAGGGGCAGCAATTGCCTATTCGTATCGCCGCTATAGAGCAGCGCATAATCGGCTTGTAGCGCGTTTGCTGCCTCTATGCAAATAAACTGGTGGATTTCGGCTGGTTCCGCGACGGCGGAATTCAGGCGAGCAGCGATATTTGCCAGCGCTCTGGCGAATCCTTCATGCTCGCGCGCCGACTGGTACAGGTGAGCATGCTCAATGGCGCTGGCTGCCAGTTCTGCAAATGCATTGGCTAAATAACTATCGTGCGGGCCGAAATATTCTGAAGTTGAGCGAGAGAGGCCGAGACTCCCTATTATTTTGTTCTGATAGCGCAGGGGAACAAAAAGTGTGACAGGTATCCCGTGGTCCTGTTGCCACTGTCGTATTTCTATTGGAAGGCCTGATGTCGGTGCTGTTGATTGAACCGCCATCTCTTTGCCTAAAAATCCCACCTGTTCTACCAGGTGTTCCGCATGTATCTCCCAGGTATTGATTTCTGCTGCGCCGGAAGTGGCCGCCAGCACCTGTAAGCTTGACTGCCTGCTGAGCGGAGAGTCATAGTCTCCTAACAATACAAGTATTGCGGCATCGAAGCCCAACTGATTTGCCGCAATGGTGATAATGCGGGTCAGCAGGGGATCAAGTTCGAGGATAGGGGCCAGCTGAGCAGCCAGCATGCGCAGGTGGTCAGCTTGTATGCTGCGCTGCTCTCGTTCTCGCAGCAGCATTTCATTTTCATTACTGGTCAGCACGTAGCGCACGGAGACAAGGACGCCCAGGATGGCGGTCAGCACAACAAGGAAGAAGGAAAGAATGGTGTTATCTTCTGTCGTTTCGCTATAGAGCATGAGGATCAAGAGGATGGCAAGTGGAATGTAAAGGAGCAGGTTACGAAACAGCGTATAACTACGGTCTGATTTTCCGCTGAGATTGGGCGGTATATCCTCTCTTAGAGGCGCCTGGTCCGTGTTCTGGCGTTCGTTGTAGACCTTGCGCACGATCATATTGTACTGGTAAAGAGCGGCGAGGCCCATTAAGAGATAGCCTATAAACCAGAATGTGTCAACATAGAAGGTGCCCGTCGTGTAGGTACCGGCAGGCACTCCGATGGCATAGCCTGTATCGGCACAGATCTGGGAAACAATGCCCAGCCCGAAAAGTATAAGGGAGGCACGCAATATACGCTCGGTGCGCTGGTAGAAGAGTAGGAGCAGGGCGAGTATGAGCAGGATATCCCAAAAAGGATAGGAGACGGCGACGATCAGTTTATACGTGTCTGTTTCATTCAGGAAGATAGGATAGATGACGAAATACCAGCTTATGCCTAGCAAGCAGAGGGTTGTAATGAGTGCATCGAGGCCAATCCGCAGGCGGAAGCGCCCGGCATGAGGCTGTGTGGGAATGAGAAGCAAACCTGCCAGGGCAAAGAGATAATACATGGTAAAGCCGATATCGGCTGGCGATGGAACGGGGGTTAATGTGCCGCCCATCTCCAGGTATGTATAATAGAAGCCGCCGATGCCATTCGTAATCAGGCCAGCGCCAATTAAAAGCCAGGCTAATTGAAGCCGCGGCTGCAGGCGTACAGGCCCATAACGCGCGCGCCAGGCTGTAGTGAATGCCCACCAGGCGCCAATCCACGATGCCACTCCATACATCGAGTCGCCCACGAACGTGACGGCGGTATCCCCACCCAGGCGGAACAGCAGCCAGATAAAACTGATGGTGATGATACCTATGCTACTCGCAGCTGCGAGATAGTTTTGGCGACCCAATTTCTGAAGATAGGCGCGCGTCAACTTCTCTGTTGCTACGATCTTCATTTGTAACTCGAAGGTCTGTCCTGACATAGCATTCCTCTGCCATTTATCGAAAATGTCAGGGTCGGTCAGTCGTCGCTCTGCCCCTGGGGGACGGTATGCAGGGGACGATACTGAAAGATTTTACCTGATGGCATACTCCTAGCTAGCTGACCATAGTATACCTGACAGCCTCTATTTTGTCACTCAGATACACAAGCATTCGTATTTTCGTACTGAAGATGAGGTCGTTTCATAGTCTATCGAGGCGTGATTTCTGAAAATATTGGGACGATGGAAGTATAATTAGATGAAGGGCGAAACAGCAGAAAGGAAAATGCTAGATGCAACCTGTAATCATAACCGCGGCCATCGTCGGCGCAGAAGTTACCAGAGAGCAACAACCCCATCTCCCTATCACGCCCCTGGAAATTATTGAGGCGGCGGTAGAGTGTTACCAGGCGGGGGCAGCGATCATTCATATTCACGTGCGAGATGAAAAAGGGAACGCCAGCCAGGATGCCGCCTTATTTAAGGAAGTGGTGGAGGGCATTCGCGCGCGGTGTGATGTGATAACCCAGGTATCGACAGGCGGAGCGATAGGAATGAGCGCACAGGAGCGCCTGCAAAGTGTTGAATGCAGGCCGGATATGGCGACGCTGACGACGGGTACGGTGAACTTTGGAGAAGGCGTTTTCATGAATGACCTCTCGTTAGTAGAGACCTTCGCGCGGCGCTTGCGCGATGATGGGATTGTGCCTGAGATCGAGATTTTTGACGTGGGGATGATCGATACAGCGCTGCGGTTACGCGCTATGGGCCTGATAACTGACCCGGTGCATTTTGATTTCGTGATGGGTGTGCCGGGTGGTATTGGCGCTGACCCGGCACACCTCGTGCATATGGCGCGCAGTCTTCCTGCCAGCAGTACCTGGAGTGTAGCGGGAATAGGGCGGCATCAGTTGATCCTGGGCGTGATTGCCCTGGCGATGGGAGGAAATGTGCGTGTGGGCTTCGAGGATAATATTTACTACCGCAAAGGCGTACTGGCGCGCAGTAATGCGGAACTGGTGGCACGCATTGCTCGTATAGCCGGCGAGCTGGAGCGTGCGGTTGCCACTCCTGCTCAGGCCAGAGAAATCTTGCAATTGGAGCGCTACAAAGTCCTGTAGCGACAGCGGCCTGTCCCTATCCCTACAGGACGACTCGATTCGGTTGTCAAAATTCATCAGCCTATAGACCTACCAGGGCCAGGACAGGCCACCGCATCCCATTACCACGTAAAACGCTTTCCCCCGCACTCTCTTCAGGAGAGCCTTATGCGAACAGGGTTCTCCCGCTGAGCACTTGCGATGGCCTGACCTGGCCCTGACGGCGCCGGTTACCGGAGGTGGGCGACCACAAGGGTACGTCCCCATCTTATGTTGAAAGCAATGGAAGCTCAACGAAAAACGTACTGCCGCTGCCTTCCTGCGATTCACACCAGATTTGGCCGCCGTGACGATCCACGATCTCTTTGCAAATGGTAAGGCCCAGCCCAAGGCCGCCATGCGGTGATGCCTGCAGGTCTGGACCGCGATAAAAAGGCTCGAAGACTCGCGCTTGCTGGTCCTCTGGAATGCCTGTTCCAAAATCGCGAACTTTGACGAGTACGGTATTCTCAAGTCGGGATAGGTAGACTTCGACCGGGCTTGCAGGCGAAGAGTATTTCAGGGCGTTGTTCACTAAATTGATGATCAGGTTGTGCATCCTATTAGAATCGGCCTGCAGCAGAATGGGCGTCGTTGGGGCAATCAAGGTGATTTTGCGGTTTGAAAGGAGCATCTCTTGTTCAACGACCTGGTGGCAGATATCTGAAAGGTTACACGTCTCCCTGTGTAGTCCGATGTTTCCAGCACGAATATTACTCAGTTCGAGCAATTCATTCACTACAGCGTTCAGGCGGCGGGTCTGACCATCGATACTCTCTAGCGCAGTGCGAATTACTGCCATTTCGGGCGAGAGTTCTTTATGACGCGCTAAACGCCGCAAGAGCAACTGGGTATGCCCGCTGATGGTGGTCATAGGCGTTCTCAACTCGTGCGACGCGACCGTGATGAACTGATCTTCCAGTTCGGTCGCCTGCCGGAGCTCCAAATCTTCCTTAACGGGTTCAATAGTATAGTTTTGAGGCGGCTGCTTGTTCGTGTGAGAAGGAGATACTTTTCCCCACAAGCGGTAGATGGAGATGATAAATCCTGAGAGCAGCAGGTTGAGTACACGCTGTATGAACCGGAATGCAAAGGTAAGCGGCACTCCGATCAAGTATCCGAGTGCTGAGCGCTGCTTCTGGGATTTCACAATTGAATGATGTTGATTCATCTCTGTTCCCCGTTGAGACGATTCGAGTCTCATAGAAGTTGTTGGGCGCCTATTCTCAACCTGGATCATACTCTTGTGTCTCCGAATAGTCCTCTACGAAAAATGCTCATGCTCTGATTGGCTGCATATAGAATAGCTAGAATGGAGAAGCTATTCTGAATGGATTTCCTTATCCTACAAAGGGACACGAAATGCCGAAAAGCATGGTTTCATATTTTCGGCGTGAATGAGCCTGACAAGCTAATTTGGTGGAGGACGAAAAATATTTTCAATTGAATGGCTTCCCAACCCTGTTCCGCTTTTGGGCAATCACCAGCTATCTGGCGTTGTCAGTAAACGTGTCCATAGTATAAGATGTTTAGTAGAGAAGCATGGTTTGCCTGTAGATGCTCTTCGCGGGATTTTTGAGCCAGGGGTAGGGGTAATGAGAGCCTCCGGAGGAGGGCAGGCGCCAGGTGCTGTCCCTACGAAAAAGATGAGGAATGCTACGATGTTCAAGAAACTATTGGTTGCGAACCGGGGCGAAATAGCTGTTCGCATCATGGCGACGTGCCGTGAAATGGGGGTACAGACCGTCGCGGTTTATTCAGACGCCGACCGTCATATGCGCCATGTAGAGCTGGCGGATGAGGCGTATTACATCGGCCCGGCGCCGGCCACGCAAAGTTACCTGCGCATAGATACGATGATCGATGTTGCGAAAAAAAGTGGCGCTGAAGCTATTCATCCCGGCTACGGGTTCCTTTCCGAAAATGCCGATTTCGCCGAAGCATGCGAGCGGGCCGGCATCATTTTTGTTGGTCCGCCCGCGGCTGCGATGCGTTTGATGGGATCAAAGATTTCGGCCCGGCAGCTGGCGCAATCGGTTGGTGTGCCTACTGTTCCCGGTTATAACGGTGAAAGCCAGGATGATGAGATATTGATGCGCGAGGCGCGGCGCATTGGTTTTCCCCTGCTCATCAAGGCGGCAGCGGGTGGAGGGGGCAAGGGGATGCGCGAGGTATATGAGGCCTCGGATTTCATGGATCAACTGGCGGGGGCGAGACGAGAGGCTCTGGCATCGTTTGGCGACGCCACCGTCTTTCTCGAACGCCTGGTATTACAGCCACGGCATATCGAAATACAGGTGCTTGGTGATACTTTTGGCAATCTCATTCACCTGGGTGAGCGCGAATGCTCGATCCAGCGCCGTCACCAGAAGATTATCGAGGAGAGTCCATCGGTTGCGTTGACGGCGGCACTGCGCGAGGAAATGGGAGAGACTGCCGTCCGTCTTGCCAAAGCCGCGGGGTATGTGAACGCGGGCACGCTTGAGTTCATGCTCGATACCGAAAAGCAGTACTATTTTCTTGAAATGAATACACGCCTGCAGGTTGAACATCCGGTGACCGAGCTGGTTACAGGCTTCGACCTTGTGCGGCACCAGTTGCTGATTGCCGCGGGCGAGCCATTAGCCATCCGGCAGCAAGAGGTTCATCCGCGCGGCCATGCGATAGAAACCCGCCTGTACGCCGAAGACCCCGACCATAACTTTATCCCTTCGACCGGCACAGTGACGCGATTTATACAGCCGCGGGGACCTGGTATTCGCGTCGATAGCGGCATCCGCAGCGGAGATGAGATCACGCAGTTTTACGATCCCATGATCGCCAAGTTGATCGTCTACGGCGAAGACCGTGCGGCGGCCATCGCGCGTTTGCAAGATGCATTGGAGCAGACGACCGTTTTCGGCGTCAAGACGAATGCCCAATTGCTGCTCGCCATTGCTAAAAATAAGGACTTTCAAGAAGGCCAGACCTATACGAACTTTCTGGAAGCATCCGGGTTGATGAAGGAGGGTATTTTCCAGCAGGAGGCGCGGTTAGACCTGTTGAAGCGGGTGCTGCAAGCGGCGGCATTATATGAAGTCGCGGGCGCGGTAAAAGAAAGCGATGCGTATAACCATCACGCGAATCCCTGGCTGGCGCTTGGACCATGGCGCATGTTTGGGGAGATCAGGCATGTTGTCTATGAATACCAGGGAGAGGCGCGCAGGCTGGCTTTATGGCAAGATAGAGAGGATAATGGAGCCTGGAACGTGCAAGTAGATGACGGGCCGGCGGAGAAGATCACCTGCGCTTTTGACAATGAGGGCTTTGTGCTGTTGCGACAGGGTAACGCGCAAACGCATGCCTATGTGCAGCGCAATGAACGTGAGATGCAGGTTGCCCTTGGAGGGTATATATATCGTCTTGGTCGCCGTCGTCCGCCGGATGTAAATACAGCAGGACATGGCGGCGGAGCCGGGCACGCGCAGGAAGCGCTTACCGCGCCCATGGCAGGCACAATCGTCAAGGTGCAGGTAAAGGAAGGGGATACAGTTGAACAGCGCCAGGTGCTGGTGATCCTGAGCGCTATGAAGATGGAGCATACAATCGTGGCTCCCTATAAGGGCAAAGTTAGTCGCATACATTACACGGAAGGCGACGTGGTTCAGGGTGGGGCCGTTATTGTGGAAATGGAATAAGGTGAAAGGATTATTTAGATGCAAGTAGGTTTTATTGGCATTGGCGTCATGGGACGCCCGATGACGCTCAATTTACTGAAGGCGGGACATCATGTCACTATTTTTGCTCGCCATCCTGAGAAGCCGGAGGTGCAGGAAGTCATTAACGCGGGCGCCAAATTAGCCCCTTCGTCGCGCGCGGTAGCCATGGCATCAGAAGTCGTGATTACGATGGTGCCCAATTCGATGCAGGTGGAAGAGGTTGTGGCAGGCCCACAGGGTATATTCGAGGGCGCGCGTAAGGGGTTGATCATTATCGATATGAGTACAATCGCGCCATCCGTCAGTCGCAAGCTGGCGCAGGATGCCGGCAAGTATGGCGCTCATTTTCTCGATGCGCCCGTAAGCGGCGGGTCGCAGGGCGCGGTGAACGGCACCTTGACGATCATGGTCGGGGGCGAGCGAGAGATATTCGAGCAGGCACTGCCGGTTCTGGAGGCGATGGGCAAGAAAGAAAATATTTTTCACGTTGGGCCGAACGGTACGGGCGAGGTGGTCAAGATTGTTAATAACATCTTATGTGGCGCTATAGCGGCATCTATCGCCGAGGCATTTACGCTGGGAGTCAAGGCCGGAGCCGATGTGAATACAATGGCAAAGATCATCGGAGTCAGTACAGGCGCGAGCTGGCAGCTTTCCAATCAATTCCCACTACGGGCGTTTCAGGGCAATTTTCAGCCCGGCTTCATGACCGACCTGTTGCATAAGGACCTGGGATTGGCGCTCGATCTTGCAGCGGAGAATATGACGCCGGCAGCTATGACGGCCCTCACGCGTCAGCTGTTCGAGATGGCCCGCGCCGAAGGTTTCGGGCGCGAGGATTATACATCGGTGATTAAGGTGCTGGAAAAGATGGCAGCTGTGGAGGTGAGAAGCGAGTAACGTGATGAATGCCAGGACAGGCACCAGGCGCAGTCTCTACAGTAGAATCCTGTAGGGACTGCGCCTGGTGCCTGTCCTCGTAGCTTGTCTCTTTATTGATAAGTTTGGTACAATAGCGGCAGAAGGCAAAACAGGGCATGTATATCCGCGAGGAGGACTATAAATATGTCACTGCAAACACTTGTGAAGGAAAAGCGCGAAGACATCCTGCGCATCGCCTCTGAGTACGGCGCCTACAATGTACGTATCTTCGGGTCGGTCGCGCGAGGAGAAGATGACGAGAGAAGCGATATCGATTTCCTGGTGGATATGGAAAAAGGCCGCAGCCTGTTCGACCTTGGCGGACTGCTGATGGACCTTCAGGATTTGCTAGGGCATGATGTGGATGTAGTAACAGAGGATGGTCTGCGGGAGCGCATTAAAGACCGCGTTCTAAGAGAAGCCGTTTCTATATGAGAGATCGAAGCATTGTTTGATAGTACAAGAGAACGGATATCTGCGATGATGGTCGGCTCCTCTCTTGATAACATTATGTCGTACCTTTCTTTAGGATAAACCCGAGTGACCAGATCGTCACTCGGGTTCAAATGCCACCCTACCCCCAATTATTTCTTAGCGGTCACTTTCACGGTGCGGGCCTTGACATGCTCGGCCTTGGGCAGATTGAGCATCAGGATACCATTCTCGTAGGTAGCCTCGGCGCGGTCGGCGTTAATGGGAGCCGGCAGCGTGAAAGACTGCTGGTACTGGCCGGACTGGAAACCATTCCAGTGGACCGTCGCGCCCTGCGGAATCTGTACATTGGTCTGCCACTTCAGCGTCAGCGTATCCTGCTGCGCGGTGATCTCTACTGTGTCAGCATTGGCGCCCGGCATCGGAATCTGGAGAATGAAGCCATCCGGCGTCTCGAACAGGTTGGCGGTAATTCCACCGCGATTGAGCATATTGCGGGAGATGAAGCTGTCCTCGAAGAGGCGGTCCATCGCGTCGCGCAACGAAACAACTTCATTGAATGGATTGTAACGAGTCAGGTTATTTGCCATTGTTTTACTCCTTCCTTTCCGAGAATTCTCTAGTACTCCTGAACTTATCTTTTGAACCCGCTCTACCACATCCCCACTCCCGCCCCTACTTTTGAGCAGGTTCTTATTTCGTTTCTCTGCTGTAAGAATAGCGCAACCACTATTAGAATCGCGTATACGAAGTGTAAGAATTTTGTTAGAAAGCTTGATAGGAAGAGTATCAAACCATAACCCCCATTGGTGTCCTCTCGACGCCATACCGCGATTCTGCTACAATGCTGTAAAACAAGCGAACGTATGCAGGGAAGGGAACCATCATGACAGTAGCACAACATTTCACACAGGAAGCGATAGAACACGTCCTCAAACGAGGCGTGGTACAGATCGAGAAGGAAGACGAGTTGCGCCGCCTGCTCTTAGAAGGCAACCACGGCCAGCCGCTGCGCGTAAAGCTGGGTGTGGACCCCAGTCACTATGATCTCACGATAGGTCATGCCGTCGTTTTCCGCAAACTGCGCCAGTTCCAGCAACTCGGCCATAAAGCCGTCGTTGTCATTGGCGACTGGACGGCTCGCCTGGGTGATCCGAGCGGGCGCGAGGATGCTCGCAAGCCACTCAGCGCTGAACAGGTCGCGGAGAATGCCCGCACCTACCTGGATCAATTCTTCAGAATAGTCGATCCCAATCTGACCGAGGTGCGCTGGCAGAGCGAATGGTACGATGCATTCGGTCTGGCTGATGCCCTCAAGCTGCTCGGTCATAAAACCGTGGCCCAGATGCTGGAACGCGACGATTTCTCCAAACGCTACAGAAGCGGCACCGAAATCTACCTCTCCGAGTTCGTCTATCCTCTCCTGCAAGGGTACGATTCGGTCGCTTTGCATTCCGATGTCGAGATCGGCGGCACCGACCAGACGTTCAATCTGCTGGTCGGGCGCGAGCTGCAGCCCATTTTTGGACAGCCCGCGCAGCAAATCCTGACCTTGCAGCTCATTGTGGGCCTTGATGGCTTCAAAAAGATGGGTAAATCGCTGAGCAACTACATTGCCATGACCGCTCCCGCCAACGATATGTTCGGCAAGCTGATGTCACTGCCGGATCATGCCATGATGAGCTACTTTGAGACGTTAACTGACGTGCCAGGGGCCGAACTGGACGAATTGAGCCGCGAGATGGCGGAGGGTTCGCTCAATCCGCGGGATGTCAAATTGCGCATGGCGCGAGAGATTGTCACCAACTTCCATGATGCAGCGGCTGCTCAGCAGGCCGAAGAAGCCTTTACGCGCCAGTTCTCTGAGCGCCAACTGCCGGCAGATATTCCTGACTACCCCTTGAGCCAGCCGGTTGATATTCTCACCTTCATCGTCGATGCAAAGCTGGCGAAGAGCAAGGGTGAGGCACGTCGTCTCATCCAGCAGGGAGGCGTCTCGTTTTTCCCGCAGGGCCCATCCGACGAGGCTCAGCGTATCGGCGAGATTGATTTTGTGGTGCCTGTGATTGATGGCGCTATTCTCAAGGTGGGAAAGTTGCAGTACGTCAGGATCAGAGCATAAGGAGGAGGCAATATATGCCACACGCAACTATAGGAGTCATCGGCGGCAGCGGACTCTATCGTATGGAGGGAATGACCGAGGTCGAAGAGGTCACAGTGGAAACGCCTTTTGGCAGTCCCAGCGATATGATAACCGTGGGCAAGGTTGAAGGAGTTTCGATGGCCTTTCTGCCCCGTCACGGGCGCGGCCATCGTATTTCGCCAACGGAAATACCCGTGCGTGCCAATATCTGGGCGCTCAAGAGCCTGGGCGTCGAGTGGGTCGTCTCCGTCAGCGCCGTCGGCAGCCTGCGCGAGCATATCGCTCCTCGCGACCTGATCATCCCCGATCAATTATTTGATCGTACAAAGAGCCGCGTCAACTCCTTTTTCGAGGGCGGCATTGTCGTGCATGTCACGTTTGCCGATCCATTTTGTTCCACACTCAGCAAACTCCTGATCGAGTCCGCGCAAGAACTGGGCGATGTGAAGGTTCACGTGGGCGGCACCTATGTCTGTATGGAAGGCCCGCTCTTCTCCACGCGCGCCGAATCGCATGTCTACCGCAGCTGGGGTATGGATATTATCGGCATGACTGCCCTGCCGGAGGCAAAGCTGGCACGTGAGGCCGAATTATGCTATGCCTGTATCGCCTGCGCCACCGATTACGATAGCTGGCACGAATCCGAGGAATCGGTCACCGTCGAAATGGTCGTCAGTAATCTGAGCGCCAATGTTGCCAACGCCCAGCGCATTCTTAGAAGTGTGGCCAGGAAGATTCCTGCCGACCGCAGCGCGAACACCTGCGAGTGTCCGAGCGCCCTTGCCACCGCCATTCTCACCGACCGGTCCAGGATTCCTGAGCAAGTTAAGCAGAAGTACGAGCTGCTCATCAGCAAGTACTTTTCTTGACATTTCCCTGCTAGAGTAGTACAATGACTGTGTTCCAGGGAGATGATATCAAACGGAACAGGCCGGTTTTCTTCCGGTCCTGCCGATCGGCGTAATCGGGTCCTACGCGGCAGATGTCTGTGAACCCCGCTAGGTCCGTGAGGAAGCAACGGTAAGTGGACCTCTCTGGGTGCCGTAGGGTAGCCTGATTGCGCTGATCGGCAGGACCGGGCGAAAATCGGTTTTCTCTATGTTTGCTTGTGCCTTCATCCGACCTGGATTGGGTTCGAGGCCCGTGTCTCGTGGGTTTGCAGGCGGAGTCCTAATATCATGACCTCACAATCGCTCTACCGCAAGTGGCGTTCACAAACATTCGATGAGCTTGTCGGCCAGGAAGAAATCGTAACGACGCTGAAAAATGCCCTCAAGAGTGGCAGCCTGGCCCATGCCTATCTCTTTACGGGGCCTAGAGGTACCGGTAAAACCAGTACCGCCCGCCTGCTTGCCAAAACTGTGAATTGTCTCAATCCGCGTGACGGTGAGCCGTGCAACGAATGCCAGCAGTGCCGCGAGATTACTGCCGGTAACTCATTCAATGTCATCGAGATCGACGCCGCTTCCAATCGTGGCATTGACAGTATCCGTGACCTGCGCGAAAAGGTCATGATGCCGCCCTCGACCGGCAAGTATAAGGTCTACGTCCTCGACGAAGCGCACATGCTGACGACCGAGGCGTTTAATGCCCTGCTCAAGACACTTGAGGAACCACCACCTTACGCCATTTTCATCCTGGCGACCACGGAAGTGCATAAGATGCTGCCAACTGTGATCTCGCGCTGCCAGCCATTCTACTTCAAGCGCATCACCACGCGCCAGATCGTCGAACACCTGCATTTCGTTGCTGAGCAAGAACATATCAAACTCGAACGCTCCGCAGCCGAACTTCTTGCCAGGGCCGCAGCCGGCGGTATGCGTGATGCCTTGAGCCTGCTGGATCAGGCCATTGCCTATGCAGGCGAGGAAATATCCCTGGCGCAAGTGCAGGCCATGCTGGGTGTTGCAGACACGCGGGCCATCTCTAAGCTCATCAATCATATCGCTCAACAGGATAGCCCGGCCGTTCTGCACCTGATCCACGAACTCGCGGAATCTGGCGCAGACCTGCACCAGATCAATGCTCAGGTGGTCGAATACTGGCGCGCGCTCATGCTGACCCATGCTGGAGCCAACACTGCTTCCATTCTTGACCTGACTGAAGACGAAATGAGCGAGATCAGGCCGCTTTCGCAGCTTTTCAGCCTCGAAGAGCTGACCGAGTGCGCGCGCATCTTCGCGCAAAATGATCTCATGCAAAAGAATCAGGGCACCCCGCAGCTTGGACTTGAACTGGCCTCGTTGGAGTGCATCGAGGTGCATCGCCGCGCGCAAGCGGGTCAACTGCACGTTGCTCCTGCTGCTTCGATCCCAACTCCAGCAGCACAGTATCGCCCCCCTGTTTCACATACAGCAACACAGCCGGAAGCGCCGGCTCGTTTGTCGCAAACCCCGCATGCCCGGAAACCCTCGACTCCACAGAAAAAAGAAGAGGATTTCGATGTATCGCCTGGCGGTAGCGCTCGCCCGCCTGTGACAGAGCAAAAAGAAGTGCAACCCGTATCTTTGTCATCTAATGGCTCGAAGCCGCCCCTGACCGTTGAGCAGGTGAGTGATGCATGGGAGAGGGTAAGGAAACGGACGAAGCAGAAGAGCAAAAGCGGGTTGATGGCAGCATATCTGGAACATTTTAAAGTTGTTGGTATAGAGGGGACGGCTCAGCAACCAATAGTTATCATTCAGGCGGCAAAGCAGGTGCATTATACATTCGTGAAGGAGAACGACCGTTATAAAGACCTGGAATGGGCGTTGACGATGGAGTTTGGTCTGCCCTGCCAGGTACGGCTTCTGCCACCTGGTCACACGTTCACCGCAGTTCCGGTTTATGAGCCTGATCCACCATCTGCCAATACAATGCTAACCTCTGCTCCACCGCAGTCCGCATATCGTGAACCGCCGGTTTCTTCACCACCTGCCCAGATTGAGCAGGCGGCGAACGGAATAGAAACGCCGGACGTGGGCCTTTCGGCGGTTGATACAGTTCATACAAATAATGGCGATGGGCCAGTTGCCAAAAACAGCGTTGTGAGAGAGAATACTAGTGTGTTCTCATCGAGAGAGAGCATTCAACAGCAGGCGGAGCGTGACCCTGTGGTGCAGGAAGTGATAAAAACTTTTTCGGCAAGAATCGTAGATGTGTTCCCAAAGTAAGGAGCGAGCTTTTCCATGAACATGCGTGAAATCCAGAAGATGCAGCAGAGGCTGATCAAAATGCAGGAGGAATTGGAGGCCTCCCAGTTTACAGGTACCGCCGGTGGCGGCGCTGTAACCATTACTATGAACGGAAAATTTGAAATCTCCGCCGTCAAAATTGACCCGGAAGCCTTTAGCGCAGATGATATCGCCGAGCTGGAAGTAATGGTGCTGGCCGCTGCCAAAGATGCCCACGACAAGGTGAACAATGCGCAGCAGAAACTGGCCAGCAGCGTAACCGGCGGCATGAAAATTCCAGGATTATTCTAAAACATGAGCAATCTCGCGCCGCCTGTAGCGGCACTGATCGAAGAGTTTTCCAAACTGCCCGGTGTTGGTGTCAAGACCGCGCAGCGCCTCACCTTTTTCATCTTACGTAGTCCTACCGACCAGGCGCGCCGCCTGGCCGAAGCCATTATGCGCGTCAAAGAGAGCATTATCTACTGCTCGCGCTGCTTTAATATTACCGAAACCGATCCCTGTATCACGTGCAGCAATCCCAACCGCGACCAGGAAATCATCTGTGTGGTGGAAGAGCCGCTCGATGTGCTTGCCTTAGAGAAAACTGGCGTCTATAAGGGACTGTATCATGTGCTTCACGGGGCGCTCTCGCCTGTCGAGGGCATCGGGCCGAAAGATTTGCGCATTGACGAACTGCTGCAACGCGTGCGTGGAGGCACGGTGCGCGAGGTAATTCTGGCGACCAACCCCAATTTCGAGGGAGAATATACTGCCAATTACTTGCAGAAAGAGTTGAAGCCTTTCAACGTGCGGGTTACAGGGCTTGCACGTGGCCTACCGATTGGCGGCGACCTGGAATATGCCGATGAAGGCACGCTGAGCCGCGCGCTGGAGGGCAGGCGTGACATGTAGGCGGGCAAGGGATTCTTCGCTGCGCTCAGAATGACATGTGCCAGGACATGTGCCAGGACATGCCAGGACATGTCATTCTGAGCGCAGCGAAGAATCCCTCACCGGCTCATGGGAATCACCGGGGAAAAAACTCTTGACATACTCGCGCCTCTATGGTACTCTTGTTCTACTTTAGAGGAGTGGGTATGGAGAGAGCAGCCCATTTCCGCTTTTTCGACCCTGTTAGAGAATATCTTAAAGGGAACGAAAAAAACGAGTCGTATCATACCAGCACACGGATTCGTTATTTTTGTCATCGCATAGGCGACAGGGGCGTTCCCCTCCCATAAAGGGAACCAGCAAGATTATAAAAGGAGGAATGCAGGGCGATAAAGCGGGATGGCAACGAACCTGTCTAGAACTGTGCCGTCATTTACACCCTGTAAAAAAACAGGCATGCCAATGAGTAAAAAGGAGAAATCCATGGCCGACCGAGGCAGTACTGTCGTTTCTACTGCCACTACCGAGCGAGAAAAGGCTATAGAGCAAGCCTTGAGTCAGATCGAACGCCGCTTTGGTAAGGGCGCCATCATGAAGCTAGGCGAAGTATCAAAGATTCACGTTGAGGTCATTCCTACCGGGTCTATCGCGCTCGACCTCGCCCTCGGCGTCGGTGGTATCCCACGCGGGCGCATTACAGAAATTTATGGGCCTGAGTCATCCGGTAAGACAACGCTTTGCCAGCATATTATCGCCAACGCCCAGCGCGCCGGTGGATATGCTGCCTTTGTCGACGCGGAACACGCGCTTGATCGCACCTATGCCGCCCGTTGTGGCGTCGATACCAATAACCTGTTGATCTCGCAGCCCGATACCGGTGAGCAAGCATTGGAAATCGTGGATGCTCTTGTGCGTAGCAACGCGATTGACGTGGTCGTTATCGACTCTGTCGCGGCGCTTACTCCTCGTGCCGAGATCGAGGGTGAGATGGGCGATTCTCACGTTGGTTTGCAGGCCAGGTTGATGAGTCAGGCCATGCGCAAGCTCACCTCGGCTATTAGCAGCTCCAATACGGCCGTCGTTTTCACGAACCAGCTGCGTGAGAAGGTCGGAGTGATGTTCGGCAATCCTGAGACCACTTCCGGCGGTAAAGCCCTGAAATTTTACGCTTCGGTACGCCTCGATATTCGCCGTACCGATACCATCAAGCAGGGCCAGGATGTGATGGGAAGCCGCACCCGCGTGCGCGTCGTCAAAAACAAAGTCGCGCCCCCATTCCGCGTGGCCGAATTCGACATCATGTACAGCGAAGGTATTTCTCGCGAGGGTGGGCTGATTGACCTCGGCCTGGAGATGGGCCTTGTGAAGAAGAGTGGCGCGTGGTTCAATGTCGGTGACATCCGTCTCGGCCAGGGGCGAGAAAACGCGAAGGAATTCCTGCGCCAGAACAGTGATGTTGCCTCCGCCCTCGAAGAGCAGATTCGCGGCAACATGAATTCGTTCAGAGTGGGTGAAGTCGACGGGGAGGAAGAAGAGGAAGAAGAGACTCTGGAAGAAGTGTAAGCGTTGGCTTTGTATCCCCTTACACTCTAACCGATCTAAACGAACAGAACAGACACTGCCTGGCTCCCAGAAAGGAAAGCCAGGCAGTGTCTGTTAGCAGGCAAGAAACAACCAATCTATCGAGGCCAATGCTTCACGAACAAGGGAGGTGAAAATTTCTTTGCCTCTTTCTTTCCCTCCTTACTCAATGGGTGCTACACGGCGATCGATTGGCAGTCTGAAGATCCCATAGGGAGCTCTGGCGGCGAGGATGCTGGTCAGGCCAGCAAGCCAGGCAACCACCGCGCAAGCAATCGCTACCCAACCTCCGGCGTGTACAACACCGTAGCTGTTCGAAGCCAATTGTCCGATTGTGAGCAGGAGGTAGGAGACGAAGAGCAGTGCGACCGATGCGATTAATGCGGCATTTGACCGCAGTGTTCCGATGAGTACTATCCCTGAGAAAATCGTCCAGCACAGGAAGAACAGGCCAAGCGCAAAATGCATATCGCCGGTGCTGTTGAGAGCTGCCAGGATGCCAAAGTTCGGAATAAAGATCAGACCAATGGCGCCAAGGAAGCCGCCATAGGAGGTGAAGAGGGTCGCCATGAGCATGGAATTCTTGCGATATTCCCACATTCCGGCGAGCACCAGGATGACGCCCAGGATGAAGAGTACGACTCCCACTGCCGGGCGCATGCCCGCATTTTCATAGGGAATGATAAAGCCGGTATAAAAACAACCGACAATCGCTGTTGCGAATGCGAGTACGTTCAGGCCAAGCGGCGCAGGACTGGCAACATTGGTGACAATGGTGTCAACACGTGTCGTTGTTTCCTGCGTTACGGGTGTTGTAGATGTTGCAGGTGTTGTGTTGTAATCTTTCATCATAATTCCTTCCTTTCTTCGAAAGGGCATCGTTATCCGATGTAAGGGAGATGAATGTTTGTCCTTGCCTGCTTGCTGGATACGATGCCTGAGAACTTTTCGCGCTCCCTTGTCCGTGATCGTCTCGCTGCTACACGGAGCGGCAACGTTGACGCCCCGCGCAGAGGAGGGAACACTCCTGGCAACAACAAAGGTTATTGCCAGCAGCATCACTCTGGCATCTCCGCACTACATCTCCTCCTGAGCAATGCCTGTATTTCATGTGTTCCTGCTATATAGTATGAATCAGGAGGGTTAGACGCGAGTAAAAGTATGATGAAAAAGCTATTAAAAGCAGATTAGACAAGATTAGAAAGTTCTACCAGAAATAGAGCTTGCCGGAATAGCAAGCCATGAAAAAGTGGGCCGGGACATGTCATTCTGAGTGAGGCGAAGAATCCGTAGCGCGCACTTGATCGATCTGGCTCACCTGAGATTCTTCGCTTCACTCAGAATGACATCCGAGACGGTCTTTTTCATGACAACGGATGGCTCATTCTTCTGGTGGCGGTGGCAGTATCTGATCTAACTGGTCTTGTAGGAGGGAAGGTGGCAGATTTACGAGCGGCTGTTCCTGCTCTGAGAGCAGGGGTTGCAGCTTCTCGCTTTCGATCAGGGGGGGTTCTAATGCTTTTGCCGCCGGTTCGCGCTCTCGCCACCAGGTCGCGAGAGCCGCGGGATCGACTGCCCCCAGTTTTCCAGCTCTCGCGGCCTGCTCCATGGCCCAGTCTACGACCGCTTCATCGAGCGGAATCTCATACCCTGCTTTTTCGCTGAGTTTCCACTTGTGATCCATGATGGAGAAGTAGGCTTTCAAGGGGTCCTGTTCGCTTGTCAGGTGGTTGCGCAGCAGTAGAATGGCCGGCAGATGATAGCGCGTATACCAGTCTTGCGCTGCCTCTTCCAGGTTCACATCGCGCCCCTCCTGCTCGCTCATAATCCTTTGATGGCCAAGGATCATATTGTAAAAACGACGGGCATAGATGCGAGGAACAGAAATGTGCAGCAATTCATGAATGCGACGCTGGTACCAGCCGGGTAAGACAGTAGTAAGTCCATACAATGCCTTTCCGGTCGTACCCAGCACTGAATAGCCCCAGCGATTCAGACCTTCTAACAACAGCTGTATTTGATAAAGCGTGGTGGTAGAGGGAGAAGCCGCTAATTGCGCGTGCTCGCGACGGAGCCAGCGATAGCGCCGGCGAAAATAGAGAAAATCCTTCTCTCCCACCAGTTCTTCTTCCTCCGGCAATCCGCGCGCGATGCGTAAATCTTCTGCCTGCCAGGTCAGCGACTCGCCGAATAGTTCCAGGTCCTGCTCGCGCAACCCCTCGCTGATGGGGCCAGGAAAGAGTTCTGCCGTCTCAGCATCGGCCATGATTGCCAGCACGCTGCGCCCATCGATACGCATCAGCACATTTGCCAGCGAAGGATCGCCCCAGTACACGCCATGTTCGTGAAGTTCGACCATCAACAAAGCTACCGCTCCTAAAAGATGTCGTTTTGTGCGCTTCGAAAAGGGCAGGCGAAAGAGCAGGGAGTTTGGTATGACACGTGGAGCCAGCCGCGTTACAGTGTATCCTCGATCCCCGCTTGTATACAACGGAACTCCTCCCGGCCCTTGCGCATCCAATAAGATACGTTGGCCGGTAATAGTGACACTGCCAACCGCGGTCAGCACGGGAATGCCGCGCGATTCGATCTCGCGCAGGTTGCGTATCTCGCGCTCGGCCATATGAGGAGTCGTCTCTTTGATGGCGTAGCGAACTTCATCGCGCTCGACGAAAATCACCGGGTGGCGCGATTCCCCTCGCCGGATGGAAAGCGGGGTAACGCCATGTTCCGGCCATTCAGCTAGAGGAAACTGCCAGGGCAAACCTTCAAGTCGTTGTTTATCCCTGGCCTCCATATGGAAGTGCGGCGCATGTTGGGTACGAAATTGATCAGCTTTCACGGTTGAACTTTGTTTACCTCTGTGATATAAAAGGGCTATCCAATTGCCTGAATCATATGACAAATTGCGAAGGGGCGCAATTTTGTCGTAGCGGCTTGAACAGGCAGGACTGCCTGGCTCCCTATGGGTGTCCTGCGGGAAGTGTAAACGAGAAGCGACTGCCCTCTCCTTCCTTTCCCGAACTCTCTACCCAGATGCGGCCATCCATTTTCGCTAGCAGTTCTTTACATATATAGAGGCCCAGGCCTGTTCCCCGGACAGTGCTGCTCAGATCGCGTTTGAGACGGATGAATTTCTGGAATAAGAATTGCTGTTCAGCTGGGGGAATGCCGGGACCGGCATCCTGCACACTGATACAAACCTGGGGGGTGGTGCCTGCTTCCTGGGCAATGGGAGTTGCGCTGATGAGTAGTGGTGTCTGTTCAGGCGCGTATTTAAAGACGTTCGAGATCAAATTCCGCAACACCTGGCACAAATATTGCTTGTCGGCATAGACAAACAAATCCTCCGGAATGTCTAGCCGGCAGTGGTATTCTTGCCACTTGCGAGGGTCAAACTGCTCGATCACTTCACGCACGAGGGAGGCGACGGCGAGTTGTTCGCTTTTAATAGGCTTCGCATCCTGTTTGATTTTCAAGACGTTAATCACCGTATTGACGAGGTCCGCGAGAACCTGGCAGTTTTCGAGGGCCTGGTTCAAGAACTGAGCTTTTGAGGAAGCATCTAGACGCTCGCCATGATCCTGGAGCAATTCTAAATAGCCGCTCACGGCCGCGAGAGGTGTGCGTAGTTCGTGGCTGACATGCATAATGAACTCGTCCTTGTGCTGCTCAAGCTCTTTGAATTGCGTGATATCTTCCAATACGCTGATCACGAGGGGTGGCACCTGTTCACCGGCTAAGACAGCCGTCGATTTGATCGATACCCAGCGTACTTGACGCGTGCGCCGTAACACTAAGCGCGCGTTAATTTGAGAAGACGTTTCCTTTTCGATAACCCTGCCGGCTGGAAGTTGAGACAGGGGCAAGCGATGTCCCTCCTCATCCGTAATCTCAAATTGTTCCCAGTATGCTGGTGAAGGCATTTGAAGGATGTCTTCCGCTGAAGTATAGCCAGCGAGCATTGCTGCCTTATGATTGGCATAGATAATAGTACCCGTTGTATCCTGTACAAGAATGCCATCGGCAATATTATGGAGAATCGTCTCCAGCTGGTGCCTGGCCTGCCGTACCTCTGCTTCCAGGCGTTTGTGTTCCGTAATATCGGTGAGGAATATGCCAATTTCACCGGGTGAGGGAAAGATATGGATATGGAACCATTTCGCGTAGCGCGGAGACTCGACTTCAAATTGGACAACGTTACCGTTGGCAATTGCTTGCAGGCAGTGATGATGGAGAGGAGAACCAACCATTTCCGGGAAGACTTCCCAGATACTTTTGCCGATCACTACTTCTCTCGTTTTTCCCAGCACCTGTATCGCCTGCTGGCTCAGATAGACGATTTGCCACTGTTTATTCAGAGCAAGAAATGCCTGTGTGATATGCTCAACATTGGAGGTTTGAAGTATGTATGTTTGCATGAATGGCTGTTGGGAGCTTGAAAACTCCACGTTTCCCCCAGCCTCTTCCACGTGCGGTAAGTTTTTATTCATTGCATCGACCCTTCGAGCCACAGGCACTGCAAATCTCCATCCGACTGTACGTTTTCCCGCATAGCTGTGTTTAGTATACCATAATGTGGAAGATACTCGAGCATGATTGTTGAGTATGGGTTAGACTGATCAGGGCGGCGTATCAAGCCAGCCTGAACTGTGATATAAGATAGGATATCGACGAAATAACATATTTGAGGAGGCATCCATGGGTACTGTTAGCTTCGATTTCAAGGGTGAAGTAGTCATCGTCACGGGAGGCTCGCGCGGCCTGGGTTTAGAGATTGCGCAGGCGTTTGGTTATGCCGGGGCCACGGTCGTCATCACCGCGCGCCGCGAACAATGGCTTACTGAGGCCGAACGAACATTGAAGGACGCGGCTATCTCCGTCCAGGCTATGATCTGTGATGTAGCCAATCCCGCTTCTGTCACGCAACTCGTGCAGCAGGCGCTGGAAAAATGCGGCAAGATCGATGTGCTGGTCAATAACGCCGGCCTGACCTGGGGCGCTCCCGCCGAATCGATGCCCCTGGAACGCTGGCAACAGGTGATCGATGCCAACATCACCGGTACATTCCTCATGTCGCAGGCGGTAGGGCGGCATATGCTGGAACGTGGTAAAGGAAGTATTATCAATGTTGCCTCTATCGCGGGTCTCGGTGGGGGACAACTGAACACTGTTGGCTACAATGCCAGTAAAGCCGCGGTGATTAATCTGACGCGAGCGCTGGCGGTTGAATGGTCGGGTCGCGGTGTCCGCGTGAATGCTATCGCGCCTGGTATGTTCCGCACGCGCATGACCGAGGCGATTATCGAGCGTGGCGAGGCAATTTATAATGCGACGACACCGATGCATCGCATTGGCCGGCCTGGAGAGGTTGCGCCCTCTGTGCTTTTCCTGGCCTCAGAGGGCGCTAGCTACATCACCGGTCAGGTCATCCCTATAGATGGGGGACGATCAGCTCAGTAGCACATTGAACTCTTGTATTGTCTTTATGCCTTAGGATTTGCATACCTCTCCGCGTAATTACCAAGGACAGGCAACTTGAAGTACTTGCCCTGGAAGGCATTGATCACTAAGAAAATCCAGACGATGAGCGTCCCTATCGCAACTATAAATCCTACGACGCTGAGAAGCAACCCTAAAAAGGGAATAGAAGCGATGGCTAAGGCGAAGCTGACGATATTGAGCAGGATGTAGAACGCGGTTAGCGCTGCTGAGAAAAGGATGGACTGCATAGCGTGAAAGCGTACAAAGCGGTTCTGCTTCTCCATTAAGAAGAAGATCAGCCCGGTGATCCATCCGACAATGTAACTCAAACCGGCAGCGATATTGGCCTCCATCCCCATCGAAGTTGGGCCATTTACGTTAGGACGTAGGCCAGGAGCAGGCGTGCTATATGGTTGTTGATACCCGTTTGATTGAGGAGTAGAGGGGTCAGTTAACAGTGGTGGAGCAGAGCTACCATACTGACCCGGTTGATTAGGATTTTGCCCCTGGTTAGGATTCCAACTCATGAGAATGTTCTTCTTTCTTTTGAAACTGTATGTTACTTTAAAAAATTTCGCAATTACTCTATCTTCGCCTTTTCCCCGGTACTATTACTGGAGTACGAAGTCTATGGTAGCGTTGTGATTCTGACCAGATCTATCCAGCAGGAGGAAGGTGTACGAAGTCACATCCTGTGGCACGAGGAAGACAAAGTCTCCTGTTGTTCCCGTCGAACCACCCGCAACATGTAGATTATCATCAAGTGATCCACCTAACACTGAGCTGATAAGATCACCTGTTTTGATACGGACAAAATCAGGTCCGTATCCATTAAAGTCACCTGTTGTAGAATTATCTACCTTCATGCTCAGTGTGATATAGCGCATCCCTTTCGTCGCTTGAGTAGCAAGGGCGCTCCAACTCACTGTAGCAGTACTAATCGTCCAGGTTAAGCCTGAATACTGCGTCTGGTTCTTGGCAAGAGTAAATGACTTCGGTTGGTACGCGCTGGTATCGGCATTTGCCGTCAACGGGATTACCATTTGTGCATCCGTGTCCTTGCCCAACTGGAGCTTGATTTGACTCACGTCGCTCCCTATGGGTACAGGGAAGTCAATCCAATCCGTCTGTGATACACCGGCAGCGAGGCCATTTTGTCTCTCAATAGAAACAGGCGCGACACTGCTTGTTCCCGGCAGGAGCAAGCGCCAACCGTCTGAATAAAAACCAAAGCCTACTGCGCTCGTCCCTGGATTATGCTCCTTGAAATCAAGGCGCACTACGCCAGGTATGGAGCCGTTAGCATCAGGGACGATGTTTGGATCATCTAGACGGTTCGCGGACTGCTGTACATCAATAATGGTGAGATCAATACCTGCATAGGTCGTAGTCGCGTTTATGGGCGACGTTTTTATGGGCGCTTGTGTGGGTGTGGCACCAGGATTCGCATTCCCGCTGGTGCTACCACTACCAGTGCTATGTCCTCCAGTAGTACTATTTGCAGTGCTGGAGACCCGACCTGCTATATATCTAACGCCAAAGTAACCGGCAGTGCCAAGAAGGAGAACAGCGAGAAGAATGGCGACACCAACACCACACCCAATTTTCCCCAGCAGTTTGCCGGAATCGTTTTTCTGCGGTTGTGCATAGATGGGAGGTGGTTGAGCGCCCGGTGTCCCACAATTTGGGCAGAAACGCATGTTTTCAGGAACGGATGTCCCGCAGTTTGAGCAGGAACGGGTGGAGATTTGTCTCATGGTCTTTTTTCCTTTCGATAATGGCAACAAGATGGTTTAGCTGGAGCCAATCACGATGCCTTCTTACCATAGCTATTTGAACTACAAGTATCTGGTTCGCTCTTGAAATGTAAGCTGTTGTTGACGCACTTTCAAAGAGGTTCATCTGTTGTGCGGTTTTGTTCTTTTCTCTGGTTCATCACAGCTTGATAAACCACCTCCATTGCCGCCCCATAGTCAGGCTCGCACATCTGATCGGCCACGTATTCGCTGTAGACGATGCGATTGTCGCAACCAATCACAAAGACGGATCGCTGGAGTAGATGCCATTCCTTTAGCCACACTCCGTAGTCCTGTCCGAACTGCTCACTTCGATGTGTGGAAAGCGCCTGGTGCAGGATCCCTTCGGTTGACTGCCAGTGAGCCTGATCGTCGGGAGAGTCTACACTGATGGTATAGACGCAGGCACTCGCTGGCAGATCAGCTTGGAGCCTCTCCCAGTGGTGCGTCACCCGGTGACAGACTGGTCTGGCGAGTGAGTTCACGACATTGAACAGGCGTATGTTCCCCACAACATCTGCCAGTCGCACACTCTGCACTGTCATATCCGCGAGATCAAGGTAATCCAGAGAGAAGTTGGGGGCTGTTTCACCTGGCAGCAGTTTCTTGCCGACCACTGTGAGAAGCTCATGGAGCGCAAAGGCTTCGCCGATCCGTTCTAGCATGGTTCATGCCCCTCTTTCTCTCTGATATGCTCACATAAGCATCCGCTTGTAGCCTGGCGTGCAGGAGCGGATAGCGCCTCTGTAAAACTGATAGAAGACGTTACCGTACTTTCCCACCAGAGGGAGTTTGTTCGCGAGCTCTTTGCTCCATAAGCAGCATGCCATAGTAAAACCACCATTCCTCTAATCCGGGGAAGGATTCCGGGCTACCATCTTCTTGTCGAGTGGCATCAAATGCTGCTCGATGCTTACTGGTATCAGAAGTTTTTTCGAATCTCTCCCTCAACTGTTCTCTCTTCAGTGCAGCAAGCGGAGTAAGCATGCGGCGGATTTCTTGGCGCGCACTCGCATCTTCAAGTACGTCTGTCAAGGCGAGGATGGCATCGATAGCTGACACCTCAACCACATCTTTCATAGGATGATTAGGAATACGAGGCGGTATGCGTAAATGTGTTGCGCTCCACTGTATCCATAATTCCGTAGCGTAATAGTCAAACGCCGAAGTTGCTTCCAAACTTTCATCAAACATAATTTCTACACTTCTTTCTGAATTGTGACGATCAAATCGCCATACACTTTAAATCTAGACCACGATGGTCTGCTTATAATGTACATTGATAAATGCTAAAGGGCATCCCTAGAACTGGGTATTTCTCAAGCCAGATTGGAAGTAATACATGCTAGCAGGACGTACCTAAAACTGGGTAGAGCGTTCGCTCAAACGGGAGATATCGTTGGTTCGAAGAGATACACGAGTGTTGGTGGCCATTGGAGACGAACTGAGAGATTGCGCTAGAACTACAAAGACTTCCAGTATCACACGAGCTTATGCTCGATGGCATAGCGCGTTGCCGCGCTGCGCGAGGTAACACCCAGCTTGCTATAGATGGAGCGTACATGGGTATTAACCGTCAGCAGACTGATGACGAGTTGTGCCGCAATCTGAGCGCTGGTCAGGCCCGCTGATAGCAATTGCAGCACCTCAACTTCACGGGTCGTCAAGTCGTTGGGGTAGGTCGGCGAAAGTGACGATTTTATAACAGCAGGGGATTGCGGAACAGTCGAAATCAAACCGGTAGGAATAGTAATGCGCTCTAGTAGAGCAAAAGTTTGCTCTAGCGTCATGGAACATCCCTCAGCCCAGGCGCTAGCAAAGGTCTTTTCACCAAGGAGGACGCGAGCAGTTGTGACCAGGCGTTCATAATGAGCATGCTCAACAAGCGAGATGGGCACACCAACGGCGCTACGTTGGGTTTCCACCATTCCCCAGACCCGTGCTGCCAACAAAGGCTCTCCTTGTGCGGCAGCCACGCCTGCCAGGCCATTCAGACAAGCAATCACGCCTACCGTGTTGTTTTCAACCTGGTACAGGGCCAGGCTCTCCTTGTAAATCGCCTTCGCGCGGTCGAGTTCACCAATCTGAAGTATCACATCCCCCAGGCTGCAAAGAGCAAGTGCAATCCCCCACTTATTGCCAAGTTCGCGGTACAAGGCTATACTCGTTTCTAAGGCTTCAGCGGCGTGGGCATAGCTGCCTCGATCACGTTCTACCTCGCCTAGATTGTTGAGAGCAAGAGCAATCCCTCGAGTATCCTCCAGCTCACGGAAGAGTTGGAGACTCTCTTCCACAAGCTGTGACGCTCGTGCAGCGTCCCCTTGCTTGAGAGCTAAGTCTCCCAGGTTCACGAGGGATTGCGCGATGCCATGTTTGTTGCCACTCTCGCGCTTGATCGCCAGGCTTTCCTCGCCTAGCTCCAGCGCTCGCTTGTAGTTTCCCCGCTCCTGGGCGATGGCTGCCAGGTTATTGAGCGCGGCTGCAATGCCTCTTTTATTATTCAGTTCCCGTTGCAAGCTGAGCGACTCCTCATAGAGCGTGGCCGAGTATGCATAATTCCCCTGCAATTTGGCGACGATGCCCCGAGTATTGAGTGCGGCAGCTCTCCCCCGTTTGTCTCCCAGTTCCTGGAACAACCCCATACTCTCCTCTACCAGGAGCGCGGCTTGCCCATAGTCACCTAGCTCCGTTACCAACATACTCGCGCTGTTGAGTGCCTTTGCCCGTATATCTGTGGATACAGGATTGCCGCCACTGCTGTCGCAGGATAGCAGTTCTTCCAGCCAGGTACGTCCCTCGTTCAGATAGCCGCGCATATACCAGAAGATCCCCAGTGCTCCTGCCAACCGCAATCCCAATGCGATCTTTCTGTTGTCTCGCGCCCATTTGAGTGCAGCTCGCAGGTTCTCAACCTCTCGTTGCAACAGAACCAGCCACTCCTGCTGTTGTCCGCTGCGTAGTTCCTGCTCGGATCTCTCTGCAAGGGTCAGGTAATACGCTGCGTGTGCCTGTTGGGATTCCTCCATCTCCCCACTTTCGGCGAGGGCCTCCAACCCATATTCATGGATCGTTTCCAGCATCATTAAGCGGGATTCGCCATCTGTTTGCTCCTGTTGATACAGCAAATGGTTGTTGAGCAGGGATGTGACTCCATCCAACACTTGTGTTTTCCTCTCACCAAGAGTATGTGCGATTGCTTCAATGGCTTCGAGCGTGCATCCGCCGGCAAAGAGGGAGAGCCAGCGAAAGAGGTATTGTTCATCTGGATCGAGCAGGTCGTAGCTCCACTGGAGAGTGTTGCGTAAGGTCTGCTGGCGTTCGGGCAGGTCGTCTGCTCCTCCTGTCAACACCTGAAGCCGGTGTTCCAATCGCTCCAGCAGCTTCTGTGGGGAGAACAGCCGAATGCGTGCGGCGGCCAACTCAATGGCCAGCGGCAGTCCATCCAGTTGCACGCATACTTCTGCAATGAAAATAGCGTTGATGTCGTTGATCTCGAAGCCATTCTTGATGGCCTGCGCTCGTTGGACGAAGAGCGCTACCGACTCATTTTGTGATAAGACCTCGCTGTTTGGAAGGTGTTTGAGGTCAGGAAGTGCCAGTGGGGGTACGAAGAACTCATATGCGCCACGAACATGCAAGAGCGCGCGACTGGTGACGAGTGCCTTCAGATGCGGGCACGTTTGCAACAATTCAACGAGAGGCGCAGCCGCCTCCGCCACCTGCTCGAAGTTATCGAGGAAGAGCAGCAGGTGTTTGTCTTGCAGGTATGTTTTCAGTTGTTCGAGAGGAGATTGATCTGCTTTTTCCGTCAGTCCAAGTGCCTGAGCAATGGCAGGCATAACGAGATTCGGGTCGCTTAGGGGAGCAAGCGAGACGAAACAGATGCCATTGGCAAAGTTCTCACCCAGTTCATGTGCCATCTGCAAACCCAGGCGCGTTTTACCAACGCCTCCCGTACCCGTAAGTGTAAGCAGGCACACACCTGGGCGTCGTAGGAGCATACAGGCGACGGTAGTCTCCCGGTCCCGCCCAACGAGAGATGTAAGCTGCACAGGGAGGTTGAAGAAATAAACTTTCGCGCCTATCGGTGCTTGATCATGCTGCGTTGATCGCGAGAGGGCAACAGAGGACAGCAGAGGAGGATTATTACCTTTGAGAGCAGCGCCTGCATCCCTCTGTGGGTCGTCGGCGAGGTTGCCCTTGCCGGTTAGTACTGCGGCGGCTGCATGTAGATGCTCGATGGTCAAGGTCTCCGACTTGCCGAGATAGGCTTTGCTCAGCTTCCCCTCGTACTTTCGATAGGCATACCAGTACCAGCCCTGACGCTGTCGCTCCTTTCGAGCAGTAAACGTGCCTAGATGGTTCCTGAACGAAAAGGAATGATTCTGTTCATCCGTCAACCAGGTATACCAGGCAGCCGAGCCCACGAGCACAGGAGATAGCCTGTTCTCTGCTCCATCGAGCAAGAATAAGCTGCCATCGGATACTAACGGAATTTGAGTACGTGCCATCGTGTAGCCTTTGAGTAGGGGACGCACCACGCAAAACGAGTTACCTAACGTATCACAGTGTACCACACGTTGGGTAACTCGTCGAGATTGACCTTGTGGTGTTGTCAGACTGGTTGTGCGTTCCTCTCTATGCCACATTGTGTATGGTAAGCAACAACCGCAAGCGATCTAAGCGTGTGGACGATGCGCTAAATGGAACTTCGTGTGAATGCCGTCGCGCCTGGCATGTTCCGCACGCGCATGACCGAGGCGATTATCGAGTGCGGCGAGGAGATTTATAATGCGACGACGCCCATGTATCGCATTGGCAGACCTGGGGAGGTTGCGCCCGCGGTTTTGTTCCTGGCATCGGAGGGAGCGAGTTACATTACGGGACAGGTGATGGCGATTGATGGAGGGAGAACGGCGTAGTAAAGGAGAAAAAATAGTAAGGGAACGGGGCCATTCGCATTCCCTGTCATTTGTTGTCAGTTGTACTGCGCCTTGTTCTGGCGTTCGTGTGGCTTGCTACTGTTAAGAAGCAGCTCGACAAATTCCTTCATGACTTCGCTGTCAGATGAAGCGCGCATCTGCGCCAGGCGCAGGTAATAGTCTGCCTGCTCTCCCGTCAGAGAGACAGTATATTCAACACCATTCTTGCCGATAATGGTGATTAGCTTTGCCATAACACCCCTCCTTTCTCTTGTAATGTAATTGATTTTTCAGGCAATCCACTTTTTTGTACCCATTAATAACAGGTATTATCGTGCAATATCTCGCACTACTATGATGATAGCACGAAAAATCAGGCAAAGTCAATGGTATTCACGCCAAAACAATAAGAAACACGCAATTTCAGGAAAAAGACTATACAGGAAGGAATGTCTTGTATGCTGGCTAGCTCTGATGATGAATTTTTACCATCAAAACCGGCAATCCTGGTAGCGCGTGACCGTGTCATTCTGAGCGCAGCAAAGAATGACACGGTCACGCGCTACCAGGATTGCCGGTTTTGGTCATGAAACTTCGTCATCAGAGGAGTTTCAGGTTGCCAGCAGTAGGCATCGAGGGTGCAGTAGGAGGTGAAGCCGAGCCGGCGGTAAACCGGCTCGCCCATGGGCGAGGCTTGCAGGACGGCAATGCGGTATCCCATTGCGCGGGCGTCAAGCAGAGGGACGTAGGTGATAGCGGCACCGATGCCCTGTCGCCGGGCAGATGGGATGGTACAGACCTCGCAGAGGCCCGCGACACGGGGATCGCAATATAAGGCGGAAGCGGCGACCGGCTCTCCATGGAGGCGGGCCAGGTAAAACGGGCCGATTGGGTGCTGTTGGGGAGGCACGCACGTCACGAGCCGGCTGTAGCTGGCCAGATCCTCCTCATTCAGATCAAAGCCAGGGCCAAAGGCGCGCAGCCAGTCTTGCATAGTTTTCTCGTCTTCGACTCGCTCGATAGTGAGGTCGGTGGGCGTCGAGGGCGGCTCTTTGAGATTGTGGAGATCGATGGCCATGCCGGTATCTTGCCATCCGAGCGTGAGTCCCAGAGTCTGGAGGCGCTGAATCAGGTCGCGCGGGCGAGTTGATGGCATGACCCACCAGCTCATGCGCTGGTGACGGGCTTGAAAGAAGGCGAGGGTTGCCTTGATGGTCGCATCGGGATCAGAGGTGGTGATAGCGGTGCGGATCACGCTATTGTAGTAGCTAAGCAGAGTCCCCGTATAGAGCCAGGTCAGTTCTGGCTCCTCATGAACTTGCCCGCCGGAGGCGCGTACATAAGCTGAGGTATAGCCAATAAAGTTCTGTTCGATGGCATCAATAATCGCCGGGGGCGTGAAGTCTTGCAGAATTTGTTCGGCCATTGTTTTCTCCATCGCATCTATTGCTCTTCTTACTTATATGAGCTAATGCCAGTTCTTTTCTTGCAGAAATATCTTATGCCAGACCTCTGATAGTTGCAAGGGAGAGGTAGAGGCGTTGCACGAATAAATTCCGTTGAAAACAAAAGCGGCCGGACAATAGAAGGTGCCCGGCCGCCGCTGGTGTTTGCTTACTGCTCCATTGGAGGCATTTGCTCAGGATATTCTGTTTGAGACTGATTGGGCTGGTAACCCTGGTAGGGCTGTTGTGGCTGCCCTGGTTGTGCCGGCGGCTGATAGTAGGGCTGTTGTGGCTGGTAGTATGGCGTTTGCTGCGCCTGCGGTGGCTGGTAGTATGGCGTCTGCTGTGAGCGCGAGTTGTACCGCTGCTGCCACTGATTGGCCGATCCTCTCATCGACTTCCAGGCTGCGTCAGTGCTTCCGAGTGTGATTGCCCGGTAGATGAACACGACCAGCGCGACTAAGAGCAGGATGCCGATGATGGTGAACAGCCCATGCAACAGCCAGAAAATCAAGCCAATACCCAATGGGAAGCTCAACGGAAACCCTATCGGGATGATATGTGGGAAAAATCGTATACCCCTGCGGGTACGATATGGTGGATATCTATTTGACATGCTAATAGCTCCTTCTCATAGGCGTGTTATGAATATTGCACGCTGCGTGTGTTTTCAGTGTTTTGGCTAAGTTTTAAAAACACTTACCAGAAACATTTATCTATGTAGTATACGGTGATAATGGTTCAGGGTTGTTTTTTGTGTTCGAGCGAAAGGTGATCACAAAGGTTGGGGAGACTGGAGGGCGACCACAAGGGTACGCCCCCTACTCTATACGCGGAGGTCCTTGCCGGATGCGTAATTCTACATCTTCCTTGCTTACGTTTCCCCATCGTGCTTCCATCCACCAGGTCGCGCCTGCCTCGGCCCATGGCCGGACAATTGAGGCGGCCTGTTCGCGGTCGTCTCCGGGAGTTTCACCCTCGCAGATGATATCGAAAGGTGTTGTGAGCGAGCGATTTTCATCTATAAAAGCTTTCATGGCCCGGATATCATCAGGTGTCATCGGATGATTAGCCGCGTCCTTTTTGGTTGGTAGCAGGCCATCCCAGCGCAGGACGCGCCGCATAGATTTCATGCTCGGCCACGCCCCAACGACCCAGATTGGAATGCGAGGCGATTGTATGGGAGCTGGCAGTAACGTCATTTGCTGCACGTGGTAGTGTTCACCATCGTAGCTGAATGGTTTTCCACTCCATAAACCATTGAGAATATCCAGGCTTTCGTCAAGTATCTGCGCTCGTGTTTTGAGATCCATCTCTTCCCCAACTTTGTAGAACCCGGCATCATCTCCTGCCGCACCTGATCCAACCGGCAGGATGAGCCGCCCGTTAGAGAGACGATCAAGCGTGACCGTCTCACGCGCCAGCTTCCAGGGGCGGCGACGCGAAGGCGGTGTCAACATCGTACCGAAGCGGATGTGTTCGGTGCGCGCTGCTATGACGCCCAACAAAATCCAGGGATCATATGCCGGCAATGGACCTGTGCTTTCTGTGTCAATAGCGATGCAGTCGGGAATAAAAACGCCGTCCCAGCCCGCTGCTTCCGCCTCGACCGCTAATTGGGGAATACTGTGCGTATCGCCGTCAGGAATGATGAAACCGTACTTCATCTGCATAACCTTTCCTTTTGAACGTCATTTGGAGAGAGCGTATGAAGTATACAATCTACTTCATGTCATCTACTGTCATATTTCTTACAGAACTGAAACGGGGCTAACACGTTCCTGAATCAGACCTGAATCTTCAATAAAAAACGGGGTACCCAGAAAGGCACCCCGTTTCTGAAAACTTGCAGATCGCAAATAGTTACTTTTCAGGACTACCAAGTATGCGACGCACTCCCAAAAATGCACCTCCGGCCACCAATGCCAGCACTACCGGCGCAATCACCCAGAACTTCCAACCTCTGCCCCGCTTAGTGGTCTCGTAGGCCGCATCCAACCCTTCTGCGGTCTTCGTTTCGGTATCGACTACAGTTTTTGCCATACAAATACACCTTTCCTTTTTGTGTGATAGCCCCTTGGGACTCCGAAAGGCTTCCCTCCTGGGCATCGCTTTATTTCTTCCCCCGCAACACGTGCTAGAGGTTCATCCAACTTTATTATACAGACGGCCTCACAATGATTGTGTTATCAGGATAGCCTACATGCATGATTGATCAGAGGTTTGCTGCTCCGATTGGTACACTTGCTGCCGGTGCAGTTCATGGATAGCGTGCATGACGGTGGCCAGTGATTCATCGAGTGGTTTCGTGGTATCGATGATGCACCCTCCATCATCAAACTCCTCAAAGCGTGGTTTCCAGCGTTCCCATTCTTCCCACGAGGTAATCTGGAATTCGGAAACCATCCCCTTGCGGCCCTCGAGTCGTCGTTTCTGTACGTCCGGGGGACACTGGCAATGCACAACCAGCAAGGGGGTATGGAATTCCCGCGCCAGTTGTTGCGCCTGTTCAAATGTTGTGCGATAGGTGAGGGGAGTATCGACCACAACGCTCAGACCCAGCCCCAGTTGTTCGCGTGTCAACGCAAACATCAGCTTGTAGGAAAATTGGCCGACGTGAGGCAGATTGCCAAAAACATCCACTGCCACCTGGCGTAAAATATCTCTATCAATCAACGGAGCGTGCAATGATGCCGCGAGAAGTCGCGCAATCGTACTCTTGCCGGTACCTGGATAGCCGCGCATTAAGATAAATGTACTTGCAGTTTGCACTGTTACGGTCTTTCTTCTGTCTCCCATCGTTTTGCCCAGGCAATTCAGGTGGAATCTTTTACCTGATGGCGGTGTCCATTCTCCGGCTTGCGCCGAAAGGAACTGTCCCCAGTATAGTCATATTTCTGCGGCTTGTCTAGCGTCTTTGAACTGATTGTACTACTCTTTCCTCATCTTGACGCCGGGCACTTCTCGCGCTATTATCCCCTATACAAATGAGTTGCAAGCATAAATAGCTGGAGATAGAGGAACTTCGTTGTATGATGAAGCAGTTGCGTGGGCGTAACCTCGCGCATCCAGGATGCCTGATCGGGGTGACGGCGGGCTTAACTTTTGGCATTATACTCGGTGGCATTTTAGCTGCCTCTTTCAATGTCGCTCTCAATGTGGATTTGCTGGTCTGGCTTGGTCTTACTGTCGTGCTTGGCGGCGCCGGTTGGATTACCGGGAGTCGCCTTTCATCGCGATTCCCGGCGCTGGAAGAGGAGACAGTGGGAGAGCGTAACGAGGGGTAAATGCGCTTGACTCTCCCGGCCTGCTCTGCTACAATGGTGGAAAGATGCATGTGAGGCGTTATTTTCTATTGAGATCAGTTCTACCGGCAGCATTTTTGGAAGAATTGAGTAACATAATGAGCGTTATCGTTCGCCTGAACAGCCAGCATCATGCTCACGCGTGCTCCGCTCAAGGAGTACCCTGAGTTGCTGGGTTTTTTAGGATAACGATCCTTGAGCGTGGAACAAAAAGTGTCCACGCTTTTTTATTGTTTTGAGAAGGAGAAAAGGAATTATGGCTAAGAAAGTGGCGGCGTCTTTGCCGCGTGGGATGCGAGACATCTTGCCGGAGCGTATGATCCGACGCAATTACGTGATCGATGTGATTCGCGGTATTTTCGAGGAATTTGGCTTTGAACCGCTGCAAACCCCTGCCATCGAGCTGGCCGAGACGTTGATGGGCAAGTACGGGCCGGATGCGGAGCGACTCATCTATAATGCCAGCTATGGCGAAGGGAAGGACAAGCTAGCGCTGCGCTATGACCTTTCGGTGCCACTCAGCCGCGTGGTCGCCATGTATTCTGAGCTGCCCAAGCCGTTCAAGCGCTATCAAATTGCTCCCGTCTGGCGAGCTGAGCGCCCGCAGAAGGGACGCTATCGCGAATTTTACCAGTGCGATGTCGATACTGTGGGCAGCACCAGTATGCTGGCCGATGCCGAGAACGTCAACATCATCTACGAAGTATTGCAGCGTTTGGGCTTCAAAAAATTTGTCGTCAATATCAATGATCGCAAGGTGCTGACGGGCATTGGCCAGTTTTCCGGTGTTCCCGGCGAACTGCTCGGCGGGCTGTATCGCTCGATAGACAAGCTGGAGAAGATCGGCCTGGATGGTGTCAGGAACGAACTGCGCAGGAACGAGATTCCTGATGATGTGATCGAAAAAATGCTTGACCTCCTGCAGATCGAGGGAGAAAATGAAGAGGTGCTGGCTGCCTTGCGCGACAGGTTAGGAAATTATCCTATCGCCATGGAAGGTATCAACGAGCTTGGGGAAGTCATTCGCTCCTTGAAGGCCTTGAATATCCCGCCGGAGTTTTATAAAGTGAAGTTCGCGATGGTGCGAGGACTGGAATATTATACCGGCCCTATCTACGAGACCACCATAGAAGAGCCTAGAATGCCGAGCATTACAGGCGGCGGTCGCTATGATGAACTGATCGGCCTGTTCTCGGATACCAGCTTTCCCGCCACCGGCACGACGATTGGCATCGAGCGCATCATCGATGCTATGGAAGAGTTGAACATGTTCCCGGCGGAAGTTGGCAGGACGGTGGTGCAGGTGCTGGTCACGCTTTTCGACGCAAGCCTGGCAGACGCATCGCTGCAAATGGCTAATACGCTGCGCGCAGGTGGATTGAGAACCGAAATGTACTTCGATCCTGACTCACTCGGCACGCAGTTGCGCTACGCAGGAAAAAAGGGCATCCCTTTCGCGGTGATTCTCGGTCCCGACGAACTGGCCGCCAACCAGGTCACCATACGCGACCTTGATAAAAAAGAACAGCAAGCGGTCAATCGCGGTGATGCCGTCGCTTTTATCCAGCAGCGACTTGGAATTTGAGACTTGAGCAAATTTATGGGTGGGCTAAACCATCTGAATTGTCCTTAAAAAAGCAGGGGATGGCAATGGTTGGCGAGGCAGCAATATAATGGCAGCAGAGAGGAGAAGGAGCCATGGATCAACAGGAGAACAAGAAACTGCATGCGACGCATGACCTGGCAGACGAGAACCTCACGCAGGTCGTACTCGCGAGTTTCGCGCACAGTAAGTCAGAGCGTTTTCAGCAGATCGTAGAAAGCCTTGTCAGGCACCTGCACGCATTCGTCACTGAAGTGCAGCTGACCGAAGACGAATGGTTCAAAGGCATCGACTTCCTGACGCGTACCGGCCACATCACCAGCGACAAACGCCAGGAGTTCGTCTTGCTTTCAGATGTCCTGGGCGTTTCGATGCAGGTAATCGGAATCAATCACAGGAAGCCTTCTGGCGCGACCGAATCAACGGTTTTCGGCCCTTTCTTTATCGAAAACTCGCCCCGTTACGCCAACGGCGACAACATCGCCAACGGCGCTCCCGGCGAACCCTGCTTTATAGAGGGCCGGGTGCTGTCCCTCACAGGCGAGCCAATACCTAATGCCCAGATCGAGGTCTGGCAAAGCGACTCCGATGGCTTCTATGATGTACAGATTGAGGGATTAACTGAAGCGCGTGGGCGCGGGCACCTGTACTCTGATGAAGAAGGCCGCTACTATTTCTGGACAGTCAAGCCGGTGGCCTATCCCATCCCTGACGATGGGCCGGTGGGAGACCTCTTAGACGCCGCTAATCGCAGTCCAATGCGCCCGGCGCACGTTCACTTTATGATCAAGGCTCCGGGCTACAAGACGCTGATTACACACATTTTTGAGGCGGGCGATCCATATCTTGACACGGATGCTGTTTTCGCCGTAAAGCGATCCCTGATCGCTCCTTTTGAGCGCCACGAGCCTGGCCTGGCGCCCGGTGGAGTGAAGATGGAGGTACCCTATTACACGATGCGCTACGACTTCGTGCTGGCCTCTGCCGGGGAGAAGGATGGTCGCGACCCCTGAAGCCCTATCACGGGAAAGATAGCAGGGTACTAACCCTGGCCTGTATCGATATAGGCGGTTGTTTCCTGCGAGAACTGTATTGCTCGCCAGCAATATGTTCGACGCCTTCTCGCACGCTACCTGCACGTGCCGGTGCAGAGCCTGCATAGGGAATCTGATTGCTCTTGCCTTCCGCGGCATCTCATGCTATATTTGGCTGGCACCGCTAGAAAAATATGCTTCATGTGAATGAAAGCAATCAAGCAACTGGTAAACTGGCACCCTACAGGATATACCCGGGAGGGGATGTAGAGCATCGATGAAAATCCTCGTCATTCATGGGCCAAACCTCAACCTGCTGGGCAAAAGAGACCCGGCAAAATATGGCACATTAACCATGGCCGAGATTAATGAACACCTGCAGGGTATCGCCGGCGAATTCGATTGCGAACTGGCATTTTTTCAATCCAATCACGAAGGTGCAATCATTGATTTTTTGCAACTCGAATCGTCTCGCGCGGCCGGTGGAGTGATTATTAATCCCGGCGCGCTGGTGCGCTACGGCTATAGCCTGCGGCAGGCATTGATTGACCTGGGAAAGCCGGTCATCGAAGTCCACATGTCCGATATCGCCAGAACGGGCGTCAATTCGGCGATCAACGTTCTTGAAGATGTACGACTTGATCAAATCGTTGGACGTAAAGAACACAGCTATTATGACGCGCTAAAAAAACTGATTCAATATTTGAGGACCCAGCAATAGCATGCCAAAAACACCTGTTTATTTAAAAGTTACTAAAAGCCGGAACTTGCGCGGCGAGGTGCGTATGCCGCGCAGTAAGACGCACTCGTTCCGGGCGCTGATCCTGGCCTCGCTTGCTGACGGTGTCTCGTTTGTAAGAAATCCCAAGCTTAGCGGAGACTGGCACGAGGCGGTCAAGGCGATGCGCATGTATGGCGCGCGCATCGAGGAAGTTGAGCCGGGCGTTTTTCGCGTGGAAGGAGTGGGCGGCAGGTTACAAACGCCGGACGATATCATTAACGTCAATAATTCGGGCACCATGCTTTTCTTCGTGGCGGGCGTAGCGGCGGCCTGTCCCGGCTGGTCGGTGATTACCGGCGATGAATCGATACGCACGCTGCGAAAAATCTCGCGCAATCTATTTGAGCCGTTTGAGGCATTGGGCGTGCAGATCATCTCGACAAAAAATGATGGCATGGCCCCCCTGGTCATCAGGGGGAAAGTGAACGGCGGCGTTGCGCATATGGACGGCGTTGGCTGCCAGCCCGTTTTCAGCGTCCTCATTGCCTCGGCATTTTCGGAAAGACCGGTGGATGTATTTGTCACGAATCCTGGGGAGCGCGCCTACATCGACCTTTTGCTCTACTGGTTCCGTAAAGTGGGCCTGAATTATGAAAATATTGGGAACAACTATGAGCATTATCGCTTTCCCGGCAATCGACCGCCGCGGGCTTTTGACGCGGAAATCCCTTTTGAATGGTCTGCCCCGGCCTATCCATTGCTCGCGGCCATCCTGACGCCGAATTCAGAGATAACCGTGCGGGGTATGAATTGGGAAGACCCTTATGGAGATAAGCAGGTTATCGCTATCCTGCGCGAGATGGGCGCCAATATTCGCGTCGATGGAGATGCTTTGACCGCCAGCACCGGCGAGCTGCACGGCATCGAGGTAGACATGAACGATCTACCCGACCAGGTGCCGACCATAGCCGTCGCCGCGTGCTTCGCGAAAGGCAAGACGGTGATCAGGAATGCCTTAACTGCGCGCTGGAAAGAATGTGATCGTATAGCCGCCATGTGCAGGGAGCTTTCGAAGATGGGCGCGCAAGTAATCGAGAAAGAGGATGGGCTGGTTATCGACCAGGATGGAAGCTGGAGATTACACGCCGCACAGCTCGACGGCTATTACGATCACCGCATGGTCTTATCGCTCGCGCTCGCGGGCATGCAGGTAGAAGGGGAAACGCGCATTTCCGACGCCCAGATGGTGGAAAAGTCGTTCGAGCATTTCATTCCTGATATGAGAAACGTGGGGGCAAATCTGGAACTGGTGGAAGAAGAGCAGGCATGAGCATCGTTCTGATAGGGATGAAAGGCTGCGGCAAGACAACCGTGGGAGCGCTACTGGCGGAAACACTGCGAGTACCATTTCTTGACGCCGATACGGAAATCGAGCGCATGCATTACAGGGAAACAGGCGAGAGCCTTTCATTTCGCCAGGTGTTTCAGCAGTATGGAGAAGCTTATTTTCAAGCCCTGGATACCAGAACGTTACAAAACATCGCGCGCGCATACAAGCAGCGGGATTTCGTCTTTGCCTGCGGGGGACGAACTCCATTACGACGTGAAAACCAGGAACTATTGGCTCGCATGGGTATCATCCTCTTTTTGCATGTTGACAGGGATGTTCTTCTCAAACGCATCCTCACCCAAGGCATTCCTGCGTTTTTCCCCTATCCAGGTGATCCAGAACGCTCGTTGGATGAGCTATTAACGCGAAGAGCGCCTATCTACAAAGCATTAGCCAATCTAACCATCACTATTGGCGAGGAAAGCGCCGATGAAGTTGTGCATACTATTCTCTCGGAATTGAGGGCCTATGAGCAGCATTAATGGCGAAACGCAACTGATCGGCTTTTTTGGCTCAACCTATAGAACCAGCAGAATGTATGCCATGTATAACGCCGCGTTTGAAGCGTTAAAGCTCAATTATGTCTATGTTCCCCTCGTTGTGAAAGACCTGGCGAAAGCAGTTGATGGGGTGCGTCATTTAGGCATTAAAGCTGTTGGCGTGACCATTCCCTATAAGATCGATGTCATCCCTTATCTCGATGAACTGGATGAAGACGCGAGGAGAATTGGCGCTGTCAACGCTATTATCAATCAGGATGGCAGCTTGCTTGGGGCAAATACCGATGGAAAAGGGGCGGCCAAAGCGTTGCAGGAAGTGACCACCATTGCTGGTAAGAAGGTGGTAGTGCTTGGCGCCGGTGGGGCTGCCAGGGCCGTTGCTTTTGCGATAGCTGATGAGGGGGGAGATGTCGTGATTGTAAATCGGACAGAGGAGATGGCAGCAGCATTGGCAGCGGCGGTACATGGAAAATACGCCGTGCTGAACGAGCTTGAACAGGCAATACAAGATGCCGGAATAGTGATTCATGCCACACCCGTTGGCATGCTGCCTGGAGTGAACGAATCCCTGGTACAGGCAACTTTTTTACCATCGCGGGCAACAGTGATGGATCTCGTCTCGCATCCAAAGGAAACGCGCTTGCTCCAGGAAGCAAGAGCAAGAGGCTGCACAGCCGTCTATGGCGAGCGCATGCTTTTCTGGCAGGGCGTGCTGAAGTTTAAGCTCTATACTGGAATTGAGCCGCCTGTTGAAGTGATGGAAATGGCGCTCAATAATGGGGTGGAACAAGAGGGATGAACACTCAAGGCAACCTTCTTATTGCTCAGCCGGGTGTCCTGAGAAAAGTGATATAATGAGCAAAACTCAACGACACTTCGGCGAAGAGGGGGAATGATGCTTACGCCAGGATCTCACGGACTCTTCCATGGGAAAAAGATGTCCTTGTTCCCTCTCTGCTTGTCGCTGTTGATCTGCCTGCTTCCCCTTTTTTTTCTGGCAGGTTGCGGCGGAAGTACCGTAGTCACTACCCCCTGGCCGAGCGTTTCATATGCTCCGGTGGGGCCTGTACCCCGGGGAAATGGTTCGCACCTGGCGGCAATTTTGCGCGTGCCAGAGGATTACCCGACGATTAGCGCGGCTGTCAAAGCAGCGAAGCCCGGCGATCTGATATCTATTGCCCCAGGAATTTACCATGAAACGGTGATTGTGCCTACACCGGACCTGACTATCCGCGGGCGCAATCGCAACACGGTGATCCTGGATGGCAATTTCAGCATGCCCAACGGTATCCTGGTGACCGCTAACGACGTGGTGCTGGAGAACATGACCGCGCGCCACTATGTTGGGAATGGGTTCTACTGGTATGGCGTCCATGGCTACCGGGGCAGCTATCTCACTGCATATGCCAATGGCAGTTATGGCATCTACGCGTATTTATCAGTTGACGGGCAGTTCGATCATGACTATGCCGCCGGGCAGCCGAATGGCTTCTATATTGGCGCGTGCCACCCCTGCAATGCGGTGATTACCGGAGTACTCGCGGAGAATAACGGTCTGGGCTTTTCCGGCACCAACGCCGGGGGGAACCTGGTCATCGAGAACTCGATCTGGCGCGATAACCTTGTTGGCATCGCCCCAAACACCGAAGACTCAGAGCCGCTGGCTCCCCAGGACGGCGTGACCATCAAGCGCAACCTGGTCGAGAACAATAATAATACCAATGCCCCGGCCGTAAGCGAGCAACTGGCAACAATGGGAACCGGGATTCTGATTGCCGGTGGCAGCGACGACGTGATCGAGGATAATCGTGTGAGCGGGCACCAGTACTATGGTATTCTGGTCGTGACCAATGTTGATCAAAACGTCTGGGAGCCGCACGGCAATATCGTCAAGGCGAATGTCGTGACCGATTCTGGGGTGGCTGACCTGGCCCTTGCTGCCCCCTCTGCCGGGAACAACTGTTTCTCAGGCAATACCGCCTCACACACTGCTCCACCGTTTCTGCAATATACGCACGCCTGTGGATCGCTGCTGGACCGCGCGGGTGGTGGTGATCCCAGCGCAGCTTTCTACCTGCTGGACCACTACCTGCGCGCCCAGTCAGGGCACTTCCATCCACGCAGCTGGCAGACATTCCCCAATCCCACACTGCAACAGCCGGGTATGCCTGATCCCACCAGCGCTCCCCAGGGCATTTTCGCGAATTTGGGGGGATATAGCCTCAATATGGCGGTCAGTTCCACCTCTGTCCACCCTGGCTTGATGCTGGGTGGTCTTAGCCTGGTCGCACCTGTTGGCGAACTCATTCTTGGTTTCTACTTCTACCTGCTGCCCATCGCGCTGTACGCGGCCTGGTTTGGTGTGAGTACCTGGGATCTGATTCGTCGCGCCGATCTCAAGGGTGGCGGGCGCATCGGCTGGCTGGCTGTGATCTACCTGGTCCCGGTGCTTGGCCCACTCGCCTACTTCCTTTTTGGCAAGTCTGAGATCCAGCGCAGCACGCGCTGGTTTCTGGCTCTGGGCGCGCCACTGGCCTATGTCATTATTGCCGCCGTGTTGCTCCTGCTTGTACCATAGCAGCAGGGGACAGCAAACGCGCGTTAAAAAGCTACCCGCGTTTTCATGCCAGTCTAGTGAAGCAGAACGGCGACTCGCTTATGGGCCGCCGTTCTGCTTTTTGTCTGCTTGAGAACGGCAGGTGTTAACAACGAAACAGGGCCAGGCTTCCTCCTTGACCAGTCCCAGGGTCAAAATGCGATCCAAAAGCCCAGACCCTGGTCGTCCCGGGTACGCGGGTGACGGCCAGGAGCTCCCATAGATAACGGGAGTACATGGATCAGGTCGTTGCCCGGTGCAGGACAGGTCGATTATGAGAAACCAGCCGAAAGAGGGCAAGATAGGATAATATAGATATGGAGTTCATGCGCCGAACAACAAGAGTACAGCGGGAAGATCAGCCTGTTCCAAACTCATCCTGGTTTCTCAGCAATGAGCAAGAGTAGGTTCGGCGAACAAGAGCCACCGGCGCAAGCGGCTCCAGAAGTTGACAAAGTGGAGATTGCATGAGGAAAGGAAGAACGAATGACTATCAGGGGTCAGCAGCAACAAGAGGAGATGGGCGATTCGTTAGCCTTCCTGTCTCCCTACGAGTTTGTCCTTCTCACGACCTTTCGCAAAAGTGGCGTAGGCGTTCCTAGCCCCATGTGGTTCGCCTACGAGCAAGGGAAGCTCTACATGGTCACCGGTCGCTCGACAGGCAAGCTCAAGCGTATTCGCACGACCGCTCGTGTCCTGCTGGCTCCTTGCGATTGGATGGGCAACGTGCTTGGTCCGGAGATTGAAGGCTACGCGCGCGAACTACCCGTGGCTGAGCACGATCATGCCAACGCTGTCTTAGCCCAGAAATACGGGGAGCAGTACGAGATGGATTCCTCAGAAGCGGATGGTGAGGACGAAGAAACCTTCATCGAGGTAGTGAGCGCACCTCATCACCTGAAAGGAGAGCAAACGTGAGTACTCTTCCAGCGCACTTCATCGCTGATCTGCCTGTAACTCTTTGAGCGCATCGCTGGCTATCCACCTGGCGGCGCGAGCATCCAGCTGTTTGATCGCCAGCGCCCACTCCACTGCCACGGCGCGAAGATGGCGGTTGCGTTTCCCGATCTGCCGCAGGGCCCAGTTGACGGCTTTTTTCACAAAGTTGCGCTCATCTGTGGCATACTGCTTGATTAGTGGGAAAAAGGGCAAAAACGCCTCGTCAGAGGCTTGTTTGTCGTGAACCGCCAGTTGGGCCATCAGCACAAAACCCGCCCGCCGTACAAACTCCTGCTCCCAGTGAGGCCATTCCATCGCCTTGTGATAGGCGTAGGGGGTCTTATCGAAGAGATTCCCACAGACCTGGTCGCAGACGTCCCACGAATCGAGATCGTTGACCCACTCCTCCATCTGCTCAGGAGAAACCAGGCGCGGGTCGGCGATCATGGAGGCAAGGATGCGTGCCTCATGGATGCCAGAACGCCACAACTCCAGGGCCAGAGATTGATCTTTGCCAATGTCTTTAGCAATGAGTCGCAGCGTTGGGATCGAAATCCCTGGCGTCTGTCGATGCAAAAGGAAGCGATGGACAAGATGAGCGACGCCTTTCAGGAGTGAAAAATTCCGTTGCTGTACTGTTGCTGTACAGGAACATAAAGAAACGCCTCAGACCGCTTGTAGACTGGCCTGAGACGCCATTAGTGCCGAAGGGGGGACTCCTGCTCATCCATGAGTTACGAACGCCTCTACATTGGCTTCTCACGTTGCTTGATGACGTATTCTAACACATAGAAAGCAGGAATGTGCAGTTTATTTGTCAGTTTATCCCCCAAAAAAAACGCCAAAAATGGGTCATTTTGCTTCCCTTTCCTCCTCATCTTCCGGGTTTTGATCGTCAGGATTTTTGAATAGCTGGTCCATCTTTTCCATCGCCTCCTCATGCATTCCTGGTAACACATGAGAATAGATACCGAGAGTCATCTCAATATCGCTGTGGCCCAGGATTTCTTGTACCATCTTGGGGCTGACGTTCATTTTGAGAAGAAGACTCGCGGCGGTGTGTCGTAGATCGTGGAAGCGCACCATTGGGAGTTTGGCCTTTTTCAGCAATTTGTGAAAGTCTGTGCCGAGGTGGCTGGGATTGAGGTAGCTGCCATAGGCATTACTGAACACAAGTCCCAGATCTTTCCAACGAGACCCTACTTGCAAGCGTTCCTCAAGTTGGCGTGTCCGATGTTCTTTGAGAACCTCCAGTACGAATGAAGGCAGAGTGATCTTCCGGCGACTCTGTTTGGTTTTCGGCTCCGAAACCTTAAACCCTTGCCCAGCGTAGCGATTGACAGAGCGACGTACTTGAAGGCTTCCATTTTTCCAATCGATGTCCTTCCATTGCAGCGCAAGAAGTTCACCCCGACGCATTCCTGTTGTGAGAGCCAGTGTCAACAATGCCTCCAGTCGATGCCCTTTGGCTGTGGCTAAGAGGCGTTGCGCTTCATCAGCACTGAGGGTAAGCATCTCTTGCCTTTCCACTCGCGGGAGAGTTACATCCCGGCAAACGTTATAGGGAATACGCCTTCTTCTTACAGCCGCCTCCAGGCTCTGATAGAGTACTCCGTGAACAAGCCGGACGGTTTTTGCAGCAAGTCCTCTCTGCCCATCTGATCTTCCATTCACCTGAAGTCTGGCATAGAAGGCTTCCAGATGCTCTGGTTTGAGTTTTCGTAGTGGGTAGTGTCCCAATGCTGGGAGAATTTGCTTGTCAACAAGATCACGGTATCTCAGGTAGCTGCCAACTTTGAGTGAAGGGCGTTTCACATTTTCTAGCCAATGCTCCAGGTACTCCCTAAGCGTTTGGTCCTTCTCTGTGAGAAGTGAGCCGCGTTCTAACTCATCGAGGGCCTTCCTCAATTTTACGTTCGCATCTTTTTCAGTCTTCGCACGGTATTGCTTCTGTTTCCCGTTTTCTAGCGTGATTTGAGCAATCCAGCTACCATCCGAGCGTTGGAAAACAGAACCTACACCCTTTGGCTGCCTTTTGTTTGTATCGTCACTTGAAATTCGTCGTGGCATGATAACCTCTAAACAAGAACATTCCCCGCCTGCCTGAGCAAGACGGGGAGGGTACTTTCGTGTGTATAAAACTGGTTTACTACACTGCTGCCCATAGACTGAGGGCCTGGGGATAGTTCATCAGCAGCATCTCGCGTCCATACTGGCGTTCTCGCGTGCGCTCAACGGCTTTAGCCTGCCATCGCCCGCAATGAAATCCACGCTATGACGAAGCGCCTGGTACTCTACCTGGCTGCTGATGTCGCCTCTCATGACGCGGATTCTCCTCTCGACACAGCCTCCATCGTTCGTTCCCATTCCACGATCCCCGCGAACAACGGGTAAATCTGATAGGGGATAACTGCGTTACCGAGCGCTTCTATACGCTCTCTTCGTCCTGAGACGCTTCCCGCCACTCGCCGCGGCTCCCACTCGAATTGTGGTCCTGGTGGGGCTGGCCAGCGGGCGCGGTCCAACCGGGCGGAAATCCCATGAAGCATTCGGTCCATTCCGGGCTGAGGTTCTCGCCCGGCTCCGGCGCTACCAGATAACACAGTTGCACCTGGTTGGTATGCGTTGAGCAGCCCCCGTTCGCGTCCCCGGTGTTGAGCGTGGGCCAGTACAGGCGATGCAAGCGACGAACTAGGACGGTTAACGTTGGGTGGCCCTTGCTGTCCCGCTGATTCGGCCCTCCATGCTCTCCCTCGCTGGCCAGGTGGGAAAAGGAGAAATCCCACGCGATATGCCGAATAGCCGTTTAAAGGTTCACGCCAACCCCTGCCACAATCCAAGGGTCTCCGGGTAGTTCATGAGCAAGACTTCTCGCCCGTACTGGCGATGCTCCCTTGTTTTCTGAACGGCCTTCGCCTGCCTCCAGGTCAGTAGTCGCCAGCGTTGTGCCGGATAGAGTTCGTCCACCAGGGAATGCGCGTAGTACGAGAGCGCAACGTACGCTGGGGTGGCATTGAGTAGTGTAGCAAGACGCCGGTGATCGTCCTCAGTAAAAAGCTGGCTCCCATCGACGGTATCATAGTAGTCCTCGCAGCCGATGTAGGGCGGGTCCACATAGAAGAGCGTCCGTGGTGTTTGATAGGTCTGGATGATCGCAGCAAAGTCCCGATGCTCAATTTGCACATACCGGAACCGCTGGGCTACGACTGTTAGCAGTGCTGTTGCTGTACGAAGGGCGGAGACCCGGTTCGCGCCTTCCCCAATGAGGTAGCCCCATCCCTTGCTGAAATCGGGCACGCCACCGAAGGTCGAGCGCAGGACATAAAACCAGCGTGCTGCGCGCTCCAGGTCATCCATCGGCGCATTGGCTCGTAAACTGGCGTGATAGGCATGGTAGAGGCTGCGGCTATAGGGCAGCGAGTCGATGCGCTGCTGTAGAGCTTCTGGTTGGTCACGCGCTGCCATCCAGAAGCGTACCAGGTCGTCATTCAAATCATTGTAGACCTCCAGGTGGCTCCCCGGAGCTTTGTGGAACAACACATGCGCGGCACCGCCGAACACCTCCACATAGGTTCCATATAACTCTGGCGGGGGAAACGCTTTCACAATGCGTTTTGCCGAGGCAAACTTTCCCCCAACCCACATGAGCGGAGAGACGATTTTGGGAGAAGTATTCATGCGTGTCCCTCTTGCTCATAGGCTTGTATTGCCTCTCGCCGAGCTTCCCAAAGGGTTTGTGGATAGTAGAACCGCTCAATTCCATCCTTGAGAAGGATCACACCTATTCTGTAGCGCAGCTGCTCCTTTCTTTCCCCTGAGAAAAAGGTCACATCCTGCTCTTGGCGATTACCCGTCAGATACCCGAGGCCATCAACGGTTTCGACATACTGACGAGGATGTGTAGGGTTCGTGTAGGGTTGCGAATTGTTGTTGATTTGCCCTGGATTGGCTTCAGAGCGTGTCTTATGGTTCTTCACAGTGGTTGAGCTAGTGTAGGGTGTGTAGGGTTTTTCTCTATTTCGGCCTTCATGAAGGCCATGATTTGCGTTTGGGGAAAAAACTTGGGGAAACCCTACACACCCTACACTCTCATCCTCCTCAGATACCTGTAGATTGGCTTCTGATGGTCGTTTATCGTTATCTTCCTCCTCTTGAGAGGTATACACTAACCCTACACTCCTTTCGCTAGCCAGTAACCCGATTCCCTGGTAAATCATCCCGGCATTCCCTCGCCTCTTCTCAAAGCGCTTGCTCATCTCATTGCCAAACAGGGTCGCGTTCATGCCGGAGCCAAACTGGTTATCTTTACACCACTCCTTGTAAGCTTCATAAAGTGCGCTTGCTTTGACATAGGCATCGGCTTGTACCAGGCAGCACTCACGAATGAATTGTAGGATTTTATCCTCTTCATCGCGGTACTTTTCGGTTGCCAGCCGAATGAAGGAGGGGATGGCCAGCCCCTGGTGCTGCCAGGCCAGACATCCCCGGACAAGCCAGGCCAAAATGCCGCTGCGTTCCTCTTTGAGCTTCGCCTTAAGTGTGGGATCAGCCTGGCGCTCGTTCGGCGTCTGGGGATGGTCCACGAACCGGATACCAAATTCGATCAGGCAAGCACGCGACCAGAAGGCTTGATCGCGCGCGTCGGCATGAGGTTTATAGTTGGTCATAAGCAGGAGCTTATGCGTAGGAGCGAAGCTAAATTGCCTGCCATGCAACTGCCGCGCTGAAATTTCTCCCCCGCCAGTGAGCAATTTGATCTGGGCAATGTTGAGTTTATCTCCTTGCCGCGTTTCGCTACCCCAGACCAGGCGTTTCCCCTGCAAATCACACAAATGCGGAGTCGGCGCACCACTGACACGGAACTTCTCCTGGGCGACGAACAGGTCATTACTCACCGCGCCCACGAGCGATCCCAGCACATCCTTGAGCGTATCCAGTAGGGTATCCTTACCATTGCGTCCTTCTGCTCCATAGAAGATGGTAAAGATGTGGTGGGAAAGCTCACCGGTAATACTGTATCCGAGCAGGCGTTGCACGAACGCAATTAGAACGGTTCGTTCGCTCTCTGGCTTATCCTGGAAAACCTCCTGGAGGAATTGCTCAAAGCGTGGGGCTGGCGTGTCCAATCCCGTCCACGCCGTCGGAATCGCGGTTCTGAGATAGTCTTCTGGCTTGCCAACGTGGAGTTCACCTGTTTGCAAATCCAGCACGCCATTGGCACATGCCAGCAACCAGGGAGAGGTGTCCCATTCCCGCGAGGTGATGCGCAGATAGGCCTGCGCGTAGGTCAACACGGCCTGCGCACGTTTCAGCTTTTTGAGTGCCTTCGCCCGCCCGATGAGTGCGCCGGTCATCTCCTTGAGCCATTGATACTGCTGTGCGTCCGGGTCATCCCCCTTGCCGCGCTGCAACAGGTCGGCGTCCAGGCGCTTTTCTGCCCAGGCTGCCTCTTCTGCCAGCTGGGCGCTGGTCTCTAGATAGACGGAGGCCAGCGGTCCGCTGGCCAGCAACAGCGCGTGTTTGCATTCATCGCGTTCCCAATGATGCCCCTGCCACTCGTACCACATGCCCTCAGTATGATCATACACACACTTCCCACGGAATAAATGGGCATAGAGCCGGGCATCACCCTCTTCTTCATCACGCAGGCACCCCATGACGAAATCCAGTTCCGTTTCCGGCAGCGAGACCCCTTCTTTCTGGGAGACACCCTCCAGCCTGCCCCGGAATCGAATGATCTTGCCTGGTAGAGACCTGTGGTAGGTCTCACGGCATCCGGCAATAGCCCGTGCAATGGTGCCATGCCCATAGCTTTCCCCGGTTCTGGCTGGACGGTCCCACTTCTCTGGGCGATATAATCCCGAGCGGCGAAAGAGCCGATCCATGCGAGTAGCATCGTTGCCCGTCCAGAAAGCCAGCAGGTGGCACAGGGCGAGCTCTGCTTCCGACTGCGAGGGATAGCCAGTAATGTTCCCGTGCCATAAGGCCTGAAAGTTCGCGCCATTCTGCGCGTGCAAGGCTTTCTCCAGTAAGGCTTCGTCGCTCAAGGAACTATCTTCAGCAGGGAGAGCGCCTTGTGGCTGCTGCCTGGCTGTCGCCAGCGCCATATAAAGTGGAACCAAAGCGGGGCAGGCTTCGATACTGGTAGGGGTGCCTGCGACATGCGCACCTGTCACGGTGAAGTAGCGCCGCTCACTGTACATTTCAATAGCGGCTTCCGGCTGTGGAGCGCCAGGCACGTGCCGCCGGAGCCCACGCGGAACAATACCACGCACCAGGATATGAAGACCGGTATGACTCGGCGAATATTCCGCATAGCTTGGGAGTTGGTCAAGATAGCCCTGCGCCCACGGGTCAAGGCTCCCATCTAGATGGACGCAGTGATCCAGGTCCACCCCGGTATAGTCTCCCTGGAACATGTAGCCAATGCCATCATACCTGCCAGTGCATTGCCCTTGTACTGCCTGGGCATAACTGGCCCAGGTGTGTGGGTTATCGGAAGCTGCCTTTTTCCCTGTCAAGGGATGATAGGGCACTTTGGTCCACTTGCCCCCCCGCCGCTCTTTGCGCCAGCACACCCATTGTGGACGGGTGCGCAGTTCTTCCAACGCGGGCAGGTTTCGTCCACACGAAAGGGTTGCCTGATTACTCACCATGTTGCTCAATCCAGGCCTGTAGTTTCCCCGGTTGGACACGCCTGGCCCCATCGATCTTGATGGAGGGCAGTCCGCTTTTGAGCAGGGCATAGACTTTGACTTTGCTCAAGCCAAGAATAGCAGCAACCTCACTTACGGTCAGCAGCTTTTGCAGGGGGTCTGCCGGCAGTATTTTGATCGTGGTGGTTGATTTCATGTTGGTACGCATAGATTTCCTTTCCGTTGATCCTAACTGGCCTGCTCCTGGAGGAGTGCGCAGGCATAGACCTGCTCGTAGAGACATTCAAGCGCCTCATCAGGGGTAATCCCTCGCGCTGAGATGACCTGGATGCCGGGATGCTTGATCACCACCGCGGCCATGGCTTCGAGAGTGGTCAGTACCAGCACGTGACTCCCCCCAAGCATCTGTGCGATTTCTTCCCGGTACCAGGCATTGCGTTCTGGGTAGACTTCGGTAGAGGCGGCGAGCCTTTCCCATTCTACCGATAACCTAATCGCCTCATCCCAGGCACAACAGGCGTCCAGGGCTTGTTGTCGGGAAGGGTAACCCTGCTCTTGATCAGCACAGGACTGTACTGGGAGAGCTGGCGGAATAGCACTCGTCTCGATATCGAGAAAGGTGACCCAATGGGGTGTATCGGTCAGAGAAGCGAACGCTGGGAACCAGCGCCCCTCGGCAGTTTCAATCAGCGCCATCCCTGTCGGAAGTGCTCCTGTAGAGGTTGTTTGTTGCGTCATGCATGTTCTCCTTTATCTGATGGCAAAAGAAAAGGCCAAGACAGATGTCCTGGCATGGGTATATAAAACTTATCTCGTTGACTATCCGGTCTGGCCTGTTATTTCACGCGTAATCGCCTTTGTTGGTGATAGCGCCGGAGGCCTGTACTGATCTTGCTACCGATAGCCCGGCGCTCAGCCTCCGTCAAAAAGGACAGAGGACGACCACGATAGCGCGTTTTTTGTGCGTCCTCTACCTCTCGTTTAATGCGTCGCTGTGTTCTAGGTGGCAGGCTGGCCAGCAACGCTTGTGCTGTGGCATCGCCGTTGATGAGCGCCCCTAGCAGCATATGGTGTCCAAACGAAGTACGGCGAAGCTGCGCAAAGTCCGGGGAGGTGATGGCGACCGCCGTCTCGCGTGGCTCGTAACGGCGGTTCGTGCGCATCTCCCAGACCGGCAGATGCAGGTAGCTATCATGCAGCCCGCAGATGACCAGGCTGAACTCAGGATGATCAGCCAGGTGGTAGCGGTAGTAATCGCTGCTTTTGGCCAGCACCACCGCGTGGCGCGCTCGTTGCAGGATAGCCGGGACCTGCTCCGGGGTCTGTTTGGAGGCATAGAAGGCTTCGCACTCGCTGACATGAGCTAACAGAGCACGCATCGTGGCCTGGGTCTCTTTGGCATCCTTACAGCGAATCACGGCAATGCTGTTATTGGTGGCACTGAGCGGAACCAGGGCATAGCACGCGTTGACGTGCTGGCTATAAAGCGCGGCCCAAGTCTTTTCGCGCGTGTAGCGACTGTACGGACGCTCGGTCATGGATTACGCATCCTCCTCAGTCACGGTGGTACTGCCCTGAACCGGTCCGAGTTGGTTGTATCCTTGACCCATAGCGACCATGAGGTTAATGGCCATTTGCCGCTGATCAATGGGCATGGCCGGGTCGAGGATAGCGCGTTGCAGCCTGGTCAGCATCTGAATGGTCATCTGAGCAGTTTCCTGCTGCGTGCGCAGAGCATCTATCTGGGCCTGATTCTGCATCTTCTCGATGCTGAGCTGGGTAGTCAGCTTGTCGTCTTTGATCTGCGCTTCGACCGATGCTTGGCGCACGGCAAGGATGCCGTCGTTGATGATGGAGACTTCTCGCCTTTTCTGCTGGAGCAACTGTTCCGATGCTTTGGTCCGTTGCTCCTCTTCCTCCAGGGCCTGTTCTGCCGTGGTGGGTTTCTCTTCGTGAGCGAAGGCGGTATAGCCATCGGCGACCAGGGTGAAAACGGCGCGCAGGACCGCGAACGTCCAGACGCCCCAGGCACCGATGTCAGTAGCTTTGGTCTGGGCCGCGATGAAGATGACCTGTGTGGCACAGACACCGGTGGCGAGGGCAAACCAGAAGTAGAACTGACGGCGGAGCTTGCGCTTGTCAAGAACACCTGGTCCGTCCGGTCGCCGCTCAGAGCGATTGCGGATCGTGGCCGCTTTGTAGGAGACAGCCAGGAAGGTCCCCTCAAGGACCAGCGCGACGGCAACGATGGAAAGGCCGGCGATGACCTCCTGGGCCTTCTGTCGGAGCCACAGAACCAGGAAGACCTCGCCGATGGTTCCAATCACCAGGATGATGGGTCCTATCCATGCCCAGACCTCGCTGTACCCTTCCATCAATTGGGTGGAAAAGGACCAGCCGAACTGGATGCGGGCAACGCGCTGGTCAACATGCTGGACCAACTGCTCAGGTGTGTAGTTCACCAGGTTAAGCAACTCGCTTTGCACGCTTGGAGCGGCTGGACTGTTGCCTCCGATGAGCGGGCCGGTAGTTGGTCCTGGTGGCTGCGGTGGTGTTGGCGGATTCGCCGCTGGGGTGATGTTCCCGGGTTGGCGTCCCCTAAAGGGGTTGCGGAATCCCATATCTGTTTTTCTCCTCAAAATCGATGTCAAAAGGTGCTCTGGCACCGGCGGTTTACTCGGCTAATTTGGGGGGAATACTCCTGTAAAAAAGCGAGCTTCAGACAAGGGAAGAGGCCACGCGATACCCAGACCTTGGCCACCGTTTTTTGTCTGAAATCCTGCTCGCTTTTCCACTCCAAATGGGCCGCGTGTCAAGCCGTTGCAGACGCTCCCGGACGGGCGGTACTGCGCGCTGCCTGTACCTGCTGGGGCTGGCTGCCGCTCTTCTTTTGCCGGCGCGCTTCGCGGGCCGTCTGGAACTTCTGCACGTGTTTGTCGCGTTCGGCTTGCCGAGCAGCGGCGGCAGCGACATTGGCCAGAGCGCGGATGCAGGTACGTCCGATTTTGCCATAGACCACCGAGGCCTCGCTGGAAGTCGTCTCCACATCCTCGATGAGTCTGGCCATCTCGTCAGAGAGTTGTTGCAAGCGGGTGATTTCTTCGGGTTTGAATGCCATAGCGGTTTGCTCCTTTCTTACAATGGTCGAGCTAGAAAAAGGCTCCCCCCTGTATACCATGACTGTCAAGTCCTTCAAGCATAGAGGTGCCGGTTAGCATCTTTGCACGCTCATTTCAGATACTCCTGCAGTTCGTCGCTCGCATAGTGAACGCGCAGTTTGTGCAGTGCCTTGGCTTCAATTTGGCGAACGCGTTCCCGTGTGACGTGGAGCGTCTTGCCCACCTCCTCAAGCGTGCGGTTGCAACTATCGGCCAGGCCAAAGCGCAGCGTGACCACGACCCGCTCCCGTTCGCTCAGACAGGTCAGCCAGGAAGCGATCTGCTCTTTGAGCAAGAGATGATCGGCGGCATCAGATGGGGACGGTGTGCTGGGAGCCTCAACGAAGTCGCTCCAGGGGTGATCTTCTTCGCCAACAGCGAGGTCCAGGCTCATGGGTTCCTGACTCACCTGCAAGAGTTGGGCGACGCGCTGTGGGCTGAGGTCCATGTCCACAGCAAGTTCCTCTTCGGTTGGTTCACGCCCCAGGTCTTGCTGCAAGCGAAGTCGGCTCCGATGCAGCCGGCGGATCGTTTCGCGCAGATGCATCGGAAGACGGATCGTCCGCCCCTGGTCGGCAAGGGCGCGAGTGATGGCCTGGCGAATCCACCAGAAGGCATGCGTGCTGAACTTGAGGCCCCGGCTGGCATCGAATTTGTCCACTGCGCGCAGTAAGCCGAGGTTCCCCTCTTGAATGAGGTCTTCCAACGCTAGTCCATATCCTTGATAGCGCTTGGCAAGACTGACTACTAGTTTGACGTTGGCTTCGATGAAGCGCTGCCTGGCCTGCTCATCACCGGCCCGGATACACTCTGCCAACTGCTGTTCTTCTTCGAAGGTCAGCAACCGATGAGGCCCGATGTCTCTGAGGTACTGGCTGATGAGGTTGAGTTCCTCCTCATGCATAGCAACTTGTCTCCTTGTCTTGAGAGCAAAAGAAGAGCACTGATGGCATATCAGCGCTCCAATCTGACTGTGCTTGTCTGTTTGGGTGAGATCGTGCAAGCGTTTCATTCATAGACCCAGGCAGCCCCATCCTGGGCGCTGAGCCTCAATCGCTGGCCTCCCTTGGCAAGCGCCAAGTGATCGTCCCATGATCATAATCCCCTCCATTTGATTTGCTGATCAGGCTGGACCCTGCGTGTGGCCTGCAAAGCTGCCCAATGTATCAACCTGATAAACTCGGCCTGCAATGGTAATCTTTGGCAGCATTCAGAGAAAGTCTTCCTCCAGCAGTGGCTGGACTACCCCATCGGCCAGCACCTGGGGCAAGAGGACATCACCACGGACCTCGTGGCCTGTCCATCCCTCCGGCCAGGTATTGGCCTCCATCAGCTCTTGAATTCGCAGGTATTCGCGCCGGTTGATCAGTTGGATGAACGGCCGTTTCGCCTGCCGCGCTGCGCTATTGATCGCTCGTTGTATCCTGAGTACCTCATGGAGTCCAGCGCGACGAGCTTCCATAGTCAGCGGTCCTAACCGCATCGGATGGGCGGCAAGCCTGCCATCCTTGCGCCGGTCGGTGCCAGCTTTGCGCAGCCGGTATTGTGGTCTGGCGAGTTCCTGGTAGAGCGGTCTGAGCCGCTTCAGGGGAGCCAGGTATGCCCATTGCGGCAGTTTCAATACTGCATCCAGAGCCACATCCCTGGAGGCCAGGTTGCAGCCAACACAGCCAGTCCGGGCGTTGAGTTCCTCTTTTTCGTCTCCGCCATACACTTCAGCAATCACCTGGGTGGGAAAGCCATCCTCCGGGGCATAGAACATCAGCCAGTCCCAGATATGGCACACCCGCCAATGCAGGCATGGCGCCAATACATCGGCAACAGCCGTCGCGCTTGTGTGCTGTAGCCATCCCTGCCCGCATTCAGCCCCATCTCTTGAGCAGGATAGGGCGATGCGTTGATCGCGGGCGGCACTCTCTCCCAGGCGTACCCCAGTCAGGAGCAGCACCTTTTCCCCATGACTATAGCGCTGGCGCACAACGTCAAGCGCTAATTTCATCGGCTCGACTTTCAACTGTGCCGTACACCAGCGAAAGCGATTCTTGGGCGGAGGCACGCCGCGGCCAAACAGGTACACGAAGTAGCGGTCATCCAGTGCCGGTAAGACGATGTGCGTCTGTATCCCGTGTCGCCGCAGTTCCTGCAAAACACCCATGGCTGCCATCTGCAAGGGAGGCAACTCCAGGCGGGTATCGGCATACAACACGGTTAGGCTCCTGGGGGCAGCAATAGCCCCGGATGTGATGAGGTGGGCCACCAGGGTGACAACGGTCGAGGAGTCCTTGCCTCCACTATAGGCCATCGCCCAATGACCATACCCAGGACCGTAAGCAGACAGCGATTCGATAGTAAGGGCCAGCGACCGTTCGAAGGTCAAGCGCTCGCCCTCCCATAAACTCGGCATACGGCCGCTCATTGCTGCTTCCCTCCATCTCGCGTCCCCTCTGGTTCGCGCTTCTGTTTGCGCGGTGCCAGCAGATATCCGGTCTCCAGCAGCGTCCTCACCTCCAGGTCCAGCGTGCGCAATTTGAGTCGGATGCGTGAAAGCACGTTGCGCATGGGCCGCATGATGATCTCCCACTCTTCTGTTCCCATGGCGGTATATAACATCTCCCTGGCCCGGGTGACTTCCCGATCCGAAGTGGCCCCATGAAAACGGGCATAACACACTTCGTAGGGACAATAATCGGGATAGGACTCCAGGAGTGGGAGGAGCAGCGTGAGTTCAGTTGGTGTGAAGAGCTGTACCGCCAGCAGCTGGGGGTGGTTCGCTGCACAGGTGATCTTGACCAGGATGCCCAGCGAACGATGGAGCGCCAGGACACCCTCAAGCGGAGCCTGGAGGTCAAGCGAGAAGATCATCTCGTCGGCGGATGCCGTCAAACTGCTTCCGCCTTTCATCTTTGCACCTCGTGCTGCCGCCAGTGCGAGACGGCATCTTCAACAGCGGCGATGTAGCCAGCGACATCGTTGCCGTCGCTGGCGGGCGCATAGACGGGGATGATCTGTTCGACGCTGGTCAGGTGCCAGGTACCAATGTAGAGGGTACGTATGAGGTGATACCAATCGGCATAGCCTTGCGCCCAACTGCTGTAGGCGCGATAGCCATCGATGCAGCGGTAGCCAGCACTACAGCGGATATTGCCGAGCGAATGGGTCAGGCGGGCGATGCCAGTCGTGCCAAAAGCACTTTCATGCTGGAAAAAGGCCAGGGCGTAGGCATCATCGATGCTGTACTGCTGACTCAGGTCATACAAAGCCTGCCCGGTTCCCTGCGCTGGCGAATGGGCGGCTGCCAGGACCTGGTCGACGAACGCGGCTGCCAGGCTCGGTCCTCCGCGCACATCATGACCCTGGGCGGCTGCCAGGACACGCACATCTGGCTTGCTTCGGTGGTGTGTGGGCGTCGGCTGCGCAGGGAGCGGGGATGAAAACGGACGAAAGGGCGAGTTGGGATACACCATCAGGATCACACAGACGATGATCGCCAGGACAATCACCAACCAGCCGAAAGGGGTGAAACACCCGCGGCGGCTCTGAGTTGGGGGGAGAGGTGTGTACTGCATAGGGAAAACTCCTTTCGACAAGGAAATCCCACCTGGTTCATGAGAACAGGTGGGAACAGTCGGCCCCTCACGAGGCATCCCTCTGAGGAACATCGATCAACCATGGCACCAGACGGTCCAACGCTGGTGCCATTTCATACACACGAAATGGTGTGCGATGACGCGAGGAACTGAAGGAACTGGGGATCGTTGCGGATCAGGCTCTCGACATAGCCACTGTAGCCGTCGTCCCCGCCTTTCAGCGTCCGCAGGTAGGCCACCACCTCCTGGCTCACTTTGATCTGCAGGCGCATTTTGTCCTTCCGTGGCCTGCCGCCTTTCTTGCTGGCCTGCTCCTGATGAGTGGGAAGGGCCTCCGCTTCAACGACGAGCGCAGGCTCCAGTGGGGTTGGTGCAGTAAACCCCTCCGGGGTTGATGTGGTTGGCTCATCGGATGGCAGTGCCAGGTTGCTGATCAGTCGTCCGATGAAGTACATGGCTTGCTTGGCGCGGGTGAGCAAGACATACTCGGCGTTGCATTCCTGCTCGTACTGCCAGGCGTTCTTGGCCAGCGGATGCGGGATTTTCTCCGGCAGCACGTAGACCACGTTGAACTCCAGGCCCTTGGCTTTGTGGATGGTTGAGAAGAGAATGCACTGGCGTTCGTCTTCATCGCTAAAGAAGTCGCTGACATACCTCTCAAAGCCTTCAATGGTGACCGGTGTTTTCTGGCAGCGCGCCTGGGTGCAGTACGCTTGGTGGAAGGCGATCACCGTCTCGATCTTGTCCAAGAAGGCGTCAATCGCCATCTCATTCTGCTCAGGTTTGGCTCCCAGGACTTCGAGCTGAGCCTCGCGGTAGGCTTCCAGCAGTTCCAGAAACGCGGCAAAGTGGAAGTGCCTGGATTTCTTCAAGCGTTCAAGCACATCCAGAATGCTCGCACCAATATCGCGCCCCCGGACTTTGGCCCGCTTTCCTTGCTGTAAGAGTTTCAAGCACAGACTGACCAGGGGCGCGGTACACCGCCCGATCACTGCGCAGCCACCCGGATCAGGTTGCACACGCCGGAGGAAGTCATCCTGAGAAATGATACCAACAGTTCCACGCTCAGCCGCTGGCGCCGCTTGGATGTCCGGGTATATCTGCTGGGCCAATTGGATGGGCAACGACGGGCAGCGATAGCAGATGGAGAGGGGCAGCACCTGTGCCTGCGTGCGTTCGATGATATTCTGGATGCTGGCTGTATCAGCGCCACTGAAGCCGTAAATGGACTGCCTGCGATCTCCGACAAAGAGTAAGCGCCCCTGTGGACTCGTGCAAGCAAGGACCAGTTCCAACTGGGCGCGGTTCAAGTCCTGCGCCTCGTCGATAAAGAGGAAGTCGAACTGTGGCATGGGCAGGTGCAGTGCCGTCGGCAAGTACACCATATCGTTGAAGTCGATGAGGCGCTCACGCTGGTATTGCTCGATGCCCTGCTCAATGATACTGCTCACGCCGCTCCAGATTGTCTCCCACAACAGGTCATGGCGAACACTGAGGGCGAGCACTTCGTCCAGGGCATAGTGCTCTGCCAGGCGGAGCAGGTTCTCTTCAGTGGGCTCAGTCAGCGTCAATTGCGTGAAATTGACCAGGGTGCGCAATTGCTTGACGGCCGTCGCCTCCGGGGTGTCTTTGAGCACCATTTCCAGATCAGGAAGACTCTGGAGGTACTTGCGGCACAGTTTGATATACTTGTGACGCTCAATACGTACCTGGCCCAGGCAGCGTTTGCCCAGGCTATGGATAGTACTCGCTTGCATAGGTGAGCCACTGGCTTGCAGGCGATTGGCAATCTCGTCGGCAATCACCTTGTTGAAGGCGACAAAGCAAGCATTGCGGGTCTTGAGTCGTTTGGCTCCTTCAATCAAGGTCGTCGTTTTGCCCGAGCCGGCGACGGCATCAACCAGGGCGTTGCCGGCTCCCTGTTCGATCCAGGCGTAAATGGCTTGCTGATACGGACTGGGTAGCATGAGCATCCTCCCTTTCCTACCCACAAAACCGCCCCCGGAAGCACTTCCGGGGGCTGGAAACACAAGCATTTCAAGAGAGCGATCTTTCCCTTCCTGCTTGTGAAGACCAGGGGGGAATCTTGCCGCGTGATGGGGCACTCCACCAGCCCCTACCATTGCGCGTCATGCCTTTCGCACGCATCTCCTCTTCGGTCAGGCAACGCCTGGTAGAGCGCTCATAGCTTCCGCTACGATGCAGGTCAAACGCGGTGATGCTGGTAAAGGTGTGCTGGCAAGCCCGACAGTGTGAGATGGCCATAACGTATCTGCTTTCTTAAATGTAATCAAACGTAATCACATTGTCCGTTGCGGTGAAAACATCCGCACACCGTATGGATATCCGATCCATATGTGGCCCTGGCCGGGCAAGATACCGCTTGAGGATATTCATCGCGCTATTCTCGTCACGGTCTATCACGAAGCGACATTCAGGGTTACTACAGCGATATGTGCGTTTCCAGAGTGGCATAGTTTGCTTGTGTCCGCATGCGCAACACATCTTGCTTGTATCCCTCTCATCTAAGATCACCAGTTCTTTCCCGTAGAGCACGCATTTGTACGCCAATGTTTGTTACGCTCACGATGCTCTTTCATGACCATTTGCCTTTGGGAAAGATCACCAACCACAACGGTTCTTTCAACCAGTTTGTGGGCGATCAGATGACTCGCCTTGTGCAGCGAGTCCTGCTGCTTGTTGCGCTTGTACCTGGCTTTGCCAGAAACCCTTTGACTCCTCCGGTCGTTCGATCACGAAAGGTTGTTCTTCTCCAAGAGCGTTTTTGACCTGCGGGGGTGAGATGCTGACGGGTTGTGAGCGAAAAAGGTAGGAAGATACTTGCCCTCCAACATGCCCAACCCCCACAAGCAACGATTGGGAAGTACTCAGGATTCGGCCTGCCTGTGGGAACCGCTCCCTCGGCAAGGACACGAAACATCATCACAGACGGGGTGAGCATCGGTATGGATGATGGGGTCCTGCATCGGGATGATGATTCCCCTCGGAAACGACAAGGATGCTGCTCTTTTTTTCTTGAGGAACGTCGGCTTTTGCCGATAGTCATGGTTTTTGTGGGAACGCATCACCCCTTTTTCTCCTTTCGATACCAATAGAGGTGTAAAACGCACATGGCCAGGGTGAAGACCGCAAGCAGTGGCAGTAAACAAGGGAGGGTGCCTCTGAATGTGGCCAGGTGGGAATCATGAAGCGCCCACCAGGTGAGGCCGAACATCAACGCCGCTGCCTCGGCCAACATACACGTCAGCGTCCCAATCAGCTTGAGCAGACGCATGTCTTGCTCCTTTCTATCTGTGAGATGAAGAGTTGCGAGTAAACTGAAAGTCTTTCATACGACGCCCACTGCGGATCATGTAAGCGGACTGCGTGGCCGGGTCGTTGATCACACGCTTCCACTCCTCGACCGGTGGCTGCTCGCGCCACATGATGGGCGTCGTGAACGATGGGGGATGATGCTGTGAGCCACGATACACATGAATGCGATAGCCCCGGACGCGCCGGCCCCGTTGGGAAGTCTGTTGCGCCTGTCTCATGCCGCTAGCACCTCCTGCATGGGGTAGGCAATCTGCAAGCGCCAGCCGACCAGCCGCCGGTCAACGTAGACCGCGCTAGCACTGACCAGGGACTGATGCCACTGCCGCTGCACCTCGATGACCTTTTCCAACAGCACATCCAGCTTGTGAAACACCTGCCGGGTGTGGACGAGTTGACGGCGTACCATCGCCAGGGCAGCACGCAGCCACACCAGGCGCATCCAGCGCTGCAAGCGAGAGGTGGGAGCGTTCCGTGGTGGCTCTGGCCCGTCTGCAACGACCTCGTTGACGGTCTCACACGCAAGGAAGAGTTCGGGGAGAGGAAGGAGCGTCACGGCCTGGCGTCCCTGCTCGTGGGTTTCGCCCGTCTCACCTGGTTCAACGGGATCAGGGACCGAGGAATCGTCAGCGGGCCAGGGAGAGATGCCCGCTTCTAGGCGTTCGCGCACGTCACAGGTGGGCAGATTCTGCAAGGTCCGGTCCCAAGGCAGCGCGTGTGCGAGCTGCCCCGTGTTGACCCAGACCGTAAACACGCGCCTGAACGCAGTTCGATCATGCAAGCGATGAGGCAGCGCAGCCACCTCAATCAGGCACGCCTCCTGGTCATCGCCAAAAGAAGTGATCCGCAGGTGACACAGACCGGCGGCGCTGGCGTAGGGGTGCAGGTCCGGTGGCAGAATAGTAGCGGCCAGCGCGACATAGGTGGTGTCAGTAGAAGACAAATCCATCAGAGCAGCCCTCCTTGCACCCAACGGTGCAATGTCCGAGCCGCCGTGCTATAATACAGGCAGACTCAGGACAGAATGGGCAAGGGTTCTGGCGTTGCCTGAGAAACTACACCAGTTCCCTTGCAAAAGAACTTCTGAGTCGAAAGAGCCGAAGAGTTGCCGCTCTTTGGCTCTCTTCAATCAGTTACGCACTACGAAAACCATCTTCCGCTTGTGAACCGCCCGAAGTTGCCGCCCCAAACCGTTCACAGTGCAATTATGACTCACTTTTCCCTGATTTAGAACAGCTTTGGCACTGCTTCAACACGTCTTGACACTGCTTTCACACTGCTTTAGGGATGACGAATAATATCTTTTTGACCAATTCTATACGTAACTGTACGCAATTGTACGATTTCCTTGACTATAGTATAGTCGATACTGTATGATTTTGTCAAGCACTGTACGATGGAGTTTGAAATAATGCCAATTGATATCGATAACGAGACCTACTATTCGGTAAATGAGGCTCTTGCATTTCTCGGGATCGCTAGGGATACACTCTATAGGCGCATTGATGAGGGGAAGTTGCGAAAATACAGACATGGAGCAAAAAACCGTGTCTATTTTCGTTTGGCTGACTTGAAAGCTTTAAAGGAGTTACACCCCGTCGAGAGAGAACGTGAGGAGGAGTCGGATACACGTGCAACCTAGCAGCATCGCAGCAAGGGCGTTTGCCTCAGACGATGCTCGAACACATTTCCCAGTTGTGGCGTGAAGAGTTTTGTGTCAATGTACGCACAAGTATCGGTGAAGAGGAAGAAGGATAACATCATCAGTTAGAGCGCACAAAGGAACGGCCCTTCTATCCCCATGTCTGAAGTCAGGAGTTTTACGGGCCGGTTTGGTAAAAATTGAAGGATTTCCATTTCTCTAGTACAATGCAAGAATAGCAACGTGTTTCTCGTGTAATCTGTGCTTGATGTAGGTCCCTGCGGGGAGAATGGAGCCAGAGATGGCCTCGCGCCAAAAGCCAAAAGCTCATCCAAACACACGCCTTCGTCACCAACGAGAGCAGCAGAATCTGACGCTGCAGGAGATCGCAGACAAACTCTATGACATGTGTATCCAGGAGGGCCGTGAGAGTGGGATCAGCGCGGACACCGTTGGAAGATGGGAGCGCGGCGTTAGCAAACCCGAAGCTCATTATCGAGCAAAACTTTGCAAACTCTTCGGCAAAAGTGCTGCTGAACTTGGTTTGATCGAGCAACCAGTTCCCTGCCCTGAGACGAGCCTGGTTCCTTTTCCCTCCTCTCTTTTTGACGGAGCGTGTTATAATGGAACGTACCCTCCAAAGAGTACAGCATCACTTTCTCAGAGAGGAGGAACCCCAGCAGTCATCCAGGAAGTTCCAGCGGTATTGCTTCGCTCTCATCCAGCAGTTGATCTCGTCATGCACGCGACGGATGCCACACCAGAAGAGCGACTCGGAGCATTGCTCGCCTTGGAAGCCAATGATCTGACCGCTTTTTTCGATGAAGGATGGGCAGTGGACGAACTTTTGGAATCATTGCGGATCGTACTGCACGGGGTACGGGCTATGCCTAAAATTTCACGACGCAAATTGCTCCAACTCGGAGCTGCCGCTGTCATAAGCGGCATTCCTATTCCTGAAGGGCGGCACACTTCAGAAGAGGACCGGGCCAAACTCCACCAGGCGCTAGGGGAGAGCATCGCAGCTGGATGGAAGATTTTCCATACCGCAGGAAATGCGCAGGTCTTAGCAGTTAGCCACGCACAATTGTATCTGGTACAGCAAAACCATTCATTGCTCTACCGAAGTGCGCAACCTTTGTTCTATTCTGGTGTCTATCGGCTGATGGGGGCTGCGCTCTATTTCCAGGGAAGATACACTGAAGCCCACCAAGCACACGAAAAAGCCTATATTGCTGCCTTGGAAGGTGCTGATCCTTGGAATATGGCCCAGAGTCGAAGCTGGCAGGCATATGTATTGAGAGAATGCGAGAACTATCCTGAAGCGTTACAGATGGCAGATGCTGCACTAAGACTAATCTCACACCATCATGATACTGAAAGTATTCGGCTTCGAGCGCGCCTTCTTGCCTTCTCAGCTGAAAATGCCGCGCTCTTAGGTGAAAAAGGAGAGGTACAAGCAAGACTTGATGCCTCAGAAAGACTACTTGAGTACCTTCCGGGCTACCATGAAGAGTTTGACCAGGTAAGCTGGTTGCAACAAGCAGGAACCTGTGCCTTGAATCTCAAAGAATACGATGTGGCAGTAACACGGCTGCAACAAGCATTCAATGAGCTTCCGCCCCAATGGATATTGCGCGTTGTTTCCACCGCTATTCCCTTGGCAAGAGCTTTGATACAGCAGGGGGAGCTCAATCGTGCTTTTGCTCTTGCCAAAAAAACGTTACCAATTGTCAGGATTTCGCAGTCTCCGACGCTTATACAGGAATTTGCCAACTACTTGCAGACAGAATTGCTTGCTAGTTTCTGCCACGACAGGTCCTGTCAAGCATTTGTTGCGGAGGCACAGCAGCAACTCGCTATTGCCTAGTTACTAGGAGCGGAGGCTCGGTTGGATTATCGTTTGAGGCCAGCATTAAGCAAACAAGAAGCCATCCGTGTGGGCAAGTTGATCGTATTGGCTCAGCATGATCAACTTGCCCTGAAGTATCAGGAACAGCGCTTTCATACAAAGGGCTATCGAGTAAGGGAAACGCCGCACTTTGTGTTCTGTCAGAAGCAGTCTCCTCATCAAACAGTATTGATGCACACATTTGGGCAAGCAGATATTGATGCAGACCTCATCTGCTTCATTGAAAAGGAGCTAGACTCATTTGGTTTCATTTCATCTGCCAAGGATTTTGGGGCTGTTCTCTTTGCCATTCTAGCTTCTACATTTCCATCGCCACGCAATCAGCGCATCATTTGGCAGCGGTTCTGCTTCAATACGCTAGTCAAGCTGCGTGAACAAATTGCTCATCCTCTTTCCACACCTCCAGAGGTTTCCTATATTGCCCCTTTTGCGACGATCTATCGGCGTATCTTTGACCTCTGCATCGGGCAGAGCCTCCTTGACATCGGATGCAGCTTTGGCTTTTTACCGATCCTAATGAACGAGCGTTTCCCCAATATGCAAACAATCATGGGCTGCGATAACAACCCTGATGCGCTCAATTTTTCCATGGATACAGCAGAGGTTGCTAGCGTGCGCCACGTCACATTTAAGTTACAAGATGTGCTGGATGCGACTATTCTTAGCCTGGGAACCTTCGACACGGTAACAGCTATTCATCTGCTGGAACATCTTCCAGAAGTTCAACTTGCTCAAGCATTTGAACATCTCTTGAAGCTGACACGCCACCGCTTGATAGTCGCAGTACCTTACGAACAGCAGGTTACAACGGTATATGGGCACGAACAGCTATTTTCACGGGAAAAACTAGAAAAGTGGGGAAAGTGGAGCATTGAGACGCTTAAGAGTCCTGTAACATATTGGTGTGAGGACGTTGCAGGTGGATTGCTCATTGTAGATCGCCTGTCATAACTAGAAGCGAGTGTCCGCTATGCGATTTCGTGACCAGGTGGTTCTGATAACAGGTGCAGGCCGTGGGCAAGGACGAGCTCATGCTTTAGGCTTTGCTCGCGAGGGAGCTCATCTACTCCTCTGTGATACTCTCCGTTCCTATTCCTCAGTTCCTTATCTCCTCTGTTCTGCTGATGATTTACTCCGGACTGCTGGCGAGATCGAAGCGATGGGTCAATGTATAATTGTGCATCACGCAGATGTCACTGACCTCAATGAGATGCAGAAAGCCGCTGATAGAGCTATTGCAGAGCTAGGCCCTATTGACATTGTTGTGGCAAATGCAGGGTTGTACTCATTTGCCACAACATGGGAACTCACAGAGGAGCAATGGGATGAGACAGTTGCAGTGGCACTCAAGGGTGCGTGGATCACATGTAAAACTGTGATACCACACATGCTTGCGCGAAAAAAGGGGAAAATTATCTGCATCGGCTCGATAGGTAGTTTTAAGGGCTTGCCAGGTTTGGGTCATTACGTTGCTGCTAAGCATGGAATAATGGGTCTGGTGAAGACATTAGCAGTAGAGTTGGCCCCCTACAACATCAATGTCAACGCGGTCTGTCCCACAACTGTAGATACCGATATGATTAACAACCAGGCATTCTACGACTATTTTGCAGGGGGCCCAGGACCAAATGCCACCCGCGAGAACGTGATTGCCCGTATGAACGAAATGAATCTCTTCAGGGACAGGGGAATAGTTACTCCCGAAGATATTACTGCTGTCGTTCTCTGGCTTGCCTCTTCTGAGGCAAGCCACATTACGGGATGTGCATTACCTGTAGACGCTGGGTTTTTGACCCGTTAAGAGGGTAGTTTTTACCCATTTCCCAATCAACAAAAGAACTCGACGCGGCGCATCTTCAGTCCTCGTAGTCCCTACGAAAAGCAACTCGTTTGTACCTGGCTTTGCCAGAAACCCTTTGACTTCTCCGGTCGTTCGATCACGAAAGGTTGTTCTTCTCCAAGAGCGTTTTTGGCCTGCGGGGGTGAAATTCTGACGGGTTTCCAGAGAAAGAGGCAGTGGAAGACCTGCCTCTCAAACATATCCTACCCCGCAGCCAATCAACTGTCTCTACAGCAGGTTGTTCTTATGCGAATCCTGCTTATCAAGCGCGTTGCAGAAAGGCAATTTGTCAGTTTATTTGCAGTTTATGACCTGTACTTTCTTGAAGAGACCTGAATGAATCTGCATACGTCGCAAAGTGGCAAAAGTGCTTGAAAGCACGAAAGAAGCGGCTTCAGACCTGAAACATCTGTTCTGAAGCCGCCTGGAGTTTTTGGGAAAAACCGAAAAAGTGAGGGGGTGCCGAAGGGGGGACTCGAACCCCCATGCCCTTAAGAGCACAACGCCCTGAACGTTGCGTGTCTACCAATTTCACCACTTCGGCTCGTTCTGGATTGGTTGTCCTGTCTTTGGAGACAGGCATATATTACTGCATCTGTCGCGGCTTGTCAATAGGTTTGCGACCCGTTTGTAAGCGGCCTTTCCCTCTTCGCCTTCCGGCATAGTTCCTTGTGTTATAATTACAAAGACATCCTTTTTGTATCACATACTGGCTGTGGGATTGCTATGCCTGCAAGCTTATGTTTGAGCTAACAGGCGATGTAAACGATGTTTATGCAACAGACATTCGTTGAAAAGTGGGAGTCTTTTTTCATGCAGGATCAGTCCTCTCCCGTGCGAGCCGCCATCGACATTGGCAGTAACACGATCCATATCGTTGTTGCGCGCTGCGCTCCTGATGCCCTCGATATTGTCGAGGACCAGGTGGAAATGGTGCGCATCGGCGAAAGTGTCAATGCAACCGGAGAGATTTCGCAACAGAAACGGAACGATACTATCGCCACGCTCAATCAATATAAAGCTCTGGCCGGACAACATGGAGCCGAGCAGGTTTTCGTCGTGGCCACAGAAGCCATTCGCAAGGCTACGAACGGTGAGCAGTTTTTGCAGGATGTGAAGCGCGAGACCGGCCTGGAGGTGCAAATCATCAGTGGCACCGTCGAGGCAGTGCTGACCTTTCTCGGCGCTTCCTATGAGCTGCATAACGAACCTAATGCACCGGCCCAGATTGGTGTAATGGACCTGGGAGGCGGAAGCATGGAATTGATCACCGCGAAAAACATGCAGATCACCTGGCAAACATCCGTCCCTATTGGTTCAGGCTGGCTGCATGATCGCTACCTTCCTTCTAATCCTCCAACGAACCAGGAAATTGAGGTCGCGACTACCTTTCTGCAAACCTACCTGCAAAATATGGATATCAAGCGCTTCCCACCCGTTCTGATCGTCACCGGTGGAAGCGCTAACTCGCTGCTGTACCTCGTCCAGCGCGCGTTTCACCTTGATACGAGCAGCCGACTAACGCAGGAGAATCTTATGCGCTGCATGGGGCTGATGATGGCGCTGCCCGCCGAAGAAATTGCTCAGCGATATGAACAGCCACTAGATCGGGCGCGTATTCTACCGGCTGGCGCGTTGATTATACAGAAAGTGATGACGCGCCTGCGCCTGGATGAGGTACGAGTAAGCCCACACGGCATTCGTGAGGGCGTGCTGCTGGCCTATGCCCGTTATGGAGATCACTGGTTGGAGAAGGTCAAAGAAAGCGCTGAGGCCGCCAGTGCGGGTAAGGGAGCAAATGCATCCGCTCAGTTTGCTACTCCAAAGGAGGAGACGTTTGCGCAATCTGGCAGGCGCATGCTGCTGGATCGCACAAAGAAGATGCTGGATTGGTGCGATGAGGTTCTGAAGCACGAAGATGTCGAAGCGGTGCATAAGATGCGTGTTGCCTCGCGCCGCCTGCGTGCTACGCTCGATGCGTTCGAGTCATGCTCAGACCCCAAAGTCTTTAAGAAGCTCTACCGGAAGATCAAAAAGGCCGCCGATATTTTGGGAGCGGCGCGCGATACAGATGTGATGCTGCAAAACTTGCAGGCTCAATTAGAGCAAATGAATGACGAGGATCGGCCCGGCATGCAGTGGCTCATTTCACGCCTGAAAGACTACCGGCAGGAGAAACAACAGGAGTTGGAACGCTTCCTTCGCAATCTGGATATGGATGCTTTGGAAGAACAGGCTGAAGCCTGTATTCCTGGAGGTGTGTAGTATGGCAAAAGCCAGGCCGCTCAAGGGACTGAATCCATCTGCTCCTACCGGGCAGAATGCGCGCATTATCGCCAAAGTGCGCCTCGAAGAATTGTATAACTGGCAAAAATGCGTCGACGATCCATACAGCGTACGCGAGTTGCATAACCTGCGCATTGCAGCTAAACGGCTCCGCTATACGTTTGAAGTTTTTGAGGAGTTTTTCCCCGAAGCCAGCCATCCTATCGTCGATGAACTGCAGCAGCTACAGGACGAGCTTGGCGAGTTGCATGACAGCGATGTGATGATTGCAATGCTGCGGCTGTGTTTAGGAAGCCAGGACGCCGGAACAATCTCGGATACCGCGAAACAGAAGGAGAAACCACTCGTGCAGCCCGAGCTGGTGAATGATCTGCTGGACCCGGCGGTCGCTCCCACAAGTGAGGAACGCTACGGGCTGGAGAGTCTGCTGCATAAACAGGAACAATTGCGTGAAGAGCAATATGCTGCTTTCCGCAAGCACTGGTATGAACTGCAAGCACGCGATTTCCGGCGTGAAATACTGGATGTTTTGAAATCATGAAGCTATGGGAGCGACGAGAGGAGGGATCAGACATGACAACGCCATTTTCAGTTGAGGAACTGGGTTGGTGGCAACTTTCCGAGCCGACCGCCGAGGAACTGCATTTGAGTGGAGGGCTGCGTGTCGAGGACTGGCCTCATGCTCGCCACGTAGAACGACTCAGCTTGCAGCTTTTTGAAGCCACACAGCCCCTGCATAAGCTGGATAAACGCACCTTGCGCCTGCTTAAACGCGCTGCCTTCTTGCACAATGTCGGTATGCTGGTCGAGGCGCGCCGCCACCACAAACATTCTTTCCGCCTCATCAACGAAACGTCGCTGCCCGATTTTAGCGATGAAGAGCGATTCGAAATTGCATGCATAGCCCGCTATCACCGCCGCGCTTTACCCTCTACTTCGCACGAAGAGTATGCCGCGTTGAGCCGACAGGCTCGCCGGCGCGTCTCCATTCTGGCGTCATTACTGCGCGTAGCCGATGCCCTCGACTATAGCCACGATGGACGTGTGCTGCGTGTGGCCGCCGCCAGAGAGCAAACAAATGAAAAGCAATGGACGCTATTGCTCTGGAAACGCCCCCTGGCAGACCTGGATGATGAGCTTGAACATGCCCACAAGAAGGCAGACCTTTTCGAGAAGGTGTTCAAACGCAAATTGCACTTCGTGGTGCAGGAATGAAAATTATTCCTCAGGAAAGCCGGACGCGGAAATCACAAATTTGGGGTCGTGTTCGTGTAGCACTATCGAGGCGCCACAGGCATCAGCAGGATGAATCCATAACACCGGGCGCGGGCTTTCTTCATTCCCCTGCTCGTGTGTATAGGTGACGCCGTGTTCGTCCAGGTAGCACCGCGCTGCTTCAAGATTCTCAACCGCGAGCGTCATGCGGCATAGACTCTCTCCAAAACGTTCCAGGTAGCGGGCAAGCGCGCCCGGCTCCGGCAGGTACAGGTCTTCTACATCGCTTTCAACTGAAAGTGGGAGTGGCACTGCCAGCTCGAAACTCTGCTGCGCAACCACAGCGGTGCCGTCTATTTGCTTTACCTCGCCTGCTCCGAACGGGCCCAGGGGGAATGCAACCAGCATGGCGTCCCACGAATCGGCCTCGCCAGTGAATGAATCCGATGGCGACAGATTATAGATATGCTGGAAACGCCGCGCGGCCTCGCCAAGGTCGGCGACGGCAATTGTTGTGCTGAGTACCTGTGTGGCACCAAGGGGATGGCGCGGTGGCGTCTGCCAACCTGCCAGGCGAAAACGTCGTTCTTCACCCGTACTATCGTGCTGGATGATGAAAGGATAGTGCTGCGCGAGTTCTGGAATCTCTATATCGGCGCGCTGCCATTGGCGTGTCCGGCCATCCGCGCTCCTCAATTCTCCCGGCGTAGGGCCGAAGATGGAGATGCCGCGCTCTTTCATGGCTGCGCTATCGGCCTCGATATTATCGGAGGACAGCACGAAATTAAGATAGCCTTCGCCTTTGGCCAGCCGCTCAAGCATTCTGGGCGATGCTTCCTCTGGCCTATTGACCGCGATCAGTTCGATATAGGTATCGCCGATCACAATAATGCGATTGGCAGTACCGCCGGAGGGATGGATACCTCCGCCCGATACTGCCAACCCAAGTTTCTGGCTGAATACCTGTGCCGCCTGTTCCAGGTCATGCACACCGATGATAATATGATCCAGCCCTGTTAGCATCTTGCTACAACCCTCAATTCTATCCGCGTGTGCGTGCCAGTTCGCGTGCCTCGCGGCGATCCGCCTCCGGCTCTCCACCACCCAGGCGATTGAAACCGAGCTCGCCCTTTTCCCAGATCACCAACAGCATACTGGCATTGAAGATGGAGGAGTAGGTACCACTAAAGATACCGACCAGCAAGGCTCCGGTAAATGAGCGGATGCTATCTCCACCGAAGAGCGTCAGGGCGCTCAGGGTGAAAAGTACGGTGAGCGAGGTGTTGAGCGAACGCGCCATCGTTTGTACCAGGCTGGCATTCACCACCTGCTCGAACGTCTCCGAGGTACGGCGTTGCATATTCTCACGAATACGGTCGAATACCACAATCGTATCATGCACCGAGAAACCTACGACCGTCAGCAGGGCCGTGAGGAACAGCGCGTCAACCTGGACATGGAATATCCAGCCCAGGAACGAGAAGACGCCGAGCACCACCAGCACATCGTGCAGCAGCGCGATGATAGCGCATGCGCCATAACGCCACGGCTTCGCCACCTTGCGGAACGAGAACCAGATGTAGAGCAGGATCAGCACCGAGGCGGCCAGCACAGCCAGGAATGCGTTGCGCGTCGTATCCGAAGCCACGGAGCCGGAAACCGAAGCATTATTCAGCAACTGGATGTAGTTGTTGCCATTATTAATGAAGACCTGCTGCAGCTTCAGGAGATCGTTCTGCGAAAGATCGGAGCGTGTCAGTAGCGTAATGGTTTGCGTTGTTGCTCCCTGTCGCACATCGACTATACTAACCGGAATGTTGGCAGGATTCGGCTTCGTCGTTGTTGGCGTCGGCGTGGCGGTTGGCGTACCGTGCGCTACCGGCCCGGTACCGGTAGTCGTACCTGTAGCGGTCGCTCCTGGCGTAACAGTCGCTTTAGGCGTAGCCGTTGGAGTGGCCTTAGATGTAGCTGTGGCGGTCGGACTTGCCGTTGGCGTGGCGGCCGCTGTTGGAGGTCCTATCGCTGGGTTTGAGGTATCAGGCAGCTTGCTGAGTGCCTTCTCAATATCGCTAATCTTAGGATTGACTCCAGAAGCAAATCCTGTGACGACAACGACTGTGACCGTTTTCCCATTCAGAACGAGCGGATGGAAGACGGTGGAAAGCTTACTACTCGTCGGGTACGCTTTTTTCAAATCGTTCTGGATAACATCTTGTACATTTGTATCAATATTCGTATTCAAACGAATCCAGATGGTCTGGTTGGCAGCTACTGATGGGTCATTTCCTGTCTGAACCTCCAAGCTGTCCAGGTTGAGCGGCTTGACCAGGTTTTGTACCTGAACATCCGTCAAGGTCTTTTCAGGACGAAATTGAACGCTTGCTCCACCGGCAAAGTCGATACCGACGTCCAGTCCTTTCACAATCAATGAGATGGTACCTGGAATAATGACGATCAACGATATCAAAAGAAAGATATAGCGTTTTCCTACAAGATTGAACACAGCAAACTTCCTCCCTCTCCTTTAAACTGTAGTGTTCCGCCGCGACAGGGAGGCTGTGGCCCTGGCAATAGAGCCAGGAGGAAGCCCAAACAGTGCGGGGTGGCTGACGACGCCGGTTGGCACCAGTAGATTCAGGAAGGTGCGTGTCACAACGACGGCGGTAAACATACTGATCAAAACACCCAGGAACAGGGTGGTGGCGAAGCCAACGATGATAGTGGCGCCAAAATTGCTGCCGAAGGCATACAGGACGGCGCAGGTAATCAACGTCGAACAGTTGGAGTCGCGAATTGATGGCCACGCGCGTTTCCACCCGATATCAATGGCGGAAGATAGCAACCTGCCGGCGCGCAATTCCTCCTTGACTCGTTCAAAGATGAGTACATTGGCATCTACAGCCATACCGATGGAAAGAATGAACCCGGCAATACCAGCCAACGAAAGGGTTACGCCCACCAGTTTGAAGACTGCAAAGGTTGTACCGGCATAGAGCAGCAGCGCACAGTCGGCCAGCAATCCCGGCAGGCGGTAGTAGAGCAGCATGAAGAGGATGACGATGCCCAGGCCGATGGCGGCTGCGATCTCGCTTTTGTTGATAGAGTCCTGGCCCAGTGTTGGTCCAACGATCTGCTCACTTTGAGGTGTGAACGAAATAGGTAACGCCCCATACTTCAGCAACGTCACAATTTGCTGGGCCTGCTGCTGGGTGAACCGGCCTGTGATCTGTCCGGGACCATTGATGGCGCTTTGAATGACCGCCGATTCGATAACTTCGCGGTCAAGCGTCACGGTAAGATACTGGTATTGATTCTTCTGAGTGAAGGTGTAGAATTTGCCGACGGCATCACCTTTCATCTCGAAGTTGATATCCGGCTGCCCGGTGGTATCCTGCCCGACGTAAATGTTGTTGGCGTCGAGATCTTTGCCAGTGAATTGCGGTTGGCCACCGGGATTGTACGCCGTGTATTGTGAAGGATCGAAAGTTGATCCAATCTGTAGCTGGGTTGGGCCGGTACTCCAAAACTCAAGCGTACCGGTTTGCAGGAGTGAATTGACGGCTGCAAATGGGTCGCCGCTATTGAGTCCTGGCAACTCAACAGCAATGCTGGGTATGCCGTTAATCGTCTCTACACGAATATCCGGCTCGTTCACGCCCAGCCCGCCATTCACACGCTGCTCGATCTGGTCACGTGCGGCGGCAACATTTTCTGCAAGTGCAGATGAATCATAGTTCTGCGGGTTTTTGGGTACCAGTAGTACGCTTACGCCGCCTTGCAGATCGAGTCCTTCCTTGACCTTCAGTGGATTACTGTAGCCTAGAAAGCCGATATTAATGCCGGGGTTGTTAGGCCAGTCAATATAGGCCGCACATGCCGCCAGCAAGATAATAAACAGGAGGAGAGTAAGTGTTCCTCGACGCATAGGTGTTGTTTCCCCTTAAAGTCTCTATTTTACAAACAATTGCACGTTTGAAAAACTCACAACATATGAACCCGATAATGCTCCCGTGCAGTATAGCATAGTTGAGACCTGTTGCAAATCCCTTTTTGATTCACACGAAACGCTTTGCGGCTTTTTTCACCGCCTCTCCTGATGAATTTGAACAAGCAAAATTGGTCAGAAGCCTCTGTGAGAAGTCATTATGACTTTCGACACATGCGGAAAATAGGTCTTTTCGTACTCCTTTTTTCACCTTGCCTCAAGTATGCTGTTCTATATAACAGGTAATGCGCGGAACAGGATGATTGTTTCGGCGGCAGCCCCGGGTAGGGATTATCCTGGTGATTACCTATAAGCGCGCCAGGGATTCTTCGTTGCACTCAGAATGACATGCCCCACCATGTCATTCTGAGTGCAACGAAGAATCCCTGGCGCCCTCCATGCAGCTGAGCCGACGGACTTCTGGGTAATCACCAAGATTATCATCTTGACAACGAGAAAATGATATGTTATAACCTGCATGTATAGCAAAATGCTATATAAAGGTGCTTTATCCTGGTTTGTATCTTTCGTTCTCATTAATAGGAGATCAAACCTTAAGCATGCTGATTCGTAAGCTCATAGGAAAGCTTTTTCTGAACGTTTCTGCCTGAGATTGGTATAGAGGCAATTTTTAAATCATCACAGAAGGAGTAATTGCTGTCAATGGATGAAATGAAGACCGTAGAGGGTGCTACTCTACAAGAGACGAACCATCGCATCGTTATGGATGTACGCAATATCACCAAGAGTTTGCCGTTGGGCCGTGAGAGGATCGATATCCTGCGCGGCATCACCTTTCAGATTACGGGCGGCGAATTTGTTTCGATTGTTGGCCCTTCTGGTTCGGGCAAGAGCACGCTGCTGGGCATCATTGCCGGATTGGACAATCCCAGCAGCGGCCAGGTCTTGATTGATGGGGTGGACATCACGAAGATGAGCGAGGGCAGGCTGGCCGAGGTGCGCAATAACAAAATCGGCATGGTGTTCCAGGCATTTAACCTGATCCCGACGCTGACGGCGCAGGAAAATGTCGAAGTGCCCCTCTACGTTGGCAAGCACAAGGGTTCCCCTTCCGAACGCGCCAAAGAACTGCTGAACCTGGTTGGACTCTCCCATCGCCTGACGCACCGCCCGAACCAACTCTCCGGCGGCGAGCAGCAGCGCGTGGCGATTGCGCGGGCACTGGCGACCGACCCTGCCTTTGTGATTGCCGATGAGCCGACGGGCAACCTGGATGCCAAAAATGGTGAAAATGTCCTCAAACTCATCGCCTACCTGCGCCAGGAGACCGGAAAAACTTTTATCATTGCTACCCATGACCCGGTTGTGGCTTCGCACGCCGACCGCGCCATTCGTATCGTCGATGGCCAGATTGCTTCGATTGATGTTATCGGTGGGAGAATCACGCAATAATGCAGCGGTAGGCGATCATATATGGCCGATGAATCGGCGCTGGGCGCGATCAATCGGCCCCTACGATAAATGGAGAATCATCTAATGAAGGCTTCGATGTACTTCAACTATACTTCGCGTTCGTTGTTGCGGGGAGGGCAGCGGACAATCCTGGCGATCTTCTGTGTGGCCGTCGGCGTCATGGCGATTGTAGCCCTGCAATTAGTGGGAGAAATGATCAATGGCGCGCTGACAGGTAATGTGCGCGATGCCAATGGGGGTGATATTGCCGTCACTTCCCAATCGGCGCCGTTCAATTCAAGCGATCTCTCCTTTTTTGACCAGCTTAAGAGCAATGGAACTATCACCAACTACACAGCGTTTTATGCGACCAATGGTTCGAACGGCTTTGCTTCCTCGATCACGCAGTCATTTCAGTTGCTGGTCGTAAAACCCAATACCTATCCGGTAGTGGATGCACCTACCTTCAATGCGCCTTCTAATGGCAGCATCCCAGGTTTGTTGCAGAATGACCAGGTGATTGTTGACCAGGCGCTGGCCGACCAGTATAACAAAAAAGTGGGCGATACCATGACCCTGCACGTCAATGGCAGGCAGGGGGGCTTGACGATGCCCGTCAAGATTGCCGGTATCGTGCAGGATAATGGCTCACTGGCGCAGAACAATGATGTGATGATCATTTCCGCTAGCGATTTTCAGGCCGCCAATCCGAATATTCCTCTAGTGTATACTGATGTCGATATCACGGCTCCCCAGGCGAATATCAACCAGGCCGTCAAGGATATCCAGCAGAAGTTTCCTGCCGCCAACACGCAAACGGCAGCCGATGCTTTGAAGAATAACCAGCAGCAGGTCGATTTTATCAAGAAGTTTCTGGAGATTGCTGGTCTGCTGGCCCTGCTGATTGGAGGCGTCGGCATCATCAACACGATGCAGGTGCTGCTCTCTCGTCGCAGGATTGAGATAGCCATGCTGAAGACGACCGGCTATCGCCGCTTCGACCTCTACCTGCTCTTCGGTATGGAAGCGGCTTTCTTAGGATTGATCGGCGGCGTGATCGGCGCGGGAGTAGCGATTGGCTTGAGCGCGCTCATTCGTATCCTGGTAGAAAACCTCTTCCCGGTTCTGATTCCATTTGTCTTAGACCCTGTGATTATCGGCGGCGGCGTCTTGATCGGCCTGGTTACGGCATTGATCTTTGGTTTGATGCCCATTGTGCAGGCTGCTAACATCCGTCCCTTGAATGTGATCCGCGAACTGCCGGAGGGCAATCGTGCCGGTAATATTGCCCTGACTGCTGGCCTGCTCCTGATTCTCTCGGTGTTATTCTGCCTGCTGGCCATTTTCATTCTGAATGATGTCGGGTTGGGTATCGGCGCGGTCTATGGCACCTTCATCTTCCTGGCCATCTTGAGCCTGTTCTTTGGCCTGGTGGTCTTCCTGATCAGCGTGCTGCCGGTGCCGGAGCACTTCTCGCCGCCATACCTGGCGCTGGTGATCGCGGGACTGGTCATTTCGGCCCTGATCTTCATCCCGTTGCCCGCGTTTGGCGGGTTGTTGTTCGTCGTCTCGTTGATGGGTATTGTCATTGTGCTGCTGCCGCGCTCGTGGAAATCCAGCACGAAACTGGCCCTGCGCAACATCGGACGCCAGCGCGCGCGCACGACCACGACCATGCTTGCCCTCTTCGTCGGCGTCTTTACCATCGGCCTGATTCTGGTGCTGGGGCAGGACCTGCGCGACAAGATCAATAGTGCCCTGGCTAACAACCTCACTTATAACGTGATTACCCTCGCGAGTGGGAGCGAGGCGAATGGGCTGCAATCGCAACTGAATACGATACCTGGCCTTGATCGTTCTCATTACGCCCAAAGAACGTTTGCCCAGGTTGTCCCTGTGGCTATTGATGGAACGCCCCTGTCCAGCCTGGTGTCGAGCGGCAATAGTTCAACCGGTCCTGGCAATTTGGGACGCGAAGGCACCTATGGACTCCTGGGTTCCATGGAGGGCTTTGATGTAGCCAATAACCAGCTGCCAACCGGTATCACGATCAAGGATGGCAGTAATCTCAATCCCAGCAACGCGGGTCAAAATAGCGTCTTGTTGAATTACCTGTTCGAGCAGCTCGCGCCTCTTAAAGGCCATGTCCATGTAGGAAGCACGGTTACGTTTGCCAGTATAGATGGCAAGAGCGTACAAACTGCCACGGTGGTTGGCTTTTACCAAAGTAGTGGATTTAACATACAATTCGGGGCGGTGTTTGCCACAAAGAATACAGTCGTTTCTCTCTCTCCCGCCGGTAATGTGACGAACATCTTCTATATGAAGATTGATCCGAACCAGGTTGGCAAGGCTTTGAACGATATTGGCAGGATCGCGCCCAACGCTTCGGTCATTAACCTGGCGAACATCGGTGATTTTGTCAACCAGATTCTCAATGATTTCCTGATCATCCTGGTAACGATTGCCTCGCTTTCTCTGCTGGCCGGAGTGATCATCATCGCCAACGCGGTAGCCCTGGCGATGCTGGAACGGCGGCGCGAACTGGGCATTCTCAAGTCTGTTGGTTATACCAGCAGAAGCGTGTTGAGCGAGGTGCTGATCGAGAACGGGGTCATAGGTGGCACAGGCGCATTGCTGGCAATGTTGCTGGTGACGCTGGCAACCAGCTTGCTGGGCACCTTTTTCTTCAAGACGGCTTTCGGAGTGAGCGCGTTTATTGCGCTCGGCCTGATTATCGGCATTGCGCTGCTGGCGATGGCGGTCGCGGCGCTGGTCGCGTGGGGAGCTGTACGGGTGAGGCCGTTGGAAGTGCTGAGATACGAGTGATACGGGATGGGGAGGGCATGGTCCGAGTCATCCGGCGTTTGCCCTCCTCCAGGGGCGCTTGCATGCTCTCCTTATGTGTGCCACAATCCTTCTTTCTACAGGCACTTGAGCCATTTCAAGAGGACCTACGCTTTTGGGAAGACTCCTCTCTCACCTATTGGAGCTGGAATTACCTGAGATGGTGATATCCCCAATGTCTGAGCAAAGAGTAAAAAGAACTTTTGATTGGGTACACGCATATCATCCTTGTTTACGTTAATCCATGGACACCCGGTAGGACCCATATCCATTTGCTGAACGTGCGTGCTATCTTGAAGGAAACGAAGGTGATAGATTAGACCATCGGCACCTGGACAAGAACTCGTCCCTGTCGTTGATACTTGGGGGAGAGCCAGAGCAGCATCATACAGCTTTTGTACAGCATTAGCATTGGTGATAGTACGTGAAAGTGGAGGAAAACTGTTTCCTGGTAGGGTGCTGGAACGGACAACCTGAAGTGTTGTCGGCCTGAAAGACGTTGAGGCATCAGATCCTGCACCACAAGAGAGTACTAATAAGGAGAATAGTAAAAGGAATGGCATAAGAATTGGTACTTTCCACTTCACTGAGCACCTCCTGCTCCGATTTTAGTGAAATTACAGGTTTGCTTCGGCCTTCTTACTCATCCCACAACTTTGCGCCTGGCATTACATTTAGAATGCATAAGCGACAGCATATACTTATCTCTATAAACGCATTCCTATCGAGAAGACGATCCTTTGCAATAATTTGTTCCATTCCTTAGTCCGGTCGTTTATGAAAGCCTGTTTGAGCCAAATGCCAGGCATTTGGCTCAGTAATAGTAGCATGTGATCAAATGTAACAGCAAGCAAGCATAGAATAATGCTGGTGCTTCCTCCGCTTATGGATAGCAAGAGCCATAGCTATTGCCATAATTATACCAGCGGTTGGTAAAGGTATTATTGTTATTCACTGATAACCCATCAGGATAAGCGAGGTACTCGTCACTGCCACCATGACCGTTGGGGCCAGCATCATACATCAAGAGCTGAGTATTAACGAAGGAATTGGGATTTGCCCAAGGCGCACCCTTGTAGTTTGCCTGAGCCAGGACATTAGACCATTGCGTGTAGTGAAAATCAGCCAGTGATTTGTAGGTATACCCAGCTCCACAACCAGGGCGTTCATCAACAAAGAGAGCCAAATCGACAATTTAGAACAAGGGACTATGTTAATTGTCTATATACCGGAAAAGATTCGGCAGAACAGAGTATAAGATGATATACCCATCAAAATCTTTAAAGCAGTTGCGCGTCAATGACTTCTAGGTGGTAAACAGATAATGATATTCTATAAAGAGAAAATATCACAGTGATGTTAAATGGCTAATAGTTAATACAAGATGCGTTACAAAAAATATTAAAAATAAAACATTGAATAATTGTAAATAGTATAACCCATCAGTTTCCGTTTGTCAATACTTTTTACTGTTATTAATATGCCCAATTTGGAATGCTCCCGTTTCATATGTTATACTTTCAAGCAATAAGACCTTTCGCGCCGGAGATCATCATGCAAGGTATTGCCAGAATCAATGGCGAGTATGTCGATTGTGGAGGCGATTAAGCCAGTAAAAGTAGCGATTCTTCAGGAGGTCATCCAATGGAAACACCTTTAACCCCGCTCGATTTTCTGCGCCGCGCCCGGCGGTTGTATCCTGATCGTGAAGCTGTTGTCGATGGAGACTTGCGTTTGACGTATGCGGAGTTTGGCAAACGCTGTGATCGCTGGTCTGCCGCGCTCCAGCAACTGGGCGTCGGTAAGGGCGATCGCGTTGCCTATATTGCTCCCAATACACATGCCCAGCTTGAATCGTTTTACGCGGTACCTCAGATAGGGGCTGTGCTCGTACCGATCAACTACCGTCTCATCGCCAGTGATTTTGCCTATATCATCCAGCATAGTGGAGCGAAGGTTGTTTGCGTTCACAGCGACTACCTGGATGTCGTTGAGGGTATTCGTCATGAACTACCGGAGGTCAGGCATTTCGTTGCGCTTGAAGGCCTGACGGATTCCTTACGCGAAGCAGGCTGGCTGGACTATGAGACTACGCTGGCGAACGCGCCGGAGACGTTCACCCGTCCCGAGATTGCCGAAGATGATTTGCTGACCATCAACTATACAAGCGGCACAACCTCGCGGCCCAAGGGCGTTATGATTACCCATCGCAATGCCTATATGAACGTTGTTGGAACCCTGATCCATATCTCGATGTCACCGGCAGACCGCTACCTGTGGACGCTGCCCATGTTCCATGCCAATGGTTGGACCTTCGTCTGGACTGTCACTGCCGTTGGTGGCACGCATATCTGCCTGCGCAAGGTGGAACCGGTTGCGATCTTCACGCTGATACGCGATGAGAGGGTAACGCTGCTCTGCGCCGCGCCGACGGTACTTATCAGCATCGCCAGCGCACCTGAAAATGTGCGCGGTATCTTGCTTTCCGCGGATACCGGTTCGGAGCGCAGGAAAGTGCGCGTGCTGACCGCAGGGGCGCCACCTGCCGCCGCGACCATCGAGCGCGTCGAAGGCGAACTGGGCTGGGAGATCACACAGGTCTATGGCCTGACCGAGACGGCTCCTTTCATTACGATCTGCGAGCCGCGCCCGGAGCATGCCGCGCTCTCCCCACAGGAGCGGGCGATCATCAAAGCGCGCCAGGGAGTGGAACTGGTGACTTCTGGCGAACTGCTGGTCGTTGATGAACAGGGCAACGAGGTTCCCCACGATGGGGCGACGATTGGCGAGATTGTGGCGCGCGGCAACGTCGTTATGAAAGGCTACTACAATGATCCCGAGGCTACGGCACGTGCTTTCGAGGGTGGCTGGTTTCATACGGGCGACGCCGCGGTTGTCCATCCCGATGGCTATGCCGAGATTCGCGACCGCATGAAGGATGTGATCATCAGCGGGGGTGAAAACATTTCCTCAATCGAGGTTGAGGGCGTGCTCCTGCGTCACCCCGCTGTGCAGGAGGCGGCGGTGGTTGGTCTGCCCGATGAACGCTGGGGCGAGGCGCCGCACGCATTCGTTGTCCTCAAGCCTGGACAGAGTGCGACGGAGGAGGAGCTACGCACCTTCGTTCGCGACAACATGGCGCACTTCAAAGTGCCGAAGACGGTTACGTTTATCCCTGAATTGCCCAAGACTGCTACCGGCAAGATTCAGAAATATGTGCTTCGCGGCGGCAGGGCTGCGATTGCCGCGCAGTAATCTATCCATTCTATTGATAATTGGGGCGAGGGGGCGGAGCAAGCTTCTCCGCCCCACTTTCCCGCAACCCCCGCCCCGACTGGATTGGGGCGAGGTCGCTTTCCTTCAGAATTACACTTATAAGCGGAGCAAGCTCTCCCATCTAACCTTTACCTGGTGATTGCCCAGAGGTGAACTTGCCTCATCCAGGGAACTTATGGGGAATCACCAGACCTTTACCACTTTTTGTTTTTCTCAAATTTTCGTTACAATAACGCCTTTGCCTGCTTTCCATCGCCCCACTAAAATTCCCGTCATACGGCGTATACAAAGCAAGTACCCCGGTGGACATATGTGTATCACTGTGAGAAATATATCCTGGAGTGGAGCGTCTGGAATGGCTTATTGCTGTACGCGACAACATATCAATGATCCTCATAGCATATGGTGCGAGCAGTGTGAAAGTCTCGTGGCAGGTGCGCTGATCGATGATTTCAAGGTGGTCTCCTATATCGGAAGTGGGAGTTTCAGCAAGGTATACCTGGCGGAACAGCAATCCTTGAATATGCGCAAAGTGGTCATCAAGCTACTTCACCAACCCTGGGACCAGGTGCAACTCGAGTTTTTCCAGCGCGAAGCGGCGTTGCTCGCTTCCCTGGCTCATCCCTATATTCTGCCCATTTATGCATTTGGCGTTATCTCGCAGCGAAATAAGAGTCCTTATGGACTATCATACTCTCAGACTCCCGGTTCACTCCCTTATCTCGTCTTGCCCTATGTGGCGCAAGGGTCGATAGCCGAGATATTTGAGCGTGAGGGCAAACAACCGTGGTCGCTGGCCCGTGTGGTCTCTTTAACGCGGCATGCGGCAGAGGCGCTGGATTATGCGCATGGCAGGGGGGTGCTGCACCGCGATGTCAAACCCGCCAATTTGCTGCAAATGGGTTCGCACGTGTTGCTCGCCGATTTCAGTGTGGCTTCTATGATTGATGCCAACGTGTCGCACGTGAGCGCGCCCTGGGCCGGTTCGCCCGCGTACATGGCTCCAGAAGTATGGGGCCAGGCTCCAGGACGTTATTCTGACCAGTATGCCCTGGCGGTGACCTGTTTTTATCTGCTCACCGCTGAGTATCCCTGGCAATCCAGGAGCGAAAACAATATGCGCACGTGGATTCATCTCCATCGCACCATTGCGCCACGCTCCCTGCACGAACTACGACCGGACCTGCCTCAGGCTGTGAGCCTCGTCTTACAGCGCGCGCTGGCAAAAGACCCGCACCAGCGCTTTCCGACACTGCAGACCTTTGCTGCTGCTTTAGATGCTGCCTCGCAAACAGCAATACCGGCTCTCCGTCCTTCAGGAGGATTGGGAACACTCCAGCCCCAGGGCGCGATAAATCTGGCTCCTACATCTGTGCAGGGAACACCCTGGTCTCAGAGCGCGAGGGACTTGAAAGGCCCTCCGCAAGCTCCACTCCTGGCCCTTACATCTCCCCAAAGTGCAGAGGTTGTTCAGCATCCTGCCATAACTGCTAAGAGCGCGCTGCCCATCTCATCTTCTTTGCCGGTCGAGTCCCATATAAATGAAAAGGTGTGGGAGGCGATGCTCTTCAACCTGCTGCTGTGTATGGTGTTGGCAGCTGTGACCGCCTGGCAATTTGGAGAGGTGCGTGTCGTGGGCAATGTTTTGCTCGCGTTATGGCCTTCGTTGCCGGTCGGCCTGTGGGTTGCGCGCATGTTCCGCTCAATGCGTTCGGACACCATATGCTGGAGCCTATGCCGGGGAGCGCTTTTCGGCGTGGCCGATATTGTGCTTTCCGCGCTGGTCTGCTATGCCTGGACCGCGCTGGCATTGACAATGCCACATTGGGGCCATGATTGGCTACAGGCGGGTGATGGTTTGCGCATCTTCATTGAGCAGGTCAAAGCATTGCTACCCGAATTTCTGAAATTATTCGTCCTCGGCGCGTGGATCGCGGTAACAGGTGGGGTTTTGATAGGAATCTTCTCGTTCCAGGGCTGGCGCGGGCAATCACATAGGTTCCGTTCGCAGCAGGGTTCACCTCTACCGGGGAAATAGCTGCCGGAACCGTAAGGTCAAAGCGGCAATAGCAGCAACGGTATCTCCATTTCCTCCGGCGTCAGGCCACCATGGTGACCCAGGAAATGCATGTCGAATCTTCGCTCTTCGTGCCACCACACCGTTTCGTGCTCATAGGGGAGAATGACCAGGTTGCCCACTCGCTGCAAAAATTCCTTCGAAAGCTGCTGAGAGCCAAAGAACTGCTGCTCTACCAGCGCCCGGGTGGGATATATTTCCGCTCTTCCTTCAAGCCGCTTTTGCAGGAAAGCAATCGCCTCATCCAACACATCCTCCCGCACGTGCAAAAACATATCGCGCGCCGAACCTGCAGGAACCAGGAAATTTCCGCGCATATTTGTACGCAGGTAATGCTCGATGCCGGGCGCGTAGCGATTGAGATAAAACGTCCTCTTGGGATCGACCTCGATTTGCCCGTGATCGGCGGTCATAATAAGCAGTGTATCCGGGCTATTGCCGTGTGCCGCCTTGTAAAAAATCACATCCATGGCGGTCAAGAATCTATCCATGACCACCTCGAACTGCCGGGAATGCGGGCCATAGAGGTGACAGATCGCATCGATCTTGTCGAAGTACAAAAAATAGTAGCTGGGAGACGTTTTTTCGGAAACGATAAGTTCTCCCAGTTGCGTAAGCGCCTCTATGATCGTTCTATAAGGTACAACCGTAGCTCCTCGATAGACAATATCGGAGTAGGTGGACGGTGTGTAGGCCTGGTTCTGGAAAATGTAAGAATGGATGCCATACCTTTGCAAGCGGCGATAAAAGGTCTGCCGGGGAAAGAAAGCCTCTGATGGGATGCCGGATCGTTTCAAAGAGTCGCGTTCTCTATCTCCTGCGTAAGAGAAAAGCAAAGGCGTAATCACTTCATCGACAAGTGGCTCATAATAATTCCATTCGTAGACACCGCTCTGGCCAACGTTCAACCCGGTATGAATGCAGGTGACATGGGCAGCTGTGGTCGAGGGGAATTGCGAGGTCAGCTGTGAAGCGATGCCATATTTCAGGACGGTTTTGAGGAACTCGTAATGCTCCGCGTATTTCTCAAAGAACCGCCAGCCAAAGGCATCGATAAAGAACAGGATTACCTTGTTATAGTGGGTGGGCAAGCTGCCAAACACATCTACCGGGAAGCCATTTTGTCCTTTGCCGCTTAAGAGGAACTCAATCGTTTGTGGCAGGTTGGCGAAGCAGTAGGAATCATAGAGAGGCCTCACGAATCTCGAGGAGAATTTCGCGTTCTGTACCGCGTTCACAGAAGCCGAGTTGAGCATAGTCACACCTGCTCTCGGGTCAAGGGTAGATACCGCAGAATCTACATGCATGTTTGTGTTGAACACAGTATATCACGAAATGAAACTAGCTCATGCAATCTCTTTTGCAGATTGCTCTTTTTTCGATTAAAGAGACGTTTGAGCGAGATGCGGAGTGCAACTATGGAGTAAAGATCAGTACCTGTTGCCATATTTGCAGCCGGGCAAAGAGGGGAGGGTTTCAGTTGTCCGGCTTAAGGTATTAAAATTTCGTTAGGAATCGAAATAACATATCATTAACTCTTTTCATCTACGTGGTTATGTTGTATTATTGCGTAGCACAGCTTTTAGGGGACATGCCGCCTTGCGTGTAGGAAAGCAGGATGAACGCCCAGACCCAAATATATACTATTCCAGGCTCGTTACGTCAACCGAACGCTATGCTCGACTCCTTGCAGGGAATATTGCAGCAGGCTCTCAGGTCATCGACCACGCTATCCCTAAGGGCAGCCGCTGTAGTACGTGGCCGTGGAGTCTATCTCATAGACAACAACGCGGAACGAGCCCAATATATAGCATCACTACTGGTATCGGCAGGCTATCGTTCTATAATAGTAGCCAGTACCCTGGATGCCTTCACTCACTTTCTCCAGGGTACATTTGTTCCAATGGCGGTTATTGCCCTGCAAGAAGAGACGAATCAGCGCTTTTTCCTCAATCGCCTTTCAAAGCAAATTCTTGACAAGTACGAATGGGAAATACTCTTTGTGCGCCTGCTCTTGCCGCCATCCGATCAATTTTTGCCGCGCACTACTGCGCCATTGGCCCCCTTGCAATCTTCAGGCGCTTTACCGTCTTCAACAACAAGACCCTTACCACCTTTACAATCACCGCAAACAAGCGGCAAGTCTGATAAATCGGCACTCTACACACAAACGACGGCGCCTTTACCTCGTTTGCCCGCAGTTCCGGCCAGTTCAATAGAAGAAAAAAATCCATCCCGGCAGGTACAGGAAAAAGTCCTCTCAAAGCAGGAAAATAAGGAGAAGCTCTCGCTGGAGGGGGAAAATCTGGGTCGCTACCAGATATATGAGTCGCGTGGTGGTGGCCCACTGTGTGCGGTTTATCGCGCATATGACCGCATGCGAGAACTGGATGTTGCATTGAAAGTCATTCCAACCAGTACCATTACCTATCAAATCAACGAGGGATCAACCGAACTGCCCAACTTCTTCCAACCCGAATTAGACCTGCTGGCTGACCTGAAGCATCCCCATATTTTGCCTATCATCCATATTGGGAAATCCTACGTAAGCGGCCAACCATTTTTCTACAAAACCACACGCTACTGTCCCGAAGGCGCGCTCGACTCGTGGCTGCTCCAGCACGACTCTAAAATGTACGCGCCGCGCGAGGTTCTCGGTATTTTGTTCCAACTGGCCGACGCGCTTCGTGTTATCCATGAACATCAAAAGCTGTACCGCAACTTCAAGCTATCGAATATTCTGGTATTGAACCAGGCAGAAAGTATGCCCGGCCTCAACGTCGCGCTGGTTGATTTTGCCTTTGAACACGATGGGGTCTGCTATGCCAGGACCCCGGCGAACTACCGTTACATGGCCCCTGAGCAATTTGATGGCCAGTCTTCACCTGCCTCAGAGCAATATGGCCTGGCCGCTATCATTTATGAACTACTCACAAAACGCCCCCCATTTCAGGGCAATTCCGAGCAAATCATGAAGCGGATGCACGCGAATATGCAGACCCAGCCCCCCTCTATCCTCAACCCGGCCATTTCTCCCGCTCTCAACAAGGTGATGCTGCGTGCCCTGGCAAAAAGGCCGGAGGAACGTTATGCGTCCGTCGTTGAATTTGCCCAGGCTTTCCAGCGCTATTGTGGTTGAATCAGGCCACGATGCGGTGTCCCATTCAATCGGCCCCTTACGTGCTCCCAGGCTATCTGTTATAATAAAGTCCGGTCTTTGCATATGTAATCAGAAAGGATGGATCGCCTGCCATGGATTTTGAACTGCCGGAAGAGCATCAACTGGCCTATGAAAGCGCGTTTGCCTTCGCGCAAGATGAAATCAAACCACATAATGCGGAGATCGAACGCACAGACGACTTTCCACCCTGGATCTGGAAACGGCTGGCCGAGCAGGGCTACACAGGCATAGCCATCCCCGAAGAGTATGGCGGCAGCGGCGGCGATTTCCTGATGGCGGCGCTGGTGGCTCGCGCCATCGGACGCGCGAATGGCTCCATTTCAATGTCCTACGGGGCGCATTTAAATCTCTGTGCCCATAACATCATGCGCAATGGAACCGAAGAACAAAAACAAAAATATCTTCCTAAACTCACAAGCACCGAGATGATCGGCGCCTTGGCTCTCACCGAACCGAATGCTGGCTCCGACGCCATGGGCATCCAGATGACGGCGCGGCCAACCGAGGGCGGCTACCTGCTCAACGGCACCAAGATGTTCATTACCAATGGCCCGATTGCCGATCTGCTGATCGTCTACGCCAAAACGCGACCGGAGGCAGGCAGTCGCGGCATCACCGCCTTCATTTTTGAGACGAAGACGCCCGGTTTCTATGTTGCGCGCAAATTGAGCAAGCTGGGCATGCATGGCTCACCGACGGGCGAACTGGTCTTCGAGAATGCTTTTGTGCCCGAAGAAAATGTGCTGGGTAAGGTCAATGAGGGTTTCAAAGTCGTGATGAGCGGACTCGACCTTGAGCGTGCCTTCTACGCGGTGAGTATGGTTGGTGGCATCGAAGCCGCATTGGAGATCTCCATCAAATATGCGAAGGAGCGCGAGCAATTCGGCCAGCCCATCGCCAATTTCCAGCTCGTTCAGGCCAAAATCGCGGAGATGTATACCGATCTGGAAGCGGCGCGGCTGATGGCGCATCGCTGCATGTGGCTGGCGCAGCAGGGCAAACGTGTCAGCAAAGAAGCCGCCGCGGCGCTACTCTTCTCGGCCCGCGCTGCCATGCGCGCCGCGGATGAGGCGTTGCAGATTCATGGCGGTTGGGGCTATCTAACGGACTTCGAGGTCGAAAAAATGTGGCGCAATGCCAAACTCGGCGAGATCGGAGCCGGAACGAACGAGATTCGCCTGCTGCTGATAGCCAGAGAACTGCTTGGTATGAGGTAAGGCATGAAATCTGTGCGCATCGCCGGAGGACTCGGCTTTTATGGCGACTCGTGGCGCCCGATTCGCGCGAGCATTGAGCGTGGCAATGTACGATATGTTGCGTCCGACCATCTCGCGGAATTGACGCTGGCCATCCTCCAGAAAGACCGCCAGCGCGACCCCAGCCTGGGCTATACACGCGATCTCGTTCCTATGCTGCTAGACCTGCTTCCTATAGCCATTCCACGCGGTATTAAATTCATTCTGAACGCGGGTGGGCTGAATCCGCCGGGGGCGCGTGGGGTGCTGCTGAACGCGCTCAAAAAAGCCGGTCTCAAGCTGAAAGTGGGCGTTGTGCTGGGTGATTCGGTTCTGGAGCGCCTCGATGAATTGCAGGGCGCAGGCGTTTCCCTGGCACACATGGATACAGGCGAAGACATAGCCGGTGTGCGCGAGCGCCTCTTATTCGCCAGCGCGTATCTGGGAGCGCGACCAATTGTTGATGCTTTGAAAGCGGGAGCGGATATCGTGCTGACCGGGCGCATTGCGGACGCCGCGCTCTTCCTGGCCCCAATGGTTCATGAACTGGGCTGGCGCTGGGATGATTGGGATAAACTGGCGCAGGGAATAGTGGTTGGACACCTGCTGGAGTGTAGCGGGCAGGCTACGGGCGGCAATTTTGGTGGCGATTGGCGCTCCATTCCCGACCTTGCGCATATTGGCTACCCTATCGCGGAAGTCTGGGAGAACGGGGATGCGGTTATTAGCAAGGCTCCTGGCACAGGTGGGCGCGTCAATTTCGATACGTTGCGCGAGCAATTATTATACGAAGTGCATGATCCCCGCCATTACCTGACGCCGGATGTCGATGTCGATATGACTACACTGCGCCTGCAAGAAATTGGTCCTGACGAAGTGCTTGTCAGCGGAGCGAAAGGGCGACCCGCTCCGGATACGCTCAAGGTTGTGGCCGGCTATGAAGATGGCGTCATGGGACAGGCCATCATCGGCTATGCCTGGCCGGATGCCCTGGCAAAGGCGCAGGCCGCGGCGCAAATCATTCAGCAGCAAATGACCGAAATTGGCCTGCAAGCGGATGAGACCATTGTCGAATACCTGGGATACAACTCCATCCATGGCCCGCTTGCCGACCCTACCTATATCGATGAATTGAACGAGGTCTACCTGCGCATCGCCATTCGTTGTAAGGATCGGCACGAGGCGGCGAAACTTGGTCGTCTCTTTCCGCCGCTGGCGCTCAGCGGCCCGCCTTTCATCGGCGGAGCTGGTGGCATGCTGGAGCCGCGAGGACTGCTGGGTATCTGGCCCACGCTTGCCCCGCGTGACATCATCGAAGAATACGTGCGCGTGAGCGTGGAGGAACCGTGATGTAGGGGCCGATTGATCGCGCCCAGCGCCGATTCATCGGCCTCCATATTTATCCAACAATCAAGCGGAGGAACTATGAAAAGACAACTGGTGGGGCTTGCTCATGCCCGTTCGGGCGACAAAGGCGACAAGGCCGATATCAGCCTCTTCGCGCCTGATGAGGCAACCTATAACCTGCTGGCGCGTGAAGTCACGGCAGAACGCGTACAGGCGCATTTCAACGGCATTATCACAGGAAAGGTCGAACGGTACGAGGTACCGAATGTCCTGGCGCTCAAATTCGTGCTGCATGGTGCGCTCGATGGTGGCGCATCACGCTCGCTGCGCAGCGATGGGTTAGGTAAGTCTTTATCATCGGCATTATTGAGAATGGAAATTGACGACGACCTGCTAGAGCGAAATTCAACTGAAACAGTTGAAGATTAGCTTCCGAAAGGGATACATCGCCTCATGACAAGTAAAGATGAGCAACTGGCAGCCGAGATCGAACGAATCAAAAAAGGTGGAGCGGAAAAATACCATATCCGCAATCGCGAGCAAAAGAAGCTCTTCGCGCGTGATCGCCTCAAACTGCTGCTGGATGATGGCAAGATCGAGTTCGAGGATGGGATGTTCGCCGAGTGCCAGAATCCTGAGCTACCCTCTGACGGCAATATTACCGGCGTTGGGCGCATTTATGGGCGGCCGGTAGCCTTCAGCGCGTCCGATTCGACGGTCAAGGCCGGGTCGGCGGGCGAAAAGTCGGTGCAGAAGAACCTGCGTATCCAGGAAATGGCGATGCAGATGCGCATTCCCATGTTCTATCTGATCGACTCGGCGGGAGCGCGCATTCCTGATCAGATTCGCCTGTTCCCTGGCCGCAACCAGGGTGGGCGCACTTTTTACAACCAGATTAAGATGTCCGGTGTAGTGCCGCAAATTTCCATCATGTTTGGACCCTCACCGGCAGGCGCGGCCTATACACCGGCCTTTGCCGATATCGCGATCATGGTCGAGGGCAATGCCAGCGCCTACCTCGGTTCGCCGCGTATGGCCGAGATGGTGACGCGCGAGAAGGTCACGCTCGAAGAGATGGGTGGCGCGCGCATGCATTGTACCGTCTCCGGCCTCGGCGACTTCCTGGCCGGGAGCGAGGAGGATGCCATTCGTATCGCGCGTGAGTATTTCCGCTATATGCCGCAGAATTACCTGGAAAAACCGGCGAATGCCGAACCCGCGCCGCCTGCCAGCGATCGATCGCTCAAAGACATCGTACCTGAGGCTCAGAACAAGCCCTTTAACATGTATGACTTCATTCATTCACTGATCGATGGTGGCAGCTTCCTGGAAGTCAAAAAGCTCTTTGCTCCCGAACTGATTACCGGCTTCGCGCGCCTGGGTGGGCGCGTAATCGGCATTGTTGCCAACCAGCCGCGTGTTAAGGGCGGCGTGCTGTTCACCGATTCGTCTGATAAAGGGACGCGCTTTGTCAATACCTGCAATGCCTTCAACATTCCCCTGCTCTTCCTGGCCGATGTCTCCGGTTTCATGATCGGTTCTGCCGTCGAACGTGCCGGTATCATTCGTCATGGCGCAAAGTTCATTGCCGCCGTCTCGCAGGCCGTCGTGCCCAAAATCTCGGTTATCGTGCGCAAGTGCTATGGCGCGGGTCTCTATGCGATGGCGGGTCCCGCCTTTGGCACCGATGCCGTGCTGGCGCTTCCAACCGCCCAGATCGCCGTGATGGGTCCCGAAGCCGCTATCAACGCCGTCTACGCCAACCAGATTGCCGCCCTGCCCGAAGAGGAACGCGAGCCATTCCGCAAGATGATGGAGGCGCGCTACGCCGAGGATATCGATATTTTTCGCCTGGCCTCTGAGTTAATCGTGGACACTATCACGCCTTTCGAGTCCCTGCGCGATGAACTGATTGCGCGCTACAGCATTTATCAGACGAAGGAGGCCCGTTTCTCCGAATGCAGGAATCCTATTTACCCGGTGTGACTCTCTTGATCCACCATCTGCCAATTGCGCCCCCCAGCATAGCAAGCAGCGTTCCCACAACATTCAGGAACAATAGGAGAAAGAAGAATATCGAAATAACTATACTCACAAGTTCAGGGTAATAGCGGCTAGAAGGCGCAGGATGGGGTGGATTCAGCACAAGCGCGATAATGGCAACCAGTAGCACAACAGCACTGGCGATGCATCCCGTTACAAACCCGGCGGCTACCCCTGCCAGTGGCCGCTCACTATATCTCGTCGTCAGTATCCCTGCTAACATTCCAAACACAAAGTAGAGCGCAAGCCCCGGCCAGAACGAGGCATTCAACGCGAGGTTGGTGTCAAAACGGGGCAGTCCTGCCATGTAGAGCAACAGCTGGAGCAGGCCAAGTACAACACCTGGACCAGGTTGTAGCAACAAACGGGACACGAGCGAGGAGATGTTACGGGTTTGCACGATGCTTGCTCCTCTCTGGCTTATATTTATCCTGATTCTCAATATTGATAGCTTGCGGTAAAGGCAAATCTATTGTAGAGTTTGTGGTGGTTCATACTATACTACGCAATTCTGGATGCATACTTCTCTGCTGAGGTGGAATTCATAGGATTTAAGGCCTCTTGCTGAGAAACGCGGAAAAGAATATAATAGCGTTGTTGGCTCATGCATGAAAAGGAATAGGGCCAACGAGCAAAAGAAGGAGTGCCAAATATGCCGATAGACCCACCTCAACGGCAGGATAGCTATATAATTAATCCTGAGAGCGCCGCGGAAATGGCGCGACTCATTGATCAGCATCGCTTCATCACCAGATATATGGGCGGGCTTTTCCCTCCAGATGTGGACCCTGCGGGATTCAAACGGGTTCTAGACCTCGCTTGCGGCCCTGGTAGCTGGGTACAGGATGTTGCTTTTAAGTATCCTGAAACGGAAGTCGTCGGTGTGGATATCATCGAGCAGATGGTCGGTTACGCACACGCTCTATCCCGTGTGCAGCGTCTTGATAATGCCTCCTATAAGGTGATGGATATCCGCAAGCCGCTCAATTTTGAGGATGATTCCTTTGATTTCGTCAACATGCGTTTCCTGGTGTACGTACTCTCTCCTGGTGACTGGCCTGGCCTGCTCGCCGAATGCAGGCGCATACTCAAGCCCGGTGGCATCCTCAGAATCACGGAAGCTGACTGTTCGGATATCACCAATAGCGCTGCTTATGAGCGCCTGCTTGAGTTGTCAATAGAGGCTATTCGTAAAACCGGGCGCGCTTTCTTTTCCTCCGGTCGTTTCATCGGTACCATGTTTATGACCGGGCATTTGCTTGAGCAAGCCGGCTTCGAAGATATTCGAAGGCAGGCGCATATCATGGATTGGTCCGCGAACAGCGAAGCCCACCAGTCCCAGTCTATAAATGTGAGGACCGGCCTGCAGCTTGGTAAGGAATTCCTCATCTCAACGGGCGTCATCACAGAGGAACAGTTCGAGGAACTCTACAATCAGGCGGTCAGCGACATATACGGGTCCGATTTCATAGCCAGCCTCTTTTTCCTCTCAGCCTGGGGTAGGAAGCCGGAGGAGAGCAGCAGTATAGAGGAAAATGGGCAAGCATGAAGCGTATCGTATCCAACATGGCCGGAGTGGTCTTAGAATTCCTGGTCAAACCTGGCGAACAGATCAGCGTTGACCAGGATGTCGTCATGCTTGAATCCATGAAGATGCAGATTCCTGTCCAGTCCACCGTCAATGGAACGGTGAAAACCCTCAAAGCTAACGAGGGTGATTTTGTGAATGAGGGGGATGTGCTGCTAGAGGTAGAATAAAACCCGGCAAGAATACTGCAAACAAAACACTCGTAGGCATTCCGAAAAGCTACGGGTGTTTTGCTGTCAAATGAGCCGGGGGCAATTTCGAATCTAGAGGTGAAGCCACTTTAGAGGAGAGGCGGAGGAGGTGGGATTCGAACCCACGGAGGCTATTCACCTCACACGATTTCCAGTCGTGCCCACTAGGCCACTATGGGACTCCTCCATGCTGGCCTGCCCCATTGATATTAGACGATGGAAGGCAGGTCCGGGGCGGAGAGAGTGGGATTCGAACCCACGAGGACTTTCGCCCTACCGCTTTTCGAGAGCGGCACATTCGACCACTCTGACATCTCTCCGCCGCCAAGTATAGCATATCTCATAAAGTAAGGCAAGCATTTGCGGAACCGCGGAGTATATCGCACATTGACATGCATCTGTCGAGCGCGTATACTCATGGATGGGCAGGAAACGCTCGACTGTACAGTTCACCCGGCAAGATAGAGAAGCCATCAAGATTACGAGGGAACGCTATAGCTGCCTCTAAACAAGAATTTTTGAACACGACAAAGCGTTATTATAGAGAGATAGAGAATATCTTAGCACCAACACCGCGCAGCAGGAGAACACACCATTATGCAATTACTTGGGAAAATGCTGGGTGATCCCAACAAAAAAGAATTGAAGGTCATCCAGCCACTTGTAGATAAAATCAATGAACTCGAACCGGCTATGGAGCAACTGAGCGATGATGAATTAGCCGCAAAAACAGAGGAATTTCGCGCCCAGCTTTACCTCTACCTCAAAGGTGGCATGGTGCTTGAAAACGAACTGGTGAAACTCTTCGCCGAGGCATTAGAGACGGTAGAGCCGCTCGCGAGTACGTGCAGCGATGCGCAGTTGCACGCCGTCATGAATGAGCCGCGCCAGTTCATCGAACGCAAACGCGACCCGGAATATTACCTGCGCGATCACCTGCAAGATACACTTTCTGAAACATTCGAAAAAGCCTATCAAAACCTGAACCCGATCCTCAATGCCCAACGCATTTCTCGCGCGCTCGACCTGTTGCATGAACGAGAAGAGCGATTGGAAGACGCGGAAGACCCCCAGCAGGCAACACTGGACTTGCTCAAAGAGGTTGAGCCTGCCCTGGATGAAATCGATGACGAATTTCTGGAAGAGGCTTTTCAGAAAGCATGGCCGCGTTTTGAATCCGCTCGCAGCAATGCTGCCGGCGACAATAGTAATGCCGACGCGCAGATTATGAAATTGTTCGGCGATATCCTGAATACGTTGCAGGAGGAACTGGTCGCCGTCAAAGCCGAGCAGATGGATGAGCTGCTACCAGAAATGGTGAAGCGCTACAAATCCGGCAAAACGCTCGATGATCTGCTGCCGGAGGCTTTTGCTGTCGTGCGCGAAGCGGGCCGGCGTACCATTCAGATGCGCCATTATGACGTGCAATTAATAGGTGGCGTTGTGCTGCACCAGGGAAAAATCGCTGAGATGCGCACCGGTGAAGGTAAAACGCTGGTCGCTACTCTGCCCGCCTATCTGAATGCCTTGCCGGGCAAAGGTGTACATGTTGTGACCGTCAATGATTACCTGGCAAAGCGTGATGCCGAGTGGATGGGGCATATCTACAAGTTCCTGGGCCTCAGCGTCGGTGTGATTGTCAATGCGGTTGATCCACAGACCCCACAGCGCCGCGCGCAGTACCAGGCCGATATTACCTATGGCACCAACAACGAGTTCGGTTTCGATTATCTGCGCGATAACATGGTCGGGTCGCTTGAGCAGATGGTGCAGCGCGACCTGAACTATGCCATTGTCGACGAGGTTGATAATATCCTGATTGACGAAGCGCGTACGCCGCTCATCATCTCCGGCCAGGGCCAGGAATCGACGGATCACTACCGGCAATTCGCTCAATGGGCCAGGCGCTTGAAGCCCGAAACCGACTATACCATCGAGGAAAAGACGCGTACCGTTATTCTGACCGAAGAAGGCATCGAGAAGATCGAGAAGATGGCGGGTATCGACAATATCTATGACGAGGGGAATGTCGAACTGACGCGCTACATGGAAAACGCCATTAAGGCCGAAGTGATCTTCAAGCGAGACAAAGACTATATCGTCAAAGATGGCGAGGTGGTCATTGTCGACGAGTTCACCGGCCGCCAGATGCCGGGACGTCGCTACAGCGAAGGCCTGCACCAGGCTATCGAGGCCAAAGAGAACGTCAAGGTGCAGCGCGAGAATCATACGCTGGCAACCATCACCTTCCAGAATTTCTTCCGCCTCTATGAAAAGCTGGCTGGTATGACCGGTACCGCTTTGACCGAAGCTGAAGAACTGCACAAGATTTATAAACTCGATGTCATTGTGATTCCAACGCACAAGCCGATGATTCGTAAGGACCTGCCGGATCTGATTTACCGCACGACCGAAGCAAAATATAAGGCCGTGGTTGAGGAGATCAAGGCACTCCACGAGAAGGCGCTTTATAAACTCGATGAAAACGGCGAGCCGGTGCTGGACGAAGACGGCAACCCGATTGTGATCGCGCAAGGCCAACCCGTTTTGATAGGTACCACATCGGTGGAGAACTCCGAGTATCTCTCAAGCTTGTTGGATAGAGAAGGCATCCCACACAACGTGTTGAATGCCAAACACCATGAACGCGAAGCGCAGATCGTCGCGCAGGCCGGTAGCCTGGGGGCAGTCACCATCGCCACCAATATGGCTGGCCGTGGTACCGACATTCTGCTTGGTGGCAATCCGGCAGGCTATCGCGACAGCATTCTGCGCAAACACGCCGAGCAGGTGGACTTCATTCGAGAAATGCCGTCGCGCACGCCCGATGAGCGCGAAGAGAAGGAAGAGGCCATTCGGCAATATATCGAGAATATGACGGAAGAAGAGATCGAACGTCTCATGCGACGGAAAGAACTCGAGTGCGAAGAGGATCACAAGCGCGTTGTCGAATTGGGCGGGCTTCATATTATCGGTACTGAACGGCACGAATCGCGGCGTATCGATAACCAGTTGCGCGGTCGTGCCGGGCGCCAGGGCGATCCAGGTTCCTCGCGTTTCTACCTGTCGCTCGAAGACGAATTGATGCGCCGCTTCGCTGCCGAACGCGTCTCCAAATTGATGCAGCGAGTTGGCATGGATGACGATGTTCCGCTTGAGAGCGGACTGGTCTCGCGTTTCATTGAGCAGGCCCAGACGAGTGTTGAGGGATACAACTTCGATATTCGTAAAAATGTGGTCGAATATGACGATGTCATCGCGAAACAGCGTGAAGTGATCTACGACGATAGGCGAGCCGTGCTCGAACGTGCCGATATGCACGAGCGCGTGCTCGATATGATACGGGCCGAGGTGAAAAGAATCGTCCAGATGCAGATTCCAGGCAATGTGATCTCGGAAGAGGAGGAACTGGACAACCTGATCACAGTTCTCGAAGCCTGGGTGCATATACCGGATGAGATCCTGCCGGAGAATCTTCATGCTGTGCGCCGCGATGATCTCAGCAAAAGGCTGGTTGATTTCATCGTGAACCACTATGAAGAGCGTGGCAAGGAACTGGATAAGCGCGCGAAAGAACATCCCGAATACGGCATACCAACCGTGCGTGATATAGAGCGCTCCGTTATCTTGCAGGTGATTGACCGCCTGTGGATGGATCATATCGATGCGCTGGACGTTTTGCGCTCCAGTATCCATTTCCGCTCGGTCGGGCAGCGCGACCCGCTGGTCGAATTCAAGAACGAAGCGTACCTGATGTTCGATCAATTGAAGGGCTATATCCAGCACTACGTCGTTGATCAACTGCTCAAGATACTCCCGAACCTGTTAAGCAGAGATTTCAGCGCGCCTGTCGAACGGCCTGCTCCCAGGCGCAAAGCTCCACTGCCTGCTCGTCCAAATGTGAAGACCCTTGCGACATCGGGTGGTCAGGCGAAGGCGCGCCCAGGCAACGCACCCGTTCAAGCCGCTGCTTCCCGCGCGCAAAATGCCGGCAACCGCTCGAATGGTCAGGGGCAGAAACGCGCAGCGGCCACTTCGACAGCTCAAAGCCCGGTGGTAGTTGGCAAAGTTGGACGCAATGACCCATGCCCATGTGGGAGCGGGAAAAAGTATAAGAAGTGCCACGGAGCTTAGCACTCTGAATTGCTGACGACCGCTTTGGTGCCATTCCATAGATTGCAGAAGAAGTTGCACGAACCCTGCTGCGGAGGCGGGGGTGGTGGAGGTGGCGGGAGCACATAGTGGCCATTATTGTTGCTGGCTCCGATGAACAGCTGCCCGGTCGGATCATTTCTGCTCTCCGGGTTCCCGCCGACATACGTATAGGGGTCCATCCCCTGTAGATTCCCTTGTACGTTATCCGCCGAGAGGAAGACGCCCACCACCGGGTCGTAGTAGCGTGAGACGTAATAGTCCAGTCCCGTCAAGGGGTCGTTGTACTGGCCGGTGAAGCCCTTGGTGGTGTTGATGGTGCCGGCAGAGTAGCGCCCCTTGCCATAGGGGCCGAAGAGTTGGTTGCCCTGCACCGAGGCGCCGCCTGCCGACCAGGTGATCTCCGAGAGGATGCTGCCCAGGGCGTCGGTGAGCAGGAAAAATCTGCTTGGAGCGTGTGTACGAGGAATCCCAAAGTGGGTGATGGTTTGCCAGAGACAACGACCCAGCGAGGCAAAACCATGATGTGAGGTCATCTCCAACCAACATACTCTGTGTCAAGGGTCGATATGCGCCTCCGAGCGCTCTCAGTCCATAGCTTCATCGCTTGGAACTCGCTGTATTACTACATTGGTCTCTTCTGCAGATTCTTCTCTCGCTGCTGTTCTAGCCTATCCAACTCTTGCTGTGCTACCGATGCCTCCTCGTTACGCCCCAGGTTATGTAATACACAGGCTTTCGCCGCCCATAAAGCCTTTAATGATGGACTACAGGATAACCCAGCTGCATAAGCGGATAATGCCTCTTCATACTGTCCCAACTGAGAAAGTGCCTCTCCTTTAATCCTATACATTTCTGCCAAGCGTGGTCCTCCTCCTCCTAACGCTAGTCCTCGTTCAATGGCCTGCAATGCTGCCTCATACTGGTCTAAGGCTGCGTATGCCGCCGCCAACTCATACCAGGATATAGAAGATCTACTCCATATCTGTACTGCATGTTCAGCACTCGCCAATGCTTCCCCATGGCGTCCCAACTTTCGTAAGACTGCCGTGTATTCGTTCCAAGCTCGACTTTGTGGCTCTATCTCTATAGCCCGCTTTAGCGCATCCAATGCATCTTGCGACCTCCCTAGTGTGTGGAGGATGGATCCTCGCCTATACCAGGCTGCCTCTGCATCGGGCTTGAGGGCAAGAGCGTGGTCTAGTGAATCGAGGGCATCCTGATAACGATGTACGACTACTTGTCTGTCACCCAACTCAATCCAGCGCATCCAGTCATCAGGATGCCCTTCAAGTATATGCTTGAGTTCTATAATTCGTATACCCTCATGAGGTGCATATGCAGTGTCAACCGGAGCGAAGGCCACTCCTGTGATATCGGCTGTCTGGAATTGGATGCGCAATTTGTCATGTACAAGATAATATCCTCCCTCTTTCATTTGAAAGAGTAAAGGAGCTTTTGTTTCATACTCAGATGTTAAGACGATTTTGGTAAGTCTACGAACGCCTGTTTCGTCATAGACCCACTCTTCTGACTGTTCCCAATCAATTGCCCCCTCAATCCATTGAGGAATCCAGAAGTAATAGCGTGCTGGCAGCGGCTGTTTTGTATCTTTCTCGAATAAATTAGCAGAGTAAGCGGTGAACGGAACATTTGCTCTCTCCAATACATTGATGAAGTCCTCTGTACAGAGCTTCCCTGACGTATTCTGGATATCAAGATAATCCAGTTGCAAACAGGCTTGGCCGATATAAAACGGGAGTGGGGGCATCGACCTTGGGAAGTCACGTTCAGCAGCTAATTGAAGACACAAGCGAGGGTCTATTGCTTGTGGCATTCCATATCGCATCTCTCCATTCAAAACAGATGTTATCAAAAGGTAATACATAGAGTTCCTTCCCTACATGAACATTGTAGTCTTTCCAGATTTAGAGAGACTACGGACAATTATAAATCAAAACAATGTTACACATTTTTCTGTTTACTTCATGAGTGCAAGAAGTGATGCAACCTCAATTCCATTCCAAAACATAGGGCTAATGCTGCTATCCTATCACTTGAGTCTTTCAAGTGGTTTAGCTCTTCCACATTTTCTGTACTAAGCTATGGCATAGTTGGAGACTGAAGCACCTTAGCCCGTTTTGGGAGCGAATCTCCTCGGAGGAGATTTTGCCAAATGGTTCTCTTCTGCACTTCCCATGCCACAGCTTAGCATAGGAAATGTAGAAGAGAACCAAATCAGTCTCTGTCAGCTTAAAAAGCATGTAGTATCCATGTATAGATTGAGTTGATCTATGATGTCCATAACGGCGTTGTAAGCATCTTTCGCCTGGATTTGTTCAGGAATAGAATCAGCATTATACTCTAATTGTGCATAAGCTTGCCACAGCATGTCATTCACCTTTTCTATATATTCTGGATGGCCCGACCATTGTACTGGTCCCGGTTCCCCCTCCTGAGTTACTCTGAATGCATAATCGCCTTTATATGCTGCTCTGCCGTTGTAGGCGCCATTCATATCAAATCCTCCTTCAATCGCTTTCTGAACCAACGGATGATTTTGTAGTTGGCAGGGGATAATATGGTGAGCGACCTGTTCTTCTGGGTTGAAGATTCTCGCGGCATTTATCATGTTGTTTCTGAGATCAGGACCACAATCGTTATGCACCACCCACTGCCCATCACCCACAGTAAAAGTATGATCCTGTTCTACCTCCAGATTATACATCACGCTGGCCCCAGGCACGACCTTCCATCCCGTGACCACCCCATACGTGCCATTGGCCCGCAACACATGCATGCCCAGCGTGATCTGCCCGACCGGCAAAAAGCCTTTCTCCTCGGTCAAGAAGGGGTGCTTCTGGTTAGTATGGATCACTTCATTGCTCTTGAGCAGTTTGTCATGCTGTGCTGGAACGTAGGTGGTCAGCGTGAGATCGACCAGGTCATGGTCGGTATGAATCCAGACATGCAGGATCGGTTCCTCCTCCATTTTGTGCGTCTTGGGATTGTAGGCCAGCACGTCTTCACCCACCTGCAGCTTCCCAATCGGTTCTTTCCCCTGCTCGGTCGTGACAGTAGTCTCAGGAGTGAAACTGCACGGTTGGGGACTGGCGGCAGGCACAGGGGGGATAGGTGGCAAGCCACCTTGCCCACTGCTGCCAGGTTGTGGTTGTGGCCCACTGGGAGTGGGTAGCAGGTCGGATATCTCGTACCTGGCCAGCACGGCACTATTGACGGCAGTCCCTCCAAAGATGGCACAACATCCTATGGTGAGCAGTGCCGGCGTTGGGACAGGCTGTGGCTGAGGCGTATTGGCGCTGGGCTGGGAGGCTTGTGGTTGTGGCGCCTGCATAATGATCGCTGAAGTCGCCCACAAAATACCGACACCGAGCCAGGGACCTAAAAAAGGGAGCAGCAACGGCCATAATCCTGGAGAGACGACTGGAGGAGGAGGTGGCTCTTGCGCGGTGGTGAACCTTTGCCCGGTGGGATCACTCTTCGTCTCAGGATTCCCCCCGACATAGGTATAGGGGTCCATCCCCTGTAGATTCCCTTGTACGTTATCCGCCGAGAGGAAGATGCCGACCACCGGGTCGTAGTAGCGTGAGACGTAATAGTCCAGTCCCGTCAAGGGGTCGTTGTACTGGCCGGTGAAGCCCTTGGCGGTGTTGAAGGTGCCCTGAGTGCCACGTGCGTTGCCATAGGGACCAAACACCTGGCTGGCCTTGATGGACGCCCCACCTGCCGACCAGCTGACATCGGAGAGGATGCTGCCCAGCGCGTCGGTGAGCAGGTAGAAGGTGCCGTTGGCGTCCATATCCCCGATCAGACGGTTGCCCAGGAAATAGTAATAGGTGTTCCACTGGTTGGTGCCGGCATCTGCA
>Ga0209810_1000139_pt1 | contig 217078 bp, 219 predicted proteins | sample Coa_R1_7_FD_187159 | JGI IMG/M metagenome (GOLD analysis project Ga0209810, IMG submission 187159) | Surface soil microbial communities from Centralia Pennsylvania, which are recovering from an underground coalmine fire - Coalmine... | ecosystem: Environmental > Terrestrial > Soil >...
ACCGACTTCAACACCAAGAAGCTGCTGGACGGGTCGGCCGGCGGCGGCCAGGCGGTTGGCGGCGGCCCCAATGTGAAGGGCCTGGTCATCCAGGCCAATGTGGCCATCGCCACCCAGTTCAGCATCACCGCGGCGACCAGCGCCACGCGCTCCGCGGTCGAAGCGGCTTCGGCTCAGGGCTCGTTCTTCACGCAGACGAGCTCCATCACCATCACTGGCGCCGTCGGCACGGCGACCTTCACCGCCCATGCCGGCGAGTCGCTGGAAGACTTCTTCCAGATCGTCAACAACTCGGGCATCGGCGTGACCATGGGCGTCGACCAGAACACCAGCACCGGCGCGGTCCAGATCTACAACAACTACTTCGGCATCAACACCGGCACGGGCCTGGTGCTCACCGGCCCCGGCGCGGTGACAGTGGTCGACAACGGCATCACCTACCCGCAGGGCACCGTGTTCACTGGCGGTCCCGAGGCGGTGACCGTGACCAACGCCACCGGCGACTTCGCCACGACCGGCCTGTGCATGCAGTTCACGACCGCGGCCCAGGTGGGCCAGATCGGCACCGACGGGACGTTCTGGCTGGGCGCCGGGTCCAACGCGGTGGTGACCATCAGCACGCAAGCGGGCAGCGTGACCGTCACCGCTACCGGCCTCAACTCAGATAAGGTTGCCGGCACCGGCCTGGCGGCCGGCATCGTCCTCACGCTCGAAAGCCCCGGCGTCCTGACCACCGGCGACACCTTCTACGTGAAGCAGAACGCCGCCCTCCAGTACCAGGTGGGCGCGAACGCCAACCAGACGGTGTCCATCGAACTGGACGCGGCCAACTCCCAGACGCTGGGCATCGGTTCGCTGAGCGTGCTCACGCAGAAAGACGCGGAGACGGCGATCACCCAGTTGGACCGGGCCATCCAGAGCATCTCGGCCACCCGGGCCAACATGGGCGCGATCATCAACCGCTTGACCAACTCCGTCACCAACGACGAGGCGGCGCAAGAAAACGCTCTCGCGTCCAACTCGCGGATCGAGGACGTCAACGTGGCCCAGGAGACGGTGCAGTTCACCCGAGACCAGATCCTGCTGCAGGCAGGGACGTCGATCCTGGCTCAGGCGAACCAGGCGCCGACGAGCATTCTGTCGCTGCTGCGGTAAGCGACCCAGAAGTAAAGGGGTGGCCCAGCCGGGCCACCCCTTTAACTTTTGATGAGACCGCTCCGATAATCCAGTACGGATGAGCACACCGATTTCCAGTACCTCGTCCAGCACGAGCACCCAGACCGACACCAGCCAGCAGGACACGCAGGCAGCCATCCAGGCGCTGCTGCGGACGGGCCCGTCCATCAGCTTCGGCGGCCTGGTGTCGGGCCTTAACACACAGCAGATCGTGCAGGCGCTGCTCGCCGCCGACCAGGCGCCGATCCTGCAGCTGCAGTCCCAGCAGGCCCACGAACAGCAGAAACTTACCGCCTGGCAGGACATCAACAGCAAGCTCCAGGCGCTCCAGGCCGCCGCCGACACGCTTGGCCTGCAGGGCACGGTGAGCGCCAAGAACGTGGTCTTTACCGGCCCGAGCGGATCGTTCGCCACGGGCACGGCCACGCCGACCGCGGCCAACGGCATCTTCCAGCTCCAGATCGACCAGCTGGCCACAGCGACCAAAGTGGCATCCACCACGGGCATCGGCCAGCCTATCGTGGGGACCGACATTGCCACGTTCTCGAGCAAGCTTGCGACGGCCGTCACGCAGGGGACATTCAGCATCGGCGTCACCGACCCGGTCACGGGCTCGGTCACCTACCACCAGGTGGCGGTGACGCTGGGGGACACCTGGGACGCGATCCTGGCCAACATCAGTTCGGCAACCAGCGGCGATGTGACCGGGACAGTGACCGGCAACGGCATTCAGCTCCAGAGCAATAACGGGCAGCCGATCCTCCTGGGCAGCGGCGGCGACACGAGCAACTTCCTGTCGGTCGCCAAGCTGCTCGGACAGCCCTCCGCCACGACCATGACCAGTAGCGGTCCAGTTGGCGTGGCCAACCCGGCGGTGGCGCTCGATCAGGCCAGCATCAACGGCCTGACAACAGGCACCACCACCGGCACGTTCACCATCAACGGCGTAACCATCAACTACAACAGCACGACTGACTCGCTGAACACCATCCTGGATCGCATCAACTCGTCGGCGGCGGGTGTCACCGCGACCTACGATCCGAACTCCGATACTGTCAGCCTCACGTCTTCGAAGACTGGCAACATCGATGTGTCGGTGGCCGACGGCAACGGCAACCTCATGGCCAGCCTGGGCCTGCTGGCGCCGGCCGCGCATCAGCTCGGCAAGAGCGCCAAGTACGAGATCAATGGCGTCACCCAGTACAGCCTGACCAACACCGTCAAGAACATCGTGCCGGGGGTGACGGTAACCCTGCAGGCGGTCACGACGTCCCCGCTGACGGGGACCGTTTCGATCGACACGAGCGTGGGCACGAAGGCCATCAAGGACTTTGTCACGGCCTACAACGCGGTCGCGGACCTCATCCAGAAGGACACCGACTACAACCAGAGGACCAAGAAAGCTGGCATCTTTCTGGGCGATCTCACGGTGTCCACTATCCAGCAGCAGCTCGATCAAGGGCTGTTCATCTCAAACGGGCTGCAAAAAGGGCTCACCGCGCCCTATACAGACATTTCGACCATTGGCCTCAGCACCGGCGCGATCGGCAGCAAGCCCGGCACGACACTGGACCTGCAGTTCGACGAGAACAAGTTCCAGGCTGCGCTCACGACCAATCCGGCAGCCGTGACGAACCTGGTCAATACGGTGTTCGGCCAGCTGTCCAAATCGGTGTTCGACCTCATCAAGCCGTTTGGGTTGGTAGATAGCGCGATCCGCGCCGAGGACCGCCAGATCCTGGACTACCAGAACGAGATCGACGACCAGACGCAGCGCCTGCAGGACCGCGAGCAGGCGCTCAATCAGCAGTTCAACCAGCTCGACGAGGAGCTGGCGCGGCTGCAGGCCGCTTCGACGACAGGCGCGGCCGTCCTAGCGTCTCTCGCCGCCCAAGGAGCGAAGTCGGGCTCGAGCCCGCAGCCGCAGCAACAGTAAGCCATTGGGAGACGTAGCGAAATGCCACTAGCGAACCCCTATGTCCGCTATCAGCAGACGGCCGTGCGGACGGCCGATCGGGGTGATCTGCTGATCCTCACCTACGAAGCCATTTTGCGGTGGCTCGGACGGGCGGAGGAAGCGCTGGACAGCGGCTCCTTGGTGGACGCGCACCAGGCGCTGGTCAACTCGCAGGACCTCATCGCCAACCTCGCGACGAGCCTCGATATGGACCGCGGAGGCGAGATCGCGGCCAACCTGCAGGCGCTTTATGACTACATGCACCGCGAGATCGTGCGGGCCAACCTGGAGAAGGATAAAGCCATCATCGCCTCCGTGCGCGAGCTGATCGTGCCACTCCTCGATGCCTGGCGGACGGCCGTGCCCGCGGCCCGAAAAGAGGGCCATCTCGCAGGTGTCTGAAGACGCAGTCCTCCCCCTGGCGCGCAAACTCGTCGCGCTGGCGAAGGAGCAGCAGCATGCTCTCGAGCTCGGCGCACGTGAGCAGTTCGACTGGATCGCGGTGCGGCGGGACGATGTGACGGAACGCCTGTCGAAGCTGCTGGCAGCGGAGGTGCAGGTGAGCGCCCAAGAGGCCGACGAGCTTCGGGAGCTGCGCGGCCAACTGCTGGCGATCGATGCATCGATCGAGGGCCGGCTGAGCGCTCAAATGGAGGCGCTTTCCGCCGAGCGGCGCTCCTTCAGCAAGGCGCGTAAAGCGCTAGGCGCCTACCTGGCTTCCCCTCGCCGCCGTGCCGTCGTGGACAAGCGCCAGTAGCGCCTCGCGCGCGTCATTCACGACGCTGCACCAGTCGCCTGCCCGGCGCTGACGGATCAGCCTCGCCGAGGGGTACCAGGGACTGTCGGGCCGGTCCATGAGCCAGCGCCAGTCAGGAACGCGTGGGAGCAGCACCCACACAGGCTTGCCCAGCGCCCCGGCGAGGTGCGCCACAGCGGTATCTACGCTGATGACCAGGTCGAGGCACTCGATGGCCCTCGCGGTTTCGGCGAAGTCGGTAAGCCAGGGATCGAGGTCCACGAGGCCCCTGGGCAGGCCGGGCCAGTCTTTTTGGAGCGAGAACAGCTGCACGCCCGGAACGCGGACCAGCGGCAGCAGCGCCTCCACTGGCATGGATCGCCGGGAGTCGTATGGGTTGCCGCGGCGCCCTTGCCAAGCGAGACCCACTCTGAAGCCTGGGTAAGCCCCGATCCGCCGCTTCCACGCCGCCCGGCTGTCTGCCGGCGCCCGTAGAAAGGGACCGCTTGCGGGGATGCTGCGCAGCGTGGTCGCGAACCGCCGAGGCAGCCCCAGTAGGGGCACGTGCAGATCGAATTCCGGCAGCGGCTCGTCCACGGTCAGCAGCTGTTCTACCGGCAGGGGCTTGAACAAGCGCCGCAGAGAAGGCAGGCACTCCAGGATAACTCGCGCGCCGCGCTGGGCCAGCAGCGGCACGTATCGGGCGAACTGGATGGCGTCGCCGGCGCCTTGCTCGGCATGGACCAGCAAGCGCTTGCCCCTGAGCGGACCGCCGTCCCAAACGGGCCGGCCGATCTTGCCTCGGCGGGCCTCGAACAAGCTCGTGGCGCCGCGCCACTCGTATTCGGGCCAGCCCTGGCGCAGGTTGCCGCCCAGCAGCAGCGCCAGGCCGAGATTGTAGTGAGCGGGCGCGAACCCTGGTGAGAGCCGTAGCGCCTGGCGTAAAGCGCGGCGAGCTGGAGCGAGCTTGCCCAGGCCAAGCAGCGCCACACCCGCGAGGCTGTAGAGGCCTGGTTCATCCGGGAACAGGCGCCGAACGCGCCGGAGATAGCGCAACGACTCCTCGAACCGATCCTGGGAATTGAGAGCGGCCGCCAGCTGCAAATGGGCGGTAGGGTTTTCGGGCTGCAGGTCAATGACATGCCGCGCTGCTGCTTCGGCCTCGGCATGCCAGCCGAGACCCGCCAGGACTTCGGCCAGGCCCAGCCAGGTTTGGGCCGTAGCTCCGTCGAGTGCCAGCGCCCGGTAGTACGCATCAGCCGCGTCCTCGTTACGGCCCAGGTGCTTGCAGATGGCTGCCAGGTTGAGATAGAAGCTCGCGGCATATGGATTCAACTGCAGGGCACGCCGAATGAGACCGAGCGCCGCCGGCGAATCGCCGCGCTGGTGCCGGATCAGTCCGAGGAGATGCAGGGCGTTCGGGTCGTCCGGTGTGCTTGCCAGGACCTGGTGGTAGAGCGCCTCGGCAGCATCCAGTTCGCCCCGCTGATGATGGCCGATGGCAACCTGCAGTGTCTCTTGATCCATGCTGGCAAAGTGACGTATACTAGCCGCACTATCCGGGAGAGGTGATTTCGGGACTAATTACGTGACATAAGGGCTTCGGGGACAGAGGACCTGGAGCCGCCAGGGGTATCTGGCTGTTGGAGGCAAGGTAGGACGCCGCGCGCCCGACCTTGCCTCAATTGTTTTAGGCAGGGTGATGAATAGATGCCGATAAGCATCAACACGAATACGGTGGCGCTAGAAGCCATGCGCAACCTGGACCTCACGGCGATGAGCTTCACCAAAGCCGTCCAGCGACTGTCATCGGGATTGCGCATCAACAGCGCCGCGGATGATCCCTCCGGGCTCGGCGTCAGCCAGAAGCTTATCGCGCAGATCAATGGCTTCGATCAGGCTCAGCGAAACACCCAGGACGCGCTGTCGCTGCTGCAGACGGCGCAGGCAGGGCTGACTGAGACCATGACCGACTTGCAGCGGCTGAACCAGCTGGCCCTGGAGGCCGCCAACGGCACGCTCACCAGCTCCGACCGGCTAAACATTCAGCTGGAGGTCCAGGGCCTGCTGCAGGACATCGACCGCGTCGCGCAGCAGACCAAGTACAACGGCCAGGCGCTGCTCAATGGGGCGCTTGGAGCCACGGTCAAAGGCGGGGGGCCGAACATCACCGATCTGCGCGTGCAGGGCGTCGTGACCGCGGCCGACACCTATACCATCACCGCCGCGACCTCAGCCACGCAGAGCACCATCACCGGCAACACGACGGCCGGCGCCAGCTCCACGATGACCGGCGGCGGCTCGATCACGATCACCGGGCCGACAGGCTTGTCCGAAACGTTCACCAGCTACGCCGGCGAGACAGTATCCGACTTCATCCTGCAGGTCAACAACGCCAACATCGGCGTGACCCTTTCTGTGAGCGGCGGCAGCTACGTCATCACCAGCAACAACTTCGGCGTCAATGGGGCCGGCGCTAATGGAGTGACCAATTCCAGCGGCCCGCAGCGCGTAACCGCCACGGGTAGCGACGTGGACTTCGGCTTCAGCGGCGCGAACCTGCGGCTGGTGCCGAACGGCGGCGGGACGACCACCGGCACTAACCCGAACAACGCGCGGGTAACGCTTCAGAACTCCGGCGGCACGATGGCGGTGGTCGACCTGAGCGGCCTAAACACCGACCAGTTCAACGGGACCGGCATCGCCGCGGGGATCAGCTTCCGCGTGGTGAACCCGGGCTCGATCACGGCCAACATCGACAGCTTCAGCGTCACGCAGAACGCGGCGGCGCAGTTTGCCATCGACAGCAACGGGTCGACCGTGGGCCTGGTGATCGACAGCCAGAGCACGCAGGCTCTTGGCATCAACACGCTCGACATGACAACTCAGAGCGGCGCCCAGAGCGCCATTACGACGGTGCAGACGGCCATCACCCAGCTCTCGGCGGTGCAGTCGAATCTGGGCGCACTGCAGAACGTGCTCTCGAACGTCGGCGACCTCAACAGCGCCCAGGAGCTCAATGCGCAGAAAGCCAACTCGAACCTCGTGGACGCGGATATCCCGCAGGAGACGGTGAGCTTCACCCGCGCCCAGATCCTGCTCCAGGCCGGGACGGCCGTCCTGGCGCAGGCCAACCAGCTCCCGTTGGGAATTCTGGGCTTGTTCAGCTCCAACGGGCCGGTGCTCTAGATGGCGGAGACCTCGCTCACCGCGAGCCTGCTGAATATCGTCAACGCGAACAGCGCGCTTTCCGCGCTGTTCGCCAACCAGGCCTCGTTTGGCGACCCGCTTGCGCTGGCGGCCAACGCTCAGCGCGTGCTGGACTACAACAACCAGTTTCCGAGCGACCAGGCGCTTGCGCTCAGCGGCCTTTTCACGCGGCTGTCGGCACTGAATACCGCGACCGCGCCGCTGGCGATGAGCCTCCAAGCCAACCCACTGCTGGCGGCCGTCGAGAGCCCGGTGCTGCCGTCCGCCTACACACAGCGCACGGCGACTTCTTCCAACAGCAGCGCTGTGACGGCTAGCGTGCGAGCGGGGGCGACCGTGACCAGCTACCAAGTCGGGGTCAACCAATTGGCCGTGCCCCAGGTGGACACCAGCAACAGCTTCGCCAGCGCCACGGGGCAAGCGGCAGGCGTGAACATCAACGCCGGCGCCAACACCGTGGGCGTCACCATCAACGGCGTCCAGGCGACCGCGGACTACTTCATCAACGGCGGCATCACCAACCAGCAGGCGCTGACCGCCCTGGCCGAGGCCATCAGCAGCATCGCCGGCAACAACGACCTGCAGCGCATCACGATCGACGGAGCAGGCAGCGGCAACTTTGCGCTGACGTTCAACGGCCAGACTACGGCTGCGCTGGCGTTCAACGCTTCCGCCGCGACGGTTCAGGCCGCGCTCGAGGCGCTGCCGGGCGTAGGTGCCGGCCAGGTAAGCGTCAGCCAGAACGCCACCAACAGCTACACCATCGCGTTCAAGGGCACGCTGGCCAACCGGCCCCTGCCGAAGCTGCTGGCGACCAATATGAGCCTGGGCAGCTCTGCCAGCATCTCGGTTGAGACCCTGGGCCCCACGGCGACGGTTGTCACGTCCGGCGCCAACAGCTCCATCCAGGTCGCGGCCGGTGCCGCCGGCACGGGTAACGCCTTCACCCTGGCCGACGTGGGCAGCGGCAGCAACGGTGTGGCGCAGGCGTTCGGGGCGACCCCGGTTGGGACCTCGGGCGCGGGAGTAACGACAGATGCCCAGGACGCCGTCTACTCGCTGAATGGCGCCATCTACCGCGCGACGAACGGCAACAGCGCAACCATCGACGGCGGGAACCTGACCTTGAGCTTCGCGGCCACCACGAGCAGCCCGGCGACGATCGCGGTAGCGTCAGACGCCAGTGCACTGCCCGATGCGGTCAGCAGCCTGGTGACGGCCTATAACGACCTGCAAACCTTCCTGAGCGAGAACAAGAGCCTGCTCACGCCACGGCTGGCTGAGGAAGCGCGCAACATCGTCGCCACCCACGGCGTAGCGCTGGCGAACGTGGGCATCACCAGCGATACCAAGCTGTCGGTCGACGAGGATCGCCTCGACGCCGCCAGCGCCGGCGCCATTGAGACTGCGTTCGGCGGGCTCGGCGGCATCGCCACCCAGCTGAACGAGCTCACGCAAACGGTCCTGACAGGACTGGCTGGTGTGCTGGCAGCGGCGCCGCAGCCTCCCGACAGCAACTCCTCGCTGGCCACGCAGCTGGCCGCGCAGTTCGCTGGCATTCTGTTCGCTGGCCAGGATCTGGGCCACAACCTTAGCGTGAGCGCCTGAGCAGAAGGCGGGCTGGCAGCTTAATCGCGCGTTAATAGCGCCGAATGCCTAATTGTTTCGCGATTCCCCTAGGGTGATGCACAATTTCGACGCTGATGATTGAGGATCCCACGCCGGCGGCCGAGGAAACGCAGCTGGTGGTCTTCCGGCTGGGGGAAGACTACTTCGCCATGCACATCTCGAACGTCAGCGAGATCATCCGCCTGCAGAAGATGACCCCGGTCCCGAAGGCGCCTTCTTTCGTCGAAGGAGTTACCAACCTGCGGGGACGAGTCATCCCGGTGATGGACTTGCGCAAGCGCTTCGGCGTGACGCCCCAGCCCACGGACCAGATGTCGCGCATCATCGTAGTCGAGCAGCGCGAACGGCTGCTGGGCATGATGGTCGACGCGGTTGATGAGGTCCTGACCGTGCCCGCGAGCGCAATCGAAGGGGTCGACGAGCTGGTGGTGTCAGTCGACGCCGAGTTTCTGGCGGGCATCGTCCGGCTAGAGGACCGGCTGATCATCCTGCTCGACACGGAGGCGGTGCTGAGCCCGGGCGAGGTCCGCCAGTTGCAGGGCATGAAGCTCACGGGCAAGGCCCTGAAAGAGGTCCAGGCTCAGTCCGATGACGAGCCCGAGATGCTGCCCTCGGGGAGGTAGCGGTGGCCATCGACCTGCAGCAGGTAGTCGTGTTCGAGCTCTCGGGCGAGACCTATGCGCTCGACATCCTGCACGTTCACGAGATCATCCGCATCCAGCCTGTTACCCCGGTTCCGGGGGCGCCCGAATACATCGAGGGCCTGATCAACCTGCGCGGCCGCGTGGTGCCCATCGTGGATCTGCGGAAGCGCTTCACCCTGCCAACCCGGCCCATAGGCGATAAGTCCCGGATCATCGTTATCCAAGTAGGCGACGATATCGTTGGAGTGGTGGTCGACGCCGTGTTCGAGGTCATCACCGTCGCGCCAGACCTGGTTGAGCCCGCGGCGAGAGTCGTCACCGGCCTCGACGCCGAGTACATCCGCTCCATCGCCAAGATCGAGGGCCGCATGGTAGCTGTCCTCAATCCCGACAAGATCATCGAGTACGGCGAGGAAGGCGAAGAAGTGCTGATGCTCGGACCAGGCGAGTAGCCGTGGCCGAGCTCCAGTTCGACGCCACCGAAGACGATCTCAAGGTCTGGCTGGCCGAAGCCGACGAGCAGATCGAGCTGCTCCAGAACGACGTCATCCGGCTGGAAAAGGACTACGGCGACGAGACGCTGGTCCAGGGCATCTTCCGCGCCGCGCACACGCTAAAAGGCTCCTCGGCCATGATCGGCCACACGCGCATGGCCGAGCTGACGCACGCCATGGAGAGCGTGTTCGGCATGGTGCGTGAGGGCAAGCTCACCCCGACGACCGAGATCGTCGATTCCCTGCTGGCCGGCGTCGACGGCCTCAACGCGCTGCGCGAAGAGGTCATCACCAAGCAGCAGAGCGACGTCGAGCTTGGCCCCACCGTGGAGGCCCTGCACAAGATCGTGGAGGAGGGCGGCGGCACGTTCGCCCGCATGCCCGGGCAGGCAGCGCCGGCGGCTGCTCCTGCGCCCGCGGCGGCTGCGGGCGGCACGCTGCTTGAGCGCTTTCCTCTAGAGCCCGACGAGATACGGGCTGTGAAGGCCATGCTCGAGAGTGGCGCATCGGTTTGGCTGCTCGAAGTCGACTTCCAGCCTGATTCGCCCTGGTTGGCGGTGCGGGCGTTCCAGAGCCTGAACGACTTGAGCAATGTGGGCGAGGTGCTCAAGTCGAATCCCAATTCTGAGGACGTGGAGGCCGAGAAGGTCGGCCCGAAGCTCCAGGTGGTGCTCGCCGGACCGGCTGAGGACGCCGACAAAATCCTTGCTGCCGCGAAGGCGGTGGATGACGTGGTGAACGCGGCGCTCACGCCCTACACTGCCGATGCTCTTGCCCCAGCTCCTGCTCAGGAGGCTGTGCCTGCTCAGGCGACCGAAGAGGTCGCCCCGCCCAAGGAGCTCGTGCCGTCGCAGACGACACCACCGGCCGAGGCGTCTCCGGCCCGCCCACCGTCAACGCCGCGCGTCGTACAGAACGTCCGCGTGGACGTGGAGCGACTGGACAACCTCATGAACCTGGTGGGCGAGCTGGTCATCGACCGCAACCGTTTGCAGCAGCTGGGTCTGCAGCTGGAGAGCGAACTGGGCGCGCACGACGCCGTCGACGCGCTGAGCGAGACGGCCCAGCACGTGGGCCGGATCACCGACGAGCTGCAGGAAGAGGTCATGCGCATCCGCATGCAGCCCATCGAGAGCGTGTTCAACAAGTTCCCGAGGCTGGTTCGCGATCTGGCCGGAAAGCTCGGCAAGAAGGTTGACTTCACGGTCGAGGGGAAAGAGACCGAGCTCGACCGCTCGGTCATCGAGAAGATCGACGACCCGATCATCCACCTGCTGCGGAACGCGATCGATCACGGCCTGGAGTCGCCCGAAGAGCGCAGGGCTGCAGGCAAGCCCGAGACCGGCTCGATCAAGCTGTCGGCCTGGCACGAGGAGAACCACATTGTGATCGCCGTGCAGGACGACGGGCGGGGGATGGACCCGGCCAAGCTCAAAGCCAGCGCCGTGAACAAGAAGATCATCACCCAGGAAGTGGCCGATCGCATGGACGACCGGGCTGCCGTCGAGTTGATCTTCGCGCCCGGCTTCTCCACCGCGGCCAAGACGACGGACGTCTCCGGGCGCGGCGTGGGCATGGACATCGTCCGGGCCAACATCGAGAAGCTCAGCGGGTTCGTCACGATCGAGACGGCGGTTGGCCGAGGCACACGCTTCCTGGTGAAGCTGCCGCTGACGCTGGCCATCATCCGCGCGCTGCTGGTGGGATTGGGCGGGCAGAAATTCGCCATCCCCATGGCGACGGTCATGGAGACGCTGCGCTTCGACGCGCAGGATGTGCGCACGATCAAGATGCACGAGGCCATCCAGCTGCGGGGGCGCATCTTGCCGCTGGTCTCGCTGCGCGATCTGCTGCGACTGCCGCGGTTGATCGAGGCGGCTCTGCCGGAGCCCGTCTCAGGGAACGGAGATCAGAGCGCCGGCAACAGGACGGGCAGTGGCCTGCACGATGTAACCGAGGACGACGAGGGCATGGTCATGGACGTGGACCCCGACCGCCGGCGGCGCAGGCACAAGATGTTCGTAGTGGCTGTCCGCGTAGGCGATCGCCAGATGGGGCTGCAGGTCGACTCCTTGATTGGGGAGACTGAGATCGTCATCAAGCCTCTCAGCCGGTTCCTCGGAGAGGTGCGCGGGATCGCCGGCGTGACCATTCTTGGAGATGGCCAGGTGGCTATCATCTGCGACATTCCATCATTAATCAACCGTGTAGTGCAGGAACAACTGCTGGCCTAAAGCGATGAGGGAGAGAAAAGGAGAACAGAGTGGCGAAAATCCTGGTGGTTGACGACGCTGCGTTTATGCGCATGCGCTGCAGCAAGCTGCTGACCGACAATGGCTACGAAGTGGTGGAGGCCGAAAACGGCCTGGATGCCATTGCCAAGTACAAAGAGACAAAGCCAGACGCTGTGCTGCTCGATATCACCATGCCGGAAATGGATGGCCTGACCGCGCTTAAAGAGATCCGGAAAGTCGATCCGGAGGCCAAGGTCGCGATGGTCACCGCTATGGGCCAGCAGTCGATGATCATGGACGCCATCAAGTCCGGCGCCAAGGATTTCGTGGTCAAGCCCTTCCAGCCGGACCGCGTCCTGGCCGCCGTCAAGAAGCTCGTCGGCTAAGAGTCGCTTGCCGGGCCTTACGTCGCAGGCGGCCACGGCGGCGGATCGAGAGGGCGCAACCTGGGATGAGTTCGTCGGCGAGCTACGCCGGCGGGCCGGCATCGACTTCCGCGGCTACAAATCGAGCCACCTGGAGCGGCGGGTGCGCGGCCTTGCGCTGCGATCGGGGCTTGACGGCTTGAGCGGCCTGCTGACGCTGCTGGATCGCGATCCCTCTGCCAGGCGCGAGCTGGAGCGTTGCGCCAGCGTGGCAGTCTCGGAGTTCTTTCGTACGCCGCGGCAGTTCGAGACCCTGGCATCCGGAATCCTTCCCCGGCTGCTCGCCCGACGGCGCCAGCTCCGGATATGGAGCGCCGGCTGCTCGTATGGACCTGAGCCCTACAGCTTGGTACTGCTGCTGGAAGAGCTGGCGCCCGGCCGTGCGCACTTCATCCTGGCGACGGACATCGACGAGGCATTGCTGTCGCGGGCCCGTGCCGCCGATTCGTTTACTGAGCGAGACCTGCTCCACGTGCGCCCGCGGTTGAGGCAGCACTTCATCCCCAGCCGGCCTCCCTTCCATGCGCTGCGCCTGGAAATCAGGTCGCGGGTGATGTTTCGGCGGCATGATGTGCTCGACGATCCGCCGGAGGATGACTTCGACCTGATTGTCTGCCGGAACGTGATGATGTACTTCAGCCCAGCCGCCAAACAACGGCTGCTGCAAAATCTGCACCGGGCGCTGCGACCCGGCGGCTACCTGTTCGTGGGTGACGCGGAGGCTGTCAACGACCTGCAGGAGGCCGGCTTCTCGCGCGATGTGGTTGGCTTCTATCGCAAGGAACTGGGGGTGAGCTGATGCCGATGCGCGGCGTTGAACTGGTTCAGCCGTATCTGAACGCGGCCAAAGACGTGATCATGCGCGAGACGGGCTCGGACGTGACGGTGGGCCGCGTCATGATGAAGAAGCCGCCGGCCTCGACGGACGAGATCTCGATCATCATCGGCGTGACTGGCGAGATCCAGGGCGTGGTGATGCTGTCCATGAGCCGCGAGACCGCGCTCAGCATCGTCAGCCATATCACAGGCGACAGCTACACCGAGTTCGACGACCTGGCCCAGAGCGCGGTGGCCGAAATGGCCAACGTCATCTCAGGTCGCGGCGGCATTGGCCTGGCGGCCTTTGGCCGTGAGACGACCATCAGCCCGCCGGCGGTCATCGTGGGCGAACGAGGCGGCGGCATCTCGACGCTCGACATCCCCATTTACGCCCTGCCGCTGGAGACCTCGTGCGGGACGGTTGAGCTCCAGGTTGCGCTCAAGGACGCGACATAAGGGTCTTGGGTTTGTAGATTAGGGGCTTTACCGAATACTGCCCCTACAACGCGCCACGCATACTGAACCAGCATTCCTGCCCGGAGTGTGCCTTTGCGCACCTACGGGCAGAGCTAGGAGTAGGCATGGCGTTCTTACCAATCAGCCCCCTCTCGCCGGAGCTGACCCTCGCACAACCGGCTGGCTCGGCGGAGACGCGACTGGGCCCCATTCCCAACGTGTCCGACGGGCTGCCCGGCCTGGCCGGCATCGGCCGCGTGGAAATGCCAGGCATCGGGGTGCTGAGTCCCGGCAGCGGGTTGGGAGTTCCCAGCCTGCCGCATCTCGCCGGCCCGGCGCCGGCCGCGACGGCTACGCCCGGACCAGCGCCCAGCGCGCTGCCCGCTCCTGAGGTGACCCCGTTCCCGAGCGCCACCGCGCAGGCCACGGCCACGCCAGCACCGCAGATCACGCCTGCCCCATTGACCACGGCGTCACCGCAGGTCACGAGCGCCCCGGTCCCGGGCGCGGGCCAGCTGCAGGCGCCGGCGCAGGGCAGTCCCTACTCGACGCCGGCCATCACGAGCGACCAGATCCCGTCACTGGTCCAGACGCCGTTTGCGCCAACGACGACCGCTCCCGTGGCGGTGAAGCAGACGCCGCTGGCCGAGACCTTCGGCAAGTACCTGAAGGACGCAGCCTCCAACTACAACGACGTCCAGGCCCAGGCCGACTCGATGATCCAGCACCTGGCCGTGGGCGATAAGGTCGACATCCACGACGTGGCGCTGGCCGTCCAGAAGGCGGCCATCACCAATCAGCTTGCAATTCAGGTCCGCAATCGCTTGGTAGAGGCCTACCAAGAAGTCATGCGGATGCCCATCTAGGAGCCGGCGCTGCGCCGGTAAGGAGAGCTCATGGGTAATGCGCTAACCGCGATACGCGACCAATTCACCCGCATCTGGGCCAATATGGGCCGCGTTCAGAAGATCTCGGTCGGGGCCATCCTGGCCGTGGCAGTCGTCTCGCTCGGCGTGTTCATGTTCATGTCGTCGCGCCCGAACTATGTGACCGTTTTCAGCAACCTCACGGACCAGGACGCCGCGGCGATCGTAAACAAGCTGAAGGCAACCAAGATCCCCTACGAGACGGCGGACGGCGGCAAGACTATCAAGGTCCCGCGCGAGAAGGCGGACGATGTGCGGCTCTCTGTGGCCGCCTCGGGACTGCCGCAGTCCGGGGTCGTCGGCTATGAAGTCTTCGACAAGACCAACTTCAGCACGACGGACTTCAACAACAAGGTGAACCTGCAACGCGCGCTCGAGGGCGAGCTCGATCGCACAATCGCCCGCTTGGACGGCGTCCAGACGGCGACGGTCCATCTCGTGATCCCGGAACAGGCGCTCTTCCAGCAGCAGCAGCAGCCGACCACGGCATCGGTGGCGCTCCAGTTGAAGCCGGGCGTGACGCTGACGCCCGACCAGACGAAGGCCATCACGAAGCTCGTCTCCAGCAGCGTGCAGGGGCTGAAGCCGGAAAACGTGACGGTGGTCGATCAGAACGGAAACGTGTTGACGGACCTCATCACCACGGACAAGTCGCCTCAGCAGGCGCTGAAGGCGACGCAGGAGCAGCTCAAGCTGCAGCGAGAATACGAGCAGGGCCTGCAGCGCGATTTGCAGAACACCCTCGACCGTGTCCTCGGCCCAAGCCAGTCGGTGGTCAAGGTCACGGCGGCCATGAACTTCGATCAGTCGCAGACCACCAGCGAGCTGTTCGCGCCCGATAACAAATCGGTGGTGCGCAGCCAGCGCCAGGTGACGGAGAACTTCCAGGGTTCGGGTACGCCGCCCATCGGCGGAGTGCCGGGCACTGAGTCAAATGTCCCAACCTACCAGGGCGCGATTGCCGCTGGCGGGCCGTCGCAATACAGTAAGACCGACAACACCCAGAATTATGAGATCTCCAAGGCGATTCAGCAGGTGGCCAGCGCACCGGGCAAGATCGAGCGACTGACGGTGGCCGCCCTGGTGAACCCAGCGGCTGTTCCCGGCGCGCAGGATCAGGCAGCCATGCAGGCCGCCGTTAACCAGTTGAAGTCCACGCTCGAAGCCGCTGCCGGCGCCAACCCGGCCCGCGGCGACAACGTCATCGTGACCATGATGGACTTCAACGTGAAGCCCGACAAGTCGGCGCAGGATGCTCTACTGGCCCAGCAGCGCCAGGAGATGATCAAGCGGATTATCGAAGGTGCCGGCGTGGCCCTGGTTGCCCTGGTGCTGCTGTTCTTCTTCCGCAGCCTGGTGCTGAGCCTCCGGCCGGCCGAGGTCGACCTTTTGCCGGTGCCGCTCACGGTCGGTGAGCTGTCCGGCGAAGGCCTGCCGGAGCTGACAGACGAAGAGCTGATGATGGCCCGCGCGGCCGCCATGGGCACCGATCTGGCCGCTCCCGGCGAGGAGGGCGCCGCGGCCGGCGCAGAGGCGGAGCAGGAGCCGGAACCCGAACCAGAGCTCATCCTGCCGGAGCCGGAAGTCGATCCGGAGGTCGAGCGGCGCCGGCGCGTCATCGAAGAACGCATGAAAGCCATTGCTCGGCAGAAGCCGGAGATCGTCGCCCGGCTGCTGCAGACCTGGATCGGCGAACGGAGGTATTAGCGGATGGCCATCACCCCCCTCACCACCGACGCGCTCAATCTCACGGGCAAGGAGAAAGCCGCCGGCCTGCTGATCGGTCTCGGACCGGAGATCTCGTCGGCCATCCTCAAGCTGCTGCCGGAGGGTGAGCTCGACAAGATCACCACCGAGCTGCTCAATATGGAGCGGCTCGATCCCGCCGTCCGCGACGCCATCTTCGAAGAGGCCTATCAGCTCTCCCTCGGACATGAGTACGTCAGCTCGGGCGGCATCGACTTCGCCCGTGACGCACTCATCCGCGCGCTCGGGCCAGAAAAGGCCAGCGAGATCCTGGACAAGATCACCTCGACGCTCCAGGAAACGCCATTCGCCTTCATCAAAAAGGCCGATCCGGTGCAGCTGGTGAGCTACATCCAGAACGAGCACCCCCAGACGCTGGCCCTCATCCTGGCTAACTTGACGCCCATCCAGTCGGCGGCCATCCTGTCCAGCCTCGACCCCTCCATCCAGGCGGACGTGGCCCGCCGCATCGCGCTCATGGATCGCACCAGCCCGGAGGTCATCAGCCAGGTGGAGGGCGTGCTCAAGCGCAAGCTCGGCACCGTGCTCTCCCAGGAAGTCACCACCATGGGCGGCATGGACTTCCTGGTGAAGATCCTGAACAACGTCGACCGCGTGACCGAGAAGTCCGTGCTCGACGGCCTTGACCAGGAGGCGCCGGACCTGGCCGAGGACATCAAGAAGCACATGTTCGTGTTCGAGAACATCACTATGCTGGACGACCGTTCGATCCAGCGCGTGCTCAAGGAAGTGGATTCCAAGGAGCTGGCGCTGGCCCTCAAGGGCGCCAGCGAGGCGGTCAAGACCCGCATCTTCAAGAACATGTCCAGCCGGGCCGCGGACATGCTGCGCGAGGACATGGCCGTGTCGGGCCCGGTCCGGCTGCGCAATGTCGAGGAGGCGCAGCAACGCATTGTCAAGCTCATCCGCCGGCTGGAGGAAGCCGACGAGATCGTGATCTCCCGCGGCGGAGCAGCCGACCTTGTCGTCTAGCATCCTCCGCAAGGCGGTCTTCGAAGAAGACCCGCTGGTCATCGAGCACGAGATTCTGCAGACCGAACCCGAGCAGGACCTCGGTCCCCAGGATGAGCTCGTCGAGGCGATCCAGCAGGAGCACCCCGATGCCATGCCGGAGGAGATCGAGGACGCTATTCAGGAAGCCATCGACCAGCTGCGCGAAAGCGTCGAGCTGCACGAGACGGCTCTGGCGGAGGAGGAGCTTCCGAGCGGCGACGAAGTAATCGTTGACGCCGAAGCCGTCGAGTCGCAGCTGCTGGGCGAGGACCCACAGCCGCCCGCCCAGGCGCTGCCTGAGGCAAGCTCCGAGAACATCCTGAACGACGCTCGCACGGCGGCCGCCGACATCCTTGAGTCGGCGCGCCGCGAGGCTCAGAAAGTCCTGGCCGACGCCGACGACCGCGCGGCCGAGATAGAGCGGGCAGCCTACGACAAGGGCTACGAGGAGGGTGTGTCAGCCGGGCGAGCGGCCGGCGAGCAGCAGGCCGCGGAGATGATCCAGCAGGTCACTGCTATCGTCGACCGCGCCACCGAGCTGCACGACAAGATACTCCGGGAGGCCGAAGCCGAGATGGTGGCGTTGTGCCTGGAGATCGCCCGCAAGGTCATCCACGCCGAGTTGCGTACCAACCCCGACGTGGTGAAGAGCGTTCTCGAGGACGCAGTCGAGAAGATCAACGGCAGTCCGCGGGTAACCATCAAGGTCAATCCCGCTCAGCTCGAGACCGTTCGGGCCCACTGGGCGAGCGCCTTCGGCCCGAGCTATCGCGAGAAGGAATGGACGATCGAGGGCGATGGCAGCGTGGAGCCGGGCGGCTGCGTGCTGGACACCAAGTACGGCTCGATTGACGCGCGCATCGGAACGCAGTTCAGCGAGCTGCAAAAAACGTTCGCGCTGCTGCTTGGGACGGATTGACCCCAACGCTGGACGTCGCCAAATACCGGCGGCTGGTGGAAGAGATGGTGCCCATGCGCGCCACCGGCCGAGTGGCCAAGGTCATCGGCCTGGCCATCGAGGTGGAAGGACTGAACGCCAGCGTAGGCGAGCTGTGCCAGATCGTGCCGGGCAAGGGCCAGGCGCCCATGGCCGCCGAAGTGGTGGGGTTCCATGACGAACGCGTCGTAGTGATGCCATACGGCGAGCTGGCCGGCGTGCAGGCGGGCTGCGAGGTCGTTGCCTCTGGCCGGCTGTTCGACGTGCCGGTCGGCGACGCGTTGCTTGGCCGTGTGATCGACGGCCTCGGCCGGCCCATCGACGAGCTGGGCCGGGTGCAGGCCAGCGGGCGCTCGCTCATTCAGAACTCGCCTCCGCATCCGCTCAGGCGGACGCGTATCCGCCAGATCTTCTCCACTGGCATCCGCGCCATCGACGGCCTGCTGACCTGCGGCAAAGGCCAGCGCATGGGCATCTTTTCCGGCAGTGGTGTGGGTAAGAGCACGCTGCTGGGCATGATCGCCCGCTATGCCTCGGCCGACGTAAGCGTCATCGCTCTGATCGGCGAGCGCGGCCGGGAGGTCCAGGAGTTCATCGAGCGCGATCTCGGCTCTGAGGGGCTGAAGCGTTCAGTGGTTGTCGTATCGACGTCGGATCAGCCCGCGCTGGTGCGGCTCAAGGGTGCGTGGGTAGCCACCGCCATCGCGGAGTACTTCCGCGACCAGGGAAAGGACGTAGCGCTGCTGATGGACTCGGTCACCCGCTTCGCGATGGCCCAGCGCGAGCTGGGCCTGGCGATTGGCGAGCCACCGGCGCTGCGGGGCTATACGCCCTCCGTGTTTGCGCTGCTGCCCAAGGTCATGGAGCGCTCCGGCACATCGGACCGAGGCGCGATCACGGCCTTTTACACCGTGCTCGTCGAGTCCGACGACATGAATGAGCCGATCACGGATACGGCGCGCTCGGTTCTCGACGGCCATATCGTGCTGAGCCGTGACCTGGCGGCAGAAAACCACTACCCAGCCATCGACGTCCTGGCGAGCATCAGCCGGGTCATGGACAGTATCGTCAGTCCCGAGCACCGCGCGGCCGCGGGCGCGGTGCGCGAGACGTTGGCGGCCTACCGCGACGCGCGCGATCTGATCAACATAGGCGCGTACGTCGGCGGCTCCAACCCGCAGATCGATCGGGCCATCCGGCTGCTGCCGGGCGTAACCGCCTTCTTGAAGCAGCGGCCCGAAGAGTACACGCCCTTCGACGAGACCGTGGCGGGGCTGAGGATGGTAGCCGGCTGATGGCGGCGCCGCGCAAGTTCCGCCTGGAGCGGGTGCTCCGCCTGCGCGAGCAGCGCGAGAAAGAGCTGCAGGGACAGCTCGCGCGCGCCTACCAGCAGCAGCTGGAGCAGGAGAACCTGCTCGGCCGGATGCACGACAACCGTGCTAAGCAGATCGAGCTGATAACCCGCGAGCTTACCTCCAGTCAGGTCGAAGTGACGTACGTGCAGTTCGGCGGCGCGTACCTGGAACGGCTGCAATCGCTCATCGATCGGCAGATGAACGTGGTGCGCCAGGCGACGCGAGTCACCGACCGCAAGCGCGTCGAGGTCCACCAGGCGATGAAGGCGCGCAAGGCCATCGAGAAGCTGCGCGACCACTGGCGCGAGGACCTCCTCGAGGAGGACCGCCAGCGAGACATCAAAACCCTCGACGAGATCTCCATGGTGCAATACAACCGCCGAGAGCGGGGCGGCGCCTGATGTTCGAAGGCTTGACGGAGGTGGCCGGACGAGTGGCTCAGCTGCGCTACGCGCTGGAGCCCCCACCCGCGACCCCTGCACGGCACCCGGCCGGCAGCGCCGGCCAGCCGTCATTCGCCGAAACGCTGCAGCGGACGCAGCCTGCTGAGCAGGGGCAGCCCCCGGCGGCGGCATCCATCGGCAGCCCACGGCCGGCCCAGCCTCCAGGGCTGGGACAGAACCGGCCGGCGGGCCCTGCTCATCGCTTCTCTGTGGGCATCAATGGCGCTACCCAGCTGTCATCCGCCGCGCAGACCGCTGCGTTCGGCGCGCTGCCTGGCCTCTCCGCCTTGAGCGGCGGCTTCGGCTTGCTGGGCGGCATCGGTGGCGGGTTGCAGTCAGCCATGGGCGGCGGCGCCGGCGCGAGCGGGGACGAGCTGCAGGACCTGGTCGGCAGCATCGCGCGCCAGGAGGGTGTCAACCCGGTGCTGGCGCAGGCCGTGGCCAAGGCCGAGTCGGGCTTCAATCCGAACGCCGTGTCGCCGACGGGCGCCCAAGGGCTGATGCAGCTCATGCCTTCGACCTTCGAGGAGTATGCCCGCTCCTCGCCCGACGTGCCTCGCGGCGCGCCGGTGCAGGGCAGCGTCTCGCAGCCGTTCGGCCCGACAGACTTTGGCGCCGAACCTCCGTTTGACTGGAATGGCCACCATTACGCCCATTTCCATACCGGGATCGATCTGGCCGTGCGGCAGGGCGCGCCGATCCGTGCGACCATCGGCGGCAAGATCGAGATCCGCTCGGATCCCGAAGGCTTGGGGAACCTGGTAGTCGTCCGGCACGGGCCGTGGGACGTGCTGTACGGCCACACCAGCGGCCAGCCCACGGGCATCGAAACCGGGGCGGTGGTCCGCGCGGGGGACCTCATCGGCTATGCCGGCAATACTGGCAATTCCACGGGTCCACACGTCCACTACGAGATCCGTTACCAGGGCCATGTGATCGACCCCACGCCATTCATGAACCGACGCGCTCCGGCGGCGGGCAGCACTTTCGATCCGGTGGCTAACGCCAAGGCCGGCGTGGGCTACCTCAAGGACCTGCTCCGGCGCTTCAAAAACGATGTGCCCGCGGCGCTGGCGGCGTACAACGCCGGCCCCGGGGCGGTGGAGAAGTATGGCGGTATCCCGCCGTATCCGGAGACTCAGAACTACGTGAAACGGACGCTGCAGTATGCGCGTGACCTGGGCGCGTAGGGCCATTCTGGCGCTGGGTGCCGCCCTGGCGCTGAGCGCCTGCGGCGGCGATTCGGGCCTCAAGGTGGCCGTGGCGGTCCCTGACACCCGGGCGGCGTCTCCGTCCGCGGGTGCCGCCCCGAGCCGTCCCGCAAGCCCCGCTACTGCGCCGAGCGCGGCCAGTGGTTCGAGCACGGAAACGAGGGCGCAAGCGCCGGCGCAGCAGGGTCTCTCTCCGGGAACGATTACTCCCGGGGCAAGGCTCCAAATCCCGGCCATCGGCGTCGATGCGCCCATCATTACGCTGGGCGTGGACCCCGACGGCCGCATGCAGGTGCCCGACAACGGCGCCGATGTGGCCTGGTACGACTTCAGCGCCGTGCCCGGGCGGCCGGGCAACGCCGTGCTGTCGGGCCATCTCGATACGGCGACATCGAGGACCGCTGTCTTCTCGCGGCTCCACCAGCTCAAGCTGGGCGATCTGATAAGCGTCGTCGAAGGCTCGCGGCAGACCGACTTCAACGTGTTCTGGACACGCTCATGGCCGGACGCGTCCGCCCCCCTGAACCTCATCCTGGGTAAGGCGCCCAGTCCCACCCTGACCCTGATTACATGCTCTGGCACGTTCGACCGGGCCAGCCGCAACTACACCGAGCGGCTGGTCGTCCGCGCCAAGCTGCCGGGCAGCATCTAAGGAGGCATCATGAGCAATTTCATCGATACCGACCGTACCGTCCAGGCGCTGCAGTTCGCCCTCGACGGGCTGTCGAAACGGGCCCAGGTGGCCAGCAACGACATCGCCAACGTCGACACGCCCAATTTCAAGGCTTCCGAGGTGACGTTCGAGGGCAGCCTGCGCAAGGCGCTTCGCGGCGACGGTGACAACCCAATGCCGCTGCTGCGCACCGACGGCGCGCACCTGGATCCGCGCAGCAACGTCGGCGCGGCGACCATCAAGGAGACGCCGCTGCTGAACGAAGTCCTCAAGAACGACAACAACAACGTCGACGTCGACCGCGAGATGACCACGCTGGCCGAGTCGCACATCCTGTACGACGCCATGACTCAGATGGCCACCACCAAGCTGTCGATGCTGCGCGCATCGATCAGCGACGTACGACCCTAGGAGGAATCCAGATGAGCTTTCTCGACTCCATGCAGATCAGCGCCTCGGGGCTCACCGCCCAGAGGCTGCGGCTGGACGTCATCTCCAGCAACCTCGCCAACATCAACACCACCCGCACCGCGGAAGGCGGACCCTATCGCCGCGAGCAGGCGGTGTTTTCGCCCATTGGCAACCAGTACAGCTTCCGCGACGTCGTGCTGGGGCTGGTGGCGCCGGCTTCGCCGACACTTGGCGTGCGCGTGAGCGAGATCCAACAAGACAATTCGGAGGGCCGGCTGGTGTACGACCCCGAACATCCGGATGCGGACGCCAACGGCTACGTGCACTACCCGAACGTGAATCCCGTGACCGAGATGACCGATCTTATCTCGGCCCAGCGCGGCTACGAAGCCAATATCACGGCCATGAACGCAACCAAAGCCATGGCCATGAAAGCCATCGATCTGGCCCGCTGATAACTTGGCATAAGTTGATTTTGAATAAGCAAAGTTAAGGACAATTAGCAGAACCCATCAGTTGGAGCTTATGACCCAGAAGTCCCAGGAGGGTTGCGCTTGCTGGCTAAGCGCGTAAGCTGCAGGCTCAACCACCAGGCGATCTGAGAGAGAAAGGAGGTGAAACAGAGCATGGGCATTCCAGTTATGAGCCTTTTGCCTTTCGCGGCTCCTCCGGCGAAAGCAGCGCCAAACGGCGCCCCACACGCCCACGAGAACGCACGCAATCGCCACACCTTCGAGGGCTTGCTGGCGTCGCTTTCGGCCCCAGCCGTTCCCGACAAAGGCGCCCGGCCGCGGGCCGAAGAGGTGGAATCGGGTCCGCCGGTCAAAGAGCAGCTCGAGCAGGTGTTGAGCGCGCTTTCAGGCGGCGAAGCCGATCTGAACGCGCCAGGGCTGGACCTTACGTCGGAACAGCAGCAGGACCTGGCAAGCAAGCTCGAGAAGCTGGTCAAGAGCAGCGACAACGGCACGGAGCTCCTCGCCGAACTGCTGGCGGCAACCCAGTTGAGAGCCGTTCACGTGGACGACCTGTCTAAGCTGGTCAAAATGCTGAGCACCGGCGCCGATGGCTCCGTGTCGCTCGACGCGCTCACGAGCAATCTGCACTTGCTGGCCAGGGCGATCCATCTCATGGTCAGCTCAGATGGCAAGATGATGCTTCTCGCGGCGGTTCAGGAGCTGACCGGCAAGGATGATGCATTCGCGCAGCAGCTCGCGGCGGTGATGGCTCAAACCGACGACAGTGTCTCGGACGGTCCCATACCCATTGACACCGGGCCGCCAGAAGGCGGAACCGGAGCCGAAGCAGCCGGTGAGGCAGCTTCCCCAAGCGCAGGTTCGAACGGACGTGAATCGACCGTCACCCCAACCGGGGCGACCAGTCCGGCGGATGGAGCGGCAGAGGAAGCGGCAGCAGCGGCCGGCGCGGAGTCGGATACGGAGACCCTGGCCAAGCTGCTGGAGCACTGGGTTCGGGATGAGCGCTCCCCGAGGGAGACGCCATCGCAACCCCCAACGGCGGCTGCCGTCGGACCGCAGGAGCGAGCCCAAACCGGTACACAGGCGGCCGCACAGGTCGCTGCGCCAGCCCCAGCCGTAAGCCAGCCAGACGCCGCGGCGCAGCTGGCGCAGATGGCTCCCGTGCAAAGCCCGGCGGCCAAGGCCGCGTCATCCCAGGCCCCCGGCGCCGGTATCGTGAGCGCTGCCCGCCAAGCCGATGCCCTTGGAGAGACGCACAAGGGCGCCGACGCGGGCGCCGGCGAAGCGGCCGCGGGAACGCCGGTGGCGGCGGTCACGCCGGCCATGCAGCAGTCCGGCGGCCATGAGGAGGCGGCAGCCCACAACGATGGACAGCAGCCGTCGCAGACCTCGGCTCCGGCCGGGCAGTCCGCGGCAGCGGCGCCGGCTGTAGCGCCGGGTACGACGTTTGCTTCGGCCCTGGAGCTGTCCCGGGCGGCGGCCTCGCAGCCGCCGGTCAGGCCGGCCCTCGAGCAGGCGGTCGTGGACCAGATCGTCCAGAACGCGGTCATCGCGCTGCGCAACAACGCGCAGGAGTTCCGGATTCAGCTGAAGCCGGACTTCTTGGGCGCCATGGAAGTGCGGGTGTCGACGGACAACGGCGTTGTGGCCGTACGGATGTCTGTCGAAAGCGCCGCCACGCGGCAGCTCATCGACAACAACATCGGCCAGCTGCGCCAGGCCTTCGGGGCGGACCAGGTCCGGGTCGAGCACGTGCCGAGCTTTGCCAGCTCGGATGCGCCGTGGACCTTCGGACAGGGCGCGCACCAGGGCTTTTGGAACCAGGCAGGCAATCGCGGCAGCAATCCGCTGCCCGAAGCTATTCCGTACAACGCTGAGCCTGAACCGGCGCCGGCAGGCGTCGCTCAGGATGCGCCGCCGAGTGGCGGCATCGATATTCAAGCCTAAGAAAAGGAGGTGATTGCATGGCGGCTGCCATATCGGGACTGACGGACGTAACGCCGATTACGACGCTGCAGTCGGATCCCACGCCGCCCAAGGAGTTCCCTAAGCTCACTGCTGCGCAGTCGGCCGAGAACGCCAAGGCAGCCGGCGCGGATCCAGCCAAGTCCAAGGCCGGCGATCCGCTGACCAGCGCCGCCGGCGGCGCGCTCGGCAAGACCGAGTTCCTGCAGCTGCTGGTCCAGGAGCTGACCAACCAGGACCCGCTGAAGCCAGCCGACAACACCGAGTTCATTGCCCAGCTGGCTCAGTTCAGCACGCTGGAGCAAATGCAGAACATGAACGACGGGTTCACGAAACTGCAGAACTCCATTCAGGCCGGCGAAGCGCGCGGCATGCTGGGCGTGGCCGTCAAGGCGGTGGACAGCAGCACCGGCGCAAACATCGAGGGCGTGGTGGACCAGATCATCCTCAACGCCGATGGAAGCGTGAGGGTGGACGTCAACGGCACCCCGGTGAACCTGGCGGACATCGTTTCTATCGGCTCGGGCGCCGCGGCTTCGGCCAACGGCACTTCGGGCGCGCAGCTGCCGGGCACGCTGGTACCCGGCTCCGGCACCGGGAGCAGCCAGTAGCATATGGCCATGGACGAGCTTCTTTCAATCCAACCCAACGCCGGAGGCGTCCAGGGGCCATCGCCCGCCGGCGACGGAATCCGGCCGGGCGCGTCGGGTGCCCGGCCCCAGGGCGAGGCCTTCGACGTCATTCTGCGCGAGCAACTCCTGCAACAGGCTCCGCCTGCGCAAGGAGTCAAGTTCTCCACGCATGCGCAACAGCGCCTCCAGCAGCGCGACATCACCCTGGGCGACGAGGACGTGGCCAAGATCAGTGATGCCGTTGACCGGGCGCAGGAGAAGGGCGCGAAAGAGAGCCTCATTCTGCTGGACGATCTGGCCTTCGTGGTGAGCGTCAAAAACCGGGTGGTCATCACCGCGGTCGATCAGCCCAGCATGAAGCAGAACGTCTTCACCAACATCGATTCCGTGGTCATCGCGTGAGGGAGATGCCTATCGGTCAGTAGCGCGAACTTGTAAACCCAGCACGAGCCGTCGGAAAGGCTGGACCTCTTTGAGGAGGCCGATCCGACCCGCGATCGGGGTCGCGAGACGGCGGCGAGTGCGCCAACTCACTTCTCAAGGAGGTACTTGATGGCCAAAGCCATCTGGTCGTCAGTGTCCGGCCTGGGCAATCACCAGACCTGGATGGACGTCCTCGGCAACAACATTGCCAACGTGAACACGACCGGCTACAAACACGGCCGGTTCGAGTTCGAAGATATCCTGAGCCAATCGATTCGAGGCGCCGCTCCGCCGGTTCAAGGTGGGCTCGGCGGCGTGAACCCGGAGCAGGTTGGGCTTGGGACCGCGACCGGCTCGGTCGAGACTATCACCCTCCAGGGCTCGCTCCAGCCGACCAATGTCCCCACCGACCTGGCCATCACCGGCAACGGTTACTTCGTCACGAGCGACGGAACGAACACCCACTTCACGCGGGATGGCGTATTCCACGTCGACGCGTCCGGCAACATCGTCAGCGCCTCGAACGGCCTGCACCTGCAGGGGGTGCTGGCCAACGCCGCGGGCGTGCTGCAGCCCCAGAACGGCCTGCAGAACCTAACCATCCCGCAGACGGTGAACGCGGCCCTGAACACCTCGGACATCGCCGTCTTCGGCAACCTCGACTCGCGAGCGACGGCCGCGGTCACCCAGCAGATCCAGGTCTTCGACAGCCTGGGCCAGCAGCACACGGTGGTGCTGACGTTCACTCCGCAGGCGGTCACCGGCAACACCAAATCGTGGAACGTGTCCGTGACCTCGCCGGATCTGAACGGCGGCCCAACGCTGACGCCGACCACCGGGGCGACGCTGACGTTTGACGCCAACGGCCAGTTGACCGGGGGCGTCACCAGCATCGCGTTCAACACCGGCGCCAACGCCTGGCTCATACCCGGCTCGACGACGGTATCCAACGCGGCGCAGAACCAGGCGGTGACGATCAATCTGGCCGATGCGCAGGTCGGCGCGCTCACCTCGTTCGCAGCGCCTACCTCGACGAGCACCCAGGGCCGGCCGGCCAACCCCGCCGGCGTGGGCAACTCGGCCGGGTTCCTGAAGTCGTTCAGCATCTCGCAGGACGGCATCATCCGCGGCGTCTACAGCAACGGCACCACCAAGACCCTAGGCCAGATCGAGCTGGCCACATTTGCCAATCCCGGCGGCCTGACCCGCATAGGCCAGAACGACTTCGACATCAGCGCGAACTCGGGCCAGGCCAACATCACCAACCCTGGCTCCGGCTCGGCCGGGTCGGTCGTCCAGGGCAGCCTCGAAACCTCAAATGTCGATTTGGCCAACGAGCTGGCGCAGGTCATCCTGGCCCAGCGCGGGTTCTCGGCCAACAGTCGAATGGTCACCACGTCCGACGAGATGCTCCAGGACGTCGTGGCGATGAAGCGCTAGGCGCAGAAAGGAAAGACGAACTAAATGGGCGGATCAGAATCGCTGTTCGATGGCGTCTCGGGCCTGAGCAACCACCAGACCTGGATGAACGTCATCGGCAACAACATTGCCAACGTCAACACCACCGGCTACAAGGACCAGTTGTTCAACTTCATGGACCAGCTGTCCGAGGTCATCCGCGGCGCGTCCGCGGCGGTGCCCGGCGGCCCGGGTGGCACGGACTTCGTGCAGATCGGACTGGGCACCCAGAACGGCTCGATCATCAGCAACCAGCAGCAGGGCTCACTCCAGACGACGAACCTGCCAACCGACTTTGCCATCCAGGGCGACGGCTTCTTCATCGTGAGCGACGGGGTGGCCAACCACTACACCCGCGATTCGAACTTCATCGTGGACGGCTTCGGCAACATCAACCAGGCCTCCACGGGCTTCCATCTGCAGGGTTACGGGCTACAACAGACGGGCAACATCGTGTCCATCGACACCAGCCGCATCGTGAACCTGACGGTCCCGCAGCAAGTCAACCCGGCGCAGCAGACGAACGTGCTGGATCTGTTCGGGAACCTGCAGTCGAGCGCGACGACGCCGCAAACACAGTCCATCGGCGTGTTCGACAGCCTCGGCCAGCTCCACAATGTGGTGCTGACGTTCACGCCTCCGGCTACCGTCGGCGGCGACTGGATGGTCTCGGCCACCTCGAACGATCTGGCGCAAGGCGCCCGCATCGACGTCGAGGGCGGCAATGACCAGGTCAACAACGTCGCCGGCTCCGGCACCAGCGGCGGCCAGGCGGCGCTGCACTTCAACGCCCTGGGCCAGCTGGACGGCACGGTGACACCCCTCTACCTGATTTTCCAGGATGGCACAGCAACTGCGGGCCCGCCGACCCTCAAGCCGCCAGAGCCGTGGGTCATCCCGAACACGACCGTCAACACGAACGCCATCCAGGCCGCGGTACAGCTGAACCTGAATGACATGTCGGTGGGCTCGGTCACGTCGTTCGCCTCGCCGACGGCTCTTCAGACGCAGGCGGTGCCGAATACCTCTCCGCTGCTCGGCCTCAACAGCAACACCACTGATGCGCTCACAGGCAATCTGACCTCGTCCGCGACGGTCGCCGCGAACACCGCGACGACGGTCACGTTCACCGGGGTGGACAGCAACGGCTTCGTCCACACCTTCCAGGTCGGACTGCTTTCGAACGCGGGCGGAACGCAGTGGACGCCGAACACCATCCAGGTGGATGGCGCGGCGAATGCCGGCGTAACTGTCAGCACCACACCGATCACCTGGACCAACGGCGTGACCACGTTCACCGAGACGGTGTTCATCAGCCAGGGCGCGTTCGGTACCACGACCGCGCTCGGTTACGACCCTAATGACGTCAACGCCCAGCAGCTCCTCACGCTGGACTTCGCCAAAGTGACCAACACTGCCACCAATGCAGGCCTCATCCCCGAGAACACCGGCTCGGCCGGCAACTCGGCGGGCTCGCTCAAGGCCTTCAACGTGGATAAGAACGGCATTGTCCACGGCGTGTACACCAACGGCTTCACCCAAACCATCGGCCAGATCCTGCTGGCCACGTTCGAGAATCCGGGCGGGCTCCAGAAGGAGGGCTCGAACAACCTGCAGGTGTCGGCCAACTCCGGTGTGGTGAACATCGGCACCCCCGGCAGCGGACGGTTCGGGACCGTGGCTGAGGGGAACGTCGAGACGTCCAACGTCGACCTGGCGTTCGAGTTCAGCAACATGATCCTGGCCGAGCGCGGCTTCCAGGCGAACAGCCGCATCATCACCACCTCGGACGACATGCTCCAAGAGGTCGTGAACCTCAAGAGGTAGTAGGACGCTGACTGGAGAGCAGGGAGGCTCTTCCCAATGAGTTTTATGGGCGGCCGGAGAATGGATGCTCCGGCCGCCTGCCTCTTTGGCCGGGCTAGACTGAGCCGGATGGCAGGCAGGCGTGGCTAGGCGAGTGGTCTCGGCGTGCCTGATCGTGCGCGACGAGGAGGCCAATCTGCCGCGCTGCCTGAACTCGATCAGGGGTTCGGTCGACGAGACCATCGTCGTCGATACCGGGTCGAGTGACAGGACGCTGGACATCGCTCGAGAAGCGGGCGCGCGAGTTTTCCATTTCCCCTGGTGCGACGACTTCAGCGCGGCGCGCAATGAGTCTTTGAAGCACGCCCGCGGCGATTGGATCATCTGGATCGACGCCGACGACGAACTGCAGGAGCAGTTCCCGGGTGTGCTGCGGGAAATGTGCCGCCGGCTGCCGTCGGAGGCTCATGGAGCCTGGGTCGAGGTGAGGTCGGCGGCCGGCGAACAGACGGACGCGCCCGTGACCGCGCTTCAATGGCGCATCTTCCGCAATCGCGCGGGGATCCGGTTTCGGGGCCGAGTCCACGAACAGCCTACCTTTCCCGGAGGGCAGCCGAACGTTGCCATGCAGAGCTACGTAAAGGTGCACCACTGGGGCTATCTCCCGAATCCGGAGCTGCTCAAGAAGAAGGGAGAGCGCAACACGCGCCTCCTGCTGTTATCGCTGGCCGAGCAGCGGACTAATGCCTTCCATTACTACAACCTCGGCCGCCAGCACCTGTTCAACGGCCGGCCCGACCTGGCGCTGATGGTGCTCGAGCAGGGCATCGAGCATTGGTTCAACGCGCCCACGGAGGGTTGGGCCACCGTGGGCACGATGTTCCTCAGCGCCGCCGGCGCGGCCACGGAAAGCGGTCAGTATGCCAAAGCGGTCGAAATCGAGGCGCGCACGCCGCCGGAGTACGTGACGGCCGACCTGCTGTACCACGCGGGCGTGGCCCATTGGGCCCTCGGGCACACCCATGAGGCCGTGAGCAGGCTGGAGCGCGCGGCCAACGATCCATCGACCATCAATCCCGTTCTGCACGACCTCAACACGTCGACCTGGCTGCCGAACCTGTGGCTGAGCAAGATCTACCTTCAGCTCGGCGAGATCGAGAAGTCGTACCGGTCGGCCGCGAGAGCCCGCGAAGCGAAGCCGGACCATCCAGACATCCTGCTCCACCTGGCGATCAGTGCCGGGCAGCTGCCGGGGCACGCCGAGGAAGCGGTGCGCTGGGTACGCGAGCTGCTCGCCCTCAAGCCGGACATCCCGCAGGCGCCGCAGCTCCGCCGCCTGCTGCTGGCCAAGGCTTACGAGCTCCAGCAGCCGGAGCTCGCCCTGGAGGCACTCGAAGGGCCCGTCGACGGAGTAACCGAGGAAGATGCCGCCCGCCTGCGGACGGCGGGAGCCGATCTGATGAAGCAGCGCGCCTGATGGACGTTTCCAGCGTCGGATCCCCACTGCTGGCGGCGCAGCAGACGGCGACGATCGAAGGCGCCGAGGCCCTGGTGGTTCGTGCTGGTCAGGAGATAACGGCCACCGTCCTGGAGATCATGGACCACCACGTGACGTTGGACGTCGCGGGGCAGCGCCTGAGCGCCACCTTGCAAACCGACCGCCAGCTCGTGCCCGGCCAGGTCGTTCACCTGGTGGCGGTCGACGTCCAACCGGAACAAATCACGCTGCGGCTGATGGCGGACGACATGCTGACCGGCCTGCCGGGCCAGCAGGCCCTGGTCTCGGCCGGCTTGCCGGACACCCCGGAAAACCGCGTCGCGCTCGTGGCGCTTCTTGCGGAGGGCGAGCCGGTCACGGCTGAGGCCATCCAGACGCTGCGCCAGGTCGCGAGCTCGTTGGGCGCCGTGACGCCCGAGGACGTCCACGCGGCGGCCTACCTGGTCGCTCGTGACCTGCCGCTCACGGAAGGCCTGCTGGCCGTGGTCAGAGACGGCCAGGCCCTGGGAAAGGGCCTGCCGGCGCTGGACGACCAGCTCCGATCCCGGGCGGCGCTGCTCCTCGAGCAGGCGCAGGACGAGCTGCAAAGCGTCGCGCCTGAGCTTCGAGCGCTGCTGGCCGAGATTGCCGGTGGCGCGCAGGAGGGCCAGACGTCGCTCACGGCGGCCGCCCTTCAGTCGCTCGTCCGGCAGCTCGGGGACAGCCTGGAGGCGATGCTCGCCCGCGTGGTCGAGAATGCGGGAGCCGGGCGCGAGCCTGTTTCCGGCGCTCCAGGTGGGCCGGCGCCTGGGGCCGACGCGTCTGGAGCACAGCCCGGCGCCGTCCCGGCTTCGTCTCTGGCCGCTGGTCCGCCGCTGGGCACGGCGGCTGGGCCTCACGGCAGCCCTCCTGTGCAGGCCGACCCTGCCGTCCAGGCCGAGCCGGCGGGCCAGCCCGGATCGGAGGCGTCGCAGCCGCCGCCCGCTCAGGCTCCGACCCCGCAAGCAGCGCAAGCGCAGGCTCAGGCTGCGCCGCAGGCGGAGCTCGGCGCCGCCGAGGCCCATCTGGAGTCGCCTCTGCCGCGGCCTGGGCAGGGCCAGGCCGAAGCCGCCGCGACCGGGCGCGGCGCTCAGCCAGGCCAGGAGCCCGCGACGGCGGGGTCGCAGCTCCGCCCGTCCCAGCCTCCGGCACCGAGTGGCCCGGGCCAGGCCCATGAACCCGGTTTGCCGAGCCTGGGCCGCCCCGCCGGGGCCTCGCCCATCCATGAGACCGCCCGGCGGCTCATTCCCGTCCTCGACCGAGCGATGCAGAGCGCATCCACCCTGACCGCCGCGGCGCCTCTTACCGAACTCCGCGAGACGGCGGCGCGGCTCGTCCACGCCGTCCAATTCCAGCAGCTCGAGATCCTGCTCCAGCCCACGCCCGCCGAGCCGTACGTAGCCTTTCCCCTGCCCGTCCCTCAGTCGCTGGGCGAGGGCGAGCTGCGGTTGTACGTCCGGGACGAGAACGGCGGCGGCTCGCTCAGGATCGACCCAGACGACGTGCGGCTGGTGGTCGATCTCCGTCTCAGCCAGCTGAACCGTGTCAGCATCGTCGTACACGTCTATCAGCGACAGCTCTACTGCCACATGGAGGCCGAGTCGCTCCAGGCCCAGCGGCTGCTCGAGTCCAGCGCGCCCGAGCTGCGCGACAGCCTGCGCGGACTGGGCTACACCGTCGAGCCCATCCACTGCAGTATGGCCGCACTGTCGCGCCGAACCTCTGGTGGCGAGGCCACGTTGTCGTTGTCCAAGCTCGGCCGGCTGAACGTGACGGCATGATCCGCCGGCGCGAGCGTACCCGGCGAGGCATCCGCAAAGCTGTGGCGCTGGAATACCACCGGGGGCGGCAGCGGGCGCCGGTCGTCGCGGCCTCGGGTCGAGGCGAGCTGGCCGAGCAGATCATCGCCCTGGCGCAGAAGCACGGAATTTACGTTCAGCCAGATCCCGACCTCGTCGAGCTACTGGCGCGGCTGGAGCTGGGGACGGCTATTCCCCCCCAACTGTATTACGTTGTTGCCGAGATCCTGGCGTTCATATACAAACTCAATAACGCGGTGAAGGACGAAGATTCGTGACTGATTTGCTTCTCGGGCTGCGCGGGCGGCTCATTTCTGCCATCGGGGCGCTAGCCCTGCTGGCCATAAACGCCGCTCCGGCGGGCGCCAATGGCATCGGTTCGGCCTACGTGGCCAACGCGGGCGCCAAGCAGCTGACGATCATCGACGTCGAGAGCCTGGCCGCGGTAGACGTGATTCCAACCAAGGGCCAGCCGGCCGGCCTGGCGATCGACAGCGCCGGCAAGTTCATCTATGTAGCCGAAAAGGACACCAACGACCTGCTGATCGTCAGCCGCGACGATTACAGCCCAGTGGCCACCGTGCCGGTCGGCACGGCGCCGGTGGCGGTCAGCCTCAGTAAAGATGGCAAGCAGGCTTTCGTTGTCAATTCCGGCTCGAACGATGTGACGGTCGTGGACACCGGGGCGAAGGCCGTGGTGAAGACGCTGCCCGCCGGATCTGAGCCGAGCGCGGCGGCGCTGCTGCCCGATGCCAACACGCTGCTGGTGGCCAACGCCGGGTCGAACAGCGTGACTTTCGAGGATGTGAACGCCGGCCGCAGCGTGGCCGACGTGGCTGTTGAGCGCGGGCCGGTGGCCATCCTGCTCTCGGCCGACGGCCGCACGGCCTATGTGGCCGACAAGGACGGTAACGCCATATCAGTGCTGGATACCGGCAGCCGCTCGCTGACGGCGACCATCGCCACGGGCGTGGCGCCCCTGGCGCTTGCCGCCAGCCCCGACGGCAAGATGCTCTACGTCACCAACTCCGGCTCGAACGACCTAGGCGTCATCGACATTGCCGGGCGCAAGCTCGCGGGGACCATCCCGGTGGGCAAGCAGCCCTCATCCCTGGCCTGGAATAAGACGCAGTCACTGCTGTTGGTGACCGGCACGGGCGACGACAGCCTGTCGTTCGTCGACCCCGTGGCCGGCTCAGTCAAGGGCGCGGTCAAGATGGGCAAGCAGCCCAGCGCGGTCGCAGTGGCCTACGCCGAACCCCAGCCCGGCCAAACCGCCACTGGAGCCACGGGCGTGACTGTCGGCACGGGGCCCGGCGGCACGACGGTAGTGACGGCGCTGCCGAAGACGGGCCAGGGGGCCACGAGTCCTGGCTCGGCGCTTCGTAGCATTGCGCTCGCATCTGTGGCTGTGCTGGCTCTGGGTGGACTTGCGGCGCGGCGCGCGCGGCGGCACCGCCAGCGCCGCTAGCGCGTCCCCGCGCAGGCACGGTGTTGCGCCACTGGAATACGAATTGCCAAACGCATCCTGGAGCTGGATCGTGTACCCACCAGTAGCCGTGGAGGTGGGTAGCATGAAAATTCAACCGTGTGTTCAGGGTGGTCAATTGAACCCGGCGCAAGCAGGATAGAAGTCAAGCCGAGGTCGCTGATTTGCCCTCCTGTCGGCGCTTCTTCAGGTGGGATGTGTCACCTCAGCTCTTGACGCCGCTCCGGCCTATGCTTCCGGAAAGAAGGCGCTGATTGGCGCCCGGAAGCCGGGCGCCAGCTGGCCGAGGGTGATCTCAGCTTCGCCTGAGTAGACCCGTACTTCGTCGTTGCCGGTGGGGGCCAAAGATACGACGGCGCTCCTTGAGGGTCAGTGACAAATCGGGCACTCGCACGTTCTGCCCGACGCGAAAACCGACGCCCGATGCGTCGAGCCTCGCGCCGATGCTGTCGGCGAAAGACAAGAGCAAACGCAGCATGGCCATGACGACCGCGCCGTGCCAATGCGAGGCTGGCAGCAAGTAGACAACCTCCCGTTGGCGAGCTCCAGCTTGTAGGCTTCCCGGGCTTCAAGCTCGCCGCTGTCAAGCCTGCTCGCGAAGTCTTCCGGGGTTAGGCGGCGCTCAACGACGACCACGGCGGAAGTATGTCAGCCCCTGGAGGGGCTAGGCTCGGACCGACTCCTTGATCTGGCTCGCCAGCTCGCGGAAATGGCCGTTATTGGACTGTCCGCTGACGGACGCGCCCTGCTGGAGCAGCCGCGCCAGTTCGTTGATGGTCGCGGCGTTGTCGCGGGAGATGGTGGTCACGGCATTCACGCAGGTGGAGAGCTGCTCCAGGTCCTTGAGCAGCTCGGCGGTGACGCCGGTATTCGCCTTGAACTTGTCGCCCTGACTCTCGACGGCGTTGACGATCTCGTTGGCGGCGGCGGTCATCTCCTCCACGGCCGCGGAAATGTTCTGCACCTGCTCGTTGTTGCGGGCGACCGAGTCGAGGATCTGCTGCAGGGCGTTGCCGGCCTCGGCACCGAGGTTCGAGCCCTCTTCCACTTCCTGAGAGCCGACGTGCATGGCGTCCACGGCGGCCGCTGTCTCGTCCTGGGTGGTCTTGATGAGCTCGCCGATCTCCTTTGTGGCGCGGCTGGTCCGCTCGGCCAGCTTGCGTACCTCGCTGGCGACCACGGCAAAGCCTTTGCCCTGCTCGCCGGCCCGGGCGGCCTCGATGGCGGCGTTAAGCGCCAGCAGGTTGGTCTGATCGGCGATGTCGTCGATGAGCTTGACGATGTCCCCAATCTGGTTGGCCCGCGCGGCAAGCTGCTGGACCTTCTCGGCCGAGCCGAGCACGGTCTGGCGGATCAGGCTGATGCTCTGGATGGTGCGGCGCACCGCGTCCTCGCCTTGCTGGGCCAGCGACGCTGCTTCCTCCGATCCGGCGGCCACTTTCTGCGCGTTAGTGGCCGTTTCCTCGAGCGCGCGTGAGATCTCGACCACGGCGTGGATGACGTTTTCGGTGGCGGCCAGGTTATCCTGCGTGGCCTTATCCACCGTGGCGACCGTCTCGGCCAGCTTGGCGCTGATGGTGTTGGCCATCTCGGCCCGCTGAAGCTGGGTGTTCGAGGCCTCGGCCACGGCGTCGATGTTGGACTTCGCGGCCGACAGCGTCTCCAATGAGGCGCTGCCGCTCTCGCCCGCGTCGGCGTGGCTGAGGAAGTCGGCCACCTCGTTGAGCTGCCGGGTCAGGCTCTCGATCTGAGCGTTGGCGCGCTCCAGCTGTTTGGCGTCGACTTCGCTCGTGGCGGCCACGCGCCGTGCGGCCAGGCTGGCGCCGCCAAGGCACACTACACCGGCTGCCAGCGCCAGCACGGCCACGAGCACGTTGGGGCCCGTCGCCAGCGCGATGATGAACACCACGGCGTCGATAATGGCCGCCACGGCGGCGGCTCCCAGGAGGCTGGAGCGAGTAGTCGACGAGCTCATAGTTCTTTCCCCGGGCGAAGTCACTCCCATTCTATGGTTCCGGGCGGCTTTGACGTAATGTCATAGACCACTCGGTTCACTCCAGGCACCTCATTGACGATTCGATTAGCAATCCGGCCAAGCACGTCGTAGGGGATCCGGGCCCAATCGGCGGTCATGGCGTCCTGGCTCGTGACCGCGCGGACGGCGACGACATTGGAGTATGTGCGGGCGTCGCCCATCACGCCCACGCTGCGCAGAGGGGTAAGCACGGCAAAGGATTGCCACAGCTCGCGATAGAGCCCGGCGGCGCGGATCTCCTGCTCGACGATGGCGTCGGCCTCACGGAGCGTGTCCAGACGCTCGCGGTTGACGGCGCCGATGACGCGCACGGCTAGCCCGGGGCCGGGGAAGGGCTGGCGCCAGACCATGTCTTCGGGCAGGCCAAGCTCCGCGCCGACCTCGCGCACCTCATCTTTGAACAGGTATCTCAGCGGCTCGACGAGCTTGAACGGCATGTCCTTGGGGAGGCCGCCGACGTTGTGATGCGTCTTGATCTTGTGCGCGGCCGTGGTGTCGTGCGATGTGCTCTCGATGACGTCCGGGTAGAGCGTGCCCTGGGCCAGGAAGTCGACCGTGCCCACCCGCGGGCTGTCGACCTCGGCCATGAACACCCGGATGAACTCATCACCGATGATCTTGCGCTTTTCCTCGGGATCCTCGACACCCTCGAGCCGCCGTAGGAACCGTTCGGCGGCATCGACGTGCACCAGGTTGAGCTGCAGATGCTTACCAAACGTCTCCACTACCTGCTGGGCTTCGCCCTTGCGCAGCAGCCCGTTATCCACGAAGACGCACACCAGCCGGTCGCCGATGGCCTCATTCAGGATGACGGCGACAACCGACGAGTCCACACCGCCGCTGAGCGCGCACAGCACCCGGCCATCGCCGACCTGATCGCGCACGCGAGCGATGGCCTCCTGCGCGATGGAGCCGGCCGTCCATGTGCCGTGAACTCCGCAATATTCGAATAGGAAGTTCTTGAGGATCTGGGTGCCCTCCGGGGTGTGGACCACCTCCGGGTGGAACTGGATGGCCACCATGCGGCCGTTGCCGATGGCCGCCAGGGGCGAATTGGCGGTGTGGGCTATGGGATGGAAGCCCGGCGGCAGGGCAGCCACGGCGTCGCCGTGGCTCATCCAGGCCTGGAGCTCGTGGGGCAGGCCGTGGAACAGCGGGCTGGAAGTGTCGTCCACCAGCAGGCGGGCGTGCCCAAACTCCTTCTTGTGGAACCGCTCGACCTTGCCGCCGAGCTCGTGCGTGAGCAGCTGCAGGCCATAGCAGATGCCCAGGACCGGCAGCTCGCCCGAGAAGACGCGGGGATCGCAGCGCGGCGAGTGCTCGTCGTAGACGCTGCTGGGGCTGCCGGACAGGATGATGCCCTTGGGATTGCGGAGCCGGATCTCCTCCCAGGGCGTATCGTGGGGCAATAGCTCGCTGTAGACGTGGCACTCACGCACACGTCGGGCGATAAGGCGGGCTGTCTGAGAGCCGAAGTCGAGTACGACGACCGACTCGGCCGGCGTACTAGGTGCGGGCGGGACTGTCAAGCAGGAACTGCTGGAACTCGTCCAGCGTCACGCCCGCCTCTTTAGCCGCTTGCTCGATGCTGATGCGGCCTTCGCGGTAGCGGCCCGCGGCGGCGGCCATAGCAGCCCAGCGTGTGAGGCGGTTGCGCGGCGCGCGGCGTTCGGTTTGCGGGTTATCGGCCATGGATCAGTCCTGTCCTGGCCTCATTGTAGCTGGGGAGCAGGGATTCGAACCCCGGCACCGTGATCCAGAGTCACGTGTCCTACCGCTAGACGACTCCCCAAATGACCCCCGGATTATAGCTAGGGGATTACGCGCGGCGCTTCTGCTGAGCGCGGCGCTTGGCCTCGAACAGCCGGCTGCGCGTCGCGTCGGTCGACACAACGTCCTCGCGCATCTGTGGCTTCTCCGGCTGAGGCGCCTGCTTGGACTGGCCGCGGCTGCGCCGGAACTCCTCCGGGCTGGCCAGATCCCCAAAATTGGCCACCGGCTCGAGCACGGAAACGCCGCGGGCGCCCAGGCGTGAGACGGTAACGGGAGCGGTGCGGTGGTAGCGGGCCCATAGGAGCTGGGCTAGCATGACCAGGTCACTGGGCGCCAGGCGCAGGCGGCGGCTGGCCACGTCGAGCAGGAAGATGACCAGCGCGGCCGCGGCCAGGTACTGCCAGAACGCCTGGGCTCCTCCGGCCGCCGCGAGGTCGTGGTTGAATGCCTGAGCCGGGTCCGTGAGCACGCGGCCGCCACTGGCCGCGGCGATCTGCTGCAGCAGGTTGACGTTAGTGCTGAGCACCTGGTACTCCGCCGAGTAGGGCATGACGTAGCCCTTGCTCTGCGCGGCCACAATCTGGCCCTGGTCGTTGGCCTGGGTCACCTGAACAAGGTAGGTGCCCTCTTTCTCGGCGGAGAAGGAGCCCTGGTACCGGCCGGGGGCCACCTGGTCCAGCGGGACTTCGTTCTTGCCGCCATTCGGGTCGAAGATCAGGGCCCTGGTGGTGAGGAAATTCTGCAGCTGCCGCTCGGAATCCTGCGAATCCACCGTGATCTGGGCCTTGTCGCCCTGCGCAACGATGGTCGTCTGCAGATTCTGCTCGATCTCGCCCGGGAGGGTGCGCTTGATCACCTGGGTCCAGAACTGCGCAAACCCAGGCCAGTTGATCCAGTCGGTGGCCCACTGGCCTTTGGTGTCGGAGGTCCAGGCCACCACGCGGCCCAGCCCGTACTGCCATTCCGACAGGATGGGATCACCCTGAGCCGACGCCAGGATGGGCTGAGCGGTCGGCTTGGGCGTGGTAGCCACATAGCCCCTCAGCTCCGGCAGCCGCGCGGTGTCGATGCCGTTCAGGATGGGGCTGACGTTGGTCTGCAGCGGCTGGAAGCGTTCCTCGACGATGGCCGGTTTGGCCACGAGCTGGGTCTCGCGAAGGAGGAGCTGTGGGATGTCGAAGGGGTCGTTTCCGTCGTAGTAGCGGCCCTTGCCCCACATCGCGATGTTCTGCAGGATCTGCAGGTCCTGGGGCAGGACGTTGGTGCCGACCACCGACACGGTGATCTTATCGGCGGCTATGGCCTTGACCGTGTCCTCGTACTGGTCGGTGGCGTCGCCGTCACCCAGCAGGATGATGTGCTTGACCTTGGCCTCGCTGGCCAGCAGCGACTTGTGTGCGGCTTCGAAGAAGCTCTTGTAGCTGGCCGGATCGCCCATCTGCAGGGCGTCGACCTTGGACAGCAGGTCGGGCTTGTTGGTGACCTTCTGGAGCGGGATCGATATCTCGTTGTTGCCGTCACTCACACCGACTTCGTCAAGCGGCGAGAGGGCCTGGATGGAGGCCTTAGCGGCCTCGCGCGAGATGTCGATACCGAGGTTGCTCTCTAGCGACTCGATGATGAAGAAGACGGCCGTGCTGGGGATGTTCCGCCGGGGCGCGACCTCCGACGTCACCGGTAAGACATCCTCGAGCGGAGTCTTGTTGTAGCCGCCGGTGCCATAGCTCTTGTCGCCGCCGATGACCACCAGGCCGCCGCCGAGATCCTGGACGTAGGTCTTGACCACGCGCATCTGGGCAGGCGTGATGGCGCTGGCCGCGACGTTGGCCAGGACCAGCGTGTCGTAGTTGCGGAGTGTCGGCAGGTCCGAGGGCATGCCGCTGGGATTCACAATCTCGACGTGCGTGCCACCGGACTCGAGCGCCTTGGCCAGGGCCGCTGTATCGCCGGGGTTGTTCTCGACGATCAGGACCTTGGGCTTCCCGCTGACGTTGGTGAAGGCGCTGCCCTGATTGTTTTCGGAAACGGTGTCCTCGGCCGGCTCGATGGAGCCCTCGAAAGAATGAGCGCCGCCCTCCAGGGGCTTGTGGTCGAAGATGAACGAGTTGGTGCCCTTGCGCACATGAACGGTGTCCTCGGTGGACACGGCGCCGTCGGTCAGCAGGCGGATGCGGGCGGTCGTGTCGATGTTCGACTCGACCGTAACAGACACCGAGAAGTTCTCTCCTTCGCGGAGCGTCGCGGGCGACTGCACCTGCCGGACGAAGACCTCGGGGTCGTCGTTCTTGGCCACCGGCACGTAATTGATCTGCACCCCGGCAGCACCAGCCAGCTTGGCCACGTCGAGGCCTTTCCCGAGGTTCTCGTTCCCGTCCGACAGGATGACGATGCGGCGGGCGGAGGTGTTCGGCAGCAGGGCCAGGCCAAGGCGGATTGCCCCGGCCAGGTCGGTGCGCGACTTCACGGGCTGCGAGCTGAGATGGGGCAGCTCCTCGAGGTGCGACATCGGCTGCTCGACCAGAGCGTTCTCGCCGAAGACCACCACGCCGGCCTGGTCCTTGACGGCCATACGCTTCAGTGCCTGTCGCACCCAGTCGACCTCGGCGTTCACTTGATCGCCCGTGACGCTGTCGGAGACATCGATCAGGAACAGCGTGGACAGGCTGTCGGCGCGCTTCACGATGCGCGGCGAGGCCAGCGCCACGATGAGCAGCGTGAGCACGACCAGGCGCAGGCTGAGGCTGAAGATGGCTCGGTCCTGGGGCATGTGAACGCCGCTCTTCCAGGCGACGAACACCACCAGCGGTACGAGCAGGAACAGCAGGAACGCCTGAGGGGTCAGGAAATGGAGGCCGATCACGTCAAGACCGCCGGTGGTACCAGTACCACTCGAATGTCAGCAGGCAGACGGCGGCCAGCAAGACCCAAGGCCAGAACTCGTGCTTCGCCGGCGTCCAATCGATCGCTTCGTTAGGGCGCAGCTTGGCGCCGCCGAGCTCGAGCGTGGCGTGCGGCGCGATGTCGGACTCGGCCGGGCTGGTCAGGTTGATGGCGAACATCTGCTCCTGTAAGGTCTTGCCCTGCGAGCGCTGGCTCACCTGGTAGAGGCCCGTCGCGTCGGTGTCGTTGTAGCCGATGGGCTTGCCGGCCGGTTTGAACGTCCGGCTGGAGCCATCCGGCTTGCGCACGGTGATCTCGTCGGACTGTGGCAGCGGCTGGATCAGCACGCTGTCGCCCGGTGAGGGTGCCTTGATCTCCGACGGGTCGTTGGGCTGCAGGTAGTTCATGACGTTGGAGATGAAGATCGGGAAGCCGGGCAGCAAGCCAAAGTTGGACCAATGCAGATCGAACGGCAGGATGACCATCTTCCGGCCGGCGTTGTTGCCGGCCAGCAGCAGCGGGTGTCCGCCTGACTGTGCCAGCACCTTGGCCCACTCCGGCGGATCGACGTCCTTGACCTTGGACAGCTGCATATCGCTGAATTGGACGTAGTTCAGCAGCGGGTCGTCCCGGTCGTAGGACGTGACCTTCGGCCGAGGGATGGTGTCGGTGGTGATCGGCAGCCATTCCGCCGGAGGCGGGTTGATGAGGAGCATATTGCCGTTGGGCAGGTCCTGGGGCAGGTAACCATCGAACACGAACACGCTGTACTGGCTGGGATCGATGCCCACGTAACGGCGGGGTTCCGTCTTGAAGACCTCGACGTTGGGCAGGAGGTTGACCGCCTTTTCCAGGAAGAGGTTGTTCTGGGTGACCAGCAGCAGCTTGTAGGCTCCGACCTGGTTCAGCACCAGCCAAGCGGAGTTGTCGGCCGGGAACTGATCCGCGTCGCGCAGGCGGGCCTCCACCACCTTCGCCCCAGGAGGTACGTTGGTGAAGACGTGCTCCGCTTTCCCGCGCCCGGGGATCTGCAGGTCGGTGCTGTCCATCAGCTTGCCGTCCACGTACAGGCTCAGCAGGTTGAAGACGGAGCTCTGGCCGAAGTTCTCAACGCGCACGAAGATGTGCTGCCGCTGCGGGTCGCCAGGATCGGGCCGTGACGACAGGACGGTGATGCCCTGGTTCTCGCCGGAAGCTCCGATGGGCAGGAAATGGACCTCGGCATCGCCGACCTGAAGATCATCCATGGGTGGCACGGCGCCATCGCTGATGACGAAGATCTGGCTCCTGGTCTTGCCCTTATTAAGCGACAGAGCGAGCTGGAGCGCTTCCTTCATGTTGGTCGTGCCGGTGCTTACGGACACGTGATTGAGGGTGTCGAAGAGCTGGTTCTTGGTGGCGCCCTGCACGAGGACCTCGGGGTGGTCCTTCACGCGGACGATGGTGCCGGTGGCGTCGTCGCTGAGCCTACCCACCAGCTCGCGGGCCGCGTTGCGGGCCGCCTCGAAGCGGCTGGGCTTGACGTCGGTGGCCTGCATGCTGGCGGAGGCGTCCAGCAGCAGCACGACGTTGTCGCTGGCCTGGGCGTTGGCGGTGAAGAACGGCCGGGCCAGGCCCAAGGTAAGGAGCGCCATGAGCAGGATCTGGAGAAGCAGCAGCAAGCTGGTACGCAGCCGCTGCCATGGTTCGTGCGCCACCAGATCGCGGTGCAGCTGCTCCCACAGATACGTGGACGACACTTCCTGCTCGTGCCGGCGGACTTTGAGTAGGTAGAAGATGATGAGGATGGGGATAAGCGAGGCGAAGGCCAGGCCGGCTGGAGCAACCAGGTTCAAGCGACCAGGCCCCGTTTGCGAAGCGTCTGGAACAGCAGCTTGTCGAGCGGCTCGCTGGTTTCGATGCGCTGGTACAGAATGCCGTGCCGGCCGCAGAAGCCCTCGATGGCCTGCGTCCAGCCCTGGTAGCGTTCACGATACAGGTTGAGGGCGCGCTGATTGAGCGTCACATCGACGTAACGGCCCGTCTCGCGGTCGACGAGCTTGAGATCGCCGCCGATGCTGGGGCGCACCTCGGCCGGGGCAAGGATGTGGATGAGGGCGACCTCATAGCCTCGCTCCAGCAGACACTTGACGCCGGTCTCGAAGCTGCTGTGGGAGAGCAAGTCGGTGAACACAATGGCCAGGCCGGGCCGCCGGTTCTGCATGACATACGAGCGGAGGGCCGCCTCGAAGTTGGTCTCGCCGGCCGGCTTGACCTCCGTGAGGTAAGCAAATAGGTTATGGGCCTCGCGCTGGTTGCGCGCCGGGCCGAAGGTGACGCCAAGCGTGTCCGAGAAGGTGGCGCACTGCACGCGGTCGAAGTTGCTGAGACCCACATAGCCCAGGCCGCCGGCCAACTGCAGGGCGAGCTGGAGCTTGTTCGGATCGCCCCAGTCCATGGATTTGCTGTTGTCGACCAGCAGGTGGACGGTCACGTTCTGCTCGTCCTCGAACAGCTTGACCACGAGGTGATCGAGCCGGCCGTAGACGTTCCAGTCGAGCTGGCTGACGTCGTCGCCCGGCACGTACTCACGGTAGTCGACGAAGTTCATCGAGCTGCCGCGCTGGACGCTGCGGCGCTCGCCTTTGATCTGGTTGGCCACACGCTTGCGGCTCACCAGGCCCAGGCGCTCCAGCCGGCGGAGCAGGACGGGCTCGAGAAAGCTAGCGGCCATTCTCCGGGAGGTTGTGCAGGATCTCGCGGATGATGGAGTCGGTAGTGACGCCCTCAGCTTCGGCCTCGAAGTTGAGGATGATCCGGTGCCGGAGCGCGGGCAGCGCCACGAACCGCACGTCCTCGAAGGCCACGTTGTAGCGGCCTTGCAGCATCGCGTGAATCTTGGCGGCGGTAACGATCGATTGCGCGCCGCGCGGGCTGGACCCAAAGCGGATGTGGCGGTTCGCGTCTCCGGCGTACTCGGAGCCCGGATGGGTGGCCATGACCAGCCGCGCGACGTACTCGACCACCGGCTGGGCGATGGGCAGATCGCGGGCCAGGGTAATCATGCGCAGCACCGTGTCGCCGGTAGCGACGCGGCGGGGACGAGGCATCTCGCGGACGGTGGTGCGATTGATGATGTCCACCAGTTCGCTTTGCGACGGGTAGCCGATGGTCAGCTTGAACAGAAAACGGTCAACCTGGGCTTCCGGGAGCGGATAGGTGCCCTCCATCTCGATCGGGTTCTGGGTGGCCATTACGAAGAAGGGCTCTGACAACGTGTGCTTCTGGCGAGCGACCGTGACCTGCCGCTCCTGCATGGCCTCGAGCAAGGCTGACTGCGTCTTGGGGGTGGCGCGGTTGATCTCGTCGGCCAGGATCAGGTTGGCGAAGATCGGCCCCGGCTGAAACTGGAAGCGTCGGGTTCCGGTGGTGTGGTCGTCGACGATAATGTTGCTGCCGGTGATGTCGGCCGGCATCAGATCGGGCGTGAACTGGATGCGGCTGAACTGCACGTCTAGGACCTCGGCCAGGGTGCGGATGAGCATAGTCTTGCCCAGGCCAGGGACGCCCTCCAGCAGCACATGGCCGCCGGCCAGCACGCAGATGAGGATGCCATGCACCACCTCGCGCTGGCCCACGATGACGCGGCCGATCTCCTCCTCAATGGATTGGGCGATGCTGGTGAAGTCCTGAGGGGTGAGTTCTAGCTCCGTGGCGTCAATCACAGTCCTGAAGTCCTAAGAACGGAGTGCGGACGTCCTAGCGCCGGGGCGCCAGTGACGAGAAGTAGTCTTTGACGATCTGGCGGTAGCTCAGCGGGACGGAGGCGCGATCCATAGCCTGGCTGGCCTGCTGCTGATACTTGCCGACGACCTGCTCGTAGGGCACATTAGCGCCGTTTTGAGCCGGATCGGCCAGGCTGTCATCGTCGCTGGTCGAGACTCTGCCGGTCGGGCCTTGCTGACCCGCCACGCCTTCCAAGCGGCCAGGCTCGCCGGTGTAGACCATCTCGCCGCTCTGGCTGCCGTAGCCGCGGCCGTCGCCGGTGTCACCCTGGCCCTGGCCTTGTCCCTGGCCCTCGCCTGAGCCATTCTGGCCGCCTTGCCCCGGCCGCCCGGCGCCCTGGCCCATGGAGCCCTCCATGTCCTCTGACGATGCCCCCGAGCTGCCGCTCGAGGTAAAGCTGGAGCCGGAGTTCGCCAGCTCCTGGCCGGCCTGCTGCGCGAGGTTGTTGGCGCTCGATTGGACCTGGTTCAGCGCGCGGCTGAGGTTGGACTGCGCCTGCGAGCGCTGCCCGGCGTTCTGCAGGCTGTTGGCGGCCTGCCGGAAGGCGGTGCTGACGTCCGACGGGCTGCCGTTGAGCGAATCGCTGGCCTGGCCGAGCGCATCACCCAGCTGGCCGTGGCCGGCCTTGGCCTGGGCCGCCGCGGCGGCGCGCAGGCTGGCGGCGAGCCGATCCTTGTCTTCCTGGCTCATGCCCGCTGCCTGCTGGCCGGCGGCTTGCAGGTCTCCTGCCGCGGCGTTGTAGTCGCCGGTGCGGATGTCCTGGGCGACCTTCTGCAGCAGCGGCTGATCCTCGAAGCTGGCGGCCAGCGCTTGAAGCGCTTCGGCCAGCGTATCCGCATTGGTGTCCTGATTAGCCTGTAGCTTCATCTGCGCGGCCTGCAGTTTCGCCAGGGCGTCCTCGGCGCTGATCTGGGGCTGGCGAAGCTGCTTCTGGAGCTCCTGCATGATCTGGTCGATGGTCTGCTGATCCTGCGAGCGGTTGCCGGTCTCCTGCTCGTTCTGCTTGATCTCGTCGGCGGTCTTCTGCAGCTTCTGGGCTTCCTGTTTGATGGCGGCGGCAACGGCCGCCTGCCGCTGGATGGCAGCCTTGCTCGGGTTGGGGATGGTGATGAGCGCCACCGTGACGAGGAGGGCAGCGGCTATGAGCTTACCTTCGCGGCCCGGAATGCGCGGCGGGAACGAGCGCCATGGCTCGATGCGCCGGGCATGCCATATCGCGTCGTCGATCTGCGCCTGAGCGAGCAGGCCGGTAGCCTGCTGGCGCTGAAGCTCGAGCGCCGTGGTCAAGCGCTCCTTGAGCGAGAGTTGGCGGTCCGTTTGGGCGGCGATGGCTTGCGGGCTGTAGCGCTGAAGCGCGCCGAGAAACAGGCCAGCCACGGCCATGCCGGCGGCCATGGCGCCGAGCACCCAGGGCTCGGGGGTGAACGCCTTGTAGCGGGCTACAAGCAGCATGGCGGCGTCGACCGCCAGCCCCAGAATGGCGCCGCGCAGACACCACACGATCGCCGCCTGGATGCGGAACAGCCCGCCGATTTCGGCCAGCTTGCCCATGAATTCGGCTTCCCGGCGAACATGACCGATCATCAGATCCACCTGCGCAGGGGATTAATTGCGCGGCTGGCCGCGAGCACCAACAGGAGCCCGGCCAGCAAGTAGATGGCCGTGGTGACGTACCACAGCGGGTAGTGGCTCAGCACCCACCAGTCGCCGGCCACGCGCGTCCCCGGCTCACGGTAGAACTGACTGACCAGGCTGTTGAGCTGCGAGTTGGTCTGAGTCATGGCCGAAAGCACGGCGGCTAGGGGGCTGAAGTACAGCGCGTACTTCATGCTCACGGCCTTGCTCAGCGGGCTGGCGGCCATGTACACGGCGTACGAGCCGAGGGTGAGCGCCAGCACCACTGCATAAGTGATCAGCGACGCCAGCAAGCTGTTGTGGGCGACCGATGAGACGAACACGCCCAGGGCCGCGAAGGCGAAAGCCGTAACCAGGACGATGATGACGATTGGCCCGATCTGGCCCGGCGGCACGCCGCCGAACATGACCACCAAGGTGAACAGCGGGATGCCAGCCGCGCCCATCAACAAAACGTAGCTCGCCGACGAGAGGAGTTTGCCGACGATGACCGCAAGCGGGCTTATTGGCGTGCTCATGATGAGCGGCAGCGTCCGCATCTCCCGTTCCCGGGCGATGCTGCCGCTCGTTGCGCCGGGCACGATGAGCGCAATCAGCACGATAGCCCACAGGGCCATCAACAGGAAGAACACCGGGCCACGCTGGGAAATCAGCAAGCGATCCAGCGGCGGGGGCGAACTCGCGCCGGTGGTGGGCGCGCCAGGCACCACAACCGTCACGCTGACGGGTTTGACGAGGTTGGTGATGGCCCAGAACGTGGCCAGCGTGAAACCGCCGAAGGCCAGGATGACGGAAGTCAGCAACAGGTAGGCGGCGCCGCCGCGCATGCGCACGCGCATGTCCTGCACGAGCACAGGATTGACCATCATGGCTTGAACTGGTCCGGAGACACGGGTGTTGGCGGCGCAGACGCGAGCAGCTCGTGAAGGGGCTGAGACACGGGAGCGTACTGGGCCACTTTGACGCCATTGCCCATGAGCTGGCGCAGCAGGTCGGCCTGTGCGGTCCGTCCTCCCCGATACGTGAATGTCAGTGTCATATGCGAGAGATCGAGCTCGCTGACTTGCGGCGTTTGCGATAGGATGCGGTGGGCGAGCTCCGGCTCCTCGAGCACGATGAGCCGGAGCCGCTGGGTGATCTCCAGCTCTCGGATGAGCTCCGGCACGGTACCGACCGAGGTGAGCTGGCCGGCGGCCATGAGCCCGATGCGGTCGCACACGTCGACCAGGTCAGCCAGGGCGTGGCTGGCCAGCAGCAGCGTCTTGCCCATAGCCGCCAGCTCGCGAAAAACCTCCAGCATCTCGGAGCGGCTCTCGGCGTCGAGTCCCGCCAGCGGCTCGTCCAGCAGCAGGAGCTGCGGCTCGTTGATCAGCGCGCGGGCGATCATCAGCTTCTGCTGCTGCCCCCGCGAGAGCGACTTGCAGTAGGCGAAACGGAAATCGAACAGATCGACCAGCTTCAGCAGCTCGGCGATGGCGGCCGAGCGGATCCGGGAAGGCATGCCGTGGCAGCGCGCGAAGAAGGCCAGGTACTCCCACACCTTGGTGTCGTCGTACAGGTTGTAGACGTCGGGCACGAAGCCCAGCCAGCGGCGCACCTGGCTGGCCCTACGGATGGCATCCAGGCCATCGACAGTGATGCGTCCCTTGGTCGGCCGGACCACCGTGGCCAGCATGCGGATGAGGGTGCTCTTGCCCGCGCCGTTGGGCCCCACCAGGCCAAATACTGATCCGCGCTCGACCTGGAACGAGACGTCGAGCACAGCATTGGTGCGACCGAAGCGCTTGGAGAGGTGGTGCACCTCGAGGTAGCTCATCGGCCGTGACCCCCGCCCTGGCCTGTCCGCTGCCGCCGCGGCATTAACGCAGCTGGCCCTCGTCGGTCAGATCGAGGCTGAACTGAAGGCTGCTCGTGGGCTGTTGGGTGGGCGGCTTGTAGGTGTAGCGCAGGCGCAGTGTGTTGGTCGCCGACAGGTAAGGGCCGCCTTCGCCTAGGACGTTGTCGCCCCAGGCGAAATCCAGGGTGTCCCAGTCCGAGGTCTGCCAGTTGTAGAGGAAGATCTGCCCCAGCGGGGAGCCCGGGATGGCCGGCTGAGTGAAACGCGGACTGCCGGAGTATTTGCCGGTCATATGCAGCACCAGCTTGTTGCTGACCATCTCGCCAACATTCACTGGCAGCGTGTACTCCAGGGCAATAGAGCCAGCAGCATTCAATTCATACTGGCAAGCTCGCTGAAAGTTGGTCGAGAACGTCCCGATCTGCTTGGTCTCGACCAGCGCCGGCGGGATGCTGAGCGGGACACCGCGCGGGAACTGCAGCGGCAGTGACGTCACGTACAGGTTGGTTTCCTTGACGCTCGGACTCAAGCCGGTCAGCTGAACGGGAAGCGGCGAGCGCTCCAGCCAGCCCAGCAGCGTCAGGCCACTCAGGCCCGCCGGCTGGCTGCTCGAGTTCGATCCCAGGAACGTGTCCAGGATGTTCTCCCGGATGCCATCCAGCTGCTTGCCGCCGCTGGCCATAGCCGACTTGACCTTGGTGGCATCGGGGCTCATCGAACAGGCTCTGGGGCTGAAGCTGAAACGCACGTCCCGATGCTCGCCGTTCTTGAGCGGGCCGACGGCCTGAACGTCGCTGCCGATGGCCAGCACCACGGCGTCAATCGCTTGGCCGGTGCGGTTGGTGAGAGTCCCGCTGATGGTGTCGTCTTTGACCTTCAGGTCGGCCTCGATGCGGCCCGGCAGACGCACCTGGCTGTCGACCAACATGGTGCCGGTGTTCGAGACTTCGAGGGGCAGCAGGACCTTGTTGCTGGCGTCACCCTCGGCCACCTTGAGCTGCCAGCTGTTGTTCGATGGATCGGGCGTGGGGCTGTTGAACGGCCGCGCGTAGCTGGTGACGGAGGCGTCGCCCGGGACGGTGACGGTGAAGTCGCCCTTCCGGGGGCTGTAGAGCGCGACGTAGCTGCGCACCTTGGCCTCCACCGAGTTGCCCTCGGCCCGCACCAGGGAAATCTTGTTCAGCACCAGGTCGCTGCCCTGGTATTGCTGAGCCAGGCGGGCGGTGATGTAGCCCCCGCCCGCAATCAGCAGCGGGATGGTGATCCAGCCCAGGGCCTTGGCGCCGGTAAGCCTCAGAACAAGGTAGTTGAGTGGCCCCGCTACGAGTACGTACGCCGCCAGGAACAGGACCAGCCAGCGGTTGGAGGGCGGCGAGACGTCGTCCACCTTGAAGATGGCCTGGCGTGGGGGCGTGCCCCAGCTCTGGACTGTCGAGAAGCCCCCGTATGGATTAAAGAAAGCGAAGACCGCCAGCGGCGTGCTGTTGTAGGCCAGCATGTACTTCCAGAGGGCGGCGTTCCCGCTCCAGGTGGCCAGCGGCTCACTGGTGGGATCAGCGGCGAGATACATCACCGTACCCTTGCCGCGCCGTGAGCCGACCAGGATAGGGACGCCGCCGTCCTGAGCGACCACTTGGCCGCTCCGCACCGTCCCGGCCGAGACGAGCCACGGTCCCTCGCCCTTGATGGGCTGGTGGGCGAAGTCGGCCAGAGACTGCAGCGAGGGAATGGAGCGGACGCCGGTGACCTCGACCGGCAGGAGCTCTTTGGGCAGCGGCTGCAGCGTCTTCTGCCAGCCGGACCCGCCGCCCAAAATCAGCAGTCCGCCGTCCTCAACCCAGCCGAGTAGCGCGCTCTTCTGGTCATCGGTCAGCCCGGTAAGCGAAACGTTGTTGGCGATCAAACAATCCAGCGACGAGAGTGCATGGTGGCGCGATGGCAGGTCTTCGGGCTTGAGCGGCACGACGAAGGGCTTTTTGCCCTGGCGGCCAGGAAGGTCGAGGTTCTTCAGCTGCTGAAAGAAGTCCTGGTTCCGCGAGAGCGTCCCGCACAGCACCTCGCTGCCACTGAGCGCCTGCAGGGTGCCGGCCTGCTGGACGAGCATGCCCTGATCGGTGACCAGCTTGACCTGCAGCTCTTTGGTGGGAAACGGCAGGAAGACGTCGAGCTGGTACTGCTTGCGGGAGTGGCTGGGCAGCGTAGCCGGGACGGTGTAGATCGTGGGCGGACGGAAGTTGAAGGTGCGGGTCCGGTTGCCGCTAGCGCTGTCGTCGATCTGGATCTGGAGCTCGCCGGTAACGCTTGGGCCTTCATTGCTGACCTGCACGGCCACAGGCAGCCAGCCGCCGATCTTGGCCAGGCCGTTGAAACCGACGCGAATGGCGATGGTCGGGGCGGGCGGGGCCGAGGCGCCTTCGTCACCGTAGGGCAGGAGCTGCGCGTCGTCGCTCTGCGCCACGACGGGGGCCACGGCGCCAAGGCAAGCCGCCGCCGCCAGCAAGACGGCGGTGAGCGTGGTCCGCACGGGGAGGCTTCGATGAGAGCCGGGCAAACGGAAGAGTCTCATTGGAAGCCTTTTACACGCGCGCTTAGAGAGCGCAGTCTACCATGCAGACGATAAGTAGCCACCCTTTTTGCCCGCCCGCAAACCGCATTTCCCGTGCCTTTGTAGTTGGCTGGACGTTACGAGCGGACGAACGCGCTCTCAGCGGCTAACCAAGGAAGCGGTACAAGGCCCAGCAGACGACGACAATGACGGCTACGGCAAGCAGGACCTGGAAGGGATTGGAGAGGTCGATCGGCGGAGCGCCGCCGCCGCCGGCAGCTGCCACGGGCTACACCTCGGTTGGGAAGCCGCGCTCGATCCAGGCCTTGGTGCCGCCTTCTATGTTGTAGATGTCGGTGGCGCCAATGGCGGCGGCCATTTCGGCGGCCACTGCGCTGCGCTGACCAACCGCACACACGAAGATTGTCTTCTGGTCGGTGCGGATGTGCTCCTGCGGCTTCGCGAGGATTTGCCCCAGGGGAATGAGCTCGGCATTCGGTATGTGCCCGGATGCATATTCGTTGGGCTCGCGGACGTCGATGATGCGCACGCCGCCGGCTTCCATCATCTGATGGGCAGTGGCCACGTCGATGCGCTTAAATGGCTCCTGCTCCTCCTCCATAACAGCTACATCCTAGCGCGGCCTGGCGCGGGATCCAGGCCACTATGCTGTAGCGGTGGCCCACGAGTGGCTGGTGCGCAACTATGGCCCGCGCTGCACGTTGGTGTGCGCGGCATCGGTGCTGCGCTGTCTGGGCGCGGCCGAGGATGCGCCGCTGGTGGACACCATCGCGCACTGCACGGGCTTTCGGGAACGCTCCGGACCGCCGGTGCTGGCCTATCTGGGCGGACACTCTGCGCTCGATCGGGGCATCGAGCGAGCCGCGCGGCTGGGCGGCATACGGGTGCGCTCGCGGACGCGATTCGTGGTCCGCTGGCGAGACATTATCGCGTCGCTCGATGCAGGTGTGCCGGTGGTCCTCAACTGCTATCGCGCACCCAGCCGGCAATGGAGCCACTCGGTGCTGGCGGTCGACCACGCTACCTCGCCGCGGCGCCTGCTGACGCTGGATCCGAACGACGGCGCCTACCGCTGGCTGACCTGGCTGCGGCCCGCCACGGGGTGGGTCTGCACCGCGACGTTCATCACGGCGGGCGCCGGAGCCGCGGACGTGGGCCGCGCGCAGCGTTGCGACCGAGCTGATGGTCCCTAGCCCGAGTGCTGCCACCGCCGCGGCAGCTGGCCGCGCGCCGGACGTGGCTGCCGGGGCGCGCTCTGAGCCGGCAGCCGGGACGGCGAGGCTCCTCCTCGCCCTCGTGTTCACCGGCGGTTTCTCCTCCCTGGCCATCGAGTTGGCCGGCTCGCGTCTGCTGGCGCCGTATTTCGGGACCTCCCTTTATATATGGGCCGTCCTGATCGGTCTCGTTCTCCTCTATCTGACCGCCGGCTACTTCATTGGCGGCCGTCTGGGCGATCGCAAGCCCAGCCCGAGCATCCTCTTCCAGCTCACCGCCTGGGCGGGCTTTCTCACCGGCCTGATCCCACTCGCCGCCCGCCCCATCCTCCGCCTCTCCTCGGAAGGCTTCGCCAACCTCGACGCGGGCGTGTTCCTCGGCTCGCTCTTCGGAGTCGTCCTGCTGTTTGCCGCGCCCGTGACGCTGCTGGGCTGCGTGTCGCCGTTTGCCATTCGCCTGGCCATACGCGACGTGCGGCTCGCCGGCAGCACCGCCGGCGCGACCTACGCCCTCTCGACTTGCGGCAGCATCCTGGGCGCGCTGGTGCCGGTCTTCATTTTGGTGCCGAACATCGGCACCCCCCGGACGTTCTATCTTCTGTCGCTGGCGCTGCTCGGGCTCTCCGCTTTGGGCTTGTGGGGCCGCCGTAACTGGTACGCCTCGCTGCTGCTGCCGATCGCCTGCCTGGCCGTGCTGCCGGAGAGCGTGCTGCGGCCGGCGCCCTTTGGCCGGCTCGTGGCTGCCACCGAGTCGGCCTACTACTACATCCAGGTGGTCCAGCAGGACACGCCGACCGGTCCGCAAAACAACCTCATCCTGGACGAGGGTCACGCGGTGCACTCGATCTACAATCCCGGCGCGCTGCTTACCGGCGGGCCCTGGGACTACTTCATGGTGGCGCCGTACTTCAACTCCGATCTCCGGCCAGCGGACGTGCGCTCAGCAGCCATCATCGGCCTTGCGGCCGGGACGGTGGCGCGGGATCTCACGGCCGTGTACGGGCCCATCCCCATCGACGGCGTGGAGATCGATTCCAAGATCATCGACATCGGCCGGCGCTACTTCGACATGAACGAGCCCAACCTGAACGCCATCGCTCAGGACGGCCGCTACTACATCACCACCAGTCCGAAGAAGTACGACCTCATCGGCATCGATGCCTACCGGCAGCCCTACATCCCCTTTCATTTAACGACGCGCCAGTTCTTTCAGCAGGTGCGCGACCACCTCACGCCGAAGGGCGTGGCGGTGATCAACGCCGGGCGCACGGAGACCGATTACCGGCTGGTGAATGTCATCGCCAGCACGATGAAGGCGGTCTATCCGAACGTCTACGTGATCGATCTGCCCAAGCCGCAGATCAACAGCATCATCGTCGGCACCAACCAGCCGACCCAACTGGGGAACTTCGCCGCGAACGCGGCAGCGTTCACCAACCCTGAGCTGCGCCAGGTGGCTTCGACGGCCCTCTCGCAAGGGCGTGTGTGGGAAGTCACCGATGCGCCGCTGGTCTTCACCGATGATTGGGCGCCCGTTGAGAAGGTGATCGACGAGATCATCCTAGGTTACGCTCGCTCCGGCACGGGCGAGATCCGGTAAGCGTTCACCACAGGCTGACCGCGTTCTCGATGTGCCGCAGCCCATTGTGGTCGATGGCGATCACGTCGATGCGCCAATCGCCCACGTATTTCGCCTGCTGGACGTAGGCCGTTGCGAGCTGGGCCAATTGCCGCTGCTTGCGACTGCCTACGGACTCCTCTGGGAAGCCGACATTCGCGCTCTCGATCGTGCGGACCTCGACGAAGACGAGTTCTGCGCCGGACTCGGCGATGATGTCGAGCTCGCCGCGATTCGTGCGCCAGTTACGCGCGACGATCCTGTAGCCGTGGTGCTTCAGGTAATCAACCGCGCGCTGCTCACCCTTGTCACCAAGCTGCCGGCGTGCATCCATGGCGGGCACTCTACCATGGAGCTGGCATGAAAGCGCTTCGGGTATCGACTTCGAAGAAGGACCAGGTCGTCGATATCACTTCCGAGGTCCAGAGCAATCTCGAAGCAGCCGAGGGCATCTGCACCGTGTTCGTGGCCCACACCACCTGCGCGGTGGCGACCGCCGATCTCGACCCCGGCACCGACCTGGACATGCTGGAGGCCTTCCGTAAGCTCCTGCCGAGCATCCGCTATCGCCATCCGCACGATCCGGCGCACACGCCGGATCACATCCTGGCAACTCTGATCGGCCCCTCCGTGGCGGTGCCGGTCCGCAACGGCCGGTTGGTGCTCGGTGTGTGGCAGCGCATCGTGTTGGTCGAGCTGGACGGTCCTCGCGAGCGCGAGCTGTACGTCAGCGTGCGTTAGCCGAGGGGCCGGCGAGCGCCCGCTCGAAGAGCCGGAGCATGAGCTAGCGGAGGGACTGGGATTCGAACCCAGGGGGCTTTCGCCCAGCGGTTTTCAAGACCGCCACCATAAACCACTCGGACATCCCTCCTGGTGCACGTTAAGCCTACTGCGCACGGCCTGGCCGGTTCAAGCTGCCGCCCCATGGCCGCTACACTTGGCGCTGTGGCTGTGGCCCGCGCAGCGATGGGGCTGTGGAGCGCAGGCTGGCGCGTCCGTGCTCGCCTGGACGCTCTCAATCTCTTCCAGAAAGTCGTCATCGGCAACTCGCTGATCCTGGCCACGGGCGCCATTGTCGGCACGTGGGTGACGAAGACCCTGGTCGAGCAGTCCAACTTCACCGTCGGCACGCTGCTCGTGGTGCTGGGCATCAGCATCAGCCTGATCACCAACTTCTTCATCGTGCGCGCCGCGTTCCGGCCCCTGGACAGCATCCAGGACACGGTCGAAGAGGTGTCGCGCGGCAACAGCTTCGCGCGTGTTCGAGACCTGAAGACGGGCGACCCCGAGATCGCCCGCCTGGGCGAGACCATCAACATGATGCTCAACCGCCTGGAGCAGGACACGCGCACTATCGAGCGCCACCGCCGGCAGATCCAGGAGATGTCGGCCCAGGTGCTGCGCGCGCAGGAGGAGGAGCGGCGGCGGATAGCGCGGGAGCTGCACGATGAGACGTCGCAGGCGCTCAACGCCCTCCTGCTGTCCATCGAGATGGCCGAGCAAAGCCTGCGTGAGGACCGGTTCGAAGGACAATGCGCCGGCCGGCTGCAGGCCAGCAAGCAGCTCACCGAGCAGACGCTCGACGCCATCCACAAGCTGGCGTTCGACCTGCGGCCCACGATGCTGGACGACCTCGGCCTGGTGCCGTCGGTCCGTTGGTATGCCAAGCGGCAGTCGGAGACCTACGGCATGCAGATCCTAGTGGAAGCCGACGGCCTGGAGGAGCGGCTGCCCGATCAGACCGAGATCGCCCTGTTCCGGGTGGTCCAGGAGGCGCTGACGAACGTGGCCAAGCACGCCGATGCATCCATGGCGCGGGTCCGCCTGCGGCGTCGCGACGGGAGCATCGAGCTGCGCGTGCAGGACAACGGCAAAGGCTTCGAGCCCGGCGAGGTGCCCAACGACCGGTTGGGCCTGTTCGGCATACAGGAGCGCGTGGCCCTGCTCGGAGGCTGCTTCGATCTCGAGTCCCGGCGTGGCCGCGGCACCACGCTCACGGTCGCCGTGCCGGCGTGAGCTCGGCTGTGCGCAACCGCATCAAGGTCCTCATCGCCGACGACCACACTATCCTGCGCGAGGGCATCCGGCTGCTGCTGGGCAGCCAGCCCGACGTCGAAGTGGTGGGCGAGGCCTGCGACGGCCGGGACGCCTATTTCAAAGTGGAAGAGCTCCGGCCGGACGTGGTGCTGATGGACATCGCCATGCCGGTCCTCAACGGCCTGGAGGCTACGCAGCAAATCAGGCGCAACTTTCCCGACACGAAGGTGCTTATCCTGACCCAGCACGACAACGACGAATACGTGTACCGCATCCTGCAAGCGGGCGCGTCAGGCTATGTGCTGAAGCGGGTCGCCGGGGCGGAGCTGGTGTCGGCGATCCGGGGCGTGGATCGCGGCAACGCCTTCCTGTTCCCATCCATGACGCGCGGGTTCATTGACGACTATCTCAAACGCGCCGAGGCCGGGCAGGAGAAGGCCAGCTACGACGGTCTGACCGAGCGCGAGCGGCAGATCCTCAAGATGATCGCCGACGGCTGCACCAACCAGCAGATCGCGGATCTGCTGTGCCTGAGTGTGAAGACGGTGCAGGCTCACCGGGGCCATTTGATGGAAAAGCTCAACATGCACGATCGCACCGAGCTGGTGAAGTACGCCATCCGCAAGGGCATCATCAAGGTCGAGCCTGAGGTTTAGGACCGCCGCGCTGGTGGGCGCGGCAGTCCTCAGCGCGTGCGGCGGGGCAGCGGCTCCGGCGCCTTCGGCGACTCCTGGCCAGGCGGGCGGCATTCGCGCGATTTCGACCCCCGATACGCCGGCTCATGCGGCCAGCCCACCAGCCGCGGGATCACCGCTGGGCAGCGCGCAGGCCGCCGCATCCGCGGTGTCCGGCCCGGGCGCCGCCGCGGCAACGCCGGCCGGCGCGGTCCGGCTGGGGCTGATGGGTCCGTTCAGCGGCGCCGCCGCCTCGTTTGGGCAGGAGATGCTCAAGGCGGCGCAGATGGCCATCGACGAGGCCAACGCCGGCGGCGGGCTCAACGGGCGGCGCCTGACTCTGGACCAAGGCGACGATAAGGCCGATCCCTCCGGCGCTCCGGCGGTGGCGCAGAAGCTGGTCGCTGACGGCGCGCCCGCCGCCGTCGGCCCGGCAACCAGCGGCTCGGCGCTGGCCGCGGCGCCGGCCTTCAACCAGGCCAACGTGCCGATGATCACGCCCACCGCCAGCGATCCAAGGATCACCGAGCAGGGCCTGCCGTTCGTGTTCCGGGCCACCGGCCGCTGGGACCAGGAGCCGCCGCTCATCGCCGCGCGCCTCCGCAGCCAAGCGGCAACGGCGAAAGTCGCGCTGGTGTCGGACAAGTCGGCCTACGGGCAGCTCCTGGCCGCCGGCATGCGCCAGGCGCTCTCGAGCGCCGGAGTGGCGCCCGTGGCCGAGGAGTCGGTCGAAGGCGAGGCCAAGGATTTCGAGCCGGTCGTCGCCAAGGTGAAGGCGCAAGGGGCGGGCTCAGTGTTTTACGGCGGCTACGCGCCGGAGGGAGCGGCGCTGGCCAAAGCGCTGCGCGCGGCGGGCTGGCAGGGGCAGATCGCGATGGGAGATGCCGCCGAAGACCAGGCGCTCATCACCGCCGGCGGACAAGCCGTGGAGGGCCTGCTCCTCGCCTATGCGCTCGATCCCAGGCAGACCGGCGCGGCCAGCTTCCTGGACGGTTTCAAGCGGCGCTACGGGACGGCCGCCAGCCTGTACGCCGTCTCCACTTATGACGCCGTGCGGCTCGCGCTCGACGCGCTGCGGCGGGCGGACAAGGTCGATGGCGAGGCCGTGAGGCGCGCCCTGGCCGAGCGCGATTTTCCGGGGGTGTACTGGGGCCGCATGCGCTTCGATGCCAAGGGCGACCTGCAGGCTACGACCTACGCCTTGTGGCAGGTCCGCGGCGGGCGCTTCCAACAGTTGGGCTGAGGTGCGAGGTCGAACGCCGGCTCTTCGGGGTTGGCGTCCGGTGTCCCCGCGGCCCGGTCGAAGAGCCAACGTGCGAGGGCTACACTAAAGCGGATGTTTGGCTTCGGCCACGGCCCCGAACTGATCATCATTATCGTGATCGCGCTGATCGTGCTTGGGCCGGGCAAACTCCCGGAGATCATGCAGATGCTCGGCAAGGGCATCCGCGAGCTGCGCCAGGCCAGCGCCGACCTGCAGAAGACGTTCGACGTGAACGAGCTGATGAACCCGGCGCCGCCACCGCCGGCGCCGCCTCCGGTGGCGGCTGCTCCAACCACGGTGGCAGACGCGGTGGCGCCCCCGGCTGAAACGGCCGAGCCCAAGCCGAAACGGTCGCGCAAGAAGGCTGCCGCGGCAAACGGCGCAGCTCCGGAGGCGGCCGCCGAACCGGGCGCTGGTCCGTTGGGCGAGCCGATCACGATCAAGCCCCCCGCGCGGCGGCGTGCATCTAAAAAGCCCGCCGAGCCCGTATCTCCTGCGTAGACCCGTCTCAGCCGCATGATCGAAGTCCGGAACCTGACAAAGGCTTACGCCGACAAGACGGCCGTCCGGGACCTTACCTTCTCTGTCGATAAGGGCGAGATCCTGGGCTTTCTCGGGCCCAACGGCGCCGGCAAGACGACCACCATGCGCATCCTGACCGGCTACATGCCGGCGACGTCCGGCAGGGCGACCGTGGCCGGTTACGACGTGTTCACGCAATCGCTCGAGGTTCGGAAGCGCATCGGTTACCTGCCCGAAACGGTGCCGGTCTATCCGGAGATGCCGGTGGAGGCCTATCTCACATTCGTGGCCAAGCTCAAAGGGCTGCCCTCCGCCCGCCTGGCGGAACGGCTCGAGTACGTGCTCGGGGTGTGCCACATCGCCGACGTGCGGCAGACCCTTATCGGCAAGCTGTCCAAGGGCTACCGCCAGCGGGTGGGCATCGCCCAGGCGCTCATCCACGACCCGGAGGTGCTCATCCTGGATGAGCCGACGGCCGGCCTCGATCCCAAGCAGATCAACGAGACGCGCCAGCTCATCAAAAGCCTCGGCGGCAAGCACACGATCATCCTCTCGACGCACATCCTGCCGGAAGTAAGCATGACCTGCGGGCGGGTGGTCATCATCAACCAGGGCCAGCTGGCCGCGGAAGACACGCCGGAGAACCTGACCAAGCGCCTGCAGGGGCGTGACCGTATCCAGCTGGAGGCCCGCGCGCCGCGGCAGGATCTGCTCAAAACGTTGAACGCCGTGCCCGGCGTGACGCACGTGTCGGCGGCCGACAGCGACGGCCGGGTGCGCTGCGAGGTGGAGGGCAACGGCAAGCAGGACATCAGGGCGCACCTGGCAGCGGCGGTAGTTGGGCAAGGCTGGGACCTGCTGGAGCTGCGCGCGGCGGCGATGAGCCTGGAGGACATCTTCCTGCAGCTCACGACCCGTGAGGAGGCGGCAGCGTGAACCGCGGCAGGGCCCGGACGCCGCTGGCGGCGGCCAGGACGGTGCAGGCGGATCTCGTACCTCCGGCAGAAAGCGCCCCGGCGGCGCGTCCGCGCCTCGGCGCCAGGACAATAGCCGCGGACCCGCTGCGCAATATCGGCACCATCGCCGGCAAAGAGCTCTACACCTACTTCGCCTCGCCCATCGCCTACCTGGTGATCGCCGCCTTTCTGGTGATGAACGGCTACCTGTTCTCGATCATCCTGTTCAGCAGCCGGCAGGCGAGCATGACGAGCTCGTTCCTGGACATGGCCATCATCCTGCTGTTTCTGAGCCCGGCCATCACCATGCGCCTGCTTTCCGAGGAGCAGCGCACCGGCACGCTGGAGCTGCTGCTGACCTCGCCGCTGCGCGAGGTCGAGCTGGTGCTGGGCAAATGGCTGGCCTCGCTGGCGTTCTTCGTCGCCATGCTGGCGTTGACGGTTCCCTACCCGCTGTTCCTGATGCGCTACGGCTCGCCCGACGTTGGGCCGATCATCGGCGGCTACGTTGGGATCATCCTGTTGGAGGGCGTGTTCCTGGCGATCGGCCTGCTCATGTCCTCGCTGACGCAAAACCAGATCGTCGCCCTGGCGCTGTCGATCGGCCTGCTGCTGATGCTGTGGCTGCTGCAGGGAGCGGGGCAGAATTTCGGCGGTGGCGGGGGCGCGGCGATCGCCCAGTACCTGGCCCTCCAACCACACTTCGATGGCTTCACCGCCGGCAACATCCAGCTGAAGGACCTGGTGTATTACGCCAGCCTCATCCTGATCGCGCTGTTCTTGACTGTGCGGTCGATTGAGACGAGGCGCTGGCGATGAACAATCCATACAAGCTGCTGACCCAGGGCATGCTGTTCGCCGGCCTGCTGGCGCTAGTGGTGGGCCTGGCCGGCTACCTGCTGCGAGGCGGGCTGGACAATATCTCGAAGATCCTGCTGATCGTCGGGGCCGCGCTGGTCGTGGGCTATCTCGTTGCCAGCCCCGAAGTCGTGTTCGGCGCGGTCCAGAGCCGGGGCTTCAAGTACGGCGGCAACACGCTGGCCATGAGCCTGCTGTTCATCCTCATCATCGGCGCGGGCAACTGGTTCACCAATACCCACAGCCAGAACTTCGACCTCACCCGCGACAAGCTGCACACGCTCACCTCGCAGACCGACCAGATCCTCAAGAACATCCGCCAGGACGTGAAGGTCACGGCCTTCTTCCGCACCGGCGACTTCGACGAGAACCAGGCCAAGGAGCTGCTGGCGCAGTACGCGTCGCGCTCGCCGCTCATTCAGTACCGCTTCGTCGATCCGGATAAGGACCCGGCCACGGCCCGGCAGTTCGGCATCGTGAGCTATGGCACGACCGTGTTCCAGTCGGGCAACAACCGCAAGGACGTGCCCTCCGTGGGCGAGCAGGAGTTCACGTCGGCCATCCTGGCCGTGACCAGCACCGAGCGGCGCAAGGTGTACTTCGTGGTCGGCAACGGGCAGCCCGATCCGAACAATGCCGAGCAGCAGGGCTTCCACGATGCCCTGCTGGCGCTGCAGCAGAACAACTACGTGACGGACACACTGGACGCCACCGCGCCGGCCGTCCCGGACGACGCCGCAGCGGTCATCCTGACGGCCGGCAACAAGCCGCTGCTCGATGGCCAAAAGGCCGCGCTGTCAGCGTACCTGGCCAAGGGGGGCAAGATGCTCATCGCCAGCGCCGGCTTCGCGGAAACCGACCTGAACGACCTGGTCAAGCCCTACGGTCTGGAATTCCTGCAGGGCCTGACGATCGATCCGGCGAGTTCGCTTGCGCAAAGCCCGCAGGTGCCGGCGGTGGCGCGCTTCGCTGTGCCGGGCAGCAACGACATCGTCAAGGATGTGGCGGTCACGCTGTTCCCGGTCTCGTCCGGCATTCAGATAGGTCAGCCGGCGCCACAGGGTATCACCATCACGCCGATCGCGCGCAGCTCCGATCAGAGCTGGCTGGTCAACCGCAAGGAGCCATCCGAATGGGGCTTCCGGCAGGGCGACATGCGCGGGCCGATCAACCTGCTGGTGACGGCCGAAGGCACGCTGCCGCAGGCGGCCGCCTCGGCGTCGGCGGGGCCGAGTGCATCGGCGACGCCACTGGCCGGCCTGGCTAGCCCGGGCGCGATAGCCACACCTCCGCCGGCGTCAGGCAGTCCGGCGGCCAGCGCCGCGGCGTCAGCCAAGCCTGGCGCGCAGCCCACCCAAACACCCAGCCCCGTGCCTTCGGTCACGGGCGCCGACGTCAATCTCAAAGGCGGTACACGCATTGTTGCGGTGGCGGCCACGCGCTGGATGGACGACCAGTTCCTGAACGTGCCGCAGGCGGGCAACCGCGAGCTGTTTCTGAACGCCATCAACCACCTCGTCGGCAACCAGGCGTTGGTGACGATCCCGGCTAAGACCGCTCAGGCCGGGCAGGTGACGCTGCTCGGCAGCGACGCCAACCTGATCTTCTTCACCACGGTGCTGTTCATTCCGCTGGCGGTGCTGGTGCTCGGCGGGGTTGTGTGGTGGTCGCGCCGGTGAGGGGTTGAGCTTTCGGTTCACCCTCATTCTGCTTGGACTGGCGGTGGTGGCCATCCTGGGGTTTGGGCTGGCGCAGCGGCAGTCGCCGCCGCAGGCCGGGCCGGCCCCTACGCCGACGGCGGTGATCATGGACCTGCAGCCCTCGACGGTAACGTCGTTCAGCGTGAAGAGCGCGGACAAGGAGGCCAGCTTCAGTAAGGACGATTCCGGCTGGAAGCTGGTTCGGCCTTCGGAGTCGAGCGATATCGATCAGGCCAAGATCGGCCAGCTCGTGTCGCAGGTGGCGACGCTGACGAGCTCGCGCTCGGTGGCCAAGCCGGGCGAGGATATCGGGCCTTACGGGCTTCGCAGCCCGTCATTAATGGCGACGCTGTCAGGCGGGGGGAAGACGGAAACCCTCCTGGTCGGCGATAAGAATGTGAACGGCAACCAGTACTATGCCGTCCGCCAGGAAGGTTCTGATGTGGGCTTGATCCCGGCGAACCTGGTGACGTCCCTGATGGACGTGGCGGCTAACCCGCCTCAGGCCGCCGCCTCCGCCGGCCCTACCGCCTCGCCCAGCGCTTAGCCCCGGCTACGCGGGCTCGTCGGCCTCCAGGGCGCGCTCGCGGGCGGCGCGGATGTATTCCAGCGCGCGCTGGTGCTGATCCTCGGTGATCCAGCCTTCAGCGACATACAGGTTAAGCATCACCGGCAGCTTGAGGATAGAGATCAGGTGCAGGCCGTGGCGCTTCAGGCGCTCGGCGGCGCCCTGATCGCGATCGACCAGGACGATAACGTCCTGGACGTGGAGGCCCTCTTGCCGGAAGAGGCTCGCCGTTTCGAGGATGCTCCGCCCGCCGGTCACCAGGTCGTCCACGATAAGCGCCGTGGCGCCCGTCTGCCGCACCCCCTCGATAACATGCGAGGTCTCGCTGTCCTCTTTGGGCTGCCGCGCGTAGGTCAGCGGCGTGTTCGTCTCGAGCGAGAAGGCGGTGGCCAGGTGCAGCCCGCCAAACGGCACCCCGGCGACGACATCGAACCAGCCCACCCGTGGCTTGCGCAGCGCCTGGCCGAAGCGGGTCTCCTGCTGAATCAGACGCGCAGCGTTTCGCAGCACGCTCGGATCGCTGAGCATGACCTTCAGGTCGATGTAGATCGGCGAGTGAACAGTGCTGCGACCGAGGCTGAAATCTCCGAAATGAACCGCACCCAGGTGGTGGAGAGTGCGTGCCAGCCACAGGTTGTCGATGTCTTCGTGCATGGGCGGCAAAAACGCAGTATATCGAACGGGCCTCGCCTCGCCAGGCTTCTAGAATCAGTGGCTGTTGTGATCAGTCGCAGGCTCGCTCCCGCGCTTCTCGCAGTGTCCCTGATGCTCTCCCTTGGCGGCCCGGCGCAGGCAGCGCCGCTGCCCGCCAGCGGCCCGCCGATCGCGGTCACGCCGCTGCCGCCGGTAACCAGCAGCGATCCGCATTTCGGCATCGTGCAGGCCTTTGAGGCCTCCGGCCCGGCGCTGGCCGCCGGCGCCCGCTGGGAACGCGTACCGTTCTTCTGGAACAAGGCGCAGCCGACCGACGCCACGGAATGGCTGCCGGATCAGTTCCTGATGAGCCAGGCCACCCTGGGCCAGGAGCTGGCGGCCGGTATGCAGATCGTGGGCCAGATCGGCAACCCGCCGGCGTGGGCTGTAAAGGACGGCTCCACGCCCAAGAACCTGAACCTGCCCTGGAACGACCCAACCAACTACTGGGGGCAGTTCGTCTACAAGCTGGCCCAGACCTACGCGGGCAAGGTCGACACCTGGATCATCTGGAACGAGCCCGACTTCCCCAAAGGCCATCCGCTGAGCACCTTCGCGGGCACGGAGGAGGACTACTACCGCCTGCTGAAAACCGCGAACCAGGCGGCGAAGGCGGCCAACCCAAACGCCAAGATCGTCTTCGCCGGCACGACCTATTGGGTCGACGTGAATGCCGGCAAGCCGCTTTACCTGCAGCGCGTCCTCGAGGCCGGCCGCAAGCTCGACGGCCAGGCGGCAATCGACGCCGGCTACTGGTTCGACATTGTGGACTTGCACCTGTACGCGTCGCCGCTCGACCTGTACCGGGTGCCGCAGGTCTACAAGAGCGTGCTGGCCAACTTCGGCCTGTCGAAACCGATCTGGATCACGGAGACTAACGTCGCCCCCTACGACGATCCGGGCAACGAGACCGGCGCCGGGTTCTTCCGCAGCACTCTCTCGGAGCAGGCCAACTTCATCATCCGCGGCTTCATCATGGCCCTGGCCGCCGGGGTAGAGCGCATCAGCGTCTACAAGATGGTCGATGGCGCGGTCAGCGAGCGCATGCCGTGGGGCCTCATGCGCAACGACGGCTCGCTGCGCCCCGCCTATGCGGCCTACCAGGTGGCGGTCTCGAAGTTCTCCAATGCCGGGCCGATCACCATCGCCAACAGCAACGGGGTGGACTACATCTCATTCGACCGGGGCGATACCCACACCGTCGTAGTGGTCAACACCACTCCTAAGGACGTCCAGGTCACGCTGCCCTGGCTTGGTCCCAGCGCAACGATCACCAATAAGCTCGGTGGAGCGGCCGTTCAGCGTGTGCCCGGGCTGGTCAATGGCACGGTGCCGCAGCTGACGCTGATCGCGGCGGGGGCCACGAATGGCATCATCGGCGGCGATCCGCTGATTGTGGAGCAGACCCGGGCGACGGCGCCGGCCACGCCGTCGAGCGTGCCAGGCGCGGTGTTCTTCAAGGAGACCCGCCACAACGTGGCCTTCGCCTTTCTCAACGCCTTCCGGACACTCGGCGGGGTGGAGGTACTGGGCTACCCGCGCACCGACGCCCTGGAGTTCAATGGCCGGCTGGTCCAGTTCTTCCAGCGCGGAGTCATGGAGCATCACCCGGAGGCCGCGGGCACGCCGGGCGAGGTCGTGCTATGGCTGCTGAACAGCGACCTCAATCAGGGACGCCAGTTCGCGCCCGGCGCCAAGCCCGCTAAAGAGGACGCCAACCATCAGTTCTTCCCCGAGACCGGGCACAGCGTGAACAACGCCTTCCTGAAGTTTTTCAAGGGCCATGGGGGCGCCGCGGTTCTGGGCTATCCGATTTCGGAAGAGATGCCGGACCTGCTGCCCGATGGGGCCATCCGCACGGTGCAGCACTTCCAGCGGGCGCGCCTGGAGTACCATCCCGAGCTCGCCGGCAAGGCCGGCGAGGTGAGCCTGGGGCTGATTGGGGACGAGCTGCTCAGGAAGATGGGCTGGCTGTAATCTCCTCCCAGAGGGCGCGCAGCTCCGCCTGAACGGCCTCGGCGGGGCGGTTGGCGTCGACGACGCGCCAGCGCTCGGGCTCGGCGGCGATGAGCTGGCGATAGCCGGCGATGACCCGCTCGTGGAACGCCACGTCCTCGCGGTCGAGACGGTTCAGCTCTCCATGTGAGTGGCGGCGCGCCAAGCCGATCTCGGCGGGCACATCGAGGTAGATGGTCAGGTCCGGTTGGAGCCCGCCCGTCGCGATGCTGATGAGCTGCCGAAGCATGCCCATGTCCAATCCGCGGGCGTAGCCCTGGTAGGCGAGGGTGGCGTCGGCGTAGCGGTCGCACAGCACCAGGCGGCCGGCATCGAGGGCCGGGCGCAGCAGCTCCTGCACGTGCTGGGCGCGCGCGGCGTTCATCAGGAAGGCCTCGGTGAGCGGCAGGATGCCGTGGTCGGACTCGCCCTCCGCGTAGGAGCCGAACATGGCCTCGCGGATGCGGTCGCCCATGCGGGTGCCGCCCGGCTCGCGGGTGACAATCGGGTCCAGGCCGCGGCTCCTAAACCAGGCGGCCAGGAGCTGGAGCTGGGTGCTCTTGCCTGCCCCCTCAGGGCCCTCGAAGGTTATGAACCGGCCGCGCGCCATCCGTTCGCAGCATAGCCATAAATACCCCGCCTCGGTAGACTCGGCGGAGACGCCGGTCCATAATTCCGGCGATGGCGGAGCAGGCGCGCCAGACGGTCTCGTGTCGGCGCTGCAAGCACTACCGGGTGAGCTGGGATCCTCGCGCGCCTCACGCCTGCATGGCGATGGGCTTCAAGTCGCAGAAGCTGCCGTCGATCGTGGTCTACGAGTCGTCGGGCATCGAGTGCCAGGTGTTCGAACCGAGACCTGCCACTACCACTCCCCGGTGAGGTCCGAGCCCGGCTTGAAGATCTTGACCCGCCGGTTGGGCTCGCGGCCCTTGCTGCGCGAAAGCAGGTTATGCTGCTCCGCCACCTGGTGCTGCAGGCGGCGCAGATAGGCGTTCTGGGGTGTTAGCTCAACCGGTGAGGCGGTGGCCAGCACGTGCTGGACGGCGTCCTCGGCCTCCTTCACGGCCGCGCCGGCTGGGTCGTGCTGGAGCTCGAACAGGTTGGCCAGGCAGTTCTCCATCTGTGGGATGGAGTTGGCCTTGAGGACGTAGATGGGAATGTGCGCCTCCTCAGCCTCTCTCAGCGCGGCGGTCCGCTTGCGGTAGTAGTTCTTCAGGGTGATGACCACATCGGCCTCGTCGATGGTGTCGACGATGCCGACCGGCAGGTGCATATCGCGAATGCTTTGCTCTAGGCGGTTGCGGCTGACGCCGAAGCCATAGACCTTCAGGGGCCTGAGGCCCTCGCGGCCATGCAGCGACTCCATCGCCCGGCCGGCAGCCTCCTGGCCGCGGTCGAACGCCAGCGGGTCGCGCTCCCAGCTGGCCACGTCGCCTCGCCAGTCGCGCTCGATAGTCTGGGCCGGGCTGCTTCGGCCGAAGGCCGACACCGGCCGCTGCCGCGGGCCCGGGGTCTCGACCCGGATCTCGCCGCGCTCGTCGCGGTAGCGCAGCTGGGGGTTGACCGGGAAGCCGCGCAGGATGTTATCGACCGTGGCCGCCACGTTGAGGTGCACGCTGAGGCGCTGCCAGTCGATAATCTCCATGACCACATCGAACGTAGGCGGGGCCTTGCGCTCCAGCACCGACTTCTGCGTTCCCCGGCGGCGGGCCTCCTCGTCGCTGAGGGTGACGGTCTGGATGCCGCCGATGAGGTCGCTCAAAGTGGGGTTGGCGATCAGGTTCTCCAGCGTGCGCCCATGGGCGGTGCCGACGAGCTGAACGCCGCGCTCGGCGATGGTCCGAGCGGCTTCCGCCTCCAGCTCGGTCCCGATCTCGTCGATGATGATGACCTCGGGCATGTGGTTCTCCACGGCCTCGATCATCACAGCGTGCTGGTTGGCGGGTGTGCGGACTTGCATGCGGCGGGCGCGGCCGATGGCCGGATGCGGAATGTCGCCGTCGCCGCCGATTTCGTTCGAGGTGTCGACGATGACCACGCGCTTGTTCAGGTCGTCGGCCAGCACGCGGGCCATCTCGCGCAGCATGGTCGTCTTGCCCACACCTGGCCCGCCGACGAGCAGGATGCTGTGCCCGGCCTCGATCACGTCGCGCACGATGGCGGTGGTGCCGTACACGGCGCGGCCGACCCTGCAGGTCAGCCCGACGATGCGGCCCAGGCGGTTGCGCATGCAGGAGATGCGGTGCAGGGTACGCTCGATGCCGGCGCGGTTATCGTCACCGAAGGTGCCGATGCGCGACACGACGAAATCGAGATCGTCATCGTCAACGGGCTCCTCGCTGAGCAGCAGCTCCGAACCCATGAAGCGCGCCTCGGGCAGCCGGCCGAGGTCCATGACCACCTCGAGCAGATCGCCCAGGTTCGGCGCGGCCCACAGCCGCGACGCCAGGCGGGCTGGCAGCTTATCGATGAGGGCGTCGAGATCGTCGGTGATCTGGCCGGCCAGGTGCTCTGATTCTCGAGGGTTCAGCAAGGTAGTTTCATTCCTAGGCGCGGGTGAGGACCGGCGTCAGCCGCCGCTCCAGCACCTGGACGGCGATGTGCTTCACCAGCAGCAGCGACCGTCCGCGACTCTGGAATCCGATCTCCTCGAACTGAGCCGCCATCTCCTGGTGGTAATCGCGCAGCTGCACGCCCAATACGCCGGGCCGCGTAGCGCGGGCCGTGCCAACGATGAAATCCCGCAGCTCGGGAAACTCCTGACGCTTGTCCGGATGGATTAAGAATGACATGCGGCAGCGACCCTCGCGCCACCGCAGCTGAAACCAGGCGAAGATTCTGCCCTGCTCTTCGGCGACCCAGCTCCAGAGCGTCTCGGGCGAGTCCGGGGCGAGCCCGAGGCGCTGCAGCCAGGCGCTCATGAAGCCGCCGGCCGGGGCGAAATCGCGGGAGGTGAGGCCCTCGGCCTGCTGTACGTTGCGCGGGGTGACCGCGCTGTAGAGCTGCAGGATGTTGAACGCGTCGCGCGGCTCTTCCGGCCGCAGCGCGGCCGGCATGGGCGGCACGCTGCCCCGCTCGCTGAGTGGCAGGCTCAGCGCCTCCTCGGTGGCGAAGCGATAAAAGCCGATCTGGCGGAAGATCTCCAGCTCCTCAGCTTCCTCGGGCACGTTGGCGAACAGCTTGGTTACGCGCCGGTTGCCGGCCGCCACACAGACGTACTCCAACAAGCGGTGCCACACGTCCGCGGGGTGGTCGCCGGTCGCCACTAGGCGGATGATGTCCCACTTGTCGTACGAAGATCGCGGCCGGGCCTGGACGAAGCCGAAGATCTGGCCGCCCTCCTCGAGCACGTAGGTGTGCTGTGAGCGCGCCGGCAGCAGCATCTCCAGCAGCGTGCCCTGCGTCGAGGGCCAGGTCTGAGGCGCCGGCGCCGGCCCGGAGTGCCAGTCGCCGTTGACCGAGCTCGAGACCCGGTGGAGGGAATTGATGGCCGCCAGGTCGCGGTACCGAACGGGGCGGATCATGCCTTTCCCAAGAAATACTCATGGAAGCGAGGGTCATCCGTCAATTCCGGGTGGAAGGCCGTAACCAGCAGATTGCCCTGCTCGGCGGCTACCGCGCCGCCGTCGGCCAGCCGCGCCAGGACATGCACGCCCTCACCGGCCCGGGTCATCAGCGGTGCGCGAATGAATACGGCGTGAAATGGGCCTCCGCCCAGCCCCTCGACCGGTAGGTCGGCCTCGAAGCTGTCCACCTGGCGGCCAAAGGCGTTGCGGTTGACGCCAATGTCCATGAGCCCGAGCCGGGGTTGGTCGGAGGCGTCGATGTCCTTGGCCAGCATGATCATGCCGGCGCAGGTGCCCCACACCGGCTTGCCCTGGCCGGCCAGGCGGCGGATAGGCTCGTACAAGTCATAAGCGGCCATGAGCTTGCCCATTGTGGTGCTCTCGCCGCCCGGGATAATCAAGCCGTCGAGGCCTTCCAGCTCCCGCGGCAGGCGCACCTCGACCGCGTCGACACCGAGAGCGCGCAGCTTCTCGATGTGCTCTCTGAACGCGCCTTGAAGGGCCAGCACCCCGATTTTCATACGGCGATGCGCCCGCGGCTCGCCGTCTGCCGGACTACCAGCCGCGACCGGCCAGCAGCTGCTCCTGCGGGATCTCGCCAATCTCGAGCCCGGGCATGGCTTCGCCCAGACCTTTGGACACCTCGGCCAGGATCTTGGGGTCGTTGAAATGGGTCACCGCCTGGACGATAGCCTTGGCATAAGCCGGCGGGTTGCTGGACTTGAAGATGCCCGAGCCTACGAACACGCCGTCGGCGCCGAGCTGCATCATGAGCGCGGCGTCGGCCGGGGTAGCCACACCGCCGGCGGCGAAATTGACCACCGGCAGCTTGCCGGAGTTGGCCACATCGGTCACCAGATCGAGCGGCGCGCCCATCTCCTTGGCGGCGGCCGGCAACTCGTCCTTAGGCAGGTTGACCAGCCGGCGCATTTCGGCCTGCATGGTGCGCATGTGGGTCACGGCCTCGACCACATTGCCCGTGCCGGCCTCGCCCTTGGTGCGGATCATGGCCGCGCCTTCGGAGATGCGCCGCAGGGCCTCACCTAGGTTGCGGGCGCCGCACACGAACGGCACCGTGAAGTCGTGCTTCCAGATGTGGTGCTGCATGTCGGCGGGGGTCAGGACCTCGGACTCGTCGATGTAGTCGATGCCCATGGCTTCCAGGATCTGGGCCTCGACGAAATGGCCGATGCGCGCCTTGGCCATCACCGGGATGGTAACCGCCTCCATAATCTCCTGGATCTTGTTGGGGTCGCTCATGCGGGCCACGCCGCCGGCCTTGCGGATGTCGGCGGGCACGCGTTCAAGGGCCATTACGGCGCAGGCGCCAGCCTCCTGGGCGATGACCGCGTGCTCGGCGGTGACGACGTCCATGATCACGCCGCCTTTGAGCATCTGGGCAAGGCCCTTCTTGACGGTCCAGGTACCTGTTTCGGCCATACGGCGATTTTATCGTGGGCTCTGCGCTTGCTCGCCTTGGTACAGGGTTTCCAGGAGGAGCTGCTGGGCCACGCCGGCGGCCGCGCCCCAGTGGGCCGTGGCCTGGCGGACCTCCTGCTCCGACGGCAGCCGGCCGTCGAAGTAGGCCCGGCCGACGGCTTTGCGGACGCCCAGGTCGCCGGCGGCCACGACCGGCCGGCCGAGGGCGCGGGCTAAATACCACTCGGCCGACCAGCGCCCGATGCCGGGGAGGGAGGTGAGGCGGGCGACGACCTCGTCGTCGGGCAGCGTCTCCAGGCTGCTGAAGAACCCCGGCTCGAAGGCCACCCGTTGGGCGATGCCGACGATGTATTCGGCCTTGCGGGTGGTGAACTGCAGCTCGCGAATGGCGGGCGCGCCGGCGCCGGCGAGCCGTTCGGCGTCGAGGCTCCAGACCTCATGGCCCGCCACCTCGTGACGCCGACCGAAGGCCTGCACGAGGCGCCGTCGAACCACCGCGGCGAAGGCCAGATTGATTTGCTGGGCCGAGACCGAGCGGACCAGCGCGGTCAGGGGATCGCGCTCGAGCACCGGCCGGAGGCCGGGAAAGCGGGCACCGGCACGGGCGATGGCCTCGTCGTGCTGTGCGAGGGGCCCGAGATCAGCCTGGACGAACATCCGCTGCAGCGCGACGGCGAGCTCATTCTCCGGCGCTCCCGGAGGTGTCAGCACCCTGAGTCGAGGGCCTTCAATGGTGCCTACCGGTTCCGCCGCGAACGGAACCGGCCCAGCTGGGAGGCGCAGCACGCGAACCATGACGCGGCCGTCCCAGCGGTCGACCAGGTCGTCGCCCCAGCGGCGGAAGCGCTCCACCGAGGCAGCGACGTCGAGCGGCCCCTGCAACTCGACCTCGAACGAGGTCAGGCCGCCGGGCGGCACACCTTGCAGGGGCGGAAGCCCGCGGCGCGGGCCTGCGCTTCCGAAGCGAAGGCCACGCGATGCCGCTCCGACAGCGTCTTGTTATAGCGGCACGTCGGAAAGCAGAAGATGCGCGTCGTGGCGCTGCCGACGTAGCGCACACCCGATTCTGCCAACCGCTCCAGCTCCTCCAGCCGGACGCCTTCCGCTTCGAGCACGCGCCGCTTGGCCTCGGGGCCGATGAGGCTGTACTGTCCCAGGCGGCCATCACTGCGGACCACCCGGTGGCACGGGATGAACAGCGGGATGGGGTTATGCGCCAGCGCGGTGCCCACGGCCCGCACCGCTTTGGGCCGCCCAATCTCCCGCGCGATCCAGCTGTAGGGCCGGATCTGGCCGTATGGAATCTCCAGGGCCTTGAACAGCACAGCCCGCTGGAACTCGCCCAGAGCGCGCAAATCGAAGCGCAGCTTGCGACGCCGGTCGCCGCGCAGCCACTCACGCAGCGTGTCCGCCAGGCGCCGCGGCGCCGGCTGGGCGATGGCTGGCCGGCCCAGCTCGGCCTTGAACATCATCTCGAACTCTTCCGGCCTGCTCGCGTAGAGCACTGCCGATAGGCCGTGCTGGTTGTGGGCTACGTACAGCGTGCCCAGGGGAGTCTCCAGTGGAAAGTAGGCGTCGGCCAGGCCGGTGCGCAGCAGAACACCACCGCGGACATTGGGCGGCGCCTTCACCTCGCGCAGCGCCTCCAGGCCTTCGATCACTTGAGCCTCGGTCATGCCAGTACCTCCTCGCGCACCGGCGCCAGGGCCGCCCGAAGCAGCTCCAGCCCCCGGTGCACGTCGCTCTTAATGGTCCCTTGGGGCCGCTCGAGGACGGCCGCTATCTCGGGGTAACTCAGCTCCTCGACGTGGCGCAGGACGATCGCCTCCCGATAGCGCAGCGGCAGCCGGCCGAGCACTTTGGCCAGCTCAGCTCGCGTCTCCCCGCGCTCGGCCAGGGTGGACGGCTGCTCCGCCGGGCCGTCCGGCAGCTCCAGGGCGTCTTCAAGCGCCGCCGTCGCCAGGCGCGCCTTGCGGACCCGGTTGCGGAACACGTTCAGTGTCACGCGGTAGAGCCAGGGCTTGGTGTCCACGCTCCGGAACCCGTGCGCCTCGAGCCATCGATAAGCTCGGACGAACGCGTCCTGGGCGATGTCCTCGGCGTCCTGGGGGTTGGCGGTGAGCCGCAGGGCGAACCGGTACAGCGCATCCTGATAGTCGTCGACCAGCTTGGGGAAAGCGTCGTGTAGTACATCCACGTCACTCATTCAGACACCGCCTGGCCCGAAAGCGTTGCACGGCGGGGCGGCTCCTTCACCCCGAACGGCAGGTAGAGCGCCAGGGCCAGCAGGATGCCGGCGGTGATCAGGAAGACGCTGCGCAGCCCCAGCGAGGCGGCCAGGAACCCGCCGGACAGCGGACCCAGGCCGAAACCCATGCCAGTGGCCAGGTAGATGAGGCCATAGGTCGTGCCGTGGCTGCCGCGGCCCTCACTCTTGGTCCCGGCGGAGATGAGCGCGTTGGCCGCGGGCAGCAGGCCGCCGTCGAAAAACCCCAGCAGGCCCCGCAGCACGATCAGCTCGACCACGCCCCGCACGAACGCCTGCGGGAGGTAGATCACGCCAGCGCCGAGGGCCATCACGATCAGCACCGGCCGGTGGCCCACGCGGTCGCCCAACCGGCCCAGCCAGGCCGAGCTGACAGAGGCGACCACGCCGGCCACGGTGTAGATCACGCCGGTCATGGTCGCGGCCGACTCGCGGGCGTCGAGCTGCTGCACGAATAGCGGCAGGATGGGCAGCACGACATTGGCCGCGTACTGGATGGAGAAGATGACCATCATCATGACGATCAGCTGCTTGTCGCGGCCCCGACCGCCAATGTCCTCGAGCAGGCCGCGGAAGCCCCTGGCACCCTCGCCCGGCGGGGGCGGGACGAAGGTCTCCCGCACGAACAGCAGGGTGATGACCCCGGCCGAGAGCATCAGCCCGGCGGTCACGGCGAAGCTGGCGCGGTAGCCGACCCGATCGGCCACGAAGCCGCCCAGCAGCGGCCCCACGGAATTGCCCGCGAAGGCCGACATCTGTATAAGGCCCATGGCGTAGCCCAGCCGCTCGCGGGGCACGAACGCGCTGGCCAGCGCGGTTGAGGCGGCCACGACGCCAGTCAGGGCGCCCTGGATGAGCCGCAGCGCCAGGAACTGCCAGATATTCTGGCTGAGGCCCATCAGGCCCAGGATGATCCCGCCGGCGAAGGCCACCCGCAGGACCATCACCCGCCGCCCGTAACGGTCGGCGATGGCACCCCAGACAGGTGAGAAGACAGACAGCACCGCCGCCTGCCCGAAGGCCGTCACGCCGGACCAGACCTCGACCTGCTCGATGCCCCCCACACCCAGCTCGGCGATGAACAGCGGCAGGAACGGAAACACGAAGCCGAAGGCCATGAACATGAGGAAGCTGGCCAGCGTCAACGCATAGAGGTTCCGCTGCCAGCCTTCCTGGGGCATGCGCACTGATCCACTGTATGCTGTCCAGGTGAGCCTCCTCCGCCGCGGTGCCGGAGCCCTGACCGACTTCGTGGACGTGCTCCGGCAGGTCCGCACGGACGAGATCGCGGGCGAGGCCGAGCAGCATTTCGAGATCGCCATCGTCGGCGCTCCGGGCGCGGGTAAGAGCACGCTGATCCGGCGCCTAACGGCCGGCGGCTGGGACCAGGTGGTCGAACCCTTCAGCATGCGGCGCTTCCTCGAGCTGGATGCGCCGCTGCCGCCCACGGCGGTGCAGCGAGCCTACGCGGCCGACCTGGTCCTCTGGCTGCAGGACGTCACCGCGCCCTACATCGACGACACGTTTGCCCAGCTGCGCGGCCAGGCCCAGGCCTTCCTGAACGTCGGCAACAAAGCCGACCTGTTGGTCGAGCCCTCTCCTGCCGCCCGCGGCGCGGTGCTCATCTCGGCCGCGTCGAGCGAGAGCGTGCGGCGGGAGCTGGTCCCGGCCGTGCTGGAGGCCGTGCCACACCTGTCCCTGGCGCTGGGCCGCACGTTCGCCGCCTTTCGGCCGGCCGTCGCCGAGCGAGAGATCCAGCGCGTGGCGCGGGTCAACGCCGAGGTGGCGGTGGTCTCTGCCATCCCACAGGCCAGCCTCATCCTGGGGCCGGTGAGCGCTGTGGCCGACACGCTGGTGCTGACCAAGAACCAGGCCGTCCTGCTGCTGCGGCTGGCCGCGCTGTACGGCTTGAGCCTGGACCGCGGACGGCTGACGGAGCTGCTGCCGGTGGCCGGCGCAGCCTTCGGCTGGCGCTCGCTGGCGCGGGAGCTGGTGGGTTTCCTGCCGGCGGGCTTTGGGGTTGTTCCCAAGGCGGCCATCGCCTACGCCGGCACGGTCGCCGCGGGCCGCGCGGCAGCCTGGTATTACGAGACCGGCCGTAAGATGCCGGAGAGCCAGTTGCGACAGATCTACAGCGAGTCCTCGGCCCGCGCCAAAAGCATCGTGCGCGAGATCACGCAGCGCCTCAGGCGCGCCGGGTAAGCATTCTTGTCATTCCGACCGCAGCGAGGGATCGGCTAGTTAAGGACGGCTGGCGCTACGCCGCGCTGCTGACGTTGGTCTTCGCGTCCGCGGCCTTCCTGCGCTTCTACCGCCTCGACGCGCTGCCGCTGGGCTTCCACCACGACGAGGGGCTGGACGCCGTGGCGGCGCTGGAGATCTGGACCAAAGGCCAGCACCCCATCTTCTTCCCACAGTCCGGCTCGCGCGAGCCGCTCATGATCTACCTGGAGTCCCTGGGCATCCTGGCCTTTGGAGCGACGCGGCTCGGGGCACGGGTGGCCCAGGCGTGCGTTGGCACGGCCGGCGTTGTAGCCGCGTGGTTCGTGTTTCGAGAGCTGTTCGGCCGGCGGGTGGCGCTCATGGGCGCGGCCATCACCGCTTTCTCCTTCTGGCAGATGTTCGAGAGCCGGCTGGGGCTGCGGGCTATCTCGCAGCCGCTGGTAGAGACGCTCTGCCTGCTCTTTGTGTGGCGCATGTTCACGCGCCGGAGCTGGTCGGACGCCGTGCTGGCGGGCGCCTTCGCCGGGCTGACGATGTACACCTACACCGCCAGCCGCGCCCTGCCGATCCTGCTGCTGCTGCTCGTCGTGTGGCAGGCGGCCACGGCGCCGGCGTTCGCGGCTAAGCAGTGGTCGCGGCTTGCGGCGGCCGGCACGATCGCGCTGGCCATCTTTGCCCCGCTGGGCGTGTACGCGCTGAGGCATCCGGATGAGTTTCTGGGGCGCGCCATGCAGGTCAGTCTGCTGAATCCCGAGCCCTTCACCGGCGCGGCCTACGAGAGCGGCGGCGTCGGCTCGGCGGTGCTGCGAACGTTGGGCATGTTCTCGGTTCAGGGCGATCCGGCCTGGAAATACAACATCGGCGGGCTGCCGGTCTTCGACTGGCCGGAGTCGGCGCTGTTCTACGGAGGCCTGGCGCTGGCCGTCGCGGCCGGGGTGAGCTGGGTGCGGAAGGCCCGCCGGGAGCGGGGGGCCGCCAGCCCGCATGCCTTCGTGCTGCTGTGGCTGGCGGTCATGCTGCTGCCGGGGTTCCTGTCGGGCGAAGCGCCGCATTTCCTGCGGACCATCGGCATCATCCCGGCGGTGTTCGCCTTTCCGGCGCTGGCGCTGGCATGGCTCGTCGAGCGCTGGAGGTGGGCGATGCCGCTGGCGGGGCTGTTCCTGGCGGGGGAGGCGGTCGAAACCGGCTGGCGCTATTTCGGCCAGTGGGCGGGCAGTTCCGAGGCCTACTACGCCATGCACGCCGATGCGGCGGATGTGGCCACTTCGCTGCGCAGATTGCCCGGCGCGGAGCCCACGCTCTTCTCGTCGGAGTATCCGGGCCACCCCACGCTGCTGTACCTGGCGCCGGAGAAGTTCGAGAGCATCCGCTGGTTCAACGGTCGCCAGAGCATGGCCTTCCCGCCGCCGGGCCAGGAGCGGCTGTACGTGTTCACGGCCCACTACCAGCCGGGCTTCCTCGATGTGTCGCGACTATTCCAGCCCGATCAGCTGGTCGAGGAAGGCCGCGACCCGGAGGGCGGCGCAGCCTACCGCATCTACCGCGGCTCGCCAGTTCCGCCGGCTCCGCCGCTGCGGGTTCAGGCCGAGATCGGCGGGCTCATCCGGCTGAGCGGCGCGGCCGCGCCCTCGCAGGCGCAGGGCGGGCAGGCGGTGCACGTCCAGGAGTACTGGACGGCGCTGCGGCCTGGCTCGCCCGACGTCCGCGCCTTCCTGCATCTCGTGGACGAGCAGGGCAACGTGTGGGCGCAGGCCGATAGTTTGGGGTATTACGCGGAGGACTGGGAGCCGGGCGCCGCCGCGATTAACGACCAGGTGCTGGACCTTCCGCCGTACACGCCGCCGGTCACGCTGCGGCTGTTGTTCGGACTGTACTCGGCGCGAACCGGCCAGCAGCTGCCGGTCGCCTCAGGTGGGACCCGGGTGGACCTGGGCGCGCTGCGGGTCCAGCCCGGAAGCCCACCGCCGCCCGGCTGGCGCGCGCCGAACGCCGTGGAGCGCCAGGTCGCGCCAAACCTGATCCTGGCCGGCTACGAGCTGCCCCAACGGGAGGTCATGGCCGGAGAATCGCTGCCCGTGAATCTGTTCTGGAGGGTGACGGGGCCGTTGACCAGCGCTCCGGCCCTGCAGGGAACAGGTGGACAGGAGAGCGGGCTTGCCAGCCTGCTGCCGCCGCCCGACTGGCCGCGTGGTGTGGTGCTGGACCGGCGGCGAGTCAGGATTGCGCCAACGGTCAGGGCCGGCACGCTCACACTCGAGTTGGCCGGTGTCAAGCTCGGCGACGTCCGGGTCACTGAGCCGCCGCGCGACTTCAATCTGCCGCCCGTGCAGACGCGGCTGAACGTCCCGGTTGCGGACTTCGCCACCCTGGCCGGGTACAGCCTCGACCAGCCGCTCAAAGTGACGCTGGCCTGGCAGGCCCGGGCCGTGACGGGAACCAGCTACAAGGTGTTCGTCCACTTGCTGGACGGCCGCAACCAGGTCGTCGCGCAGAAGGATGACTTCCCGCATCTCCCCACCACCTCATGGGTGCCCGGCCAGGTCGTCGTCGATACCTACGATGTGCCGTTGAACGGCCCGCTGCCGCCGGGCGCGCAGCTCGAGATCGGCATGTACGAGCCGAGCTCGGGGAATCGGGTCAGCCTGGGGTCAGACGACCACTTGCTGGTGCCCCTGAATAGCTAGAATCAAGCCGTCTTGTACAGCATGGTGGTGGTCTTCCGCGTCAAGCCCGACAAGGTGGAGGACTTCCTGAACGTCTCTCGTATGGTCCGCCAGTACAACCAGAAGCAGGGCTACAAGGTGCCGGTCACCTACCGGCCGTTGGACCCCAGCACCGGCAAGTTCATGGTGGAGGTCAAGTACGAGAGCCGGACCGAGCTGCAAGAGGAACAGCAAAAGCAGAGCTCAGACGAGATGTGGCAGCGGCTGATCGCCAAAGCCGAGTCAACCTTCGTCCCGGGCAGTCAGCAGATCGACATCCTGCACAGGGAGGTCTAGGGCCGGGCAGTCACCCGGTAGACCTGTCTTCCGACAAAGACGTCCAGCAGCCGCCGGTCGAGGTGACCCGCCCGGGCCTCTGAAGTGAGGATGTCCAGCGCCTGATCCGGCGGCACCGCCCGCTTGTAAGGCCGGTCCCACGCGGTGAGCGCGTCGTACACGTCGGCGATGGCCATCATCTTGGATTGGACGGGGATTTCGTCCGCCGTAAGCCGGTTGGGATAGCCGCTGCCGTCCAGGCGCTCGTGATGGGCCCAGGCGATCTCCGGCACCAGGCGCAGATCGTGGGTCCACGGAATCTTGGTCAGGAACTGGTACGTATGAGTGACGTGCGACTCGATCTCGCGGCGCTCCCGGTCGTCCAGGCTTCCGCGGCGGATCGCCAGCTTGCGCAGCTCCACGGCATGGAGTAGCGGCTGCTCCTCACCTTTGGCGCGGTAGGTCAGATTGGCCAGCGCGTCGAGCTCGCCACCCTGGCTGCCTGCCAGCACCAGCGGCTCGTTGGCCTCGCGCACCAGCCTGAAGGAGGCCTCCAGCTCGGCCAGCGCCCGTTCCAGCTCGGCGTCGATGGCGGCCAGTGCCTGCTCGGCCCCGGCGGGCCCGTGCTCGAGGAGGTAGTCCAGCTTACGGCACACGTAGCGTGACTCCAGCTCCGCGCGTGCGACTTCGAACCGCGCGCGGATCTCGGCCACCTGCCAGTCGTACAGCTTCTTGGCCTTGACCAGCACCTGCTCGCGCACGCCGACCTTGCCGAAGTCGTGCAGCAGCGAGGCGTAGCGGAGCTCGCGCAGCGCGTCGGCGTCGAAGCTGATGCCGGCCAGATCGCCTGTCCCAACATCGTTGATCGCCTCGGCCAGCCCAACGGTGAGCGCGGCCACGCGCTCGGAGTGGCCGGAGGTGGTGGGGTCGCGAGACTCAATGGCCTGTACTGAAGCAGTGACGAAGCCCTCGAACAGCTGCTGAATGCTGTCGATGAGCCGCCGGTTGTCGAGCGCCACGCCGGCCTGGCTGGCGAATGACAGCGTCAGATCGCGGTCCTCGAGGGTGAAGGGCAGGACCTCGGCCTCGACGTTGGCCGGCGTCAGCTTCACGTCCCCCCGGTACTTGCGGTTGATGAGCTGGATGATGCCCACCACCTGGTTGTGCGAATTGAACATCGGCACGGCCAGCATCGACTTCGAGCGGTAGCCGGTCTGGCGGTCGATATCGCGGTTGAAGCTGTACGGCAGATCCGGCGGCAGGTCGTAGATGTCCAGGTGCTGGACGACGGCTCCCGTGGTGGCCACGAACCCGGCGATGCCGGTATTCAGCGGCATGCGGAAGGCCTTGAAGTCGGACGGGTTGGAGAAGTTCTGGGCCTTGTTGAAGGCCAGCATCTTGGCCCGGGTCAGGATGGGGTTGCCGTCCGCGTCGAGCAGCGGCTGGCCGCTCTCGTCCGTGGCGACCTGCTCCTCCTCGACCACCAGGTAGAGACTGCCGGCGTCGGCCGAGGTGATGGCCCGGGCCTTGGTGAGGATGAGCTCCTGTAAGGCGTCGGCGTCCTTGACGGCCGCCAGCGCTACGCCCACGTGATGCAGATCGGCCATTTGAGCGGCCCTGCGGTCGAGATCGAGCTGAGCGCGTCGCATCTGCTCGTTCAAGCCGATGTGCTTCAGGGCATTGCGCAGAGCGACGGCCAGCGCCGCCGGGCGGACGGGCTCCTCGAGGAGGGCAAACACCCACTCCGGAGCCTCGGCCGCGCCGAGCACGATGGCGGCTGCCAGGTCGCCCCGGAGATCTTCCAGCGTGCGGACCAGGCGGGCGTCGGCCGCGGCATCGGCCCCCAGGAGGTAGATCTGCGGCGCCTTCACGTCGACCAGACAGGCCGGCTCGACTCGGCGCGCGTTCAGGCGGGCGGCGGCCAATACGTCCTCGAAGCGCTCCACGCGCGAGTCGGGCGTGTAGTAGACCGTGCCGCGCGCGTCGTCGAAATGGCGCAGGCGGATGTCGGCCGGACGGTCCAGGACGCGCATGCACTATGAAGTAGACAGCAGCAGCCGCCCGGAGTCAATGCGCCAGTGCTCTAGCACCTGCCGAGCGGGCAGAGGGCGCAGACCTTCTGGTGGCACCAGCGGTCCCAGATCTGAAGCAGCGCCTGCTGGCCGGCGGCCCCTTCGGCAAGGCCGGCCAGGGGTCCGAGGATCTCCCGCCGCATGTAGCTGGTGACCTGGTTGACGCCCTCGGGCGCGAATGCCAGGAAGGCCTGCTCGGCAGCCTCCGACAGGCCGAACTGGCAGGTCGCCTGCCCGTAGGCGGCGGCGAACGGCAGGACGACGTTGATGGCCATAGCGTCGGTCCGCTGCGGGCCGACTTCGGCCAGCTGGTCACGCCAGGCCTGCCGCAGCCTGGCCGCGGGCGCGCCTTCGACGAGCGGCGTCAAGAGCTCCTCGAGCAGCCCCCGAGGCAGGAGTCGCTCCAGGATCGCGGCGAACTGTGCGATGCGCCGCTCGGGCTGATTGTCGGGGCGGACGCCCACCGTCTGCCACTCGAGGGCTGGCACCGGCCATCGCCCTGCCGCGCCCAGTCCTGGGGAGCACTGCGCCGCTGAGTGCGCCTGCTCGGCGGCCTCGATCAGGAGGGCCTCAACGCCAGCGGCGTCGGGCGCGCACCGAACGGCGTCCACAGGCACGAGCGCCGCCAGCTCGCGAAACGGCTTGCGATTGCGGCTGTAGCCCAGCGCCTCCATGAGCCCTGCATACAGCACCTGATCCGGCTCGAAGACGGCCAGCTCGCCCTCGAACATGGCCTGCTTGGCCCGAAACCGCTCCAAACCGAGCTGGCGCAGCAGCCCGGCGAGCTCCTCCTGGGGCTTCCGGGGTAGGGCGCTGTGGCAGGGCGCGACCACGTAGCTGAGTTGCGGCACGGCGCCGGCCGCACGACTTTCCGCCACTCGCCGCGGCTGCAGCCGCCCGTCGAGCTCGAGCGTCGGCACCGGCTCGCCCCGCGAGTTGCGGGCCGGCTCGTCGTCCTCGAGCACCACGTGCAGCAGCACCCGGTCGTAGGCGGGATCGCGATGATGCCCGTGCTGGCGCCAGCCGCTGCTCTCCAGGTGCAGCTCGACGTCGCCGCGCAGCAGGCTGCCGTCGCTCAGCGCCAGGATGGCGTCGCGGAAGTCCGGACCGGCCTCGCCGGTCGGCAAGCCGGGAAACACGACCTTGAAGCTGAGCCCCGAGGTGGTGCGAAGATGGCGCCTGTCGAACGATTGCCGGTCCCAAATTTCGGACAGCCAACGCTCATCGTGCGCGACTCGGACTCGGCGCGCCGTACCCGCCGGCATGGTCCGCCCATTCTAGCACACCTGTTCTAGTCCGGGGCCTGTTTGGGAAACCCGGCGCGCAGAGGTAACATTCCGGCTCGGATGGACCAAACAGACAGTATCCACGCGCACGTCGACCAGCCTGCGTTCGAGCAGATGCAGATCGACCAGAACATCTCGCGGGTGGCCATCTTCTTCGTCTGCTTCCTGACGATCGGTGTGTTTTATTTCACGCTCGTCAACTTCCCCATCGCCCGCCTGCTGCCGATCCAGCAGCTGGAGCAGGTCGGCCAGCTGGCGAACTCGCTCAACCCGGCGGCTTCGCGCGCGCCCGCGTCGAAGCCCACGGGCGCCCTCGGCGGCTCGCAGATCGGCGCCTCAGCCGTGCCCAGCGCTAGCCCGGCGCCGTCGGTCTCAGCCGCCGCCGCGGCCGCTTCGCCGCCCTCTGCGGCGTCCTCCGCGGCGCCGCCCACGGCGGCCGCCAGGCCGTCGGTCAGCGCCTCCGCCGCGCCCGCGCTCAGCGGCAGCACCTACACGGTCGAATCCGGAGACACGCTGTCGGCCATCGCGCGCAAGTTCAACGTCAGCGCGCAGTCCATTGCCGACGCCAACAAGATGACCACCAACGCCACGTTGACCGTGGGCCAGAAGCTGACTATCCCGAAGTAGCGACCAGCTCCAGCAGCTTGGCATGCACGGCCGGGGTGGCCGCGCAGATCAGCTCCGTGGAGTCCCAACGCCAGCCCCGGCCCTGGAAATCGGTGACGATGGCCCCGGCCTCCTCGGCGATGAGCGCCCCGGCGCACATGTCCCAGGGATTGATGGATTCCACCACGTGAGCCGCAAGGCGGCCGTCAGCGACGTAGGCCAGCACGACGCTGGCGGCCAGCACGCGCACATTCCATAGGTGCTCCTTGAGCACACGGGTCATCACGCGTAGCATGACGTCCACCTCGCCCGTGGCGGTGCGGTGGCCGTAGTCGACACTGATCGTGGCTGACGCGTCGGAGGCTCGCAACCGGCGAGCGCCGGAAAAGGCTCCCTGGTTTCGCTCGGCCCAATAGAGCTCGCCCGCCGCCGGCTCGAGGATGACGCCGCTGCTGACCTGGCCGTCCTCGACCAGGGCGACGTTCACGTTGTAGACCGGCAGCCCGATGGCGTAGTTGGTGGTGCCACAGATGGGATCCAGCACCCAGAAGCGCTCCCGGCTTCCGCTGGGGCCGGTCTCTTCGCCTAGGAAGCCGATCCCCGGAGTAGCCGCGCTCAAGCGCTCGATCAGCAGCCGCTCGACGGCGACGTCGGCCGGGGTGACGTAATCGAGTGGCTCCTTCTGCCGGCGCGGACTGGCGCCGTGATGGACCTGGAGGAGCGGCAGCGCCGCGCGGGCGGCCTCGATGGCCGCGCGGGTCTCAGGACGCATCGGCTGGCGCTTCTAGGCGCCCGTGGCTCGCCGTCTGCGGGATCGGCGTACCGCTAGGACCCGATGTAGCCCTGCTTGCTGAGCAGCTCGGCCACCAGCACGGCCCCCTTGGCGGCGCCGGCCTTGGTGTTGTGCGAGACCAGCACCCATTTGACGCCATTCGGCAAGGCATGGTCCTCGCGCACCCGGCCGACGGTCGTGGCCATGCCCCCGTGGGTGTTGCGATCCAGGCGTGGCTGCGGCCGGTAGGGATCCTCGGAGACGACGATCAGCTCGCAGGGCGCCGACGGCAGGCCGAGCTCCTCCAATCCGGAGCGGTACTCGCGGAAGGCGGCCTTCACGTCCTCGACCGTGGCCTTCTCCTTGGTCGACACGAAGACCGCCTCGGTGTGCCCGTCCATGACGTTCACCCGCGTGCAGGTGCAGCTCACCGGGAACTCAGCCGGTTGTACAGATTCGCCGCCGAGGTAGGCGCCCAGGATCTTCTGGGTCTCGTGCTCGACCTTCTCCTCTTCCTTGGGGATGTAAGGCACGACGTTGTCGAGGATGTCCAGCCCCAGCACGCCGCCGGCGCGGCCGGCGCCCGACAGGGCCTGCAGGGAGGTCATGAGGACCGCGTTGATGCCCCAGCGGTCGTAGACCGGCTTGAGGGTCGTGGTCAGGCCGATAGTGGTGCAGTTGGGCTGCGGCGTAATGAAGCCCTTCCAGCCGCGGTTCTTGCGCTGCCGGTCGATCAGCTTGGAGTGGCCGGGGTTGATCGTCGAGACGAAGATCGGCACGTCCGGCTCCATGCGGAACGCGGAGGCGGTGGAGATGACCGGCGCCTTCTCGGCCAGCCGCGGCTCGATCTTGCGCGCTTCGTCGGCCTCGATGGCCGTAAAAACGACGTCGAGCTGGCCCAGGTCGAGCTCATCGGCCGTGTGCACCTCGAGACTCAGCACGTGCTCGGCCGGTGTCTCGTCGCAGTACCAGCGGAAGGCGCCCGAACTGGCGTCGGTCAGCGCCTGGCGGTAGCTCTTGCCCGCCGAGCGCTCGGAGGCCGCCAGCTGCGTCAGCTGGAACCAGGGGTGGTCCTGCAGGGCCGCCACGAACTGCTGGCCGACGATCCCGGTGGCGCCCACGAGCCCGGCGCGAAGCATGAGGGAAGTTTAGTGCGGAAGGCCACTAAGAGTTCGCGCGAGCTGCCTGGAACGTCACTTTGATCTTGCCGCCGTCCTCGAGCTCGGCGACACTGGGGACCTTCGGCACGCTGATGCTGAAGTCGGCGAACTTGAAGTCGGTCGTGGCCTCGCCCTTGACAGTCTGGCCGTCGAAGGTGGCCTTCACGTCCCAGGTCATGGGCTTGGTGACGCCGTGGACCGTGGCGTCCCCCAGCAGCTTGAAAGTGGCCTCGCCGGTGGCCGGAACGGAGGTCAGGCCCTGCACCTCCTTGGGCACGAACTCGGCATTGGGGAACTGGTCGGTATTCAGCACGAAGCGGCCCTTGATGAAGCCGTCGCGGACGTTGCGGTCGCTCTTGAGCGTGCGCAGGTCAAGGGTCAGCCTGGAATCCGGCGACACCTTGCTGCCGGCGTCGAGCCCGATCGTGCCGCTGACTGCCTTGCTGCTCTCGACGGCGTCCGTCTTGACGGTGGCGCCGGCCAGGATCTCCCTGACGGTGATGTCCACCTGGCTGTTGGCGTCGGGTGCGATGGTCAGCTTGATACCGCCGGCGGCCGGCGTGGCTGAGGTGGCAGACGAGGTCGCGGCGCTGCCGGCGGGTTTCGCTGAGGCAGAGGCCGCCGGCTTGGAGGACGCTGAGCCGGCGGTGGTGGGGGATCCGGCCGCGCTCGCGGCCGGCGTCGCTGGTGCGGAGCTCGGAGCCGCCGTCGAACTGGCTGGGGCGGTGGTGCTCGGCTCCGCGGCCGGAGAGCCGCCGCAGGCCGACAACAACATGACGAAGGCGCCCGACACAGCGAAGGCGTGCAAGGACGTGCGAGTCATCACCAGTCCAGTCTAGGAAGCGTTACCTCCAGGCAGTCTTAAAGGACCCTGAGAATCTCCTAAGATTGCTGGCCATGAAGCTTCCTGAAATGGCCAACCCGCCCGCCGCGCTGGACCCGAACGTCACCTATCGCGAAAACAAGATCGAGGCCGAGGTGGAGTCGCTGGAGCGAATGCGCAAGGTGGCTCGCGTGCAGGGCTTCGAGGTCTTCTGCGACGAGTCGGAGCGTGTCGGCGGCGACCATACGGCCCCCTCGCCGCTCGGCTACTTCACGGCCGCGGTCGGCTTCTGACTGCTCACCCAGATTGCCCGGTACGGGCACATGATGAAGATCGAGGTCAAGAAGGCGCGTTGCCACGTCACGATGCGCAACAAGAGCGAGGGCTCGGTCCTGCAGGGTACGGTGCAGGCCGCGTGCCTCGGTTTCGAGACGAGGCTGGAGCTCGAGTCGGATGAGCCGCCGGAGCGCATACGGCAGCTGATGCGCAACGCGGAGCACGGCTGTTTCACGATGCAGGCGCTGCTGGCGCCGGTGACATTTACCCGCTCTGCGACGTTGAATGGAGAGCCCCTGGAGCTCGCAGGCTAGCGGACGGCGTCCCAGCTACCTGATCTCTTTGTTGATGAACTTGTTCGTCACCAGCTGATCGACCGGCGGCGGCGTCTTCACGATGCCCGCCTTGACCATGACGTCCTCCATGGCCTTCCAGGAGGCCGGATCGGTATAGCCCAGGCCGTTGGCGTCGGTGCCCTTGTCCTTCCACAGTGGGATCGACGCGCCGAGCACCTCCTGGTTCAGCTTGGCGTTCTGGCCGCCTGCCTCGGGCACGACCCGCGTTGTGATCTGGAAGGCTTCGTCGCGGTTGGCGGCCGTGTACTGCATGCCGCGGAGCATCGCCCGAGCCATGCCCTGGACCAGCCGCTCGTTGGCCTTGAGGGTCTCGTCGTTGGTCACCAGCCCGGTGCCGATGAACGGGATGACGTCGGAGATCTGGATTACGTTGGGCTTGTCGCCGGCCTGGGCCTGGACCTGCAGGGCGTCGTTGTTCGCGTAGCCCACCACCGCATCCACCTTGCCCGCCAGGAGCTGCGGCGCCTGGTTGAAGCCGATCTCCTGGATGTCGGCGTCCTTCTCGGTGAGGCCGGCCTTGTTGAGCACGCCAAGCAAGCCGATGTAGCTCGAGCCGTAGCGGCCCGGCAGGCCGATTTTCTTGCCCTTGAGATCCTGCGCATTGCGGATCCCGGCCTTCGGCAGGGAGATGACGGCCACTGGGGCCTGGGCGTACAGCCCGGCGACGTAGGTGACCGGGATGGACTGCTCGCGCGCGGAGATGACCGTGTCGGGGTCGGCGATGGCGAACTTGAAGCGGCCGGCGCCTACGGCCTTGATCAGGTCGGGACTGATGCCGTTGTCGAACGAGACGTCGACGCCCTCGTCGCGATAGAAGCCCTTGGCCTGGGCGACGTAGAACGGCGCGAACTGGACGTTGGGGATGTAGCCCAGCGCCAGGGTGATGGCCGTGGCCTGGCCGCTGGCGGCGGGTTTGGCGCTGGCCGCGGCGGGCGTGGACGCGGCCCCGCTGGCGGCGGGCTTGGCCGAAGCCGAGGCGGTCGGTTTGGCCGACGCGGCTGTGCTCGCGGCCGGTTTCGCCGGCGCAGAGCTGGCCGCGGCCGGTGCGCTGGCAGGCTTGGGCGCGGCGCTGGACGCCGGCGCAGTCGCTGGACCGGCTCCGCCCCCGCACGCGCCCAGGATCAGACCCAGAGCCAGGACAGCCGGAAAGTTGCGTTTCATGCTTTGTCCTCCCTTTTAACGATGGTGGCCGTGCAGGCGCCACCGTAAGGCGCGCCGCTCGGCCAGGCTGATAAGCGAAAACACGGTGACGCCCAGCGCCACAAGGCTGAACAGGCCAACGAACATCAGCGGCGTATCGAGCTGGTAGGCGGCGTAGTTCACCAGAAATCCTAAACCACGCTTGGCGCCCACGAACTCGCCCACGACGGCACCCAGGATCGACAGCGTGCCGCTCACTTTCAGGCCGCCCATGATGTTGGGCATCGCCGCCGGGATTTCGACCATGCGCAGGATCTGCCAGCCATCCGCGCGGAAGGTGTGCATCAGCTCGACCAGCCGCGGGTCTACCGAGCGCAGGCCGACCATGGTGCTGATCGTCATGGGGAAGAACACGATGACGGCGCAGATGATCACCTTGGACATCAAGCCCGGCCCGAACCACAGGATCAGGATGGGGGTGAAGGCAATCACAGGGACGGATTGGGAAGCCACCAGGTAGGGCGCCATGAGCTTCTCGGCGGGCACCGATTTGGCCAGGGCGTAGCCGCTCAGCAGCCCGAACAGCACGCCCAGCGCTCCGCCCAGGATGGCCTCGCTGATGGTCGCCACGAAGTGGCTCCACAGCTGGCCGGTGGGCAAGTAGTCGATCAGCCGCAGCAGCACCGCGGCCGGCGTGGGCATGACGAACCTGGGCAGGCGGGCGCCGATGACGACCAGCCACCAGATGGCCAGGCCGCCGGCGAGCGAGATGGCCAGCGACCAGTGCTCCCAGGCCGCCCGCCGGTAGGCCGGCCGCGGCTCGGCCGAGGCCGGCTCGCGGGTCAGCTCCTGGCGGAGTGTCTGGGCGCGGTTGAGGGCCGGCTCGAGGTCCTGGGCGGACGGGTCCTGATTGGACGGCGACTTCTGCCCTGAGGCTGCGCGGCGGGCGGCGGCTTCCTGGCCGGTCACAGCTCCCAATCGGCCAGCCATTCGCCGTCCTCCGGCTCCTCGCCCATGTAGGATTCGCTCTCCAGGTCGAAGCCGCCGTACTCCAGGGCGTCGCGCACGGCGGCGGTGAGCCGCGTGAACTCCAGGGAGTCCTGCACGCTCGGCGCCCGCTCCGGTCCAAGGCTGACGCGGACCTCGCGGCAGACTGAGGCCGGCCGCTGGCTCAGCACCAGCACACGGTCGCCCATCAGCACCGCCTCGGAGATGGAGTGGGTCACGAACAACATCGTCTTGCCGGTGGCCCGGCGCAGGCCCAGCATCTCCATGTTCAGCCGTTCGCGTGAGATGGCATCGAGGGCGGCGAAGGGCTCATCCATGAGCAGGATGGCCGGGTCGTACGTCAGGGCGCGGGCTATCGCCGCCCGCTGACGCATCCCGCCCGATAGCTCGGCCGGGTAGCGCTGCTCGGCATCGTGCAGGCCCACTACCTGGAGGGCGCGCTCGGCAGTAAACCGCGCCTGCGGCTGGCTGAGGCGCTGGACCTGCAGCGGCAGCATGACGTTTTCGATGACGGTCCGCCAGGGCAGCAGGCGCGGCTCCTGAAAGATGTAGCCCACGTCGGGATGGACGCCGTCGCTGGCGCGGCCGTCGATGAGGATGCTGCCCTCCTGAGGCTGCAGGAGGCCGGCGATGAGCTTCAGGATGGTGGTCTTGCCCGAGCCGCTGGGCCCTACCAGGGCCACGATCTCGCCGCGACCAACCTCGAACGACAGCTGGCGAACGGCGGGCGTGGAGCGCGGCCCCCAGCCGTAGGTGTAGGACAGGTTGTGGACCTGCAGCACGGTATCCATACAAGCGTCCTCGACGCCAGTTTGTCACAAACATCGGTGCCGGCGGTGCGTTAGCCTGTGAACGCAGCGTGGCCGCTCAGTTGGTACCCAGGCAGACCCGAGCCCCGGCAGACCCGTTCGAGGCCTTTTTCAGGGAGCACTACGGCCGGGTTTTCGGTCTGATGTACCGAGTGACCGGCAACGCCCAGGACGCTGAGGATCTCAGCCAGGAGTTGTTCCTCGCGCTCTCACGACGGGAGGCCGCCGTGCCCGGCGCCTGGCTGTGGAAGGCGGCGGTGCACGCTGCGTTGAATGAGCTGCGCGGCGAGCGTCGGCGGCGCGCTCGGGAGCAGCGGGCCGTTCTCCAGGACGCGCCGCTGCGGGTGGTTTCGGAGGGTGAAGCCGATCCCGCGGGCAGCGTGCTCCGCGATGAGCAACGGGATGCCGTGCGGGCCGCGCTGCGGCAGCTCAAGCCTCAGGAGAGTCTGCTGTTGCTGGCCCGCCACAGCGGCTTGAGCTACGCCGAGCTGGCCGCCGCACTGGACCTGAACCCGGCATCGATCGGAACGCTGCTGGCGCGCGCCGAGCGCCGCTTCCGGGAAGTCTACGAAGCTCAGGAGAGGAGCGATGGTGCATAGCGACCCTGTTGTCACTCGCGCGCTGGAGGCGCTTGGGCCGCCCTCGACGCCGGACCTGGACGCCGCCTGGCAGCGTCAGCGGGCGCTTCGGGCAGCGGCAGACCAGAGGCGAGCGGGTTCCGGCCGCTGGCTACCGTCATGGCCGCGCAAGCTGGCGCTGCTGCCGGTGGCGGCCGGATTGCTGCTGGCCGTGTCGCTGTTCGCGGCGCCGGTGAGGAGCCTCGCAGCGCAGCTGCTGACCGTCTTCCGGGTGCAGGACGTGACGCCCATCAGCGTCGAGCACCTGGCGGCGCCGCCCGACCTGAGCCAGTTCGGCGACATGTCCCCCAACCCGCGCGATATCCGCATGCAGCCGGTGCAGACGTCGAGCATCGCCGCCGCCGCTGCCCAGGCGGGCTTCAGCGTGCGCACGCCGCGAAACCTGCCCGCGGGAGTGGCGGCCGAGCCGGCGTTCGTCGCGGTCACCCGAGGCGCGACCGTCAACTTCACCTTCCGTGCGCAGAAGGCGGCCGCTTACCTGGCCTCGACCGGCCACAAGGACGTGAGCCTGCCGCCGAAGTTCGACGGCGCCACCCTGACCCTGCACGTGCCGCCGGCCGTCAGCCTGGCCTACCTGCCACCGGGCACGAACCTGGCCGAGCTGCAGGCCGCCGCCTCCTCGCAGCAGGCCGGCGGCAAGCCGGACATGGCGGCCGTCAACCGCGCGCTCAACGGCGCGGGGGTCCTGGTCCTGCAAGCCCGCAGCCCCGAGCTGGACGCCAGGGGTGTGCCGGCCGACGAGCTGCGCGAGTTCCTGCTGTCGCTGCCGGGCATCCCCGAGGACACCAGGTCGCAGCTGCGCGCCATCGGCGATTGGCGGAACACGCTGCCTGTGCCCGCCCCGGCAGGCGCCCACATGCACAAGATCAGCGTCAACGGCGCGCCGGGCGTGGCCGGGAAGAACGGCAGCGCCCAGGCGGTGCTGTGGGTCAGGGACGGCATGGTGTTCGCCGCCACCGGCACCAAAGTCGACGAGAAGGCGCTGCTGGCGTTAGCGGCATCGATGTGACCGAGGCGGCGATCGCCACCGCCGGCTTGCGCAAGGAGTACGGCGGGAACGTAGCGCTGCAGGGGTTGGACCTCACCGTGCCCGGTGGCGAGGTGTTCGGTTTCCTCGGCCCCAATGGCGCCGGCAAGACCACCGCGGTGAAGATGCTGGTCGGCTTGGCCAGGCCGACCGAGGGCAGCGGCTGGCTGCTGGGCCGGCCGCTTGGCGATCGCGAAGCCCGGCGCAGGGTCGGCTTCCTGCCCGAGCTGTTCCGTTTCCACGACTGGCTGACCGCCCAAGAGGTGCTCGATCTGCACGGGGAGCTGCACGGGCTGTCGCGTGCGGAGCGCCAGGCGCGCATCCCCGAGGTGCTGGAGGAGGTCGGCCTGGCCGGACACGCGCGAGAACGCGTGGGGACATTCAGCAAAGGCATGCAGCAGCGCCTCGGCCTGGCTCAGGCGCTGATCAACCGGCCGGAGCTGGTGATCCTGGACGAGCCGACGTCGGCGCTGGACCCGATTGGCCGGCGCGACGTTCGCGAGCTCATCCAGCGCCTCAAAGCGCACGGCGTGACCGTGTTCCTGAACTCGCATCTGCTGAGCGAGATCGAGCTGGTGTGCGACCGCGTGGCAATCGTGGATCGCGGCCGGGTGGTCCAGCAGGGCGGGCTCGACGAGCTGCTGACGGTCCGGCACGAGCTGGACATCCGCGCGAACGGCCTGACTGATGCGGTTCTCGCCCGGCTGCCCGAGAGATGGGCCATCCGCGAGCGCGAGCCCGGACGTGTCGTCCTTGAGATCCCGAGGCCCGAAGACGCGCCCGAGGTGACGCGCTTCCTGGTGGCCCAGGGAATAGACGTGCTGGAGCTGCGGCAGCGGCGCGCGAATCTGGAAGATGTTTTCCTGCAATGGATCCAAGGAGGGGATGGTGCCCGTCTGGACGTTCACCCGGCTGACGCTGCGGGAAGCCTCGTGTAACCGGCTGCTGGCGATCGCCTTCGGGCTGACGCTGCTGTACGTTGGCCTGGTCGGCTGGGGCGCGAGAGCGCTGGCCGATCACGCGCCCAACCCGCTGGCTGCCGTGACTTCGGCGGCCGGGATGGAGCTGGTCGCGTTCTTCTTCGGCGGCTTCATGCTGGCCCTGCTGGCAGTGTTCGTGGCGGGCCACAGCACGCGCCACGAGAGCGAGAGCGGACTGCTGCAGGCGGTGCTGGCCAAGCCCATCCGGCGGCTCGATCTGCTGGCCGGCCGGTGGCTGGGCTCGGCCATCGTGCTGGCGGTCTGGATCGCCGTGTTCACCGCCGGCGTGGTGCTCGCGGTCGGCTGGGGAGTGGGCTTTTACCCGCCGCGGCCCATCACCGCCGCGGCGCTCATGCTGCTGGAGGGGCTGGTGGTGCTCAGCCTGCGGCTGCTCTTCGGTGCCGTGTTGGGGACCCTGGCAAGCGGCATCCTGCCGCTGCTGTTGTGGGGGCTGGCGCGCATCGGCGGGCTGGTCGAGGTGGTGGGCAACGCCCTGAACATCGGCAGCATGGTCACGGCGGGCATTGTGACCAGCCTGCTGGTGCCTACGGACGTGCTCGGCCGCGGATCGTCGTACTACCTGCTGCCCGATCTGGCGACCGGCGCCGGCCAGGAGCTGGCGCAGCAGGCGGCGCGGGGCAATCCGTTCGTGTCGGCCAGCCCCATAGCCGGGCCGATGGTGGTGTGGGCGGTGCTGTACGCGGTGGCCGTCTTTGCCGCGGGAGCGGTGATGTTTTCCCGCCGCGACGTCTAGTCCCTGAGGCGGCGCAGCGCGGCCGAGGCTTTCTCCAGCTCGTCCTCGGTGCGCTCGATCTGGCTACGGACACGGTCCACTTCCTCGGCCGCGTCATCAGCCGCAAGCTGCGCCGTGCGGGCGGTCCGCTCGGCGTGGTCGGCTTCCCGCCGGGCTTTGATGGCGGCGGCGCGGGCCTTGGCGGCGGCGTCGCGCTTCCGGGCGGCGGCGCTCTCCAGCTCGCCGCCCTTGGCTTTGAGGTCGCGCAGCTGGCGCCGCAGGCGCTCCACGTCATCTCGCGCGGCGGCGAGCTGCTCGCCGGCCGTGGCGGGCGGCTCATACATTGGCTGAGGCCGCCGGATCGGGAAGGGGATCGGCGCTGCCGGCGACCCGAAAACGCCCTCCAGGCCGCCAAAGCCTGCTGGATCGATGTCTCTAACCAGGCGGCCGGCCCGCAGCAGCGCGCCGGCCTCGGGATCGGCGGCGGCGGCACGCGCGGTGGCCTCGATGCGATCCAGCATGGCCTTGGCGGGCTTGTGGCCGCCCTCCTCAAGGGCTTGCCCGGCGGCGGCGACCAGCTCGCCGACCGCCGCCCGCTCGGTCTCCGAGGCCTCCCGGAAAGCCTGCTGGCCCGCGCCGGCCAGCAGGCGCTGCTGGGCTCTGCGCAGCTCGTCGGCGGCCGAGATCAGGCGCTCCACCAGTCGTGGCTGGCGATGGGCCACCTGGTTCAGCGCCCAGGCGCTGACGGACGGCTTGGGCAGCGCCTTGACGGCGTCGCTGCCGGCGCGGTCGCCGGCCTTGCGAAGCCGCCCCGCCAGGGCGTTGCGGGCGGCCGTGAACTCGTCGAGAGGCAGCGCATAGAGCTCGGCGGCCTCGGCGGGCTCAGCCACGCCGCGCCGCGTCCCGGTATAGCTCGAGCGAATAGGGCGTGGTGTGGCGCAGCTTCTCGGGCAGTGCATCCAGGGGGAAGAAGCGCGCCTGGAGGGCTTCGCGCGGATCGAGCCGGAGCTCCCGCCCGTTGTAGCGGGCGTGGTAGATCACGGCCACGGCGTAGACCTGGTCGCCATTGGGGTAGATGCTGAACAGCTCGGGACCTGAGAGAACGCCAAGCAGATCGAGCGGGCCGAGTTCGATGCCAACCTCTTCGAAGACCTCCCGCCGGACGGTCTGCTCCGTGGTCTCGCCGGGCTCCATGAGGCCGCCGGCCAGGCCCCAGGTGCGGTCGTCGGCGCGCTCGATCAGCAGCAGGCGCTCCTCGGCGTCGAACACCATCGCCGCGCAAGCGACGAGGATCAGGGGCCGGTTGCCGAGAATGGCGCGCAGCTCCTCGACGTAGCCCACTGTGGCCCATCTTAGCTGCGCTGGGCCGGGGATGTGCGAGCGCCCCCGGCAAGGAGGTGACGAGCATGCCACGCGGGCCCTCGCTAAACGCCCATAATTAGGCCATGGCCGAGGGGGGTGGAGTCCAGGCGGTGTGGGTGACGGACAGCGAGGGCAACCTGCGGGGCCTGCACGCTAGCTGCGCCGAGTGGCTGTCGCTGAGGCCCGAGGTCACGGACCGGCAGCCCTACCACACCGAGATCTGCCTCGGCTGTGGCCGCTTCCTGGACGCGGTGCCGCCCGAGCACAAGGGCAAACCGAACGTGGACGGCCGCTCGCTGCTGTAGGCGCTAGATCAGGCTGCGCCCCCCGAAGCGCTCCTTCCAGGCGGGGATGACCTCTGGGTTGAAGACGTTGTCGGGCACCTCGCCGCGCAGCGCCTTCAGCACCGATTCAGTCGTCCAGCGCACGCCGGGGCCGAGGCCGCTGCCCACGTTGGACGAGATCATGTGGGGCGAGAGCAGCACCTTATCGCCCATCGTGCGCAGCGGGCTGTCCATGGGTAGGGGCTCGACCTCGAACACGTCCAGCGCGGCGCCGGCGATCCAGTTCTCCTGGAGAGCTTTGACGAGCGCCTGCTCATCCACCACCTGGCCGCGGGCCTGGTTCAGGAAGATGGCCGTAGGCTTCATGAGCCTGAACTGCGGCTCGCCGAGCAGGTGGTACGTCTCCTTGCTCAGGTAGCAATGGACGCTCACCACGTCCGACTCACGCAGTAGGGTCTCGAGATCCACCGGCTGGGCGTCGTGCTCCAGGAAGCGTGACGGCGGGATGTAGGGGTCGGTGGCCAGCAGGCGCACTCGCCAGGGTCGCAGCAGCTGGGCGACGCGGCCGCCGTGCCGGCCCAGGCCGATGAGGCCAATGGTCAGGCCCGGGTAGCCGTCCGACGCGCGCGAGCCGACGTAGGTGCCGGTGAACTCCTCTTTGCGCCACTCGCCGCCCGATTTCAGGTAACTGTCCCGCTCGCGGATCTTCTTGAGCAGGCACAACATGTTGCCGATCATGCCCTCGGCCACTCCGCCCCAGTTCGACTCCGTGGGCGAATGGGTGACGAGGATGCCCATCTGCGTGGCCGCCTCGACGTCCACGTCGTCGCAGCCAATGGTGTACTTGCCGACAATGCGCAGCTTGTCGGCGCTTTCCATGATGCGCCGGGTGATGGGCGTGCTGCGGATGGACGTGCCGCACATGGCGTCGGCATCGCGCGCCATGGCCACGATCTCGTCTTCACGGTCGCCTTGGGGGGTGTGCCAGGAAGCCTTGCCGAGCAACACCTCGCAGCCGCTCTGCTCCAGCTTGCGGTGGCTCTCGCCCGACGGATCAGACGGGGCGAAGATGAAGACCTTGGGTGCGGTCATAGCTCTTCCTCCAATTTGGCTCGCTAAGGGAGGACCATTGTAGCCCCCCAAATTACCCGTCATTAAATAGGAGAAAAATGCTCTGGCGCGCGCGCCGGTCCGGCGTTAAGGTCGGGATCGAGGTCAATCTTGCCGCGCCTTTTGCTCGTCGACGACGAACCCGACATCCTCAACACACTGGCCGCGGTCCTGAGACGCGCGAACTACGACGTGGAAACCAGCGACACCTGCGAAGGGGCGCTGCAAGCGGCCGAACAGGATGGGTTCGACGTGGTCATCGCCGATCTCATGCTGCACGGCACCGAGTGCGGGGTCGACATCGCTCGGGCAGTGCGGGCCACCAGCCCGGCGACGGAGGTAATCGTCCTCACCGGGTACGCCTCCACGGCGTCGGCCATTCAAGCGCTTCGGCAGGGCGCGTTCCACTATCTGACCAAGCCCTGCAACGTCGAGGAGCTGCTGCTGACGGTGCAGCGGGCCCTCGAGAAGCGGCAGCTGGAACAGGTCGCGCGGCAGGCGCAGCGGGCGGAGATCGCGCGCGCCGAGGCCGTCCGGGCGCGCCGCCGCATGGCCCGGCTGTTCGAGCGCGCCCCGGCGCTAATTGCCGCTTGCCGGGGGCCGCGGCACCGCCTGGAGTTCGCCAATAGAGCCTTCACAGAGAGCCTGGGTGCTGGGGCCACGGGCGAGCGGGAGCTGGCCGTGCTCTTGCCGCGCGTGGGCGCGACACGCGTGCTGGAGCTGCTGGACCAGGTGCGGCGCACCGGCAAATCGTTCGTTGGCCGGGAGATAACGGTTCAGCGGCCCGTGGAGGAGGGGCCCGCGGAGACGCTCTACTTCAACTTCGTTCTTCAGCCCATGACCGATGAAGATGGGCGTCGCGGGGGCATCTTCATCCATGCCGTGGACGTGACGGAGCAGGTCCGAGGCCGGCAGCGTATCAGCCACCTCGCCGGCGTACTGGCGGAGCACGCGCTGCACGACAGCCTGACCGAGCTGCCGAACCGGCGGTTGTTCTTCGACCGCCTTGAGCAGGCTATCCGGACGGCCGAGCGCAACCGGCGCCAGTTGGCGCTGCTGTACCTCGACCTGGACGGCTTCAAGCAGATCAACGACAGCCTGGGCCACGAGGTCGGCGACGCGGTGCTGCAGCACGTTGGGAAGACCATCCAGGGCTGCCTGCGGAGCTCGGATACCGTTGGGCGGCTGGGCGGCGACGAGTTCGCCGTCCTCCTGCCCGAGCAGGAGTCCGAAGCCGGGGCGGCGGCCGTTATCCACAAAATTCGCGCGCGCTTACGCAAGCCGCTGTCGGTTGGTGACCGCCTGGTGTCGGTGGGCGCCAGCATCGGCGCGGCCTTCTACCCGCGGGACGGGCGTGACGTGGGCTCTCTTCTGCGGGCAGCCGACGCGGCCATGTACGCCGATAAGCGGCTGGAGCGACGGCGCACCGCATCCCGGCGGCGCAGCGCCTAGGCCTGGTCGGGCGTCGCGACGTCGTTCTTGAGGGCGATCAGCAGCAGATCGAGCTCGACCGGCTGCTGATCCTCGTACGGCCGGAGCTCGATTGAGCCGCGGGTGCGCCAGCAGTCGGCGTGAAAGGCGCCCTCGGGGCCGTTGACGACGAGCTCGCCCGCGCGGTAGCGGCAGGCGCATTCAGCGCACTCGCCCGCCTCGTGTGCGACTTCCAGCCCCGGCACGGGACCAGCTTATCGCGTCGCGTCCTCCGCCTGGTGGCACTGCTCGAGCCAGGGCTGGAGCAGGGTGAACTCGCCTTTCGCCGGGTTGATCCTGATCGTCGGGCCGGGATCGTCGTGCTGGTAGACCTGTTCCTTGGTGTCCGGATCGATCTTCAGCAGCACCAGGCAGCCCCGCCGCCGGCATTCGGAGAAGCGGTCGCTGATGGCCGCCCAGATGCCCTCGGTGGACCACAGGACATGGCGGTGCCTGGGCTTGCGCTCCAGCAGGTCGTACAGCACCAGCTTGCTGGCGCCCAGGACCGCGCGGGGAATGGCGTGCGTCGTAGGACCGGCGCGCTGGGCGTCGTAGCGGGCGCGCTGAGCGGGATCGCTGAGAATGCGATAGGCGCTGTTGATCTCGACGGTCTTGGCCGCCGCCTCGGGGCTCTTGTTCCGGTCAGGATGGTAGACCAGCAGCAGCCGGCGCCAGGCTGAGGTGATCGACGCCTGATCGGCATCCGGCGACAGCTCCAGGACCTCATAGAGGTCGTGCGTCACCGGAGGCAGCCGCGCGCCCCCCTGCCCACAGGCAGCATACAGGCTCTATTTTATTGGCTGACCCTACGGGCTAGGACATTCGGCGGGTGGGAGGACGGCAACGAAATGAACCCAACGCGCATTGGCCCGCGCGGATACGGCGAGTAGTGTGGCTGCGGTCTTTCAGCAAACAACCAGGGGCAGGCAGCAGTGGACACAGTAGGCACCGAAGGTCGTGGACGGCGTCAGCCCCGAACAGCTTTCGTGGCCGACGCTCCGCACCGAGTGGTCGGTACGGGACATCCTCAATCACATCACAGGCGGCGGGCTCATGTTCGCCACCTGCGTGGAACAGGGCTCCATCTCAGATGAAGCCGTGGCGCGGCTGGTTACCGGCGCCAATCTCGGGCGGGATTATCGCGGCGCCTTTAGAACGGCCGGAACGAAGCCATTAACCGCTTTTGAGGCGCCGGGAGCGGCGGAAAAAGATGGTCGCAAGCTCGAGTGGGCCCGAGGGTTTGGCGCGACCCACACCGTGAACCCGCGCGACGGCGACCCGTGGAGCGCATCCGCGAGCTGACCGGCGGCCTGGGCGTGGACTACAGCTTCGAAGCGGTGGGCTGCCGCTCACCCTGAACCAGGCGCTGGCCTGCCGGGACCTGGCCGGCGTGTGGACGCTCATCGGCGTGGCGAACGCCAGGACACGGGTTGACCTGCCGATGGATGAGGTCTTCTCCCGTGGTGGCTCGCTGCGTATCACCTAGTATGGCGTCTGCCTACCCTCGCGCGACTTCCCGATGCTGGCCGGCTGGTACGTCACCGCCCAGCTGAAGCTGGACGAGCTGATCACGCGGCGCATCAGCCTGGGCGAAACCGAGGAGGCCTTCGGCGCCATTGGAGCGTGGGGCGACGCTGCGGTCGGTCATCATGCCCTAGGTCGTGTGCGGGCGGGGGGATTTGAACCCCCACGCCTTGCGGCACTGGATCCTAAGTCCAGCGCGTCTGCCATTCCGCCACGCCCGCGCGTGGTGAAGGCTAGCACCCGCCAGCGGGCGAGCGGCATGCGCCGGTGGTATACTGCCCGGCGATTCGCATGGCAGCCGAAGTCGGTCCGACGGAGAAGCTCGAGACCGCCGAAGACCAGCCGGCCAACGAGGGCAAGTACGTCTACTGCATCATCGAGGAGAAGAGCCCCAAGGCCTTCGGCAAGATAGGCATCGGCGGCCGCGGCGACGAGGTCTACACCATCCACCACGGCAGCCTGGCCGCCGTGGTCAGCGATACGCCCCTGGTGGTCTACGACCCCACCCGCGAGAACGCCCTGCGCCACGAACAGGTCAACGAGACGGTGATGAATGACTACACCGTCATCCCCATGAGCTTCGGCACCGTCTTCAAGCGCACCGACGACGTCGTTGAGTTCCTCAAAGGCACCTCTGATGCGCTCCTGGATGTGCTGCAGAAGATGCGCGACAAGTTCGAGCTGGGGCTCAAGGTCAACTGGGAGCGCGAGGCGATTATCAACGAGATCGAGCAGGAAAACGAGGAGATCCGCCGCCTCAAGGAGGAGATCAACCGGACGACGTCCTCGACGTATTTCGCCCGTATGCAGCTCGGGCGCTTGGTCGAACAGGCCCTGACCAACCGGGCCGACGGCTTCGTGGCCGAGGTCTACGACCACCTGCGCGACACCGCTGTGGCCTCCCGCGCCGGCAAGCCCATCGGCGACAAGATGATCATGAACGCCGCCTTCCTGGTGGAGCGCGACAAGGCCGAGGAGTTCGACTCCAAGGTCCAGGAGATCGCCAAGAAGTACGAGGGCAAGTTGACCTTCCGCTACACGGGGCCGTGGCCGCCCTACAACTTCGTCAACATCCGGCTCAAATTGGAGCGCGCCGGCGAAGGCCCGAGTATGCCGGCGGCCAGTTTGAATGCTGATCATTGACCGTCTGCTGTTACTGCCGATAACCGGCCCCATCGCTGGCATCCGGTGGTGCCTGAAGCAGGTCGCCAACGTGGCCGAGCGCGAATTGATGGACGACGCGGCCGTCAAGGACGAGCTGCTCGAGCTGCAGATGGCGCTCGAGACGGGCGACATCAGCGAGGAGGACTACGCCGAGCGCGAGGCCGTCCTGATGCGCCGGCTACGCGAGATTCGCGCCTATCGCGAGCGCGTTTCCGGCCGGCCGGAAGGTGAGTCCGATGCCTTCATCTCCTACAGCTAGCCAGCGGTTTCTCTTCTTCGGGGGCAAGGGCGGCGTGGGCAAGACGACATGCGCCGCGGCAGCGGCGCTGGCTCTGCCGGGGCGCGTGCTGGCGCTGTCCCTCGATCCCGCACACTCGCTGCGGGATGTGCTGGCCGACGCGCCCGTTGAGGCTCTGGAGCTGGATGCTAAGGCGGAGTTCCGGGAATTCATGCGGCGCCACCGGGACGATCTGCGCACCGTGGCGGACCGAGGCACCTATTTCGACGACGAGGACATCGAGGGCTTCCTGGACCTGGCGCTGCCAGGCTTGGACGAGATCATGGGCCTGCTCAAGCTGGGCGAGCTGGCGCGAGGCGCGCAGTGTGAACGCATCATCGTCGACCTGCCGCCCACCGGCCACGCGCTGCGGCTGTTCGACGTCTCCGAGAGCTTCCAGCAGCTCGTGGAGGCCCTGGACCTGATGCAGGACAAGCACCGGTTCGCGGTGAGCTCGCTGACGAGACGGTACGTGAAGGACGCCATCGACGGCTTCGTCGAGGACCTGCGGGCGACGTGCAGCGCGGCCCGCCAGGCGCTGCTCGAGCCGGGCACGGCTGGCTTCGTGCTCGTGACCAGGCCGGAGCCGATGGTCCTGGCGGAAACGGCGCGCTATGCCGAGCGGCTGCGCGGCCTGGGGCTGCAGCCCGTTGCTCTGGTGGTGAATGGGCCTTCGGGAACAGGTGAGCTGCCGAGCGCGCTCGAGGAGCTACCGCGGGTGGAGGCTCCGTGGTTGGCGAGAGCACCCATCGGAGCGGACGGGCTGGCGCCGATGGTCGAAGCGTTAGGACCGGTGTTCGGCAGGCAACGTCGAGCGAGGCGGCGTGCCGGCCGCTCCTCGGTCGCCGGCCCTCTCCATACGGGAGAGGGAGTAGGCCCCCTGCTGACCGAGCCCCGCCGCCTGATGATCTTCGGAGGGAAGGGGGGCGTCGGGAAGACAACGCTGGCGGCGGCCACGGCAATCGGCCTGGCGCGCCTGGCGCCTGGCCGCTCGGTGGTGGCGCTGTCCATCGATCCGGCGCACTCGCTCGGCGACAGCCTTGGCCAGCAGCTCGGTGACCAGCCCGGCAAGGTCGGTGACATCCCCAACCTGCTGGCCGCCGAGCTCGATCCTGAGCAGCACTGGCGCGAGTTCAAAGAGCATTGGGCCCAAGAGGGCGAAAAGCTCTTCAGCGGCTTGCCGGGCGCGGGCCACCTCGATCCCGTGTACGACCGGCAGATTGCCGAGCAGCTCGGCAAGATCCGTCCCACCGGCCTGGATGAGCTGCAGGCCGCGCTCTCGGTGATCGACCTGCTGGACGAGGATGCTGCCCGCATTGTCGTTGTCGACAGCGCGCCCACGGGCCACCTGTTGCGCTTCCTGGAGTCGCCGGCGCTGGTCGTTGACTGGGCCAAGGAGCTGATGCACCTGCTCCTCAAGTACGGCCTGGCCAAGCAGATGAAACGCCTGTCCGAGGACCTGCTGGAGCTGTCGCGCAAGACCAAGCGCCTGGAGGCGCTGCTGCGCGACCCCGAGCTGTGCGAGGTGGTAGTGGTCACGTTGGCGGAGAGGCCGGTGCTGGCCGAGACCGAGCGGCTTCTCCGACGTCTGCAGGAGATGAACATGCCGGTCCGGCACGTAGTCGTGAACCATGCAGGTGCGGACGCCGAGCGCGCCGTGGGCGATCTGAAGACGTGCTTCCCAAAGTTGCGGTTCCTCATGGTCCGGCGGCGGCCCAAGCCGGTCCAGGGCATCCAGGCGCTGCAGGAGCTGGCGGCATGAGCCTCACCTATCTGTATTGCCTGCTGCCGGGCGATGCCCAGGTCGACGTCGAGGGCCTCGCGGGAATCGAGGAGGACAAGCCGGTAGAGATCATTCCCGCCGGTGCGCTCCAGGCGGCTGCTAGTGAGGTGGGCCAGGATTTCTCCGAAGAGAACCTGAACACGCGCATCACCGACCTGGACTGGCTGTCGCCGCGCGCCGTGCGGCACCATGAAGTCGTGGATCAGCTTTTCGAGCGGTGCCGGCCGCTGCTGCCGCTCAGCTTCGGGACAATCTTTCGCTCCAAGGAGAGCCTTAGCCAGCGCATCGAGTCGCAGGAGAGGGATCTGCTGGCCAGGCTGGAAAAGCTGCGCGGCCGTGAGGAATGGGACCTCAAGATGAGTCGGGACCAGGCGGTCTTCTCGGCGGAGCTGCGGCGTCACAGCCCAGCGCTTCGGGGGATGGAAAAAGAGCTGGCGAGCAAGCCTCCGGGGACGCGCTTTCTCCTGGTGAGGAAGCTCCAGAATGCCGAAGCGCGCGAGGCCCAGCGCGTGTCGGCGTCGGTGCGTAAGGACGTGCACGACGCGTTAAGCGCGCACGCCGTCGAGACGCATCGCGACCAGCTGGCCACGCCGCCCCAGCCGCCGCCCGTCCGCCTAGAGCTGCGCAGCGCCTACCTCGTGGACGAGGCGACGGCCGGGAGCTTGCAGGAGACGGCCCGGAGGCTCGCTGCCAAGTACGCCGGCCTGGGTTATGAGCTGGAGCTCACCGGGCCGTGGCCGCCGTTCACGTTTGCCGGCGGCGTACGCGAGGTGCTGGCCTGAGCGATCTGCCGGTGCTGCCGGAGGAAGCGCCGGATGAGGACCAGGAACTCAGCCTCGTGGACCTGGTGGATCACGTGCTCAACAAGGGCGTCGTTCTAGCAGGCGAGGCGACCATTGCGATCGCCGATATCGACCTGATCTATCTGGGACTGAACGTCGTGCTGGCTTCGGTGGAGACGATTTTGAAAGAGCCGTCCTGAGGTGCTCTACGCGTATGGGGTGGTTCGCGGCGAGCGGACTTCCAGCCTGCCCGACCGCGTACCCGTGATGGGCCTTGACGGCGCGCGCGTGCAGATACTGCGTGCCGGCAACCTGGGCGTCGCGCTGAGCGAGATGTCCGCCTGGCCGGAGCCTACTCCCCAGCGCATCAGGGCCCACAACAGCGCGTGTTTGGCGCTCATCCAGGCCGGCGGAGTCGTTCCGTTTCGGTTCGGCAACGTGTTCGAGAACGAGCAAGAGCTGTGCGCGGCTGTCGAAGCGAAGGCAGCAGACCTCGAGCGGGCGCTGGAGCGGCTGGCCGGCTGCGTGGAGCTCACCGTGCGGGTACCGCTCGACCCCGGCGAACGGCCCAGCTCCGGAACGGACTATCTGCGCCGCAAAAAACGCGAGCTCGAGCTGGCCGAGCGGCTGCGAATCGAGCTCGGGCCGGCGCTGAAGGACTGGCGACAGGAAATCAGGCACGGCGAGCTTCGCGCGACCTGCCTGGTCGCGGCCGGCGGCGCCGCGGAGCTGAAGGCGAAGCTGAAGGCTTTCAAGCCCGAGCCAGGCCTGACCGGACCCTGGCCGCCAAGCTCTTTCGTATGACAAACGAGCCCGTGCGGCAGGACCTGCAGCTGCCTGAGCGCATCAACCCCACGCCCGAGAACGTCGAGCAGGGCCTGGCCAAGCTGGTGCTGTCGCTGATCGAGTTCCTGCGGCGGGTGCTGGAGCGGCAGGCGGTGCGCCGCATGGACGCCGGTGACCTGACCGAGGAGCAGATCGAGCGCATGGGCCTGACGCTCATGCGGCTGGAGGAGAAAGTCGTGGAGCTCGCTGAGGAATTCGGGCTGTCTGCCGAGGATCTAAATATCGACCTAGGTCCTTTGGGCAAGCTACTATAGCGGAGGAACGCCTAGCAAGCGAGGGGTAATTCGAGGAGTGGCGGAGCCGGAGCGCCCGAACGTCGTCGCCGCGCGGTCCACAGGTCTGGTCGACATACTCGACCGCGTCCTGGACAAAGGCCTGGTCATCGCCGGCGACATCAAGATCTCACTGGCCAACGTCGAGCTGCTCACGATCCAGATCCGCTTGCTTGTGTGTTCCATTGACAAGGCCGAGCAAATTGGGCTGAATTGGTGGCGCTACGATACTGCCTTGAGCCGTACACCGGGCGCTGGTGGACAGCTGAATGCCGGCCTTCGGGCGCGCATCACCGCGCTCGAAGCGGAGATCCGGCGCCTGTCCGCGGCGCTGGAAGCATCCGGCGCCGCGCCCACCGGGCGGACCAGAACTCGCCGGACTCGAGGACGTCAATGACACAGCTTAGGAGGAAAGCCACATGGCGGTAGAGAGAGCACCGGGCGGAACGAGCCTCATTGACGTCCTCGATCGAGTCCTCGACAAAGGCATCGTCATTGACGCCTGGGTCCGAATTTCGCTCGTCGGCATCGACCTCATCACCGTGGAGGCGCGCGTCGTGGTGGCCTCCATCGACACCTATCTGAAATACGCCGAGGCGGTGGGCATTACTGCCCCCGCGTCACGGCCCGCGGTGCAGCAGCCGCCCGCGTAAGCGCCGCCGGGGATCAGCATGGCAATCCAGCGTCCACCTCAGCGCAAAGTAGCCGGCCCGCTGAACGCGAACGGCCGGGGCGGAAAGGACGCACCCGATCCCGTCGTTATCCTCAACCAGCTCAACCGCCGCGTCCACGCGACCCAGGACATCGATGAGGTCTGCCTGCTGCACCTGGAGGCGATTGTCGAGCGCATGGGCTACGAGGCAGCCATGGTAGCCCTTCTTCACCGCGGCCGAGCCGTCCTTGAAGGCCGGATCGCGATGAACTGCGACGAGACGCTGGTCCGCTCGCTGGACGTCTCCATCGACGATTCGGAAAGCGTCATGGTCGAAGTGGCCATGCGGGCGGAGCCGGTTGTCATCCGGCGCGATGCGCGCGAGGGCCGGGTGCTCTCGCCGCTGCGCGACGTTCTGGGCGAGGGCCGCTCCTGCACCGGAATCGTGCTGCCTTTGCTGAACGGAATCGAGCCGCCGCACTGTTGTCAGCAGCAGGCGCAGCCGGAGCAGTGGCACTCGACCTTCAGTCCGCGCTGTCTGGGCTGCTACAACTACCCGGTCGAAGGCGTACTCGTCGTCGGCTCGTGCGCGGCGGACCTGGACGACGCCGACGTCGAGGTGCTGCAGCCGTTCGCCAGCCGTTTGGGCACGGCCCTAGGCAGCATCAACGCCCTCAGTCGCTTGCGCGAGACCGTCGGCTCGCTGCAGACCGAGCGCGACTGGCTGGTATCGGCCCTCAACAACATCCCCGAGCCCGTACTGCTCACCGATCTCAACAACGACATCATCGTCGAGAACAAGAAGGCCGAAGAGCTGTTCAGCTCGTCCGAGGACGACAGCGAGGGCAAGAAGCAAGCCTGCGGCATGAACAACTTCCTGCTGTCGGTGGTGCTGTCGGGCTATTCAGTCGACGAGAATCCGGCGCCGCGGGAACTGACCCTGGTCGATCCCGTCGAAGGGGAGGAGCTGCCCTACGAGATCCTGTCGACGCGGGCCCGCAACCCACGCACCGGGCAAGAAGGCATCGTGTCGCTGCTGCGCAACGTCACCGACTTGAAACGGGCGACGGAGCAGCTCAGCCAGAGCTTCGAGCAGGTGCAGGAGCTGCGTCAGGAAGCGCGGCAGGAGCGCCAGCGGCTTAACCTCATCATCCAGAACGTGGCCGATCCGGTCATCGTCACCAACATGGAAAACGAAGTGCTGCTCATGAACGAGCAGGCGGAGCGACTGTTCGGCCGGCCCGCAGCGGGCGGCGTGATCGCCGGCACCGACCGGCGCCGCCGCATCTACGAGGCAAACGAGGTGAAGTTCACGTCGTTTGTGTCGCAGATGCGCATCGAGGTCGGGCCACGCAAGAGCGGCGAGCTGGAGCTGGTCGATCCCGACACCGGCGATCAAATGAGCATGTCGGTGGTGTCAGGCGAGATCGAGGACGAGCTGGGGCAGCCGACGGCGGTGATCTCGATCCTCCATGACCTGACCAAGGTGCGCGAGTTGGAGCGCACGCAGTTGGAGAAGCAGCTGTTCGAGTCGGAGAAGCTGGCCGCCACCGGCCGGCTGGCGGCCTCCATCGCCCATGAGATCAACAACCCGCTGGAAGCGATCAAGAACTCGCTCTACCTGCTCTCGACCAAGTTCCAGGGCGACGAAGAGGATCGGCGGTTCCTGGAGATCGCCAATCGCGAGACCGAGCGGGTGTCGGGCATCATCCAGCAGATGCTGGGCTTCTATCGCCCCTCGCTTGCCCTGGCCCCGGTCAACGTCAACCTGTTGATCGAAGAAATCCTCGGCCTCATGGAGAAGCAACTCCAGAAGCATCGCATTACCGTAGTGAAGGACCTGACGCCAGGCTTGCCCATGGTCATGGGCCACGGCGACCAGCTGAAGCAGGTGTTCCTGAACATGGTGCTCAACAACCAGGACGCGATGCCGCGCGGTGGCACGTTCACCGTGCGCAGCTTCACCGCGCGGGAGGAGATCGCCGGCAAGCCGACCCACACGGTGAACGTAGATTTCAGTGACACCGGGACGGGCATAGCGCCTGAGATCCTGCCGCACATTTTTGAGCCGTTCTTCACGACCAAAGCGGAGAAGGGCACCGGCTTGGGCTTGTGGGTGAGCTTCGGCATCATCCAGAGCCACAACGGGCACATCAGTGTTAAAAGCCGGCCTGACCGCGGCGTGACATTCACCATCTCGCTGCCTGTTATCCCACAAGCGTGACCGCCGCTCCCGCTGACATCCTTCTCGTCGACGACGAAGAGAGCGTCCGGCTGACGCTCCAGGCGGTGCTGAGGCAGGAAGGCTACAACGTCACTGCCGTCGGCACGGGGGCTGAAGCCCTGAAGGCGATCCGAGAGCACAAGTTCGATCTGCTGTTCACCGACCTGCGTATCGACGACATCGACGGCCTAACGCTGCTGGCGGCGGCGCAGAAGCGAGATCCCGAGACGATCAGCATCCTGCTCACGGGCTACGCGTCACTCGAATCGGCCGTGCAGGCGCTGCGTCACGGCGCGTTCAACTATCTGCTGAAGCCCTGCAACATCGATGAGATGAAGCTGACCATCGCTCGCGGCCTGGAAAAGAAGCGACTGGCCGAAGCGCTCCGCGAGCGGGTCGTCGAACTGGAGCAGGCCAATCAGACCATCCGGTCCTTCTCTGCGCAGCTGGAAGGCAAGGTGGAAGCCGCCACAGCCGAGCTGGCGCGGCGGGTGCGCGAGCTGCAGGAATCGCGCGGGCGGCTGGACGCGGTGATCGATTCCATGAAGGATGGGCTGATCGTCTATGACGGCGAGGGCCGCGTGCTGCGAGCGAACGCCTTCATGACCTCACTGTTCGGTCTCGCGCCGGAGGAGCTGCTGGGGCGAACCGCCGAGGACATCCAGAACCTGACCGGCGAGCCGCCCCTCAACCTCCGCCAGCCGGGACTGGTGCTGGGCAGCGCGGCCGACGAGCAACCCGGCGACGCGGCCGTGTTCGAGCTGGACAGCCCGCGCAAGCGCTTCGTGCGCCGGGTCGTGTCACCGGTCATCGGCCCGGAGGAGCCGCTCAGCGGACTGGTCGTGGTTTACCAAGACATCACCGACCAGAAGGAAGTCGAGCAGCTGAAAGACGACTTCCTATCGATTGCTTCGCACGAGCTCAAGACGCCGCTGACGTCCATCATGGGCTACACGCAGCTGCTCAGCCGCAGGTTGAGCCCCGACGTGCGCAAGACGGGCAACGACGACGTCATCGAAGTCATCGAGAGCCAGTGCCGGCGCATGAAACGGCTGGTGGAGGACCTGCTCGACGTGTCTCGCATCGAGCGTGGCACGCTGGAGACGGCTCAGATGCCCGTAGACCTCAGGGCCCTCGTAGAGAACGTGGTCGCCAAGTTCGGGGCGACGTCTCCGGGGCACCAGTTCCACCTCCATCTCCCCCTCGACGCGCCGCTGACGGTGTGGGGCGACGAGGACCGCCTGGACCAGGTGCTCACGAACCTGCTGAGCAACGCCGTGAAGTACTCGCCGGACGGCGGCAAAGTCGAGGTGACGGTCTCACGCAACGTCGAGAACGTCGCGGTCGCGGTGCGGGATCACGGCATCGGGATTCCGGAGGAACAGCAGCTGCATATCTTCAACCGCTTCTATCAAGGGGAATCCTCGGTGCGTTCGCGGCGCTTCGGCGGCATGGGACTGGGTCTGTTCATCTCGAAGGCGATCATCGATGAGATGGGGGGTACCATCAGCGTCGACAGCACGGTGGGTCGAGGGAGCACCTTCCGGTTTACGCTGCCGCTCTACAAGGCGTAGCCGTGCGCGGCTTACGGCATGCCTGCGTTCTGCTGGCGCTGGTGGTCCTGCCGGGCTGCTCGGCGGTATCCATTCCGCCGCAGCCCACCCCACAGGGTTTGCAGCCTGGCGCCACCGCAAGCGCTAAGGCCTCCGGACAGGCCCGGATCGCTACCGTGACCGGCACGGGCCGGTTCGGGCTCAGCATCCGCAAGGAGCCGGGCATGGGCGCGGAGCGCGTGGCCATCGTGCCGGACGGCTTCCAGGCCGCCGTGGTTGCCGGGCCGGTGGCCAGGGACGGCTTCGAATGGTACGAGCTGCGGGCGCCGGACGTCGCAGGCTGGGCCAGCGGGCAGTACCTGAGCGTCGGTGCTGGGCAGCCGCCGGCCTCATCCGCGCCCGCGCTTCCGCCGCCGGACGGCGCGCCCAAGCCCTCGTCCGGCCTCGTCGACGCGGTGGCCACCCCGGTAGCCGGGCTGCTGGCGCAGGTGAACCGCGAGACGAACTTCACTGTGGGCAGCAGCGGCATCTTCGTCGAGGAGCGGCTCAAGCCGGCGGTCAACCATCTGAACGACTCCAAGACCGCCAGTGACCTGCTGCGCCGTGTCGCCCCAGCGTACGTGCGCCTGACGGTGGCCCGCTTCCCGGCGGCGTCGGAGGGCGGCGAGTTCAGCACGCTAGGACACAGCATCAAGATCGCCGACTCGGTTCTCCAGGAGCAGCTCGACGTCCAGGCGACGGTCATCGCGCACGAGCTGCAGCACGCTTCGGACATCCTGATCGACCATGCGGCGCCCGACAGCGCCCAGGAATGCGTCAACCTGGAGCTGCGCGCGTTCCAGACCCAGGAGAAGGTGTGGCTGGAGCTGACCAAGCCTTCCCCCCCGCGAAGCCGCATGGAAACCGAGCTGGACCAGCTCTCCAAGCTCGTGGGCACACCCGAATTTGCCCGGCGGTTGTCGGAGCAGTATGCCAAGGAGTGCGCCACGTACGCCCACGGCTCCCGGTAGCACCGTGTTACCCTACGCCGCGTGCAGCCCCTGGATGCTTCTTCGCTGGGTGAGGCTTTCCGCCAGCAGCTGACGACCCAGAGCTACGCTCCGGGCACCACGATCGACGGGGTCGAGTTCCTGCAGCTGCGGCCCATGGTAGAGGAGGGTGGAGATTTCATGGAGCTGCTGCGGCTGAATGGCAGCGGGGAGCTGGCGGCTAAGCCGGGCATGCACGTCAAGCAGGTCAACTTCTCGCGGGTCATGCCGGGCGCCATCAAAGCCTTCCACTTGCACTTCAGCCAGGAGGACGTCTGGTTCGTACCCCCCGCCGACCGGCTCCTCATCGGCCTGGTGGACGTGCGTGAGGCCTCGCCGACCTACCAGCAGCGGATGCGCTTCGTGCTGGGCGCAGGCCAGAGCCGGATGGTCTTCATCCCGCGCGGGGTGGCCCACGGTGCCGCCAACGTCGGCAGCCAGCCGGCACAGATGATCTACTTCGTGAATCAGCACTTCTCGGCCGAAGAGCCCGACGAGCACCGCCTGCCCTGGGACATGTGCGGCGCCGACTTCTGGACCATTCTCCCGGGCTGAAAGCGTGATCGTCACGCTTGGCGACCTCACTCTGGACATCCTGGTCAAGCCGGACAAGCACGCGGCCGGCAAACCGGCCAACTCGCCGGGCAGCGTGACGATGACCAGCGGCGGGGCGGCGGCCAACTTCGCCGTGTGGGTTTCACGCCTGGGCGGCGACGTGCGTTTCATTGGCAAAGTAGGGGATGATCCCGCGGCGAACCTGCTGGTGTGGGATCTCCTCAAAGAGGGCGTGCTCCCGGAGACTATTACCGAGAAGGGATCGACGGCCACGCTGGCGCACGTGGTGCGGCACCACGGCCAGTTGGAGCTAATGCCCGATCGGGGCGTGGCGGTCAAGCTGCGGCCCGAGGAGATCCAGGAGAGCTGGTTCGAGGATGCGCAGTGGCTGCACCTGCCTGCGCCGTCACTGACAGCGCTGCCCATCGGCAGTGCGGCCGCGCGAGGCGTGCGCCTGGCCCGGGAGAAGAAGGCCACGGTCAGCGTGGACCTGGTTTCGCCCGACCTGATCCGGGACTACGGTGTGGCCAAATTCAGCGTGCTGCTGAAAACCGTGAAGCCGGATGTGATCTTCGCCAGTGAGGAGGAAGCGGCGCTGTTCTCCGCCGGAGCGCTGGGGGAGCTGGCCGAGATTGCCGTGCTGAAGCTGCGAACCGGCGGCTGCGGCGTGGCCGACGACAAGGGCTATCGCGAGTATCCGCCGGAGAAGCTGCGGACCATCGATCCGGCCGGGGCGAACGACGCGTTCGCCGCCGCCTGGTGCATGACCTACCTGGAGAAGCGCGACGCGGAGCGGGCCTGCCTGGGGGCCATCAAGCTGGCGGCTCGGGTGGCGGCGCACCACGGCACCCGGCCAGAGGTCGACCTGAAGGGCATCGCCTCCTAGGACTATCATGGCCGCATGGCCAGCCTGACCTCAAGGCGCTACGAAGTCGAAAACCTGCAGGACGCCATCGAGCTCTACTATCGCCGCGGCTGGACTGACGGCCTGCCGGTCATTCCGCCCACGGAAGAGCGGGTCCTGGAGTTCCTCAACTCCTGTGGACACGACCCGGCCGATATCATCGCCGTTGTGCCGGAGCGGCGGCGGACAATCACGGCCGAGAAGGTTGCCATCAACGCCATCATGGCCGGCTGCCTGCCGGCCTATGCGCCGGTCGTGGTCTCGGCCGTCGAGGCCATGTCACAGCCGGAATTCACGCTCCACGGGAACCAGAACAGCACCGGCGGAGCAGCCATCATGCTCATCGTCAACGGTCCCGCGGTCCAGGACCTGAAGTTCGCCACCGGCATCAACGCGCTGGGCGCGCCGAGCCGCGCCAACGCGACCATCGGCCGCGCCGTGCACCTGATCATGATGAACGTGTGCGACGGCCGGCCGGGCATCTTCGACAAGTCCACGCTGGGCTGGCCCGGCGACTACAGCTTCTGCGTGGCTGAGAACGAGCAATGCGTGGCCTGGGCGCCGCTGCACGTCGAGCGGGGTATGCCGCCGGATGTGAGCGCGGTCACGGTCTTTGCCGCCGAAGCGCCCCACCAAATCACCGACAACGGCACGCACGAGCCTGAGCCACTGCTGAACAAGGTGGCAGCCAAGATCCAGCAGGCGGGCTCGCCCGCCCCGTGGACCGGCTGCTTCGTGGCCGTCCTGTGCCCGGAGCATGCGCGCGTGGTTGCCGGCGCGGGCTGGAGCAAGCGGCAGGTGCGCGAGTATGTAGCCGGCAAGGTGAACTGCCTGGAAACGCCCGACGATCTACTGCTGATCGTGGCCGGCGGGGAAGCGGGCGGCTTCTCGGCCATCGTGCCGCCCTGGCCGCCCGGCAAGGCGAGTTCGCAGCCGGTCACCAAGCCGGTTGGCGTGTGCGTAGACTGTGAGGAATAGAGGAGGAACGAAATGGCCATTGATGTTCGGCCCGCGCTGGTTGTCCTCGATCCGACCGAAGGCGCTGAGCCCAGCGAGGCCCGCATGGCGCCGCGCCTGCCCAGCCTCGAGGGCAAGATCATCGGGCTGCTGGAGAACTCCAAGCCGCACTCGAAGGAACTGTTGGACTACGTCGAGCAGATGCTCCATGAGCGGCTCCGGCCGGCCAAGGTGCTGCGCTTTCGGAAGCCGAACGCCAGCCGGCCGGCTCCGGAGGAGCTGGTGGTCGACATCGTCAAGCAGGTCGATGCCGTGATCAATGGGGTTGGCGACTGAGGGTCTTGCTCCTCGTGCAGTATGCACGACAGCATCACGCTCGAGCAGCGCGGCATTCCCTCGGCCTACATCTGCACCGACCTGTTCGAACCTACGGTGAAGGCCATGGCCGAGGCGCAGGGGCTGCCCAGCTATCCGTACGCGGCGGTCCAGCATCCCATCGGCCGCGCCACGGATGGCGAGCTGCGGGCCAAGGCCCAATCAGTCGTCGATAGGGTTTACGAGCTGCTGATCGCTCGCTAAGCGGACGTCCTCAGCCGGTAGCGCTGGATCTTGCCCATCACCGTCTTGGGCAGCTCGGGCACGAACTCGACCGCGCGCGGGTACTTGTAGTGCGCCAGCCGGTCCCTGGTGAACGCCTGAAGCTCCTGCGCCAGCGCGTCCGAGGCCTCGACGCCCGACCGCAGCACCACGAAAGCCTTCGATTTGATCAGGCCGTCCGCGTCGGGCGCGCCAACCACGGCGCATTCGGCTACAGCCTGGTGCTGGAGCAGAACACCCTCGACCTCTGAGGGCGCGACGTACAGCCCGCCGACCTTGATCAGGTCGTCAGCGCGGCCCTGATAGAAGAAGTAGCCGTCCTGGTCGATCAGGAAGTTGTCGTGCGTGCGCAGCCAGTCCCCGGCGAACGTTTCCTTGGTCCGCTCATGCTTGTTCCAGTAGCCCGCGGCCACGCTGTCGGAGCGCATATAGAGCTCGCCGATCTCGCCCGCTGGGACGGGCTGCCCGTCGGGATCAAGCACCTTGGCCTCGTGTGGAGGAATCAGCTGGCCGGCGCTGCCGTGGCGCACTTTCCCGGCACGGTTGGAGATGAAGATGTAGCCGAACTCGGTGGAGCCGATGCCATCGAGGATCTCGGTGCCGAAGCGCTCCTTCCAGCGCTCGAACAGGGCGCCCGGCAGCGGCTCGCCGGCCGAGACGCACAGGCGCAGACTGCTCAGGTCGTGCGGCGCGTCGTCGGCCAGCATGGCCGCGAGCGAGGTCGGCACGGAGAAGAAGAGCGTGGGCCGCTCGGTCTCCAGGAGGCGATACAACGTGGCCGGAGCGGGCCGCTCCGGATTGAGCACGACGGACGCCCCGACGTACAGCGGCAGGTACAGCGAGTTCACCAGCCCGTAGGACAGGAAGAGGGCCGAGGACGACAGGAGGACGTCCTGGGGCGTGGTCTGGATGACCTCGTTGGTGTACGGGCCCACGCAGTAGAGCATGTCGTGGTGGAGATGGATGACGCCTTTCGGGGTGCCCGTGGTGCCTGAGGTGAACAGCCAGTACGAGGCGTCGTCCGGACTCGTCGGCGCGGGGTCGCACTCGGGGCCGGCGGCGCACGTCACCTCGTCGAATGAGAGGCACCCGGGCGCGACTTCTGGCCCCGTCATGATGAAGTGGCGCAGATAGCGCAGCTCGCCCCGAATCTCCTGCAAGCGGTCCCACATCTCCGGGTGGACGATGGCCACGCGGGCGCGGCTGTCGTTCAGGTAGTAGAGGAGATCTTTGGCGGGCGAGAAGCGGTTGGCGGGCACGGGCACCGCGCCCATCTTCATCGCGCCCAAAAAGCTGAAATGGAACTCCGGGCAATCGGGCAGGAGCAGCAGGCAGCGCTGCTCCATCTGGAGGCCCAGCTCGCTCAGGGCATTGGCGGTGCGGTTAACCTCCGCCAGCAGATCTCCGTAGGTCCAGGTTCGTCCGCCGCAGCGGATGGCTGGCCGCTCGGCCCGCCCTTCCTGGACGTGACGGTCGACCAGGTAGGCCGCCATGTTGAACTCGCTCGGGAGATCGCTCATTCGCGGGCTGAGATCAGACTGGCGCCGCCTCCGGCAGGCTGGCGTAGTTGCCGCGGAAGAACAGCAGCGGCTTGCCCGGCCCGTGCTCGACGCGCTGGACGCTGCCGATGAAGATGGTGTGGTCGCCGGCCTCGTGCGCCTCCTCGACGAGGCACTCGATGACCGCCAGCGCCCCGTCGATCACCGGCGCTCCGCAGTGTCCAACATGGTGCGCCACGCCCTCGAACTTGTCCTCACCCTTGCGGGCGAAGCGCTGCGACAGCTCGCGCTGATCCTCCCCGAGGATGTTCACCGCAAAGGCCGAGGCGCTGCCGATCACCGGGAAGGTGTCGGACCTGTGATCCACGCAGACCAGGACCAGTGGCGGCTCGAGCGACAGTGAGCTGAAGGCGTTGGCCGTCATGCCTCGCGGCTTGCCCCCCTCGTCGCGGACGGTGATGACGGTCACGCCTGTGGCGAAGCAGCCGAGTGCTCGGCGAAATTCCATGGGGTCAACAGGCATGGTGTCGGGCATCAGTCTAACAACAGGCTCCTTCACGGCCGGCGCGGAGCCACGCGCCCGTCACTCAGCGTCCGAACGGCAGCGGGCCGCTGCACCGGCTGCTTGGCGACGCTGAAGACGCAATGAGCCTCGCCGCGGGCAATGGACCGTTCCAGGGTCACGGGAGCGCCCAGCAGCCGAGTGACGATCTGGGTGTGGTAGCGGCAGATCTCCGGCCGCTCCAGCGCAAGCTCCGTATAGGGACAGTTGTAGTCGCGGATGAGGAAGCGATCGCGCGTTTCCTCAACCGAAGCCAGGCCGCTCTCCTCGTTCAGCAGCGCCTCCGCCGCGGTCACCCGGTCGGGGAGGCTTTTCCCGGCCAGGTCCGGTGCGTGCCGTGCAGCCACCCGAGAAGCGGCCACGTCGAGCAGCTGATCCACCCCGCGGCTGCCGGTCAGAGCCTGCAGGCCGGCCAGCAGGCCGGCCGCGAGCGCGCCGGTGCGATTCGGCAGCAGCGCGCGCGCCTTGGCCGTGAGGTGGTAGCGCCGGCGCGGCCGGCCAACGTGGCCGCGCTCATCCTCGGAGCAGACCAGGCCCTGCTGCTGGAGGGCCTGGAGATGGGCGCGCATGGTCACCGGCACGACCCCCAGGTCGGCCGACAGATCGGCCACGGTGGAAGGGCCTCGCTCGAGAAGCCGCGCGAGCACCTTCTGGCGCGGGGCCGAATTTTGATACATTCCACCTTCGATAGTAGCGAGTTACAGGCGAGGTCCGGCCAGGCCGATGATCAGGTGTGATCATCACCGGCGTTGCGGGCTCAGGCGTGCCAGTGGGCGGCATCGCCACGTCCGGGGCCTCGCTGCACCAGGATCAGTTCGACGCGCTCAAGAAGCAAGTCCAGCAGGGCACCGTCGAGCGCGATCATGAGCTGCGTGAGTTTACGCAGCAGGCGTGGCGCTACATCCCGCCGCCGAAGACCGAGGCCGGCCCCGGGGGGCCGCCGATGTGGACGCTGACCCCCCGAACCTTGCACGAGATGATCCAGGAGGCGCAGACCAGCGGTTACTCTCAGGTGAGCCTGGGCAGCGCCTTTCCACCCAACACCTACCAGGGCCACATGCTGAACCGGTACTTCCACATGCTGGATCCGGTCTATCGCGGCCTGGAGGCGGACTTTCACGTGTAGGGGTTAGGCCAGCCCCTGCTGGAGCGTGAGAACGTAGGCGCGGCGCAGCTCGTCCTGAAGCTCGGGCGTATTGATGAACTTGCGCACGACCGTGACCGCGATCTCGGCATGATCGACGTCGATCCCGGCGTGCTCGATCTCGAATGCTAGGGCGCGCTCCACGTTGCCGACGCCCATCTCGCCGTAGCTCTTCTTCAGCTCCTCGATGTGATCGAGCAGCTGCTGCCGGATCTCCGGCCGGAGCTTCTCACCCTCGCCCACAAGCGACATGGCGATGGCCACTGCCCAATGGCACGTTCGGTGCAGGCCGACTTTCGTGACCTGCCACACGAATGAGTCGCCCGGCATATCTTCTTTCTCCAGCCGGTCGATCTCCTCGTCCGTGAGCCCGAACTCGTGCGAGCCCCACCGGGCTAGCGTCGGATGGCTGGGCAGACCCACGCCCACCGCGGTCTGGCCGCACTCGTCGACCATCTTGCGGAGGTTCATCCGCCGCAGGATCTTGTCCTCAGCGTTGAGGTACTTCTCGCCCACGAATTTGTGGTTATGGACGGCGCCGCCGAGGTGCTTGCGGCGCTTGGCCTCAATCACCTCCTCCTTGCTGGAGGGAGTCCTGCGCGGACGCAGCGTCTTGCCATGGAGGTAGCTGCGGCGGAGATCCTCGAGCTCCTGCAGGAACTCCTCGGCTGGTAGGGCTTGGCGGGGAAGCTCAGCAATGGCCATAGCGATGTGCCGGCGAGTGTACCATCACGTCGACGTGAGGGTGTATCGGTACATCTCGGGCGATTCCCACCTGGAGATCGATTCCAAGCACTGGCTGCCCCGGGTTCCCGAGAAGTTCCGGGATCGCGCCCCGCGCCTGGTGAAGCTCGACGACGGAGCCGACGCCTGGATAGTGGAGGACGAGCCGCCGCGCGAGGTGCCGTCCGACCTCTACGGCGGGAAAGGGCGCGGGCGCTGGCGGCCGTTCGGCCAAGCCTACGAGACAACGGCCGGGACCGGGCCGCCGGAGCAGCGGCTGCGAGAGCAGGACCAGGACGGCATCGATGCCGAGGTGCTGTTCCCGGGCGCTTCCGGGCCTCGCCTGTGGCGACGTATCAAGGACGACGAGGCGTACAAGTCCGTGGTGCGCGCCTACAACGACTTCCTGGCGCAGGATTACTGCGCCGTTGCGCGCGAGAGGCTCATCGGCCTGGGCGTGCTGCCCTGGACCGGCGTGGACGACGCTATCGCCGAGATGGAGCACTGTGCCCGGGCAGGCCTCAAGGGAGTGTGTCTGGGCGTGTTTCCGAGCGGCAAGAGTTATCCGACCCCCCAGGACGACCGCTTCTGGGCGGCGGCCCTCGACATGCGCATGCCGGTGACCATCCACGTGGAACTGACGCGGTCGGGTGGGCCGCTGGTGAAGTACCCGGCCGGCACGCCAGAGATGCTGGAGCGCATCGGGCCGCGGCGCGACTTCGCCCAAGAGCTGTGCAAGTTCGCCCGGTCTGGCGGGGTGAACGCTGTGCAGCTCATCATGAGCGGCGTGTTCGACCGTTTCCCCCAGCTCCGTATCTTCTTCGCTGAGAACCAGATCGGCTGGATTCCGCTGTTCATGGAAGTGGCCGACAGCCGATATGAGCGGCATCTGCCCTGGGCCGAGGAGCTGCTGGGGTTCAAGCGGCTGCCGCGCCTGCCGAGCGAATACATCCGCGACCACTGCTACTGGGGCTTTCAGCATGACCCGGTGGGTGTCGAGCTGCGCCACCGGCTGAACCACAAGCGCCTGATCTGGGCCTCGGATTTCCCGCACCAGGAGTCGGACTGGCCGGACTCGATGCGCATCGTCGGAGAGAACTTCGCCGGGGTGCCAGAGGATGAGCGCAAGGCCATGGTGGCCGGCAACGCGATCGAGTTTTTCCATCTATGACGGATCCCGCGGAGCTGGTCGCACGCGCCTGCCGGATAGTGGGCAAGCTGGACCTCACCCACGCCGCGCTGGGCCATGTGAGCCTGCGTCTCGGCGACTCGCAGACGATGCTCATCAAGGGCAAGGGCCCGGATGAGGTTGGCCTGCGTTACACGCGGCCTGACGACATCCTGACGGTCGACTTCAACGCCAACAAGCTCAATGGCGCGGACGGCCTGCAGCCGCCGAGCGAGAGCTACCTGCACATCTGGCTGTACAAGAAGAACCCCGACGCGCGGAGCGTCATCCACGTGCATCCGGAGCACGCGGTGCTGCTGACCATCTGCGAGAAGGAGATCGTACCCATCTATGGCGCCTACGGTACGGGCTCGCGACTGGCAATTGATGGCGTGCCGACGTACCCGCGCAGCATCACCATCCATAACGACGTGCTCGGCGAGGAGTTCGCCGACTTCATGGGTGCGAGGACGGTCAGTCTCATGCGCGGACACGGCGTAAGCGTGGTGGGCAGCAGCGTCGAGGACGCGACGGTCCGCGCGCTGGCGCTGAACGAGCTGGTGACGATGACCTACAAGGCGTATCTGCTCGGCGATCCGAAGCCAATCCCGGCTGAGGACATCGAGGAGTACCGCCGGCCGCTAGAGGCCCACCGGCCGCGCGGCTCAGCCGGCGGGCAAGCAGGCATGCTGGCCACCTGGCGCTACTACTGCATGCTGACCGGCGAGGAGGGGGAAGCCGACCGGCGGTCGATGCCCGAGCGGCGGCCGCGCGTGACGCGGTCGCCGGCGCGGCGATCCAGGCCTGAGCGGCGCTCGCCGCGGCGCAAATCGAGCGCCTGATAACGCGCTCGCCAGTACCTCAGCCTGAGGCGCAGGTACTCATCCATGGCTGTGAGCTGGCGCCTCTCCCCGCGAAGCATCTCCTCGCATTCGCGGATCAGATCGCGCGCGCCAAGCAGCTGCCTCACGCGCTCGCTGTCGTCGAGCTCAACCGCCATGCCCCCATTGTAAACCGGTGCACTATCTCTTGTGCCAGGCTGGCCGGTTCAGGCCACCTTGCGAGCTGCCAGGCCGCCGCCGAAAATCGGCAGCTTGGGGAAGGCCCCACCCACTATTGGCCCGGCGTCGGCGCCCAACCAGTCCGAGACGACAGTGCCGTACACGCTTCGGAAGTCGGTGGTGAACTTCAGGTCCCCCTGGTCGAGGTCGCTGAGGCTCGGGTAGCCGCCAAACAGACCGCCCTTCACTCCGCCGCCCAGCAGGAACATCGGCTCAGCGGTGCCGTGATCGGTCCCGGCTGAGCCGTTTTCGCGCACCCGGCGCCCAAATTCCGAGAAGGTCATCAGCAGCGTGCTGTCCCAGGCCCCTTGCGCCTGCAGGTCCTTGGTGAAGGCGTCCACCCCGTCGTTGAGCTGCTGCATGAGCCGGTCGTGTGTGTTCTTCTCGCCGGAGTGGGTATCGAAGCCGCCCATCGACACGTAGTAGATGCGGGTGCCCAGCTTGCTGCCGATGAGCTGGCCGACGAGCTGAAGCTGACGTCCGAGAGGCGTGGCCGGGTACTGCGCCGTGCTCTTCGTCCCGGCGACGGCATTCTTCAGCTCGGCCGCGGTCTGGAAGGCATCGACGGCGGCCTGGCGGAAGAAATCCGCCATCTCCCGGCCAATCGGGTTGTTGAAGATCCTGTTGACAGCGTCGATCTGCGCCTGCTTGTCGTCCGGCGCCTTCGGATCGGTCATGAACTGGTAATTGCTCAGGCTGCCGATCGAGGGCACCACAGTGTGCTCGGTCCAGAACGTCCGCGGCAGCTGCTCGCCGAAGTTCAGCGCGCCGAGCTTCTGGCCCTGCAGGTAGGCCTCGTCGTAGCGGCCCAGCCAGCCGGTTTGCATGCCGTTGTCCGGCGAGGCGGTTTGCCAGATCTGCATAGACGAGAAATGGGAGCGGTTGGGGTTGGGATAGCCCACGCCCTGGACAATCGCCAGCGCCTTCTGATCGAACAGGTCCTTCAGCGCCTTCAGATTGGGGTGCAGGGCGACGTTCGAGTCGAGGGCCAGCACCTGGTCCTGCGGGATGGCCAGGGTTGGCCGGCTCTGGGCATACTGCTGGGTGGCGTAGGGTATTACGGTGTTAATGCCGTCGTTGCCACCGCTGAGCTGGATGACCACAAGCTGGTTGTTGCCGGCAGCCAGCGCCCGATAGGCGGTTCGCGTCAGAAAGCTGGGTGCGAACGAGCTGGACGCAGCCACGATGGCCGCGCCTTTGAGGAAGCTTCGGCGGGTGATCAGCATGAGTTTGTCGCTCCCTTAGACCATGTGCGCCGTGGGCGTGCTGAGGATGAGATGCACCAGCCCGCGGATTTTGGTGTCGGCGGCCTTGGCCGCGCCGGAGAAATAGTCCTGCAGGACCTGGCGGTTGGCGTCCGAGACCAGGCCATCCGTCAGCAGATCGACGAAGTGGCCGACGGCGTCTTTAGCGCCGCCGAGGACGGCGGCGGGGTCCACGTAGGTTGGGCCTTCAGTGTTGCGGTTCGAGACGATGCGGTCGGCAAAGTTCAAGCGCGTGAAGATAGTGTCGGTGTTGATCCAGGAGCGGCCGCCGGGCCAGCCGGCCACATTCGGCGGGTTGAACAGCTCCTGGCCCATGCTGCGCATCGCGCCAAGCACCGTCTGGTCGACTGATTTCGCGCCCAGGAGTTTGAGGTTTGTGACCACGAACTCCGTAGGGCTGGCGACCTTGCTCATGAAGCCGGCCGGGTCCCTGAAGGCGTCGGTGGTCAGCACCGTGCGCATCACGGCTTTCATGTCACCGTTGGTTGCCGCGAACGTACTGGCGATCGCGCCCACGGTCGCCTCATCGGGCGAATCGCTGATGAAGAACCGTGCCAGCTTACGGGCGATGAAGCGCGCCGTCTGCGGCGTGCTGGCCAGGATAGACACGACGTCGTCCAGGCCCAGATTTCCGGAGTGGCCCAGGAATGTCTTGCTGCCGTCGTCGAATCGGTTGGGGACGAAACGGCTGGTGTCGCTGTCGCGGTTAATGGTCCAGCCGGTCAGCGCCCGGGCGCCTTCCTTCACGTCGTCCTCGGTGTAGTTGCCGACGCCCATGGTGAACAGCTCCATGATTTCGCGGGCGTAGTTCTCGTTGGGAGCACCCTTCCGGTTCGTCTGCGAATCGAGCCAGAACATCATCGCGGGGTCTTTGGAGACCTCCGACAGCAGCGTGGGGAATGAGCCGAGGGCGTACTGGCGGAACAGGTTGTTCTGGTCGTAGAGCCACTTGACCCGATTGACCTTGGACGCGGCCGTGGCGAAATGGCCGTGCCAGAACAGCGCCATCTTCTCCTGCAGCGGACGTTGAGTAGTCAGCATGCGGTTAAGCCACCACAGCTGCAGATCGGCGACAGCCCGCCGGCGGTTGACGGTCTGCGCGGCGATGTCGAAGGATGGGTAGGAGTCCGGGATCTGGTCATAGTTCAGGAGCTTTTCCACGGCGCCCTGGTAGCCGAGCTGGACGTATTGGTCGAGCTCGGCCGGCGTAGCGCCGAACCCGGCGCGGCGAAGGAGATGGCTGATGAGTTGTCGCTGCTCGTCCATAGGCGTGGCCTTACTGTAACCGGGCGGAGTTGAAGCCGCCCTGAACGGCAGCTTAGGAAACGCTTAGATTTGGTTAGACGTCGACGCCCCAGCGCATGGCCACGCCGGCCCAGGTGAGGCCTACGCCAAAGGCGACCATCACCACGTTGCGGTCCTTGCGGATGAGGCCGGCATCGATGGCCTCGACCATCGCCAGCGGGACCGAGGCGCTGGACGTGTTGCCGTAGCGGTCGACGTTGACGTAGATGTTGTCCATGGGCATGCCCAGGCGCTTCTGGGCGGCCTCGATAATCCGCAGATTGGCCTGGTGCGGAACGAACACGTCGATCTCGCTTAGATCCCAGCCGGCCTTGGTGGCTACGCGCGCGGCGCAGGAGCCGAGCGTGAGCGTGGCGAACTTGAACACCTGGTTGCCCACCATATGGACGTAGTGGTCGCCGGCCCGGACGGTCTCCTCGGACGCGGGTTTGGCGCTGCCGCCTGCCGGCAGGATGATGAGATCGCAGCCGGAACCGTCCGCACCCAGCTCGAAAGCCTGGATGCCGTACTCCTTGGGGCAGGCCTGCAGGACGACCGCGCCGGCGCCGTCGCCGAACAGCACGCACGTGGTGCGGTCGGTGTAGTCCATGAAGCGCGACAACGTCTCCGCGCCCACGAGCAGGATGTTCTCGTAGCCGCCGGCGGCGATCATCTGGCTGGCGACGACCAGGCCGTAGACGAAGCTGCTGCAGCCGGCCTCGAGGTCGAAGGCCCCGCACTTGGCGCCGATGGCGTCCTGGATGAGGCAGCCCGTGGCGGGAAACAGGTAATCCGGCGTGGCCGAGGCGCTGATCACCAGGTCGATGTCGCCGCCCTTCAGGCCCGCCTTACAGAGAGCCTTTTCAGCGGCGGCGATGCCCAGCGATGACGTGGTTTCGTGTGGCGCCGCGATCCGCCGCTCTTTGATGCCCGACCGGACGGTGATCCATTCGTCTGACGTGTCGACCATTTTCTCCAGGTCGGCATTGGTGAGAACGCGTTCCGGGACGTACGTTCCCCAGCCGACTATCTGGGCCGACCGCTGAGTCAGGGCGCTTCCTCGCTGATGTGGATATCGATGGCGATCAGGCGCTGGTCTGCTTCTACAAAAGCGCCATCCTCGACGAGGATGGCGTGAACCCGACCGCTGACTTCGGCCTGAATCTCATTGAAGATCTTCATGGCCTCGATCAATGCTACCACCTGGCCTTTCTCTACCTGGTCGCCTTCGCGCACGAACGGCTCGGCGCCCGGCGACGGCGAGCGATAAAACGTGCCCAGCAGCGGAGCGGTGACGTATGATAACCCGTCCTCGGCCTCAGGGTGGGCGGGTGGGGTTCCGGACGCGGCGATTGCACCGCGCTTGATGGCGATGCGTAGGTCGCCGTCCTGGAGCTCCAGCTCGACGATCGAGGTGCCGTTCAGCAGCTCGAGCAGCTCACGCAGCTCGTCGGCCCAGGCACGCTCCACCGGACCTAAGCTAGCATGAGCGTCCGTGCGCGGTCACGCTTACGCCAAGATCAACCTGACGCTGGAGATCACCGGCAAACGGCCGGACGGGTACCACGAGCTGATCTCGATCATGCAGACCATCTCACTGGCCGACGAGATCGCGCTCGAGGAGGGCGACGATCTCGTGCTCGACTGCAATCGCCGGGAGCTGGCCACAGAGGACAACCTCGTGCTGCGGGCGGCGCATTTGCTCGGGCGGGGAGGCCATTTCACGCTGCTCAAGCGCATACCGGTCGCGGCGGGCCTGGGCGGTGGCAGCAGCGACGGCGCGCTGGCTCTTCGGCTCCTGGACGCGCTGTACCACATTCACCTCACTCCGGAGAGGATGGTCGAGGCGGCCGCCAAACTGGGCTCGGACGTGCCGTTCTTCCTGTACGGCGGGACGTGCGTGGTCGGCGGGCGCGGCGAGCGCGTGGTGCCCTTGCCGGACCTGCCGTCGCGCTGGCTCGTGCTTCTGAATCCGGGTGTGCCGCTCTCAACCGCGTCCGTGTTCGGTGAGCTGCGGCCCGATGAATACGTGCAGATCCCCAAGGCGACTCATTGGGGCGGGCAGGACCTGCCGCCGCTGGCGAACACGCTGGAAGCGGCGGCCGAGCGGCTGGAGCCGGCCATCGGCGAGTGCCGTCAGCGCTTACTGGCGGCGGGTCTCAGTCAGGTGCTGCTGTCCGGTTCAGGGCCAACCGTTTTCGGATTGGCCGCCGACCAAAGCCAGGCGCGGCGCATCGCCGAGGACACGGGCGGCATCGCCGCCCGGTTCGTCGGGCGAACAGAGGCGCTGGCGCTCGAAGCCTAAGCCTCCGCCAGCTGGAAATCCTTGAAGCGCTCGCGCAGGTCGCGCTTCTGGAACTTGCCCACGCTGGTCTTGGGAATCTCGTCCACGAAGACCACGTCGTCGGGGATCCACCATTTCGCGAACTGCCCGCGCAGCGGTTCGAGGATTTCCTCTTTGGTGAGCGTGACGCCCGGCCGGAGGACGACGCACGCCAGGGGCCGCTCCTGCCAGCGCGGATGGGTCACGCCGATGACCGCGGCCTCGGCTACCCCGTCGATGGCCATGATGGCGTTCTCCAGATCGACGGTCGAGATCCACTCGCCGCCGGACTTAATGACGTCCTTGGCGCGGTCGACGATGTTGATGTAGCCGTCCTCGTCCCAGGTGACGATGTCGCCGCTGTACAGCCAGCCGTTCCTGAACGTCTCTCCGCTCCGCTCGTCGTTGAAGTACTCGCTGGCGACCCACGGCCCGCGCATCAGCAGCTGGCCGAAGGTCTTTCCGTCGCGCGGCACCTCGCGGCCGTCATCGTCCACGACGCGAAACTCGATGCCGGGCGATGGCCGGCCCTGTTTGGCGCGGACCGCGAACTTCTGCTCCTCTGGCCACTCCTCCATCCAGCTGGCCAGGCGGCAAACGGAGGCCAGCGGGCTGGTCTCGGTCATGCCGTAAGCGTGGAGGAAGGGCAAACCGAGGCTGTCGTACTTCTTCATCAGGGCCGGCGGGATGGCCGAGCCACCGCAGACAATGGCCCGAACGCTGTCGAGCTTGTACTGGCCGGTCTCCAGCAAGGGCAGCGCGGCAATCCAGATCGTCGGCACGCCGGCGGCGACCGTCACGCGCTCGGCCTGCATGAGATCCAGGACGGCCTTGGCATCCGGCCGGGCTCCCGGGAACACCAGCTTGCTGCCAAACCAGAAGCAGGCGTAGGGCAGGCCCCAGGCGTTTACGTGGAACATCGGCACGAACGGCAGAACGCTGTCGCGCTCGCTGAGCGCCAGGACGTCGGCCAGGCCGGCGGCCATAGCGTGCAGGAACGTCGAGCGATGGGTGTAGACGACGCCTTTCGGGTTGCCGGTCGTGGCCGATGTATAGCAGCTGGCGGCCGGCAGATTCTCATCCAGCTCAGGCCAGGGGAAGTCCGGAGAGGCCTCGGCCAGAAGCTGCTCGTAGGCAAGGACGTTGGCCAGCTTGGTCTCGGGAACCTTGTGCGAGAGCACCACGTAGTGCTTGACCGCGGTGAGCTTGGGAGCGACGGCCTCGATTAGCGGCAGCAGATCGGCGTCGATGAGCAGCACGCGGTCTTCGGCGTGGTTGATGATGTACGCCAGCTGCTCGGGGAACAGCCGGATGTTGACGGTGTGAATCACCGCCCCCATGTTGGGCACGGCGAAGTAGGCTTCGAGATGGCGGTGGTGGTTCCAGGCGAACGTGGCGACGCGGTCGCCCCGGCCCACGCCCAGCTTGTGCAGGGCTTCGGCCAGCCTATGCACTCGCTCGCCGATCTGGCTGAACGTGTGCCGGACCGTACCGCCGTCCGGGGTCCGGGACACGACCTCCTTCTTTCCGAATAAGTCCAGTCCGTGCTGGAACATGCTCTGGATGGAAAGGGGCACGTCCATCATGGCGCGGCACTCCTGTAAGGCAGTAGTGCGCAATTATGCCCTTACCGCGTAACGGTGACGAGGACCGGCTGCGGGTCGGCGGTGGGTGAGGGCGCGACCTTCTGCGTGACCTTGTACTCCAGGTAGCGGCCCAGCAGCAGCCGTGTATGGGCCACCAGCCCGGGAAGGGCTGAAAGGGCGATGCCTACCGCCGGCATGAGGCTCCATTCGAACAGGTGAATCAGCTTGCGGACGGGACGTCCGTCGGGCAGCGGCGGCTTCAGGCGGTGATCGATCAGGATCATCACGCCCATCGAGGCCAGGCTGGCGGTGAGCACATAGCCGCTAAGCTCGGCCAGGGCGTGCGCCAGCGGCGTGCCCGCGAAATCGTGGTTGAAATAACCCGGCGCGCCCGAACCAAAGGTGATCAGGAACGGCGCCACTGGCCAGCTCAGGTGCTCTTCGATATACCGGACGGCGCGGTAACAGCGGCTGAGGCTGAGGCTCGACGCCGTGCGACATAGGCCCAGCAGGACATAAGGGATGTCGGCCACCCCCCAGGCCCAGCGCTTCTCCTGCTCGAACTGGCTGTGCAGCGTGCCGACGTAGCCCGGCCGCTCGGCCGCGTCGGAAACGACCGGCAGGTAGATTGGCTCGACCTTGACCTCATCGCCAAAGTGGAACAGCTGCTTGAAGAACATGTGGCTGTCCTCCGGGATCACGTTTACATCCCAGTAACCGGCCTCCACGCAGGCGGCGAAGGACAGCGAGTACGTCGATTGTGTGACCATCTTGTCGCGGCGCGTCAGCTTAGCCAGCTGCCAGAGCGAATGGACGGAGTTCAGGATGCGCGTCGGCGCAGGCACCCGCCAGATGTTCGAGTAGAACAGGATGGCCGGCTGAAACATCCTCAGCGGTGGGCGCGTCAGGAACTCATAGGTCAGCGCGCTGAAGTACTTTGGCGGAAAGCGCGTGTCAGCGTCACAGCTGGTGACGGTGGTGAACGCGAGGTCCAGGCCGTCGTGGTCGATCAGCCGCTGCTTGGCCGAGCGCGCCGCCCAGGCCTGGTTGGAGGATTTGCCGGCCACTTCGCCGGGGAGCTGTGGGTGGAAGGTGGCCCACAGCCAGCCGAATTGGCCTTCGAACTCCTCGAGCAGGACGTGGGCCCGCTGCGCCGCTTTCGGATCGCGCGCTTCGAAAGCCAGCACCACGGCCAGCCGCTCGCGCGGGAAATCCTGCTCCGCCACATGCTGCAGCGTCGTCCGCAGAATGTCTACCGGCTCGCCGTAGGTGGGAATGATGAGCAAGTGGTGGACGCGCTCGAAGTTGGGCAGCCGCGACGCAGCCCCGAGCCAATCGAAAGCTTCGGAGCGCCGCAAGCGACGGTAGGCCACGATGAGCCTGATCCCAAGCGAGGTAGAGCGGTACAGCCAGTAGACGTCATAGGCCAGTGCCGCCACGGCGAAGGCCAGCGGGAATAGCGCGCTGGCCCACACAAGCGAGGTCAGCACCAGCCAGGTGCACAGCCCCGGGAGGACCTCGAGCATGCGATTGGATTGCGTATGGTGCCGTGCGACAGGTGTAGCCGCTATTGCCAAGTTGGTCGCCTGCTCCTCATTGCGCCGGAGTGTCTGAGTGTGCGACTGCGCTGAGGATCCGCTCCGTGCCCCCGCAGCGAATCAGCGGTTGTTTGTTGATCGTACCATGGCGGCTGCGAAAAACAGCCCGCTAGCTTACGCTCACTCAGAGCCGGGATCAGCAAATCTTGGGCCGGTCGCTGGGGAAAAGAAGCGGGCTAGGGCTGGAGGCTCAATGTCCAGAAGTTGGGGTCTTCCTGGCCCAGGCGCCAGCCGGCCCACCCGGCCAGGCCGTGCAGCGTCACCAGGTTCAGCTTGGCGCGCAGGCTGCTGCTGTCCTCGAACCACACGATGCGCCCGGCGTAAGTGAAGTAGGGCGACTGAGAGGCGGGATCGAGCCGGATCTGCGCGCCGTGCGCAAACACGGTCGAGACGATGTCGTTGTAGGCCATAGCCCGCGCCCCACTCCGGCCGATCACCCAGTCGTAGCCGTAGAAGGGCACCCCGAGCACGATCTTGCTGGGTGGGATGGCCGTCTTGGCGTAGCTGATGACGTCGTTAACCCAGGCGATATCGGCGATCGGCCCGGCCCAGCCGCCGGAGTAGTGCTGGTCATAGGCCATGACGATCGCGAGGTCGACGTTGGGCGCCAGGCCAGAGTAGTCGAAGCCTCCAGGGAAGCCGTCGAACCGTTCGGATGTCTTCGACGGGACGGCGAGCGTGACCAGTTTGCCAAGCGGATGCAGCCGAGCGTAGACGTTGCTCATCATGGCGCTGAACAGCGAACGGTCGCCCGGCGCAAGGTTCTCGAAATCGACGTTCACGCCGTCGTAGCCGAAGGTGTTGACCAGCCACTGCAGGCTGTCCAGCAGCTGCGTCTGGCGCCCGCCGTCGGTGACCAGCGCATGCGACACGCTCTGCTGGAACTCGCCGTTGGCGACGATCGGCACGACCTTGATGCCGCGCGATTTGGCGAACTGCGTGACTGTGGGCGAGTCGCTACCGTAAATCATGCCCTTGGCATCGGCGTGGAACCAGGCGGGCGAGATGACGTCGATCTGGCCAGCGTGGTCGCGCAGGCTGTCGGGAATCTTGGAGCCAACCATGTACGCCCAGCGCAGCGGCTTGGCCATGGCCGGCGTGGGGCTCACCGTCGGGAGCGGCGGCAGCAGGGCGGCATAGCCCTGGCTCGGTCGCGCCGGCTGGCTTTCGCGGGCGGCGACAGGCGCGGCCGCGGCCATCAACAGGGCGCCGGCAACGAAAAGGCCGGCCCAGCCCCAGCGGCCGGTGCGCGCGCGCAGACGTCCGATCACTGCCACGGTGTGTACCAGATAACGAACGGCAGGCGTCCGGTGTTAGGCGGATTTGGCTAGGGTAGGATGGCAATATGGCCCACATGCACGACTTCGAGGCGCACGTCCGGGCCGTCGAGGAGGATCTGGAGTACTACCGGACCAAGCGCCTCGAGCCCCGCATCATGTTCCTCATCCGGCGCGGCGTAATCGGCTTTCACGATCTGCTCGGCGCCTTCCGGCCCGGGCGCGAGCGCGCCTCAGACGCGGCCGATCTCGAGGCGCGCATCCGCGCCGTCGAGGACCGGCTGGACGAATACGTCAAGGCCATCGGGCTGGCTTCGACCAGCGAGCACGTCATCGAGGACACGCGCAAGGAGCGCGGCGATTATGATCCATGGTTCCGTATCGCGAAACGTCATCATGAGGGCACGCTCGAGGAGCGGGTGGCGGCCCTGGAGAACGAGCTGGACGAGCAGATGGCGGTCGTTCAGGCGTTCACCACGGCGCTGATCGAAACCGGCCGCCTAACGGACGCGGAGCTGGGGTACCGCCGCGAGCGGGCGCAGGCCGGGCCGTGGAATGGAGCCAAGATCGTCGCTCGGGCCTGGGTGGACCCAGACTTCAAGGCGCGGCTGCTGGAGCGCGGCCGCGAGGCCGTGCGGGAGCTTGACATCCCGCCTGGCCGGCTCGGCAAACTGGGCGTGGCAGAGGACACCGAGACGGTCCACAACGTGGTGGTGTGCACGCTCTGCTCCTGCTACCCGCACGATCTGCTGGGCGACACGCCCTGGTGGTACAAACACGACGGCTACAAGCAGCGTGTCGTGCGCGATCCGCGCGGCACGCTGCGCGAGATGTTCGACCTGGAGCTGCCGCCGGACGTGCAGATCCGCGTCCACGACAGCACGTCGGATATCCGCTGGATGGTCCTGCCGCGGCGGCCGGCCGGCACGGAGCACATGAACGAGGCGGAGCTGGCCGAGCTGGTTACCCAGGAGTGCCTGATCGGCACGGCGCTGCCGGGCGTGCCCGGCCGGGTGCATGCCTGAGCACCGCTTCCGTGCCGGCGATCGCGTCCGCGTCCTGGTGGACAATCCGGAAGGCAATCCGCGGACGCCGAAGCACATCCGCGGCAAGACGGGCGTGGTGACCGCCCTGCGCGGCACCATGGAGAACCCGCTCGACCATCGCGGGGTCTACCCGCCGCTGTGCACGGTCGAATTCGGCGTTGCCGATGTCTTCGGGGGCGACAGCACCGACAAGCTGCTGCTGGACCTGCACGAGGACTGGCTCGAGCCGGCTTAAGCCTCGCCCAGAAGCTCCAGCAACTCCTTTTCGCTGAGGATCCGCGTGCCCAGCTTCTCGGCTTTGGCCAGCTTGCTGCCTGGGTCCGCACCGACGACCAGGTCCGTTGTGCGCTTGGTGACCGACGAGCCGATGTCGGCGCCGAGCGCCTTGAGCCTGGCCTCGGCTTCTCCTCGGCGGTAGCGCTCCAGCGTCCCCGTCAGGACGAACTCGCGGCCTGACAGCGGTCCCTCGACCTTGGGCGCCAGCGGCTCGCCCATCTTGACGCCAGCCGCCTCCAGCTTCTGAATCAGCGCGCGGTTTTCCGGACGCTCGAAGTAGGCGTGAATGCTTTCGGCGATGATCTTGCCGAGCCCGGGAACCTCCTGCAGCTGCTCCGGCGTGGCGTCCATCAGCGCGTGCATGTCGCCGAAATGCCCGGCCAGCAGCTGCGCAACCGTCCAGCCCACGTGGCGGATCCCCAGGGCGCTCAGCAGCTGCGCCAGCGGGCGGGCCTTGCTGCTCTCGATGTTGGTGAGCAGCATGGTCGCCATCTTGTCGCCCACGCCCTCGAGCTGGACGAGCTGATCCTTCGTGAGGCTGTAGACGTCGGCCAGATCCTTCACGTAGCCGGCCTGGATGACGCGGTAGACCATGGCCTCTCCGAAGCCGTCGATGTCCATGACGCCCACGAAGTACTCGAGCTGGCGGACGAACTGGGCGGGACAGGAGAGATTGGGGCAGTAGTACATGGCCTCGCCCGGCTCGCGCACCGCCTTCGTGCCGCAGGCCGGGCAGCGCTCGGGCATGGCCCAGGGCTGCTCGGCGCCGGTGCGGCGGTTGACTATCGGCGCCACTACCTGCGGAATGACTTCTCCGGCGCGGTGCACCACCACCCAATCCCCCTCGCGGAGGTCCTTGCGGCGGATGTCATCTTCGTTATGGAGCGTGGCCTGGCTGATCGTCACGCCGCCGACACGAACCGGCTCGAGGATGGCGAACGGGTTGAGGGCGCCTGTCCGGCCGACGTTGACGGCGATCTTCTTAAGTTGGGTGATGCCCTGCACGGGTGCAAACTTGAAGGCGGTGGCCCAGCGAGGGGCGTTGCCCACATTGCCCAGCTCATCCTGGTAGTGGAGCGAGTCGATCTTGATGACTACGCCGTCGATCTCGTAGTCGAGCTCCTCACGGCGGTGCTCTAGCTGCCGCACATAGTCGAGAACCTCGTCCAGGTCCCGGCAGCGGCGGTTCTCGGGATTGACGCGCAGACCGAGCTCGGCCAGGAGCTGCAGAGTGTCCCAATGGGTATTGGGCAGCGGTTCGCGCAGGCCCTCGACGTAGCCGAGTGAGTAGACGAACATCTCCAGCGGCCGGCGCGCGGCCATCCGCGGGTCCTTCTGGCGCATCGAGCCGGCGGCGGCATTTCGCGGGTTGGCGAACAAGCGCTCACCGGCCGCGCCTTGCTCCTCGTTCACGCGCTCGAAGCCGCTCTTGGTCAGGAAGATCTCGCCGCGCGCTTCGAGGCGCTCGGCGGGCACGTTGGTGAGCTGCCAGGGCACGCTCTTGATGGTCTTGACGTTGGGCGTGATGTTCTCGCCCTGAACGCCGTTGCCTCGGGTCGCCGCGCGCGCGAGGCGGCCATTTTCATAGGTCAGAGCGCAGGCGAAGCCGTCCATCTTCGGCTCGGCCACCAACGCGAAGTCGGACCGGCCAAGCATGGCGGACGCCCGCCGGTGCCAGGCCCGCAGTTCCTCCTCGTTGAAGACGTTGCTGAGGCTGAGCATGGGCCGCGGGTGGTTGACGACCTCGAATGTCTCGAGCGGCGATCCGCCGACTTTCTGGGTGGGCGAGTCGGGCGACTGGAACTCCGGATGGGCTTCCTCGAGCTCCCGCAGCTCGCGCATGAGCTGGTCGAAGTCGGCATCCGAGATCTCGGGATCGTCCAGGACGTGATAGCGGTAGTTGTGGTACTCGATCTGGCCGCGCAGCTCTTCGATGCGGCGCTTAACCTGTTCGGGATCGTCCACTTTCGTCCTGATATTACCGGCGGCGGTGGCTACGATTTGCGGGTGAACGACCCCAAACGTGCCCGCCGGCTGGCCACTCAACTGGCCGTGGCCTTCCTGGTAGGCGCAATCGCCGGCGTGGCTCAGAACGCCGCCCGGCGCCGCGCCACCCGTGAGCTGATCGACTGGGACCGCGTGTATCAGATCGGTTCGGCGCTGTCGGGCGCGGGTCTTGCCGGCGGGCTGACGTGGGCTGAGCGCGAAAGTTGGGAGTCGCACTTCCGGGCGATCGTCGAGCGTGTCGCGCCGCGCATGCTGCAGTACCTGGGATCCGGATCCGTGGCGGCATTCGCCTTTGGCACCCGGCCTGAAGCGCTCGACCGCCGGGCCTGGATCGAGGCCAACATCGGCAGCTTCGGGACAGTGTTCGCGCCCGTGGAAGACACGCTGCGGCAGCGGCTGGGCGACCGGCTCAGCGGGCCGCTCAACCAGCAGTCGAGCAGCGTGGTGTTGGGCATCTTGCTCGGCTTCCTGTCCCGCCGGGTGCTGGGCCAGTACGATCCGGCGCTGCTGGGGAAAGAAGCAGTGAGCACTGGCCGGCTCTACTTCGTCGTCCCCAATCTGGAGCAGAGTCGGCAGCAGATGGGGCTGCCCAAGAACCAGTTCGAAACCTGGGTCGTGTTCCACGAACTGACGCATTCGTGGCAGTTCGAGGCGCATCCGTGGCTGCGGGAGTTCATGAACGACCGCGTGCGGCGGCTCCTGGTCTCGGCCAGCGACCGGCTCATACAGTTCGATCCTGGCGAGCTTCTGCGCCTGGCGATGCGTGGCGAGCTGGACCTGCGGCAGCCGCAGCGCCTGTTATCCGGGCTGATGAGCGCCGAGCAGCGCGAGATCTTCGATCAGCTGCAGGCGCTGATGAGCCTGTTGGAGGGCTTCAGCAACCATGTGATGGACGCCCTCGGGCCGGAGATGCTTCCGGACTATGAGCTCATCGCCCAGCAGTTCGAGGCCCGCCAGCAGCGCAAGAGCCAGGCGGAGCGGCTGTTCGTGCGCATCACCGGCCTGGAGATGAAGCTTGAGCAGTATCGGATCGGTGAGAAGTTCGTGGACTACGTCGTCCGCGAGCGGGGTATCGAGTTCATGAACCGGGTGTGGCAGGGACCGGACACCCTTCCCTCGCTGGACGAGATTTATGACCCCGACAGGTGGGTCCGGAGGCTCAGCCTACTCTAGATAGTCCTTCAGCTTCCGGGAGCGGCTCGGATGGCGCAACTTCGCCAAGGCTTCGGCCTCGATTTGGCGGATGCGCTCGCGAGTGACGCTGAACTCGCGTCCAATCTCCTCAAGCGTGCGGTTGCGACCGTCCTCCAGCCCGAAACGCAGCTCCAGCACCTTGCGCTCGCGTGAGCTGAGGGAGTCGAGCACGTCCGCGATCTGCTCCTTCAGGAGCTGACGCGAGGCCGCGTCGACCGGCGAGAGGGAGCCGCGATCCTCGATGAAATCGCCCAGCGAGCTGTCCTCTTCCTCGCCGATAGGCGCCTCGAGCGACATCGGCTCACGGAAGATGCGGATGATCTCGCGCACCTTGTCCACCGAGATCTGCATCTCGTTGGCGATCTCCTGAGCTGTGGGCTCACGGCCGAGCTCCTGCAACAGGTTGCGTGCGGAGCGATTGAACTTGCTCATGGTCTCGACCATGTGCACCGGGATTCGAATCGTCCGCGCGTGATCGGCCAGGGCACGGCTCACCGCCTGGCGAATCCACCACGTGGCGTAGGTGCTGAACTTGTAACCGCGGTGGTAGTCGAACTTCTCGACCGCCCGGATGAGGCCGATGTTCCCTTCCTGGATGAGGTCCAGGAGCGACATCCCGCGGCCGACGTATTTCTTGGCCACAGAAACAACGAGCCGAAGGTTCGCTTCGGTCAGATGCCTTCGCGAGCCTTCGGCTTCGGCCATGATCTGCGGATCCGGCTCGGCGCCTTTATCGAGCTCGAACTCGCCGCGCTCGATCTTTTGCGCCAGGTCGACTTCCTGCTCGGCCGTGAGGAGCGCGACCTTGCTGATTTCCCGCAAATAGAGCCGGACGGAATCGTCCAGGTCCTCGCGGTCCATATCGACCACGGCGTTGTGGTCGGCCAGCACATGGGTTTCTTCCGCGATCTTGGCCGACCAATCGGCAATAACGGGATCGGCCCAATCCGAATCTAGATGTTTCGGAACCTCACTCAGCGCTACTGGGATCGTGCCGCCGTCGGCCTCTGGTTGATCAACTGCAGGAGCAACGCTGGTCCTCATGCCCGTCCTTAAATCACCTAGAGTCGAATCGAGGTATGCGCGGAGGGGTGATGCGTTAAGAGGTTCCCGGATTATCGCATCGCCGGGCGCTTATGTCAATCATGTTCATCTGGCCCGGCAACATGCGCGCCGGAAGGGTACCACAAGCCTTTCAGGCCGGTTGTTGCCCGCGGCCAGACGCGCATCTCGACCGCGAGAAGAGGCCCGGACGCACTCGCCCGGGCCTCTTCTGGGGGAGAGAAGAGCAGATGTCAGAGATACGGGTCAGCTGGCAGCACGGGCCGCCCCCGGCCGGAACCCCTGGAGCTCCCGAACGAGGAGGCGGTGCCTGATGCGAGCCAGCCGTTGCTCCAGCCGCAGCGCGTATTCCGCCAGCGAGCTGGCGCCTCGAATGGCAGTGGCTGCTGCCCGGTCGCGGTGGGCCAGCTCGAAGCCGGCTAAGGCCTTGCGCGGGTTGGCCAGCAGCAGGTCGTGGAAAGCGCGATCGACGAGGGCCTGGCCGATGACGGCTTGCAGCTCGTCACTGAGGGCGGATGATGCGAATGTAGGTGTAGACACGGGTAAGACCTCGAACGGTGCGTGCATTGCGGACCTAAGCTGCCAGGCCCAGCGGGGTCGCCGGCGCTGACGCTGGCGCGGCCTTCCGCATGGCCGCGATGATGATCAGCGCCACCCCCGCGAAGGTCACGAAGTCGCCGAAGCTGACTGCGCGGCGCACCGGCGGAGGCGTGACGAAGATGTCGGTCAAAGCCCAGAGGCGGGTTTGATCCTTCGGCAGCAGCACATCCTTTGATTGGTAGACGGGCTGGCCTTCGCCCACGCCCGTCACTAGCCAGCCCTGGCCTGATGCTTCGATGGTCTCGCGCGTCACCGGCATTTGCCCGCCGTTGGCCGCAATGGCCGCGAAGTTCATGGCGAACCCCAGGGCGATGACAGCCATCCCGGGCACGCGCCAGTTGCGCGCCAGGCCGACCAGCACCAGGACGTAGGTTGCGACGATGATCGCCGGCCGGTTGGCTCCAACAAGCAGCCAGCTCCGGCCGACGTATCCCATCGCCACCACCTGCACGGCCAGTCCAGTCACGATCAACCAGATCCACTGCAGGCGCAGCTGCGCGAGCCCGCTCAGCCGCCCCTTCATGGCCCAGCCGATCGCCACCGCGGGCATGACCGCCAGCAGGAGGGGTAAGAGCATTCGGGCTCGACTACGGCCCCATCGAGCCGCCGGCAGACACGGCGGCGACCACGGCCAGGAGCCCCAGAACTGCTCCGGCCACCTTGATGTACACGACCTTGAATTTGCCCATTTGAGATTTCCCCTTTCTCTCGAAGTTGGGGCTGAGACTATGGGCAGGGCGCTTACAAATCGCTTACAAGAGCACAGCCGGGAGGGGCCGGGTAGTACTTCTGGAGGAGGAGCTAGCTGCGCGAGACGAGGAGGTGCGGCCGCGCCACGCCGCCGTCCACTAATCGCCGCAGCTCGGCTGGCACTTCCGCCCCCAGCTCCTCCTGCAAGTACGCGCCATAGCTTTCCAGGTGGCGCAGCGCCTCGCTGCGCCGGCCGTCCAGCAGAAGGGCGCGGACGACGATCTCGTGCAGCTCCTCGAGGCTATTGTCGGCCTCGAGGCCCCGTTGGGCCGTGGCGATGGCCGCCTGCGCGTCGTCGCGCAGCAGATAAGCCGAGGCCAGCCGGCTGGCGCAGTGGAGGAATTCATCTTCGAGCCGGCGCTGCTCGGCCAACACCCATTCCGCATAGGAGCCCTCGAGAAAACGCCCCCCATAAGCGTTCAGCGCGCGCTGGAGCGCCCCGATCTCCGCGTCCGACCCGCGCTGAGCCCGGTTGGCCGCCTCCAGAGCAGCGCGGAAGGTGTCGACGTCGAACTCGACCCGCAGCTGGGGGTCGAGCTGGTATGAATCGCCGTCATATCGCACGCAGCCCCGGTACAGTGCCCGCCTGAGCCGGTAGGCGGCCACATGGAACTGCGAGTTGGCCCGTGCGGGTGAGGCTTCAGGCGCCAGCGCAGCCATCAGCTTGTCCTTCGGCGCGCCGCCCTCGTTCAGAAGCAGGTAGTAGAAGAGCTCGCGGGCGGCGCTGCTGCTCCAGGCCCGCGGCGGGACCGGCCGCCCATCGAGGCTGACCTCGGCCCGGCCGAGCGCTCGCGCCTTCAGTGCCCGAGGCCGGCTGTCCATGTCGACCTCCTCGCGCAGCGCGACCAACGATGGCGGCGCGGCGACCGGAGCGAGCACCCGGTTGAGGAACCGCTCGCCGATGCCGCGCGTGGCCGCGGCCTCCAGGTGCTCTCGCCAGCGCGGCGCGTCGATCGCCAGGAAGTGGGCGTAGCCGAGATCCTCCAGGACGCGCAGGCTCTCGCCCAGCTTCGCGTCCCCGGCCTCGTGGTGCCCGGTTTGAAACTCGAGCATGGCTTGCTGGAAGACCGTGCGCGCCGCCAGGTAGCGGTAGCCGGTGGACACGAACGTCTCCAGGGCCTGCTGGAACATGCCGCGCGCACGCTTGAAACGTCCCTGCTCCAGCGAGCACATGCCGCTGAGCATGCGCGCCTGCGCCTGCAGGTAGCCGGAGGCCTGGTGCTCTACTCGGCGCAGCAGCACCTGCGCCTTGGAATACAGCTTTTGCAGCCGGTAGCTCTCGGCCATCGAACACAGCAACTCCAGCAGCTCGCCGCGGTCCACGAGCTCCTCGGCCACGCTCAGCGCTGCGGAGTAGTGCCGGTCGGCTTCCCCGAACCGGCCCAGGTCGCGATAGACGTCGCCCAGCGACGTCTCGGCCACTACGACGGCGTGAGGGAACAGGCCGTCGCGAGCCTTCTCTCCGGCGCGTTCGAGGAGCTGGATCGCCTCGGAGGGATCGTCCTCCAGGTAAGCGACGACGCCGAGGTTTGCGAGCGTAAGACCCCAGCGGCCGGCGTTGCCGGTCTTCTCCATGAGCGCGGCCGCGCGGTTCAGATGCTGGCGCGCTTGGCCCAGCCGGCCGTCGTACATGGCGGCTACGCCCAGGTCGTTCTGCACGTAGCCGGACGATGCGACATCGCCCAGCCGGGCGTAGATGGCGTGGCTCTGCTCCAGCGCCTGCCGCGATTCCTCGAGCGAGCCGATGCGCCACAGGGCGGCGCCCATCGTCCGCAGCGCCTGAGCGCGGCGCCTGGTGTACTCGTCGCCAAAGCCGGCGAGCGCCTCCTGGCAGAGCCGCAGCGCCGCCTGGTTGTCGCCCTGCAGCCGGCAAGCGGCAGCGCGGTGGACCTTGGCCTCGGCCGCCAGGCTGGCGTCGGCCTGGCCGGAGGCGCCCTGCTCGATCTGGCTCGCCAGGCGCACCGCCTCGTCCAGCTCGCCCTTCTGCACGGCGACCTGGGCTCGCCACAGCGCCAAGCGCGGCTGCGCCAGGACCTGCTCCGGTGGCAGCCGATCGATCCAGCCCGAAAGCGTGTCCAGCCGGCCACGGTTGAACGCGTCGTCGGCGATGGCCAGAATAGACTCGACCGCTTCGGGAAAAGCGCCGGCGGCGAGGAGGTGGGGGATAGCCAGCTCGTGCTGGCCTCGCTGCTGGTACAGCAGGCCGGCCCGGCGCTCCAGGTCAGGGCGGGAGAGGCCGGTGGAGCCTTCGTCCAAGCGCGACCGAAGGAATTCCCGGAACAGGTGGTGGTAGCGGTAGACGCGCTTGCGGCCCTCCAATTCGGTGACGAACAGGTTGCCCTCTTCGAGCTGGCGCAGGATGTCATCCGCCCGCCGTACACCGGCAAGCGGGCCGGCGACGGAGGGGTCGAGGTCTTCCAGGACCGACGACGCCAGCAGGAAATGCTGCACCGCCGGCTGCTGGCGCTCGAATACCTCGTTGGCAAGATAGCCGTACAGCTGCTCCTGCCCAGACTTGCGGATCATGCTCTCGAACAGGCCCTGCCACATGGTGTGGGTGGTCAGGATGATGCCTGTGATCCAGCCCTCGGAGCGGACCGTAAGCTCTTCGATGACGCGGTCCGGCAGGATGGTCTGATAGGACTCGCGCATCAGCGCCCGCACCTCGTCCACGGTAAAGCGCAGCTCGTTCTGACCCAGGCCGGCTGCCTGGCGGAGCGCCGCCAGCCGCGACATCTGCAGCCGGGGCATGGTGCGCGAGGAGATGATCAGCTTGAAGTTTTCAGGGGCGTGCTTGAGGAGCGCGTCCACAACCTGGGTCACCGCCGGGCTGCGGTTGACCTCGTGGAAGTCGTCCAGGATGACGCCGAAGTACTCCGGGATGCTGTCCTGGACCTCGTTGATGAGAGTGGCCACGACGGCCAGTGCGTCGGTGCGGAAGTTCGTTTGGGCGATAGCTCGGCGGGTCTCGGCGCCGAAGCGCGGGAACCGGCTCTGGATGGCCGCGACCAGGTACTCCAGGAACACCGCCGGCTCGCTGTCGGACGGCCCGAGCGAGTACCAGCAGATGGGCATGTCCGTGTCGGACGCGAAGTCGACCAGCAGCGTGGTCTTGCCGTAACCGGCGGGGGCGACCAGCAGGTAGAGCTGGAGATCGACCATGCCGTGCATGGCATCGACCAAGCGGGCGCGACGGAGTGTGTCGCTGCGCCGCCGCGGAATGGCGATCTTCGTCGCGATTAACGGCGCCGAGGCCGGTATGCCCCCGTTCCGCGCCATTTATGGCCACTATACAAAACAAGCACCCTGTGGACCAGGGGGCGCGACCTTCCTCCTATACTGCGGTTGACAACCGCGTGAAGCACCTCGACTACGACGAGACCAGGCGCTCCATCTGCGCCTTCGACTGCCCGGACGCCTGCGGGCTGGTGGGCTACGTAAAGGAAGGCAAGCTGGTGGGCGTGGGCGGCGATCCTGACCACCCGGTGACGCGCGGCCACATCTGCGCCAAGGTGGCCTACGACCAGCTCCGGGTGTACGGGCCGAACCGGCTGCGCGAGCCGCTGCGACGCGTTGGGCCGAAGGGCAGCGGGCAGTTCGAGCCGATCGGCTGGGATGAAGCCATCGACACGATTGCCGCCAACTTGAAGCGGGTCCAGGCCGGCTACGGCGGCGAGGCCATCCTGCCCTACAGCTACGCGGGGACGATGGGCATCGTCAACTACCACATCGGCCACCGCTTCTTCCACAAGCTGGGCGCCTCGCAGCTGCGCCGCAGCATCTGCTCGGCGGCCGGCAACGCCGGGTACATGTACACCAACGGGCCCAACCGCGGCATCGATCCAGAGGAGACGGTCGACTCCAAGTACATCATTGCCTGGGGCGCGAACCTGGTCAGCGCCAACGTGCACCAAATGGCTCTGGTGCAGGAGGCCCGGCGCAAGGGCGCCAAGTTCGTGGTCATCGACGTCCATCGCAACAAGACGGGAGACGCAGCCGACTGGTTCATCCCCATCCGGCCGGGCACGGACGCCGCGCTGGCGTTAGGCCTGATGCACGTGATCGTGGCCGAGGACCTGCACGACAAGAACTGGATCGCCCAGCACACTAGAGGCTTCGACCTGCTCCAGGAACGGCTGCCGCAGTTCCCGCCGGAACGAGTGGCGGACATCACCGGCGTGCCTGTGGGTGACATCAAGCGCCTGGCGCGAGAGTATGCAACCGTCCAGCCGTCGTTCATCCGCATCGGCAACGGCATCCAGCACCACGACAACGGCGGCATGTGCGTCCGCAACATCGCCTGCCTGCCGGCGCTGGTCGGGGCCTGGCGCTACCGCGGCGGCGGCGCCATGAAGAGCAACCGCGGGTACTCGGCCATGAACGAGGCCGCCCTCCAGCGGCCGGATCTCATGGAGCGCCCGACGCGCATCATCAACATGAACCGCCTGGGCTGGGCGCTGACGGAGCTGGACGGACCGCCGGTGATGGCCATGTACGTCTACAACAGCAACCCCGCGGCGGTGGCTCCGGCGCAGGACAAGGTGCTCCAAGGGCTGGCCCGCGAAGACCTGTTCACGGCCGTGCACGACATCGTCCTGACCGACACGGCGCGCTACGCCGATATTGTCCTGCCGGCGACCACACACTGGGAGCACCAGGACCTGTACGACTCCTACTGGCACCTGTACGTGGGCGTGGCCGAGCCGGTGATTGCGCGGGTCGGGCAGGCCAAGCCCAACATCGAGGTCTTCCAACTGCTGGCCGACGCGATGGGCTTCGATGACCCGTGCTTCCGCGAATCGAGCGAGGACGTCATTCGCGCCGCGCTCCAGAACCCGGCCAACGAATGCCTCTCCGGTGTCACCCTGGAACGGCTCCGGGACGAGCCGTATGTCCGCGTGGGGCCGGCCGAGAGGCACCAGCCGTTCACGGCCTTCTACTCAGAGACTATGGCCCAGCACGGGCACGATCCGCTGCCGGCCTGGACGCCCTTGCCCGAGGAGGGCGCAGGGCTTTGGCTGATCACGCCGCCCAACCACTACTTCCTCAACTCCACACTGGCCGGCGTGGACGAGCTGGCCGCGCGCGAGCGCCGGCCGGAGCTCCAGATCAGCGCGCCCGACGCGGCCGCCCGCGGCATCGCCGACGGCGACCTGGTGCGGGCCTCCAACGAGCGCGGATCCGTGGAGCTGTACGCCCGTGTTACCGATGCCGTTCAGCCGGGCGTGGTCGTCAGCCAGGGGGTGTGGTGGGCCAGCAAGTCGCCGGGCGGCCGCGGCGTCAATGCCACCACGCCCGATCGCATCGCCGACATGGCCGGGGGCGCGGTGTTCTTTTCCAATAAGGTAGAGGTGGAGCCGGTCCCCGTTTAGAACCTCCGTTCTGTTATAGTCCTCCCCGATGCAGGCGGCCGCCGTGGCACCAGCCGAAGCTCCGGGCCGCCTCAATGCATCCCCCTTTGTGAAGTGGGCCGGAGGCAAGGGCCAGCTGCTGGCCCAGCTCGAGCCCTTCTTTCCGCCTCCCGGCAGCTACCGCCGCTACTTCGAGCCCTTCCTGGGCGGCGGCGCGGTGTTCTTCCACCTCCAGCCGCCGCGGGCCGTCCTGTCGGATCTCAATGACGAGCTGATCAACGCCTATGAGGTTATCCGCGACCATTTGAGCGAGCTGATCGAGAGCCTGTGCAAGCACCGTGACGACACGGAGTACTTCTACTGGGTGCGGTCGCTCTTGCCGGACCGGCTCAGCCCGGTGCAGCGGGCCTCGCGCTTCATCTTCCTCAATAAACGCTGCTATAACGGCCTGTACCGCGTGAACAGTAAGGGGCTGTTCAACGTGCCGATCGGCCGCTACAAGCACCCGCCGCGTATTTTCGACGAGGACAACCTGCAGGCGATCTCATGCCTGCTGCGCAATACCGAACTCCGGGTGGCGTCATACGAGCTGGTGCTGGAACGGGCTGGGGCGGGCGATTTCGTGTATCTCGACCCGCCGTACCAGCCGTTGAGCGCCACCGCCAACTTCACCCGCTACACCAAAGCGTCGTTCGACGAAGCCGACCAGGCGCGCCTGGCCGAGGTCCTGCAGGAGCTGGATCGCCGCGGCGCCCGCTTCCTGCTCAACAATCACGACACGCGTCAGCTGCGGCGCATGTACGGCGGCTTCAACATTGAAGTGGCCACGGCCAACCGGATGATCAATAGCCGGGCCGACCGGCGCCGCGGCGTGGCCGAGCTGATCGTCACCAATTACCAGCCGTTTGGTGGATGATGCCCGGTAAGGCCTACGCCGTCACCACCGGCCAGGGGCTGGTCGAGCGCGTCATCGAGCTGGCCCAACGTTTGGGCCTGGAATACCAGGAACAGGTCAAGGTCGGGCGCCGCCTGTGGGGCGCGGTGCGGAACATCGACGTGGTTCTGACGCATCCCGGGTCGCGCCTGCGGCTCGGCGTGGAGTGCAAGTTCCAGGGCACGTCCGGCACGGCTGAGGAGAAGATCCCGGCCATCTTGAGCGACATCGACGCCTGGCCCATCCGCGGCATCGTCGTCATCAGTGGGAAGGGATTCTCGCCCAACATGCGCTACTTCCTGATTTCCAGCGGCAAAGCCGTGGACGTGGAGGACCTCGAGGACTGGCTGCGGTTGTATTTCGGCCTGCCGCTGGAAACCTACAGCCAGGCGCGCCTCCTGGTTGCCGAAGGGACATCGGAGTACCGGGGGGGCTGACTCACTCCGGTTTTGCCTAGGAGCTTCGGGCCATGTTACGTCGCCTAGGGGCTTCTATGTGCGTTCAATTGGCGCACGCCCATGCAAATGTCTCTTTTCAAACGCCTGTTCGCAGGCCTGGCGCTCACGCTCAGCCTCGTTCCCGCCGGCATCGCCCCCGCTTCCGCCGCCGCGCCGGCGAGTGACTTCGACACGACGCCCGATGGCCGCTTCGGCGGCATCCAGGTCAGCGATGTCAACATCAACAACGCCAAGGACCTCGGCCTGAGCTGGACGCGCGAGCTGTACCTGTTCGACGCGCTCGACAAGTTCGACCCGAGCAAATTCCGAACGATCAGCACCGACCAGAACATGCCGCCCAACAACCTGCGCGAGGTGGGCCTGATCATGTTCTTCCCCCGCTACTGCAACGGCGGCAGGGACAAGAGCGTGCCCTGCGACCTGGCCCAGTGGGCGCAGTTCGCGGGAGCGTTGGCCAAGGCCAAACAGGGCAAGGTCGACACCTGGCTTCTGTACAACGAAGAGGACATCTGCAGCCCGGACCACCCCGGCTTTTCGTGGGACTCGCCCAACCGCGTGAACGACTACTACAACTACCTGAAGGCGGGCTACAAAGCCATCAAGAGCGCCAGCCCCGGCGCCACGGTGCTGTTCGGCAGCCTGGGCATCACCAACGCCGCCTGCCAGAACAACGCCGACGAGATGACCTTCTTCCACCAGTGGCTGGACGTCGCCACCGCCGACCCCGAAGCGGCCGCCAACAACTGGTGGTTCGACGAGCTGTCGCTGAACATCCACAAGGAGCCGGAGAAGATCTACGACCTCCTGCGCCGCTATCACGAGGCGATGCAGGCGCACGGCTTCGATAAATCGACGTGGATCATGGAGATGGGCATTCCCGTCCGGCCCGACCCGATCGATCCGGCCTCCAATGGCGACCTGGCGGTCAACAAGGACAACCAGATGTCGTTCCTCATCCAGGCGTATGCCAACGCCATCGCCGGCGGCGCCGACCACATCGGCATCTACAAGATGGCCGACTTCCCCCCCAGCGACCCGGCGTACAAAACGATCCAGACGGCCGTCAAGTACATGTCGCACGTGACCAGCGCGACCAAGACGCCTGAGAACCGGCAGCGGTATGTGAACCGCGGGGAGGGTGCCGAGGTCATCACCATGAGCGGCCCGGGTTTCCAGACCGTGGTGGCCTACAACCGCAGCCTCACGCCGGTGACGGTGAGCATCCCCGCGACCTCGGGCGTGGCCTGGCTGGCCGACAAGTACGGCAACGAGCGCCAGATCCCGGCCGAGGGCGGCAAGTACACGCTCGCCCTCGACGGCGCGAACACCTTCTTCGCTGCCCCCTGGGGCGAGAGGGTGCGCTTCATCGGCGGCTCGCCGCTGATGCTCCGCCAGGCGGCATAGTATTTCGGCGGTGAGAATCACCGCCATCCGCGAGAAGACGGTCGGGCTCGACTCGCCCATGCGCAACGCGGTCATCGACTTCTCGGAGATGACCGTGTCGGTGGTGGCGCTGATCAGCGACGTCATTCGCAACGGCCGGCAGGTGGTAGGCTTCGGCTTCAACTCCAACGGCCGCTACGGCCAGGGCGGGCTGCTGCGTGAGCGGTTCATCCCGCGGCTCTCGCAAGCGGACCCCGCTGCGCTGCTGGATGACGCCGGCGGCCTCGACCCGTGGCGCGTGTGGCAGACGCTCATGCGCAACGAGAAACCGGGTGGCCATGGCGAGCGCGCCGTGGCGGTGGGCGTTATCGACATGGCCGTCTGGGACCTGCTGGCCAAGCTGGAGGACCGTCCGCTCCACGCGCTGCTCGCCCAGCGCTGGGGACGGCGGCCCGCGGAGCGTGTGTGGGTGTACGCCGCAGGCGGCTACTACTACCCGGACCGCGGGATCGAGCAGCTCCAGGCCGAGATGCGCCGCTACCTGGACCTGGGCTACGCCACCGTGAAGATCAAGATCGGCGGCGCTCCGTTGGACGAGGATCGCCGGCGGATTGAGGCCGTTTTGGGCCTCCTGCCGGCGGGCGGCTCGCTGGCAGTGGACGCCAACGGGCGGTTCTCGGTGGCGGACGCGCTTTCGTACGGCGAAATGCTCGCCGCCTACCCGCTGCGTTGGTACGAAGAGCCCGTCGATCCGCTGGACTTCGCCGGGCACGCGGAAGTGGCCGCCCGCTATGACGGCCCGCTGGCTACCGGCGAGAACCTGCTGTCGATGGTCGATGCGCGCAATCTCATCCGCCATGCCGGGCTGCGGCCCGACCGGGATGTGCTGCAGTTTGACCCGGCGCTCAGCTACGGGGTGGTCGAGTACCTGCGCACCCTGGACATGCTGGAGTCGTGCGGCTGGTCTCGGGCGTCGTGTGTGCCGCACGGCGGGCATCAGCTGAACCTCAACCTGGCCTCCGGCTTGGGCCTGGGCGGCTGCGAAGCCTACCCGGGCGTCTTCGAGCCGTTCGGCGGCTTCGCCGACCACATGCCCATCGAGGGCGGCTACGTCCGCCTCCCGGACGCTCCGGGCATCGGGCTGGAGACCAAAGCCGCGCTGCGGCCGATCCTGGAGGAGTTGAGCCGCTAGCTGTTCCACGGCTGAGCCCGCCAGCGCAAGTCGATCTCCGGCACAGCAACATGGTCACCTAGAGCGCGCCGGACGGCTGGCTATACTGCGCGAACAGCGAGCTATGAAACGGCCGAAGGGAGACCGGGACCTCATCGAGGTTGCGGAGAAGATCGCTGCCCGCGGAGGACGCGAGGAGGCGGATGCCTTCCTCCGATTCTGGCGCGAGAGGCGCGATGCATGGGAGCAGAACCCACTGACCGATGAGGAGGCAATGGAGCTAGCCGTCTCAGAGCTCCACGCCATGAGGGCTGAGCGCGACCAAAACGTGAAGTCGGGCCGCTAAGGCCGCCAATTCGCTAGTCCTCGCTCAACCAACAGCTCGTAGAAGGCTCGGGGGTTAGCACAGGCGGCCGTGGATCGCGCATGGTCGTGAGGTGCGGATCACCCGAGACCACGTGATGGGCGTCAGCAGCCTCGCCCACGAGCATGATGTAGTCGTTTTTCTCGTCGTCTGGAACGATTCGCCGGGATGGCGGGTCGGCGGAGATGGTTGCAGCTGAAAGCCGGCGCAGGAACGCGTCGAGGGTGGCTTGTCGGCCCGGTCGCTCGAACTTTGGTCGAAGCAGCACGTCCTGCAATTCGTCGAGCAGGCGTTTCGAGACGATCAGCTCGAATGCGCCCGCTTCCCAGGCGAGCAAGATAGCGCCGGAATACCTAGGGGAGAGAGGAAGGCGGAGACCAAGATGTTGGGGTCGGGCACGATCCGTAGCCGCGGTGTCTCTGCTGGCGTCAAACGCTAGCCAGCTTACCGGTAACCGCCAGCGGACAACCTCGCGCCCACCAGCTTGGCGCTCGCCCGCTTGCGCTCGTCGAAGAGATGGCCGTAGGCGTTAGGCGCTCACGCACGGTGAACTTCCGAGTTATCCAGCTGCTCTACCAACATTCGGGAGGGTGGCGCCATCGTGATAAGCAGACGGGCGTGGGACCGGCGGAGTTGTGCACACCGGCTGCCGCAGCTGCGCGTAGTAGACCGCTCCCGGCCGACCTCACGGCGTGACGAACAGGAGCTCCCATTCATCGGCCCATTCCTCTTTGGCGGCCCTCTTCTCGTCCTCGCGCGCCGCTAGCGCGCGTGAGGGTGGTCGATGGGATTTGAACCCACAACCGCTGGAGCCACAATCCAGAGCTCTGCCGATTGAGCTACGACCACCATGGGTCCCCGACGGCAGCCTCTAGGCTGGCCGGGTGCCGAAGACCGGGATCGAACCGGTACGAGGTTGCCCCCACTGGTTTTTGAGACCAGCGCGTCTACCTATTCCGCCACTTCGGCGCAAGCTCAAAGTATAGCCAGCATGCGGCCGGGATCGTCCGTGAAAATGGCGTCCACACCCATCTCGAACAGGCGCCGGCCGAGCTCGGGCTCGTTCACGGTGTACGACATAACCCGCAGCCCCGCCGCACGGCAGCGGGCCACGAGCTCATCCGTCACGGCCCCCCACTCCGGCTGTAAGGCGTAGGCGCCGCCGCCGGCCAGGGCGCGTTCAACCCCGGCAGAGGCGCGATCCGCGGACGCCAGATAGCCCACCCGCCGCCGCGGATCGAGCTGGCGCAGGAAGTCGAGCGCGTCCCAGTCCGTTGACGACAGGATGACGTCCTCGCGCCGGCCGACGAGCTCCACCACGGCCTGCATCGCCGCGGCCGTCTTGAGCTCGATGCACAGCGGGATAGGCAGGTCGAGCACGTCCTCGAGTGCGGGAATCCCGAGGCGCTGCAGCTGCGACAGCCGTAGGCTGGCCACCGGCCCCGAGCCGGTGGTTGTCCGATCGACGGTGTCGTCGTGGATGACCACCGGAAACCCGTCGCGGCTGAGGTGTACGTCCAGCTCGATCATGTGCGCCCCCAGCCGCCAGGCGCTGCGGAAGGCGGCCAGGCTGTTCTCGGGCAGCGCGGCGGAGTTGCCGCGGTGGGCAATCAGGCGGACGTGATCGAGCGTCATGGCAGGGGAATGTTGTCGATGAGCCGCACGGGGCCGATACGGACCGCCAGCGAAAGGAGGGCCGGCCCGTCGATGCGGTCCAGCTCGAGGAGGGTCTCGGGATCGGCCACGCTGACGTAGTCGGGGCGGGCCAGCGGCTCCTCGGCCAGCATCTCGCGCATCACCTGGCGCAGCACGACGCCGGAGCGCTCCCCGGCGCGGTAGCGCTGCTCGGCCTCGCGTAGCGCACGCGACAGCACGAGCGCAACCTTCCGTTCCTCCGGCGAGAGCCTCACGTTCCGGCTGCTGAGTGCCAGCCCGTCGGGCTCGCGCACGGTCGGCACAGCGCGAACCTCGACTGGCATGTCCAGGTCGCGGACCATCTTGCGGATGACCTGCAGCTGCTGGGCATCCTTCTGGCCGAAGTAGGCCCGGTCCGGCTGGACGATGTTGAAGAGCTTAGCCACGACGGTGGCCACGCCCCGAAAATGGCCGGGCCGGAATTCCCCTTCCAGCCGCTCCGTCAGGCCCTCGACGATTACGCTGGTGCTGGCGCCGGCCGGGTACATCTCCTCGACGTCGGGCGCGAAGACCAGGTCCACGTTCTCGGCTTTCAGGAGGGCCAGATCGCGCTCGAGGTCGCGCGGGTACTGGGCGTAGTCGTCGGCGTCGCCGAACTGGGTCGGGTTGACGAAGATGCTGACGGCAACCGAGGCGTTCTCGGCTCGGGCGCAGCGCACCAGGGCTAGGTGGCCCTCGTGTAGGTAGCCCATAGTCGGCACCAGGCCGAGCGGGCGCTGGAGCTCGGCCGCGGCGGAGCGCACCACGGCGATGGGGTCGACGACGCGCACCGTTTAGCGGGGGTAGCCGCCGAACTCCGGCTCCCGCTCAGGCGCGACCTCGGGCGCCCTCACTCCCTCGCCCGAGTCCAGCTCCCGCAAGATGCGCTCGTCCATAGTGAAGCTCTCCTTGTCCGAAGGAAAGGCGCCGGAGACGACGTCGGCAGCGTAGCGGCCGGCAGCGTCCTGGATGGCCGCGCCCAGCTCGGCGTAGCGCCTGGCGTGCTTGGGCTGGAAATCCGTGAACAAACCCAGGATGTCGTGGATGACCTGGACCTGCGCGTCGCAGTGGGGTCCTGCGCCGATGCCGATCGTCGGCATGCCGACCGAGGCCGTGATGCGCCGGGCCAGCGCCGCGGGAACGCCTTCCAGCACCAGGCTGAAGGCGCCCGCCTGGTCCAGGGCGGCCGCGTCCGTCAGGAGCTTAGCAGCGGCCTGAACGGTCTTGCCCTGGACCTTGTATCCCATCTGGTGCACGGACTGCGGGGTGAGGCCGATGTGAGCCATCACCGGCACGCCGGCGTCAACCAGCCGGCGCACGGTGGGCGCCATCCAGGCGCCGCCCTCGAGTTTGATCGCCTGGGCGCCGCTCTCCTTGAGGACGCGGCCTGCGTTGCGCAGGGCATCCTCCTGCGAAGGTTGGTACGTCATGAAGGGCATGTCGGCCACGACCAAGGCGTTTTTACTGCCGCGGACAACGGCGGCGGTGTGGCGGATGGTGTCTTCCAAGGTGACGGGCAGCGTGTTCTCATAGCCGAGCATGACCTGGCCCATACTGTCGCCGACCAGCAAGACCGGGATGCCCGCCTGGTCGAGCAGCTTGGCGGTCGAGTAGTCGTAAGCCGTGAGCACGGCGAAGCGCTGGCCCTCACGCTTCCAGTCGCGCAGCTGCTGCACGGTCACACGCATGATTCGGACTCCTTGGAGGTGGAAAGGATTGCCTGGAGCTCGGCCTTTTCAGCCTCGCTCAGGGCGGTCAGTGGAAGGGTTTTCAAACCCAGCTCGCGGTAGAGGGGCGCGAGGTCCGGGGCCGCACCATTGAGGCCATCGAGATGACGGCGCACGGTTCCGGCGTCGCCGCGGGCGATGGGGCCGGTGAGCGCGGCGGCGGGGCCGAGGCGTTCAACGTTGGCGATGGCCGTCTTGGCCAGCGGCAGCAGGGCGGCCAGGGCGTCGGTCTCAGATGCGCCGAACGGCTGCCACAGGCGGGCCGCCTGCACGAGCATGGTCACAAGGTAGTTGCCGGCGAAAGCGGCAGAGGCGTGGTAAAGGGGTTTAGAGCCGGGCGGGAGCTCGATTGAGCGGCAGCCGAGGGCCCGCGCGACGTCATTGAGGGCGCTGAGCAGCCCGCCAGTGGCCTCGATGGCCACGGTCACGCCGGCCAGCTCGGCGTCGTTAGAGGCGAAGGTTTGCATGGGGTGGAACGAGCCGGTGGCGGCTCCCTGGCTGCGGGGCGTGACCAGCAGCTCCAGCCCGAAGGCGCCGCTGCAGTGGATGGCGGCGCTTTCGGGGCGCCAGCGGATGCTGCCGGCCACGGCGGCGATGGCGTCGTCGGGGACGGTGAGGAAGACGAGGTCGGCAGCCTCGGCGACAGCTTGGGGCGTGGGCTGTGCCCGCGCCCCGGGCAGGCGTTCAGCCAGGGCTTCGGCGTCTTCTCGAGCTTGGCTGGCGACCGCGGCCACGTCGTACCCGGCGCGAGCGAGAGCCGGTGCAAGCACGTTGGCCAGTCGGCCGGCGCCGACGAAGCCGATACGCAGGTCAGGCTCGCTCAAGGACCTTCTCCCTTGGCGATTGATTCAGCTCCCACATCAGCCGCAGGCCGATCAGGCTCAGGTGCGGCTCGACATGGTCGACCACGTCTGTCTCCGCCGCGACGAGATGCGCGAGCTCGCCGGTGGCGATCACTTTACTGACCACGCCCGTCTCCGCGCGGATGCGGGCGACCATCCCTTCCACCATCGCTGCGTGGCCAAAGATGATCCCCGACTGCAGCGCCGCCGCCGAGTCCTTGCCGACCACGCCGCGGGGCGGAGCGAGGTCCACCCGGTGCAGCCGCGAGGCCGCTTGGAACAACGCCTCGGCTGAGAGGGCCAGCCCCGGCGCCATGGCCGTGCCCAGGTAGGCGCCGTCGGCTGCCACCACGTCGAACGCGGTGGCCGTGCCGAAGTCGAGCACGATCAGCGGGCCACCATATAAATGGAAGGCGGCCGCGGCGTTGAGTATGCGATCGGTGCCGACTTCGCGCGGGTTGTGGGTGGCCACGTGTACGCCTGTGCGCGCGCCGGCGCCGATCACCAGCGGTTTGCGGCCAAACAGTTGCTCTGAGAGCTGCTCGAAGCGCTCGGTGAGCGGCGGCACGACCGAAGCGATAGCCACGCCGTCGGCGTCCTCGCGGTGGATGCCTTGCTGGGCCAGGAGGCCGTCCAGCAGGAAGGCGTACTCCTCGGCCGGACGGCGCACGTCGGAGGCTAGGCGGAAGGCGGCTTGGAGCCGCTCGCCCTGGAAAACGCCAACGCCTACAAAGCTGTTACCGACGTCGAAGACTGCAAGCATGTCACGGCTGGCGGCTCGCTCCCTGGCGAGTCCACCGCCGACGGCACTATATCACGCAGCCTTGGCTAGGACTTTCCCCACAGCTGGTCGATGAGGCCGCTGGCTTTGATCTTGTTCACGAAGGTCATGTCGACGAACTGCTCGGGCTTGGCGTTCTTGGCCTCGGGAATCGTTTCCGAGGCGGCCTCGAGGTTCTGCTGGAGGCCCTCCAGGCTGGGGAAGCCGCCCTTGCCCCACAGGTCCTTGTAGTAGTTGTAGGTCTCGTCCAGAATCTTGGGATCCTCGGTCTTGGTGTAAATGCCAATGGCCTTCTCGCCGAACGCCTTATCGGTCTTTGCCTTGTGCGAGCCCTTGATGATCGCCCGGATGTAGCTCTCCACGATGTCCGGGTTCTGCTTGGCGTAGTCGCGCTTGGTGGCCACGGCGGCGGTCTGCGTCTTGACGCCCAGCTTGGCCACATCGATCAGCTCGTGCATACCCTGCTCGCGGGCCTTCAGGTTGTCCGGTGGCGAGATCACGGCGCCCTGGACCTTGCCGGCCTGGATGGCCGCCAGGGCCTCGGGCGGGCCGCCGGCCGCGATGAAGTTGACCTGGCCCTTGAGGCCAAGCTTCTCCACGCCGACGCGGCCGGCCAGGTGCGAGATAGAGCCGAAGTTGGTCACAGCCAGCGCCTTGCCCTTGAGGTCCTCCGGCTTCTGGATCGACGGGATGACCCAGATGCCCTGGGCGAACACGTCCACGAAGCCGGCCACCAGGACGAACTCGGCGCCCTTCAAGTCAGCCTCGACGATCTGCTGGCCACCAACCATGGCGATGGGCACGTCGCCGCCCTGCAGGGCGCTGAGGATGGGCGCGCCGGCCTCGATGCGCGTCAGGGTCACGTCCAGGCCCTCCTCGTCGAAGAAGCCGCCCTCCTTGGTGGCCCACTGCGGCGCGACCGTGGCGCTGGTCGTGGTGTAAGCCGACTTCATGGCCACTTTCCTGGCGGCCGCCGAGGGCTTGCCCGCGGCCGGCGCGGCCGGTTTTGCCGCGGTCGAGCTTACGGGCGCAGCCGACGTGGGCGCCGTGGCGCTGGCGGAACCGGCCGGCGCTGAAGAGGGCGCGGCTTGCCCGCCGCAAGCGGCCAGCAAGAGGGTTACCGGCAGGAGCCAGACGGGTGCGAACTTCATTAGACGAGGGCCTCCTGAGACGCGCTAGCTGACTAACACTACCAGGCAGGCCGAGAAAGGTGTCAGATTGCTGCTGGTACCCATGGCGTTCGCGCAGATTGTCTGCTTCAAAGACGCTTGATTCGAAGCTTGAGGCTGTGGGAAGAATGTCCAGTGAAGATTCGACCACTCCGCTGGCTCCTCCCACTTCTGACGGCCATGGCCATAGCCGTGAGTCCGTCCGCGGCGGCGGCTGCGCCGACCGCCTTCGTGGCGCACCTTTCCGGCGCCAACGAGGTCCCACCAAATCCCGACAGCCAGGGCACCGGCACGGCCGTGTTCACGCCAAACGCCGATGGGACGCAGCTGAGCTACGTGCTTACCGCCACCAACCTGACAACGCCAGTGGTGGCGGCTCACATCCACGCGCCGGCGCCGGCGGGGCAAAACACGGGCGTTGTGGCGTTTTTGTTCCCGCCCAATCCGAATTCAACGTGCGTGCTGCCGTCGCCAACCACGGTCCAGTGCTGGGGCGCCATCGGAGCATCGGATCTGCGCGGCCCCTTTGCCGGGCAGCCCCTGAGTGCCTTGCTGGCGGTGATGGCGGCGGGCCAGAGCTACACCAACGTGCACACCACTCGGCATCCCGGTGGCGAGATTAGAGGGCAGAACATCCCCTTGTAAACCAGCGTTGGGGTCGGGGAGGCGGGATTTGAACCCGCGACCTCCTGGTCCCAAACCAGGCGCGCTGCCAGGCTGCGCCACTCCCCGGAGGCTCGAAGTCTAGCGTAGTATTAGGCGCGCCGTGCCCCTGCTGATCAACAACGACGAGGTCGAACAGATCCTGACCATGGCCGACACGCTGGCCGTGCTCGAGGAGCTGTACCGGGACATCGGCTCGGGCAGCGCAGTGTACCGCCCGCGGACCGACCTGCACACGCCCACGACCACCGGCCTTGGCCCGGATATCCCCGGCGCGCATTACCTGAAGAGCATGGATGGCGCCTGGCCTCGCCGTCAGGTGGCCTCCATCCGGCTGACGTCCGACGTGCTGGCCTATCCGATCCAGAACGGCCTTCGGCGGCGCGTCAAAATCCCGGCCGCGCCGGGTAACCGGTGGCTGGGCCTGGTGCTGCTGTTCAGCACGGCGAATGGCGAGCTGCTGGCGATCATGAACGACGGGGTGCTGCAGCGGTTCCGGGTTGGCGCTACCAACGGCATCGGCGCTAAGTACCTGGCCCGCAAGGACGCGCGTACGGCCTGCATCCTGGGCTCCGGCTGGCAAGCGGGCACGCAGTTGATGGCGCTGTGCGCGGTGCGGCCGTTGATCGAAGACATCAAGGTCTACAGCCCAACGCCAGGCCACGCCGAGGAGTTCGCTCAGGAAATGGCGGCGACGCTGGACCGGCCGGTGCGGGCGGTGCCAAGCGCCGAGGAGGCTGTGGAGGGCGTAGACATCGCCGTGACGGCGACCAACAGCCGCCAGCCATTCTTCCCGGCGGACTGGTTCAAGCCCGGCATGCACCTCAGTAGCATGCAGCGCGACGAGGCCACGGACGAGTGCTTCAGAATCGCCGACGTGGTGGTCTTCCACACGCGCGCCAAGGAGCAGAACTACACGTCAACAGACCTGGCGGACGTGGAGCGTCGGCATGGCTTCGAGATCCGCGACCACCAGTACCCGCGCGATCTCGATTGGAACGCCTACCCGGACCTGGGCGAGCTGGTGACGGGCAAGATCCCCGGCCGAACGAGCGACAGCCAGCGGACGCTGTTCCTGAACAGCATCGGGGTTGGCGCGCAGTTTGCGGCAGTAGGCCATCACATCTATACGCTGGCCAGAGAGCGCGGGTTGGGGCGCGAGCTGCCCATCGACTGGTTCGTCGAGAGCGTTCATCCCTGAGCCTTAAAAGCAAGCCCCTGTAGTAGACTTGAACTCGACGACGCGGGGCAGCAGTCACGCTGCTTGAGAAGGGATTTCAGTGCCCACCAATTACATTGGCATAGGCCTGTTCATTCTGGTCGGCATCGGCTTTACGGGCGCCACTTTTCTGGTTGCCAGGCTGATCCGGCCTAATAATCCCAACCCCATCAAGCTCCAGGTTTACGAGTCGGGTGTAGCGCACGTCGGCGATGCTCGGGACCGGTTTCACATCCGCTACTACGTCCTGGCCATGTTGTATCTCGTCTTCGACCTCGAGGTGGTTTTCCTCTATCCATGGGCCGTCCAGTACGACCAGCTGGGTCTGTTCGGCCTGTGCGAGATGGTGATCTTCGTGGCCATCCTGCTCATCGGCTACTTCTACGCCTGGAAGAAGGGCGCGCTGGATTGGGTCTAGACCCCGACAAGTTGTTGGACCGCGTTCAGGAGCAGTTTCCGGACGCGGTGTTGGAGCGGGTGGTGGCGCGAGGTAGCGAGGCCACGGCGCTGGTGGCCCGCGATCGCATCGTCGAGATCGCCACCTTCTGCCGTGACGACCCCGAGCTGCAGTTCGACCACTTGTCCGACGTCGCCGCGGTCGACTGGCCCGAGCGGCCGGAGCGGTTCGACGTCGTCTACCACCTTTACTCCATCCCGGCCAATCACCGCCTGCGCCTCAAGGTCCATGTCCCCGAAGACGGCGAAGTGGCGAGCGTGACCGGCGTCTGGCCGGCCGCCAACTGGCTGGAGCGCGAGGTGTATGACCTGATGGGCGTGAAGTTCGCCAACCATCCCGACTTGCGGCGGATCTTGATGTGGGACGACTACCCCTATCACCCGCTGCGCAAGGAGTTCCCGACGGAAGGCGAGCCCGACGTCCCGCGGGACTACCACGTGGAATTCCCGCCCGGATTGGAGAGGGTCTGATGGCCACCGACGTCGAGCAGGCTCAGCAGCAGATAGGCTCGGGCATCCAGATCGAGAGCATCGTCGAGACGGCCGAGGGCCGCCGCGACATGACGCTCAACATGGGCCCGCAGCATCCGGCCACGCACGGCGTGCTGCGGGTGGTGCTCGATCTCCAGGGCGAAAACATCGTCAACTCCGATATCGTCATCGGCTACCTGCATCGCGGCATCGAGAAGCTGGCCGAGTCGCGTACCTACACCCAGATCATCCCGCTCACCGATCGCACGGACTACACCGCGGCCATGACGGGCAATCAGGGCCTGTGCGTGGCGGTGGAGCGGCTGATGGAGCTCGAAGTGCCGCCGCGCGGCCGCTATATCCGGACGATGATCGCCGAGCTCCAGCGCATCGCCTCGCACCTGATCTGGCTCGGCACGCACGCCATGGACATCGGCGCGACGACGGTCTTCCTGTACTGCTTCCGCGAGCGGGAGCGCATCCTGGATTTCTTCGACGCCTTCTGTGGCGCGCGGCTGACCTACAGCTACTACCGCGTGGGCGGCGTCATGGCCGATGCTCCGCCGGGCATCCTGGAGCAGATCTACGACTTCACGACCGACTTCGTGGACCGGCTCGCCGAGAACGAGGAGCTGCTCACGGCCAACGATCTGTGGCTGGCGCGGACCAAGGGCGTGGCGACCATCTCGGCCAAGGACGCCATCGCCATCGGCCTCACAGGCCCCTCGCTGCGCGGCTCTGGCGTGCCTTACGACATTCGCAAGGCGGAGCCGTACGACGCCTACGCCGATATGGACTTCCTCGTGCCGACGTTCCCCGAGGGCGACGTGTTCGCCCGGTACATGGTCCGCATCGAGGAGCTGAAGCAAAGCGTGCGCATCGTGCGGCAGTGCATCGAGCGCATGCCGGACGGGCCGACGAATGTGGAAGACCCGATGGTCACGCCTCCCAAGCGCGAGGTGGCGATGACGCACATGGAGTCCATGATCAACCACTTCATGTGGAACATCCACAGCTTCCGGGCGCCCAAAGGCGAGGTCTACAGCGCCATCGAGTCGCCCAAGGGCGAGCTGGGCTACTACATCGTCAGCGATGGGTCGAACAAGCCCTACCGGCTGCGCATCCGGCCACCGAGCTTCTGCAACCTGCAGGCGCTGCCGCAGATGATCAAGGGCTACATGGTGGCCGACGTGGTGGCGGCCATCGGCTCGATCGACATCGTGCTGGGCGAGGTCGATCGATGAGCGGGCGCGGCCCGGAGCTGTCGATCGCCTGGGCGGCCGACTACGACGTCACCGAGGTCGACAACATCGTCGAGCGGAACAAATGGCGCCGCGGGGCGGCCCTGGAGATCCTGGAGGACATCCAGGAGCACTACGGCTGGGTATCGCCGGCGGCCATCCAACGAGTGGCCGATCTGACGGAGTATTCGCCCAACTACCTGTATGGGGTGGTGACGTTCTACGACGAGTTCCGTATCGCGCCGCCCGGCACTGTTCGGGTGGACATCTGCAACGGTTCGGCCTGCGCGCTGAATCGGGAGGCTCGCATCCTGCACGAGCTGGAGCGCCTGCTCCGCATCGAGGAGGTGACGGACGCGTCGCCGTACGAGCTGTTCAGCCAGAACAAGTTCGGGTACGTGTCGGACGATGGGAAGGTGCTGTTGAGGAAGGTCGATTGCGTCGGAGCTTGCCAGCTTGCGCCGCTGTTTCGGGTGGGCCGCGAGGGCGACCATCATGACACGCGTTTCATCGGGCCGGTGAGCCCTTCTGAGGTGGAACCCCGACTCCGGCAAGCGTTCGCCGAGCTTGGGGTTGAGCTTCCGTCGAGCGGGGACGGCACGTGACGTACCAGCAGCTCAAGGCCGAAGCCGATCGGCGGTGGCAGGCCAAGGTCGGCCAGAACCGCACCAGGGTGATCTTGTGCGAGTCTGCGCCCGATTACGACATGGGCGGCCGCCGGACCAAGGCCGCGTTACAGGAGGAGATTGCCAGCCGGGGGCTGGACATTTCGCTGGAACGGACCGGCAACTTCGGCATGGATTGGAAGTGCCCGCTGGTGCAAGTGATCCGGCCGGGCATGCCGCCTGTGTGGTACGGGCCGGTCCGCGCGCAGGACGTGTCGAGGCTCGTGGACGAAGCCGTCCTCGGCCAGCGCCCAAACAATGATCTGGCGCTGTTCGTCGACGCCGACCACGCCTTCGAGGGCATTTCGCCCCTGCAGGAGCTGCGCTGGTGGCGGCCGCAGCGCCGCATCATCATGGAGCTGTGGGGCAAGATCGACCCTGAAGACATCTACGACTACATCGCCCACGGCGGCTACAGCGCCCTTCAGAAGGTGCTCGCGGGCGAGATCGCGCCCGAGCAGGTCATCGAGGAGCTGAAGACCTCCGGCCTGGCCGGTCGCGGCGGCGCCTACTTTCCGACCGGCATCAAATGGGAAGGCGCGATGAAGGCGCGGGGCCGGCCTAAGTTCGTCGTGTGCAACACCGAGGAGGGCGAGCCCTCTATCTATAAGGACCGGCGCATCTGCGAGTCGAACCCCCACCAGCTGATCGAGGGCATGGCCATCTGCGCCTACGTCATCGGTAGTCATAAGGGGTACAACTACATCGGCCCCCATCCGCTGGCGGTCGAGCGCTTCAATCACGCTCTCAAGCAAGCGAACGAAACCGGCATCCTGGGCAAGCAGGTGCTGGGCTTCGACTTCGAGCTGGATATCGAGACGCGGCGCGGCTTCGGATCCTATGTGTCGGGTGAGGCATCCGCCATGCAGGCCTCCATCGAAGGCGGCCGGGCCATGCCGCGCGTCAAGCTGCAGCGCTCCGTCGAGGCGGGCGTGTGGGAGAAGCCGACGTGCGTCAACAACACCGAGACGTTCTCCTTCGCCCCGCCCATCATCCACAACGGCGGCAAGTGGTTCTCCGAGATCGGCACCGGGATGAGCGGCACGAAGATGTACTCGATTACCGGGCACAGCGAGTACGTCGGGCTCATCGAGGTGCCGTTCGGCATCCCCGTGCGGACGTTCGTCGAGGACCTGGCGGGGCCGATCCGCTCGGGGCGGCCCATCAAGAGCATTGTCTTCGGCGGGCCGACCGGCGGGCCCATCCCGCCCCATCTGTTCGACACGCCGGCCGATCCCAAGGACTGCAACAAGATCGGCGTGCTGGCCTTCGGCGCCGGCGGCGTGATCGTGCTCGACGACTCGGCCTGCCATGTGGACGTGCTCAAGTACTTCATGGCCTTCATGGAGAACCAGTCTTGCGGCAAGTGCACGCCGTGCCGTATCGGCTGCCACGAGCTGCTGCTGGTGCTGGAGCGCATCAGCCAGGGCCGGGGCGTGCCCGAGGACATCCTGACCCTGGAGGACATGGGCGACGAGGTGGCGAAGCTGTCGATCTGCGGCCATGGCCAGGCGGCGCCGTATCCGATCTTCATGGTGCTCCAGCACTACCGTGATGAGGTTGAGGCGCACATCGTCGACAAGCGCTGCCCGGCCGGCGTGTGCCCGATGCAGCCGCCCGAAGACGCGACCCAGTCGGGATTCCTGCTGATGCAGCCGGTGAGGGTGCACTAGCTCATGGCTAAGGTCCTGCGGACGGCGCGCCTGGAGGGTCGCTCTTAGATGGCCAAACTCACTGTCGACGGCCGCGAGGTCGAAGTTCCCAACAACGCGTCCATCCTGGAGGCGGCGCGCAAGCTCGACATCAACGTCCCGACATATTGCTGGGATCCGCGCATGAAGCCCTACGGCGCCTGCCGGCTGTGCATGGTGGAAGCCAACGGCCGCCTCGTGGCGTCGTGCTGCACCACGGTGCGCGACGGCATGACCGTGCTGACGGCCACGCCGGAGTGCATCAAGTCGCGCCGTGAGATGGTGGCCTACCTGTTGATCCACCACCCGCTCGACTGCCCTTACTGCGACAAGTCCGGCGACTGCGAGCTGCAGCAGCGGACATATGAGATGGGCATTGGCGAGGTGCCGTTCCGGGACGAGAAGGTCACCGTCCCCGTCGACTTCCGGCATCCGGTGGTCGAGCCCTTCCTGACGCGCTGCATCGTGTGCGGCAAGTGCGTGCGAGTGTGTGACGAGATCCGCGGCGAGGGCGCCATCGAGCTGGTCAACCGCGGCTTCGAGACGGTGGTGGATACGGCCTTTGGCCAACCATTGGAGTGCACGTCCTGCGGCGAGTGCATCGAGCTCTGCCCGGTGGGCGCGCTGACCAGCAAGGTGTTTAAGTTCAAGAACCGCGCCTGGCAGATGCAGAAGACGCACACCACGTGCAATTACTGCAGCGTGGGCTGCACTATGGACATCGAGCACTTCAAGGGCGAGGTCAAGCGCGTCAGGGCGCACCCCGGCTATGGCCACAACGATGGCTTCCTGTGCGCGCTGGGGCGCTTCGGCTATGACTTCGTCCACCACGAGGACCGCATCACGGTGCCGTACGTGCGCCGCGAGGGCAGCGGCCTGGAGATGGCCAGCTGGGAGGAAGCGCTCGACGCCGCGGCCACGCTGCTGGCCGACGCAGCCAGGCGAGATCCGCGCTCGGTCGGGATCATCGGCTCACGCCGAATCGGCAACGAGGACGCATTCGTCCTCCAGAAGTTCGCGCGGCAGGTGCTGGGCACCTCGAACGTCGACTCGATGGCCCGGTTCTCCGATTGGCCTGCGCTGGCGGCCATCCTGGATGCCGGCCTGGAGCCGGTGGACGACCTGAACGCGGCGGTGCGGGCGGCGGAGGTCATCGTAGTGGTAGGCGACGCCAGCCAGGCTGCGGACGTGGCCAGCGTCAAGATGCAGAACATGTCGCGTTACAACAACGCGACCATCGTGCAGATCAATCCCTACCGGACGCAACTGTCCAAGTGGAAGACGATCGACCTGCGCGTGCAGCCTGCCCAAGAAGCCGCGGTGTTAGCTGCGCTGGCGCGCCGCGTGGAAGCGCTGAGGCAGCAGACCCGAATGGCCGGCACTGCGCAGGCCGCGCCCGACACTCCGGAAAGATCGGTAGAGCCGGCCCCGGCTCAGCGCGTCATCGAGGGCGTCCTGCCACAAGGGCCAGATGGGCATGGCGTGCCAGACGAGGCCCTCGAGCAGGCCGCCAGGCTGATCGCCGAGGCCAAGACCGCGCTGTTCGCGGTGTGCACCGGGCACTGGCTGCGCGGCCGGGCGCGGGCCGTTGGAGCGGCCGTGGCCAACCTGGCACTGGCCAGCGGCAAAATGGCCGGAACGGGCAATGGCGTGGTGTTCCTGCCGGAGAAGAACAACTCCATGGGCACCATGGAGGCCGGCCTGCTGGCCGATCGCGCGCCGGGCTTCAAACCGGCAACCGAACACGGCCTGACAGTGGACCAGATGCTGGCCGACGACGGCGGCATCCAGGCGCTGTACGTCGTGGGCGAAAACATCCACGACCGCCTGCCGGGCGTGCCGGGGCTGATTGTGCAGGACATCCTGATGTCCGAGACGGCCAGGCGCGCCGACGTACTGCTGCCGGCCAGCAGCTACGTCGAACGGCAGGGCACCTTCACGAATTTCGAGGGCCGCATCCAGTGGTTCAACCGGGCCATTCCGCCAGTCGGCCAGTCGCGGCCGGATTGGCTGATTGTGGCCGAGCTGGCCCGGCGCGTGGCCGAGAAGCTGGGCAAGGATGCCAAAGGCTTCCAGTACGCCTCGGTCACCGACCTGACACGCGAGTTCGAACAGGCCATTGGCCGCGAAGTTCCGCCGGCGCCCGTCCTCAGGCCCGGCATGGGTAATCCCGTCGGCAGCCAGCTACACCAGTCGATCGCCGTCGCCCAGGAAGTCCGGGCGCCGGAAACGCCGCTGGGGCCGCAAGGGGACTCGAGGTTCGCACGCGGAGCGGCCGCGGCCGGCGAAGCGCCCGTCGAGGAAGGCAGGACCTATCGCTACCAGGCCGTGGACGCTGCGCCCGCTGTCCTGCCCACCGATGAGTACCCGCTGGTGTTGATCACCGCGCCGCAGCGATGGGTGAACGGCTCCACGTCGCGCTACGCCGTCGGCCTGCTGGGGCTGTACCCGGTCGCCATGGTCGAGATCGGGCCCATGGACGCCGCCTCGCTGGGCTTGCAGGATGGGGATGAAGTACGCGTCTCCTCCGCACGGGGCGGCGTGCTGATGAAGGTCGAGGTCAACCGTGGCATTCCGCGCGGGCTGGCCGTGATTCCCGGCTACGTCCAGCCGGCTTTCGTGGTGAGCGAGGGTGAGGCAGTGGCCCGCCTGCTGGGAGACGCCGGCGCGGCGCCAGTCAAGATCGAGAAGAGGGAAGAGCGCGAGCTGGGCTTCGCCGGCTTCAACGAGCGCGTGGCCGTCGCCTAGATGGAGTGGTACTACCCGCTCATCGTCCTGGCCAAAGTGGTCATCGTGCTTATCGGCGTGAGCCTGGCCGCGTACATCAACGTCTACTTCTTCCGGAAGGAACTGGGCCGCATGCAGAGCCGCATGGGCCCCAACCGCGTCGGCCCAGAGGGCCTGCTGCAGTCGCTGGCCGATGCGCTCAAGATGCTGGTCAAGGAGGATACCGTCCCGGCCGGCGCCGACAAGATGCTGTTCAAGATCGGGCCGGGCCTGCTGATCATCCCGGTGTTCGTGGCCTTTGCCGTCGTGCCGTTCAGCAACGACTGGCAATTCGGGTCGCTGACGCTGCACCCGATCATCTCGCAGACCAACGTCGCCCTGCTGATTGTGCTGGCGCTGACGTCCATGGGCGTCTACGGAGTGGTGATGGGTGGCTGGGCGTCGAACAACAAGTACGGCATGATGGGCAGCCTGCGGGCGTCGGCCCAGCTCATCTCTTACGAGGTGACGCTCGGCTTGTCCGTCATCGGCGTGGTCATGCTGGCCCACAGCCTCAACCTGGAAGACATCGTGGCCGGCCAGGCCAGCAGCGGTTTCTGGACGTGGTACATCGTGCGCCAGTTTCCGGCCTTCCTGATCTTCTTCGCCGGGATCATGGCCGAGTCGGCGCGCCCGCCATTCGACCTGCCGGAGGCGGAGTCAGAACTGATCGCCGGCTACCACGTCGAGTATTCCGGAGCGCGGTTCTTCATCTTCCAGACGGCCGAGTGGAGCGCGATGCTGCTGTGGGTGTGCGTCGCCGTGCTGCTGTTCTTCGGCGGCTGGCTGCCGCCGTTCGACGTCGCCCCGTTCACCTGGATTCCCGGCTGGCTGTGGTTCATCGCCAAGTGCTACGCGCTCATCTTCACCATCATCTGGGTGGGCGCGACGTGGCCGCGCTTTCGGTACGACCAGCTCATGTCCCTCAATTGGAAGGTCCTGCTGCCGATTGGCGTCGCCAACTTCTTCATTGTGGCGATCTGGAAGACGGTCGCAGCTTCATTGGGGGTATACGGAGGTTGATGTATGGCTAAGTTGCCGCTTGCGCCCATGATCGACGGGCTCAAGATCACGTTCGAGAACTTCTTCCGCCCGCCGACGACACTGCAGTATCCCGAGATCCGGCGGCCGGAAACCGCCCGCGAGCGGGGCATGCCCGTGCTGCGCAGCTTCCCCGATACGGGGGAGTGCCGCTGCATCGCCTGCGGCCTGTGCGAGGTCGTCTGCCCGGGCCACTGCCTGGAGGTCCACGCCCAGGAGGAGGGCGGCGACCGGCGCGTGCGCATCCTGCAGGAGTACATCCTGGACGTGTCGCACTGCCTATTCTGCGGCTATTGCGCGGCCGCTTGCCCGGTGGAGGCGGTGGTCATGAGCGACATCCAGGATCAGGCGGGCTTCAGCCGGCGACATATGGTCTACAACCTGCAGCAACTGATGGAGCTGGGCCGCCGGTTCGAGCCGGTCTACCAGGCCACCAAGGGCGCGGCCGAGTTCCGGCTGCCCGACCCAGAGACGCCGGAAGGCGACGAGCTGGAGCAGAAGACGGCCCCGACGGACGATGGACCAGTCAGCGTGCCAGTGCGCAAAGCTTCGTGACGGCTCCGGTTGCCGTTTTCATCGCGCTGGCGGCAGTGGCGGTGGTTTCCGGGCTGAATGTCATCCTGCGGCGGAACCCGGTGCACAGCGCCATTTTCCTGGCGTTCACAATCGTCTGCCTGGCCGGCATTTTCGTGCTGCTGAACGCCGAGTTCATCGCCGCGACGGAGGTCATCGTCTACGCCGGCGCGATCATCGTCCTGTTCCTGTTCACCATGATGCTGCTGGACATCCGCGGCGGCATGCTGGCCCACCAGTTCCAGAGCCAGACCGGCGTGGCCGCCCCGGTGGCCGTCCTGCTGCTGATCTGCCTGCTGGGCGTGGCTATAGGCGTGTTCAATTTCAGCTTCCTGCCGGCGGCCAGCATCAGCGCGGCCAAAGCCGCCCAGTTGGGCAGTGTCCAGAACCTGGGCCAGGAGCTGTACTCCAACTTCCTGCTGCCGTTTGAACTTGCCTCGCTGGTGCTGACCGTGGGGCTGGTGGGCGCGATTGGCCTCGCCGGCCGGCGGGTCGAGGATCAGGAGGAGGCGGAGCGGGTGGCGGAGGCTCAGGCGTTCGACGCCGAGATCCGGGCCCGCGAGGGCGGCGCGCTCGAACCAGAAGACGAGGAACCGGTGGGGGCACACCACTGATGGACGTGCCCTTGAACTACGCCCTGGCGCTGGCGGCGGTGCTGTTCGTGACTGGCCTGGCCGGCGTGATCCTGCGCCGCAACATCCTCATCATCTTCATGTCCGTCGAGCTGATGCTCAACGCGGTCAACCTGCAGCTGCTGGCGTTCAGCCGCTACTTCGGCAACGTCAACGGGCAGATTTTCGTATTCTTCGTGCTGGTAGTGGCCGCCGCGGAAGCGGCCGTCGGCCTGGCCATCATCGTCTCGCTGGTGCGGCACTACAAGGACAGCCTCATGGCTGACGATTTCAACCTGCTGAAGGGCTGAGTTGAGCGACTACCTCTGGATAATCCCCGCCGCGCCCTGCGCGGCGGCAATCATCAACGGCGTCCTCGGCAAGAAGATCGGCAAGCTCACGGCAGCGCTGGCCATCGCAGCCGTCGGCGCAGCCTTCCTGGTGGCGCTGTACGTCGCCTTTGGGGTTCATCTGGCCGGCGAGAAAGCAGCGGAGCCGATCGACGGCGCGTTCTACCAGTGGATCGTGTCCGGAAGCTTCAAAGTCGAGGCGGGCTACTACATCGATCCGCTGACCGCGGTGATGCTCATCGTGGTCACCTCGGTTTCACTGCTGGTTCACATCTACTCGGTTGGCTACCTGGCCGACGACGAAGGTTTCTGGCGGTTCTTCTGCTACCTGCCGCTGTTCACCTTCGCCATGCTGACGCTGGTCCTGGCCAACAACTTCCTGCAGCTGTTCCTCGGCTGGGAGGGAGTGGGCCTGTGCTCGTACCTGCTGATCGGCTTCTGGTACAACCGCAAGTCGGCCACGGACGCGGCCATGAAGGCCTTCATCGTCAACCGCGTGGGCGACTTCGGTTTCACCATCGGCATCATCCTCATCTGGCTCAACTTCGGCGCGCTCGGTTTCACCGAGGTGTTCCCGCAAGCCGACAAGATTGGCGTTGGCTTGCTGACGATGATTACCCTGCTCCTGTTTGTAGGCGCATGCGGCAAGTCGGCTCAGATACCGCTCTATACCTGGCTGCCCGACGCTATGGAGGGTCCCACTCCGGTCTCAGCGCTGATCCACGCCGCGACCATGGTCACCGCGGGCGTGTACATGGTGGCCCGCATGTACCCGCTGTTCATTCATACGCCGATCACGCTCAGTGTTGTCGCCTGGGTGGGCGGGCTCACGGCCATCTTCGCCGCCAGCATCGGCCTGGTGCAGAACGACATCAAGCGCATCCTGGCCTATTCGACGGTCAGCCAGCTGGGCTACATGTTCCTGGCGCTGGGCGTGTTGGTGCCCATTTCGGGCATCTTCCACCTGTTCACACACGCCTTCTTCAAGGGCTGCCTGTTCCTGTGCGCGGGTGCCGTTATCCACAGCGTGGAGCACGCCTTCCACCACGCCGAGGTGCACGAAGATCCCCAGAACATCCAGAATATGGGCGGGCTGCGGCGCTACCTGCCGTGGACGGCCTGGACGTTCCTGGCGGCCTGCCTGGCTATCTCGGGCATCTTCCCTTTCGCCGGCTTCTGGTCCAAGGACGAGATCTTGACCGGCGCTTTCAACAACGGCCAGTTCGCGCTGTACGCCATCGGCCTGCTCACGGCGGGCATGACGGCCTTCTACATGTTCCGCGAATACTTCCTGGTGTTCGAGGGCGAGCCGCGTTTCGACCCGCACCGCGTGCACCCGCACGAATCCCCGTGGTGGATGGTCGGGCCACTGGTCATCCTGGCCTTCCTGTCGCTCGTCATCGGCGCCATCGTGGGCGCGCCGCCGGAGCACGGACTCTTCCGGGGGTTCTTGGATCCGAGCTTCCTGCACGTGCTGCCGGAGAAGGAGGCCGAGGCCGTCCCCCTTGAGACGCTGGTACTCATCGGCATCTCCCTGATCGCCGCCTTCATCGGCATCTGGATCGCCTGGATGATGTACTTCCGGCGGGCCTGGAGCCCGCAGGCCCTGGCCGCGCGCTTGCCGCGGCTCTACGACCTACTGTTCCACAAGTGGTACGTGGACGAGTTCTACGACGCGGCCATCGTACAGCCGGCAGTCCGGTTCGCCAACTTCCTGTGGGGCTTCGACGCCTATGTCATCGACGGCATCGTTAACGGCCTTGGCTACATGACGCGGGGCGTCGGGGGCGGGCTGCGCGGCTTGCAGACGGGCGTCGTCGGCAACTACGCCCTCGGTATCGTGGCCGGGCTGGTGGCTATTCTGGGGAGCTTCCTGCTGAAAGGCCTGGTGACCGGCTAGATGCCGCTGCTCAGCATCACCGTCTTCCTGCCGCTGGTCGGCGCGCTGATCATCCTGCCGATGAACCCCGCCAACAAGCGGGCGTTGAGACTGGTGGCGATCGCCACCATGTTCCTGGACTGGCTGCTCAGCATCTATCTGATCGCGAACTTCGATACCGGCTCCAGCGACTACCAATTCGTCGAGCAGATGGACTGGCTCCCGTCCATCGGCATTCAGTACCACCTGGGCGTCGATGGCCTGAGCCTGCTGCTGGTGTTCCTGACCACGCTGCTGAGCTGGATCTCGGTCCTGTCGACCTGGAACGCGGTGCAGGTGCGTGTGAAGGAGTACATGCTCAGCTTCCTGCTGCTCGAGATTGGGATGCTGGGCGTGTTCTGCGCGCTGGACCTATTCCTGTTCTATGTCTTCTGGGAAGTTGTGCTGGTGCCGATGTACATCATCATCGGCGTCTGGGGCGGGCCTCGAAAGATCTACGCCACCATCAAGTTCTTCCTGTTCACGTTCATCGGTTCGCTGCTGATGCTGGTGGCCATCCTGGCGCTGTATTTCCAGCACGCTGCGCTGGCGAATGACGTGCGCACGCTGGACATCACTCAGCTGGGCGACGTGCGCTATCCGCTCGCGTTCCAGATCCCGGTGTTCCTGGCTTTCTTCGCGGCTTTCGCCGTCAAAGTGCCGCTGTGGCCGCTGCACACCTGGCTGCCCGACGCCCACGTCGAGGCGCCGACCGCCGGCAGCGTCATCCTGGCCGGCGTGCTGCTGAAGCTGGGCGGCTATGGCTTTCTACGGTTCAACCTGCCGCTGCTGCCGGACGCCACGCGCTTCTTCACGCCGCTGATGATCGCGTTGGCGACCATCGCCATCGTCTACGGCGCGCTGGTGTCGCTGGTGCAGAAGGACTGGAAGAAGCTTGTGGCCTACTCCAGCGTGAGCCACATGGGCTTCGTTATCCTGGGCATCTTCGTGCTCAACCAACAGGGCATGGAGGGCGCCATCCTGGAGATGTTCAACCATGGACTGCTCACGGGCGCGCTGTTCCTGTGCGTGGGCATCGTCTACGAGCGCATCCACGACCGCGAGCTGGCGCACCTGGGCGGCATCGCTCATTACATGCCGACGTATGCGGCGTTCTTCATGATCTTCATGCTGGGCTCGGTGGGCCTGCCGGGGCTGGCCGGCTTCGTGGGCGAGTTCCTCGTCATGCTGGGCACCTTTGGGCCGAACCCGGCCGCCGGTTGGGTATCGATGCTGGCCATCATCATCGCAGCGGGCTATCTGCTGTGGATGTACGCGCGGGTCATGTTCGTGAAGCTGAACACGCCCAATTACGAGGAGGAGCTGACTGATCTGCGGCCCTATGAGGTGCTGTACCTCCTGCCGCTGGTGGTGCTGGTGATCTGGGTGGGTGTGTACCCGGACCCGTGGTTGGATCTGCTCCACTCCTCGGTCGGGCACATCCTGGCGCAGGCGGGCGCCGGAACGGCGGTGGCGGTCAGATGATCAGCGCCTACGTTCTCATGCCGGAGATCGTGGTTACGGCGCTGGCCATGCTGATGCTCATCTTCGAAGCGGTCCTGCGCGAGAAGCAGAAGAGCGAGCTGACCTGGCTGGCTCTGCTGGGCTTCGTGGTGGCCGAGGCGCTGAACCTGTATCAGTGGGGCAGCGGCACGATGTCGGCGTATACCGGCGCGATGGTGCTGGACAACTTCACCGTCTACTTCAACACGCTGTTCCTGGCCACGGCCATCCTGGTGACGCTCATGGCCCCTGCCTATCTCCGAGAGCGGGCGCTGCCGTTCGGCGAGTTCTACTGCCTGCTCTCGTTCGCCGTGCTGGGCATGATGTTCACCGCCGCCTCGACCGACTTGATCACGCTGTTCGTGTCTATCGAGCTGATGGTCATCTCGGTCTACATCCTGGCCGGCCTGGCCCGCCGCGAGAAGCGATCCAATGAAGCTGCGCTGAAGTACTTCCTGTTGGGCGCCTTCGCTTCGGCCATCCTGGTTTACGGCATGTCCTGGCTGTACGGCATCACGGGTGAGACCAACCTGGCCAAGATCGCGGCCATCCTCCAGAAGGCCAACCTGGGCGACCCAGTGCTGCTGCTGACGATCGGCATCCTGGCCGTGGGCGTCGGCTTCAAGGTCGCGCTGGTGCCGTTCCATGCCTGGACGCCCGACGTCTACGAGGGCGCGCCCACGCCCGCGACGGCCTTCATGTCGGTCGGCCCCAAGGCGGCGGCGTTCGCCGCGCTGCTGCGCATCTTCGTCACGGCCATGGGCCCGGCCCAACCGGATTACTCGCTGCTGTTCGGCGCCCTGGCGGCGGTGACGATGACGGCGGGCAACCTGGTTGCCATCCAGCAGAACAACATCAAGCGCATGCTGGCCTACTCGAGCATCGCTCATTCCGGCTACATCTTGGTGGGCCTGGCCGCGTACCGGCCGGACGCCGGCACCGACCAGGTGACGGGCGTGACGGCGCTGCTGTTCTACCTCTTCGTGTACACGTTCATGACACTGGGGTCATTTGCCATCGTGGCCTACGTCCAGGCGGGGCAGGTCCAGGCCGAGACATTCGACGACTACCGCGCGCTGGGACGGCGCGCGCCATTGACCGCGCTGGCTATGGCCATCTTCATGTTGTCGTTGACCGGCGTCCCCCCGCTGGCGGGCTTCATGGGCAAGGTCTACCTCATCCTGGCGGCGGTGCACGCCGGCATGGCGTGGCTGGCGGTGATTGTCGCCGTCAACAGCGCGATCTCGGCGTACTACTACCTGCGCGTGGTCGTCCTGATGTACATGTCCGACACGACGGAGCGAGTGCCGCTGTACCGCTCGCCGTTCATGCACACCATGCTGGCGGCGTCTTGCGTGGCGACCTTCTTCTTTGGGGTGTTCGCCGACCCGTTCATGCGCTTCGCACAAGGAGCGGTCGGCTCCTAAACCTTTCCGCAATGGCCGTCCGGATGTCTCGCAAGCGCATTCCCTGCACGCCGTTTCTGGTGGCCCTTGTCGTCGCCCTCGCGGCGTGTGCGGGCGGCGCGGCGGGCGTCCCCTCGCCCAGCACGGCCGGGCCGCCGGCGGTGGGCAGCGGCATGCTGCTGATCGTCCGCGGCGACAACATCTTCAGCATGGACGCGGACGGAAAGCAGGAGGTCCAGCTCACCCACGAATCGAACAGCAACTTCGCCAACAATCCCGCCTTCTCGCCCGATGGCTCGCTGATCGCGTACACCCACCACGTGGCGCCGCAGGGCAATGAATGGGGCGGCGCCGAGCTGCACGTCATGCAGGCCGATGGCGGCGGCGACAAGACGCTGGTGCCCATCAAGTCGAAGGGCGAGCGCGCCGAGACGCCAGCTTGGACGCCCGACGGGAAGGCGATCTACTTCGCGCACGATGTGCCGGTTATCGACGCCTCCAACCGCTACACCGGCGACAACCTCACCATCGAGCGCATCGATCTGGCCGGGGGCGAGCCTCGGGTGGTGGTCAAGGATGCGATCCAACCCACGCTCTCGGCTTCCGGGGCGTTCGCCTGGCTGAACTACAACGTCGCCGACTCGTCGTTCAAGCTCATGGTCGGCGGCATGGACGGCTCGCAGGCGCGGCAGCTTCTCAGCGACAAGGATTTTCAGGCGGTCTACTCGCTGGCCCTCTCGCCGGACGGCAAGACGGTGCTGTTCGCCGGGTCTGGCCGGACCAACAGCAGGGTGGCCTTTTCGGGCGCTATCGCCGCCGCCTTGAACCCGCTGGTCCCCGGCAATGCCGAAGCGCACGGCCTGCCATGGGATCCTTGGGTGATTGGCGCTGACGGCGCCGGGCTCAAGAAGCTGGCCGGCATCGGCAGCGACGAGATGTCGCTTGCGTGGAGCCCCGACGGCCAGCTGATCGCTCTCTCGAACCTGAGCTCGACCTACCTCATGCGCGCGGACGGCAGCGGCCTCACGCGGCTCCTCACCCGGGGCGACCCCGGCGGGCTCAGCTGGAAAGCCTAAGCCGTTGCGTAAACAGGCGGCGGTTTCGGCGCCTCCGGCTTAGGGAGCACCGCCCCGGCCGAGACTTCGCCCGGTGAGGCGTCGTCTTCGGCGGGCGCTTCGGCGACCGGCGCGGGCTCCTCAGGCGGCGTGAGCTCGGGCGGTGCGCCGCCTTCGCGGATGGCCTGCTGGACCTCGTGGCGCGCGAAGCTCAGGTCCTCGATCGCGGCACGGACGACTGGGTTGGGGAGCATGTCCGCGTGGAAGCAGTTGAACGGGATCTCGAACACGACCGAGTCGATGGCCGCCTTGCAGTACGCCGTCCGCTCGATGCCGGCGATGAGGGCCATCTCGCCAAACAGCTCGCCAGGGCCGAGATAGGCCAGGACCGGGCCCCAGGGCATGACCACGGCGATCGAGCCCTCTAGCACCACGTAGGCGTTGATCGAGCCGATCTCCGGACCGATGATGATGAAGTCCTTCTTGACCTTGAGGATGCGGCCGAGCGCGGCCAGGCGCCGTAGCGCAGGATAGGTCAGCGGACGCAGCAGCTTGACGTTGGCCAGGATGTTGAGCAGCTCGTGCTCGGTCATCAGTTGACCGACCAGTAGGACGGCGGCGTCGGCTCTTGCCGCTGCGAGTGGGACAGCAGGCCTAGCTGCCTCAGCTCGCCCTCGAGCATCTCCAGCTCATACTGGAGCCGCTCGGTCGTGGTCGGAATCTCCAGGATGGCCTGTTTCGCGGCCCGATCGACCTGCAGCAGCGTGCCGATAGTGTAGGACAGACGCTGGGGCGAGAGGTCCTTCTGGCGCAGGCTCTCGCCCAGCTCGGCCGAGCCGGTGATCACCCGGAGGTACTCGGAAAGGGCCGCATAACAGCGCTGGCTCAAGCTGTCCAGCAGGTCGCCCTCGCCGGTCTGCTCGGGAATGACTTCGATCTGGCCCTGGAGGTAGGGCTGGTCGGTGTAAGTCTGGAGAATGCGGAAGCGCTGCTCGCCGACGCTGGCGATGTACAGCCGGCCGTCGTCGGCGCGCTGGACGCGCGTGATCCGCGCGGTAGTTCCCACATTAAAGAACTCGGCCCCGGGCCCAACTTCTTGACCTCTGGAGATGAGGACCACGCCAAAGGGCATCTTTTCGGACACGCAGCGGCGGATCATCAGCCGGTAACGCGGCTCGAAGATGTGGAGGGGCAGCATCATGCCGGGGAAGAGCACCTCGCTCAGCGGGAAGAGCGGGAGCACTTCCGGCATGGGCGGATTATAGGTGCCGTATCATGGCCCGGATGACCCGTTACGGCTCCGACCTGATCGTCGACCTCATCAAGCGCTACGAAATCCGTTACATCAGCCTGAATCCGGGCTCGACGTTCCGCGGCCTGCACGACTCGCTGGTCAACTACGGCCAGAACGACCCGCCGATGATCCTATGTCAGCACGAGGAGATCGCGGTCTTCATCGCCCACGGCTACGCCAAGGCCACCGGCAAGCCGATGGCGGCCATCGTGCACGACACCGTGGGCATGCTGCACTGCGCGATGGCGGTCTACTACGCTTACCTCGACCGCGTACCGATATTGCTCCTGGGCGCCACCGGGCCGATGGACATCACCCGCCGGCGGCCGCACATCGACTGGATCCACACCACCGTCCTGCAGTCGCAGCCCCTGCGCGACTACCTCAAGTGGGATCGCCAGCCAACCACTCCGCAGGAGGTCGCGGACTCTTTCGCGCGCGCCTATCGCGTGGCCACGCAGGAGCCCCAGGGGCCGGTGTACCTGGTGTACGACGCCGCGTTCCAGGAGGACGAGCTCAAGGTCGACGTGCCGCTGCCCGACCCGGAGCGCGTCTCACGAGGCACGCTGCCGCACCCCGATCCCAAGGCACTGGACGAGCTGGCCGGCATGATCGCCAGGGCTCAGATGCCGGTCATCATGGCTGGCTACGCCGGGCGCAACCACTCGGCTTTCTATGACCTCATTCAGTTGGCCGAGACGGCCGGCGCCCCGGTGCTGGACCTGAATAACCGCCTGAACTTCCCCACTAACCATCCGCTGAACATCAGCGAGTTCCAGAACGACTTCCTCAGCCGCGCCGACCTGATCGTGTGCGTCGACGTGAAGGACATCTATGGCCCTCTGACGGCGCTGGATCGCCTCACACGCACAACCAAGTTCATCACGCCGGCCGGCTGCAAGATCGCCGATATCGGCTACCGCGACGTGAACATCAGCAAGTGGTCCGACGAGTTCCAGCAGCTGGTCGAGGTGGACCTGCAGATCATTGCCGACTCCTCGGTGACGCTGCCCCTGCTGACCGAAAAGGTGGCCGCCAAGATCGACCGCGCCCGCGCCCACAACCGCGCGGAGGAGATCGGCGTGGCTCACCGCGAGGCGCGCAAGCGCTGGCAGGAGGAAGCCCGCAAGGACTGGGACGCCTCGCCCATGACGACGGGACGGCTGGCCAGCGAGATCTGGGACGCCATCAAGGGCGAGGACTGGGTCCTTACGGCCAACACATTGGAGGAGTGGTCGCTTAAGCTGTGGGACTTCGACAAGCCCTACCGCCATCCCGGTAAGGCGCTTGGCACCAGCACCCAGATCGGCATCTCGCTGGGGGTGGCGCTGGCCAACAAGGGCACCGGACGGCTGGTCGTGGACATCCAGCCCGACGGCGATCTGATGTTCGACGCTGGCGCGTTGTGGATCGCCGCGAACCAGCAGATCCCGATGCTCGTCGTCATGTACAACAACCGGGCGTACTACAACGACTGGGAGCACCAGATCCGCCTGGCGCACCATCGCGGCACGCCGGTGGAGCGGGCGTACATCGGCCAGGCCATCGACGCCCCGCCGCCCGACTTCGCGGCGCTGGCGCGCTCGTTCGGATGGCACGGCGAGGGGCCGTTCGAGAAGCCGGGCGAGGTTGGCGCCGCGCTGCGGCGGGCTATCGAGAAAGTGAAGGCCGGGCAACCGGCGCTGGTGGATACCGTCACGCAGTTCCGGTAGGCCACCGCTATTCTCCAGGCGTGAAGCGCCTGCTACTGCTCGTTTCGGCGCTGAGCTACCGCTCGGCGGCCTTCTGTGCGGCGGCAAGACGCCTCGACGTCGAGGCCGTCCAGGCGCTCGATCTGCCCAAGGAGCTGGCCGACTACTGGCACGTGGAGCTGGGGGTGCCCTTCGCCGAGCCGGAGCGCGCCGTGGAGGATCTGGTGGCGTACGCGGCCGAGCACCCCATCGACGCCATCGTGCCGGTGGACGACGCGGCCACGCTCATCGCCGCCAGGACGGCTCAGCGGCTCGGGCTGGCGTACAACTCGCCGGAAGCCAGCCTCGCGGCGCGTGACAAATACGAGATGCGCAAGGCCTTCGCCGCTGGCGGCGTGCCTTCGCCTGAGTTCAGGTTGGTGCCCCTCGACGAGGACGCCACCGAGCTCGCTCCAAGCCTGCGCTTCCCCTGTGTCGTGAAGCCCACCCGCCTGTCCGGCAGCCGCGGCGTCATCCGGGCCGACGACGAGGCCAGCTTCGTGGCCGCCTTCGAGCGCGTGCGGAGGCTCATCCAGCCCGAACGCGCCACGCACCTGCTCGTAGAGGACTTCATCCCCGGCTTCGAGGTAGCTCTGGAGGGCTTGCTGACGGACGGGCGCCTCAAGGTACTGGCGCTGTTCGATAAGCCCGATCCGATGGACGGGCCGTTCTTCGAGGAAACGATCTACGTCACGCCGTCGCGGCTGACCGAAGCGTGCCAGCAGGACATTGCCGCCTGCGCGGAGCGTGCCGCGGCGGCGGTTGGCCTGCGGCAGGGTCCGCTTCACGCCGAACTGCGGATCAACGAGCGCGGCCCCTGGATGGTGGAGCTGGCCGGGCGCTCGATCGGCGGCTTGTGCTCCAGCATCCTGGAATTCGGCACGGACATGAGCCTTGAGGAGCTCATCCTGCGCCATGCGCTGGGCATGGACGTGTCGTCGGCCAGCCGGCGCGATGAGGCGGTGGGCGTGATGATGATTCCCATTCCCGCCGGGGGCTGGCTCAAGGGCGTAGAGGGCTTGGAGCATGCTAAGGCGGTGCCGCTGGTGCAGGACGTGAGCATCAGCGCGCGGCTCAACTCGCGTCTCGTGCCCTTACCGGAGGGCGCCAGCTATCTCGGTTTCATCTTCGCCAAAGGGCCGAGCGCACCCGACGTAGAGCAGGCCCTACGCGAGGCGCACGGGAAGCTTTGCTTCCGCGTCGAACCGGAGCTGCCGGTGCTAGCGGATCACCCGATCGAACTGATCGGCTAAGGGCTCTGCTCAGCAGAACCAGGATTCCGAGAGGCGCGGCGGGCGCCGGCGGTCACGCGGAGGCCCTGCGAGGGGCCCGGGTTCGCGGCCAGCGACTCGGTGAGCGGCCCCGCTGACCTCGACGAAAGTATCCCACGTGTCGCGGCCGTCCACCTCGCTGCGCTCGACGATCGCGCTCACCTCGGCGTGCAGCGCATCCATGGACGGATCGGGGTGGCGCCAGCAGTAGGAGAATGCGGCGGGATCGAGCGGGCCCAACCACTCTCCCGCATTCTCGAGCAGCGCCGAGCCGGGCGGGATCAGCAGCCGGATAGCGTACTGGACCGGATCGACGCTGTCGATAAGGTTCCGCTGCTGGACCCAGTGCAGGAGGCGCAGGTAGTCGTCGCGGGTAGCCCAGGGCGTGAACGGCACGAAGGTAGGGCGCAGCGGGATGCCGGCCGAGGCCATCACCTCGAGCGCGTGATCCACGTCCTGGGCGGTGTGGCCTTTGCGGAGACGCTCCAGCACGGCATCGCTCAGCGACTCCACGGCAGAGACGATAAAGGCGCAGCCCAGTTCGTGAAGCTCGGGGAGGAGGTCTGCGTGCCGCAGGATGTGCTCGATCTTGATCGTGGCGTCGAACGTGAGCTCCGGGAACTCGGCGTGCATCCCCCGGACGATCCGCAAGCTGTGTGTCGGCCCGTTCAGGAAATCGGGGTCGCCGAAGGTGATGTGCCGCGCGCCGGCCGCGACCTGGTTGCGGATGTCGGCGAGCACGACCTCCCGCGGGATGGCGAAAAACCGACCGCCGTAGACCGGCGTTATTGGACAGTGGCTGCAGGTGTGCTTACAACCGCGCGTGGCCTCCACGTATCCGGCGAGCACGGCCTCACCATCCCGCAGCAGCTTGGCGTAATGGGTGAGCCCAGGCAGGCCATCGCGGCGGGGCGAGGGCCAGGATTGGCGCTCCAGAGGTGGCCGCGCGCCATCTGGCGGATAGCGGACGCCCTTGGCGGGTGCGGCGCCGTTCTCGAGCGAAAGGGCCAGGCGCACGAGCGGCTGCTCGAACTCGCCGCCGATAACGCTGTCGGCCAGGCCTGAGCCGAACAAGTGCTCGGCGTTGAGGCAGGCGTACAGGCCGTAGAAGGTGAGGTGAGCTTCCGGGTTCAGCTCGCGGATGCAGCGGGCGAGGTCCGCGCCCAGTCGCATGGCGGTGTGCATCGGGACGGAGATGGCGACGAGCTTCGCCCGCCGCACTGCGCCGTCATCCAGCGACTGGACGGCGGTATCGACGGCTCGAGGCTGGAACCCAGCTTCGGCCAGTATGGCCAGGGGCCAGGCCAGGCTTAGGGGCTGATGCCCCAGCTCGTAGCACGAGACGAGCAAGATGTCGCCGGGAGACCTCAACGGGCTAGGCGCCGCTTATTTCTTAGCGGCTCCGCCTTTGACCGCGCCGCCTTTGACAGTGCTGGGATCGAAGTCAGACGGCATCTTGGCCTCGGGCGCGAAGAAGAACTCCTCCATCTGCTCCCGCAGGAACTTGCGCGCCTCGGGATCGCCCATGCTCAGGCCGTAGTGGTTCATGAGCAGTGTGGCCTGCTGCTCCCACATGTCCCAAGCCTGCTGCGATATGTTCTCGAAAATGCGCTGGCCCAGCTCACCGCCAACGGGCGGCGCTTCCAGCCCGGGCAGGTCTCGGTCCAGCTTGGCGCAATGGACAGTGCGGGCCATGCGGCCTCCTAACGCCTGAGTACTCTAGGCTCAAGTATGGCAGGCGCCCGCGTCCTGTTTCTGGGAATGACCGGCCGGTTTTCCCGGCCGCCGCTGGAGAGGCTCGGCCGGCGGGCCGTGGCCGTGTGGGTCCCCCGCGACGAGTTGCGGGCGCTCACGCCGCCGCCGAGCAAAGGCCTGCCGGTGCTCACGCCCTATGCCGAGCGCAGCATCGTCCACCTGGCCTGGGAACTCGGTATCCCACTTTACGAGGTCGGCGACCTGAAAGCGTCGCAGACGCTCGCCCTGGCCGCCGAGCTGCAGCCCGACGTGCTCGCCGTCGCCTGCTGGCCGCGGCTTATTCCGCGCGAGCTGCGCAGCCTCGTAGGGCTCGCTGTGAACGTCCACCCGTCGCTGCTGCCCGAAGGCCGCGGACCGGCGCCGGTGTTCTGGACGCTGAGGCTGGGCCAGCGAAGGACAGGCGTCACGATACATGTGCTCGAGGATCAAGCTGATGCCGGGCCAATCCTGGCGCAGCTGGAAGTGTCGGTGCCTCCGGGTGCCGGGGAGGCCGAGCTGGAGCAGCAGCTGGCGGAGCTCGGCGGCGATCTGCTCGTCCAGGTGCTGGAGCAGTTCGAGAGAGGCGCGCTGCACCCGGTCCCCCAGGACGAGAGCCGGGCGACCTATCACCCGCGGTACTAGGGCGCAACAAAAAACGGACGGCGTTACGTCACAATCTCCGTGATGCGAAAGGGTTTCCTGCTTGCTTTTCTGCCGGCGCTTGCGGTGGCCGCTTGTGGCCAGCCCTCCGGCGCGAAGCCAGCCGACCAAACCAAGACGGCCATCATCGTGGCCGAGACGCCGGCCGAGGTGGGCACCATCGCATCCATCCTGTCCTACAGCGGCAGCGTGACCCCGCGATGGACCGTATCGGTAATGCCCAAGACCGCCGGCACGATAGCCGAGCTGAAGGTGCAGCAGGGCCAGCGCGTGAACCCGGGCGACGTCCTGGCGGTGCTCGATCATCGCGCGCTGGACGATCAACTGGCGCAGGCCAAGGCCAACGTGGGCGCGGCCCAGGCCAAACTGAACAGCCTGCTGGCCGGTGCGCGCCCCGAGGACGTGGCCGCGGCCCGGGCCAACGTGGCCGCGGCCGAGGCGGCGGTGCAGAACCTGCAGCAGGGCCGCGCCGAGGCGGTCGCGCAGGCGCAAGCCAAGCTGGACGCCGATCAGGCGGCGCTTAACAAGCTGCTCAACGGGCCGGTGGCCCAGGACATCACCAACGCGAGGCTGGCGGTAGAGCAGGCCAAGGACAAGCTGTGGGCCGACCAGGTCAACTTCGACGCCCAGGTCGGGCGTGGTGCCATGACTAAAGAGCAGCGTGAATCGGCCCTGAGCGTGGATCAGACGGCTATCGACCAGGCCAACACCGCCCTGGCCAAGCTGCTGGCGCCGCCCCGCCCGGAGGACGTGGCCCAGCTCAGGGCAGCGGTGGAAGCTGACAAGCAGGCGCTGGAAGTCGCCAAGCAGCCGGGCACGCCGGCGGCCATCAGCCAGGCTCAGCAGCAGGCCAACGCCGCCAAGGCGACCGCGGCCAAGGCAGCCAACCCGTACACGCCGGAAGACATCCAGCAGGCGCGCGCGCAGGTGGAGGTGGCGCAGGCGGCAGCTCGCGCCGCGCAGACGGCCGTGGACGACGCGACGATCACCGCGCCAGCCGCCGGCGTGCTTAGCGACGTGCCCGTAGCCCCGGGTTCGCTGGTGAGCTCTCAGTCGCCCATCGCCACGCTCATCGCCCCCGACCTGGAGGTCGACGTGAGTGTCGAGGAGAGCCAGGTGGCGTTCTTCAAGGAGGGCCAGCCGGCCACGATCAACGTCGCCGGCGCAAAGCCCAGCCAGGGCAAGGTGATGCTGGTGGCTCCGGCGGCCGATCCCAAAACGCGTAAGTTCACCGTCAAGATCGCCCCCGCCGTCGAGGATTCGACGCTTCGAGCGGGCATGTCGGCCACCGTGAAGATCCAGACGGGCCAGCAGGAGCGGGCGGTGCTCGTGCCCAAGGACGCCGTCCAGCAACGAAGTGGCCGGCAGATTGTGTTCTTGGACCAGGGCGGACGCGCCAAGCTGGTGGACGTGGAGACGGGGCTGACCGACGATCGCAATGTGCAGATCGTCCGCGGCGTCGAGGCGGGCCAGATGGTCATCCTGCCGGGGTCGGTAGATCTGGCGGATGGCGACGCGGTGCAGGCCGCGCCGGCTGCTGCTCCGAAGAGCTAGAAGCTACTCTTCCAGTTCGCCCAGGTAGATATCCTGAACCTGCCGGTTGGCGCGCACGCTGGCGCAATCGCCGCTGGCAAGGACCTCGCCCAGGTGCATGACCGTGATGTTGTCGCACAGATCGAACACCACGTCCATGTCGTGCTCTACCAGGACCATGGTGATGTCCCGCGGCAGGCGGCGGATGAGCTCCGACGCGGCGGCAGTCTCGGCCGGCGACAGGCCGGCCGTGGGCTCGTCGAGCAGCAGCAGCTTCGGCTTCTGCGAAACGGCTAGCATGATCTCCAGCGCCCGCTGCTCACCATATGAGAGCTCGGTGACCAGCGCTTGCCGCTTGTCCCGGAGGTTCCACTCGTCCAGCATTTGCTCGGCCGACTGCTGCAGGCCTTTGTAGCTGGTGAGGGTCCGGAACAGCGACATCTTGGTGGGGGTCAGGCCCTGCAGGGCCAGGATGACGTTGTGCTCCACTGTGAGCTTGCGGAAGAGGTTGGTGATCTGGAACGTGCGTGCCATCCCCAGGGCGATGCGCTTATGCGTCGGCAGGTGGGTGACGTCGTGGCCGAAGACGCAGATCGTCCCCGCCGTCACCGGAAGCATGCCGGTGACGATGTGGAAGAGCGTCGTCTTGCCGGCCCCGTTCGGGCCTATGACGGCCCGGCGCTCGCCCTCCTGGACGTCCATCGAGACCTGCTCGACGGCTTTGAGGGCGCCGAAGTGCTTGCTCAGCCCCTGGAGCGAGAGCGCGGGAGTCGCCGTGGCCACGGCCTATTCGGCGCTCAAGGTGATGCCAGGCGCAGGCTCGGGCATCGGGATCTGGTCGCGTTCCCTGGCCGGCTTGCCGCGCCGGAGGAGCCGCGTGAAGCTGTCCCGCAGCGGCGGGTACACGCCTCGGGGCGCAAACAGCACGACCATGATGTAGATGACGCCCAAGGCTGTCACCCAGCGCTCGGTGCGCTGGCTCACCAGGTACTCGAGCAGGACGATGATGATCGAGCCGAAGAACGGACCGACCATCGTGCCGGCGCCACCCAGGATGACCATCAGCAGCGCCTCGGCCGAGCTCACGATGTTGAGCTGGGTCGGACTGACGATGCCGTTCTGATACGCCAGCAGCGACCCGGCGACGCCGGCGAAAATCGACGAGATCAGGAAGGCCATGTACTGGTGCAGCCAAACGTGGTAGCCCAGCGCCGACATGCGCGAGGCGCTCTCCCGGATGCCCTGCAGGGTCAGCCCGAAAGGCGAGCGCACGATCAGCAGCAGGATGGCGGCGCTGATCACGAAGATGCCGCCTGCGAATAGGAAGAAGCTGGAGCTGTCGCTGAGGTGATATGGCCCAATCACCGGCCGCGGGATGCCAGGCAAGCCATCGTCGCCGCCGGTCAGCTGGCGCCATTCGAAGGCGATGCCCCACAGCACCTGCGAAAGGGCCAGGGTGAGCATCAGGAAGTAGATGCCCTTGGCCCGCAGCGCAAGGGCAGAGTAGATGAAGGCCATCAGGAAGGTCAGCAGCACCGCCACGCCGATGGTCAGCGCGAGGTTGTTCGAAATCTTCAGCGCGAACAGCCCGGTGGCGTAGCCGGCGAAGCCGAAGAAGGCGGCATGGCCCAGCGAGGACATGCCCGTGTAGCCGACCAGCAGGTCCAGGCTCATGGCGAAGATGGCGAAGATTAGGATGCGGGTCGAGAGCACCAGGTAATAGCTGCTGAGCACGCGCGACAGGATGAACAGCAGGACACAGAAGGCTATGGCCCCAACGGCTGTCCAGACCTTGCTCATGCCGGCGCCCTCCCGAGGAGGCCGCTCGGCCTGACGATGAGCACGACGGCCATCGGCGCGAAGATAGCAAACAGGGAGAACTGCGGGAACAGCGTCCGGCCGGCCGTGTCGAGCAAGCCGACGATGATGGCGGCCAGGAAGGCGCCGCGCAAGCTGCCCAGGCCGCCGACGATGACGATCACGATGGCCAGCAGCAGGACGTCCAGGTCGGCGCTGGGATACATGCCCACCAGCGGCCCGCCAATGACGCCGGCGGCGCCCGCCAGCAGGGCTCCCAGGGCGAACACTCCCGTCATCAGCATGGGCGTATTGACGCCCAGGCCGGAGGCCGTTTCGGCGTCGTCAACCGAGGCCCGGACCAGCATCCCGACGCGTGTGTACTCGATGAACCACCACAGGAACAGGCCGATGATGAGGCCGGCCGCGATCAGCACGAAGCGGTAGGTTGGGAAGCGGGCCGGCCCGATAGCCACGGCCCCCTGGAAGAGGGGCGGGGTGGGGATGGTTTGGGGCGTGCCGCCGAAGGTGGCCAGCGCAAGATCGCCCATCAGGAACAGGAACCCAAACGTCAGCAGCACCTGGGCCAGCTCGTTATGGGGATAGCGGCTGAGGAAGAAGCGCTGGATGAAGATCCCGATGAGCGCCATGGAAGCCATCCCGACCAGGATGGCCAGCCAGTAATTGCCGGTGGCCTTGACCACCATCAGGCCGAAGTAGCCGCCCAGCAGGTAGTACGAGCCGTGGGTAAGGTTGACCAGCCGCAGCAGCCCCTGGGTCAGGGTCAGGCCGGCGGCCAGCAGGAAGAGCAGGCAGCCATAGGACACACCGTTCAGGATCTGGATGATCCAGAGGGACATGCTGGGCTAGTTTACCGGAGCGGGCGATCCTTCAACCGGTAGACGAAGCGCAGGCCTGACCACACGTCGGAGATGACGCAAACCGTCTTGTCCACGAGCCCGACACCATACCCGGGTTTCATACCCAGCTTCTGGGGACGCGCAGTGCCTGACTAGCCGGCTACAGCTTTCGGAGGACCGCGACCACCTTGCCCTGGATGCGGAGATGCTGGGGTTCGACGTAGATGGGCTTCATCTGGCTGTTGGCCGGCTGAAGGCGGATGCGGTCCTTCTCCCGGTAGAAGCGCTTCAGGGTCGCCTCGGGGTGGGCGCCGCGGGTGTCGGTCAGCGTGGCCACCACCATGTCGCCGTTCTCGGCCGTCTCGGCCGGCCTCACGATAATGATGTCCCCTTCGTCGATGAGGGCGTCGATCATGGACTGGCCGCGCACCTTCAGGGCGTAGGTGCCCTCGGGCGCGTACTCAGCCGCGACGGGCACCACTTCGTCGTTCAGACCGACCGCCTCGATCGGCGCGCCGGCGGCGATGTGCCCCCAGAACGGCACCATGCGCACGTCGCCGCTCATCTGAAGGCCGCTCTTCAGGCGCAGTCCGCGCGAGGTGTTGCGGATGCGCTCGATGCGGCCCTTCTCCTCCAGGATGCGCAGGTGGTAGTTCACGTGGCTGGTGGAGCGGATGCCCACACCGCGCCCGATCTCTCGGTTCGTCGGCGGGCGCTGGTTCTTGGCATGGAACGCCTGGATGAAGTCCAGGATGCGCTGTTGCTTGTCGCTCAGATCGGCCTCGTTGGGCTGGACGCCCTGCAGGGCGTAAGGCGGGGTGGTTTCCACGGCTAGAACATATGTATCACGAACTGGCGATTTTGTCCATTTTGCGGATGATCCGCTTGAACCGCTCGATGTCCTGCTGATATTGCTGCTCTAGATCGCGAATGCGCTCCTCGAACTCCCGCTGCTGCCGCTCCATCCGGTCGGTCATGTTCATGATGACTTCAACCCCCGCCAGGTTGACGCCCAGCTCGTCGATGAGGCGCTGGATCTGCTGCAGGCGCTGAATGTCTTCGTCGGAGTAGAGACGGATGTTCCCGCCGGTCCGCGCCGGCGTGACCAGCCCTATGCGCTCGTAGTGGCGAAGCGTCTGCGGATGGACGCCGCACATGCGCGCCGCCACGCTGATGACGTAGTAGTGGCTGCCTGAAGATCGCGGGGCCGAGCGGGGTTGGCGCTCAGAACGCCGGCTGATTGCCGTGGCCATCAAGCTAACTCTCCCTCTGGCGCTTGAGCTCCTGGAAGAGCTCGCGCTCTCGAGCAGTGAGGTTTTGAGGCAGGATCACGCGCACCTTGGCGTAGAGATCGCCCTTCTCATTGCCGTGCAGAGCCGGCAGGCCCTGGCCGGCGAGCCGGAACGTCCGAGCGTTCTGGGTCTCCGGCGGGACCTTCATGCTGAGCTGCGTGCCCTTGAGCGTCGGAACGCTCACCTCACCCCCGAGCATGGCTTTGGTCAAAGGCACGGGCACTTCAACGTACAGATCGTTCTCCTTGCGATCAAACGTGGGGTGCGGCTGAACCCTTACGACAAGGTACAGGTCGCCCTTGCTGCCACCGTGCGCCCCGGGATTGCCCTCGCCGCGGATGCGGATCCGCGATCCATCCTTCACTCCGGGCGGGATCTTGACCTCGATGCGGCGCTGCTTGGAGACCGTGCCGGCTCCCTGGCAGTTGCTGCACAGCTTGCCGTTGACCAGCGCGGTGCCGCGACAAGTGGGGCAGACCTCGGGGACCTGCAGCGTGAACACTCGGTTGCCGCCGCTGGCCACTTCCTCGAGGGTGACTTCGATGGGCTGCTCGACGTCGGAACCCTTCTGGGCTTCCGCGCGGGCGCGCGCACCCGCGGCAGCGCCATTGCCGGGCGCCGGCCCCGCGTCCGCAGCCCCGCGGCCGCGGCCGAAACCGCCGGCCCCAAACAGCGCCTCGAAGAAATCGGAGAAGCCGCTGCCGAAGCTGCTGGTGTCGAAGTCCCGGGCGAAATCGCGGGTCGTGGTGTAGACACGCGTGCCGCCGCGCGGCGCCCCGCTGCTCTGCCGCCAGAAGCTGCCGTCACGCAGGCTGGGACCGAACTGATCGTACTTCTTGCGCTTCTCGGGATCACCGAGCACCGCGTAGGCCTCCCCGATCTCCTTGAAGCGCTCCTCGGCGGACTTGTCGCCGGGGTTGACGTCGGGGTGGTACTTGCGCGCCAGCCGCCGGTAAGCCTGCTTGATCTCCTTATCGGAGGCGCCTTTGGCGACGCCCAGGATCTTGTAGTAGTCCTTGTACTCGACAGCCATGCATTAGACCCGCTTGGGAACGGCAGCCGCGACGCGTACTTTGGCTGCCCGTAGAACCTCGTCCTGATAGTAGTAGCCCTTCTGCAGCTCCGACGTGATCACGCCGGCCGCGGCGGCGCCGCTGACGTCGATGTCGACGGCCTCGTGAAGCCGGGGGTCGAACACCTGCCCGAGCGCCTCAATGGGCTTCACACCCTCGCTGCTCAGCAGCTCATTCAGCTGCCATGAAGTCAGCCGGAGGCCCTTGATCAGGGCCTCCGGATCGTCGCGGGCCGTGTTCTCGTACTGGATGGCTCGGTCGAGATTGTCGAGCACGCCCAGCATCTTGCCAAACAGCGCCTTCTTGCCGTTGCGGGCCAGCTCGGTGTGCGATCGCTCCAGGCGCTTCTTGAAGTTGTCCATCTCCGCCAGGCAGCGGAGATACTTCTGCTCGATCTCCGCCGCCTGGCTCTGGGCCGCCTCGAGCTTTCGCTCCAGCTCGCCAATGCGAGCTTCGGCCTCGAAATCCATCATCGCTTACTTGTCCTCGGAGCGGAACTCCGCGTCGATGACGTCGTCGGGACCCTGAGCGGGCTCGCTGTGCGTCGCGCCGCCCGCCGGCCCGCCGGCCGTGGCTCCGGCCGGCTGGTAGATGGCCTCCGAGAAGCGGTGCAGCGTATCCTGCAGCTCCTCCGCTGCGCTCTTGATGCGCGCGGTGTCGTCGCTCTTGAGGGCCTCGCGCACGCGCTCCAGTGAACGCTCCACGGCGGCGCGGGTCTCAGGAGTGGCCCGGTCGCCGGCCTCCTTCAGCGTGCGCTCGGTCTGGTAGGCCAGGCTGTCGGCCTGGTTGCGTGCTTCGGCCAACTCACGGCGCCGGCGGTCCTCGGCGGCGTTGGCCGAGGCCTCACGGACCATGCGGTCCACCTCATCCTTGCTCAGGTTCGTGGTGGCGGTGATGGTCACGCTCTGCTCCTTGCCGGTGGCCATGTCCTTCGCCGAAACGTTCACGATGCCGTTCACGTCGATGTCGAAGGTGACCTCAATCTGCGGCACGCCGCGCGGCGCAGGCGCGATGCCGTCCAGCCGGAATTTACCCAGCGTGCGGTTGTCGGCCGCCATCTCGCGCTCGCCCTGCAAGACGTGGATGTCCACAGCCTGCTGGTTGTCCTCGGCGGTGCTGAAGACCTCGCTCTTGCGCGCCGGGATCGTGGTGTTGCGCTCGATCAGCTTGGTCATGACACCGCCTAGGGTCTCGACGCCCAGCGACAGCGGGGTCACATCGAGCAGGACCACGTCCTTGACCTCGCCGCTCAGCACGCCGGCCTGGATGGCGGCGCCGACGGCCACGACCTCATCAGGGTTCACGCCCTGGTGGGGATCCTTGCCGGTGAGCTTCTTGACCAGCTCCTGGATGACGGGCATGCGCGTCGCGCCGCCCACCAGGACCACCTCGTCGATGTCCTTCTCGGACAGGCCGGCGTCGGCCAGAGCCTGCTTGAAGGGTCCGACGGTGCGCTGGGTTAGATCGTCGGTCAGCTCCTCGAACTTGGCCCGGGTCAGGTTGATCTGCAGGTGCTTGGGGCCGTTCTGGTCGGCGGTGATGAAGGGCAGGTTGACCTCAGTCTGGACCACCGAGCTGAGCTCGATCTTGGCCTTTTCGGCAGCCTCGAGCAGACGCTGGAGCGCCTGCCGGTCCGATCGCAGATCGATACCTTCGAGCTTCTTGAACTCGTCGGCCAGAAAGTCGACGATGCGCTGGTCGTAGTCGTCGCCGCCGAGGTGGGTGTCACCGTTGGTGGCCTTGACCTCGAACACGCCGTCGCCCACTTCGAGGACCGAGACGTCGAACGTGCCGCCGCCAAGGTCCCACACCAGGATGGTCTCGGCCTTCTTCTTGTCCAGGCCGTACGCCAGCGAGGCCGCCGTGGGCTCGTTGATGATCCGCAGCACCTCGAGGCCGGCGATCTTGCCGGCGTCCTTGGTGGCCTGGCGCTGGGAGTCGTTGAAGTAGGCGGGGACGGTGATGACAGCCTGGTTGATGCGCTCGCCCAGGTACTTCTCGGCGTCGGCCTTGAGCTTCTGCAGGATCATGGCCGAGATCTCTTCGGGCGTGAGCTCCCGGCCGGCGTTGGCCAGCTTGACGCGCACGCCGCCGTTCTTGTCCTCTTCCACTTTGTAGGGGACGCGCGAACGTTCGCCCTCGACCTCATTGAATTTGCGGCCCATGAAGCGCTTGATCGAGAACACCGTGTTCTCGGGGTTGACGACGGCCTGGCGGCGGGCCAGCTGACCGACCAGGCGCTCGCCGGATTTGGTGAACGCGACCACCGATGGGGTGGTGCGGCTGCCTTCGGCGTTGGTGATGACCGTCGGCTCGCCACCCTCCATCACGGCGATGACCGAGTTGGTGGTGCCCAAGTCAATGCCGACAACTTTTGCCATGTGTTCAGAACTCCTCCAGGGATGCGTATGGATTCAGAATAAACATTGAGTGTTCATCTGTCAAGTTTTTCTTGCTCATGCGCTTAGCAGCCCAGAGTGTCCCGGAGGCTTCGGCTAGCTTGCGCCAGAACGGGGCGCCCACCGCCTGTAGCCTTGTAGGGTTGCGCCCGTCTTCGAGCACGTTTCTGTCCCTTTACCTGCCGGCCTACATCCTGGCCGTGGGCGTGAGCATTGTTTTACCCGCGCTGCCGCTGTACGCCAAGTCGTTCGAGGTGAACTTCGGGATGGCCTCGCTGGTGGTCATCGTCAACCAGATCGGTGGGACCGCCTCGACCATTCCGACGGGCTATCTCGTCGATCGATTTGGAGCCAAACGGCTCATCCTGGCCGGGCCGGTGACCATGGCCGTGGCCGCCCTGCTGATGGCCAACGCGCGTTCATTCCCCGAGCTGCTGGCCTATCGCTTCCTGGAGGGCTGGGGTCTGCAGGTCTGGCAGTTGGCCCGCATGGACACCATCATCGAGCGCGGCGGCTCGCGCCGCGGCAGCCAGATCACCGGCATGTTCGCCCTGGACGCCGCCGGCCGGCTGACTGGTCCCGCCATCGGCGGTTTCGTAGCAGGCGCCTGGGGTCTGCGAGCGCCGTTCTTCCTTTATGCCCTAATGGCCCTACTCGCCATCCTGCCCAGCCTGTGGCTGCTCCCGCACGCCCGAGCCGGGCACGCGGCGGGGCCCGAAGCCGAGCGCGGCTGGGGAACGCGCACGGCGCTGCAGCACTTGATGACGGCGCCCATCCTGGTGCTGCTCGCCGCCCAGCTGCTGGCGTTCATGACCCGAGGCGCGCTCTTCGGCGGGACCCTCGACCTGTACGCGGTCTACGCCTACCAGGTTGGCCCGGAGACGCTCGGCTTCCTGGCGCTTGCCGGCGGGCTGCTGAGCTTCCCGCTGACGTTCTTCTCCGGACGCGTCATGGACCGCTTCGGCCGCGGCGTCACGATCGTGCCCGGCTTCTGTCTGCTCGCGGTGGCGCTGGTGGTCATGGCCACGTCGGCGTTTGGGCGGTGGCCTTTCTCCAGCTACGTGGGCGCGTTCCTGTTCGCCCGGTTGGCGGGCGGCACGGTCTCGGGGTCGATGGCCGTGCTCGGCTCGGACATGGCGCCGCAGCAGGCGCGCGGCGTATTCCTGGGCGTGTCGACGTTCGTCAGGCAGACGGGCGGTTTCCTGAGCCCGGCCATCTTCGCCCTCGTCTCAGGCGCTTGGGGCTACGGCCCAGGCTTCGCCGTGCTGAGCGCCCTGAGCCTGGCGACAGCCGCCCTCACCGCCAAACAGCTGGCCATGATCACGCCGGCGGGGCGCCTGGCGCACGTGCCGCAGGCCGGCGCCGCCGAGCCGGCCCTCGCCCAGGCCCCACGCTGAGCGTCGATGGCGTCCTCGGCCCAGCCCCTACTGCAGGCTAGCCCTCTTCCAGCCGCAGGATCGCTTCCCGGAGATGGTCCGGTAGGGGGCGCGGCTGGCGGGTGGCGACGTCGACCAGCACTTGGCTGTTGACGCCGAGCGCGGCGAGGGAGCCGTCCCGGCGGACGAAGGCGTACTCCAACCCCACGCTGGAGGTGCCCAGCCGAGCCACGCGGACGCCCAGGCGGATAGGCTCGCCGAACCTGACCTCGTCCACGAACCGGCAGTACTGCTCGCCCATGAAGAGCGAGACCTCGTCCATGCTGGCGAAGTACGTGCTGTAGCCGAGATTGGCCCAGTACTCGAACGATGCCCACTCCTGCCAGCCGAAGAACGTGAGCTGGCTCATGTGGCCGTTGGCGTCGGTCTCGTAGAGCCGGACTTTCATGTCGAGCCAGACGTGGAACCTCTTCAACCAGGCGTCCACGTTGTGTGGCAGGCTTATGGAGATCTCAGCAAAGGGCTGCTCAATTGGCATTAGGGAAAGTATTCGTCACTCGGCGTATTCCCCAAGCGGGGATCGACATGCTGAACGAACGCTGCGAGGTCGAGGTTTGGCCTGGCGACGGGCCGCCGCCGCGAGAGGACATCATGCGCCGTGTGCCGGAGCTTGACGGCATCCTGGCCATGCTCACCGACCGCATGGACGCCGAGCTGATGGATGCCGCCCCGCGCCTGAAGGTCATCAGCAACTATGCCGTGGGCTACGACAACGTCGACGTGCCCGCGGCGACTCAGCGGGGGATCGCCGTCGGCAACACGCCGGGCGTGCTGACCGAAACCACCGCCGACCTGGCCTTCGCCCTACTCATGGCGGTGGCGCGCATGATCCTGCCTGGCGTGGAGTACATCCGCGCCGGGCAATGGACGACCTGGGATCCGCTGGCGCTGCTGGGGCGCGACGTGCACGGCGCGACGCTCGGGATCGTCGGCCTGGGCCGAATCGGCACGGAGGTTGCCAAGCGGGCGCGCGGCTTCGACATGCGCGTCATCTATTTCAGCCGGACCCGGCGCGAAGACACCGAGCGCCAGCTCGGGCTGGAGCATCGCCAAACCCTTGACGAGCTGCTCGGAGAGGCCGATTTCGTATCGCTGCACACGCCCCTTACGCCCGACACGCAGCATCTCATCAATGCACGCACGCTAAGGCTGATGAAGCCCACGGCGGTGCTCATCAACACCACGCGCGGCCCCGTCGTTGACACGGAAGCGCTGTACGACGCTCTGAGGGTGGGGACGATCTGGGCGGCCGGGTTGGACGTGACCGACCCCGAGCCCCTGCCACGGGATCACAAGCTGCTGACACTGCCCAACTGCCTCGTGGTGCCGCACATCGGCAGCGCCAGCGTGGCCAGCCGCGATGCGATGGCCCGGCTGGCCGCGGAGAACCTCCTGGCCGGCCTCGAGGGCCGGCCGTTGACGGCCAGCCCCAATCCGAACGTGAGGCCGCGGCCGGCCGGATAGCGGTCACACCGCGCAGGAACTGACCTATAATGCCCTCAAATCGCAAGCTCACGTCGGGTGTGAGCAGTCTTCATCGAGGAGGAATCAGATGCGATCGAAATTCCTGACGTTCCTGGGCGCCAGCGGCGTCGGCGCCATGCTGCTGGCGGCTTGCGGCGGCGGAGCGGCGCCCTCAGCGGCCCCCGCCTCCAGCGCGGCCGCCAAGCCGGCCTCGGCGGCGCCGGCCTCCGCGGCCGCCAGCGCCAAACCGGCCGCCTCCGCCAGCGCCAAGCCGGCCGCCTCGGCCAGCGCCAAGCCGGCCGCCTCGGCCGCGGCCAGCGCGGCCCTGGCCCCCGGCGCGACCGTGACCATCGGCGTCGAGCTGCCGATGTCGGGCGGCGAGGCGGCCAACGGCGTGCCCACGGCGAACGGCGCGCGCCTGGCGGTCGATCAGGCCAACGCCAAGAGCGGCATGAAATACAAATACCAGGTCCAGGTGCTGGACGACGCCGTGAACGGCGTGCACGATCCCGCGCAGGGCGCCAAGAATATCCAGCAGTTCATCGCCGACCGCAATGTCATGGGTGTGGTCGGCCCGTTCAACAGCAACGTGGCGCAGGCGGAGATTCCGCTGAGCAACGAAGCCGGCCTGGTGCTGATCAGCCCCTCGAACACCAACCCCGACCTGACCAAGACCGACAAGGCGAAGGACCTGCGCAAGGCCAAGCCGAACGACATCAGCTACTTCCGGGTATGCACCACGGATGACTACCAGGGTCCGGCCGGCGCGGACTATGCGTTCAAGACGCTGAACAAGAAAGCCGTGTTTATCATCGACGACAACGAGACCTACGGCAAGGGTATCGCCGATGAGTTCGAGAAGCGCTTCACGTCAGACGGTGGCAAAGTTCTCGGGCATGAGCACCTGAGCAAGGGCCAGCAGGATTTCAAGTCGCTCCTCACGAAAGCCAAGGCAACCAACCCCGACATCATCTACTTCGGCGGCGTGACCACTACCGGCGGCGGCCTGCTGCGCAAGCAGATGACTGACGTCGGCATGCAGAACACCACCTACATGGGCGGGGACGGCATCCAGGAGGATGAGTTCCTGAAGGAGGCCGGCTCGGCCGCCAATGGAACGTGGGCGACCGTGGCCGCGCCGATCGCCGAGAAACTGCCCGAGGCGCAGGACTTCATCAAGGCCTACAACGCCAAGTTCACCGATCCCAAGGACAAGATTGGCGCCTACAGCGCCTCGGCCTACGATGCCGCCAGCATCATCATCCAGGCCGTCGAGCAGGCCGGCGCCGACCGCGCCAAGGTGCGGGCCTACGTCGCCGGGCTGAAGGACTTCAAGGGCGCACTGGGGACTTACGGCTTCGACCAGTTCGGCGACACAACGAACAAGATCATCTCGATGTGGAACGTCGACGGCGGCAAATGGGTCGCCAAAGACCAGTTCGCCTTTAAGTAAGGAAGGCACAGTGGGGCGGGCCTAGAGCCCGCCCCGTTTTCATATGAGCGCATTTGAGCTCCTTATCCAGCAGCTGGTCAATGGTCTGTCGCTGGGAGCGATCTACGCCCTCATCGCGCTGGGCTACACCATGGTCTACGGCATCATCGAGCTGATCAATTTCGCCCACGGCGACGTGTTCATGGTCGGTTCGTTCGTGGCGCTGCTGTTAGCCGGCTCGCTCGGTGTGAGCGGAGCCGTAGCCGGACCGGCGGTGGTGATCGTGATGCTCGCGATCCTGCTGGGCACCATGCTGGCCACCGGGCTGCTGGGCGTGGTCATCGAAAGGGCCGCCTACCGGCCTCTGCGGCACGCCCCGCGGCTGGCGCCGCTGATCACCGCCATCGGCGTGTCGTTCATCCTGCAGAACGTCGTGCAGCTGCGCGCCGGCCCCTCGCCAGTATCGTTCCCTGACGTCATGCCCAACCCGATCATTGACGCCGGGAACGTGATCATCAGCGCCAAGCAGCTGATGATCGTCGGTGTGAGCATCGTGATGATGGCCGGGCTGCAGTGGTTCGTACTGAACACCCGCCTTGGCCGGGCGATGCGCGCTACCGCGCAAGACCGCCAGGCGGCGGCCTTGATGGGCATCAACATCAACAGCACCATCGCCCTGACGTTCTTCATCGGCTCGGCGCTGGCGGGCGTGGGCGGCTTTGTGTTCGGCATCTACTACAACAGCGTGTGGTTCATCAACGGCTACATCGCCGGCCTGAAAGCGTTCACCGCCGCGGTGCTGGGCGGCATCGGCAACATCGCCGGCGCGATGATGGGCGGCGTGCTTATCGGCCTGCTTGAGGCGCTCAGCGCCCAGTACGTATCCGAGCGGTACGTGGACGCGATCGTGTTCGCGATCCTCATCCTCGTGCTTGTCTTTCGGCCGTCGGGACTGCTCGGACAGCACCTGCCTGAGAGCGCCTGATGGCCAGCCTCGAAGCGCGAACCACCCTCTTCCCGCGCTTCGGGCGCGACGCTCGGTCCAGGGCGCTGCTGGCGGCCATCGTGGTTCTCGCGATCGTGTACCCGATCGTCGACAGCAACGCCTCGCACGTCAGCGCGGCCGTGGACGCCGGCGTGTTCGTACTGCTGGCGCTGGGGCTGAATATCGTCGTCGGCTATGCCGGTCTGCTGGACTTGGGCTATGCCGCTTTCTTCGCCATCGGCTCGTACGCCTATGGCTTCTTTGCCTCGCCCCAGCTGGGCGTTCACCTAGCCTTCTGGCTGATGCTGCCCATCGCGGGGCTCGCGGCGGCGATGTTCGGCATCATCCTCGGCGCACCCACCCTGCGGCTGCGAGGCGATTACCTGGCCATCGTCACCTTGGGCTTCGGCGAGATCGTGCCGGTCATCTTCCTCAACGCCGACAAGTACACTAACGGGCCCAACGGCATCAATGCCCTCGACCCGCCGTTCATCGGCGGCTACAACTTTGGCCACAACCCGACGCCCTTCTACTTCGTGGTCCTGGGGCTGATCGCTCTGTCGGTGATCGTCATCCGGAGGCTGCGTGACTCACCTCTGGGGCGGGCCTGGATGGCTATCCGCGAGGACGAGGTGGCCGCCGCGGCCATGGGCATCGACACCGTGCGAGCCAAGTTGTACGCCTTCGCCATCGGGGCGTCGTTCTCGGGCATCGGCGGAGTGGTGTACTCGAGCAAGCTCGGGCTGGTGACCCCGGACAATTTCAGGTTCAGCACGTCGGCGTTCATCCTGAGCATGGTGGTGCTGGGTGGGATGGGCAACATCCCGGGGGTGATCCTGGGGGCGGTGATCCTGTTCGAGCTGCAGTCGCTCATCCTCACTCAGCTGACACTGTGGTCGCATCAGCTGGGCGCGTTTACGCACATCGGATTCTTGAATGAGCTGGACTTCGTCAACTTGAAGTTCCTGCTGTACGGCTTGGCCCTGGTGCTGATGATGCTGTTCAGGCCCGAGGGGCTGCTGCCCAGCGCGCGGCGGCAGCTGGAGCTGCACGCGCCGCCGGAGGTCGCGGCGGCCGAAAGGCAGGAGCTGTACGACGTCTCGACGGAGGCACAGTCGGCGTGAGCGCCCTGTTAGTGGCGCAAGCCGTGACCAAGGAGTTCGGCGGACTTCGAGCGCTGCAGAACGTCAGTCTGCAAATCGATCAGGGCCAGATCTTCGGTCTGATCGGCCCGAATGGCGCAGGCAAGACCACCTTCTTCAACGTCGTGACGGGGCTGTTCCCGCCGACCAGCGGCGAGCTGCTGTTCGACGGCCGGTCCATCGTCGGCCTGCGACCCCATCAGATCGTAGACCGCGGCATCGCCCGCACCTTTCAGAACATCCGCCTCTTCGACAACATGTCCGCCCTGGAAAACGTCATGGTAGGCGAGCACGTCCGGCTGCACACTAACCCGCTCCAAGCGGTGCTGCGCCTGCCGGGCTTCGTCCAACAGGAGTACCGCGCCGTCAAGCGAGGGATCGACCTGCTGAACCTGGTGGGCCTGCAAGGCAAGGCCGACGAGCTGGCCCGCAACCTGCCCTATGGCGACCAGCGGCGGCTGGAAATCGCCCGCGCGATGGCGACCGAGCCCAAGCTGCTGCTGCTCGACGAGCCCACGGCCGGCATGAACCCGCAGGAGACGCGGCAGCTCACGCAGCTCATCGACCAGCTTCGCCGCGAGCTGGGCCTGACGATCCTGCTCATCGAGCACGACATGAAGGTGGTGATGGGCGTCTCGGACACGGTGACAGTGCTCGATTACGGCGAGAAAATCGCGGAAGGCCCGCCGGCGGCCATCCAGAGCAACGAGCGGGTGATCGAAGCTTACCTGGGGAGGGGCATCGAAGGACTGGCGCTGGAGGATCAGGCTCCTGGCGCTGCTTGAGCTGCGGGACGTCCGCGCGGCTTACGGCAATATCGAGGCGCTGCACGGCATCTCGATGGAGGTCGAGCAGGGGGAGATCGTCACTCTCATCGGCGGCAACGGCGCCGGCAAGTCGACGACCCTGCGGACCATTTCCGGGCTGCTGCCGCCGCGCGGCGGCAGCATCAGCCTGGCCGGCGAGCGGATCGATCGCCTGCCGGCGCACCAGATCGTCAACCGCGGCATCTCACAGTCTCCCGAGGGGCGGCGGGTGTTCAAGCGCATGTCGGTCCTGGAGAACCTGGAGCTGGGCTCCTATTCGCGGCGAGACGGCGGCATCAGGGACGACGTCGAGCGGGTATTCGAGCTGTTCCCGCGCTTGAAGGAACGTCAGAAGCAGCCAGCCGGAACCCTCTCCGGCGGCGAGCAGCAGATGCTGGCCATCGGCCGGGCGCTGATGGCGCGGCCCAAGGTGCTGCTGCTGGACGAGCCCAGCATGGGTCTCTCGCCCGTGCTGACGGAGACGATCTTCCGGACCATTATCGAGATCAACAAGCAGGGGACGACGATCCTGCTGGTGGAGCAGAATGCCCGGTTGGCGCTGGCTATCTGCCGGCGGGGATACGTCATCCAGACGGGGCGCATCGTCCTCTCGGACACAGGCAAGGCCCTGCTCGCCAACGAGCTGGTCCGCAAGACGTACCTCGGCGAGGAGTAGGCCCGCTTAGGCCGGCCCGACCAGTAATCATGCGTCGATGTTCAGCCTTCCTTCTGGCCGGCGTCATGGCCCTCTGCTCGGCGTCGCCGGCCGCGGCCGCCTCGGCCGATGAGCCGCTCGGGCGGCTCAATTGGGGCGTGGCGCAGTCCGCCGGCAGTCTGCAGGCGCTGGTGGACCACGAGCCGGAGAGCGAGGTCGCGGCCAGCACCTCCAAGGTGCTCAAGGTGGCAGAGGACAGCTTGAGCGAACCGTTGCTGGTGATCCCCGAATTCCAGACCGAGGGCATCCTATTCACGGATCCCCGTTACAAGCAGTCGGTCGCCGCCAGCCGGCAGCTGACCGACGTCTACTCCTGGGCGATGTGCGCCAGGGTGGGCAACGGGCTCTTGCAGGGCAAATGCCGGGCCAAGGCCGTTGAGGCGGTGAACGCCTGGGTCGGGACGTACAAGCCGACCGGCAATCCCATCAACGAGGCGCACCTCATCCCGCTGCTGCAGGCGATTGACCTGGCGCGCCCGTTGCTGGACGACGCGCAAAGTGCGGCCGCCATGAAATGGCTGGCGGGCATCGTTCAAACGAACGACGCCTACTACGCGAAGATCCCGGACTCCTCGGCCAACAAGATCAACAACCACGCCACGTGGGGCTTCTCCCTTCGAGCGATCGAAGCGGCCGTCCTCGGTGATCCGGACCAAATCGCGTCGAGCCGCGATTTGCTTGCGCAGCACCTGCAGCGCAATATCCGCGCCGACGGCAGTACGTATGATTTCGTCGAGCGCGACGCGCTGCATTACCACCAGTACGATCTGCAGCCGCTGGTGCAGGTTCTGGAGTACGTCCCCGGCGCCATCGACGCCGGCGGCGAGGCGCTCATCCTCAAGGCGCTCGAGCTGATGCAGCCTTACGTGACCGGCAGCGCGCAACACGTCGAGTTCGTCGGGTCCAAAGTCCGCTTTGACGCCGAGCGGCGGAACGCCGGGGATCCGACGTTCGCGACCGCGCCGTGGCAGTTGAAGGACGGCGCATTCACGCTGTTGATGGCGCGGGCGTATTTCCCGACCATCCGTCCGTGGACGCAAGCCGTCGTGGAGGGGAGCTACACGCCTCGGGTACGGCAGCTGGCCGCGCTGTACGCCGCGCCTTAAGCGCGCGAAGACCCGAACGGCCGGTGCTCGGTGCGCCGCGCTCGGTGCACGACCTGGACCTGCTCGTCGAACATGAATGCCGCTGACAGGACGGCGAACACGACACCGGCGAACAGCCAAGCTTCCGGATGGGGCAGCCCGAACAGACCGGTGAACAGGCCGAAAACGCCGACGCCGAATCCTAGCCCAGCACAGAGAACGCCCCCGAGCGCGTCACGGTTGTGGCGCAGCTCGAGCATGCTATGCCGAGCCACCGCGACGCGATGGGCGTCCATTGCGAAACTGACCGCCAGCAGGCCGATGATGATGGCCATCAGCCCCCATAGATTGCGGTTGTCGTCCTCGTTCAGGCCGAGGATGAAGCCAGTGGCGCCACAGGCCAGGGCGAGCCCCATGACGCCGCGCGCAAGCCAGGCCTCGCCGCGATGAACAAGGGGCATGTTCGCCAACCGCTGCTCGTCGATGGCGACGGCGAGCGCGAGGATGCCCAGCAGCAGGGCGGCGAGAAACCAGGTCTCATCGATGCTGAAGCCGGCTACGTTGGCCGCAACGCCGATGCCCGCGCACAACGCGGCCAATCCAACAAGCGTAAGACCCGCCACGGACTCGCTCAGAGGCCTCATGTCCGGGAGCTAATATAGCAATATGCAATATGGGCGCCGCCTGACGGACCCGCGGCTTCTCCGGCTGCTCGTCATTCTGGGCGGGCTCGGGCTGCTGTTCCTGGCAGCGGTCGAGCCGGCGCTGGCCAAGGGCGGAGGCGTGGGCGGGGGCAGCAGCTTCGGCGGCGGCCGGGGTGGTGGCAGCGGATTTGGCGGCGGAGGCGGCTCGTATGGCGGCGGCTATGGCGGTTACGGCGGCGGTTTTGGTTTCGGCTTTCCGTGGTTCTTCCTGCCGTTCGTCGGCTTCGGCGGGGGAGGCCTGTTCGGGATCATCCTGATCGTCCTCCTGTTCATGTGGGGCCGCCGCCTGCTCACGGGGATGTTCGCCGGCGGCGGCATGGGCTCAAGCCCGCGGGAGGTGACGGTGGCTCAACTCGACCTGGCGCTGCTGGGCTCGGCCACACGGGTGCCAGCCGAGCTGCACCGGCTGACCGAGGCGGCAGACACCTCGACGCGCGAAGGCTACTCGCAGCTCCTCCAGGACGCGGCCCTGCTGCTGCTGCGCAACCGCGAGTTCTGGTACTCGGCGGCCTTCGATTCCGCCGTTGTGCCTTATAGCCAGGCGGAGAGCGTCTACAACCAGCGCACCCTGGCCGCGCGCCAGCGGCTGACATTCGAAGCGCTCACGAACGTGGGCGGGCGCATCCGGCGCGAGCCGGCGCCAGCCCCCACCGCGACCATGCCCGACGACAGCGGCGGGCGGTTTATCGCCGTCACCTTAATCGCGGCCTCGCTGGTGCCGCTGCCCAAGCAGCCGGATATCAGCAGCGAGGCTGTGGACGTCTACTTACGGCAGCTGGCCAGCGTTCCTGCCGCCGCGCTCGAGGCGGCGGAGGTCGTCTGGGTGCCGGATCAGGGCCAGGAGCCGCTGACTCAGGACGACCTGCTGGCGCAGTTCCCAACGCTCGTCGGCATCTAGCCTCTTTCCTCCATTCCTCGCTCCTGCTAACATGCTGTCCTGATCGGGTGATCGATTTAGAAATGGAGTTAGGGGCGTGAAACTCAGCTGCCAGCAGGACAACCTCAGTAAAGGCCTGGCGGTGGTAAGCCGGGCCGTGTCCACGCGCAGCACCATGCCCATCCTCAGCAACGTACTGATGGCCACCGACGGCCCGCGCCTCAGGCTCTCCGCCACGAACCTGGAGCTGAGCATCAACTGCTGGATCGAGGCCGAAATCGAGCAGGAGGGACGCGTGGCTGTGCCGGCGCGCCTGCTCCAGGAGTTCGTGAACTCTCTGCCGTCGGCGCCCGTCCAGATGGAGCTGAACCTGGCCAACCGCGTCGTCAAGATGCGCTGCCTGCGGACTGACGGCAACATCCGCGGCGTCAGCGCCGACGAGTTCCCGTCGATCCCGACCGTGGAAGGCGGAACGGTGTTTCGCCAGCCGGCGCACCTGCTCAAGGAGATGATCAACCAGGTCGCCATCGCTGCGGCCACCGATGACAGCCGGCCGATCTTCACCGGCGTGCTCACGACTATCGGCCAGAGCATCACTATGGTGGCCGCCGACGGGTTCCGGCTGGGCGTGCGCAGCACGCCGCTCGAGAACGGGCCGGACGAGGACATCACCCTCATCATCCCGGCGCGCTCGCTACAGGAGCTGGCGCGTATCCTGCCGGACGGCAAGGGCCAGGACGAGATCGTGGAGATTGCCCAGACGCCCAACAAGAACCAGGTCATGTTCAGGACGGCCAGCGTTGAGCTGGTGTCCCGCCTCATCGAGGGGCAATTCCCCAACTACAAGCAGATCATGCCCAAGGAGGCCAAGACGACGGTGGTGGTCCCCACCAGCGAGTTCCTCAACGCCTCTAAGACGGCCTCCTTTTTCGCCCGCGATAGCGCCAACATCGTTCGCCTGCACATGGAACCCGGCGAGCTGACGGTGCGGGCTGAATCGACCGAGCTGGGCGACAACGAGTCGCGCATCGACGCCGTGGTCGAGGGCGAGCAGAGCGCGGATATCGCGTTCAACGCCAAGTACTTGACTGACGCGCTGAACGTTGTCGAAGCCGAGCAGACGCGGCTGGAGATTGTCAGCCCCGGCTCACCGGGCGTCATCAAGCCGGTCGACTCGACCGACTACGTGCACATCATCATGCCTATGGCGACCAGCCGCTAGGAGCTGCTCAGCTGCCGAACACCGGCGGCGCGTCGGGATCCTGCCAGATGAGCTGGACCTCGATGGCGATGTCGACCTCCTGGGCCACGCCGACAGTGTTCTGCGGCTCTATGCCGTAGTCCAGCCTGTTGATGACGGCGTGGCCGTCGAAGCCGCGACGGCGCAGCCCCCGGCGGTCGATGGCCTCACCATTGGCATGTCCAGTGAGGGCGATCTCCTTCGTCACGCCGTGCAGCGTGAGCTCGCCGGTGAGGCGCAGCCCGTCTCCGGACGCCTCGAAGCGCGTGCTCCTGAACGTGATCGTCGGGTACCTGTCGGCATACAGGAAGTTCTCGCCGCGCAGAGCTTCGGTCCGCCGGGGAAAGCCCGGGCTGACCGCGCTGGCGGCGTCGATCTCGGCTGAGACCGACCATTCGTGCGGGTCGTCGCTCTCGAAGTCGACGTCGGCCCGCACGGCGTCGAATGAGCCTTTGATGACGCTCAACCCGAGGTAGCGGCAGGCATACACGATCTGGGAGTGGTTGGGATCGAATATCCACGGCATTGGCAGTCGGGGATTATACGGCTCGGTTCAGAGCTAGCCTTGTGGCGGTGTACCTCTCCCGGCTGGAGCTGACGAACTTCCGCAACTACGCGGCGCTCGATCTGCCGCTTCAGCCCGGGCTGACGGTGCTGCACGGCCAGAACGCGCAGGGCAAGACCAACGTGGTCGAGGCCATTCAGCTGCTGTCGAGCGGCTCGTCCTACCGGGCGCTGTCGGACAAGGAGGTCATCCGCTGGGGCGCGCTCGAGTCGGAGCGTCTGGCACGCGTCACGGGGCAGGTGGGCGAAGGGGAGCTCGAGGTGGTCGTCTCCGATATGCCGGGCACGGCCAGTAAGCGGGTGCTGGTCAACGGCGCGGGCAAGCGGCTGGCCGACTTCGTGGGCCGTTTGACGGCGGTGCTGTTCGGGCCCGAGGAGCTGGACCTGGTGACCGGATCCCCCTCTCACCGGCGTGCCTACTTGGATGGCGCCCTATCGCAGACGGACCGAACCTACGTCCGGGCCACGTCCGTTTACAACCGCGTGCTGCAACAGCGCAACCAGCTGTTGAAACTGTTCCGGGAGCGCGAGCTCAGCCCTGACGAGCTGGTCTACTGGGACGCCCAGCTCGTCGAGGCCGGCAGCTTGATCTCGCAGCGCCGGGCGCAGTGCCTGAGCCAGCTCTCAACGCTGGCCGCGGCGCGGCATCGCGTGCTGGCGCCCGGCGGAGGCGAGCTCGAGCTGGCCTACGAGACCAAGCTGTTCCGCATGGCCGGAGGCTGGCAGCACCTGGCCTGCGTGCCTGCCTCCGACATCCGAGAGGAGTTCCGGCGCTGGCTCGTCCTGGAGGTGGATCGCGAGATGGCCCAGGGTGTCACCGTGGTAGGCCCGCACCGGGACGACCTGCTGCTGAGCCTCGACGGTAAGCCGGTGGACAAGTTCGGCTCACGCGGCCAGCAGCGCACCGTCGCGCTGGCCCTCAAGCTGGCCGAGCTGGACTTCGTCCGCGAGCACACCGGCGACAACCCGGTCCTGCTGCTGGACGACGTGCTGTCGGAGCTCGACGAGGCGCGCCGTGGCGCGCTGCGCGAGGTAATCGCCAGCCACGAGCAGGTGGTCCTAACGACTACCGAGCGGACGGAGCTAAAGGCGGCAGCATCATACCTGGTCCGGGACGGCACGCTGACCGCGACATAATCCCGACGTGTACGAGGACACCATCGCCGCCATCGCCACGGCGGTGGGGGAAGCAGGCATCGGCGTGGTCCGGCTGAGCGGGCCTGAGGCGCTCCCGATTGCGCAGGGGCTGTTTCGGCCGAGCTCCACGACCTGTGCCTTCGACAGCCACCGGCTGTACCACGGCCACGTCGTCGTCGGCGGCCAAACGGTAGACGAGGTGCTGCTGGCGTACATGAGAGGCCCGCACAGCTACACCGGCGAGGATGTGGTGGAGATCCACGGCCACGGCGGCCCGGTGCCGCTGGAGCGCATCCTGCACCTGGCCATTGGCCGCGGAGCGCGGCTGGCCAATCCCGGCGAGTTCACGCTGCGGGCCTTCCTCAACGGGCGGCTGGACCTGGCCCAGGCGGAGGCCGTGGCGGACGTCATCCAGTCGCGATCGGAGGCCAGCCTGCGGCTGGCGGTGAACCAGCTTGCGGGTCGCCTGTCGCGCGCCGTCGACGAGGCGCGGCGAAAGATCCTGGGGGTGATGGCGCAGCTGGAGGCCAACATCGACTTCTCGGAGGATGACGTGCCGCCTCCCGCCGGCGCGGGGCTGCTCAATGAGCTGTCGCCGGCTTTGGAGGACTTGTGCCGGCTGCTGGAGGCCGCCGACGAGGGCATCCGCTACCGGCGGGGCGCGCGTGTGGCGATTGTGGGCCGGCCCAATGCCGGCAAGTCGAGCCTGTTGAATGCGCTGCTGCGCACCAACCGGGCGATTGTCACGCCCATCGCGGGGACGACGCGGGACACAATCGAGGAGAGCATCAGCTTGGCGGGCTTACCGGTGGTGTTGATCGATACCGCCGGCATCACGGACACATCCGACCCGGTCGAGGCGATTGGGGTGGAGCGCTCTCGGCGGGCTCTGGACGAGGCGGACCTGGTGCTGTTCGTGTATGACGCCAGCGTGGGATGGACTCCGGAGGACTCCGCGCTGCTGCCTTCAAAGCCGCTCTTGATGGTCGCCAACAAGCTCGACCTGCTCGGCGCCGATGCGCATCCCGATGGGCTGCCGGTGTCTGCCCTCACCGGTGAGGGCTTGCCGGAGCTCGAGGCCGCTCTGCGGGCCCAGTTGGCGCCGCATACTGCCGTGGACGACATCCTGGTCAACAATCTCCGCCACAAGGCGCTCCTGGAGCAGGCCGCGCAGCATGTGCGGGATGCCATCAACAGCATCCGGGAGCAGCGGCCGGCGGATTTCGTGTCCATCGACCTGAGGGCAGCGCTTGTCGCGCTGGGCGCTATCACCGGCGCGGAAGTGAGTGAAAGCCTGCTGGATGAGATCTTCAGCCGCTTCTGTATAGGCAAATGATGAAAAAGCTCCTGCTCCTGTTGGTACTGACGCTCAGCGCGTGTGGAGCCACCGCGGCGCCCTCCCGGTCACAGCCCGCCGTCAAGCTGACTGCCGGCCACAGCAATCCCATCGCCGAGACAATGGCCCTCTACCTGGCCAAGGAGGCCGGCGTCTTCCAGAAGAACGGGCTGGATGTCGATGTGCGGCTCATCGCCGGCGGATCGACGGCCATGGCCGCCGTCGTCGCGGGCGATACGCCGTATAGCCATCTGGGCGGCTCGGAGGCGATGAGCAGCGCCGCCGGCGGCGCCGATATTGTGGTCCTGGCCATCACCGCGCCGACCACGTCATTCGTGCTCGAGGTGGCCAACGACATCCACACGCCCAACGACCTCAAGGGCAAGAAGCTGGGCATTTCGACCATCGGCAGCTCGTCCGACATCGCTCTGCACGTCGGCCTGCGCAAGCTGGGACTCGACGCGGACAAGGACGTCAATATCCTCGCCGTGGGTTCGACCGCCAACCGCCTGGCAGCTCTCTTGAACGGCTCCATCCAGGGGGCCATGGAGCTCCCGCTCGATGTGCCCAAGCTGGAGGCCAACGGCTTCCACAAGATGCTCGACCTGGGCGAGATCAAGCAGCCCGCCGTCGGGCAGGGGATCGTCGCCCAACGGACCTACGCCTACGCCCACCGCGATGTGACGCAGAAGTACGTGGATTCGATCATCGAAGCCGCGGCACTGGCCCGAAAGAACAAGCCGGCCGCGATTGCCGCCATCAAAAAGTACGTCCAGGCCGACAACGACGCCGACGTCGAACGTGCCTACGACCTGTACCAGCAGCAAACCTACACGCCCACGCCGTTTCCGAAGCCCGAACTGTGGGAAGACGCCAAATGGGTCCTGGGCGCAAAGAACGCCAAAATCAAGGAGTACGACGTCAACCAGCTGGTCGACCCGTCGTTCGTGCAGAGCGCGGTCGACCGCGGCCTGAATAAATGAGCGAGTTCATCATCTTCGACGGCCGGACCGCTCATCCCGTGTCCGGCGACGACATGAGCGAGGCGCGCCGGCACGCGCTCGAGCTGGAGGGCACCCTGTTCACCAGGACGAAGCGGCCGCCCGTCACCTCCTATATCTGCGCCGCGTGTGGCCGAACCGAGAAGCTGCCGTGGTCGCCGGACGGCTGGCTGACCGTCGTTTGCTGGCAAGAGAAGGGCAGCGGCAAGAAGTACGCGGCGTGCCAGGGCGACCATGCGCTGGTCATCCCGGAGATGTCGGCGCACGCGCGCGTGGCGCTGCTGCAGCACGGCGCCGCGCCCGAGCGTACGCCAATGCCCTACACCAAATTCCTGGCGATCGTGGACGGGACGCCGCTGGAGCTGCAGGCGCAGTCGATCCAGGACGCGCTGATGCAGCTCGAGGAGAAGGGCGCCCGCCAGGAGAGCCTCTGGATGCAGGTGCTGGAGCCGCGCCGTAAGGAGTTCACCTGCGGGCTGAATTTCTGCCACGTGAGTGAGAGCTCGGTAGAGCCACCGCCGGGCTGGACGACGATCCTGTGGTGGACCGGTCGCGGCAAGGTGGAGCGGCTGTTCTTCTGTGGGGCGCCGCCGCTCGGCGAGGGCCAGGTGGACGCGGTTGGCACGTTCGTCGGCAACCTGGCCGAAACGACCGAGCTACTCAGCCGCTGAGATGAGGTGCACCGCCTCGCGCGGCACGAACAGCTGCCACTGCTTGTCCGTCGCCAGGTGGAGAGACCGGTAGGCCGGGATGGCGACATCCACCCACAGCTCCAGGCCGGGATGCTGGTCAATGGCGAAGCGCAGGCTGACCGTGAAGCCTAGGTGCCGCTCCTCGAGTACGCGTCCGGCGAGATGGGCGCCGTCGGTGAGATTCCCGGCAGGACGGTCTTTGCGGACCACGCGTACGTCTTCCTGGCGGATCGCCGCGTAGACGCGACCCTGGGGCGACCCCGGCGGCACGGGGAGTTCCAGGCCCTGATCGAGCATGATCCGATCGGTCGCCGTGACCTGCCCGGCAAAGAGATTGCGCACCCCGACGAGCCGCGCTACCTCCACGCTGCGAGGCCGGTAGAAGACCTCGTCCCGCGGGCCGAACTGCGGGATCCGGCCGGCGTCGTAGACGGCGACCTCCTCGCCGAGCTGGTAGGCCTCTTCCAAATCATGGGTGACAAACACCCAGGCGAAGCCGAGCGCTTCCTGGAGCTCCAGCAGCTCCTCACGCAGCAGCGCCCGCACGGGGCTGTCCAGGGCCGAGAAGGGCTCGTCGAGCAGCATCAGGCTGGGGCCGATGGCCAGAGCGCGGGCGAGCGCGACGCGCTGCTGCTCGCCGCCGGACAGATCGTTGGGACGGCGCCGTTCGAAGCCCTCCAGGCGCACCAGGCGCAGCAGCTTGGCGACTTCCGCCTGGCGCTGCTCTGCGGGCGTGTGACGTAGTCCGTATCCGACGTTCCCTGCCACGTCCAGGTGAGGGAACAGCGACGCATTCTGGGGCACGTAGCCGATGCGCCGCCTTTCGGGTGGGACATTCAAGGCAGCCGCCGAATCGAACAGCGGCCGGCCGTCGAGCTCGACCCGCCCGGCGTCGGGCTTGAGGAGGCCCGCCAGGCACTGCAGGGTGACCGTCTTGCCCGACCCGGACGGGCCAAACAGCACCAGCCGGCGGGCCGACGACGCCAGCTCGACGTTCAGGCTGAAGTCACCGATCTTCTTGCGGACGGACAGACTCAGCACGCCTCAGGCTCGTTGGAGCGGAAAGGGCGCCACTTTTATTAACCGGAAGACCAGAGTAAGCACGATCAGTGTGACCAGCAGCGCCAGGAGAACGAGCGGCAGAGCGTAAGCGAGACCCGACCCGGACAGCTGGACCCACATCAGCACGGGCAGGCTGTAGGGATGGTAGGCCATCACCAGGGTTGCGCCGAACTCGCCCATGCTGCGCATCCAGGCGAAGATGATCCCGGCCAGCAGGCCCGGTTTGGCCAGGGGAAGAGCCACCCGCCAGAACGTGATCAGGGCCGTTTCCCCCAGCGTGCGTGAGATGTTCTCGTGCACTTTTGGCACGCCCTCGAACGCGGCGCGGGCGGTGACGACCACGAACGGGGCCGACACGAACATCTGCGCAAGGATGATGCCGCCCAGGCTGTCCACGAGCTGGATGCGCGCCGCTTCCAGGAGCGCGCCGGCGCCCTGATTCGGACCGAAAAACAGCAGCAGCACGATCCCCGAAGCGGCCGGAGGCAGGATCAGCGGCAGGAACACGATCATGGTCAGGACTGCTTTGCCGGGAAAGTCGTACCTAGCCAGGAGGTACCCGAGCGGGATCCCGAGCAGGGCAAGCAAGGCCGTGGAAATGGTGGCGGTCAGGAGCGAGACGCCGAGCGCCTGGATGGTGGTGGCCTGGCCGATGAGCCCCAGCTGCGACTGGCTCAGGGCTCCGACGAAGTAGACCAGCGGCAGCGCGAGCAAGAGCATCAGCAGCCCTCCTAAAAGGGCGAACGTCTTAGCCGCGGTACTCGCCCTGCAGCTGGGACTCGATGCTGGCCGGAATGGCAGCACGGTCGCCGCCATACAGCACCGGCGCCGCGAGCAGCCCGTGCCGCGCAGCAACCTGCCGTCCGGCGTCCGCGAGCAGGAACTCGACGAAGGCCAGGGCGCCCTTCGCGTTCCGGTCCTGGCGCAGCGGGGCCGCGGTGTACACGATGGGCGCACCCTTGAATGTCTGGCCCCGGTTGTTGGTGAAGGTCGCCGCGGCATATTGCGAGGCCAGCTCCGGCTGGCTCTGGTTGAGCTCGTCCGGCAGGGCCAGGTAGGGCAGGCGCTTCTCGATAGCCTCGTTCAGGTAGAAGAAACCAGCGTCGACGGCCCCGCTTTCCAGACGCGTCTCGAGCGTCTCCTCAGGGAAGACCTGCTGCGGATTATCGTCGGGACCGAGCACCAGCTCCTTCAGGCCGGGCTGGTGGTAGTAGGTCTCGGCCAGCTGGAACAGGAACAGCGTGCGGTAGCCCTTGGGATCGAGGTTCGGGTCTGTGCGGCCCAGCCGGATGCCCGGCTGCCGCAGGATCTCGTACCAAGGCCGGGCGCCGTTCCTGGCCTCCTCGAAATCGGCGGCGAACCGGCTGCGCGGGCTGTAGCCGACGACCAGACTGGTCCGCGCGAACGTCACATACCAGCTCAGCCACTCGCTCATGAGCGTGCGGTTGACGTCCGGATCGGCGCTGATGAAGACGTCGCCCGACTTGGTGTGGTCGCGAATGGCGTTGGCCAGCGCCACGGAGCCGGCGGCCTGGCCCTGGAAGGCGATGCCACTGGCCCGCTGGAAAGCCGGCCCGGCGTCCTGCTCCATGAAGTTCACGAGCGAGCCCGCGTAGAGAACGGAGACCGTTCCTCCTGCGTTCGACCTGCCACAAGCAGTCATGGCGAGCAGCACCATCGCCGCCCCCAACAAACGGAGCCGCATCTCAGGCCGGCCGTCCAGCCCGGCAGCCGGGGCACAGGCCGAACAGCTCCAGATTGTGGCGGTGCACCTCGTAGCCCTTGTGCTCGGCCACGTCCCGAAGCTCCAGCTCGAGGTGCGGCGTTTCCACCTGCTCGACGCGACCGCAGCCGGTGCAGACGATGTGATGGTGATGGCTGCGCGTGCAGAACGTGTAAAACGTGCGCGAGCCGTTCTCCTCGGTAAAGCGCACCGCCATGCCCTGGGCGGTCAGCGCCTCCAACAGCCGAAACACGGTCGGCCGGCTCACGCCGAGCTCACGGGCCTGCTCGACCAGATCACCTATGCTGACCAGCGTCTCGCGCTGGGCGAGGTAGGACAGGAGCGCGGCGCGGTCCGGCGTGAGGCGATAACCCGCGGCCCGCAGCGCGTCCACCATCTGTTCTCGCAGGCCTGCGCTTTCCACAGTCGGATTCACTGTAGCAGGCGCGGGTCACGTTGGAGGCTTGTTGACTAATTGAGACTCAGTCTCTAGAATGGCCAGGACTATGGCCGTCGCTCTCGCCGCGCTCACCTTCTTCTCCACGGGCCTGGGGGGACTCTGCGCCATCCGGTTCCGCGCCAGGCTGCACCTGCTGCTGGGGTTCGCCGCTGGGGCAGTCCTGGGCGTGGTCCTGTTCGACGTGCTGCCCGAGATGTTCTCCATCGAGGGCATCCCGTCGTTCATCACACTCGGCACGGCGGGTGGTTTCCTGACCTTTTTCCTGCTGGAGCGGATTACCGCGATGCACGCCGGCAGGGAGCACCCCCGGCGCACCGACGAACACACGTCGGAAGTCGGCGTGCTGAGCGCGATCGGGTTTTGCGTCCACAGCTTCCTGGATGGGGTAGGCATCGGCGTCGGGTTCCAGATAAGCGCCAACCTCGGCGTGCTGATCGCGCTGGCCGTGATCGCGCACGACTTCAACGACGGCTTGAACACCGTAACGGTCATGCTGGCGCACGGCAACCCGGTGCGCCGAACGCTGGCGCTGCTGCTGCTCGACATGACTACTCCAGTTCTCGGTGCAGCCTCGACCCTGTTCTTCGAGCTTCCGGAAGTGGGCGTTGCCTGGATCCTGGCTTTCTTCGCCGGGAGCTTCCTGTACATCGGCGCCTCGGATCTGCTGCCGGAGGCGCGGGAGCACGACTCGCCGCTGGTGGCGGTGGCCACCTTCCTGGCCATGGCGCTGATCTTCGGCGTCACTCGCGCGCTGCCGAAGTAGCCCAACCAGCGTGCGTCTATCCTGAGCTTGTGAGCCGTGCGCGCCGGAGTTGCTGGTCGTGGGCGGGGCTGGCCTTCTGGCTGGCGAACGCCGCTCTGGGCAGCGTGCTGGCTGCGGCCCTTGTTCTTGGACCGCAGCTGACCGACGGCGCCTGGGATCGGGGCGCCCACGTGACGCCGGCCCAGGCAGCCGCGCACGCCGCCTTGACCGCCGCTGGTTTCGCCCGTCACCATCACGTCCATTCGGTGCCGCAAACGCCTTCGGCCGGTGAGCAGAAGAGCCCCTTGGTGCAGCCGTATGGCTCAGGCCTCCGCTGGGCTACGCCCTTCAGCCAGGTGGTTCAGCCGGGGCCGGCGTTTTGGCTGGCGGCCGCCGGCTGTGGCCTGCTTATAGAGGACGAGACGCAGCCGACCGCCCCCGAGCTGATGCCGCCGAACCCTCCTCCTGAGACGGCCTAGCCCTCGTTTTGTACGCAGCTCAGGTTTATCAGGAGGTTTCGACATGCGCAGATTTCGGGCGCTTCCGATAACCGGCGCCGTGCTGGCGCTATCGCTCTTGTTTCCGGCTGGGGTGTCCGCGCACGAACGGCGCGACGTCGGCAACTACCAGCTCGTAGTCGGATGGCTCACCGAGCCGCCCATCGCCAATCAGCTCAACGGCATCGACCTGGCCGTGACCAGCAAAGCCGGCAACCGGCCCGTCGAAGGCGTCGAGAGGACGCTCAAGGCCGAGGTGATCGTGGGCGGCAACGCCAGGTCGATGCCGATCAGCCTGCAGGCGCGGTTTAACATGCCGGGTCGGTACGCCGGCTACTTCGAGCCGACGGCGCCTGGCGCCTATATCTTCCACTTCAGCGGGACGATCAATGGCGAAGCGGTGGACCAGCGGTTCGAGTCGGGCCCGGGGCGGTTCGACAACGTGCAGCCGCTGACGCCGCTTCAGTTCCCCAACAAAACGCCCGATCCGGCGGAGCTGAGGGCCCAGGCGGACCAGGCGCGGATGCTGGCGATCGTCGGCATCGCCCTGGGAGCGGCGGGCCTGGCGCTCGGGCTCTGGCGGAGGCGTCCCTCGGCGTGAAGGGGTGGGGCTCGACGGTCGCGCTGGCGCTGCTGCTTGCCTTTCCCGCGTCTGCGCTGGCGCACGCCAACCTGGTGCGCTCGGAGCCGCCCTCCAACGCGAGCCTGGAGCAGGCCCCCGACCACGTCCGGCTGTGGTTCAGCGAACGCCCTGAGGCCAAGCTCACGCAGATTCGGGTCTTCGACCCGCAGCGCCGCGAGGTCCAGTCCGGGCCAGTTCAGGCCCCTGATGATCCACTGTCGCTCATCGAGGCGCTTAAGCCGGGGCTGCCGCAGGGTGTGTACACCGTCAGCTGGCGCACGACGTCGGCGGTGGACGGCCACGTCACGGGCGGCGCGTTCGCATTCGGAGTCGGCGTCGCGCCGAGCCCTGGCGAGCTGGCCGGGCTGAGCGAGACCACGCAGCAGCCGCCGCCGAGCCCTGTCAGCGTGATCGTCCGCTGGTTGGAGTACCTGGCCGCGGTGGGGTCCTTGGGCCTGGTTCTGTTTGGAGCCCTGGTTGGGGAGCCGGTCCCCGAGGCCCCTTACGCCGGGCGGCTGGCTAGGACGGCGGCCGGCCTGGCGGCGCTGCTCCTGCTGATGACGCTTGCCGGCTTGCTCGACCAGGCCGCACAGTCGGGCGGAGGGGTGTCGATGGCAAGCCTCAAGGCAACAGCCGGCACACCGCTCGGTCAGAACCTGCTGGGGCGGATCGGCCTGGCGGCGCTCGTGCTCGTCGCGCTGATAGCCCGAAGGACCCCACCGCATCGCTCGCTTGGCGCGGCAGCCGCGAGGGAGCTGCCCATGGCTCCGGGTCTGAATCTCGGCCGCGCGCTGGTGGGCGCTCCCCTGCTTGGAGAGCTGCTGCTGTTTGCCCTCAGCAGCCACGCCTTGGCGGTCCCGAATGCGCCGGAACTGGCCCTCATGAACGATTGGCTGCACCTCACGCTGGCCGGCGTGTGGGTCGGGGGCTTGATCGCGCTCGCCGTCGCGGTTATTCCGGCGCTGGGCAGCCGGCTGCGGCCGGGGGCGGATCTCGCGCCCGAGGACGTCGAACGGAATGCAGCGTTCGGCCCAGTGGTGGCCGGGTTCTCACGCGTGGCGCTGATCTCGGCCGCGGGCCTGGCCGTGACCGGCTTCTACCAGGCGCTGGTCCATGTCGGCAGCGTTGAGAATGCGCTCTCGACCGGATACGGCCAGGCATTGATCGTCAAGACGGCCATCTTCGCGCTGGCGCTGCTGCTTGCCGGCTTTCACCGCTGGGTGCTCGTGCCGGCGCTGTCCGCCGCGGCGCGAGCCCCGGCGACGCGGGCGCGGCGGCAGCTCAGCCGGACGCTGCCGCTCGAAGCGCTGCTGGCGGTGGGCATCCTGGCCGCGACAGGGCTGCTGACGAGTCTGCCGCCGGCGAATGGCGGCAGCAGCCCGAGCACGCAGGTCAAGACGCTGGGCGACACGCGTGTGCAGCTGGAGATCGTGCCGCTGCGCATCGGGCCGAACCTGTTCCAGGTAACGCTGCGCTCGCGCGGCAAGCCGGTGGATGACGCCCAGAAGGTGGAGCTCACCCTGACGATGCTCGATATGGACATGGGGCAGAGCGTGCTCGACCTCGACCCGAAGGGCGGCGGCGTCTACTCGACGGAGGCGCCGGCGGTGAGCATGAACGGCCGCTGGCAGGTGGAGCTGCTGCTCCGCCTTCCGGGACAGCTCGATCAGCGGGCGACGTTCGATTACACGGTGAAGGCGTGACACTGCCGGCCTGGCTGCGGTTCCTCGAGCTGAGTCTGCTCGCGGGCTGGCTGGCGTGGCGGCTGTACAGCGGGGGCAGGGCCAACCACGCCGAGGCGGCCCTGCCCTTTCTGGCGGCGGGCGCATCTATCGCGCAGCTGCTGCTGGAGGCGCAGGCGGCCACCGACCCGTTCACGCCTCTGACGCAGGTCCTGCCGGTGGTGCTGGGCTCGGTCTACGGCGGGCTGTCGCTGGCCGTCGCCGCGGTCGCCCTAGCCGCGGCCTTCGCCGGGCGTGTCAGGGCCGTCCCAAGCGCGTGCGTCCTACTCGTCTGTGCAGCAGTGTCCTCGAGCGTCGCCGCCGACGCGGCCAGCGCCGCGGCATCGAGTGGCGAACTGGCCATGTCGCCCACGCTCAGCGTCCCGCGCAGCGCGCTCACCATCCAGAACCCTTATGCCAACGATCCGGCCTCGGCCGAGCGCGGCAGGGCCATCTACCAGCAGTATTGCCAGACCTGCCACGGTCTCAACGGCGACGGCAACGGCCCAGCTGCCGCCGGCCTGCGCATCCGGCCGGCGACATTCCGCAACCCGCAGCATTTCCTTGCCCCCGGCATGGACGGCGCCCACTTCTGGGTTGTCCAGTACGGCGATGGACGCCAAGGCGGTATGCCGGCCTGGCAAGGCACGCTAACGGATGCCCAGATGTGGGACGTCGTGAACTACGTGAAGGTCCTCGCCGGTGGCAGGCCTACTGCTTCTTCGGGCTCTTCTCCGCCAGGTGGTTCAGCCAGACCCCAATGATGGCCAGCGGCGTGCCCAGAACCAGCGTGCCCAGGTAGAGCTGCACGTCAGTCTGGAACTGGTAGGGAATCAGCGGCGATACGCACAGCCAGAAGGCGCAGAAGTAGCACAGCAGGACGATGGGACCGTCCCATCTCACCGGCCTGAACCGCACGGACTAAGCGTAGTAGAAGCGGCAGCTATGGCCGGGCGATATCCCCCAAAAGCTCCCTGGCGATGATCAGCCGCTGGATCTGTGACGTGCCCTCGTAGATCTGGAAGATCTTGGCGTCGCGCATGAGCTTCTCCATGGGAAAATCGCGCGAGTAGCCCGCGCCGCCGAAGACCTGCAGCGCATCGGTGGTGACCCTCATGACCATGTCCCCGGCGAAGGCCTTGGCATAGGCCGCCTCCTTGGCGTTGGACCGGCCGCGATCGTTGAGCCAAGCCGCGTGCCAGGCCAGGTGACGAGCCGCGGCGACGTCGATGGCCATGTCGGCCAGCATCATCTGGATGGCCTGATAGGTGCCGATGGGCTTGCCGAACGCCTCGCGCTCGGCCGCGTAGCGGACCGCGTGTTCCATGGCGCAGCGGGCCAGGCCGACGGCGGCGATAGCCGTCCCCGGCCGCGTGAAATTGAACGTGCCCATGGCGATCTTGAAGCCGGCGCCCTCGCCGCCCAGCAGGTTCGCGGCAGGCACGCGCGCCTCCTCGAACACGATCTCGCAGGTGGCCGAGGCGCGCTGGCCCATCATGTCCTCCTTGCGGGTGACGCGCACGCCTGGGGTGTCGCTGGGGACGATGAAGGCGCTCATGCCGTCCCGGTAGCGGCTCGGATCGGTGTAGGTGAAGACGACCAGCCAGCGGGCATAGGCGGCGCCGGTGATCCAGCGCTTGGTGCCGTTGATGACGTACTCGGCGCCGTGGCGCACCGCCTTGGTTCGGATGCCGGCCACGTCTGAACCAGCCTCGGGCTCGGTGAGTGCGTAGGATGCCAGCCCGAACTCGGACGTGATCTGCCCGAAGAACTCTTTCTTCTGGGCCTCGCTGCCGGCCAGGCGCAGCGGGGTAGCAGCCAGATCGACTGCGCCCATGGCGGTGGTGATGCCGGCGCAACCCGCCGCGTTCTCCTCGCGCACGATCAGGCTATCCAAACCGGACAGGCCGGCGCCGCCGTATTCCTCAGGGATGGCGATGGTCAGTAGACCGACGTCGAAAGCCTTGCGGCAGATTGCGAGCGGGAACGTGCCGTCCCGATCGAGCCGGGCGGCGACGGGCGCGATCTCGTTGGCGGTGAACTCGCGCGAGAGCTGCTGTAGAGCCCGCTGCTCCTGGGTTAGCTCGAAGTCGATCACGGTGCAACGAGTCTACGCCGGTAGACTTCAATGCACACCACCATGAGCCGCGAAGCCGTCAACCAGATCATCGAGCGCGCCGTCGCGGACGAGAGCTACTTCGAGCTGCTGCGGAACAGCCCCGAGCAGGCCATCCAGGGCTATGACCTGGATCAGGCCGAGGCCAGCGCCCTCAAGTCCGGAGCGTACAACGTGGTGGTCCGGGCCACGCGCAGGGAGCGGGAGGAAGTGGCTGCGCGGCAGGCTCAGCGTGCCGCCGAGGCGGCCGCCGCCGCGGCTCCGGTGCACGTGGCCGCGCCAGGCCAGCCGCCGGAGCGGCCGGTGCGCGGGGGTGTGGCGGCCCTGGCCGGCTTCCTGATTGCTGTCGTGCTGATTGGCGGCGGTATCGGGGCTTTTCGGTACTTCGAGCAGCAGTGGCCCTGGCAGGCGCTGGGCTTCGGAAGGGAGACGGCGGCGCCGGCAAGCATACCCGCACCCAGCCTGGGCGCGCGGCCCAAGTCCACGACGGCGCCCTCGGCCAACCCATCGGCCAAGCCGGCGCCGTCCGGGGCCGCGGGGGCGTCCGGCAAGCCGTCGCCTTCAGCAGCCGCCGGCGCGGCCGCTCCGGCCTCGCCGGCGCAAGGCTCGCCCAACCCATCCGGCCAGGCCCAGCTGCGGCCCAGCGGCGCGGCGAGCGCCGCGGCCTCGCCCAGCGGGGCGGCCGCGGCTCAGCGGGCAGCGGTCGAGAAAGCCTACTACATGGCCGTGGGAGCGCGCCTGAACACGGTCCTCCGCAGCTTCGCCGCCACCCTGCAGGACATCCGAGGCGGAGCCAACCCCGGCAAGAACCTCGACGACTTGTCCAACGCCGTCAAAGACCTGCGGCAGCACCTCGACGATGCGCCGCCGCCGGACCAGCTCAAGCAGCAGCACGCCGCGTTGGTCCAGGCTCTCCCCCTGCTGCAGGGCAACATCGATCAGCTGAAGGTCGCGACCGAGCAGAAGAACGGCGTGCAGTCGATCCTCATCGCCGCCCAGATGGACGCTCTGTTCACCCAGCTTGCCGACGAGGTGGCCTTCGCCTCAACGCCGCATCCCGAGATGTACCAGCCGGTCGACAGCCAGCAGCAGCTCAGCCACATCCTGAACTTCGATGTCCTGGCGCAGAACGTGACCAGCCGCAACAACGCGCCGGCAGTCGTGACCTTGAGGATCGGCTTGCAGTCGGCCAACCCTTCGAACGACGAGGTCTCGGACACGCTGCGCCACAGCGTCGTCGCGGCACGGCAGACCTACCCCCAGGCGGGCCAGGTGCGGGTGACGGCCTTCCGTGAAGTGAATGGCCAGGTGGGATCGCAGCTTGGCGCCGCGGATTGGTACTGCAGCCCGGAGGTTCGGGCACCGGACGCAGGCACGTCGGGCAACTGGCAGGACTCCTGCAGCAAGATCTACGTGTCCCTGTCGAGCGGAGGCACGACCGTCGTGCCGTACTAAGCAGCGGTGAGCTTCAACCGGCGCGACCCGCTGATCGTTACCGGCGTCATCATCCTTGCCCTGTTCCTGCTGCTCGTCGCGGTGCTGGGGCGCATGTTCCTGTTCTTGCGGTTTATCTCGCTGGCGCTGCTGCTGGCGGTCCTCGTCTTCGCCGGTATCGCCGGGTACCGCTTCTACTATAAGGATGGGGGCCGGTCGTGAGTCCCGTTCAGGAGCAGGTGCTGAGCACGCTGCGGCGCAGCCACCCGCCGGCCCTGTTCTTCACCGAGCTGGCCGCCAAGGTTCGATCACCGGAGCTCGAGCCCGCCGTGGCTGATCTGGAGGAGGCCCACTCGGTGCTCGTCGCCCGTTTCACCGCACCCGATCCCCACCTGGAGGGCGTGGACCTGCGCATCGTGGCCCTGGTGCCCGAATCGGGGGACGGCGCCGCGGTCGAGGCCAGCACGACGCTTTGGTCCGATTGGCTCCGCCAGTTCCTGGCAAACCACCGCTGCCAGTAACCGCTACAAAAGAAGCTGGGCGAAAGCCTCGATCACGCGGGCGCGGCTGTCGCCGGGCGTGACGAAAGGCACGATGGCCACCTGATTCACGCCCGTCCGCGAGATGCGCCGCAGCTGCTCGGCGCATTCGTCGGGGGTGCCGGCCAGCGCGAAGTGCTCGACCAGGGCATCGGGCACCTCAGTCCGGTGGTCGGCGACATTGACCATGTGCTGGTAGTAGTCGTAAGCCTGGCGGATGCGCTGGATCTGGGCCATTTCTTCGGCAGGCAAGTCGGCCGGGAGCGGACGGATGACGATGCGTGCCACGTGCGCCTTGACGACCTCGCGGGCGGCGCCGCGGTCGTCCAGGATGGAGGTCGGCGTCCACAATACGACGTCGATGTCCTCGAGTGAGCGGCCCGCTTCTTTTGCGCCCTCGTCGATGGTCCGCAGCCCGGCCTCGATGAACACGGGGTCGGTGCCAACCAGCATGATTACGCCGTCGGCAATGCGGCCGGCCAGGCGCAGGATTTTGGGCGCGGACGCGCCAATGTAGACCGGCACCTTGCCGGGCACCGGGTAGGCCAGGTGGAACGGCTTGCCCGAATGCTCCTCCAGCGCCTCTTCGCCGGCCATCAGCTTGCGGAAATCCCCGATCCACTGCTCGAGCCTCGCCAGGGTCGTCGGCTTGCGGCCCATCGTCTCGAGTGCGCTGTCGCCCACCCCGATTCCCAGCGCGACGCGCTTGGGGAGCCACTCGGCGAGCGTGGCCCAGGTGGAAGCGATCACGCTCAGGTGGCGCGTTACCGGGTTTGTGACGCCGGTGCCGATGACGATGCGATCGGTCCCCGACGCGCAGGCGGCCATGGTCACATAGCCCTCGCGCCAGATGTTGGGCGAATCGCCGAACCAGGCGTTGGCGTACCCCAGATCCTCCGCCTGCTTCGTGAGCTGGCGCATGGTGGCGATGTCGGCGGTTGGGAACAGGCCCACGCCTCGTTTCACGTCTCTATTGTCGGGGGCCGCATGGGCGGTGGGGTTTGCTGGCTGCGGGGCGCGACCTGAATGACCCCGTCCACAATCACGACCCCGATGCCGGGCAAGTCGCCCTTGGCCATGCTCTCCAGGGCATTCGTTCCGGCGGCGCCGAAGATCTTGTCGCAGATGACCAGGTCGGCAGGCGCCCCGACCTCGATCCGGCCGGTGGTCAGGTTGTGGGCGCGGGCGGTGTTTCCCGAGGCGGTGGCGATGGCCAGCGCCGGATCGAGGCCGCCTACGCCGCACAGGAACAGCATGTTGCGCAGCATGCCACGCGGGATGACGCCCGTGCCGCCGGGTGTATCCGTTCCGAGCGTCAGACGGTCGAGTGCGCGCTCCTGCTGCAGCGCCTTCAGGGCGACCAGGCTGGCGCGGTAGTTCATAGAGCTGCAGATCTCGGCGTAGCAGCCGGTCTCGCGTACGGTGCGTTCGATGTCCCGATCGGGCATCGGAATGGGCCCCCCGCTGATGTGTCCGACGATGTCAGGCTGGATGCGCTGCACGACCTCGAAACCGGCCACGACGCTGGCGCCCGATCGGGACACACCGCCGCTGTGGATCTTGACGGTCATGCCCCGCTGATGCGCCCAGGCGACGTACTGCTCGGCCTCGCCCGGCTCGCCCTTGGACCAGTCGTAGAAGATGAACTTGGCGTGCCGCACGCCTTGAGCGGCGGCCTCGTCGAAGTGCTTCTCGCTCAGGCCGGGGACCAGCAGCAGCGTGCCGGCCTCGACGCGCATGCCCAGCGGCCGGAGGCGGGCGATGGTCTGACGGGCCACGATAGCGATGGACAGCACCAGATCCGGCGTGAGCTCCTCGAAAGGCAGGCCAGGATGGTGCAGCTCGCCGGCCGAAACGACGGCTGTCGTGCCGCCGTGGACGTAGTTCGACAGCCAACCGATGGCGTCCTGGGCGGGGGTGTACTCGCCGGCTGTGGGGTGGACATGGCCGTCGATCAGGCCGGGCATCACGGTAGTGCCGCGCGCGTCGACGATGACGTCGGCCTGCGCGCGGCCGCCGCCGATTTCGCGGATCTGCCCGTCCTCGACATACAGGCTGTCGGCGTCGATCAGCGGCCGGTCGAAGATGCCCGAGCACAGACTGCCGATGCCATGGATGAGGAGCGAGCTCATGAGGCGGCGCGCCGCTCAACGTACCACAGCGCGAGCGAGCCCGCGAGCGAGGCCGCCAGCAAGAGGACGATAGTGGCGCTCATCTCGGCGTAGCGGCCAAGGGAGTAGGCGGACTCGATCACCCGGCCCAGGCCGAGGCGAGTGGCCAGCATTTCGGACAGCACCACGCCGACCACGCTCAGGCTGAAGGCCAGGCGCAAGCCCGTGAGCAGCGGCCTGAGCGCCGCGGGCATGTAGATGTGCCGGAACATCTGCCAGGGGCTGGCCTGAAGCGATCGGCCGAGCCGTTTGTAAATGGCCGGCAGGTCGCTCAGCCCGGCGCTCAGGTTGAGCATGACCGGGAACGTCCCGAAAATGGCGCCCATGGCAACCTTCGAGCCCAGCGCCATCCCGAACAGCAGCAGCAGGATGGGGTAGAAGACGATCTTGGGCACGCCGTTCAGTGCGACCAGCAGTGGCTGCAGGGCGTCGCGCACGGGCTCGACGAGCCCCAAGAGCAGGCCCAGCAGCACGCCCACGAAGACCGAGATGGCAAAGGCCGCCGCCGCGCCCTGGGCGGTGGCGATGAGGTGCTGGATGTACTGGGCGTCACCCAGGTCGCGGGCCAGGGCAGCCAGGGTCGATGGCGGGCTCGGCACGACGAAAATCCGCCAGGAGGCCAGCCACCAGCCGGCAACCGCTAGGGCCAGCGGGGCGAGCGAGCCCAGCGATGTGGCGTGGCGGCTCGTCACCCGCGGCCGATGACCCGTCGTTCGGTCAGCTCGAGGCTGCCGGTGAGCAGCACCGAGAACAGCAGCACGACCAGGATGTAGGCGTACATGCGGCGCTCATCGAAGTACTCGTACTGGTAGCGGATCTGGTAACCGAGCCCGGCCGAAGCAGTGAGGAATTCCATGGCGATGGCGCCGATGAGTGCGTAGACGGCGCCGAGCTTGAGGCCGGCGAAGATCAGCGGCGCCGCCGCAGGCAGGAGGAGCCTCGCAGCCAGTTGTCGCCTGGTGGCCTGCAGGCTCGCGCCCAGCAGCAGGTAGACCGGGCGCACGCGCTCGAGGCCGCGCCAGGTGTTCAGGGCCATCGGAATAGCCGCCATGATGCCGGCCAGGAGCACGATCGGCCATTGATTGATGCCGATGACGACGATGCTGATCGGGTAGAACACGACCAGCGGCACGGCGTAGAAGGCCGCGAGGTACGGCTCGAACGCCCGTCCAAGAACGGGCCTTCGCCAGAACGCCCAGCCCGCGAGGGTCCCAAGGCAGACGCCGCCGGCGAAGGCGAGCACGAGCTCCTCGAGCGTCCGCGTCAGGTCGGCCCAAAAGCTGGGCTTGCCGAGCTCCGTCGCCAATGTGGCGCCGACGTCTCCAGGAGCAGGGAGTATGGTGGGCCTCACTGCGTGAGCTGCGGAAAGGGCGTACCAGAGCCCGGTAAGCCCCACGACGACTACGGCTGTCCAGACGATGGGCGCGGCCTCGCTGCCAGCGAGCCGCGGGCGCCGCTCGCGCGTCACCTGCCGGCTGGACGACGCAGAATCCTGGGACTCCGCCCCAGGCCCGTTCGGGTCAGGCAATGGGCCGCGCGCCGGTGGCTTCGAAGGCCTTCCGCGCCTCATGCTGAAGCGTCCTCCATACCCGCGCAGTGAGCGCCCCGAAATCGGGCGTCGCCACTACCTCGACACCCCGGGGATACGGCAAGTCCACCGCCACGTGGTCCAGGATGACTGCCGGCCGGTAGGACATCACCCACACTTCCTGCGCTAGCAGCACCGCCTCCTGAATATCGTGCGTTACGAACAGTACGGTTTTCCCAGTGGCCTGCCAGATGCGCACCAGCTCTGCACCGAGCAGCAGCCGCGTCTGCTGGTCGAGCGAGGCGAAGGGCTCATCCATGAGCAGGACGTCCGGGTCGAGGGCCAGTGTCCGGGCGATCGGCACGCGCTGGCGCATGCCGCCCGACAGCGCGCGCGGCTTGGCCTGCTCGAAGCCGCGCAAGCCCACAAGCTCGATCATGGGCTGCGCCCGCCGCAGCTGCTGCTCGCGCGGGAGGCCCGCGAGCTCCAGGCCCAATGTGACGTTGTCCAGCACGGTGCGCCAGGGCAAGGTCGAGTCCTCCTGGAAGACCATGCCAATGGAGCGGTCGGGCCGCGTGATCTGGCTGCCCTTGAGGCTCACCGACCCGGCCGTGGGCCGCACCAGCCCGGCGGCGATCAGCAGCAGGGTCGACTTGCCGCACCCGCTCGGGCCGACGATAGACACGAACCGGCCGCGCTCGACGTTCTCGTCGATGCAGCGGATGGCTTCCAGCGGCTCGGCTTTGCCGCCCCCCTGGCGGGTGTAGGTCATCCCCAGCCGGTCGAAGCGGAGGAACGCGTCCAGGTGGGTTAGAAGCTGGCGCGGGCTTCGGGCGGGAGGTACTGCTGGTCGATGAGGGTCTTCCAATCGACCGGCTTGTCCACCTGCCCGGCTTTCAGCATCAGGTCGGCCGTGGCGTTGAGCGCTTTCGGGTTCACCTTAATGCTGTAGGCGTCCCTGAAATTGGGAGTGGCTTTGAAGCCCGCCTCGACAATGTCCGGCTCGGTCTTGATGGCCTTGCCGATATCCGCCGCGGCGGTGTGCGTATCGTTCACCACGTAGTCGTTCGCCTTCTGGGCGACTTTCCAGAAGCTGGCGAGGGCGTCCGGGTTCTTCTTGGCGTAATCGGTGTTGACCATGACCATATCGGCCACGAAATCGGGCGCGTAGTCGCTGCCCTTGACCACGATCTTGGCGCCGTCCTTGGTTTCGCGCTCGTTAGTGAAGGGATGCATCGACCAGCCGGCGAAGATCTTGCCGCTCTTGGCGGCGGCCCAGTTGTCGCCCATCGCGCCCACGGCTTGAGTCTTCACGCCCGGTACCTTGTCGGCGATCGCTTTGGCCAGCAGCTCGGTGGTGGACCCGGCGCCAGAGAAGCCGAGGGTCTTGTCCTTCAGATCCTGTGGACTGGAAACACCTTGCGGACCGATCCACGAGAAGTCGTCGGTCTGGAACCAGGGGCCGATGATGCGCAGGTTCGGCTCCTTGGTGGCCGCCAGGTAGGACGCGGTGGGGGCGCCGATGGTCATGTCGGCGTCGCCCGTGGTGACGGCGCGGATCGTGTTGCCGCCGCCTCCACCGGTGCTGAGGGTGACGTTGAGGCCGGCGTCCTTGAACCAGCCCTTGTCGATGGCGACCTGGAGGATGGCCATGAACGGCAACTGGTCTTGGCCGGTGGCGGTGATCCGCAGATTGGTGAGCTTTCCGGCGGCGCTATCGCTGACAGCCGGTTTGGCGCTGGGCGATGCCGCCGTCGAGGCGGCCGCGGCCGGGCTGGATACGGCGGGTGCAGCGCCTCCGCCGCAGCCCACAAGCGCGAGCATGAGACCAGCAATGGCAAACCGCCTCACTCAACGCAGAATAACGCGCTCTCCGGCTCGTCAAGCGGGACGCAGCGAACTGGCCCCATCCCCAGGCGCATAGTTGCCAACGATTTCGCTGTCCCCGTATCGACATGGTTCAATTTGGTCGATGGCCGAATCGCTCACCATGCTGCCGTGCTGCCCGCCGATTTCGCAGTCCGAGCTGACGCATGAGGAAGCCGAGCAGCTTGCTGCGAGCCTCAAAGCAGTGGCAGATCCCGACCGGGCCCCGTGGGAGATCTACACGGTTCTAGAGGATGCGGAGACCATGGGCAGCGGGGCCGGCCAGCCGCGGCCTGCTCAGGACGCCTGCTGCAGCTAGAACCCCGGAAGCTCTTCCAACAGCTTGCCGTAGCCCGGGTGGCGCTCGCGCACGCCGAAGAACTTCTGAACGGCCCAGACGCGGCAGGGCGTGGCCTGGACCACGGGCATGGCCAGGTCCTGTTCGAGCGGCTGCAGGATGTCCAGGATGCGCCAGCCGGCGCCGAGCATGTACACGCCATCCACGTAGCTGTGCTTGCGCACCGCCGCGCGGGTGTGGGCGTAGATCTGCTGGGATGACAGCAGCCCCACGTCCGCGAATGGCACCTCGACACCGTCCATGGCCAGCACTTCGAAGCCGTTATCGGTGAAGTACTGGGCGAACATGTCATTGATCTCGCCCTTGAAGTAGGTCACGCCGACGATGCGCCGCAGCTCCAGCGCGCGCATGGCGTCCACCTGGGTGGTGCCGCTGGTGATGACCGGCACACCGTAGCGTTCCCGCCAGGCCGCCAGCAGCTCGCGCTCCTTCCGGGCGCCGTGGACCATGAACGGCGGCGCTCCCTCGGGATGGACCAGATCCACGCCGATCTTGACCAGCTCGGCCACCTTGCTCTCAACCGCCTCCAGCGCGCCCTTGAACTCCTCGACCGTGCCCTGCTGGAATCCAATGAACAGAGGGATGCAGGCGATGCCGTCGGGGATCAGCTTGATGAACTCCTCGAGGGAGCCGGGCCGAAAGGTCGGCTTGATGACACCGACCGTGCCGCGCCAGCTGGCAAAGCTCACGAAAGACTACCTCCCCAGAAACTTCGGTTCGCGCTTCTCCAAGAAGGCCTTCATGCCCTCCTGATGGTCGTAGGTCTGGGCCGCCATGGCCTGGCCGCTGGCCTCCTCCTCGAGCACGGCCTCCAGCCCGGCCGAGAGGGCCAGGTTGAGCTGGCGCTTGGCCTGGCCGATGGCCCTGGTCGGCAGCTGCGCCAGCCGCGAGGCCAGCTCGTGAGCGGCCGGCAGCAGCTGATCGGGCGGGACGACGCGATTGACCAACCCCAGCTCGAGCGCCCGCGCTGCCGGCACCGGCTCGGCCAGGAACACCATCTCGGCGGCGCGGGCCATGCCGATGAGCTGTGGCAGGAAGAAGCTGCTGCCCGAGTCCGGCACGAGTCCGATGCGCACGAACGCCTGCAGGAAACTGGCCTGCTCCGAGGCCACCCGTACATCGCAGGCCAAGGCCAGGCTGCAGCCGGCGCCAGCCGCGACGCCGTTGATCGCGCCCACGACTGGCTTGGGCAGCTCGCGCATGGCTCGGATGAGCGGGTTGTACTCCTGGCGAAGCGTCTCGCCGATGACGCTGCCGATATCCTCGCGCAGGTCCTGGCCGGCGCAAAAGCCGCGGCCGGCCGCCGACAGGACCACGGCGCGGGCCCCTTCGTCGCGCGCGACCGCCTGGAAGGCGGACAGCAGATCGCGCCTCATGGCGCTATTGAAGGAGTTGAGCACGTCGGGCCGGTTGAGCGTAATTGCGGCGACTCCGTCCGCCTGCTCGAAGAGGAGCGTAGAGAACTTCTCCACAGCCAGATTCCCGCGCTTCACATCGTAAGGCACGGACAAACTTCCAGCCCCGCTCTTGCCAGCGAGCTGGCGGAGAAAGAACTTGTGTGCTAGTCTACGCTCGAAAATCCGTGGTTAGGGATGTGGCCGAGGTCCAGCAGCTCTACAAGCAGTGGCAGGAAGGGCGGCTGCTGGACAGCGAGGAGCGCAAAGCGCTGCGCTCCGCCGACACGGCGGAGGCTGCCAAGAGCAGCTTCGCCGAGGTCCTCAAGGGCGTCACCGAGCTCGACAGCTAGCCTCCGCTAGTCGCGGCCGGCCGGGGTACGCCAGCTTTGCTGACCGATGCTGTATCGCGAACGTAGGCGCGAGCCTGGTTGTAGGACGAAGGATACGTCCCCAGAAGAACGAGGGTCAGGCCTGGCTCGCTTCGCGGAGGGTCAGGAACAGCGGTCCGTAGGGTCCGGGGCC